>Ga0222645_100029_pt1 | contig 101027 bp, 101 predicted proteins | sample AntAcemetagen292_FD_179881 | JGI IMG/M metagenome (GOLD analysis project Ga0222645, IMG submission 179881) | Saline water microbial communities from Ace Lake, Antarctica - #292 | ecosystem: Environmental > Aquatic > Non-marine Saline and Alkaline > Saline | place: Antarctica: Ace Lake...
TTCCGCCTGCACGCCGGATAGCGCGGCGGCGTCCCCCATGATCGCGCGCAGGTCAAGCCCACAGGCCTGCACGATGCGCCGGGCGACGCCATAAGCCTCTGGGTGAACCGAGGACGCATCAAGCGGTTCGATCCCGTCCCTTACCCGCAAAAAGCCGGCGCATTGCTCAAATGCTTTTGGCCCTAGGCCGCCAACCTTCAGCAACGCCTTGCGAGAGGCAAATGCTCCATTCAGGTTGCGGTGGCTAACAATGGCCTGCGCCAGTGTCGGGCCGACCCCGGCCACACGCGCCAACAAAGGGGCGGAGGCCATGTTCAGGTCCACACCGACAGCGTTCACCGCATCTTCGACCACCGCGTCCAGCGATTGCGCCAGACGGCGCTGGTCGACGTCGTGCTGATACTGGCCGACGCCAATCGCCTCTGGCGCGATCTTGACCAGTTCGGCCAGCGGATCCTGCAAGCGGCGGGCAATGGACACCGCGCCGCGAATTGAGACGTCGAGATCGGGAAATTCCTTCGCCGCCAGTTCAGAGGCGGAATAGACCGAGGCCCCCGCCTCTGACACGATGACCTTGAATGGGCGCGGGCCTGCGGGCAGCGCCTTGATCACGTCATCCACCATTCTTTCAGATTCGCGGCTGGCCGTGCCGTTGCCGATGGCAACCAACCCTACGCCGTGGCGCTGGATCAGGTCAGCAATGGTGGCAGAGGCCCCGCGCAGATCGTTGCGCGGCTGGAAAGGATAGATCGTCGCCGTGTCCAGCACCTTGCCGGTTTCATCCACTACAGCAATCTTGCACCCTGTCCGGATGCCGGGATCAAGCCCCAACGTCCGCTTGGCCCCCGCAGGTGCCGCGAGCAGCAGATCACGCAGGTTGCGGGCAAAAACATCAATGGCGGAGTCATGGGCACGTTTGCGCAAATCGCCCATAAGGTCCATGAACATCGTCAGGCTCAGCTTGACCTTCCACGCCCAAGTGACCGCATCCCGCAGCCAAATATCGCCGGGGGCCTGCCCCTTGATCCCGATCCGCGATGCGATGACATCCAGAATACGCGGCAGGACGACTTCGGGGTCAGGCGAGATATCGACAATGACGATTTCCTCTTTCGAGGCACGCAAGATTGCCAGCGCGCGGTGCGACGGAATGCGCGCCCACTTTTCGCGGTGATCGAAGTAGTCAGAGAATTTCGCCCCCGCCTCTTCCTTGCCCGCGATAACCTTAGCGGTGATCTCTGCCTCTTCTTGCATGATCTGCCGCAGACGGCCTAGTAGGGCCGCGTCCTCTGCCAGCTCTTCGATCAGGATATCGCGCGCGCCGGACAACGCGTCCTTGGCGGTCAGCACATCTTCGGTAAGATAAGTCTGCGCGGTGGCGGCGGGATCAAGGCTGCGATCATCGACAATCGCGCGCAGCAAGGGTTCAAGACCATTTTCCCGGGCGATCATCGCCTTCGTGCGCCGCTTGGGTTTGAACGGTAGATACAGGTCCTCCAGCGTGGCCTTAGTATCCGCAGTCGCGATGGCGCGGGTAAGCGCGTCGGTCATCTTGCCCTGCTCGTTGATCGACGATGCAATCGCGGCGCGGCGCTTTTCCAGCTCTCGCAGATACGACAGACGGTCGTTCAGATTGCGCAGCTGCGTGTCGTCCAACCCGCCCGTCACCTCTTTACGGTAACGCGCGACAAAGGGGACGGTCGCCCCGCCATCCAGCAGCCCCACGGCGGCGCTGACTTGATCGGGACGCGCCCCGATTTCGGTGGCAATGGTGCGGTTGATGCGAACTGTAACGGGGTCCAAGGGGCAGGCTCCTTTGCGATTGGACCTTCGTGATATCCCCCGGATCGCTGGCCGCCAAGGGCGGCTTTGATCCCGGCCCGGACGCGCTATGTCATGCCGCAGACAAGGAGGGCGCGATGGAACTGGACTTAAACTGGGAATATGTGGCCGATACGGTCATGGGCGGCGTGTCGCGAGGAGAGATCGCCGCACGCGTCATCAAGGGCCGTGCAGCGATGCAACTGACAGGACAAGTATCACTGGAAAACGACGGAGGTTTCATCCAGATGGCCGCGGACATAACGCCCGCGCAGTGGACCACCGGGCCAGATGCCTTTACCGGGATTGAGGTCGACGCCATCGGCAACGGAGAGGCCTATGACCTGCGGCTGCGCACCACAGATCTGACACGGCCCTGGCAATCCTATCGCGCGGCGTTCACGCCCAAGCTGGACTGGGACAGCTACAGGGTGCCCTTTGCCGCACTAGAGGCGCACCGCACCGATGTTCCGTTCAATCCAGCGAACCTGCGCCGTTTAGGGATCGTCGCCATTGGCCATGCCTTCGATGCTGACATCAGCGTGGCGGCAGTGCGCTTCTACAGGGCCTAGCGCGTCAATGCCGTCACGACCCTAGCATCGGGAAAGCAGGTCCGCGCACGGCCCGTTGCTGCCTGCCAGCGCCCGATTGCGCGACGTGTGCGGAACCCGGCCAATCCGTCATCCCCGCCTGTATCCAACCCCTGACGGATCAGGGCACGCTGCATGGAAGCAACGTCCGACCGTAAAAGCCCGCCGACATCACCCCAACCCCCGGCAAAATCGCCAACCCCATATTGAATGCGGTCGCCCACATGCCCCACGAATAAGGCATACAGATCGCTCGTATTGTAGTCCTTCAGGACATAGAAATTCGGCGTCACAATAAAGGCAGGGCCGCTGCGCCCCGCGGGCATCATCAGATACCCCTCCCCTGCCAGCTCGTGCGCCGGGAAAGCCATGCCGCCAACACGAGCCACGCCCATCCCGGCCCAATCTGCAATGCGCCGCCCCTGATCCGGGCCTTCCAGTGCGCAGGACACCTGCGACGGCACTGACACCTCGAACCCCCAGTCGCGACCGGGCTGCCAACCATGGCGGGCCAGATAGGCACCAATAGAGGCAATGGTATCAGGGGCAGAGTTCCAGATATCGGCCCGCCCGTCACCATCGCCGTCGGCGGCATAGGATAGATAGTTGCTTGGCATGAACTGCGGCTGCCCCATCGCGCCGGCCCAACTACTTTTCATGCCCCGCGGCGACGCCCCGCGCTGCGCAATCTGCAAGGCAGCAATCAGCTCGTCCAGAAAATAGGGTGCGCGCGTGGACATGAAGGCCTTGGTGCCCAGCACCTGAAAGGCATCATGCGGAATCTCGGCCCGGCCATAACCGCTTTCGCGGCCCCAGATCGCAAGGATGATGCGCCCCGGCACGCCGGTTGCACGCTCTACAGCGGCCAGCGTTGCCGCATGCTGCCGGGCCATCTGGCGGCCAACGCTGGTGGTGCCATCGACGCCTCCCCGGCTGAAATACTTGCCCGGCGCGCCAAATTCGCTTTGACGCTGCACCTGTTGCGCGGGCGGGGCCCCACCCGGCGGCACCAGATCGGGCAGATCCCAGTTTAACTCTACTCCGGAAAAGGCGGCATCAAAGGTGCCCCGCGCAACGCCATTTTGCTGCGCGCGGGGCCAGACGACTTGTTCAAGCCAGCCGCGAAACTGGGTTTCAACCGTACCGCGGGACTGGGCCGCCACAAGGGACGGCCACAGCAAGACGAAAACCAGGACAAATATGCGCATTGGTCATGATGCGCACGGCCAGCAGCCCGTGTCAAAGTCGTCAGGCGACGACCGGCTGCGGATTGCGCAGACTTTCGATCGCATCAAACTGGGACAGATAGACCTTTCCCGTCATGTGGGTCAGGAAATCACTGCGCTGCAGACGGTCCATGACCGGCCCTTTCACCTCTGACATATGCAGGCGGATACCCATATCCGACAGCCGCGCGCTCAGCGATTCCAGGCTTTCAAGCGCACTGAAGTCGATGTCATTAACGGCAGAGCACATCAGGATAACATCCTTGATCGCCTTGTCGCTGGCGACCCGGTCCAGCACGTAATCCTCTAGGTAGCGAGCATTAACAAAATACAGGCTCTCGTCGATGCGCAGTGTCAGGATGGCTGGGTTTGTCTGGACGTCATGGCGGTTAATATTGCGAAAGTGCTGGGTGCCAGGCACACAGCCAACCTCTGCGATGTGGGGCTTGGATGTTTTGTACAGGTGCAACAAGATCGACAGAATCACGCCAGCCGAAACCCCGGTTTCCACGCCGAACCACAGGGTCGCCAAGATCGTGACAAGCACGGCGGCAAAATCGGCACGGGAATAGGACCAGCTGGAGCGCAGGATCGAGAAATCGACAAGGCTGAGCACAGCCACGATGATTGTCGCTGCCAGTGTAGCGGTTGGCAGGAAATAGATCAGCGGCGTCAGCGCAAAGGCCGCAATGGCAAGGCCGATGGCGGTATAGGCACCGGCAGCAGGCGTTTCGGCACCAGCGTCATAGTTCACCACCGACCGGCTGAACCCGCCAGTCACCGGGAAACCACCCGTAAAGGCGGCGGCGACGTTTGCCGCGCCGAGACCGATCAACTCTTGATCCGGGTCAATCCGCTGACGCTTTTTCGCGGCAAGTGTTTGCGCAACAGAGATCGATTCCACAAACCCGATGACTGAGATCAGCAATGCAGGCAGCAGCAACTGCCCCACCAGCGTCGGAGAAATCGACGGCATCGTCAGCGGCGGCAGGCTTTGCGGGACGCTACCAACAATCTTGACCCCATGATCCGACAGACCGAACAGCCAGACAGCAACGGTCGTCACAACCACAGCCAGCACCGGCCCCGCTTTGGTCAACGCCCCAGCCAGCGCAGGCTTAATGCCATAGCTGCGCAGCAATGGGTTCAGCCCCTTGCGCACCCAGAACAGAAAGACCGTAGCACCAACGCCAATCACCAGTGTGATCAGGTTCACGTCGCCCAAGTGCACAAAGAGCGTCTCCACCAGTTCGGGCAGCGTATCGCCAGAGGCGCTGATGCCAAGAATATGTTTCAGCTGGCTCAGCGCGATCAGGATACCCGACGCGGTGATGAAACCGGCCACGACGGGGTGCGACAGAAAGTTCGCCAAAAAGCCAAGCCGCAGAACACCCATCAATAGCATCATAGCCCCCGACAGCCCCGCCAGCGTCAGCGCAGCAACGGCATAGCCAATAGTACCCTGATCGGCGATATTGCCGATCGCCGCCGCCGTCATTAGCGACACGACCGCCACCGGCCCGACCGCCAGCGCCCGGCTGGTGCCAAAGATTGCATACAGGATGATCGGCGCGATCGAGGCGTAAAGCCCCGCCTCTGGCGGCAGGCCGGCCAGCATCGCATAGGCCAACGACTGCGGAATCAGCATGATCGTAACGATCACGGCGGCCACAAGGTCGTTGGACAAGTTTTCGCGATTATAGGTCCGGCCCCACGTCAGGATCGGCAGATAACGGGCAAAGGCATTCGTCGTCATGGCAGTGCTTTCAAAGTATGACGCGCAGGGATTGGCCCCGGCGCGGTATTCGTATCAGAGCGGCGCTTTTTCCGGCCCGGCCATCCATTCGCGCCCCTTAAGCATGGCGTGCCAATAGACTTGCGGCAGACCCTGCGCCTTGAGCGCCCAAGCCAGACGGCTGGGCTTTGTGCCGTCAATCAACCAGTTGGGGAAACTAGGCAGCAACACACCGCCATACCCAAATTCAGCCAGCACGATCTTGCCGCGCTCGACCGTCAGCGGGCAGGAGCCATAGCCGTCGTAGATCGCGGCGGCGGACTTGCCTGCAATATCCGCAAGGACATTAACCGCTACGACCGGGGCTTGCTTGCGCGCGGCGGCCATCGTCTTGGCATTGGGGGCGTTCATCACGTCGCCAAGGCTCCAGATATTGGTGTATGTCTTGTGGCGCAGGGTTGCCTGATCGACATCGACCCAGCCCGCAGCATCCACCAAAGCGGAATTGCGGATAAAGGCAGGTGCGCGTTGCGGCGGGCAGACGTGGATCATGTCGAAATCGACAGTGACCTCTTTCGAGTCAGTGTCTGGCTTGGTCACCTTAAAGGTTGCCGTCTTTGCCGCCCCGTCTACCGCCGTCAGCGTATGGAAAAAGTTCAGTGTCGCATCGTATTTGGCGACGTAGTCCATCAGCGCAGTGACATATTCCTTGACGCCGAACAGCGCGCCGCCCGCATTCATGAACTGGATGTCGATATCCTTGAGCACGCCGCGCCGGAACCAAGCGTCGCCGGACAGATACATCGCCTTTTGCGGCGCACCGGCGCATTTGATCGGCATCGGGGGCTGGGTAAAGATCGCCCGCCCCTTGTTCAGCCCTTGCACCAGTTTCCAAGTGTAGGGTGCCAGATCATAGAGATAGTTAGAGGTGACGCCATTGCGGCCCAGCGTATCTTTGAGCCCCGCAATACCGCCCCAATGCAGCTCTAGCCCCGGACAAACAATCAGACGCTTGTAGCCGACGACGCGCCCGTCTTCCAAGATGACCGCGTCGAAGGCAGGGGAAAATTCAGCCACTGCCGCCTTGATCCAAGTGACAGCATCGGGGATCAGCGGACCCATATCTCGCTTAGTCTGCTCGGCGTTAAAAACACCGCCGCCAACCATCGTCCAACCGGGCTGGTAATAGTGGACATCGGCAGGATCGATGATCGTGATATCAAGGCCGCCGTCGCGGGCCAGCAAACTGGCAGCAACCGCGATCCCGGCGGACCCCGCCCCCACGATCACGATGTCCGACCGGATATCGGGCTCTGCCAGCGCTCTGGTAGACGTCTCGGCCATATCGGCCACAGTCGCGGCCAGGTCATATCCGGCAGCATTTGTGCGGGCCAGAAGTTCAGCCAGTGGGCGCTGCCCTGCTTGCGAACGCGTCCATAGAATCGCGGCCCGCGTGCCTGATTTGCAGAAGGCCAGCACCGGCCCCGGCATGGACGACAGCGCCGCACCAAAAACAGCAACATCGGCTTGCGTGATCTGGCCGGACACAACCGGCAGATGCCAGGCTTGCAGACCGGCCGCCTCTGCCGCCGCTTTGATGTCGGCAAAAGACGGCTGACCAGCCTGCTCGCCATCGGGACGGTTGCTGATGATGCTGGCAAAGCCAGCGGCCTTGATCGCGGCCATATCACCCAGTGCAATTTGCGGCGCGACTGAAACGTCGTCCGTCAGTTCCCTGACATCCATAGCTAGCAACCTTCCCCTTTTCGCCCTTACAAGCGGTTAACCGGCACTTTCAGTACCATGTTGCCATCTTTATCGCGCGGCATCTCTCCTGCGCGCATGTTCACCTGCAGGGACGGGATGATCAGCTTTGGCACAGCCAGCGTGGCATCACGTTCAGTCCGGAATTTCACGAACTCTTCCTTCGTGGCACCCTTGCCGACATGGATGTTGTGTTCCCGCTCTTCGCCAACGGTGGTTTCCCACTTAATATCGCGGCCGTTGGGGCCGTAATCGTGGCACATGAACAGGCTCATATCGTCCGGCAGGGTCAGCACGCGCTGGATGCTGTCATAAAGCGTCGCCGCATCACCGCCGGGGAAATCGGCGCGGGCCGATCCGCCGTCAGGCATGAATAGCGTATCGCCAACAAAGGCCGCATCGCCGATCACATGCATCATGCAGGCGGGCGTGTGGCCCGGCGTATAGATCGCAAAGGCCTTCATGGTACCGATGTTGTAGGTGTCGCCATCCTTGAACAGCGCGTCAAACTGCGATCCGTCACGCTGAAACTCAGTACCTTCGTTGAAAATCTTACCGAAGGTTTCCTGCACGACCATGATCTTGTCGCCGATGCCAATCTTGCCGCCCAGCGCGCGCTGGATATAGGGCGCGGCAGACAGGTGGTCGGCGTGGACGTGCGTTTCAATCAGCCACTCCAACGTCAGGTCATGATCGCGCACAAAGGCTATCATCTTGTCCGCGTGGTCATAGGTGATGCGCCCGGCGGCATACTCGATGTCCATCACGCTATCGATGATCGCGCAGGACGGAGAGGCTGGGTCCTTGACGACGTAGCTGATGGTGTTCGTCGCCTCGTCAAAGAACGCGGTGACTTCAGGTTTGACGGTCATATCAACGGGAAAGTTGGTCATTTTTTAGATCCTTTTCAGGCGGTCAAAGCGCGAGGGGTGCGCTTGGTAGTGATGGCGCGTGCCAGCAGAATACCAACCAGCAATGCGCCAACGAAGATGAAAACGGCGGGTGTTCCAGTGCCCAGCGCCGGCAGAGCACCGCCGGGGCAAAAGCCTGCGATTCCCCAGCCGATCCCGAACACTGCAGAGCCACCAAGCAGACGCGTATCAATAACGCGGCTAGTCGGCAGGTGGAAACGATCCGCCATCACCGGCATGGGCCGCTTCAACACAAAGCGATAGCCAAGGAAGGTGACAATCACCGCCCCGCCCATGACGAAGGCAAGGCTGGGGTCCCAGGTGCCTGCAACGTCAAAGAAGTTCAGCACTTTGGCCGGGTTGGCCATGCCAGAGATGGAAATGCCCGTGCCAAAAAACAGGCCGGTCAAGTAAAGAGAGAGGTAGCGCATGATCTCAAGCTCCGATGACGTGGCGAATGATGTAAACGGTGACCGCTGTCGCCGCCATGAATGTCAGGACAGAGGCAAATGAGCGGGGCGACAGACGGGCGAGCCCGCAGACGCCATGACCCGATGTGCAACCGGCGGAAAAGGTCACGCCGACGCCGACCAGCAGACCGCCCAGCACGAGCATCGGAGTCGAGACGGGCACATCCACCGTGGGAAAGTTGCCGCTTAGCGCCAGCACCAGCAGCGGGCCACTGACCATGCCAAGCATCAGCATGGCCCGCCATGCAAAATCGGACCGTGACGCCGGCGCGATCAGCCCGGTCAATATGCCCGTCGCGCCGAAGATACGGCCATGCAGCCCCATCAGCAGGACAGTGGACAAACCAATCAGGGCACCGCCGCCCAGCGATTGCCAAGGAGTGAACGCGGTTTCCATCATTTCACCTCACAGGTGTTCATGCCCAGCAGGCGATACAGCGGACAAAAGCGAAACAGAGCAGTGCCGACCATGATTAGGCCGACGACCGTCACGATCCATACGGCTGTTGCGCCGTGAAAGACTGCAATTGGTGCGATCCAAGTCAACGCCAGCAGGATCAGTCCTGCAATCAGGCGCAAGGTGCGATCAGTAGTGCCAACATTATGTGTCATCGGACAGATCCTTCTGTGTGTTGCTACTCACGAATAGAGTATCATAACTGCACCGTCGGTGACCTTGTCACCAACGGGCGACATAACCGAAAATATATGCTAAGCGGCCTCGGCCAATCCGGCAATCGCTGCCAAATCAAGCAGCGTGATCCGCCCGCGCGACTGCGCGATCCAACCGCGCCGCTGGAATTCCTGCAACTGCCGAGAGATCACTTCGCGCGCTGAACCCAGTTCGACGGCAAGATCCTGATGCGTCGTGCGCACCTCATTTTCGTCACCCGCCAGAACGCGTAAGCGCTGAGCCAGCCGGATATCAAGGCGCTGAAAGGCGATCTCTTCGATGACATGAAACAAATCGGTGATGCGCTGCGAATAAGCGGCAAAGACGAAGTTGCGGAACGGTATGGACCGCGACACCAGATCGTCAAAGACCCGACGGGGGATCGCGACGGCCCGCACATCGGTATCAGCATGGCCTTCGGCAGAATAATCCTCGTGCGCCAGCATGCAGGCTGTCGTCAACACGCAGCTTTCGCCAGCGCTCACGCGGTACAAAACGATTTCCCGCCCCTGTTCCGACGTCTGATGCACCCGCACAGCCCCATCAAGCAACAGCAGCAGGTTCTCTGGCGACTGGCCCGGACCAAAGATTCGTGTGCCCTTTGGGACTGATACAATGGCGCTTTCGTTCACCAGCGTATCACGAATGTCAGGTGCCAAGGCCGCAAGGCCGGGAAAGCGGTCGATCCAGTTTTCTGACATGCTCATCCTCGGTCCAATTTCACGACGAGTTTACGTGTCACATTCAACAAAGACCATGTAAAATTCTGGCCAAGATCAGGCTCTATTCTTAGGGGTTTTTGTGGCGTGACACCCTGCCGCGCAAAGGGGATGCAGATCAGCGCGAAGGCCATCACGACTGTCATCATCATCCATGCGTCGTTCCCGCCATAGTCAACTATGCCCCCTCGAGCAACGGGGCCAGCATCGCCTGCTGCGCCACCGAAGGTGACCCGCTGCTCAGCAGGGCGGGCTGGATGCCGATAAAGCTGGCCGCGCCTGCGTCACTGGATGCCAGCCCCGCGGTCAGGTCCGCCGCGCGCAAAGATCAGCGTGTCGATCAACGCAAGGCCGATCGCCCCGCCCAAATTGCGCATCAGATTGAACACACCGATGGCGTCAGGCACCTGCGCGTCCGTCAAATGACCCAGCGCCATGCGGGTCGGCGGCAGCAGGCAAAACATGATCGCAAGGCCGCGCACAATCTGCGGCCAGAAAATCTGATCGTAATCCGTGCGCGGCGTCTGAAACAGACGCTCATCCCCGGCCCGATCGAGAAAAAAAGGCAAAGCACAGCACAAAGGACAAGATGCAGGCGATCGTGAAACGCCGGTCATTGAAGCTGCGCAGCGCGACGACCGGGCTGGCGTGCTGTAAGCTGCTGCGGATAAAACCAGTGCCGCTAGCGGCACTGACGGCAAGAAATACCAGCATCAGCGGCGACAACCAACCACGTGACGGTGCCTCTTTCAGTGCGATCTCTAGCGCCGCAAGAGCCAGTGCCATGCCTGCCAGCGATAGCCAATCGACCTGGCGGATCTGGCGCAGTTGCGGCTGCGCGGCATTAACAAGCCACGCCGCGACCAGCACGGCAAGGATGCTCGGCACGGCATTGACCAAAAACAGGCAGTGCCATGAATAGGTCGATATGATCCACCCCACGATGATCGGCCCAACCGTCGGGGCCAGCACGGCGACAACCCCCGCCAGCGTTGTCGCCAAACCTTGCCTGTGAGGCGGAAACAGCAGGAACACGGCCGCAAAGATCGCCAAAATCAGCGTGCCACCCGCCAAAACTTGTAGCACGCGCCATGCGATCAGGCCCTTAAACCCCTGCGACGCCGCGCAACCGACAGAGGCAATGGTGAGAACCGTCGTCGCAATGAAAAACAACCAGCGCAACGACAATGCCCTCATCAGCTAGCCGGTCAGCGGTATCGCGATCACCTCGGCGATCAGATAGGCCGTCCGCACCCAGCTCATTTGCTCGGGCGGAATGCCCAGCGCGCCCTGAATATCCGGCAGGGACGTCACAACGATCTGCACATCCAGAATGGCCTTGAACATTCCCAGACACATCGCGGCAAAGTCAGCCCAAGTGGCGAGGTTGCTGCGCACCTTTGGCATGACATTTAGCGACATCGGGGTAAGTCCTTCGGTCAGCGCCGTTGACCGGGCTCTTGCAAGCTAGGGCGCAAGGGGCGCAGTATCAAACATATGCGGAACTGCGGCGACCATCACGCGTTCGTGAAGAGGGAAAGACACGGCAGGGATCAGGGCATGGACATGACGGCATCGCAACATTGGGGCCTGCTGCCGAACGGGGCTGCAACTTGGACTGCGGCCCTTTGGTCGCCGTCCGCGAAGGCCGTCAGTGTCGTTCTCGATGACAAGGTCATTCCTCTGACACTCAGCGCTGACGGCACATTTCGAGGTCAGATCGCGGCACCTGCGGGGGCCGCATACCTGTTTGACGTTGATGGCACCCGCGTACCTGATCCAGCGGCCCGGCAGCAAAGCGGCGATGTGCACGCCCCTTCCCTGCTGACCATATTGCCGCAAGCGGACACCGCTTGGACCGGCCAAGACTGGCGCGACAGTGTGATCAGTGAAATCCACATAGGCACCTTTACCAAGGCCGGCACATTTGCGGCCGCCGCTGAAAAGCTGCCCGATCTGGCAAACCTTGGCATCAACACGGCCGAGGTGATGCCGATTGCCCAATTCGCCGGGAATCGAGGCTGGGGCTATGATGGCGTGCTGCCCTACGCTGTGCATCCCGCCTATGGGTCGCCTGTCGACTTCGCTCGGTTCGTTGATACGGCTCACCGGCTAGGCATGTCCGTGATCCTTGACGTCGTCTACAATCATTTCGGGCCAGAGGGAGCCTATCTAGGCGGCATCTGCCCGGCGTTCTTTGACGCGGACCGCACGACACCTTGGGGTCCGGCGATTGATTTTACCCAAAAACCCGTGCGTGAATTCTTTATCCAGAACGCGGTCATGTGGATCCGCGATTTCGGCGTTGATGGGCTGCGGCTGGATGCCGTGCACCAGATCCAAGACACCTCTACCCCCGCGTTTCTAGAGGAGCTGTCTGACCGCCTGCGCGCCCTTCGTCTGCCCCGTCCGCTGCATCTGATTGCCGAGGACGAGCGCAATCTGCCCCACCACCGCGAGGCGGGCGTTACGGATTCGCAATGGAACGACGATTATCACCACAGCCTGCATTGCCTGCTGACCGGCGAGGATGAAGGCTACTATGCCCCCTTTGCCGTTGACCCGATCCGCGATCTGGCCACAGCCCTGACCGAAGGCCATGTCGATCAGGGTCAGCGGCGCGCCGGGCAAGACGCTGGCGCAGCACCGCGCGGAGCGCCCAGTGGGCACCTCCCGCCACAGGCCTTTGTGAACGCGAACCAAACCCACGATCAGATCGGCAACCGCGCCCTTGGCGATCGCCTGATTGCGCTGTCGTCACCTGCCGCGATGCAGGTGGCACATTCCATGCTGCTGACATCGCCCTTCGTTCCGATGCTGTTCCAAGGAGAAGAGATCGGTGCCCGCACACCCTTTCCGTTCTTCTGCGACTTCACCGGTGATCTGGCTGATGCCGTCCGCAAGGGACGCCTGTCAGAGTTTTCTGCCTTTAGCGGTTTTGATGGCAACCTGCCCGACCCGCTCGATGAACGCACATTTCACGCCGCCCGCCCCTATGACGCACCGTCCCCTGACACCGCGGATTGGCGCGATTTGACCGCGCGGCTTTTGACTTGGCGGCGCGCTGTCGTGCTGCCGTTGCTGCACAGCGGACTGACCTCGGCGCATGCGCGGATCATCGGGCCGAAGGCACTCAGCGTGACATGGGATTTCAACACAGGGCGACTGAACAGCGTCATTCAACTGGGCCAGTCTATCAGCACGGACAATTGGCCAGACGCCGACACACATCTACATCTTGGATCACCGCAGGATGATTTCGCATTTTACACGTGGATTAACCGCACATGATTCCATTTACCGCCACCTATCGCCTGCAGCTGCGTGAAGGCGTCGATTTTGCGGCCGCAGAACGCTATCTGCCGCATCTGACGGTGAACGGTATCAGCCACCTTTATCTGTCCCCGATCTATCTGGCGCAGACCGGATCGACCCACGGCTATGATGTGATCGATCCCAACGTGATCGAACCGGCTCTGGGCGGCGATGCTGGGTTTGCAAAGCTCGCCACGGCCGCAAAAGCTGCCGGGATCGGGATCGTTATCGACATCGTCCCAAATCATACGGCGTTTTCGCTGGAAAACCCATGGCTGCGCAACGTGTTGCGCTATGGCCCGGGCAGCACCTTTGCCCCGCACTTTGACATCGACTGGTCCGAACGGCTGCTGCTGCCCTTCCTGACCGACAGCTTCGAGGCGCTGCAGAATGACGGCAAAGTCAGCCTGGCCCAAGAGCAGGACGGCCCCGTCTTGCGCGTTTGCAATCTGGCAATTCCGCTTAACCCCGCCAGCGTGACAGATCACGTTGATCTGGCGGACCTACACGATGCGCAGGTCTGGCGGCTGACGCCGTGGCAGCGCGAACGCGACAGCATCACGCACCGGCGGTTTTTCAACGTCACTGGCCTGATAGGGATGCGGGTCGAGGATGATGTCGTCTTTGACGATATGCATCGTAAGACGTTTCAGCTGATCAATGCGGGGCTGGTGCAGGGGCTCCGACTGGATCACATCGACGGGCTGGCCGATCCCTGCGCGTATCTGGAAAAGCTGAAGTCACACGTTGGCGACACACCGGTTTGGGTCGAAAAGATCCTGACGGGCGACGAAGAGCTGCCGGATTGGGGCCTTGCAGGTACAACAGGTTACGAGGCCGCGCGCCAGATTGCGCGTCTACTGGCGGACGGTGACGGCCACGCCCAGCTGCTTGCGGCATGGCAGGACCAGACCAGACGCAAGGGCAGTTTTCACGATGCCCTGATGACAGCCAAGCACGAGGTTCTGCGTCAGGACTTGGCGGCAGAACTGCAGCAGATGATTGCGATTGCCGACGCTGCCGCCCGCGCCGCGGGTGACGAACAAGGGCAAGAAGCACTACGCGAGGCGGTGATCGCCCTGCTTGTCGCCTTTCCTCGCTATCGCACCTATCTAGCCAGCAGCGCGAACCGGCCAGAGGATCTTGCTCTGATGCAAAGCGTCGCCAATGAGGCCGCTCGCGATTTGCGCACGGACAATGTAGTGCGGCTTTTGACCGATTGCATCGTGGACCCGCAAACGCCAGAGGCCCAGCGCCTGCAGGTCCGGTTTCAGCAAGTCACCGGTGCCCTGCTGGCTAAATCACACGAGGATACCGCCGGTTTTCGCTGGAACGCCTATATCGCCGCAAACGAAGTTGGGGCCGATCCCGATGCAGTCACTATCACTGACGATACGCTGAACGATTGGCTGGCGCACCGCTTGCCCACGGCGATGACCCTGACATCGTCCCACGACACAAAGCGGTCAGAGGATTCGCGCATGCGCCTTGTCGCGTGCAGCCACCTGCCGGGCGATCTTATTGACCTGATCGCGCAGATCGCAGCCTTGCCCGGGGCCGAACTGGTGCGGCCCAATACGCGCTGGTATCTGGTGCAAAGCGCTCTAGCCATTTGGGGCGCGTCGGACGACCTCAACGAACGCCTGCACGATCACATGACCAAAGCCATGCGAGAGGCCAAGCGCATGACCAACTGGACCTATCCTGACACCGATGCCGAAGCCCGCGTGCTGAACCTGATCCCGCACTTAACGGCGCGGTGGCAGGCTACGCAGCCTGCGGCGCTGGACCGGCTGATCGGCTTGGGTGAACGGTTCTCGCTAATCCAGTCTGCAATCAAGATCACCATGACCGGGATGCCCGATATCTATCGCAGTTGCCTTGGCGCGCATTTCGCCTTGACCGACCCCGACAATCGCCGCGCTGTCGATCTGGACCAGCTAATGACTTTGTCCGACGCGTCTGGCTTTGCGGGGGACAAGGCGCGACTGTCGCGGCAGCTATTGAGATTACGGCAGGCCGATCCCGCATTCTTTGCCGCAGCAACCTGCCGGATATCGCGCGATGCGGACGGCGTGATCACGTTGCAGCGCAGCAAGGACGATCAACGCCTGACGCTACGCTGCGATCCGGCACTGCCGGAACCGGTTCAAGTCACGTTGGACGGTATCACTGCTGTATTAAGCAGCAAAACCGCCTGATACCTTTCCGGACTGCCTATTTCTGCACTGCAGCGGAACAGGTTGGGCGGGCCAGCGTTGACGCTTGAACCAGACAAGGGCGATCAACGGCCCAAGGCTCCGGCCACCACTTCAGCGGACCGGTGGCGCATAAAGGATGACAAAGAATGACGATCAGACAGTCGGCTGACGTGACTTTCGATACCTCGCTTGCCCGCCCCGACAAGATGGGCACCGAAGTCCGCGAAGATGGCGTCAACTTTGCCCTCTTCTCGAACGCCGCCGAAAAGGTCGAATTGTGCCTGTTCGATGAATCCGGGCAGATTGAGACAGCCCGCGTCGCCCTGCCCGACATGGAAGGCGGCGTTTGGCATGGCTTTGTGCCCGGCCTGAAAATTGGCCAACGCTATGGCTACCGCGTCCATGGCCCTTACGATCCTGAAAACGGCAACCGCTTTAACCCCAACAAGCTGCTGCTGGACCCCTATGCCCGCGCCCTGTTGGGCAAGCTGGTCTGGGACGACTCCCTGTTCGGCTATCAGGTGGGCGAGGATGATCTGACCTTTGATGACCGCGACAGCGCGCAGTTCATGCCAAAGGGCGTCGTAACCGGTGAAGATTTCCAGTGGGACCGCAACGATGCCCTACGCACCCGTTGGGATAAGACCGTCATCTACGAGGCCCACGTCAAAGGCCTGACGATGAAACACCCCGGCGTCGTGCAGGCGGATCGCGGCACCTTTGCCGCGCTATCATCCGATCCGGTGATCGAGCACCTTACCAAACTGGGCGTCACCGCAATCGAGCTTCTGCCGATCCATGCCTTTGCAAACGACAACTTTCTAATCGAAAAAGGCCTGTCGAACTACTGGGGCTACAACACGCTGTCCTTCTTTGCCCCGCATCAAGGCTATCTGAAAAGCTGGGATATCCGAGAGGTGAAAGAGGCGATCGACAAGTTCCACGCCGCTGGCATCGAGGTGATTCTGGACGTTGTCTATAACCACACCTGCGAAGGCAACGAGATGGGTCCGACCCTGTCGTTCCGCGGGATCGACAACGCCACCTATTACATGACCGGCGACAACATGCGCCACGTTTATGACACAACCGGTACTGGCAACACGCTGAACGTGCAGCATCCGATGGTGCTGCGCATGGTCATGGATTCGCTTCGCTATTGGGTCGAGGTAATGCATGTCGATGGCTTCCGTTTCGACCTTGCCTCTACCCTCGGGCGGGATGCGGACGGATTTGACCGAAGCGGCAACTTCTTTGCGACAATCCGGCAAGACCCGGTGCTATCAGCGGTCAAGCTGATCGCAGAGCCCTGGGATATTGGCCATGGCGGCTATCAAGTGGGCGGTTTCGTCTGGCCATTCCGCGAATGGAACGACAAATCGCGCGACGATATTCGCGCCTTCTGGCGCCGCGACGACAGTATGATTGCCCCAATGAGCGAGCGTCTGTCCGGATCACCGGTGCAGTTCAACCACGACAACCGGCCCGCAACGTCATCGGTCAACTTTGTCGCCGCACATGACGGCTTCACCCTGTGGGACACGACAGCCTATAACGACAAGCATAATGACGCGAACGGCGAGGATGGCCGCGACGGGCACGACAATAATATCAGTGACAACATGGGCGTCGAAGGCCCGACCGATGACACCACGATCTTTGAGGCGCGCAAGCGGCGGGTCAAAGCGATGCTGGCAACAATCGCCCTTAGCCAAGGGGTGCCCATGATCTTGGCAGGCGACGAATTCGGCCAGACGCAGCAGGGCAATAACAACGCCTATTGCCAGGATAATGACCTGACTTGGCTGAACTGGGACAAAGCGGATCAAGGCCTGATCGCTGCGGCGACAGCGGCACTCGCTTTGCGACAGAAACTGGACGGCTTCATCGACACCAGCTTTGGCAATGCAGAGATGTCAGACGGCAAGGCGATCCGCTGGCTGCATCCCGAAGGGCGCGAAATGAGCGAGGTCGACTGGCATGACGGCAGTTTGCGCATCTTTGCCAAGCGGGTCGTTATCTCTGGCGGGGCGGATGTGCTGCTGATCCTGAACGCAGGCGACGCGGCAGAGTTTTCGCTGCCGGGTGGTGACTGGGCGCAGCAGTTGGATACATCGGCGATTGATCCTGCCGCGTCCGCCACTCTGTCCGGTACGATACAAGTCGACTGGCAAAGCGTTCTTGTGCTGACTCAAGGCGGCCCCGCGTGACAACTCCAATCCAGCCTTGCGCTTCCGCGAGTTCGGCGGCGATCAGCGGCTCTACATCAGGGGCGTTGCCCGGCTGGCCGGCGCCATTGCTGAACAGCCCGCGATAACGATCACCGCTGGATGTCGGGATCGTCACGTCGAGAATGACGCCATCGGCAAGGCAATCAACGACGTCTGCCTCGGCCCATTCCAGATCGCGGCGCAAACCGATGATCTTGCGATAGAAGGGCCGGACAAGGTAAACCCACGCTAAATTGCGTCGCTATTCCAAGACATCGGCACCCACGCGCCTTCGCGACCCGGACCGTCGGGCCAACACAGCAGATCCAGCTGATCAGTGACATCGCACGCCCATTTGCGCAGGTCTTCCGCAAAGGCTGCGCCAACAGCTCAGCACCGGCAATATTCCCTGCCGCACAGTTGTGCCGCAGTCGGAACCAGACGGCATCGCTCCCGTTGTTCAGCGACACATTTGAACAGGAGCAGGCCATGGATCTTGGCATCAAAGGAAAACGCGCTCTGATCACTGGCGGGTCCGGCGGCATGGGGATCGAGACGATCAAGCGCTTTATCGAAGCAGGCGCCACCGCCACCGCCACCGCCACCGACCTGAAGGATGAGGATTTAGAGCCTGTTCGCAAGGAACTTGGTATCGGATGCATCGCCGGCGATCTGCCCAGCAAGGCCGGCCTCGACGACTTTATAGCCAAAACTGGCACTGATTTCGATATCTGGGTCCACGCTGCAGGCGTGACCGGCGACAAGGGCGACCCCCTCCAGATGAGCCAAGAAGCCTGGGAAAACGCTCTGAACATCGACTTTCTGTCCGGCGTGCGCATGGCCCGCCCCCTGTGCCCGGCCATGATCGACCGCGGCTGAGGCCGCGTCGTGTTTGTCACGTCCGAAAACGTGGCCCGGCCCTATCCTGAGAAGACCGTCTATAACTCTGCCAAATCCGCCTTACTGAGCCACGCGAAAAGCATCGCGATGGCCCAGTCGGACAAGGGTTTGCTTGTGAACGGCATCACACCTGCATTCATAGAGACGCCAATGACCGAGGGCATGATGGAAAAGCGCAAAGAGGAAAAAGACTGCACATTTGACGAAGCTGTCGAAAGCTCTCTGGAAGAAGAGCGCCCTTATCTGGCGCTGAAGCGGCGCGGCAAGGTCGAGGAAGTCGCCCCCCTGATCGTATTCATCTGCAGCGAACTGTCGTGCTTCGTCACCGGTGCCAACTGGCGCATCGATGGCGGCGCTGTCGGGTCGATAAACGTCTGATCGAGCGCGCCGCGCTGAAACAGCACATGCGGGACACTCCGGTAGATGGATCGCCTGCAGAAATGCAGGCCGCCTTTTTGGCGCTGGTGCAGTCGGGTTCACCCCCTGAATTGCCGCCGCTTCAGGATGACGGCGGCTGCCCCGGACGCTGGTTCGGGCAAGGCGTGAAGCCGATCATATGGTTGCACGGCGGCGGCTATGTCTTTGGTGGATCGGACAGCCACGCCGCCGCGGCGCAGGTTTTGGCAGAATTGACAGGCCACGCCGTGTTTGTTCCGGATTATCCGCTGACCCCGGAACATCAATGGCCCGCGCGGTTGAACACCGCTTTTACCGTCATCGACGCCCTTAGCCCCTGTGACCTGGTCGGCGACAGGACGGGCGGGAATCTGGCGCTGAATGTCGCGCTGCAACGCAGGGCCTGATCGGCAAGCTCGCCGTTCCACCCCCGAACACCGACCGCAGCGGGCAAAGCACGAAACGGACCCACAATACGCCCCATGATCTGATGAACGACGACGTGCAGGACCGCAAACTTAGCGAATATGGCGCTTGTCCATCTGCCCAGCAACGATCCTGCCGCCTCGCCCTTGCTGACAGACTTAAGCCGCCTGCCGCCGCTGTTCATCACGGCCACCACAACAGAGGTTTTGCTGGACGATTCGCTTCTGCTGGCCCTGCAGGCCACACGGCAGGGCGTCACCGTGAAGTCAGAGATTTTGCCGAACCTGTTTCTCATGTGGCACATGTGGCCAGATGCCACACCACAAGCAGCCAGAACGCTGCGGTCCGCCGCATCCCTCTTGGGTCGACGCTGCGACAGCAGCATAGCCCTGCGCAGCCCCGTCGAGACAACCAAAACCTGAACGAATTCATCCGAAAGGGCTGGCTGTTCGCCGCAACCTCCGCGATAACATCGCCATGTCATTGTTTCTTATTGTTGCCCTGCCCTTTCTTGGTGCACTGCTGCCCGGCCTGATGATCAGGGCCGGACGTCAGGCGTGCTTTATCGCAACCTTCACGGTAAGTGCGTTGGCCTTTGTCGGCCTGATGACCCACCTGCCTGCTGTCTGGAGGGGTGAAGTCGCCACCGCTCGCCTGGAATGGCTGCCGGATCTGGGTCTGAACATGAACCTGTTCCTGGATCCGCTTGGTTTCATGTTCGCGGCGCTGATCCTAGGGATCGGCCTGCTGATCATCATCTACGCCCGCTGGTATCTGTCGCGCGACGACAACATGGGCGAATTTTTCAGCTACTTACTGCTGTTCCAAGGCGCGATGGTTGGCATCGTCCTATCCGACAACATCCTAATGTTGCTTGTTTTCTGGGAGCTGACGTCGCTGTCGTCCTTCCTTTTGATTGGCTTCTGGAAGCATCTGCCCGAAGGCCGCCAAGGCGCTCGGATGGCCCTGACCGTCACCGGCATGGGTGGCCTTGCGATGATCGGTGGCATGCTGATCCTCGGCCAGATTGTCGGTAGCTATGACCTGACTGTCATTCTGGAAAAACGCGATCTGATCCAAGCCTCGCCGCTGTATCTGCCGGCTTTGCTGCTGATCCTGACGGGCTGTTTCACCAAGTCCGCGCAGTTCCCGTTCCACTTCTGGCTGCCCCACGCGATGAGCGCGCCAACCCCGGTGTCGGCTTATCTGCACTCTGCAACCATGGTTAAGGCTGGTCTATTCCTAATGGCCCGCATGTGGCCAGTGCTGTCGGGTACCGATGTCTGGGTCACGCTGGTCTGTTCTGTCGGCCTGATCACCATGGTGCTTGGCGCTTTCATTGCCTTTTTCAAAAACGACCTCAAAGCTTTGCTGGCGTTCTCCACCGTCTCTCACTTGGGCCTGATTTGCTTCTTGCTGGGCACTGGCACGACCTTTGGCGCGATGGCGGCCGTGTTCCACATTCTGAACCACGCCAGCTTTAAGGCGGCGCTGTTTATGGTGGCGGGCATCGTCGACCACGGCGTGCATACCCGCGACATGCGCAAACTGGGCGGGCTGCAGCACGTCATGCCGCTGACCTTTATGCTCGCCACGCTGGCTGGTCTGTCGATGGCCGGCATTCCGCTGCTGAACGGCTTCATCTCCAAGGAAATGATGCTGGAAGAGGCAGTTCACACCACCTTGTTCGGCAGCCCGCTGCTGGTCGCTATTGTGGCGACGATTGGTGCGCTGTTCTCGGCAGCCTATTCGTTCCGCTTCATCTCTCATACCTTTTTGGGCGCAGAGCGGGATGACTACCCCGCCCATCCCCATGATCCCAAAGCGGGCCTGTGGTTCTCCCCTGCCCTACTGATGATCCCTGTGATCATCCTTGGCGTCGCACCGTTTCTTGCCGAACCCTTTGTCCGCTTAGTGACCGAGGCCGTTGTCGGCGGCGTTGCCGAGCTGCCAGAGGAACATCTGGCGCTGTGGCACGGGTTCAAGCCCGCGCTGTTCATGTCGATGATCGCTGTCGTTGGAGGCCTCGTCTGGCTCGCCCTTTTCAGCCCACTGTCGCGCCTGTGGAACGCCGCACCCCGGCCAGAGGCGAAGGACATCTTTGACGCGCTGATCAAGGCGCTGGCCAGTGGCGCTGGCCGTTTCAGCCGCGCCCTGCATGACGGCAGTTTTAACCGCTATGCCGCAATCATGGTGTTGACGATTATCGCCCTTGGCGCGCACGCTTGGTTCACTGGGACCGCTGGCGGTGCCACCCGCGACATGCTGACAATGACGCCCATCGCGGTGATGCTGTGGGGCATGTTAATTGCCGCGACCTGCTTTCTTGTGTTTTACCAACGCAACCGTCTGGCCGTGCTGATCCTGATGGGGATCATCGGCTTGATCGTCTCGGTGAGCTTTAACTACTTCTCTGCCCCCGATCTTGCCCTGACCCAAATCTCGGTCGAGGTGGTGACGATCATCCTGCTGCTGCTAGCGCTGAACTTTCTGCCGAACCGCAGCCCGGTGGAATCCAGCGCCGGGCGGCGCACCCGCGACGCGGTCATCGCGATCATTGGCGGTGTTGCCGTGGCCGGGCTTGCCTGGACGATCCTGATGTCCGGCTTCCCGCAGGCGTCGATCTCCGAATACCACCTTGCGAATTCCTACAAGGGCGGCGGCGGCGACAACGTCGTGAACGTCATCCTCGTGGACTTCCGGGGCTTTGATACATTTGGCGAAATCATCGTTCTCGGCATCGCGGCGCTGGTCATTTACGCCCTGACAGAGGCGCTGCTGAACGGGCCCGTCCGTGCCAAGCTACTAAACCGCGAATTTGAAGAAGTCCGCGCCGGTGATAAGCACCCGCTGATGATGGTCGTGCTGACCCGCGTAATGATGCCGGTCGTGCTGATGGTCGGCGTCTACATCTTCCTGCGCGGTCATAACGAGCCGGGCGGCGGATTCGTCGCCGGTCTTGTCGTGGCAATTGCTGTGGTCATGCAATACATGGCCTCTGGCTTTGCCTGGGCGGAAAAGCGGCAGCGGTATCCCTATCACGGGATCATCGGCGCGGGCGTGCTTTGCGCGGGCCTAACCGGCATCGGAGCCTGGTTCGCCGGAGAGCCGTTCCTGACGTCTGCATTCGGCTACTTCCGCATCCCGCCGATGCAAGAATTCGAACTGGCGACAGCCATGGGCTTTGACCTCGGCGTATTCCTGTCCGTCGTCGGCGCGGTTCTGCTGCTGCTGGAAAGCTTCTTCCGCCTTGGCCGCCGCGCCGGGACCGAAGACAGCGAATTCGCAATCGATATCGACCCGTCCCGCACCGATACGGCCAAGGAGGGCTAATTATGGAACTGCTGATCGCCTCCGCTATTGGCGTGCTGACTGCCGCCGGTATCTACATGGTGCTGCGCCAGCGCACCTTTTCCGTCATTATCGGCACGTCCCTGCTAAGCTATGCCGTGAACGTATTTTTGTTCGCGTCTGGCCGGCTGACAGTGAACGCGCCGCCAGTGCTGCGAGACGGCGTGAGCGTTTATGCTGACCCGCTGCCGCAAGCGCTGGTACTGACTGCCATCGTGATTTCCTTTGGCATGACCGCCGTTGTCGTCATCATGGCACTGGGATCGTACCTAAGCGCCGGCGACGATCTGGTCGATGTGCCGGACCCACACGCGGATATTCCCCAAGCACCGCAGACTCTGCGCGGGGAGGCCGCCGAATGAACCATTGGATAGTTGCCCCCGTCGTCCTGCCCGCCATGCTGGCCGCCATTCTGGTGCTGGTCTCGCGCTTCCACATCTCTTTGCAGCGCACCCTATCGGTCGCGGGCACTGTCGTTCTGCTGGGCATTGTTGCCGGGTTGTTCTGGCAAGCATCTGACGGGACAATCAATGTCTATCAGCTGGGCCATTGGCAGGCACCATTTGGTATTGTGCTGGTAGCGGACCGCCTGTCCACGCTGATGGCGCTGATCACCGCCGTCCTTGCGCCGCTGGTGCTGCTTTATTCCATCGGAACGGGCTGGGACACGCGCGGGCGGCATTTTCACCCGCTTTATCAGTTTCAGCTGATGGGAATCATGGGGGCGTTCCTGACCGGAGACGTTTTCAACCTGTTCGTCTTCTTCGAGGTGCTTCTGATCGCATCCTACGGCCTGATGGTGCACGCTGGCGGGGCCAACCGGCTGCGCGCAGGCACGCAATATGTGCTGTATAACCTGCTTGGCTCGACTCTGTTCTTGTTCGCCCTTGGCACGATCTATGCCCAGACCGGCACGCTGAATATGGCCGATCTGGCCGGACGCGTCGCGTCGCTGGATGCAGGCGACAGCGCAGGTATCCGCGTCGCCGCCGTGCTGCTGCTGCTGGTCTTCGCAGTCAAGGCGGCTGTCCTGCCCCTACACTTCTGGCTGCCCGCCAGCTATGCAGAGGCCCCCGCCCCCGTCGCCGCCCTGTTCGCGATCATGACCAAGGTCGGGGCTTACGGCATCATCCGCATCTATACGCTGGTCTTTCCGCCCGATCTGGCTCTAACGCAGGGACTGTTCGACACATGGTTGATGCCCGCCGCGCTACTGACGTTGGCACTGGGTATGATCGGCGTGCTCGGCTCTCGCCGCATCGACAAGCTGGTCGCTTTTGCGGTCATCGGATCAATGGGCATGCTGCTGAGCGCCGTTGCTGTGTTTACACCGGCGGGCATCGTGGCGGCCCTTTACTATGCCATCCACTCTACCTTTGCGACGGCAGCGCTGTTTCTGCTGGTCGACGTGCTGCGCGACCGGCGCGGGGTTGTCGGCGCGTGGCTGAACGACACGGTCCCTGTCGCGGGCGGGCCGTTGGTTGCTGGCATGTTCTTTATGGCGGCAATTGCCATGACAGGCTTGCCGCCGCTGTCAGGTTTCGTCGGCAAGCTTCTTATTCTTGACGCCGCCCGCGCCTCTGCGCTGGTCTGGTGGGTCTGGGGAACCGTGCTGATTGGCTCGCTCGTTGCGGTTGTTGGCTTTAGCCGCGCTGGCAGCCAGATCTTCTGGCGCTCGCACCAGATTGCCTTGGCGCAGGCAGATAATGCTGAATACGAGGAGGCGGAGGCAAACATCGCCGATCCATCCCCGCCGCAGCCAGCCTTACCCATGGTCGCAATTGGTGGCCTATTGGCACTGTTGGTGGCTCTGACGATCTTTGCCGGTCCGGTGACGCGCAACCTATCCGCCACCGCGGCACAGCTTTTCGAGCCAGAGCCTTATATTACGGCTGTGATGTCGATGCCGGGTAAGGTCATCAAGGATGATTACCATGTCGATGATCATACGGACGATGCAGCCCTTGAAACCGACGAAGGGGGTCACTGATATGCCGCTGCGCCTGACCCGTCGCCTTCTGCCCCACCCGCTACTGACTGTGACGCTTGTCGTCGTGTGGTGTCTGCTGAACAACAGCGCCACCCTTGGCACGTTCGTTTTCGGGACGATTCTGGGTATCGTTATTCCTATCATAACGGCCGCCTACTGGCCCGACCGTCCACCGGTCGCGCGTCCGTTTGCAATGTTTGCCTATTGTCTGATCGTGATCTTCGACATTATCAAATCCAACGCGCACGTCGCTTGGCAAATCCTGTTCAAACCTGACAGCGCCCTGCAGCCTGCTTGGATCGTCATCCCACTGGACCTGAAAAAGCCAGAGGCGATTACGGTTTTGGCCGGAACCATCACGCTAACCCCCGGCACAATGTCCGCCGACCTGAGTGCCGACGGCACCGCCCTGCTGGTGCACGCGCTGCACGCACCGGACCCTGACGCGGTACGCGACGAGATCAAGTCCCGCTACGAACGGCGCCTGAAGGAGATTTTCCCATGATCACAACCGCGCTTTACATCGCCGTCGGAACTGTGGGCCTCGCGCAGGTTCTGGCAATGGTGCGCCTGCTGCGCGGCCCCCACGTCGGAGACCGCATTCTTGCGCTGGACACGATGGTCATCAACGCCATCGCCCTAATCATCCTTGCGGGGATGACCTCGGGCACACAGTTATATTTCGAAAGTGCTATGATCATCGCCATGCTGGGCTTCGTGTCGACCGTGGCGTTGTGCCGCTTTGTGCTACGGGGGGATATTACAGAATGACGACTCTGCCATTCATTACCGAACTTGTGGTGTCCGTGCTGCTGCTGATCGGCGCATCCTTCACGCTTGCCGGCTCTTTGGGTCTGCTAAAGCTGTCAGGTGCCATGTCCCGTATTCATGCCCCGACGCTGGCGGCCACGCTGGGGGTCGGATCATTGTTGCTGGCATCCATAGTCTACAGCTTTGCGACGGGCATGCCGTCCCTGCACGAGATGCTGGTCATGGCGTTCCTATTCGTCACCGCCCCAATCACCGCCAATTTCATCGCCAAGGTGCACCTGCACCGCTCCCGCGATGTCGCCGATCTGCATCAGCCGCCCACAGACAAGATCTGGGCGACGCACTCGGATACCTGAAACAGGGCCGTTCAGGCCTGGGCGGGCTGTGCTGCGCTTTCGTCTGACGGTCCCGCGCCCAGCATCTTGGCAATGGTACCTTCGACCATCTGGGAAATCTGCCCCTTCATCACGGCCAGCACCAACAGGGCTTCAACGGTTCCGCCCACGGCGTCAAAGGTCAGTACGGCATCGCCGGTAATTGTCTGCCCCATGACGCCGATGCGGAGCAACATGCCGTCTTCTCCGATCTGCGGCGCCTCGATCTGACCGCCACGGGGGATCGCCTTTTCCAGCTTTGGCACGCCTGCCAGCAGCCGCTCTGCCGCAACTTCGACCGGTAGGGAATGTGCGACGCTGAAGGGGGCATGGGGTAGAACTCATGAATATGACAGCCACGAGCCTATCGGCGGCCGGGGATGTGTTCATCACTTCCGCGACGTCGCAGTGACGCTTGGTAGCCGGCTGGCATACCGAAGTGACATCCAAAAGGCCGGTGAACTGGCTAATTCGGCTCTGCATTGCCTGATACGTAATAATGCGTCGCCTCTGAATTTTTTATTATTTACGCATGTAAATTACAAACCGCCATCTTGCCTGCATTTTTGACGTGGTGTCTAACTTACCCTCGAAAGAACAAGGAGCCGCGCAAGATGCCGAAGCCAAAAATTCACACGATGGAAGGGTTGGCCGAGGCGATTGGCGTCTCTCGCCCCACGTTGTCGCGCTACTTCCAAGACCCCAATAAGGTCAGCCGGTCGTCAGTTACACGCATCGTCAGCGGGTTGGAAAAGGTTGAATATACACCGAATTTCTTTGCGACCCGGATGAACCGCAAAACGACGGGAATGATCGGCGTGATCATTCCTTACCTGAACGACCTTTTCTTCACCCTGCTCTTAGAGGCGATCGAAACCGCCGCCCTGCGGGCCGGCTATACCGTCATCACGCAATGCTCGCATTCGGATCCCGCCATCGAAAAGCGCGCGGCAGAGACGTTTCTATCCATGAACGTCGACGGCGCGATTGTCGCGCCCCTGGGCAATGAAAGTGACATGGATGTCTATGCCCGCCTGAACGCGCGCCTGCCGTTCGTCCTGATGGATTCGCGGCCCAAGCCGTTGCTGGACGTTGATTTTATCGGCTCTGACCACCGCCAAAGCACTGGTGCAATTACAGAATACCTGTGCCGCGTCGGTCCGCCGCCAGTCTTTTTGGCGATGCCGCGCGTCAACTTCAACGCATTGGAACGCGAGGCGGCTTATATAGAAAAGATGCGTGAATTGGGGCACGAGCCACAGGTGGTGGGGGCACGCCTGTACCACGAGCACGGCCACTTCGAAGCGCACGGCCTCGCGGTGCTAGACGACATGTTTGCGCATGGTCAGCTGATCGAGTCCTCGATCCTGTGCGCCAACGACCGCGTCGCCATTGGTGCGTTGCGGGCCGCGTCCCAGCATGGGCTCGAGCCAGGGGCGCAGCGCCGGGGCGGATTGCGAATCGCCGGGCATGATGACTACCCCCTTTGCCCCTACACCACCCCGTCTCTGACCACCGTAGCGCAGAACGTAACAGCTATTGGGCAGGCCGCTGTGGACCGGCTGCTAGAAAAGTTACGCGCCGAAAATATCTCGGAAAATCAGGTTATTCGCCTCATGGACGGTACCCTCAAAATCCGTGAATCCGCTTAAACACGGCGCATATTGCTGCGCTGCAGCGTGTAATTTTGAAATTTTATATTGACGCAACGTCGTTTCTTTCTGTAAGTTTGACGCATGTAAAAATCCGTGGGAGGACCTTTTCATGACTTTAAAGCGCAACCTGATGTCGACAGCAGTCGGCTTCGGCCTGGCAGCTGGCTTGGCCTCTGCCGCAATGGCAGAAGAAATCACCATCGCGACCGTGAACAACGGCGACATGGTCCGGATGCAAAAACTATCCCCTCAGTGGGAAGAAGCGACCGGCAACACCATCAACTGGGTTGTTCTGGAAGAAAACGTGCTGCGTCAGAACGTGACGACCGACATCTCGACCGGCGGTGGCCAGTACGACGTGATGACGATCGGCACTTACGAGGCACCGATCTGGGGCAACAACGATTGGCTGGTGTCCCTGAACGAAGGCATGGCTGAGGACTGGAATGTCGATGACCTGCTGCCCGCCATCCGCGGCGGCCTGACCGTTGACGGCACGCTGTATGCCGCACCGTTCTATGGCGAGTCGTCCATGGTCATGTATCGCACTGACCTGATGGAAAAGGCTGGGCTGGAAATGCCTGAAGCGCCAACATGGACCCAAATCCGTGAAGCTGCCGCTGCCATGACCGACCGCGACGCCGACATCAACGGCATCTGCGCACGCGGTAAGGCCGGCTGGGGCGAGAACATGGCCTTCCTGACCGCCATGTCCAACTCCTTTGGCGCACGCTGGTTCGACATGGACTGGAAAGCCCAGTTCGACAGCCCCGAGTGGAAGAACACGATCGACTTCTATCTTGGCATGATGAACGAATCCGGTCCCGCCGGCGCAGCAAACAACGGTTTCAACGAAAACCTGACGCTGTTCCAACAGGGCAAGTGCGGCATGTGGATCGACGCCACCGTGGCAGCATCCTTTGTGACCGGCGCTGATAGCACAGTGGCCGACAAGGTTGGTTTCGCACTGGCACCGGACAACGGTCTGGGCAAGCGCGGCAACTGGCTCTGGGCTTGGTCGCTAGCAATCCCGGCATCTTCTGAAAAGCAGGACGTTGCCAAGGACTTCATCAGCTGGGCTACCGGTCAGTCCTACACCGCGCTGGTCGCCGGTGAAGAAGGTTGGGCCAACGTTCCCCCGGGCACGCGCACCTCGCTGTACGAAAATGCTGAGTATCTGGCCGCTGCGCCCTTCGCGCAGATGACGCTGGACAGCATCAATGCTGCCGATCCGCAGGACCCGTCCGTGCAAGAAGTGCCCTACACCGGCATTCAGTTCGTCGCGATCCCAGAATTTGCGGGCATCGCCACCCAGACGGGTCAGCAGTTCTCTGACGCGCTTGCTGGCAACCAAACTGCCGACGAGGCACTGGCCAACGCACAGACGTTGACCACCGAAGAGATGGAAGCAGCAGGCTACTAAGCCTCGCTTCGGGACCATTGGGGGTGGGTACGCCTGCCCCCAATGCACCTTGAAAATAAAACTTACGGTTATAGGCTTTTCCGCAGGGCGCTTTTGCGCGGTCTGCGCAAGACCCTGCTCACCTATCGGGAGGAGCCAGTCATGGCGACAGAACATTCCAAATCATCCGCGCGCTTGATGATCGCGCCAGCCGTGTTCGTACTGCTGGTGTGGATGCTCGTGCCACTTTGTATGACCCTGTACTTTTCGTTCGCGGACTATCGTCCGATGCGCGCCACCTTCGATGCCTGGATTGGCTTTGGCAACTACGCGTCATTCCTGACATCGTCGTCATTCTTGTCATCAGTCATGGTGACCCTGCAGATGGTGGCAGGCATTTTGCTAATCACCATTGGCGGCGGCGTCGCCCTGGCGCTTTTGCTAGACCAGCCGATGTTTGGTCAGGGGATCGTGCGGATCCTTGTGATCGCGCCCTTCTTCGTCATGCCGACAGTGTCGGCGCTGGTGTGGAAGAACATGTTCTTTAACGTCGACAACGGACTTTTCAGTTATCTATGGAAGTTCTTTGGCGCACAGCCCTATGACTTCCTGTCGCAATCGCCCCTGCTGTCGATCGTCGTCATCGTCGCCTGGCAGTGGCTGCCCTTTGCGACGCTTATCCTGCTGACCGCCGTGCAGTCGCTTTCCAGCGAACAGCTCGAAGCAGCAGAGATGGACGGTGCCCCCGGGTATTCACGGTTCTGGTACATCATCCTGCCGCACCTGAGCCGGGCGATCACCGTTGTCATCCTGATCCAGACGATCTTTCTGCTGTCGATTTTTGCGGAAATTTTCGTGACCACTAACGGCGCCTTTGGCACCCGCACACTGACCTACCTTGTCTATCAGCGCGTGTTGGAAAGCCAAAATATCGGTCTCGGCTCTGCCGGGGGAATCGTCGCCGTCATCCTTGCCAACATTGTTGCCATCTTCCTGATGCGCATCGTCGGCAAGAACCTCGACACCTGAAGGGAACCGGACCATGGCACGCGCAATTTCGTATCGCAAAAAAATCATGTGGACCGCCCTGTCTTGGGGCATTGGCTCGCTGATCTTCTTCCCAATCCTGTGGACTTTTCTTACCAGCTTCAAGTCAGAGGCAACGGCCATCTCTGACCCGCCCGTCTGGTTCATCTTTGACTGGACGACGCAAAACTACTCCGACGTGCTGGCACGGTCAAACTATCCGCTAGCGCTGATGAACTCGATCATCATCGCGGTCGGATCGACATTGCTCGGCATCATCATCGCGGTGCCCGCGGCCTGGGCCATGGCCTTTGTGCCGGGGAAAAAGACCAAAGACGTACTGCTTTGGATGCTCTCGACCAAGATGCTGCCAGCGGTAGGTGTGCTTTACCCGCTAGTGCTGATCGCCAAGTACTTTGGCGTGATGGACAGCCGGATCCTGCTGATCGTCGTGCTGATGCTGATCAACCTGCCGATCATCGTCTGGATGCTTTACACTTATTTCCGCGAAATACCGGGCGAAATTTTGGAAGCCGCCCGCATGGATGGGGCCAACCTTAAGAACGAGATTCTCTATGTGCTGACGCCGATGGCCGTGCCGGGGATCGCATCCACCATCCTGCTAAACATCATCCTTGCGTGGAACGAAGCGTTCTGGACGATCATCCTAACAACGGTGAACGCAGCCCCGCTGACCAAGTTCATCTCCAGCTTCTCTGCACCCGAGGGTTTGTTTTACGCAAAGCTCTCCGCGGCCTCGATCATGGCGATCGCACCAATCCTGATCATGGGCTGGTTCAGCCAGAAACAACTTGTCCGGGGCCTGACCTTCGGCGCTGTGAAATAAGGGAGAAGACCCATGGGACGCATTACACTTGATAAAGTGCAAAAGAAGTTCGGCGACGTTGAGGTCATTCCGCCGCTGGACCTGACCATCGAAGACGGCGAGTTTGTCGTCTTCGTCGGCCCCTCGGGCTGCGGCAAATCCACGTTGCTGCGTTTGATTGCGGGGCTCGAAGATGTCTCTGGCGGCGAAATCCGCATCGACGGCAAGCCTGCCACCGACCTGCCACCCGCCAAGCGCGGTCTGGCGATGGTGTTTCAGTCCTATGCACTTTACCCGCATATGTCGGTCCGCAAGAATATCGCCTTCCCGTTGAAAATGGCGGGCATGGATCAGGCAGAACAGAATCGCCGCATTACGAAAGCAGCCGAGGCGCTCAACCTGACCGACTACCTCGACCGCCGCCCCGGGCAGCTGTCCGGCGGCCAGCGCCAGCGTGTCGCCATTGGCCGTGCCATTGTCCGCGAACCAGCAGCCTTCCTGTTTGACGAACCGCTGTCCAACCTGGACGCCGCCCTACGGGTCGGCATGCGGATGGAAATCAGCGAGCTGCACAAGACGCTGGCGACCACGATGGTCTACGTCACCCACGACCAGGTCGAGGCCATGACCATGGCCGACAAGATCGTCGTGCTGCGGGCGGGTCACATCGAACAGATCGGATCGCCGCTGGAGCTGTACAAAGCGCCGCGCAACACCTTCGTGGCAGGCTTTATCGGCAGCCCAAAAATGAACCAGCTGACCGGCCCCATTGCGCAAAAGCATGACGCCACCACCATCGGCATCCGGCCAGAGCATTTGGACGTTGTCGAAACCGGCGGCACCTTTACCGGGCGCGTCGGTGTAGCAGAGCACCTTGGATCGGACACGTTCTTTCACGTCCACATCCCCGAGATGTCAGAGCCGATGACCGTACGTGCTGGCGGCGAAGTTGGCCTCCGTCACGGCGACACGATCCACCTTGAACCGCGCGCAGAACATATCCACCGCTTTGACGCACAGGGGCTTCGAATCGCATGACCCGCCTTTCTGGAAAATCAGCTCTGATCACCGGGTCGGCCCGCGGCATTGGCCGCGGGTTCGCCGAACGCTACATCGCAGAAGGCGCGATCGTCGCTATCGCCGACATCAACATGAATGCGGCGCAGGCGACAGCAGCAGAACTAGGCGATCAAGCCTATGCTGTGCAGCTAGACGTCAGCGATCAGGCCAGCATTGACGCCGCCATTGCGGCTGTCGTGGTTAAATCGGGCAAGCTCGACGTTCTGATTAACAATGCGGCCCTATTTGATGCTGCGCAGACCGTCGATATTACCCGCGCGTCCTATGATAAGCTTTACGCAGTCAATGTCGCGGGCACCCTGTTCACGATGCAGGCCGCAGCGAAGCAGATGATCGCGCAAGGCCACGGAGGCAAGATCATCAACATGGCGTCCCAAGCGGGCCGCCGCGGCGAGGCGCTGGTGCTGGTCTATTGCTCGACCAAGGCCGCCGTTATTTCCATGACGCAATCCGCGGGTCTGAACCTAATCGAGCATGGTATCAATGTGAACGCCATCGCCCCCGGCGTCGTTGACGGGGAACATTGGGATCATGTGGATTCTATGTTTGCCAAGCTGGAAGGCAAGCCGTCGGGGCAGAAGAAGGCCGAAGTCGCAGCCTCTGTCCCCGCCGGCCGCTTCGCTGTACCCGCTGATCTGACCGGCATGGCCGTGTTCCTTGCCTCGTCCGATGCGGACTACATCGTGTCTCAGACCTATAACGTCGACGGCGGCCAATGGATGAGCTGACCACGGCCGCTAAATTCCAAGACCCCTTTGAAAGCGCTATCATGGCCACTCCTTTGTCCCTTTCCACTCTGTCCGATTTGCCAAGCAACGTGCGCGTGCCGTCTTATGCGCGCGCGGATTTGACCCCCGGTATCGTCCACATCGGCCTTGGCAATTTTCACCGCGCCCATCAGGCGTGGTATCTGCACCGGTTGATGGATCAAGGATTGGCTCATGACTGGGCCATCATCGGCGCTGGCGTGCGCTCGGCAGACGCTGCCGCGCGGGACAAAATGCTAGCGCAGGACTGCCTGACCACGCTGATCGAACTCGACCCCGCGGGCAAATCAGCTGAAATCACCGGTTCTATGATCGACTTTATCCCAGTGGAGGAGGGCAACGCCCCCCTGATCGCCGCGATGACCCAGCCAGGCATACGTATTGTCGCACTGACCATAACCGAAGGCGGTTACTATCAAACCGGCAACGGTGACTTTGACGCGGGCCACGCCGACATGGTTCACGACGCTGCCAATCCGGACGCACCTCGTAGTCTCTTTGGAGCCATGATCGCCGCCCTGCGGGGGCGGCGTGATGCGGACACTGGCCCATTCACCTGCCAGTCTTGTGACAACCTACAGGGCAACGGCGATATCCTGCGTCAAACCATCCTAGGTCTGGCCCGCCTGTCAGACACCGCGCTGGCGGACTGGATCGACGCGAACTGCACTTTCCCCAACGCCATGGTTGATTGCATCGTCCCTGCGACCGGTCCGTCGGAACTGGCATTGGCCCGCGAATTTGGCGTGGCCGACAACGTCCCAGTCACCCACGAAAACTTTCGCCAATGGGTGATCGAGGATTCCTTCTGCGCTGGTCGCCCCGAATGGGAAAAGGTCGGAGTGACCCTGACAGATGACGTGCATGCTTTTGAGGCGATGAAGCTGCGCTGCCTGAACGCAGGCCACCAGATCATCGCCAACGCAGGCGAAATCCTGGGGATCGAAACGATCTCTGGCTGCATGGAAAACGCAGCGATCAATGCCTTCTTTCACAAGGTCGAAACAACGGAAATCGTGCCCCATGTCGCTGCAGTGCCCGACATGACGCCGCTGGCCTATGTCGATCTGATCGCCCGCCGCTTTGCCAATCCGCAGATCCGCGACACGACGCGCCGCGTCGCCTTTGACGGATCATCGCGTCATCCCGGCTTTATCCTACCGGTCATCCGCGACGCACTGGCCGCTGGCACCCCGGTGTCAGGTCTAGCCTTGGTCGAAGCGTTGTGGGCCCGCATGTGCGAGGGCACTCGCGAAACTGGCAGCGTCATCGCCCCTAATGACCCAGCATGGGATGCGCTGCAGTCTGCGGCCAAGGCGGCGAAGGATCGCCCTGCCACATGGCTGGAGCAGCCCCGCATCTATGGCGATCTGGCCCGCAACGCGGTGTTCGTCGAGGCCTTCACCCGCTGGCTAGCGTTGATCAACGAGGCGGGCACCACCGCCGCATTGACAGCCTATGTGGCCGTAGAACCAGCAAACGGCTGACCGCAAAACGCGCAGGCTATTGCGAAAGTCATCCGAACGGCGGGCCCCACATCAAGGTCCGCCGTTTGTTTTTGCACGGAAAGCACCACCAAAACGCCTGCTGTCCCCGGAATTTCCGTCACTGCCATTTCCGCTGCCGTCCGCTAATGTGCAATGGTGGGCACCGCGCACCACTTCCGTTTTGGATATCGTAAGACATGACCCTGACGCACAAGAACCTGACAGACGCAGTGCTTTACCCGCTCTGGCTCGACAATCCCGCTGCACCTGCGCCGATGCCGCATCTGGTCGGACGCACAGACGCGGATCTGCTGATCGTCGGCGGCGGCTATTCTGGCCTTTGGGCCGCGATCATTGCCAAGCAGCGCGCGCCCGGTCGTGACGTCGTGGTCATAGAGGCCGGCAAGGTCGCACATGGTGCATCTGGGCGGGCGGGCGGCATCGTTTCGACCTCTGTCATGCATGGGCTGGTGAATGCGCAGCGTGTTTTCCCGCAAGATCTGGACCTGCTGGAAAAGCTGGGGATCGAAAATCTAGACGCTTGGCGGCAGACGATCAAAGATTTCGGCATCGACGCTGATCTGGAATGGGGCGGAGAGATGACTGTCGCCATTGGTGCACAGGACATCCCCGATCTGCGCCGGGAATACGACCTGCACAAGGGCCACGGCCATGACATCGTATGGCTAGACCGCGACGCGGTAACCGCGCAGGTCGCATCGCCCCTGTTTCAGGCAGGCATCTGGTCCAAGTATCGGACCGGCACCTTGCAACCCGCAAAACTGGCTTGGGGCCTACGCGATGCCGCGATCAAGCTTGGCGTGCGAGTCTATGAGCATACCCCAATGGAAGCCGTCGATGACCTGGGCCACAAGATGCGCATCACCACCCACGACGGCCTGATCGACGCGCCCAAGGTGCTGTTTGCCACGAACGCATGGGGCGCGGGTCACAAGGATATCAAGAAATACGTCGTCGCTATGCGGGACCGCGTGATCGCGACGGCCCCCCTAAGCGCCGAGCAGTTGGACCGGCTTGGCTGGACGAACCGGCAGGGCATTTATGATACGCGCACGCAGCTGAACTACATGCGGCTGACGCGGGACAACCGCATCGTCTATGGCGGGCGTATCGGCTATGCATTCAATGACAACATCGACCCTGCAGGTGATCGGCGGATCGACGTTTATGACCGGCTGGCGGGATATTTCGCACAAACTTTCCCGCAGCTTGGCGATGTCAAATTCTCTCATGCGTGGTCGGGACCGATTGACCTGACGACCCGCCTCGCGGTGCATTTCCAGCCGTATTATAATGGGAAAGCCGTGTATGTCGGCGGCTATTCCGGCTTTGGCGTGACCGCGTCACGCTTTGGCGCACGCATGGCGCTGGAAATGCTGGACCAGACCGGCGTGCCAGAGCTGCAGCTGGCGCTGGCTGCCACCCTGCCCCGACGCATCCCGCGCGAGCCGATGCGCTGGATCGGGGCAGGCATCACCATGCGCGCATTGGACGAGGTAGACACCAAAGGCGGCTGGCGCAGGGCGTGGCTGAAAATGGTGCATGCCATGGGTTCCCGCTTTAGATGGCTGCATGTCCCAGCGCGCGGATCGCACCGCGCAATTCCGCCGGCCCCCGCAGCCGGCCAATAAGCGGATAGCCGGGGATAAGCTTGCGATCCAAATTCGACAGTATGTGGTGGCCATGATCGGGACGGCGCGGCCTGTGTCACGCCAGCCTGAGCACCGCGCTGAAAGCAGCAGGCTATCCAGCAACGTCCGTCTAACACGTCGCAGGCTTTACAAATGCAAAGGTGCCACTGGGTTGGTGCCTTTGCAGTCATTCAGGGCCTAGAATAGGCGCTGCGGCACACCGCGCGTCCACGCATCGCTGCATCTTCGCACGTCGGGGTCAAATAGCCTTCAGATATCACGCTATCCGACGGACACTTACTCCTGTCATATCCGAAACATTCCGGTCCCTTTACACCGGTGAGACCAACACTTCCAATGAGCTGCGCGGGGTTTCGACACGTTGCTCTGACAGGTGGACGGGGGGCGTTGTGACCGTTGTCAGCGTGGCGGTCGCCAACAAGATCAATGCGACAATGCCGATCTCGATCACAATTGCACGGCGCAAGGCCGTTGCGGCACCGCTGGTGCCGGCCACCAACGCCGGCACCAGCCGCCATTTATTCAATGCCGCAAGTGAAAGCAGGATGGACACAATCGCGATTTTTATCAGCAAGGTCAGACCGTAAGCCGTGCCAATCAATGCCGCGACAGACCCTGCCATGATCCACGCGAACACGATCCCGACCACGATCATTATCGGCACCGTCACGCTCGCCATGATCCCGAAGTCATGCAGGATCGCGGCACCACCGGGTGTGGCAGCGGCCCTGCGCAACGGGGCCAAGGCTGCAATCCACACTGCAGCCATCAACAGATGCAGCATCAGGCACGCCGCCAGCAGCAAATGCGGATCGCTTAGAGCGTGACCAACGCGTGTGTAGGAAAACGCGATCAGAACTGCGCCCACCACGGCCACAGCCCGCCCAATAGGTCGAGGCGACAGGATCGCCAGAACGAGCACGCCTCCAGCCAGGTGCCAAATTGCAGCGGTGCCCAAGGGGCTGTCCCAAACGAAACCAAGCATCATTGGGTCGGTTGCCCCCGCCAGTCCCATGCCGGAAATCCGCGCGGCCCGTATGCCAAAACGCATCGCCAGAATGGCAATACCGATCAGCGCCGCCGTCACGGCCACACGGCGCGCAAGGTTTAACACATCAGCCGGTGCCTTGCGAAACGCAGTGATAAACATCGGCCCACCCATGGCCAGCAAGGCAGCGGCATAGCCCGCGGCCTTCGCAAGAATGGCGACAATCGTCCAGCTGTCGATGGATGCGCCCCCCTCCACGCCGCGTCAGTCCCCAACTGTGAAGCCAAAGTTACCCTGCATCGGGTGACCGTCGCCTGACATGCCACGCCATTCCACCGTGTAAGCAGCTGGCGACAGCTCCACGTCCGGCGTCACGCTGAAATCAGTCACCGCCTCCATGCCGACAGCGCGGGTCACGTCTATGTCGCCGTCCGGTCCTGTAAGGGTAAAGGCCGTCACACTCATCAGACCGTCAAAGTGGATGGCGATGCTATCAGGTGCGGTCGACGTCGATCCATCCTCTGGTGTCATCGTCGCGGACTTGGCATGGGCCAAGGCAAAGGTTGCGGTCAATGCGAAGGCTGTCGTTAAAAGTGCTGTTTTCATGATTGCTTCTCCATTGCGTCATGGCTGTCACGGATATCCTGCGGCCATGTTGATTTGATATAGCTGAGCACAGCGATGATATTAGCATCAATCAGCGTGTCGGCATAGGCGGGCATGTCGGACTGGTAACTTGGGTCGCCGATCATTTCGGCGACCCCCAGTTTGGTCAGTGTGAACAACGTGGCGCTGTCGTGGTGCCACGTGTGACCGCTGGCGTCATGCGGCGGCGCGGGCAACCGCCCGTCCGAGTTGCGTGACCTCCAGTCCGGCTGCCCCTCTAGCGCCGAACCGTGGCAACTGGCACAGGTGGCTGCATAGACCTCGGCCCCCTGTGCCACGACGGCAGGGTCATCCGGCTTTAGCGTGATTGCATCTGCCTTTGCCGTGCGGCCTTCGGCATAGAGCCAGACCGCCATCACCCCAAAAACACTCACCGCAGCGATCACGCTGCGCTTCAACGGCCAGCCTCGAAATATACCTCGTCCGGGGCGGCGTCACCGCCAAAGGCGATCACATCGAACTGTGCGGCCGGATCGTCACCCATGCCCGGCGATCCCATCGGCATGCCAGGGACCGAGATTCCGGTGATGGCCGGCCGATCACGCAGTAGCTTTGCGATTGCATCGAATGGCACGTGGCCTTCAATCACGTAGCCGTCGACGACGGCGGTGTGACAGGACCACAGATCTTGCGGTACGCCGACCTGCGACTTGGCCGCTGTGACATCGTCCATATCGGTGGTCGTGACCTCAAAACCCGCACTACGGGCCAGATCAACCCATGCTTCGCAGCAGCCGCAAGTCGGGCTTTTGGCGACATGCATGGCATGGTCCATAGCGGTGCCCCCCGATTGCGCGACAACGGGCAACGCTACTGTGGAAAGGCCAAGCGCGAGGGCGGCGGCGATGGGCAGCTTGAATATGTTCATTATGTTAATCCTCTTATCGCATTCAGACGCAGGCGATGCCGGCGGTTGGGTCGTGAACGGTTGTTCCCTTTCCAAAAAGGGCAAATGTTCAGCCCGCGCGCGGAGGATTCAGTGGTAATTTTAGTGTGATACCAACAAGGGTGACCGGCGGCCCGATGTTCGCCGCGCGCCGCACCTTTTTGGCACTTTGAGGAGCGGCCGCCTCTGGCACAACAGCAACCCAGACGTGGCAGGCGGGTGCACGTCCCGTACTGTGATCGCAGCACTCTATCATGGCAGCAGTGACAGTTGTGTGGTCCGAAGTATGCGTTGCGATTTCAGATACATGCGCATGCGCACTTGCCGTGAAGCTGGCAGTGAACGTGGCGCAAACGGCCAAAAGAACGATCAGGAAGCGGATCAACGACATAGCGCTTTCCTAATGCGGACCCCATCACAAAAGCAAGCCAAGTTAAAAGGCGCGGCGTTGCGCCGCGCTAGGTGCGGCAACGTGACCGGCACTGCAACACAGTCTGATAACTTTGTGACTTGCAGTTTCATCGCCCAGCGGTATTTCAAATTCATGATGTTAGTCTCACCATCACGGCTGCTTATGAGGATCCGGCAGATTTTTCTGCTGTGCGTCGTCATCGGACTGCTTGCTCCTCAAGTCGTGCACGCCGGAATGGCTCGCATGCTTGAAGAACGTTCGACGCAAGACGTCTGTGCTGCAATGGCTGATCACGATCATTCGGGCTGTAGCGTTTCCGCAGACGAAAGTTACCGACCTCATCACGACACCGATGCAGCGTGCAAAGATATGACCTGCTTTTGCGCAATGCCGTTTTCGGTGCAACAGACCGCGCAAAACAAAACGATGATGCTCGTCAGTGTCACCCCGGTGCATCATGTCACCAAATGCGGGATCAGTCCCTCTATGTTGCGCAAACCCCCAAAATACGTGTGATCAAATCTTGGGTCTGGTGCTGTCCCTAGGGGCGCACAGCACCTACAATTGATCTTTATTCCTGGCCCAATTACTTGGGCCGCCCGGGGGAACACGATGAGCGGACGCTATGTAGCACTGAGCATTCTTGCATTAGGAGCAGGTCTGACTGGCGGAATTTCGGCAGAACGATTTTACTTTAATCGCGCGGACAATACGGCCGAAGCCGGGCCAGAGGTTCTGTATTGGGTCGCCCCCATGGACGCGAACTTTCGCAAGGACGGTCCCGGAAAATCGCCAATGGGGATGGATCTGATCCCTGTCTATGCAGGCGACGCGCCGGCGGATGACCTATCCACCGTTACGCTGTCCCCGCGCGAGATTAACGCCATCGGTGTGCGCACAGCAGTGGCCACGTGGCAGGACATTTCCCAGACCATTCAGACCGTAGGCTATGTCGGCTATGACGAACATCTGACCAGTCATGTCCACACACGGGTCGAAGGTTGGATTGAGAATCTGAAGGTGCGCGCCATCGGCGACCGCGTCACCAGTGGCGATCTGCTCTTCTCCATGTTCTCGCCAGAGATCGGATCGGCCAGTGCCGAACACATCCGGGCCCTGGAAGATGGCAATACCCGAATCATTGAAATCTCCCGTAACCGCCTGCGCAGCGTCGGCATGTCGGACCGGCAGATCGAGGAGGTCGAGGCAACCCGAGAGATCGCACGCAACCTGTCGGTCTACGCCCCGCAGGACGGCGTCGTTATCGGGATCGAGGCGGCGGACGGCATGTATCTACAACCCACCACGCGTGCCGTTTTCCTGACCGATCTTGCGACCGTCTGGCTGGTGGTCGACGTGTTTGAACGTGACATCGCCCGGCTCACGGACGACATGACCGCCTCAATCCGCTTCGATCACATGAATGGCCGCGTGTTCGAGGGCCGTGTCGACTACATCTATCCTGAACTGGATGCCAAGACGCGGACTTTGCCTGTGCGGCTGGTAGTGGATAACGCCGAGGGGCTGCTGAAGCCGAACATGTTCGCAACGGTGGCCCTGTCCCCAGGTGCATCGCGGCAAGCTCTGACTGTCCCAACAGAGGCCATCATCCGCACTGGCAGCGCCGAGCGTGTGATCCTGAAGACCGGGGAAGGCACCTTTGCCCCGCGTCTGATCACGACGGGCCTGCGTGACGAATTCGACGACGGCGGCCGCACGGAGGTCGTGCAGGGGCTTGCGCCGGGGGAGGAGGTCGTGGCCTCTGCCCAGTTCCTGATCGACAGCGAAAGCGCGCTGAGCGCAGGCCTAATGCGCATGGCCCCAACAGATGCCGCCCCAGCGAAAGGCGCAGGCACGCTACTGGCGTTCGATACAGAGACACGGATGGCAACGATCCGTCATGCAGCACTCGACACCTTGGGCTGGCCTGCGATGGATTCGGAGTTTCCCGTCCGTGCCGATGTGGCGATGGAACGCATGACGACCGGCCAGCAAGTCACATTTCAGATCGCGCGCGGGGTAGACGGATTGCTGTATCTGTCAGAGGTCAGCAGCGATGACGGAATTGCCGCGACAGGCGTCGGCGTGGTCGAAGGTGTCACCGCTGACGGCAAGCTGACGATGAACCACGACCCCATTCCCGATTTGGGCTGGCCTGCAATGGTGATGGATATGCCCGTTATGGGCGTGGACACCGCCGCCGTCGCGGTCGGCACGTCCGTGAACTTCGATCTGGCAAAGGACGGCGATACCTTCGTGATCGTCGGCGTTCGCCCCGTGGCTGCCCCAATGTCGATGCCGCAAGCCTCAGCCCCCGCCACAGCCCCGATCACCGTCGCTGGCACCATCGACGCAGTTGATGCTGCCGCCCGCCGCGCCACGATCACGCACGGCAACATTGCGGAAACCGGCATGCCGGGCATGACGATGGAATTTGATCTGACCGATGCCGTCGACCCCGCGACCCTGCCGGTCGGCGTGCAAACCACTCTCACGTTTGACCGGCCCGACGGCATGACGATGGTGCTGGCCGCAGCAGAGGTGCCAAAACCACCGATAGAGGTCAACGGCACCATCAATGCCATCGACCTTGCAACGGGCATGGCCAACATCACCCACGGCCCGATGGTCGACATCGGGATGCCGGGCATGACGATGGACTTTGCCGTGGCCCCAGCGCTTGCGGCGGGCGATCTGCCGTTGGCGCAAGACATCACGCTGCTCATGACGCGCAACGCTGATTTCAGCCTGACCCTTGTCGGCGTCGCAGATGATCAGCAGGTCGGCCAATGATCCCCGCCATCATTCGCGGGTCGATCGCGAACCGCTTTCTGGTGCTGGCTCTATCCGTGATAATCGCTGTCGCCGGCATCTGGGCGGCGCGCGCGACACCCGTCGACGCAATTCCCGACCTGTCCGATGTGCAGGTCATCATCAAGACACCCTATGCAGGGCAAGCCCCGCAGGTGGTCGAAGACCAGGTGACCTATCCGATCACCACGGCCATGCTGGCAGTGCCGGGTGCAACGGACGTGCGCGGATTTTCGTTCTTTGGCGACAGCTATGTCTATGTCGTGTTCGAGGATGGCACAGACCTGTATTGGGCGCGAACCCGCGTGCTGGAATACCTTGGCCAGATCACCTCGAACCTGCCTGATGGCGTTTCGCCGGAGCTGGGGCCGGACGCGACAGGTGTAGGCTGGATCTATCAATACGCGCTGATCGACCGCACCGGAAATCACGATCTGGCAGAGCTGCGCACGCTTCAGGACTGGTTCCTGAAATACGAGCTGCAAACCGTAGACGGCGTGTCAGAGGTCGCCACCATCGGCGGCATGGTCAAACAGTATCAGGTCGTCATCGACCCCAACAAATTGCGCGCCTACGACCTGACACTGGCGCAAATTCGCAACGCCATCCAAGGCGCAAACCGCGAAACCGGCGGCAGTGTGATCGAGATGGGCGAGGCGGAATACATGATCCGCTCGACCGGCTATGTGGACGAGCTGTCCGACTTGGCCAGCGCCCCACTAATCGTGAACGCCCGCGGAGCGGCGGTGACGCTGGGCGATGTGGCGGACATCCGGTTCGGGCCAGAGTTGCGGCGCGGTGTCGGCGAATTCGACGGTCAAGGCGACGCCGTCGGCGGTGTCGTGATCCTGCGCTGGGGAGGCAACGCCCTTTCCACGATCAAGGCGGTCGAGGCGCGGATCGAAGAGCTACGCCCGAACCTGCCAGAAGGCGTCGAAATCGTCACGACCTACAACCGCGCTGGCGTGATCGAGCGTGCCATCGAAAACTTGTCTGACAAGCTGATTGAGGAATTTATCGTCGTCGTGCTGGTTTGCGCAGCGTTCCTGCTGCACATCCGGTCGTCACTGGTCATCGTGCTTTCGCTGCCGTTGGGCATCTTTGTCGCGGTGATCGTGATGAAGCTGCAAGGCGTAAATGCCAACATCATGTCGCTTGGCGGCATTGCCATCGCCATCGGCGCGATGGTGGACGCCGCGATTGTCATGATCGAAGCGATGCACCGGCGCATCGAAAAGGAACCCCTAACGCCGCAGAACCGCTGGCGGATCGTGACCGAATGTTGCGAAGAAGTCGGCCCCGCGCTGTTCTTTTCCCTCGCCATCATCGCGGTCAGCTTTCTGCCAGTCTTCGTTCTGGAAAGCCAAGAAGGACGTCTATTCAAGCCGCTGGCCTTCACCAAGACCTATGCCATGGCGGCCGCCTCAATCCTGTCGATCACGCTGGTGCCTGTGCTGATGGGCTACTTCGTGCGGGGCCGTATTCTGCCCGAACACAAGAACCCGCTGAACCGCTTCGTCATCTGGGTTTACCGCCCGTTTCTGGATGCCGCTGTCGCCTGGCCCTATGCCACGACACTGCTGGCGGTGGCACTGGTAGGGTCAATGGCCTGGCCGCTGCAACGCATCGGCACAGAGTTCATGCCGGAACTCAACGAAGGCGATTTCCTTTACATGCCGTCGCTTTATCCCGGCGTGTCCATCGGCAAGGCCCGTGAGGTCCTGCAACAGACCGACCGCCTGATCGCCACGGTGCCAGAGGTGCTGACCGTCCACGGCAAGTTGGGCCGCGCTGACAGCGCCACCGACCCGGCCCCCCTGACGATGATCGAAACCACCGTGCAACTGAAGCCAGAGGCGGAGTGGCGCGACGGGATGACCATGGACAGCATCCGCGCAGAGCTCGACCGCGCCGTGCAAATCCCCGGCGTCACCAACGTCTGGATTCAACCGATCAAGAACCGGATCGACATGCTGGCTACTGGCATCAAGACTCCCGTGGGCGTCAAGATTTCCGGGGCCGATCTGCGTGTGATCGAATCCATAGGCATCGCCGTCGAACAGGCGGTCGCCGGAATCGACGGCACGGCATCGGCCTATGCCGAACGCCCCGTGGGTGGGCGGTTCATCGAAATCAACGTCGATCGCGAAGAGGCCGCACGCTACATGATGAGCGTGCGGGACGTCCAGGACGTGGTGCAGACCGCCATTGGCGGCATGCAGGTGTCCGAAAGCGTCGAAGGGCTGGAACGCTTTCCGATCAACCTGCGGTATCCGCGGGACTGGCGCGACAGTCCCGAACGCCTACGCGATCTTCCTGTCGTCACACCCGCCGGCGCGCATATCCCGTTGGGCACGATCGCCGAAATCGCCATCGTCGATGGCCCCGGCATGATCCGGTCGGAAAATGCCAGACGCACCGGCTTTGTGTTCATTGACATCGCGGGGCGCGATCTGGGGGGCTATGTGAACGAAGCGCGGGACCTTGTCGCGCGCACTGTCAATCTGCCAACGGGTTATTCCATCACGTGGTCGGGGCAATACGAATACATCGAACGGATGCAGGACCGGCTGACGTTGGTGGCACCCGCCACGCTGCTGATCATCACATTGATGCTATTCATGGCTTTCAGCCGCGTGACAGAGGTCGCGATCATCCTTGCCGCCTTGCCTGTGGCGCTGGCGGGCGGTGTCTGGCTGATCTGGTATCTCAGTTTTGATATCTCGGTCGCCGTGCTGGTCGGGTTCATTGCACTGGCTGGCGTGGCGGTGGAGACCGCCATCATCATGCTGCTTTACCTCAACCTTGCGTGGGAAAAGCGCAAAAAAGTAGCCGCAACCGAACGCCGCAACCTGACGCCGCTAGACGTCGAACAGGTCGTCTTCGAAGGCGCGTTGTTGCGCGTGCGGCCCAAGGTGATGACCGTGGCCACGATCTTCGCCGGTCTAATCCCGATTATGTATGGCCACGGCACCGGGTCTGAAATCATGCAGCGGATCGCGGCACCTATGGTTGGCGGCATGGCGACGGCCACCTTGTTGACGCTGCTGGTGATCCCCGCAATTTTTGTGATTTGGAAGCGTTTTGCGCTGAACCGGGTCAACCATGAACTGGCTGCGGGGTCGCACGGCACCCCCGCAGCCAGCCCCCATGCGGTGCCGGGCGAATGATCGCCCGCACCCATATCCCAAACCCCAAGAAGGAAACTGCAATGCACAAAACACTTACACTGACCTCAGGCCTGATCCTGACCGCTGGCGCGGCCTTTGCCCAAACGTCCGACATGGGCACGATGGACCATGGCGCGATGGATCACGGCGATATGCCGATGGATGAGGTCATGTTGGACGGGGCCGTTCACGTAAAAGCAATCGTCAATTCATTTGGCGACGGCACCGTCAACGTTAGCCACGAGCCGATCCCCGAAATCGGATGGCCTGCAATGACCATGGACATGACCCTGATAGAAAACGCCGAAGTCACGAAAGATATTGCTGACGGCCAAGCTGTCACAATGATGCTGATCAAGGGCGAAGACGGCATGTATGGCGTCGCAGCCCTAGTGCCGGAGATGTAAACGAAGTGTCGAGGCCCGGGATACCGGACCTCGACACCATTCGAGAATTGGCTGTGATTGACGGGCACTTGGAACTGAAACCATAGATTACGGCTCAACAGGCCGCTTGGATTCAAAAATATGGTCGCACACCTGAAAAAACCAATCTTCATGATGGGCGCGAAATATGGTGACCGTCTGCCTCAAGAGTAGCCGCCCACCGCAATACCGGAAATGAAGCCTTTAAGACTTTGCCGCATCCGCGCGGCCCTCACGCACTAAGTCGGCGCAGGTCTGGTCTCCAAACGAGGGTAGCGGTTGGGCGCAAAACCAAGCGAAGGCTTGTGGCACAGAGCCGGCCCAAGGCGTAACACGGATTAGGATCTCGCCGAGGTCCGTGAGGCTGTGCTGTATGGGTGCAGCTGCCAGTCGCACGGATTTCGACAGGACGACTTGAGATATTCCCAATACGGTCGCGAGATCCGGTTTTGTCATTTGCAACATCCGCGCAACTTCATCGAGCGCCACCGTGCCATCCGCCTGTATCAGATCCTCCAGCTTCAAGTCGCCTTGGGTAGCAGCACGCATTTCACCTCGCTAATATGCCGTGCTTCACGGTTATCATATCAGCCGCGTTGGCTTGAATTCCAAGATTTCTTACCGCGGCCGGATCGTGTTTCAGGACCTGGTGTAAATCCCAAGTTAGCGTGGGCTGAGTGGAGCCTTGCGTAGCTCAGGCGAAGCCCCGCGGGGGTTTCTGGGCGGCCATGGCTGACTAAGCTCTCCTCAATGGTGAAGAAAGATCAAGATCGGACCACAGCAGGCTGTAATAAGCTAAGTGGAGGTAAGATCGGCCGTCAGGCGGAGTTGATAATGAACACCGTTAGCTTGGGAAAATGAACCTTCGTTACGCAACGTGCCTAGGTCCGCTTTGCGGGACAAAGTGTGAATTCGCTTAAGCTGCACATATGGCAGCTATACCGCGCATTGCGAAAACTCATTATGGACTGCACACAAATCGCACACACAATTTAGCTAAGGCCCTATTGAGCCAAGACTGTCCGTCCAATCTTCCAAAAGGCATGCAGGCAAATCTATAGTGCCTTTCGTTCCGTTTTCACTCAAACACTTTAGGGAGTTGGTGGTCAAAGCACAGCCAGTGGCAACTTCTATCAAGGCTTCTTCCCCGTCTCGCGATTTATCGGATAGCCGCTTGCCGGGCCTTTGACCGGCTGAACAAGCATACGGTCAAGCCAAAGGTCACGCGTTGTCCTGAATTGCTCGATCCCGATCGACATTTCCTCGTGGCCCGCTTTTGGCTGCGCCTTGTAGGTCCCAAGCAGCCTGTCCCACCAAGGAAGGTTGAAGCCAAAATTGCTGTTTGTCTCCTCTGGTATGATCGAATGGTGGACGCGGTGCATATCTGGCGTGACCACGATCAAGCGGAGGAAACGGTCCGCAAGCATCGGCAGCCGGATATTGGAATGGTTGAACATCGCAGTTGCGTTCAAAAGAACCTCGAAGATTAACACCGCGACGGCGGGTGGCCCCAATGTCACCACCAACGCCAACTTGATCCCCATCGACAGTAGTATTTAAACCGGATGAAAGCGCAGGCCCGTCGTGACATCAAACTCGAGGTCTGCGTGATGCATCCGGTGGAGGCGCCACAGTGCAGGCACAGCATGGAACATGACGTGCTGCAGATAGATGACCAGATCGAAAACGACGATCGAGACGAGAACCGCAACCCACCCCGGCGCTTCGATGATATTGAACAGCCCCCAGCCACGGTCCTGAGCAATCACGGCCAATCCGACCGCAAGGATCGGGAAACTCAATCGCAACACAATGGTATCGATCACGACGAGGCCCAGATTGTTCGTCCAGCGGATCACCCGCGGAATCTCTCGCCTTCGCCGGGGTGCTGCGAGTTCCCATAGGGCCATCGCCACCAAAACACCGAGAAACACGATGAGGCGTAGTTGCGGTTCAGTGGCAAGAAGGGACCCTGTCATCGGCACTCCCGGAGCTTTCTTGTGGCCGTCCGCGCAGCGCGGGCGTCAGGTTACAGTAAACTGACCCATCATGCCTGCATCTTCGTGTTCAAGAATATGGCAATGGAACATAAACGGTGTGTCGCGGCTTGCAGGCTGGTCGAACCGCGCAAGGATCTCAGCCTCGCCAGTCACGAGCACAGTGTCTTTCCAGCCGGTGTTCTCGGCCCGCGGGGGCCGGCCGTTCTCAGTGACCACCCGGAAGCGTACGCCATGGACGTGGAACGGATGCGCGACCATGGCGCTGCGGATCTGCCAGCGTTCCACTGATCCGAGGGCGACTTCAAAATCGATCCGGCGCATGTCGTAGGGGAGCCCGTTGATAGCAAAGCCACCGCCGCCCATCATCATGCCGCCCATTCCCATATCGAGCGAGACCTGCCGCGTCGCGATATCGGCTCCTGACAGATCCTCGGGAGCACCGTCCAACTGGTCAGGCAGGCGGGTGATCCGCTTGGCCAGCGTGCTGTCTGTGGCGAACTGCAGGACACCATAGGCCTGGTCAGGATCGCTCATTAGCACTGTGGCACCACCATCGGAAAAATCGACAAGGATTTCGGCCCGTTCGCCGGGTGCCAAGCGCAGCACATCCAGCGCGACGGGTGCAGGCAGGAAGCCGCCGTCGGTTGCCACCAGGTGCATCGGCCGATCGTCGTCCAGGAAAAGCGAGTAGATGCGCGCATTCGAGCCATTGAGCAGGCGCAGACGCACGATCCCCTGCGGCACGACCGCCGTCGCGCTGGCCTGACCATTGACGAGCATCCGGTTCCCGACAAACCCGTGCATGACGTCCATCATCGACGGGTCATATGCCATACGTCCGGAGGCATCGAACCGACGATCCTGCAAAACGAGCGTCAGATCGTCGATCCCGTATGTGGATGGCAGACCGCGCGCGTCATCCTGCCCGTCCGTCACGTGGATGACCCCGGCCAGTCCGAAATAGACCTGTTCTGCAGTGCGTTCGTGGATATGCGAGTGATACCAGATGGTTGCCGGGTCCTGCGCAATAGACATCTCCGGTTGCCATGTCTCACCGGGCGCTATTGGAAGGTGCGGGCCGCCATCATGCTCTCCGGGCACCAGGAGGCCGTGCCAATGCGCGCTGATGGGCTCATCGAGATTATTCTTCACCTCGGCCGCCAGATCGCCGTTTTGCATCTGGATGGTCGGACCCAGATACGCCTGATTGAACCCGGCGGTGGGTGTGCCGGGCCCGCCGAAAAAGCTGCTGCTGCCTGACATCGTCGTCAACGAAAGCCGCCCCGTAGTGCGTGTATCCAGAAGCGGCGGCATGGAGAGACGCGTTTGCTGCGTTTGTCCCTGCGCAAACGCGCGTCGGACTGGCGTTTGGGAAACGACGCCAGCGGTCATGATCGCTGCGGAGGTCGAAGTCAGAAACTGACGTCTTTTCATGCTGATCTTTCAATGCTTGGCTGGAAGCAGTGCCAACGCAAACCACTTCCGTGGTTAAGGCGTATGACCCGGCGCTTCATAAGGCAACAGCAGGCTGAAGCCCCGCTCGCCAATGACAGGAATCGCCACAATGCCGCGCGGCTTGAACCAACACGACGCGTCGCAGGTTAGTCAGCCAGCAGCTTCTTGCGCTCGGCGAACTCGGTCGAGTCGATTTCACCTTTGGCATAGCGTTCCTTCAGCAGCACCAAGGCACGGTCATGCGCAGCGTGACTGCTGGTGGCAGGTCCAGCCGCACCAAACAGACGCAAAAGATATACGATTCCGGCAACGGTTCCGACCACAATCAGGATCATGAAGATCGGCCCAAGGACCATTCCGAAGCCTCCCCACTGACTGCTGCCCCACATCATGTCATGTCCATGGTTGAATGGGCCGTATCGATCCGGGATTTCGCCGACCTGCGCCATCGCCGACGAGGCACCCACGCTGAGTGCCAGTGCCATGCTCGGTAAAATCGCCCTATTCATGAATTCCATCCTTTAACTTCCTTTGCATGGCATCGACTGCGGCCACTTGTTGGATTGCATCGGAAGAACGGTGCGCTGTCCATGATCTACATCAAGACGGCAGTGCAGAAATGCTGTACAGATATCTCGGTGTGGATGGTGCGACGACTCCTGCCGGATGGCCGCGCAAGACTCATTTCAGCGCTGCGTCGGCATCCGCGTTAAGATCCTAACAAGAACCATTGGCCGATAAAGCGAAAGCAAGTTACTAATCAGCTGTGAGTGGCCTTGTTGCACAAAGCAGTTGGGGGATTCACCTCGTAAATCCAGTGTGACAGTTGAAGTGCATGAGCAGCCTCACTCCCCCGAGCTACACGACAACGAACTGGCCCGCATATAACGACGCGCTCAAGCGCCAGGGGTCTTTGACGATTTTGTTCGATGCCGAGATGTGTTGGGGGGCCGAACCGACGGGCAAGCGCGAGCGACAGCCGACCTATAGTGTTGTCGCTGTTCAGACGTGCTTGACGATGAAATTGCTCTTCAGGATGGCGCTCAGGCAGACAACCGGTTTCGTCGAAAGCTTGTTAAGACTGGTCGGGCTGGACTGGACGGTGCCGGATTTCAGCACCCTGTCGCGCCGCCAGAAGACCCTCGCCGTGAACACCCCCTATCGTGGCTCGCAGGGCCCCTTGCACCTCTTAGTCGACAGCACCCGCATCAAAGTCGAGGGTGAAGGCGAGTGGCACGAGCGCAAGCACTGCGGGCCAAAACGGCGCGTCTAGCGCAAGATCCACCTTGGAATCGACAAACAAACGCTTGAGACCCGGGCGGTCGAGATTACAGGAAGCCACATCGGCGATGCGCCGGTGCTGCCGACCTTCTGGGCCAGATACAGTCTGACGAGGAGGTCGGCAGCGTGACCGCCGACGGTGCCTACGACACGCGCAATTGCCACAATGCCATTGCAGATCGAGGCGCCCATGCCAGCACCCTACCCCGCCGAAATGCAAAACCATGGAACCCGACCACGGCGGGCACCATCGCGCGCAATGAGGCCCTGCAGGCATCAAAATTCCTAGCTTGCGCGATATGGCAAAACTGGAGCGGATACCACAGCCGAAGTCGTGCCGAGACAAAGATGCACTGCATGAAACTACTGGGGCAACGCCTCATGGCGCGGGACTTCGACCGACAAGTCGCCGAGATCCAAGTCCGCATGGCCATCATGAACGGCTATACCCAACTCGGCATACCCGTCACAAAAAAATGTGGGATAAATGTGTCTGGGAAAAGGGGAAGTCCGTTCATCGACGGCTTTGTACAACAAAGCTCATCGGCAGACTCGACACATATGCTTTTGTGATGTTTCAATGGCCGCAATATCATTTTTTCAGAAGAAGGCATGCCATGGCCTATCCCAGCATCAAGATTCGCGCTTTGCAGGCCTTTATCGCGGTCTATGAGGAACAATCCTTTAGTCGGGCCGCCGACCGGGAAAACACGACCCAGTCCGGTATGTCGACGCAGGTGAAGGGGCTGGAACTGATCCTTGGCACCCAGCTTTTGATCCGGGAACGCAAAAATTTCGCCCTGACCCCTGCGGGGGAAATCATCTATCGCGAAGGACAGGCCATCCTCAAGGCGCTGATGGCCACGGAAAAAGCCGTGCAAGACATGAACGGTGCCGTGGCGGGGCTGGTGCGGTTCGGCATGATCCCATCATTAACCCGGTCCGTTCTAATCCCCGCGTTGAACCAGTTTCAGGCCGAATTTCCCGCCGTGGAACTGTCCCTGCTCGAAGAGTACAGCTTCTCGCTTATGCGGCGTGTGCTGGACGGCGAGTTGGATTTTGCTCTTGTTCCATCAACCGACCTGCCCGCCGGGCTGACCGGCACCTTTATCGGGCGTGACCGCGAAATGCTAGTGTCCAGCGCCGCCACCCCGCACGGCCACGCGCATCTGGACGATATCCCCTTGTCCGCGTTGAAGGGCAAACGCCTGATCGTGCCGTCCCGGCTGAACGTGCGGCGCAAGCATTTCGACACATTGCTGAACACCCATGGCATCCATCTGGCAGAAATGCTGGAAATGGACGGGATGCTGGCGACGCTGGAAATGGTCGGGGCCACCGATTGGGTCGCAATTCTGCCGTCGGCGATCTGTCACCCGGACAAAAGCGGTATGATCCGGCGCCTGAACCCGATCAAGGACCCGCCGATCAGTCTGGATTATGTGCTGGTGGAAAAGGCCGAAATGGCCTCCCCCCGCGCTGCCCGACTGCTGGCCGATTGTCTGGTCACGCATATCGGTGCGATCCTGTCGGACTGGGATTTCGCCCGGCCTATCGAAAAGGCGAAACCAATCTATCAGAAATGATGATCCTGCGCCGTCGAATTATGTGAAATAATGTGTTAAACCGTTAGCGGAGAGATGCAGAATGGCCATCGGAATCGTCGGGATCGGCAACATGGGCCGACCTATCGCAGAATATCTGTCAGAGGTTGGCGCGGAGCTTGTCTTGTGGAACCGTAGCGGCACAAAGGCAGACGGGGTCGCAAACAGCAGTATCGCTCAAACCCCGGCCATGGTCGTGGCGGGCTGCGATGTCATCCTGTCGGTGTTGGCCAATGATACGGCCATCGACCACGTCTATCGCGGGCCGGACGGCCTGTTGTCCACCGAACTGACCGGCAAGACGATCGTTGAAATGGCAACCACGTCGCCTGCCACCGTGCAAGGGTTGGAACGCGATGTCACGGCCCGCGGCGGCCTGTTCCTTGAATGTCCGGTCAGCGGCAATGTGGTCCCGGCGCGGTCGGGACAGTTGATGGGCCTTGCGGGGGGATCACAGGCGGCCTTTGACGCGGCCCAGCCCGTATTGTCACAGATCACGCGGCGGCTGGAACATCTGGGTCCGGTGGGCACCGGCGCCGCGATGAAGCTCGCGGTGAACCTGCCCTTGATGGTCTATTGGAGCGCCTTGGGAGAGGCGCTGGGTCTTGCCCTGTCCCAAGGCGTGGATGCGGGGCTGGCCCTTGATATCCTAGGGGACAGCTCCGGGGCTATCGGGGCTGCGAAAAAACGCATCCCGCCGATCCGCGACATGGTGGTGTCGGGCGACCCGGGCAGCGTCAGCTTTACCCTGACCAACGCGATCAAGGACATGGCGCTGATGACTGATCTGGCACAGGCTCAGGGCAGCCCCCACGCCGTCATTGCCGCAGTGCTGGACAAGGCGCGGATCGCCGCCGCGGGCGGCTGGGACACTTATGACAATTCTCTGGCCGGCCTGTTCGGTCAAACAAAACAAAAGGAAAAGCCATGATCGGCGTTGCACTGGTAGGCTATGGTTGGTGGGGACAGCACATCGCGCCCCGACTGACCCGGCATGCGGATTTTGATTTGCGCGGGATTGTCGAACCCAGTTCCGACCTGCACGATCAGATCGGGGCGCAAGGGCTGATCGTGTTTTCCAATTATGCCGCAGCACTGGCAGATCCGACGGTGCAGGCCGTGATCCTGACATCGCCGAACGATCAGCACGATGGACAAATCGCGCAGGCGGTGACTGCCGGCAAACACGTGTTCTGCGAAAAACCGCTGTCCCTGTCGGCCGCCAATGCGCGCCGCAGCGTTGAAACCTGCCGGGCGTCGGGGCTGGTGCTGGGCATCGGCCATGAACGCCGCTTCGAACCGGCCATCCTAGCCTTGCGTGACATGCTGGACGCGGGTGCCTTGGGCACGGTGATGCACACCGACATGTCGTTCAGTCATAACAAGCTGATCGGTCTGACCGCCGACAGCTGGCGCACGTCAAAGGCCTTTGCCCCCGCCGCAGGCATGACGCAGATGGGCATACACCTGACCGATCTTCTGATCGCCTTTTACGGTCCGGTCGCCGCCCTGCACGCCTTTACCGCTGACCGCAGTCTGGGGTGGGAAACCGGCGATGTGGTCACCGTGCAGTTGCAGTTCAAGGCGGGCATGACCGCCACGCTTCAGGCGATTTTGCACACGCCGCATTTCATCCGCACCCATGTCTTTGGCAGCGAGATGTGGGTCGAAATCCGCAACGCAACACACCCCGACACACCGGGCGGCACGGCCACGATGGAATGTTACCGCAGCATCGACGACACTCAGACCAGGGTCTTTGACTGGACTGACAGCGTCACCGCCAATATCGAAGCCTTCGGTGCGGCCATCCGGGGCGATGCCCCCTATCCCTATTCCGATGCGGAACTGATCCACAATATCGAGGTGCTGGATGCCATCGTGCGGTCCGCAGAGACCGGGCAGGCCATCCAGCTGTAACCGCGTGTATCGCCATTTTGGATAGTGACTATCACAACCTTTAAGTTGACCGTTTGCCCCCCCCCTGCCAGCATGTTCTGAGATATCAGGGGGGAGCCGGATGTCAGTCAGATTGATACGGCATCATGTCTTTGATGCATTACGCGAAGACATCATGTCCTGCGGGCTTCAGCCGGGACAGGAACTGCGCGAAAGCGCCTTGGCCGAGAAATACGGCGTTTCAAAATCGCCCATCCGCGATGCCCTGCAAAAGCTGGAATGGGAAGGTCTGGTGGAAATTGCCCCACGGCAGGGACACCGGGTTGCCCCCATTTCCATTGCGGACGCGCGGGATATTTTGGAATTCCGGGAAATCCTTGAACTGGCCGCCGTTCGCAAGATTTGCGCCAATGCCAGCGATGCGGACCTTGCCACACTGGATACATTCCGCACATGTGAAAGCCGCAACCTGCGCGAATACGCCATTTACAACCGCGCCTTTCACGTAAGCATCAGCGGGTTTGCAGGCAATCAGCGGCAATCGGCGACGGTGCTGGCGCTGATGGAAAACTATGAACGCCTGTGCATCGTGTCGCTGTCATCACGCCACAAAGAGGCAGAGGCGATAGCCGCATCGCTGGCCGATCACAACCAGATCATCGACGCCCTGCAAGCGCACGACAACAAGACCGCTGCGCGGATTTCAGTCAGGCACATTCGCAAATCACAGGCGCAGGTCATGCGCGGATTAAAGAACCAACAGATCGTCAGCTAGGACTCGGGGCAGCACCTGATATGTCAGGCAACCCCCATTCAAACGAACATCATGAAAGGATGAAAAATCAGATGAGACTGCAACAGGCCATCGCCGACGATATCGTGGTCAGTGGTCGGGGCGTCGGCAAGACCTTTGCTAATGGCACCGTCGTCGCACTCAAGAACGCGGATTTTGATATCAAGCGCGGTTCCTTCGTGTCGCTGGTCGGGCCCTCCGGTTGCGGCAAGTCCACCTTGCTGCGACTGGTGTCCGGTTTGATCGCGCCAACGTCGGGTCAAGTCAATGTGCATGACACGCCTGTTGATGGACCGCGCAGCGACATCAGCATGATGTTTCAGAAGGCGACCTTGCTTGAATGGCGCACTGCGCTGGAAAACGTCCTGCTGCCCACGGAAATCGCCGGCACGCCGACAAAGGCTGACAAGAAACGCGCCTATGATCTGCTGAAACTGGTAGGTCTTGGCGATTTTGCCTTTTCCTTTCCGGCGCAATTGTCGGGCGGGATGCAGCAGCGGGTCGCACTGGCGCGGCTGTTGCAGACCGGTGCAGATATTCTTTTACTGGATGAACCCTTCGGGGCGCTGGACGAATTCACCCGCGAACGGCTGAACACCGAACTTATGCGGATCGTGGCAGAGATCGGTGCCACCACCATCTTTGTCACCCACAATATCAGCGAGGCTATCTTCCTTGCCGATCAGGTGTTTGTCATGACATCACGCCCCGGTCAGGTGGCAAAGATCATCGACGTCGATCTGGAACGCCCACGCCCGCTGTCGATCCAGACCTCTCCCGAATTCAACGCTCTGGTTGCTGATGTGCGCGAAACGCTGGGGGCGGTCTGATGGTCGCGGTCCAGCACGTAGGTGACGACCGGACCGCAGGAAATGCGGCGCGCAACTTGCGCAATCGCCGCATCCTGGCCCATGCCGCGATTTTCGTTATCTTGATCGCCACATGGGAAATTGCATCCCGTCTGGGCTGGCTAGACCCGCTGTTTTATCCGCGCCCCAGCAATATCATGCGATCTTTCTGGCTGATCTATGTCCAGAACGGCAACGTCTGGTATCACTTGGGGGTCACGATGAGCCTTGTTTTCATGGGATTCATCGGTGGATCCGTGCTGGGGATCGTGCTGGGAAGCCTTGTGGGGCTGAACGCAACGCTGCGCCGGTTTCTGAAACCCTATGTCATCGTCCTCGAAGCAACGCCGCGGATCGCGGTCGCCCCCTTGCTGATCGCGGCACTTGGGTTTGGTGTGACGTCCAAGATCGCGATCATCGTGCTGGTCTGCTTCTTTGCGCCCTTCATCAACACCCTGTCCGGCGTCATGAACGTGAACGCCGAAAAGCTGGAATTGTTCAAAGCGATGGGGGCAAGTAAATGGCAGATCCTGCGCAAACTGGTGCTGCCTGATGCCATCCCGGTCATAATGGCCGGCGAACGCCTTGCATTGACCGCCGCTCTGTCCGGCGCGCTGGTTGCTGAATTCATCCAGCGCGATCAGGGCATTGGGTCGCTGATCCTTGTCTATACGCGCAACCTGAACATGGCCTCGGCCTTTGCCTGCATCTTTACCCTGACAATCCTTGGCTTCCTGATCTTCCGGGGTATGGAAATCATCGACCAATACATCGCGTTCTGGAAACATGAAGGCGGCCGTGACCGCGTCAGCGCAAAACGCCGCGCCGCAATGGGACCCCAAACATGACTGATGCACGCATGCCAACAGGCACCCTCATCCTTGACCGCGTGTTGCGGTTCATCCCCCATGCGATCCTGCTGTTGCTGCTGATCGGGCTGTGGGAACTGGCCGCGCGCATCGGATGGATCACGTCCATCATGATCCCGCGCCCCAGCGCCATTGGGGCGGCCATCTTCAAACTCTACATCACCGAAGGTACGATTTACCGCCACTTTTTCATCACCCTGACCGAGGCCGTCGTCGGTTTCCTGATCGGGGCCAGCGTGGCCGTCGGTCTGGCAGTGGCGTCGTCGATGTCAGAAGTTTTCAAGCGGTATGTAATCCCCTATGCGGTTGTGCTGAACGTCACACCGGGGATCGCCCTGACGCCCGTCATCATCGCATGGTTCGGCTATGGCATGGGGTCAAAGATTGCACTGGCAGCGATCCTGTGCTTTTTCCCGATCTTTGTGAACACGCTGACCGGCCTTGTGCAGGTGGACGAGGACCGCGAGGAACTGTTCGCGTCCCTTGGTGCCAGCCCGCGTCAGGTCTTTGCCAAATTGCGGGTCCCGGCGGCGTTGCCGCTGTTGTTCGCCGGGTTGAAGATCGGGTTGACCACCGCCCTGATTGGCGCGGTCGTGGCCGAATTTGCACAGGCAACCGACGGCGTCGGTGTCCTGATGAGCAGATTTTCCTTTCAGCTGAACATGGCGGCGTCGATCGCGACTTTGCTGTCCATGACCGTGATCGGACTGCTGCTATTTTACACCATGGAATTTCTGGACGACAGAATCGTGTTCTGGCGTCGGGAAAGCCGCCGCGCGGCAGCGTCCCGCGCGGCGGCTAGGACCTGGCTGGGTCAGCTGGGCAAATGACGCATACAAATCGACATTTCAGGGAGGAAAAGACGATGACGATGCTAAAATCAATGCTGTTGTGTTCGGGTCTGGCCATCACCGCCATTCCGGCGACCGGCTTTGCTCAAGAATCTACAATCAACATCATCAACCCGCTGCCACGATCCACCAACTTCTTTCCGTTGGTTGTAGGCGAGGCGCTGGGATACTTTGCGGAAGAAGGGGTCACGGTCAATCTGTTGCCGTCCGACACCTCGATCCCCTATGTGGCCTTTATCCAGAACGGGCAGGCCGATCTGGCCATGCTGGACCCGGTTGAAACGATCAACGCGCTGAACGCAGGTGCGCCGATCAACACCGTGTACGAAGTGATGCAGAACGCGCCCGAAGGCATCGGCGTGCTGGAAACATCCGAATACGATTCCATCGACGATCTGTTGGGCACGACAGTTGGACTCGTGTCTGATCGCGACCGGTCATTCCTTCAGGCGGCGCTGAACACGGTCGGTGCCAGCATCGACGATGTGCAGACGGTTGTTCTGGGCGAAAGCGGCCCGACGCTGGCTGCCGCCGTGCGTGACGGAAACGTATCCGCCATTTCCGGTGCCGCCCCCGACTGGATCGCGCTGAATGCCAACGGCATCCCGGTGCGCCTGATCACGCCACCAGAACTATTGGCCAGCCCGGCCAATACCTTTGCCGCAAATGTGGACACGCTGGAAGACAAGCGCGCCGTAATGGAAGGGTTCCTGCGCGCTTGGTCCAAAGGCATGCACGTCGCATCCGTGAACCCTGAAGCAGTCGCTCAGATGCTGCGAAAGGGCGTACCGGAGGAGTGGGAGAACGAGGAAGCGGGTCAGCTGTTCCTCGACATGTCGATCGGCATGAACGTGTCGGTGACCGAACAAGCAGGCGACCTGCAAACTGATGTCTGGACCGCCTTGCAGCCCAGGTTGCTATCATCCGGCGCGATCGAGGCAGAGGTCGATTCCGCATCATTCCTCAATGACACCTACATCGCTGCGGCCAACGATTTCGACCGCGCCGAAGTCGAGGCAGACGCCACCGCTTGGATGGAAGCGAACCCCTGACCACAACGTGGGCCGCAGCATCGTTCATGCGGCCCACGCCCACCCCATTTCCAGATCAAATGCTCCTACAGACAGGACAAGACATGACCCATTCCACCATTGACACCCGCGACCGGGGCGATGCCGTCAACCGCTACGGGCCAACATCTGCTCGCCCTGTGCCAGCCACGCCAGGCCGGTTGTCCACCCTGACCGTGGACAGCCACGCCCACGTGGTGATCCCCGCGGCCGCTCAATACATGATGCCCCACGTGGAACCAAAGCGGATCGCGATGGTGAAATATGCCAATGACGCGACCAACGCAGTCAACGCCCAGCAGGACAAAGATCGCGGATCGGTGGCGATGCAGGACATCGGCGACCGAATGCGCGTTCTGGACGCCCAAGGCATCGACATGCAGATCGTCGCCCCGCCGCCGCCCCAGTGCTATTATCAATCCCCCATTGAACACGCCGCCCATGCCAGCCGCATGGTCAACGACGGCATGGCCGCATGGGTCGGCCAGAACCCGGACCGCTTTGCCGGCCTTGGCACTGTGCCGTTGCAGGACCCGGAAGAAGCCGCGACCGAACTGACCCGTGCCGTGAACGATCTGGGCCTGAAGGGTGTCATGCTGCTGACGAACATGGACGGCGAAGAAATCAGCGCCGACCGTTTCCGACCCTTCTGGAAAAAGGCAGAAGAACTCGGCGCCGTCGTCATGATCCACCCGAATGGATTCACCGGGGGCGAGAGGTTCTCTGAATACTACTTTGCCAATGTCATCGGCAATCCGTTGGAAACCACGATGGCCCTGCATTACATCGTCTTCAACGGCCTGCTGCGCGATATGCCGGACCTGAAAATCTTTGCTGTGCATGGCGGCGGCTATCTGCCGTCATATTCCGGGCGGATCGACCACGCTTGGGGTGCGCGGCAGGACAGCCACGCCGACCTGCCTGAACCGCCAACCAGCTATCTGAAAAAGGTCTGGATCGACAGCGTCGTGTTTACCGATCACCAGCTGGAATATCTGGTAAAGATTTATGGGTCTGACAAGGTCATCATGGGCAGCGATTATCCCTTTGACATGGCTGACTATGACCCGGTTGAACATATCGCAAGCTCGGCCCTGTCGGACGCGGACAAGGCGAATGTGGCGGGTCTGACTGCAGCAAAACTGTTCGGCCTGCCCGCAAAAAAGGGCGCCTGACATGACTGTCGCCATCATCGGTCTGGGCATCATGGGGGCCGCCTATGCGGGCAATCTTCTGGCGGCGGGCGTGCCCGTCGCCGGGTGTGACCCTGACACCGACGCCCGTGCGCGGCTGACGGGTCTAGGCGGCGTGGCCCACGATGCGCCCGGCCCTTGGGTGGCGAATTGCGATCTGGTCATCATCTCTGTCGCCTCACCAAAGGTGCTGGGCATAGTGACCACGCAACTGGGTGGCTTGCTGAAGCCCGGTCAGGTTGTGATGGAAACGGGCACGTTTGCCATGGCAGACAAGCTGACCGCCCGCGATAACCTGCAAGTGGGGGGGGCTGTCCTACTGGACACCCCCGTCAGCGGCACGGGCGCACAGGCGGCCAAGGGTGATCTGGTCATCATGGCCTCGGGCCCACAGGAGGCGATCTCGCAAGTCCGCCCTTTAATGGATCACCTGTGCCATACGGTCATCATGGCAGGCGATTACGGCGCGGGCAGCAAGCTAAAATACGTGGCCAACCATGCGGTCGCCTTGCACAACTGTGCCGCAGCAGAGGTGCTGCACTATGCCGACGCGCTGGGGCTTGACCGCGATAAGGTCTATCACCTGTTGTCAAAGGGTGCGGGACAGTCCCGAATGCTTGATCTGCGCATGCCGCTGATGATGACAGCATCCTACACCCCCGCCACTGCCCATATGGCGATGTTTGAAAAGGACCTGTCGATCATCGGTGGCGATATCAGCGCACACGGTGTATCCGCACCAATGTTCGATGTGGTCAAGGACATGTATGACAAGGCCTGGACCCTGTTGCCGCATGACTACGACACCGCCGCGGTGTTCGAGGTGTATCGCGATCTGGATACAGCCCCGGACGCAAAGGGCACCAACCCAAAGGCAACGGATCATTACTGACTGCCTGTTCGCAGGGGTTGTGCGCCCATGATAAGGTTGTCGGCGGCACAGGGCCTGGCGGCCATCGTGACTCTTGCCGCCGTGGTCACGATCCTTGCCACGCCCGATCTGTCTTGGCGCGTCATGGCGATTTCCAGCGCGGCCATCACCGCCTTTGCCACCCGCAGCCTGCCAGAGGCGGTGACCGCCCTGTGCGTATTTCTGGCGTTTCTGGCGATCAACGCCGCGCCGCAAGAGGTCATCTTTTCCGGGTTTGCCGCCAGCGGGTTCTGGTTGCTGGTCGGCGGGCTGGTCATTGGGTCGGGCATCACCACATCGGGGCTGGGCGACCAAATAGCGCGGCTGATCTTTGCCTATACCGGCACGTCCTATGGTCGGGCCGTGGTCTTTTTGTCGGTGGGCGGTCTGATTCTTGGGGCCTGCGTGCCCTCGGCCATTCCGCGTGTCATCGTCATGATGCCGATTACCCACGCGCTGGCACAGCGCATGGCGATGCAGCCCGGGTCCCGCGGCCATACCGGTCTGCTGATGACGGCAGCAATGATGACGCTTGTGCCGACCTATGCCTTTCTGACCGCCAATCTTCCAACGATCGTAGAGATCGGCATCATCGAGATCCTGTATGGTGTGCAAACGACCTATGGGGCTTATTTCATCCAGAACGCGCCAATCAATGTGCTGCGCTTTGCCGTGCTTCTGGGGTTGTTGCTGGCCTATGGACGCGGGCTAACACCCGTGGATCAAGGCAACATGGATACCGGCGTGGTCCTGCCATGGACGCCGGGTCAACTGCGGTTGCTGGTGGTTCTGGCGGTCGCGGTCGTGATGTGGTCCACGGATCCACTGCATGGAATTGCACCCGCATGGGTGACGCTTGGCACTGCACTGGTGTTGCTGGTGCCGCGCGTCGGTGTGTTTGGCCCGCAGGCCATGAAAACGGATATCGACCTGTCCATCGCCTTTCTGATCGCTGCGGTGTTCTGCATCAGCGCGGTTATCACCGATGTCGGTCTGGGCCAGCGGATCGCACAGGTTGTAGTGCCGGCCCTGCGCCTGTCCGGTGATGCCAGTCTGTGGAACCTGACGGCCATCACCCTGTTTTCATCGGCCCTGTCGCATCTGACCATTGCGCCTGCGACGCCCATCGTGCTGGCTCCGCTGGCCGCGGCGATGGCAGACGCGACAGGATGGTCGATCCCTGCAGTGACGATGGCCCACAACATCGGTATTTCAACGACCGTGCTGCCCTATCAGTCGCCGCCCCTGCTGATCGGCATCACCATCGCGGCCATTCCCATCGGCCCCTTGACCCGGCTATGCCTGGTCTCGGCCGCCATTAGCAGCCTGATCGGTATCCCGCTGATGTGGGCGTGGTGGGTCGGGATCGGGTTTATTTGACCCCCTAAAACCGTTATTAAACCTGCATCCGACCCTATGTTGCGGCGTTGTGCCGCGGCTATGACAGGAGCTGCAAAATGTTTGCGCTAACAACCTAAGGTATTGCTTTCATTATACAAGTTTCCACGTTACGCAAGGGAAACTCAGTCGGATAAAGGACTCACCTAATGGAATTTGGCCGCGTCAATCCCGCCTTCACGCTTCAGGCGCAAGGATTTCCAACTCTGGGCAATATCTATTACAATGCCCTGGAACCCGACCTGATGGCCCACGCCATCCGCCGGGGGGAAGGCGAACTTGGTCAGGGTGGGACATTGCTGGTCAAGACTGGCAAATTCACCGGACGTTCGCCCAAGGACAAGCATGTTGTCGTATCCGCCACAACCGAAGACACGATCTGGTGGGACACCAATGGGCGCATGACGGCGGATGCCTTTGATGTGCTGCACGTCGACATGTTGGCCCATATGACGGGCAAGGATTACTTTGTGCAGGATCTGTTTGCCGGGGCTGATCCCAGCTACCGAATCGGTGTCCGCATCGTGTCCGAACTGGCGTGGCATAACCTGTTCATCCGGCATATGCTGATCCGTCCGGAGGCCGCACAGTTGGATGACTTCACCGCCGATTTCACACTGGTCAACTGCCCCAGCTTTTTTGCCGATCCGGCGCGGCACGGTTGCCGGTCCGAAACCGTCATCGCCTTCAACTTTGATAAAAAGCTGATCCTTGTAGCTGGCACCGAATACGCCGGTGAAAACAAGAAGGCCGTGTTCACTCTGCTGAATTACCTGATGCCCGAAAAGGGCGTAATGCCGATGCATTGTTCCGCCAACCACGCGGCAGGAAATCTGGTGGATACGGCCGTATTTTTCGGCCTGTCTGGCACCGGCAAGACCACGCTGTCTGCAGATCCATCCCGCGTGCTGATCGGTGACGACGAACACGGCTGGACCGACAGCGGGATCTTCAACTTCGAAGGCGGCTGTTACGCCAAGACGATCAATCTGTCAGCCAAGGCAGAACCCGACATCTTTGCGACCACACAGATGTTTTCCACGGTCATCGAAAATATGATCCATGATTCCCGCACAAAAGCATTGGATTTTACAGACGCAAGCCTGACAGCGAACACGCGGGCGGCCTATCCGCTGAACTTCATAAAGAATTCGTCAGATGACGGCTTGGGCGGCCACCCCAAGAACGTCATCATGCTGACCTGCGACGCCTTTGGCGTGCTGCCGCCCATCGCGCGGCTGACGCCAGCGCAGGCCATGTATCATTTCATGTCCGGTTTCACATCCAAGGTGGCGGGCACTGAACGCGGCGTGACCGATCCGGAGCCTACGTTTTCCACCTGTTTCGGCGCGCCGTTCCTGCCCCGCCGACCAGAGGTTTACGGCAAGCTGCTGCAATCGAAAATTGCGGCACATGGGGCCACCTGCTGGCTTGTAAATACCGGCTGGACCGGCGGTGCCTATGGCACGGGGGAACGGATGCCGATTGCGGCAACCCGCGCCCTGCTGGCCGCCGCACTGGATGGCACCCTGACCGAAGGCACCTTCCGCAAGGACCCGCATTTCGGGTTCGAAGTGCCGACACATGTTCCCGGCGTGGACACGGCCTTGTTGAACCCCAAGGGGACATGGGCCGATCCCACCGCCTATGACAAAGCGGCGCAGAAATTGGTGCAGATGTTTTCCAACAATTTCGGCAAATACCTGCCCCACGTCGATGAAGACGTGCGCGCCATCGCCATCGCCATCGGATGACCCGCCCTCCCCCCCGCCGTCTGCAGCGGGGGGCCTTAGGCCAGCAACGCCACCAGCGCGTGACGGGTCAGCGGCAGCCGGTCCGGCGTAACGCCAAGCGCATCGCGCACCGCATTGACGACAGCCGCCCCCGCCGGTCCGGCGGAAATCTCGCCCGCGCCCAATAGCGGCGCATCCGGATGCTGGATCAGCTGCGTGTGCAGATGCGGCACCTCTGAAAACTGCAGAATAGGATAATCGGCCCAGCCGGTTGTCAGATTCTGTGCCCCGGAAAAGCGAACCTCTTCCTTCAGTGCCCAACTGATCGCCTGCACGATCCCGCCTTCGATCTGGTTTAACGTGCCGTCGGGATTGATCGTCTCTCCGACGTCGGCCACGGACCAGACATCGGTGACCCGCACCGCGTCGTCCACCACGACCCGCGCCATGCAAGCCATGTAACCCGCGCTGTTTTTATAGCGGGCATAGCCGATCCCGAACCCCACACCGTCGCCGTCATCGCGCGGGATGGGCCAATCGCGCAGGGCTTCGATCACGCGACAGGCGCGCGGGTCGTCCAGATGCCATAACCGATAGGCGATGCTGTCCATCCCTGCATGTGCGGCACAATTTTCCATCAGCGTTTCCAGCGCAATGACATTGGTGAAAGCGCCCAGCCCCCGCATCGCGCTGGGTCGATAGGGCACCTGTGCTGGCCGCGCCCGGACCACCCGCACCGCCGGAATGACGTAACCCGGCAAGGCATTGCGATCCGCCCCGCCCTGCGGTTGCGGTGCATCGTTGCCCGGGCCCATTGGCATTGGGTCTGACAGGAACTGCTGCCCCCGCAGATTGGGTTCTCCCTCGCCCGCCGGACGGGTCGAATGAGGCGGGCTGATCACATCGGCCCGGTAGGCCAGCATCCGTCCATCCGGTCCAAGCCGGGCGGTCAACCGCGTCGTCATTGCCGGGTTCAGGGGTCCGTGCAGAAACTCGTCCTGCCGCTGCCATAAGGCCCGGACGGGCCGCCCCACGGCACGGGCCATGACCGCCGCGTCAAGCGCCACATCATCGGAACTGTTGTGCCCGTAACACCCCGCACCGGGGGCAAAGATCACGGTGACCCAATCCACGGGATGCCGGAGCACCCGCGCCAGTGATGCCCGCAAGGCAAACACGTTTTGACTGTGCGCCCAAACAGTCAGGGCATCACCGTTCCAGCAGGCGACAGCGCAGGATGGCCCAATGGACCCATGCGTCAACGGTGGCTTTGTCAAGCTGACGCTGATCTGCGTCACCCCTGCGGTACTGTCGCCTGTGTTGTACAAGGTCTCTGACATGGCGATTGGCCCGGACAGGGCGTCGACGGGATGCGGGCCGCTGGCAGGGCTGCATTGCCAGCGGACCGTATCAGACAGCCGCCGCGACTGGTCAAGCGCGGTGTATTCGTCGGCGGCAACCACCGCGATGAACTGCCCATCCCGCACAATTTGCGCATCCGGCGGCAAGGTCACATCGCCCAGACCTGTTGCCATGGCATCAAGGCTGGGCGGCTGCACGACGCGGCCATGCCACATGCCATCCAACACCATGTCATGCAGGAAATGCCCGGGTCCCAGCCGCGCCAGCAGATCGACCCGTGGCGCAGATGTGCCTGCAATTCGGCGATCCGCGGCAACTTTCGGTCTGCCATGATCAAGGGCCGCAACGCTCAGATCGACCTGCGACGCCATCTGGCCATAGGTCAGCCCGGTGTCGTTGCCAGATTTCAGGATGGCACCCTCCCGCACGGTCAGATCGGCGGCGGCCGTCTGCAACAGCCCGGCCGCGTGATCCAGCATCACGGCCCTTGCCGCCGCCGCAGCAATCCGCACCGATTGCCCGCCAAGAGTGACAGACAGGCTGCCGACAGTCGGCCCTTCGGCGGGGGACAGCGCGGTGTGACCTTGGATCAGACGGATCGCGGTCATCGCCACGTCCAGCTCGTCGGCGGCGATCTGGATCAGGGCCGTGGAGATTCCTTGCCCCAGTTCCACCCGCCCCGATGCCAGCGTCACCGTACCATCGGGCGCAAAGGTCAGCCATTGATCGACGCGGGGGAAATCCTTGATCGGTTGCGGGGCGGTCATGTTGCCACCTCTGCGATCGCGGCCATGATGCGGCTGTGCGCGCCGCAGCGGCACAGGTTTGCATCCAGTGCTTCGCGGATCGCAGCGGCATCCTGTCCTGCGTCCAACAGTGCAGTCGCCCGCATCACGATCCCCGTCAGGCAATAGCCGCATTGACCGGCCTGATGCCGGATCAGGGCCGCGACCAGCGGATGATCGGCGGCAAGCACCGCCTCGATCGTGCCAACCTGTCGGCCCGCCACGGCAGACAATGGCAGATTGCACGACGTGACTGGCAAGCCGTCTAGCGTCACCGTGCAGGCCCCGCAATCCCCCGTCCCGCAGCCCAGCCGCGTGCCAAGGTGATTCAGCTGACCACGCAAGGCATGGATCAGGGGCATGGCAGGCGGTCCGCTGACATGCACCGCCGCGCCGTTCAAGGTAAAACCGACCATTTGCGTCATCCGAATATCCCCAACCACGACCACCAGACATAGGTGACGGGTATTCCCACCACCGCGACCACCACCGCAAGTGCCGCACAGACCCGGATCAGCGCCGACACCGGGATGGCCGCCAGCGCCATAGCGACAATCAGCGGCGGGGCCTGATAAGGCAGGATCGGCGTGGACAACCCGATCACCTGCACCATCGCAACGGTCTTGATTGACCATCCCGTTTCTGTGGCAAAAGCGGCCGCCAGCGGCACCAGCACGGCAGGTGCAGCCGGGGCCGTCGTCAGATGCGACAGGACCATCGAAAGCCCGCTGACCGCATAAAGATTCCACAGATCGCCGCCGGACCCCAGGCCCATGACCGGGATCAAGCGATCCGCGACGACGCTACCCAGCCCGGTGAACTGCGCCACCGCGCTGATTGCGAACAGTGCGGCAAGGAAAAACGCGGGCGACAGATCGACTTTTGATTTCATCGCACCCGCATCCAGCATGCCAAAGGCCGGGATCAGCAGAATGGCGGCCAGCACCAGCGCCACCCATGCAGGCGAAATGCCGTGCAGCGCATCGGTCATCCAGAACCCGATCGCCACAGCCAGCAGCCCCAACAACCGCCGCTGGGCGCTATCAAAGAGGTCTGGTGCGGTCACATTTGGTAGTGTACGGGCCTGACCGGGCGCGGTAATCAGCATGATGCCCAACAGAGCCACGAAACGCAAAATGTTCAGCGGCGCCTGTTCGATAAAATACTGCGCATAGGATGGCGCAATGCCATATAGCGTCTCTGTCGCGCCGAACTGGATGATCGTCGGCAGGTTGGCCGTCAGAAACGCATAGGTTGGCAACAGGGTCGCCGTCGCGGCCATGACGCATAAGCCCACATGCCCCCGCGAACCAGGCGAGTAACCCATCGTCTGCGCAAGTGACAAGGCAATCGGCATCAGCACGATGACCCGCGGCAGGGTGGATGGCACCAGCAGGCCCAACCCCAGACCGCACAGCGCCAGCAGGACCGACGCCCGAACATAGAATGTGCCGGTGCGCTGAAAAATCCGCAGCGCCAACTGCATTCCCAACCCTGTCGCCGTCATCGCCGTGCCGATGATCAACCCTGCGAACAACAGCCAGAAACCCGAACTGGCAAAGCCGGAAAAGATCACCTCTGTCGGGGCCACAGCAAGGGCGATGAAACCAAGGAAGGTGCCAAGAGCCGTCACCACCTCTGGCAACAGCCGGGTTGCGAACAGGGCCACGGACAGCGCGGAAATGGCTGCCACGCGGGCCAGCACCGCATCCGGTCCCGTGCTCAGCAATACGCCCGCCAGCACCACGGCAGCGATGGCGACGACAAACTGTGCCGTGCCGATGCGGTGGGTGGCACTGATCATGGCGTCAGGATCGTCGATCCGGTGGTGGTCCCAGCCGCCATCGCCCGATGAGCCTCGGCAATATCGGCCAAAGGCAGGCGCTGGTCGATGTTCACATGCAAAACACCGTCGCGGATCAGCGCAAACGTGGCCGCCGCCGCCTGTTCCAGATCGGCCCGGGCGGCCATATAGGTCGCAAGCGTCGGTCGCGTGAAATAAAGCGACCCCTTCGTTTGCAACAGATGCGGGGACACATCGGGGGCTGGCCCTGTGGTGGCCCCGAATGACACGAAATAACCATGCGTGGCCAGACTGTTGATCGAGGCGTCGAAACTCGCGGCACCGACGCTGTCATAGACGACCGGTACACCTCGCCCGTCCGTCAGCTCGCGCACGCGGGCGGCGACATCCTCGGACGTGCGGTCGATGGCCTTGTCATATCCCATGGTCAGGATCGCGGCGCAGTTGTCAGCTCCGCCCGTGACGCCGATCATGCGCGCACCCAGATGCCGCCCCCATTGACCCGCAATCTGCCCCACCCCACCCGATGCAGCCCAGAACAGCACGTCCTGTCCCGGTTGCACGCGAAAACACCGGGTCAGCAGGTATTCGACCGTGATCCCCTTCATCAACACAGCCGCCGCCACATCGTCGGGAATATCGTCTGGAATTGCAATCAAACGCGCAGCAGGCGCGTTGCGATGGCTGGCATAGGCGCCCAGCACACCGCCATAAACCACCCGGTCACCGACTGCGAACCCTGTGACCCCGTCGCCGATGGCAGTCACCTCTCCTGCTGCCTCCAGCCCCAGCGGACTGGGCAGACTCAGCGGATAGGTGCCCGAGCGTTGGTAAATATCCATGAAGTTCAGACCGATGGCCGTCTGCCGGATCTGCACCTCTCCCGCGCCGGGGGCGGCCAGGTCGGCGGTGGTCAGGTTCATCACCTCTGGCCCGCCGTGGCGGTCGATCATCACGAGTGTGGTCTGCATGTCGCGTCCTTACTGGGTAAATTCGCCCGCTTCGAGCATTATGGTCTGCACTTCTCCCGCGCCGTTCTCGCGGCGGTGACGGGCGGCTGCGTCGTATTCGGGGGACTGAAAACAGGTAACGCCAGCCTCGAACGTCGGAAATTCAATGACGACAAAGCGTTGAAAGTATTCCGGCCCCTCCATTACCTGAAATTTGCCACCACGAGCCAGGACCTTGCCACCGTGACGGGCGATGATGCCCGGCACCTGATCGGTATAGCGTTTATAGGCGACGGGGTCGTTGATCTTTGACCGGGCAAGCCAGTAGGCGGGCATGGGCAATCTCCTTTCGCGCTACATCAGCGCATTGGGCAATAGGTTGGTGATGAATGGGAACGTCATCAGGGTCGCCGCCAGAACCAGCATGATGATCCAATACGGGATCGTGGACCAGAAAATGTGCTGCACACCCACGCTGTCATCGCGGATCGCGGCCTTTACGGTATAGACGAGAAGGCCAAAGGGCGGCGTCAGCAAGCCTGCCTCGATCGCGATGATGCCCACAATGGCAAAGGTCAGTTGGTCAAACCCAAAGGCAAGCGCGACCGGTTCCACGATCGGAACCGTCAGCAGCATGATCGATACGGAATCGATGATCATGCCCAGAATGAACCAAATCAGCACAATGATCGCAAACACGGTCCACGCTCCAAAACCCGAATCGACAAAGAACGACCGGATTTCCGTGGTCACACCGGACATCGCCAGCGTGCGGGAATAGAGCGCTGCACACAGCAGCAGGATCAAAATCGGTGCGGCCGTTTTACCCACCGCATAGACCGCTTCGATAAAACCACGTCCGCGCATCCCTTTGACCAACGCCAGCACCAGCGCAAGTGCAGCCCCCGCCCCGGCCCCTTCTGTCGGGGTAAAGACGCCGAACCAGATGCCCCCCAGCACAGAACCGATGATGCCCAGAACGCCAATGATCGACACGGCAAACTGCCACGGTTTCAAGTCCTGTGCCGAACTATCAAAGGCATCCGAGTCCAACGGTGCCGGTGCCGTGACGCCCTGCCCCACCAGATCGGGGCGCACCTTTGCCGCGATCAGGATATACACGATGAAAAGAGAGGCCAGCAGCACCCCAGGCACCACCCCCGCCAGAAAAAGGCGCCCGATGGATTGTTCCGTCAGGATGCCCCAGACAATCATCAGCACCGATGGCGGGATCAACATGCCCAGCACGCTGGACCCTGCGATGGTGCCAAGAGCAAACCCCTTGTTGTAACCATGCGCCTTCATTTCGGGATAACCGATGCGGGCAAATGCGGCGGCGGATGCGATGGACACACCGGTCACAAAGGAAAACACCGTATTGCCCATCACCGTGGCGATCCCAAGCCGGGCGGGCATCCCCTTTAAACTGCGGTTGATGGCGATGTATATGTCCGTGACCGCCCCGGACCGCCCCATGAATTCGCCCATCAGCATGAACAGCGGAATGACGGCAAAGGTGAAATCACGCAACGCCTCTGCAGCGGTGGATGCGACAGTCGCCTGCACGACGCTCATGCGGCCGGTGGTCAGCCAGATCCCCACAACGCTGGTTACCGCCAGCGCCACAGCGACATGGACCCCCAGCATCACCAGTGTCAAAAGCAAGACAATTATGATGCCCGCGGTTGAGATATCAATCATGCGCCACGCCTTTTTTCACAGGTTCATGTCATCGGCCCGCAGGCCAAAAAATTCTATCAGGGTCAGCAGGATGTAATTCACGCCAGCCAGCCCCGCGCCAATGACAATCGCCCAGCGGGCGGGCCAGACTGGCACCTGCAACGCACCGGCCCCGTCGAATTCACCCCGCCTGAACGACCGCATGGCCGGTTCCACGGATGACCACAGCAAGAACAGGAAAAACGCAGCCCCCAGCAGCAGTGCAAACGCATAAAGCACGCGCTGCACCCGTGGCGGGAACATGATGACCAGAAAATCTGCCCGCAGCATCGACCCGCTGCGCACGGCGAAACCCACCTGCATGAAAACGATGATCACGACGGAATTGGCGACGATTTCCTTGGTGCCAGAAAACGGGATGTTCGCCGCCCGCAAAAAGATGTCGGTCAGTGACACGAGGCACAGGCAAAACGCCCACAGTGCGCCAACGATCATCAGTGTCTTGGTCAGCCAGTCTGTCAGTCGGACAAGAAACATGCCGTACTTTCGGATTAGGGGTGAAAGGCTGGACGCAGGGGATCAGCCCCTGCGTCCGGTGCAACAGGGTCTAGTCCAGCGCGTAACGCACAGGCCATTCATACCCCAGCCCCTCTGCCCCATCGAGGACGAGGGCCATCACCTGCTTTGCGGGCAAACCCTGCCCTTCCAGATCGGCGGCGGTTTTCTGCACCCACGGTTGCAGTGATTCTGCCCATTCCTGCCGCACAGAGGCGTCGATTTCCGTCACCGTGATCAGGTCGCGCAGGGTCTGGATCTGCACGTCATATTGTTCCTTGTTTTCGGTGCCGGTCAGCTCTTCAAACTCCGCGGCAACCTCGACAATGATCTCCTGCACCTCGGGGGGCAGACGGTCATAGCTGTCCTTGTTCATGGTCATGCCGTGCCATGTCATCGACCCGAACCCGATAAGGGTGTAAAACGGGCCGGGTTCATACAGCTTCAGGTTCACCCAAGCCGACGGGAACATGATGAATCCGTCATAAACGCCCGTGGTCATTTCCGTATACGACGTGGCAAGCGACGAGGACACAGGAACGATTCCGGCGTTTTCCAGCCAGTTCAGGTTGATACCCGCGCCCCCAATCTTTTGCCCCTGCAAGCCAGCCAGATCGGTCCAGCCAAATTTGGTGCCCAGATTGTACCCACCGTCCGCAATCCGCGCGAGGAGGATCTGGTTGTATTCCTCTTCGAACACCTCTGTCAGATAGGGCACCTGCTCATAAACGTCCTGCGCAATTTGCAGGCTGTCCACCGGGTCCATCGTGCCGAAAGGCAACATCACCTGAAACGCATGCAACGGCAGGTTCGACGGTTCGAAACAGAAACACATGCCGCCGATGTCCAGAATACCATCCTGCACACCTTCCAGCGTTTCCGTCACGGTCACGATGGACCCGGCATACCCTTCGACGAAACTGACGGTGTGTTCGGTGCGCTCTGCCACGCGGTTCGTCACTTCGGTTTGGAAAAAGTTGATCATCAGACCCGCATAGACGACGCCCGGCGGGTGGCCGGATCCGATCCGCAGGCTAATGTCCTCTGCCTGCGCGGCAGTTGTGAATGCCGCAGCAGCGGCCAGACCATAGGCAATGTTCTTCATCCGATCCTCCAAGATTTATGATGACTGTTGGTCGTGTCGTGATGAACGCCCTGCCGCCTCCCCTCGGCGGAGCGTCCGGTCGTCTAGGTTGGCTGGGGTGGTACCAGTTTCAATTCCGCGGGTATCGGCAGGGCCGGATTGGTCCCGTCCAGAAATTCCACGGTGGCAAAGGACAGTGGCATGTCACCAATGTTTTCCACGCAATGCAGCATGTAATCACCGGGGCCATAGTGGAAATGCTTTGTCTCTCCGACGTAATGGGTCGTGTCGCGCACTACCCCCGACGAAAAATATCCGCGCGCGCGCCCGTCCGTAAGGGATGACCAGAAATAGGGGTTCACGTGCCTATGAAATCCGCACCGCGCGCCCACGGGAATATGCAGATGCCAGACACGAACCCGGTCGGTTTCGGACACCAGCACCGATCCGACGCTGCCGTTGTCATGGGCAGCCAGCATTTCGTCGTATAACCCCGCGGGCCATTCGGCAAAAGCCGCCGGATTAGGGTTCGTTTCGATATGGTCGGGGCCGTGATCTGTCTGGCCTTTCATGCCGCTTCCTCCTGTCGTAAATGCGTCTTTAAATCTTTACGCAGAGCCTGTTTCTGCACCGCGTTCAGCGCCACGAGTGGCGGGGCCATGCGGGTCCATTCGTCGTCATTGCTGCGCCACGCCTCTGCCTGCTTCATCGCAGCCATCAAGGGGTATTTGCCCGCCATCGCCCGCGCGGCTCGGACCCGGTCCATGGCCGCATCACGTGCGGGTCCCAGATCGGCCTGCAAGGCAGCTTGCGCCAAAGCGCCAAAAGCATTGGTCGATCCGGAAATGATCCCGGCGCTGCCTCGCGCAAGACCATCCCACAGCATCGCCTCTGACGACGGATAGATATAGAAACTAGCGTCCACGCCACCGGTTGCATCAAGAAACGCTGCCGATTGCGCAAAATCGCCGCTGGAATCCTTCAGCCCGGCCACGATCGGCCCGAAATCAGCGATCAAGCGCTGCACAAGCGCCACTGACAGCGGCACGGCCGACATTTGCGGAAAGTGATAGAGATAGACCCGCAGATCATCTCGCCCGACGCCGTCGATCAGACGGGCGTAATAGGCATAGACCCCATCATCGGACGGCGCTTTGTAATAATAGGGCGGCAGGACCAGCACGTTGCAGAACCCGGCCTCCAGCGTTGCGCAGGTCAGTGCCAGCGCGTCGCCCGCCGCAGGCGCGCCGGTGCCGAAAATCACCCGGTCCGCGCCGATGCCGGCATCCGCAAAAACGCTTGGCAAGGCAAGGCGGTCGGCCATTGCGATAGACGTGCCTTCGCCTGTCGTGCCCGTGGGTGCAATACCATCGCATCCGCCCGGCCCTAGCAGGTGCTGGCAATAGGCAATCAGCCGCGCCCGATCAACCCGGCCGTCCGTTTCGAATGGCGTAATCGCCGCCGCATAAATCCCTTTGCGTGCCTTCATCGTTTTGTGCCCTTTGCATCACCATGACCGCGCATGGACACCACTACCTTTATCGCATCGTCCACCCTCTCGCGGGCATAGCGCAGCGCCTCTGGCAAAAGATCCAGCGGAAAGGTATGGGTATGGATGACAGAGGCATCGAACCGCCCCGCCGCCATGAACGCCATAGCCCGGTGCGTGGCCGACCGCCCTTCGCCGCGGATGCCATACAGATAGATGTTGTTCACCGCGAGATAACCCAGATCAAACGTCACGGGTTTTTTCGGAAACGCCGCAAGGCACACGCGCCCACCCCGGTTGGTCATATGCACCGCGTCGTTCACCGTCGCTTCCGAACCAGCGCAGTCGACAACGTAATCGGCACCTTTGCCAGTCAGTTCCTTTACGCGCGCCACGACATCCTCTGTCCGGCCATCGACGATATGATCGGCCCCCAGACTGCGGCCGATGGCATTGCGGTTGTCGCGGGTTCCCACAAGGATCACCGGTGACGCCCCTAGCGCCTTGGCCACCGCGACGGCCATCAGACCGATGGGTCCGGGGCCGATCACGACAACACTTTCGCCCGCCACCAGCCCACCCAGTTCCGTCAGGCCATACATCGACGTCCCGGCCGTCACGACCAGCGTCGCCACCTCGTCGGTCATCTGGTCCGGCACCTTGATCATGGTGTTGATGTTGTTGATCGCATATTCGGCAAAGCCGCCGTTGGTGGTAAACCCGTTAGCGCGGTGGCCTTTGTTGCGGTCGCCATAGTTCAGGCCATAGTTGTGGCAGGACGTGTACATCCCCATTCGGCACCGCTTGCACTGACCACAGCCCGCGTGGATTTCGACCGTCACCCGGTCGCCCATGGCAAATTCATCGACCCCCGGCCCCAGTGCCGCGATAGTGCCCATGTATTCATGGCCGGGCGTCCAGTTTTTGTTGAAAGGCGCACCACCTTCGACCATCGCCGGGGTGCCATAGGTGATGACCTCCAGGTCGGTGGCACAGATCGCTACGGCATCAATGCGCACCAGCGCCTCTGCCCGACCCGGCACGGGCATGGGTTTGTCGATCAGCGTCAATTCGTCAGGGCCACCCAGCACCCATGCGCGCATGGAATCCGGGAGGACCGTCGGCACCGCAGCCGTGTTCACCTGTACATCGTCCATGTAATTGCCCCCCGTTAGATCATATTAAATGGTTGACCAATTTAACGAATTGTGGAACCAAATGCGTCAACAATTGCTTTTAAAAAGAATGACCCATGTCAGCCGCGAGATCGCATGATAATTTTAAATATTTTGCATCGGAAAAACCGATAGCGGTCGCCAATCAGGCGTGAATTGGTTAACCAATGATACTTGACGCTCTGCGCGAATGGCTGGAACGACACGACAGCGGAACCCGCCTGCCGCCGGAACGCACTCTGGCGGACACTTTGGCGACCAGCCGCCCCGCCCTGCGCAAGGCACTCGCAGTGCTAGAGGCCGAAGGCCGCATCCTGCGGCAGGTCGGGCGCGGCACGTTCACCACCACGCCTCCGACGCAGGATTTCGTGGGTCTGGCGGCGCTGACCGCCCGCACCAGCCCGCACGATGCCATGATGGCGCGGCTTGCGCTGGAACCGGAACTGGCCAATCTGGCCGCCCTGCATGCCACGCCACTGGATATCCGACAGTTGCAAGATTTGGCCGCCCGCATCCGTGCCGTGACGACATGGGACGACTACGAAAGTCAGGATCACGACCTGCACGACCTGATCGCGCGCAGCGCGGGCAATGGCCTGCTGCACGAATTGCACCGGATCGTCGACGCGGTGCGGCAGGTCGTCGTCTGGCGGCAACTGTCGTTCGGCGTTGCGGGACCGCCGCCCGATTACCATTCCTTTGCCGAACACGATGCAATCGTGACCGCGATCGCCATCCGCGACGGTGCGGGCGCGCGCGCTGCCATGCAGACCCATTTGCGCACAACGCTGCGAGCCATGACGGCCACAGACTGACCCCGAAAGGACACGCCCAATGATCGACCTTTATACGTGGACCACCCCCAACGGCCGCAAGGTGTCCATCCTACTGGAAGAATTGGGCATCCCCTATACCGTCCACGCCATCGACATCTCCAATGAAGAACAGTTCGCGCCCGACTTCCTGAAAATCGCGCCCAACAACCGGATTCCCGCCATTGTAGACCGCGACACCGGGCAAATCCTGATGGAGACAGGGGCAATCATGCTGTATCTGGCAGACAAACACGGTCAGTTCCGGTGCGAGGGTGCGGAATACTGGCGCATGGTCGAATGGCTGATGTGGCAGATGGGCGGGCTTGGACCTATGCTGGGTCAGGTGCATCATTTCGTGAAATACAACCCCGGCAAGTCCGCCTATGCCGAAGACCGATATAGCACAGAGGCCCGTCGCCTTTACCGGGTCCTGAACGACCGACTGGCCGGGCGGGACTATATCGCAGGCGAAGGGCGCGGAATCTACACCATTGCAGACATGGCCTGCTGGCCGTGGGTGTCACGGTTCGAATGGCAGGACATCGACCTGCACGCCTATCCCCATGTGCGCGACTGGTATGTGCGCATCGCGGACCGCCCGGCGGTGCAGCGCGGCTATTCCATCCCAAAATTCACAACAGAGGTGCCGATGCCATGACCAGTGATGCAAAAGGGCCGTATCGCCCGACAATCCACCGTTTCGCCTTTGGGGCGTCAGAGGTCACGACGATCCTTGACGGCGCGCATTTGCGTGACCCAATCAAGCCGCCGTTTGCGCTGGACAGGGATGATCATCAGATTGCTGCGACCGCCGCCGCTAACTACCTGCCCGCGACGGGGTTTGAAAACACCTACACCCCCACCGTCATCCAGACCGGCGGGCAGGTGGTGCTGTTCGACACCGGTTTCGGGGCTGGCGGGCGCGGCAGCAATGCCGGCCACCTGCTGGACCGGCTGGCACATGCGGGCTATGCGCCCGGCGATATCGACGTGGTGGCCTTTACCCATATGCACCCCGACCATATCGGCGGCGTGATGGAAGGCGACCTGCCCGCCTTTCCCAATGCCCGCTATGTCATGGGGCAGCGGGAATACGAGGCATGGCTTGACGGATCACAGATCCCGCCACAACGCGCGCACAACCGCGATCTGTTCCTGAAACTGATCCCTCCGCTGGCCGACCGCATGACCTTTATCGGTGATGGCGACACGGTCGTGCCGGGTCTGACGGCGGTGGCAGCCTTTGGTCATTCACTGGGGCATATGATGTATCGGCTGGATGATGGGGCGAAATCCCTGCTGGTCTGGGGCGATGTCACAAACCACTATGTGTTTTCGCTGCAATATCCCGACAGCCCCGTCGGTTTTGACGATGACCCCAACATGGCGATCGCCACGCGGAAACGGGTGCTGGACATGGTTGCCACCGATGGCATGCTGGTCAGCGGCCACCACATGCCGTTCCCCGCAGTGGGATACGTGGAACGGCGCGGCGATAGCTATGCTTGGGTGCCTGCCACCTATCAGCTGCGGATGTGACCGGCCGGTGGGGCCGGTGGAACGGGGGGCGGTGCCACTAACCGCCCCACTATCCGCCGCGCAAAGGGCGCCACCACCAGCACCGATGGAAAGGCGATCACCCAGCTTTTGATCCAGGCCATCGCCCAGATGCCCGGCTGTGCGGCGGACAGCCCCACAGCCGACAGGGTTGCCACACCGGAAATGATTGCCGACATGATCATCGACAGACAGAACCCGAATACCAGCGGGGCAAAGCGGTGCGGTATCACTTGATCGCCTGTGGATTGATTGGCGATCCCGCAGCGCCCGGAATATGCAGCGGCGGCGCGGTAAAGAAGAATTCATAGACGCCATCTTCGGCGCAATCCGCCGCCAATTCCTTGACGTAAAAAATCTCTCCCATGGAAATGCCGATCGCTGGAATCACGACCCAGTGCCACGGCTGGTTTGCCTCGTCGCTCTCGTTCGGGCGCACTTCGCAGCCCCATGTGTCGGCGCAAATTGCGGCGATGTCGTGGTTCTTAATCCAATGCGCCGTCTCGAACGCCAACCCCGGCGCGTCGCCGCCCGCATAGCCAGTCCAGTCCCCCGACGCGAGGCAGCGTTCCTGATGCCCGGTGCGCACAATGACGAAATCACCCTTTTTGACCGTCACTCCCTGATCGGCCGCACAGCCGTCAAGTTCGGCATTGGTGATGGGATAGCCGTCATCAAGGCTGTCGACGCCTTTCCACCGCGCCACGTCCAGCAGGACACCGCGCCCAACCATCTTGCCGCGCACGTGTTCGATGCCCAGTCGGGCCGCGCCGTTGACGGTCACATCGGTCGCGGGATAGCCGTTATACATCTTGTCATCCAGAAAGATGTGGCACAGCGCATCCCACTGGGTGCCGACCTGACAGGGCAGGTTGATCGCATCGTCCGCATAGCGCAGATACGCCTTGCCGTCGCCGTCCTGCGCGCCCACAACCGCGTCTGTCCCAGTGGCCAGCATCTGGTGGATCATGTTCCAGCGCCCGCCGAACAGGCCGGACTGAATCTTTTCCTTCAGATCAAGGCCAAGGGGAAACGTCTTGCCCTTTTTGATCAGCCCGGCGGCGGCGACGATGTCATCGGCTGTGATGTTGTTCAGGGTGCCTATCTGGTCGTCATCCCCCCAACGCCCCCAGTTCGACAGCGTTTTCGCGGTGTCGTAGATGTCCTGACGTTTCAAACGGGCCATGGCGCGTTCCTTCCTGTTCCAACTTAATTTATCGAATGACAAATTAAATCCGCACATGTGTCAATGCCCTTGTGCGATCTAGTACGATTCATGTTATCAAGTGATAACCAAAGCAGGTGGAACCGCGATGACCGAACAGCAAATCAAGACATTTGACGTGATTTTCGAAGGCACCGGAACGTCGTCGGGCAAGATGCGCAACGATATCCACGTTGTCTGGCCCATGATGCAGGAAACCTTTGATCTGGCTACGGACGAAGGCCCGTTCCACGGCGGCGACGGCACCGCACCCCCGCCACTGGCCCTGTTTACCGCCGCGCTGACCGGGTGCCTGATGACGCAGATCAGGGCATTTGCCAAACGCCTGCGCACACCCATCGGCACCGTGACCGTCAAGGCGCGGCTGCACTGGACCGGCGAACAGACCGGCAATGACCCCTATGTCACGGCCCCGGTGGGATTTGACCTTGATATCGACCTTGATAGCAGTGCATCGAAGGAAGAGCAGCTTTCCCTGATTGCCGCCGCCAAAAAAGGCTGTTTCATCGAAACCACCCTGATGCAGGGTCTGGCGGTGGGGCACCGAATTAAGGTTAACGACGACTGGCACGCTGCCTGAAAGGATTCCATGACTGACCCGGACGACAGAGCAAAGCGCAAGCGGATGCCGTCTGGTAAACGCCGCGAAGATTTCATTACCAAGGCCATCGCCTTTTTCGCCGAAGATGGATTCGAAAGCTCGACACGTGGATTGGCCCGCAAGCTGGGCGTGACGCAGCCTCTGCTGTATCGATATTTTCCGTCAAAGGACGATCTGATCCGCGAAGTCTATGATGCGGTTTACGTCAACCGCTGGCGGCCCGAATGGGAAAAGATCCTCAGTGACCGCAGCAGGTCCTTGGAGGACAGGCTGAACGATTTCTACATGGCCTATACCGACGTGATTTTTAACCGCGAATGGATGAGGATTTACCTATTTTCGGGTCTGAAAGGGCCCGACATAAACCGCCGCTATATGACGCTGGTCCGTCAACGCATCCTTGAACCGATCCTGACCGAAGCGCGCATCGAACTGGGCCTGCCCGACCGTCCGTCCAGCGATTCCGAGGTGGAATTTGCATGGGTCATGCACGGCGGCATTTTCTACTATGGCGTGCGCGATCTGGTTTATGAAAGCGCGCTAGAAACCCGCAAGGACCGCGTCATCTCTGACGCGGTCGCGGCCTTTGTGGCCGGATTGCGGATCAAGCTGGAACGGGACCAGCCGCAACCGGCAGACCCCACCACCCCTTAAACCGCTGTGGTGCCACGCGCTGGGTAATTGTTGTCCATCGCCATCTTGGCCTTGGGCAACAGGATTTCCAGATCGGGGCGAGCGAACGGCATATTGGCGATGTCGATCAAATACAGCCGACCGTCGCTGCGCACCCAGAACAGACCCGGTTCCGCAAACTGGCCTGGTTCCGCATCCTTGATGGATGTAGACAGATAAAGGCCCCAGTTTTTTACGTCATCAACGGACAGATCATAGGCCACAGGCAAGTCGCCCAGACCCCAGTCTGCCTTTGCCTCTGCCGCGCGGTCGGCACCGTCCATCGACGCCACAACGACGTTCAGGCCAAAGGATTTGGCCGCATCCATCATGCCAGCCAGCTTGCCCAGATAGGTCTTGCAGACCGGGCAATGCAGGCCGCGATAGATCACGATCATGGTAAAAGAATCCGGCGTCTGATCCGCAAGCGTCCAGGTGCCGCCACCGACCAGCGGCAATGACAATGCGGGGGCCTGTGCATCAGGCATCAAGGTATGGGTCATGGGTCGATCCTTTAAGAATGTTCAGTGTGCCGTGTCGGACAATGGGCGCGCAGACCAGTTTTCGGTAATGCTCATGCCCGCCGCGCGGAACACCTTGGCCACAGGACAGAACTGTTCAAGCTCTGCCTTGATTGCTGCGATCTGGTCCGGGGTCGCGTCGGTTTCAACATCGATGTCCAGCACGATATCGTTGAACGGCACGTCAACCTCTTGATCCAACATCGTCCCAAGCCGGTTGAAGCTATAGGACATGTTGATCTTCATTTCGCCAAAGGTGACGCCCATGCGGTGCGCTATCTTCTTGGAGATGACGTTTGTGCAGCCAATCAGGGATGACATCATGGTTTCCGTAGGCGACGGGCCAAGGTTGCTGCCGCCGCGTTCCAGCGGTTCGTCAATGATCGCATAGACATCCCTGATGCGCACATGGCTGCGCGAATGGGTTTGGCCGACGCCGGACTGGCGCACCTGAATGGTCGTTTTCTGCCTGATCTGGCCCATGTGTTCAAATCCCTCCTTGTGCGTTATTTATTAATCGATAACTTAGCAGATGCATGACGTAAAGCCTGATCCGCGACAGACCGGCAAGAGGACAGCACATGAAGGCACCAGATTTCGACTATCAGCGCCCCCAGACGCTTGACGCGGCCCTTGCGCTATTGGCTGCCGCAGGCGCGGACGCGATGCCGCTGGCCGGCGGACAAAGTTTGATGCCGATGATGAATTTCCGCGTCGCGAACCCCGGCCTGCTGGTGGATCTTGCCGATGTCGACGCCCTCCGCGGAATCACCCGCACCGCAGACAGCATCCGCATCGGGGCAATGACAAGCTATGCCGAACTGGACGCCAGCGCCGATGTGCAGCAGGCCGTGCCGCTGTTTGGACTGGCTTTGCCGCATATCGCCCACGATGCCATCCGCAATCGCGGCACCATCGGCGGATCGCTTGCTTTGGCCGATCCGGCGGCGGAAATGCCGGCCCTTGCGCTGGCCCTTGATGCAAAGCTAGAGATCACAGGCCCGGACGGTACCCGGCAGATCGCAGCCGATGATTTCTTTCAAGGCTACTATGACACAGCCCTCGCAACCGGAGAGTTGATCGTCGCAATCCACATCAAGGTCATGACACCCGACCAGTCCTGCGGGTTTCAGGAATTGACCCAACGCCACGGCGATTACGCGCTGGCCGGTGCGGCAGTCATGCGCACACGGTCATCGCACCGGGTCGCATTTTTCGGCGTCGCCGACCGCGCAGTGCGCGTTGTGGCCCTTGAACAGGCCCTGAATGACGGAATACCCGTGGCTGACGCCCTGACACATCTGTCCACGATTGATTTCACAAATGACCAAAAGGCCAGCGCCCCGACCCGTCAACGCCTTGCCGGAGTCGCCCTGACCCGCGCACTGAAAGGGATGATCCCATGACCCGCACCGCCACCATTTCCCTGACCGTCAATGCGGAACTCGTGACGGCCACCGTGCCTGTGCGCCAGAACCTTGTGGATTTCCTCCGCCATGATTTGGGTCTGACCGGCAGTCATGTGGGCTGTGAACACGGCGTCTGCGGTGCCTGCACCCTGCGCGTGGACGGTCGGACCGTGCGAAGCTGCTTGATGCTGGCCGTGCAGGCCGATGGATGCCAGATCACCACCGTCGAAGGCTTGGCTGATCAGGGCCTGTCACATGCTCTGCAGGCTGCATTCACCCGGCGCAACGCCCTGCAATGCGGGTTTTGCACGCCGGGCATGCTGGCCTCGGCACTGAGCTACATCGACGCCGGTGGCGATGCGGACCGGGACGCCATCCGCGCGCATTTGTCAGGCAATTACTGCCGCTGCACCGGCTATCAATCCATTGTCGATGCCATCTGCGACACCATACAGGAGAGCCGCCCATGACTGGTCCCCTGCTGCGTTCCGATCTGTTTGACCGTCCCAACCGTTATATCGGGCAACCTTCACCTCGGGCCGATGCCGCCCGGTTATTGCAGGGCCGGGGGCGGTTTGTCGACGATGTGACCTTGCCCCGCATGGTGCATGCAGCCTTTGTCCGCTCCCCCCATGCGCACGCCCGGATCCTGTCGATCGACACCGACGATGGGCGGGCCATGCCGGGTGTCGTGGCGATCTATACCGGGGCCGATCTGGCCGCCCATGTGACGCCTTATGTCGGTGTGCTGACCCATATGGCGGGCCTGCGATCCGCGCCGCAGCATCCGCTGGCCATCGACGTGGCCCGCTGGCAGGGCGAACCGGTTGTCATGGTCATAGCCACGTCCCGCGCCTTGGCCGAAGACGCATGCGAACTAGTAATGGTCGATTACGACCCCTTGCCTGCCGTGCTGGATACCGAAGGTGCGCTGGCCCCAGACGCCACGCTGGTCCACCCGGATTTCAAGTCAAATCTGGCCTGGGAACGGCATGTGACGGCGGGCGATATCGACGCCGCCTTTGCCCAACCCGGCGTGCGTATTGTGGAACGGGAATTCCGCTTTGGCCGCCATACTGGCGTCACGCTGGAAACGCGTGGCACGGTCTGCGATTTCGATCCGTCCGAACAGAAACTGACGGTCCATTATTCCGGGCAGGCGCCACATATGATGCAAGTAATCTTTGCCCGGCACCTTGATCTGGCAGAAGAAAACGTCCGCGTTATCTCGAACGACGTGGGCGGGTCATTCGGGATCAAGATCCACACTTATGGCGATGAAATTGCGACGGCTGTGGCAGCACGTCTGCTGCGACGTCCGGTCAAATTCATCGCGGACCGGTTTGAAAGTTTCGTGACCGACATCCATGCCCGCGACCACCTTTTGCGGGCGCGTCTTGGGGTGACGGACAGCGGCACGATTGTGGGCATCGACATCGACGACATGACTGGGATCGGCCCATTTTCGATGTATCCGCGCACCTCGGCCATCGAATGCAATCAGGTTCTGAACCTGACTGGCGCGCCCTATGTGCTGGAAAACTACCGCGCACGGGGGCGTGTTGTGTTCCAGAACAAGGTGCTGAGCTGCCAGTATCGCGCCGTGGGTCATCCAATCGCCATGGCGGTGGCCGATGGTCTGGTCGAGGATGCGGCACGCCTGATCGGCATGGACCCGGTTGCCCTGCGCCTGCGCAACCTGATGGCCGACGACAGCTATCCGCGCACCTCTGCCACGGGCATGAAACTTGACGATCTCAGCCATCAGGCCGCATTGCGCAAACTGGTGCAGATCATGGACTACGACGCCTTGCGCGCCGACCAGATCGCGGCGCGAGCAAAGGGTATCTATCGCGGCATCGGGTTTGTGTCGCTGGTGGAGGTCACTAATCCATCGCCCATGTTCTATGGCATTGGCGGCGCGCCCATTGCCAGTCAGGACGGTGCCACGGTGCGGCTGGACGCAGGCGGTGCGCTGCATGTGTCCAGTTCGGTCACCGAACAGGGTCAGGGGACCAATGCGATCCTTGCCCAGATCGCAGCGGGGGTGTTCGGCGTAGACCTGGACCGGGTGAAGGTCACGACAGGCGACACCGCCACGACGCCCTATGGTGGTGGCACATGGGCGTCACGCGGTGCCGGTATAGGCGGTGAAGCCATGTTGCAGGCCGCCACCGCGCTTAAGGATCAGGTGCTGGATGTGGCGGCGGTCATGTTGCAGACGACCCGCGACACACTTGATATCAGATATGGTGCTGTCACCGATCTGGACGGCACCGACCGCATGACTCTGGCTGATCTGGCCCGCACGGTCTATTATCGGGGGAACGAACTGCCGTCGGATCTGAAACCGGAACTGATCGCCACGCGCCATTACCGGGTTACGGATTTTCCATTCGTATTTACGAATGGGGCCATGGCCGCCCATATAGAGGTCGATACCGAAACCGGTTTCGTCAAAGTGCTGCACGTCTGGGCCGTCGAGGATTGCGGCCGCGTCATCAACCCCCTGCTGGTTGACGAACAGATACGCGGTGGAATAGTGCAGGGCATAGGCGGTGCCTTGTATGAGGAATGCCATTATTCCGAAGACGGGCAGATGATGAACGTAACAATGGCCGATTACATGGTGCCGATGGCAGCCGAAATGCCCGACATCACCGTTGCGCATATCGAAACCCCGACGAAAACATCCATCCTAGGCGCCAAAGGCGCAGGCGAAGCCGGAACAGGAGGTGCACCCGCTGCCGTCCTGAATGCGGTGAACGACGCGCTGCACCCGCTGGGGGCCAGCCTGTGGCAGATGCCCATGACCCCCGAACGTGTCCTGACCGCGCTTTATGCTGCGGCAACCTGATGCGGGCTGCCCAAAGGATCACGCGTGATCGCTGACGCACCGATCCTGTTTTATGGTGTCGCGGGCTTTGCGGTGTTTTTTGTTGCTCTGGCAAAGGCCGGTTTTGGCGGCATGATCGGGTCATTGGGAATGCCGCTTGTGGCGGCGGTGTCCGATATACCGACAGCCATTTCCATCCTGCTGCCCACCTATGTCATCATGGATCTGATCGTCGCGATCATTTACCGGCGCAAAGTGCGGTTCGACATCATGTGGCCCATGGCGGCGGCGGGGGTGGCGGGCGTCGGGCTGGCGGCGCTTGTGTTCTACAGGATCAATGCCGACATTCTGGCGATCGGCCTAGGGATCATGTCCTTTGTGCTGGGGGTCCGCTACTTTGTCACCCGCTTCGCCATGGGGCAACCCCCCCAGCCCGACTCGGAACCCGGCACCCGCCCCGGCGGCAGGCGCTGGCCCCGCACCATCGTCCTGAACGGCGCATCGGGTTTCACCAGCTTTTTCCTGATGGGCGAGGCACCTGTGCAGGCCTATCTGTTGCCCTACCGCCTTGCGCCGCAGATTTATGTGGGCGTGCTGGTCTGGTTCTTTTTCATCATCAACTGGGTCAAGATGCCCATCGTGATGTCGATGGGTCTGGTCACAATCGACACCCTTTGGGTGTCGCTGATGCTGTTGCCGATCATGCCGCTGGGTATTCTGGTGGGCAAGACCATCGCGACCCGCATCCCGAAAGAGCCGTTTTACATCATAGTGCATGGACTGCTGGTGGTCCTTGGCGTTTACTTGATTGTCAGCGGCGCATGGGGTCTCCAGGGCTGACCCCTCTGCGACGCAGGCCAGGATCAGAAATTGACCCGGTCGCCGCCTTTTAATGACAGCATGGCGCGGGCCTCTGCGGGGGTGGCGACTTCCATGCCAAGGCCTTCGATGATCGCGCGGGCACGGGTGACCTGATCCGCGTTGGATTTCGCCAGCTTGCCGCGGGCGATCCAGATGCTGTCCTCCAGCCCGACACGGATGTTCGCGCCCATCGCAACGGCCTGCGTGGCGATGCGGAACTGATTGGCCCCGGCCCCCAGCACGGACCAGCGGAAATTATCGCCGAACAAACGGTCGGCGGTCCGTTTCATGTGCATCACATCCTCTGGATGGGTGCCTATCCCGCCCAGCAGGCCGAAAACCGACTGTACAAAGAAAGGAGGTTTCACCAACCCGCGGTCGGCAAAATGCGCAAGGTTGTAAAGGTGAGAGATGTCATAGCACTCGAACTCGAACCTTGTATCGTTGCCATAGCAGGTCGTCAGCACGTATTCTATGTCCTGAAACGAGTTGCGAAAGACCAGATCGCGCGACCCTTCCAAATGGGCGCGTTCCCAGTCAAACTTAAATTCCGTGTATTTCCCCAGCAGAGGGAAAAAGCCGAAATTCATCGAACCCATGTTCAGGGATGCGACCTCTGGCTGAAACTGTGCGGCGGGCTGAGCGCGTTCAGCCACGGTCATGTAGGGCGACCCACCCGTGGTGATGTTGATGACCGCATCTGTCGCCTGCTTGATCCGTGGCAGGAATGGCGCAAATGCCGCTGGCGTCTGATCCGGTTGGCCCGTCTCTGGATTGCGGGCATGTAGGTGCAGGATTGCGGCCCCCGCCTCTGCCGCGGCGATGGCACTGGCGGCAATTTCATCGGGGGTGATCGGCAGATAAGGCGTCATCGACGGCGTATGAATGGCACCCGTCACGGCGCAACTGATGATGACCTTGTCGCGGGTATTCATGGCAGCTGTCCTTTTGCAAAAAGGACAGCGCGGCACAGCAAAGGCCGCGCTGTCATCGGTTGGTGGATATCAGTCCAGCGTATAGGTAACGGGCCATTCGTAACCCGTGGCCGTCACGGCCGCGATAAAGGCACTCATTACTTCTGTGCCGGGTGTGTTCCGTCCATCGGCATCGGCTGCCTGAAGTTTGGCAAACCCAGCCAAGGATGCGGCCCAGTCGGCCCGCGCTTCCGGTGCCAGTTCGGTCACTGTCGCACCCGCAGCCACCAGGCCTTTAAGGCCGTTTGCCTGCGCAGTATCCAGCGATGTGCCCGCCTGATCTTCATAGGCGCGGCCGACCTCGCGAATGATCTGCTGCAAGTCCTCCGGCAGGCGCTGCATTGAACTGGCGTTCATCGTCAGCACGTTGACCGGCATCGCACCAAAACCCACAAGCGTGTAATAGGGCGACGGTTCATAAAACTTGAACCCCAGATAGGCGGATGGGAACATCAGCCAGCCGTTATAGACGCCAGTCTGCAAGGACAGATACCCGTCAGGCAAGGTAGACTGCACCGGGATCGCGCCCGCAAACTCCAGCCACGGCAGGTTCGGTCCAGCCCCGCCGATTTTGACCCCCTGCAAATCCGCCACGGCTTCCCATGGCTCTGTGGTGCCGACATGGTAATTGTCCCAGCCATGCAGGCCCAGCATGACCTGCCGATACTGGCTTTCAAACTGTTCAGACAGCCACGGCACCTGATCGTATACCGCGCGGGTCGCAGTCATCGCCTGTGCTGATTCCTGTGGGCCAAAGGGCGCGTAATAGGGAAAATTGTGCAAGAACAGCTTGGCTGGTTCAAAGCACATGCAATAGGCACCGATATCCAAAATCCCGTTCTGCACCGCTTCCAGTGTTTCGGATACACCGGCGATCGCACCGCCATAACCTTCGACAAAGGTGACTTCGTGTTCGGTTTCCTCTGCCACACGGCGGGTCACTTCGGGAACGAAGAACTTCTCGACATCGGTCACATAGACCGAAGGGCCGCTTGGATGCCCGGACCCGATCCGCAGGGTAAAGGTATCGGCGGCCACCGGGGCCGACATAGTCAGAATGGTCAACCCGGCAATGCCGCCGGTAAGTTGTCGTATCATGTGGTGTCCTCCCAGACAGTTGCGGTCAGCGCAGCCTTGATGAACGCAGCCGGCCTCGCCCTCCAGCCAATTTATCAATCGCTAACTTGACATTCTCTGCACATCGCAAGCCATCGGTCAAGAAACTCTGCACACTAGACCCGTCTTAATTTATCGAACGCTAAATAAAATGTTGACCCCTTGCGGCAATTCGTTAGCGTCTGTCCGTGACGCTGGGCGCGCGGTTGCCTGTGTCCAATCATCGATAGAGGGAATATGATGATCATCACGCAGATCAAGAGCGCGCGCCTACTGCACATCCTGTCAGCTTTTTGGGTGCTGGCGCTGGCCTTTTTGATCTTTGGTGACGTGCTCGGCCGGATAATTATGTCCCGCGGCATTCCGGGCACCAAGGAAATCCTACAAAACTCTGTCGTGACCATCACCTTCCTGCAAATCCCGCTGGCGATCTATTCAGGGTCCATGTTGCGCACGACGATCCTGTCGGATGCGGTGCCACCCGCCGCCCGCCGCCTGCTGCGCACGCTGGCATCGGTGCTGGGCTTGCTGCTGTTTCTGGGACTGATCTGGGGTACCTGGCCGTCGTTCATGGATGCCTTCCGGATAGGTGAATACGAAGGCGAGGGGTCCCTGCGTGTGCCGACATGGCCTGTGCGCGGGGCGATTGCCCTGATGTCCGCCTGTGCCGCCCTTGCTTATGTGCAGATGATCTGGCTCGACTGGACCGGGCAGCTGATCTTTGAAAGCGAGGCGCCCGGCGCCCTCGCCCGTCTTGAAAACTAAGGGGCTGCATCTTGGGTGGTGAAATCGTTCTGATGATGCTGGCGGTCTTGCTGGTGCTCATCCTGCTGGGTGTCCATATCGGCGTCGCACTGGCGCTGTGTTCTGGTGTCGGCGTGTATATAATGTTTCAGGGCAACACAGAGGCAGCCTTGTCAATCATGTCAAACACCGCGTTCGAGGCGATCCGAAAGGACCTCTATGTGGTGATCCCGCTGTTTGTACTAATGGGCGATTTCATCTGGCGTAGCGGTGCCGCGGGCGATCTGTATCGCATCTGCGACCGCGCGCTGCGCCGTCTGCCGGGGCGGCTGGCCATCGCCACCATCGCGGGCAACACCGTCTTTGCCGCCGTGACGGGCGTGTCGATCGCCTCTGCCGCTGCCTTCAGCCGCATCGCATATCCCGAAATGATGAAACTGGGCTATAAACAGACCTTTGCGCTGGGGGCCGTGGCCGGGTCGGCCTGTCTGGGCATGCTGATCCCGCCGTCCGTCCTGCTAATCGTCTGGGCGGTGCTGACCGAACTAAGCGTGGGTGCGCTGTTCGTGGCGGGCATTATTCCGGGTCTGATGCTGGCCGGGCTGTTCACGGCCTATGTCATCATCGCGTCCATCGTCACGCCCGCCATTGCGCCTGCCTATGGCGCACCCCTGACCGCGCCCACCCCAACAGAGGCGCGGTCGGAACTAATTGGCGGCATTGGCATCCTGTCATTGATCCTGATCGTGATCGGCGGCATCTGGGCCGGTTTCTTCACCCCGACAGAGGCCGCGGCCTTTGGCGTGATTGCCGCCCTTGTGATCGGAGTGGTCAAAGGCATGCGCGCCGGTGACATAATCGAAAGCATGTATCAGGCGGGTCGCACCACTGCCCCCATCATGTTCCTGCTGATTACGGCACAGATGTATTCCCGCCTGCTGGCCTTGGGCGGTGGCGTGAACTACATTCAGGATCTGTTCACCAGCAGCAATCTGTCGCCTACCATGGTGATGCTGTTGATGGCGGCCATCTGGCTGGTTCTAGGGATGCTGATCGATTCCGTGTCGATCATCCTTTTGACCGTTCCGATCTTTGCCCCCTTGGCTGTTGCCATGGGGTATGACCCGATCGCCTTTGCGATCTTTGGTATTCTGGTGATCGAGGCAGGGTTGCTGTCGCCGCCCTTTGGCTTGCTCGTCTATACTGTGCGCGGATCGGTGCCCGATTCCACAGCCACGCTGAAAAAGATCTTCATCGGGTCGTTCCCGTATTTCGTGATGATCCTGATTGCGGCGTTCATCGTGCTGATGTTCCCGATCCTGTCCACGCTGCTGCCGGATGCTCTTATCTGAAAAACCGATACACTGATCCTATTTTCATAATTTTCCACTATGGACAGGCTGGGATAAAACAGATCCGAACACCATTGCGGAGACCATGATGGACCTTGGATTTTTCACCATGCCGATCCACCCCGTGAACAAGGATTGGCGCACCAGCCTGCACGAAGACCGTGCCGCCTTTTTGCTGGCGGACGAATTGGGCTTTACTGAAGCCTATGTGGGCGAACACACGACCGATGCGGCCGAAAACATAACGCATTGCATCAGCTTTATCGCGTGGATCGCCGCGGCGACGAAACAGATCCGCCTCGGTACCGGCACCGTGAATATCCCAAACACGCACCCGGCCGCCGTGGCGGGTCAGGTTGCCATGCTGGATCACATGCTTGACGGGCGGTTCATCTTCGGCATCTCGCCCGGCGGGCTGGCCACGGATGCGGAGGCCTTCGGCAGCTTGAACGCCGACCGCCCCGCCATGTTTCTTGAAGGCATCAACCACATTCTGAAAATCTGGGAATCGGACGCCCCCTATAATATCAAGGGGCAGTTCTGGAACATCACGACAGAAACGCAGATGATGACCGACATCGGTCAGGGCATCATGACCAAACCCCTGCAACGCCCGCATCCGCCCATCGTTGTCACTGCCGTCGCCCCCTTTTCCAAAGGTGTGACAGAGGCCGCGGCGCGGGGCTGGGAACCGATTTCAGCGAACTTCCTGCTGCGCAAATGGGTGAAAACCCACTGGCCGAAATACGTCGAAGGCTGCGAACGCGCAGGGCGCCCCGCCGATCCCGCCAACTGGCGCGTCGCCCGGTCAGTCTTTGTTGCCGACGACATGAATACGGCGCGAGATTACGTGTTCGGCGCCAACAGCCCATATCGTTTCTATTACAGCCAGTTGTTGACCAAGATGAAAAAGCACGGCCGCGCCAATCTGTTCAAGCACGACCAGAACATGCACGACGACGAGGTGACGCTGGACATGGTGATGGACGAATGCGTGACATGGGGCACGCCCGACAAAGTCGCCGACGACATCCTTGCGCTGCGGGACGATATTGGCGATTTCGGCACCTTGCTGGTCGCGGGCAAGGATTGGGCCGATGTCGCCCTGTCGCGCCGGTCGATGATCCTGCTGGCCGAAAAGACGATGTCTGCCGTCAATGCCGCGATTCCCGCCGCGTTGGTTGCCGAATGACCGATCGCCTGACCGTCCGCAACGGCGACGCGCAGCTGTCGGTGATGGTCACGGGCCGTGCCGATGGCCCTGCCGTTCTGCTGTCAAATTCGCTGGGGGCAGGTCTGGTTATGTGGGCGCCGCAACGCGCGCTGCTGGACCCACATTTCCGCGTCATCGGTTATGACACGCGGGGGCATGGCCAATCGTCCGCGCCGGCGGGGGATTACAGCTTTGCCGATCTGACCGGGGATGCGCTGGCCATCCTTGATCATCTGGACGTGGACCGCGCCGACATCATCGGGTTGTCGCTGGGGGGCATGACTGCCCTGGGTCTGGGGTTGGATCATCCCGACCGAGTTGGCCGCATGGTATGCGCCTGTGCGCGGGCCGATGCGCCGCCCGCCTTTGTCAGCAGTTGGGACGACCGTATTGCCGCCATAACCGCAGGCGGTATGGACGCCATCTGGCCCGGCACGCTGGACCGCTGGCTGACTCCGGAACAGGTGGAGGCCAATCCGATCATGGTGGCCGGACTTGCGGATGATTTCAACGCGACCGCGGTTATGGGCTATACCGGCTGTGCGCGTGCGTTGCAGCATCTGGATTACCGCCGTCGCCTGACCGACATGAATGTCCCTGTCCTGTATATTTCGGGTGCCGACGACTTGGGTGCCCCGCCAGAAGCGATGCACGCGATGTGGCTGGCCACGCCGGGGTCCGAATACATCAATATCCCCGACTGCGCCCATATTGCCAACCTGAACCGACCCGACGCCTTTAACCGTGCCTTGCAAAAGTATCTGGAGTTCTGATGCGACTGACCGACCGTTTTCCCTATCAGGCCATCGTAGACCGTCCGCGCCTGATTCTGCCCGACGACAAACGACTGGCCGTCTGGGTGATCCTGAATGTCGAAGAATGGGGTATCGAACGTCCCATGCCCCGCACGGTACTGCCGCCGCCCATGGGCCAGCCGCTCCTGCCCGATGTTCCGAACTGGTCATGGCATGAATATGGGATGCGCAGCGGGTTCTGGCGACAGCATCAGGCGCTGATATCGCGCAATATTCCCGTGACGCTGGCGATCAACGGCAACGTCTGCAACACCTATCCCCGCGTTGCGGGGGCGGGGCTTGATGCCGGGTGGGAATTTATGGGGCACGGCCACGTCCAAGGCCCGATGCACCGGCTGGAAGATCAACGCGGCGCGATCCATGCAGCAATGGACAGTATAGAGGCCTTTACCGGCACTCGTCCCCGGTCCTGGGAAAGCCCCGGCCTGACAGAAACCGACGCCACCCTTGATCTACTGCGCGAAGCGGGCATAGAGTATGTCGCGGACTGGGTGCTGGACGATCTGCCGCAGGCCACCGCCACCCCATTCGGCACCATCACGACAGTGCCTTACACGGTCGAAACCAACGATATCACCGTCTATGCCCTGCAAGGGCACCGGTCCGATGAATTTCTGACCCGCGGGACCGACCAGTTTGACCGCCTTTATGCCGAAGGCGCGGACAATGCCCGCGTCATGGCGATCTCTATCCATCCCTATATTACTGGGGTTCCGCACCGTATCCGGTATCTGGAAGCCCTTCTTGATTACATCGGCGGCCACGACGGCGTGGCCTGGATGACCGCCAGCCAAATTGGCGACTGGTATACCGCGCAAATGGCCGATCATCATGCTTGATTAACTGCCTCCACCTGTTATTTATCGACCTATAAATAACAGGTGGAGGCGACGATGGCACGACATGCAATCATCAGTGGCGGTTCCATCGGCGGCCTATTTGCCGCCACCGCCTTGTTGAAGGCGGGCTGGACCGTCGATGTCTATGAACGGACCGACGTGGAACTGGCAGGGAGGGGCGCTGGTATCGTCACCCACGACACGCTGATTGATGCCTTGAGCCAGGTCGGAGCGGACATGTCTGATCTGGGCGTGCAGGTGGAAGACCGTGTCGCCTTTCACAAATCCGGCGGGCGTGTCGCCATCCTGCCCTACCCCCAGATCGTCACATCATGGGATCGCATCCACCAGATCCTGCGCCGCCTGATCCCGCAGGGCCATTACCATCTGGGCCGCTATATCAACGGTTACCATCAGGACGCCACGGGCGTCATCGCCCAATTTGCCGATGGAAAGACAGCGCGGGCCGATCTGCTGGTGGGTGCGGACGGGTTCAGGTCGGCCGTGCGGGCGCAAATGCTGCCTCACATCGTGCCGCAATATGCGGGCTATGTCGTCTGGCGGGCGCTGGCACAGGAACGGGATCTGCCCGCCGATATTCACGGCCGCATCTTTGCACACTTTGCCTTTTTCGCGCCCAGCGGGACACAGATCATCGGCTATCCCATTGCAGGGCGTGACAACGACCTGCGCCCCGGCCACCGCCGTTACAACTTTGTCTGGTATGCGCCCGCCCCGGGGGACACCCTGCGCGACATGCTGACTGATGCGACAGGGCAGTATCATGCGATTTCAATCCCACCGCCCTTGGTGCGTGACGCGGTGCTTGCCGATATGCAGACAACCGCCCGCCGCATCCTGCCCGATGACTTTGTAGCGCTTCTGGATCAATCGGAACGGCCATTCTTTACACCTATCTATGACCATCATTCACCCGTGATGCACGACGGACGCGTTGTTCTGTTGGGGGACGCCGCCTGTGTTGCGCGCCCCCATGTCGGCATGGGGGTGACCAAAGCGGCTGAAGACGCGCTCGCACTCTCCGCCTTCGCAGACGGCGACCTTGCCGCCTATTCCGCCACACGAGTCCCGGCGTCCCACCGCGCCCATATGCGGGCGCGGCAACTTGGGGCATGGATTTTCGACGACGACCCTGCAAATGCCGACGGCGCGCATAACGCGCAGCTTGCGGACATCATGCGGTTGACCGCCGTGACGGTGGATTAGTCCCGGAACAGCGCATCCACACCACCTGCAACCGCAGGCAAGGCAGGCCCGTCACCATCCGGCACATCAAAGGTGTTGATGGTCATTGAAATCAGTGTGTAATAGCCACAGACGCCGACCAGATCGACGCAGGCCTGCTGCCCCAGCACGGCCAGCGCCCGGTCATAGGTTGCATCGCTGACGCGGCGATCCCGGTGCAATTCGACGGCAAAATCAAACACGGCCTGCATTGCGGCATCAACGCCGCGGACAACCTGCCCGTGGCCAATGGCCGTCACCACATCCTGTGGCACCCCGCAGGCCAGCGCGATTGGCACGTGATGCGACCATTCGAACCCGGACGCCCACACCCGTGCGGTCACCAGAATTGCCAGTTCCGACAATCCCTGCGACAACACGGAATCATAGCGCGCATATTGCCCCAGCGCCTGCGCTGTCTGTGCCAGACCGGGGCTTTGCATCCAGACCCGCAAGGGGCCGACAACCGTGCCGCGCGGACCGCTGGCAATGGAGTCAAAGGCGCGGCGCTGTGCGGGCGTCAGCTGTGCCTCGTCCAGATGCGGCAGACGGGTCACAATACCGCGGGCTTGTACATCCCACCCCGGTAAAACAGCAAGGCATCACCGGCTGCATGATCGAAATCCGCAATCTGTCCGACCACGATCACATGATCTCCACCGTCGTGCACCGCATGCACATGGCAGGCGAAATGGGCGATGCCATCCCGCAAGCGCGGCGCATCAACAACCGTGTCGCCCAAGTCAATCCCGTCGCATTTGTCCGCCTGCGGTCGGGCGAACTGCCACGCCGCATCCGCCATCTGCTGCGGCAGAACATTCACCACAAAAGCCGCACCCAGCACGAACAGGCCTGCGCTGGCCTGCGCCCGGCCTAGAGAAAAAAGACACAAGGCCGGATCAAGGCTGAGCGATGTGAAGGACCCCACCGTCACGCCGGTAGGCTTGCCACCCGCATCCTTGATCGTCACGACACAGACGCCTGTCGGCAAAACGCCAAAGGCGTCGCGCAAGGCGCGGGTGTCCATTACGGGGCGATCCAGCATCATGTCTACTCCTGCTTTGGCGCCCGTGGCGCGAGACTTAACACTAGATAGAACACTTACGCCATGTGACAAAATGATTGTTATTCATATCCGAAATATGGTTTTACGAATAGCCATCTGCGCCCATCCTGTTAGCATTGCAGAAGAAACGTTTCCGTTACAGGACGACCGCCATGCCCCATGCCCTGCCCTCCGTTGCACTGATCCTACTGGGCGGCACCATCACCATGACGCAGGACGCCAGCGGCGGCATTGCACCCACACTGACCGCAGAGGCGCTGTTGCAGGCGGTGCCGGGCCTATCGGATGTGGCGCAGGTCACTCCACAGTCGCCGTTCCGCATCCCCGGCGCATCGCTAACCCTGCCGCATCTGGCTCAGGTCGTGCGCGACGCGCAGGCGGCAGTGGCAGGGGGCGCTGTCGGTGTCATCGTCGTCCAGGGGACCGACACGATTGAGGAAACTGCATTTGCCCTTGATTGCCTGTGGACCGGCCCAGCCCCGCTGATCGTGACGGGGGCGATGCGGGGGCCGCAGGCGGCAGGGGCGGACGGTCCTGCCAACCTGCTGGCCGCCGCCATCGCTGCCAGCAGCATTGATCTGCGCGATACCGGAGTCAGTGTGGTGCTGAATGACCAGATCCACACCGCGGCACAGGTGGCGAAATCCCATACCGGATTGTGTTCTGCCTTCGTCTCTCGCGGGGGGGGACCTATGGCAGAAGTGTTCGAAGGCCGCGTCCATCGCCTGTCGCACGCACCGCGCCCTGCCCGCGCTCTGCCCTTACCCGGCGATACCGTGCCCGCCGTCGCCCTGTTCAAACCCGGCTTGGGCGAAGATGCGCGCCTGCTGCCCACCCTGCACGACCTTGGATACCAGGGGCTAGTGATAGAGGCGATGGGCGCAGGGCATGTGGCCGAAATCCTGTCGGACCCGGCCTGCGACGTGGCGCGGCAGATGCCCGTCATCCTGTGCAGCCGGACCGGCGATGGGCCGGTGTTCCAGCGCACCTATGGGTTCAAAGGGTCCGAAATCGACCTGATCGCCAAGGGCCTGATCCCCGCAGGTCGCCTGCCCGCGATCAAGGCGCGTCTGCTGCTGCAACTGTTGCTAGCCGCAGGCACCGACCAGGCGGGGATCGCGGCGGCCTTTGGTCAAGGCTGATCTTGCAGCCGACACGGCGTCAGCTCAGTAATGTCACCTCTGGCAGGCTGGCCGCCTTGCGGTCAAAGGTATAGCAGGTGGTGGCCCCCGTCCCCTGCCCCGCCAGAACGATAATCAGATCGGCAAACCCCGGCCCGCCGTGACGATAGCGTGACATGCCAGACCGACCCGGTCCGCCTGTTCGACAACCAGTTTCACAGCATCGAGCACCGCATAGATTGCCTGCGCGATGGTCATGCGGTTGACTTCATAGGTGCGTTCCAGCACCCAGACCGTTTTGATCACCACCTCGCGCACGATAAAGGGTTGTTTCGCAAACGTCCGCTTGGCTCGAGGGTGCCGATCTCTGGACATAGTTATGCTGCGTTATGCTGAGAGTACCGCAAATTGCTGAAACACGGTATGGCCATTGACGCCTAACTGACCCTTGCGGATCATGTGCGCGGTCTCAACCTCTGCCAGGGTCGCGGTGGCGGAATGGAACGCCTTGAAGCCCATCATCGGCGCGGTGATACGCTTAATGAAGCGGTGATCCTCTTCCAAGATTTTATTGAGGCATTTAATTTGCCGGACCTCGATGCCGCGGCCGCTGGCGGTAAATTTGAGGCTCACGTTTACGGCTTGCCAACCGGCGAGATTGGCACCGCTCTTGTCGATGACCACCCGGTCAGGTATGCAGTTCTTGCTGATCGCCCGCTTCAAGAACCGTCGGGCAGCGGCCAGATTACGGCGCTCAGATAGCATAAAATTAACGGTTTGGCATTCCCGATCCACAGCGCGGTAGAGATAGGTCCACCGGCCTTTGACCTTGATGTAGGTCTCGTCCATCCACCAGGATGTGGCTGTGGGCCGTTTTCTTTCCTGCGTCCGAGGCGCGATCAGTGGCGCAAATTTTACTACCCAGCGGTGTCGCGTAGCATGGTCCACTTCCACACCGCGCTCGGCCATGATCTCCCCAAGATCGCGGTAGGAAACGGCATAGCGGAGGTAGAAAAATACGGCATACAAGATCACCGCCCTCGGGTGGTGCACACCTTTGAAATCAGTTGTCGTTCCGTCCAGTCCACTCACCATACCTCGTGCCAAACTTGTGCATCAGACTGGAAACCAAAAAGGTTGCGACACAAACCATAGGGTTCGGCCCGTTGCCTCGCAAAGATGAAATCGACGACCGGTTGGGTGCGGCGCAACTATCATACATGGATGGTCAGGATAGGCATGATACGTATCCTTTGAAAAAACGGAGAGGGCGGGCGAAACCTGCCGGTCAGCCTTGCCACATTGGCCCGGCCTCGCAAACTTTCAGCACGTCAGGTCCGCCTTGTGAGTCGATTGGCGCAGAATCAACTGACCGGGCAGAACATGGCGGCGCGGCATGACCGCATCGTCGGCGATCCGTTCCATCAACGTGTCCACGGTGCGGGCCACCATGTCGTCCAGCGGCTGCCGAAAGGTTGTCAGATCATACGCCGCCCAAGCAGCGATCGGCACATCGTCAAAGCCCACAACCGCGACGTCGCCGGGCACGTCCAGACCCAGTTTCCCCCGCAGCACATCCATCACGGCAAAGGCCATGTGGTCGTTGCACACAAAAACCGCGTCGGGGCGATCACGGCCCGCAAACATTTCCAGCGCCGCTGCACGGGCCTGATCGTGCTGAAAATTGCCGATGCCGCGCATGTGCATGGTGGCACCCCGGTCGGCCAGGCCCTTCCTGAAACCGGCCTCTCTGTCGATCTGGGTGGAGGCACCTGCGAACCCGGCAATATAGCCGATCTTTTTTGCGCCCCCGGCCACAAGGTGGCGGGCGATCTGTTGCCCGCCTGCGACATTGTCCGAAGATACGCTGGCAAGCCGCGCGTCGGGCTGCGTGCGGTTAAACAGGACAACGGGGATGCCCTGATCGTCGCATCGGCCTGCCAGCAGTGACGACATCGACACAGAGGCAAGCACGATCCCATCAACCTGATAATCCAGAATTTCCTGCATGACGGTTTCCACGTCGTCCACCGTGTTGGATGCCATAAAGACAAGGACGTGATACCCTTGCTTTTGCAGGGCAACGGACAGGCGTTCGACCGCCAGCGGATAGAAATAGTTATCCAGATAGGCTACAACGAGGCCGATGATCCGGCTTTTTCCGGTGATCATGGCGCGGGCAAGTATATTGGGGCGATATCCCAACTCCTCTGCTGCCTTGCGGACTTTTTCAACCGTGCGCTGGGACGCGGACCCGCCGGGCGTGAACACCCGGCTGACAGCGGACTGGCTGACCCCCGCCCGGCGGGCCACATCCAGCGACGTGATCTTGTCAGCACGGTCAATCGCCATCAGTGCGCGGTCCAGCCGCCGTCGATCATCAACGCGGTACCCGTCACCAGTGCTGCGGCATCGGATGCAAGGAAAACAACACCCCCCATGATATCCTCGACCTCGCCGACACGGCCAAGGGTGATCATGCCTTCGATCCATTTGCGGCGGGCGGGGTCCTGCAAGGTCACCTCTGCCAGTGGCGTCCGGATAAAGGTTGGGCAAAGGGTGTTGATGCGGATGCCGTGACGGCCCCATTCAATGGCCATCGCCTTGACCATGCCTTCGAGCGCGTGTTTCGACGCACAGTAAACAGCCCGGTCGATGCCGCCCACATGACCCATCTGACTGGAAATGTGGATGATTGAACCGGGGCGGCCTACGGCGATCATCGCCTCTGCCGTGCGGGCGGACAGGAAATAGGCGCCTTTCAGATTGACGTTCATCACCGCGTCGTAATCGGCAGAGGTCGTGGACAAGGCGGGCGTGTGGCGTGCCATACCGGCAGCGTTGACCACGATATCAAAGACTCCCCGCTGGGCCAGCGCCGTGGCCGCCGCGTCGGTATCAGCAATATCCAGTTGCAGCGGTTCCACCGCATAGCCAGCGGTGGTCATGGCATCGACCGCCTCTGTCAGCCGGTCAAGGCCACGAGCGGCACAAACCACATGCGCTCCTTGTGCCGCCAATGCGACGGCCGCCCCAAGCCCGATTCCGGACGATGCGCCGGTGACCAGTGCGCGTTTGCCATCCAGCCGTGTCGTCGGCGGTTGTGGAAGTTTCATCTAGCGACCCCTGCATACATCTTATTCTGCCGCATCTTGATAGGGGGCCGCCGTCCCGTAAGCGAGGTTCTTGCCGCCGTAGCGACGCACGCGCACATTGCATTGTTCCGCATGACCCACAAACCCTTCGAGCATGCAAAGCCGCGACCCATAGGCCCCGATCATGGCTGCTGCCTCGTCCGTGACGATGCGTTGATAGCTGTGGGTTTTCAGAAACTTGCCGACCCAAAGACCGCCAGTATAGCGCCCGGCCTTTTTCGTGGGCAGGGTGTGGTTGGTCCCAATTACCTTGTCGCCGTTGGCCACGTTGGTGCGCGGACCAAGGAATAGCGCGCCATAGCTATGCATGTTGTCCAGATACCAATCATCGCGGTCGGTCATGACCTGCACGTGTTCGGACGCAATGTCATTGGCGGTGGCCAGCATTTCGTCGTGGGTGTCGCACAGGATCACTTCGCCGTAGTCGCGCCAACTGACGCCGGCGGTGGGGGCGGTAGGCAGGATCTGCAACAGACGGTCGATTTCAACCAGCGTAGCTTCTGCCAGCTTGCGCGAGTTGGTCAGCAGGACGGCGGGGGAATTATAGCCGTGCTCCGCCTGACCCAGCAGGTCCGTGGCGCACAGTTCCGCATCCACCGTATCGTCAGCGATCACCATGGTTTCGGTTGGCCCCGCGAACAGGTCGATGCCGACACGGCCATAAAGCTGCCGCTTCGCCTCTGCCACATAGGCGTTGCCGGGACCAACAAGCATATCGACGGCGGCCATCGTTTCAGTCCCGATCGCCATGGCGCCCACTGCCTGCATGCCTCCCAGGACAAGGATTTCGTGGGCGCCGCCCAGATGCATCGCCGCGACAATCGCCGGGTGCGGTGCGCCATTCACGGGTGGCGCACTGGCAACGATCCGCGGCACGCCTGCAACGGCTGCCGTCAGCACCGACATATGGGCAGAGGCGACCATCGGAAATTTGCCCCCAGGCACATAGCAGCCCACGGACTGCACCGGGATCGTGCGGTGACCCAGAATGACGCCGGGCAGGGTTTCAACTTCTATATCCGTAATAGAGGCGCGCTGCGCTTGGGCAAAGCGGCGGATCTGGGTTTGGGCAAAGCTGATATCGTTCATATCGCTATCCGACACCCGCGACATGGCGGCCTCGATCTCTGACGCGGTCAGGCGGAACGCTGCGGGCGCATAGCCGTCGAATTTCTGCGATAGGTCGCGCACAGCCGCATCGCCACGGACGGAAATGTCCGCCAGCGTGGTTTGAACCGTGGCACGGACGCCCGCATCGTCGGCTTCGCGTTCCGCGTCGGGTTTGCCGCGTTTGAGGTAGGTGATCGTCATGGTGGGATTCCTCGCAATCAGTGCATCGTCGGTAAGCTAGGGATCCTTGAATACGTTTGCAAGAATTTCTTAAATGACCCGTGTCGCATCCAAGAAAGACCTGTTTGCCTACGGACCCGCGCTTGATTTTAAAAGGAATGCTTGGAATTAGTCCCTTCGGGAGATGCGCCATCAGACGAAAGCCGTCATCCGCAGGCGTGGATGGTTGTTGCAGTCGTATTCATGCAGATCAGCATGACGCCCCAATTGCCCCTGCAATGCGCCCGGACAAGGCCAGGACATCTGTGGCCGACAACGGCGCGCTGACAGCCAAGCTAGATCACCCCCCGGCGGCGCGCGTCACGGCTGTCATGGCACAAAGTCCGCCCATCGGTCTGGTCAGTTTTGTCTGGGGCTTATCGCGCGTTAAAAGGTCCAGACCTGTCACGCCGCAAGTGCGCGCATGATCGCGTTTTTGGCGTCACGGACGGCCTGGCGCGGTGATTTACTCGCAAAGACAGCGTCGTCACCTCCAGAGCCAAGGTGCGTTCGATCAATTTGGACGCACGAACAGGGGGCCGAAACAACATGACCAACTCGTTCCGACGCGCCACTTGATGGACCATGCTAACGATCGGGGATGATACAGGCGCCTCTGGATCGGCGCAGACGGAAAACCGGGGGGGTGATGGGGAAACCGTTTTTGACATGCGCCTTCATCGCCTCTGGCGAACCATCCACGCAATCGCATTGATAATCTGGCGTTGACTGGTCGGGCTGGACTGGACGGCACCGGATTTCAGCACCCTGTCGCGCCGCAAGAAGACCCTCGCCGTGAACATCCCCTATCGTGGCTCGCAGGGCCCGTTGCACCTCTTAGTCGACAGCACCAGCATCAAAGTCGAGGGTGAAGGCGAGTGACACGCGCGCAAGCATGACGGGCCAAAACGGTGCGTCTAGCACAAGATCCACCCTGGAATCGACAAACAAACGCTTTAGACCCGGGCGGTCGAGATTACCGGAAACCACATCGGCGATGCGCCGGTGCTGCCCGACCTTCTGGGCCAGATACCGTCTGGCGAGGAGGTCGGCAACGTGACTGCCGACGGTGCCTACGACACGCGCAATTGCCACAATGCCATTGCAGATCGAGGCGCCCATGCCATCGCCCCACCCCGCCGAAATGAAACGGCCACGGCGGGCACCATCGCGCGCAATGAGGCCCTGAAGGCATCAAAACACCTAGCTCGCGCGATCTGGCAAAACTGGAGCGGATACCACCGCCGAAGTCGTGCCGAAACAAAGATGCACTGCATGAAAATACTGGGGCAACTCCTCATAGCGCGGGACTTCGACCGAAAAATCGCCGGGATCCAAGTCCAAATTGCCATCATAAACGGGTATACCGCACTCGGCATACCCGTCACAAAAACTGTGGGATAAATGTGTCCAGGAAAAGGGAAGGTCCGTTCAGCTACAGCTTTGTACAACAAAGCCCCACTAGAGCCCAAACAACGTCACATCGGCAGACGTCTTCGTCGGACGCCACAAAACCATTCTACAATATAGGTAACTGCCCAGCATGACTGGCTGAGCCTCTGGGGCGATCAGATATTCAGCCGAGGCGCAGTTGTGCGATCAACTGATCTGACGGTTTCATCAGGGTTTCGATGACAGACCAACCCTGCTTGCGGG
>Ga0222645_100030_pt1 | contig 100372 bp, 93 predicted proteins | sample AntAcemetagen292_FD_179881 | JGI IMG/M metagenome (GOLD analysis project Ga0222645, IMG submission 179881) | Saline water microbial communities from Ace Lake, Antarctica - #292 | ecosystem: Environmental > Aquatic > Non-marine Saline and Alkaline > Saline | place: Antarctica: Ace Lake...
GTGCTTACCAGTTGGCTAAAACTATCAACTGCAACGGTATGTTTTATCGTGATGACATCGCCTATCGCGCTATTGCTCGAGAAAAAATAAGTAAGTAACTGATTAGCTAATTATGACCAGCCGTTAGTGTCTATTAATGACTGGTCATAACTATTAACGAGTATTAATAAAAAGTGCTGCGGCGCTTTTTTTATTTCTAATAAATAAGTATTCCGACCGTTCTGAACTAAAAAGTAATATTTGTTCTCTTTTCTAGAGAGCTACTTTCTAAAATCTCACTTCTAAAATTTCTATTCTTTGTATTCGTCCATACACTCAAAAATAATCATTATATTGGTATTAGATACTGTTTTTGTTGGACTTTTCATTAAAGAACGTTTATTTCTATACAAAATTATAGTTACTGTATGAAATAAATTGATATCCAATAGTCACATTTAATCATTATTTTCTAAAAAAAATAAAAAATAAAAAATAAAAAACAAATAAATAAATAAATAAATAAATAAAAATAAGGTTAAGCGTTATGCATAAAGTACGTCACATTCTGTGGGCTGGAATTGTTATATCCGGTATGTTTACAACAAGTAGTGTTTTAGCTGCCATACCCACTGGCTATTATAATTCAGTGAACACTTCAGACGCAGCGGCACTGCACGACTCGTTGCACGAAATTATTGATGATCACCAAAGATTTCCATATACCTCGAGCGCTACAGATACTTGGGATATTCTAGAAAATGCTGATGAAGATCCAAATGACTCGTCAAAAATAATTGGTATTTACAAAAACGAAAGTTATACCAAAGCTGGCGGTGGCAACCGTAATTATAATCGCGAACACACTTGGCCAAAATCATATGGATTCCCAGATGATAATGCTAGTAACTACCCCTACACCGATGCGCATCACTTGTTTTTAACTAACAGCGGTTATAACTCTAGTCGTAACAATAAACCTTACGCAGAATGTGATTCTGGCTGCTCTGAAAAAGTCACGTCATCAGATAGTGACAGGGGCGGTAGTTCAGGCGAATCTAACTGGACTACAGGCTCTGGTGCCACAGGCAGTTGGGAAACATGGAGCGCAAGAAAAGGCGACAGCGCCCGAGCGTTGATGTATCTAGCGGTCAGATACGAAGGGGGTACGCATTCAGTGACGGGCGTAGCTGAGCCAGATCTTATTTTAACAGATAATCGCGCACTGATTGCCAACTCCAACACTGGCGACAATTTAGCCGTAGCCTATATGGGACTAAAATCGACTTTAATCCAGTGGCATAAAGACGATCCAGTTGATGACTTTGAACGCCGTCGCAATGAAGTCGTATATGCTAACCAAGGTAATCGAAATCCCTTTATCGACTATCCAGAATACGTGGTATGCGTGTTCGAGAACAATTGTTCTGGAGCAACTGCTGTGATCCCAACCGTAGTTAACGTTTGGATAAATGAACTGCATTACGATAATAGTGGTGCAGATAAAAATGAATCAGTAGAAGTAGCAGGTAGCGCCAACACGAATTTGTCAGGTTGGGAGTTAGTGGCATACAACGGCAACGATGGCAGTGCTTACAAAACAACTTCTTTATCAGGTACTATCAATGATCAGCAAAATGGATTGGGTACAAAGTCTTTCAATATCAGTGGTTTACAAAATGGAATGGCAGATGGCATAGCGCTAATTGACAGTATGGGAAATGTAGTACAGTTCCTTAGTTATGAAGGAACGTTAACCGCTACAGATGGCGCTGCTAATGGTCTTACATCTACTGATATTGGCGTAGCTGAAACTAACTCAACCAGTCTAGGACATTCTTTGCAACTTTCTGGAGTAGGACAAAGTTATGATGATTTTACCTGGCAACCTGCAGCATCTGGTACTGCTGGCACTTTAAATAATAACCAGTCTTTCTAATTTATGGCGGGCCCAGTGCCCACTTATTTGATTAATCACGCTAGCTTTTATCAATAAATATACCCATTACGTAGTGGGTATATTACCTAGTAAAAAATTTAATAACCTGTGTATTTATGTTTAGCAAAGTAAGAGTGTTTATCTCAAAGCGTAGACTGTGATTACTTATACTTAATTCTATTCGTGCTGTGTTTTACGCCCTATTCTCACTTCAAAGTAAAAGTTCATTTCTACCTAAACAAAATACACAACTACCGTGCATTGTTATTATTATTGTTGTTGTTATTGTTATTGCCACCAAAAAACTGACCCTTGGCTCGGTCAATGGCTCTTACTTATGCCAATACCAAAAATATATTTCCGAGGATGCGGTTTATAGTCAGTGCTTTTCTGTGGGCTTATAATAGTCATAAATCCCAATACGAAGTCAGCTCAAAAGTCTTCAGTAAAATAATTGTAGTAGCGGCTATTAGTTTCGCTATTTTCCCCACTAGCAAGTGGTAATGCGCCGACTACAATAACATCAACGCAACACTATTTTTTACTGCAGTATTATTTTTAATTTTAACAAGGTTTTGTTTTGTCTTTTTGCTAATTAGTACTAAAGGACAGTACTAAAAGACAGTACCGAAGGACAAGACAGCGGAATAAGCTGTAGAAGCAAATTTTATTATTTGTGTGAATAAATTAGGCTAATTTGTATGTTGGCAATAGTACTAAAGCAAGTCCTATTGTTGAGGCAAGGATAGATGACTTTACATCAGTATTTTGGGCAGAAACAATAGCACTTTGCACGCTTGACGCAGCTTAAATTGTGGTGGGAAAATATTTGACGATATTTACAGAACTACAGGAAAAGTAGCGACTACTTGAGTCTAAAAAGGTAGTAATATGAGGTTGAAGTATCATTGCGCATCAAGTAAATTTGATACGCAATGACTGGTGATGCTAAGTCAGATGTAAGTCAAATATACTTAGTTAAGATTTTTCGCTACGCCAGTTATTAAGTTATTAAGGCGTTCAGCATTTTTCCCTATATCACTCATACCTACACGGGACTTACTGCGAGCATCAAGCATAGTCATCTGCTCAACGCTTTGAATACGGATAACCACATCATCAACAAAGCCGAACCAAGTGGTTGTATCATAAGCTTCAATCAAGCCGAGGGCTTTATCAGAAGTCACCACTTCTAATCCCATACTGTTAACTGCCGCTAAAGCTGCATCGAATACCTGTGCTGTTGTTTGTGAATATTGTTGTGTTTGCAATTCAGGATAAGCGCTGCGTTGTTGATTGGCTATTTCTTCACCTTGATATTCAGCAGGGTTAGGAGCATCAACCCGTAGTGCTAAAATTGCCATAAATCTTGGAGGGTTGACTAGGTCAGTAGTGATGTCGTGAATGGGAGGAACTGACTTAGCTTTGTTCATCATATTTAATGGCATAAAAATCGCTATAGCAGCACACGCAACAGCAATACTCGTCACTGGCCAAGAGATAGTTTTACGCATAAAGATAACTTGAATAAGCGCGAGTACAATAGCTACTGCACCCATTATCAACGCAATTCGCATAGCTAAAAACGCATTCATCAAGCCAAGTATTTCTGCTTGATATAAGGGGCCAGAAACCAATAACAGCAGCAAAGCCAAAATACCTGTAATTAGGGTAAGAATTTTCATAAGTATAACGTCCTTTAGATACGTATTTTGTAATGTATTAACGTGATGATGATATAGAATTTAAGTATATATTTCTAATTGATTCACTTAAAGGGCCACCATTACTGGCTATGATTAACCATAGTAATATCAAACTCCCAGCTAAGCTCGACGAGTTATTGCAAACATCAATAGTGACCAAGGTAATACGCCGTATTCAACACAAACAAGTAACCAATAGAACAAATAACAACTTTGGTTTTAACCTATCAATTTAGAGCCAGCTATTTGATAGTTATAATGAAGGAACCAAAAGCAGAGATACTACTATAAAATTAAGTTCGAAAGAATATTCAAAGCCTAAAACTAATACTGGCCCAGTGACATAATTATTAATGGCGTTTAAACAACACCACCTCAAGTAAAACAACAATATTACGATGTTGCTTCTGACTCAATCACCACTGACTGAGACTTACAGATGCAGATGCAGATGCAGATGCAAAGTAAACATTTTTCGTTGGCACAAATCGCCAATAGTGTGGGTTACATTCTAGGTAAAGTATGTGGATGATTGCTTAGATGGGGAGTAACGTTTATTCTTTTCAAATTTATTTATAGGCGTAGTTTATATTATACGCTCTTAAGTCCCATCCTCTGCAACTTAAGCGAACCAGATCTACAGCATGAACTTAACCACATTGAACAAAGTATTTTTTATAACGTTTGCCGTTTATATGTTAATTGGTATGCATTACTTTCAGCATAATTTTGGTGGTTCAGGTTTACACCTACCTTTTAACGTTATTAGTTGGATGTTTATTTCAGTTCTAATCGGTATTGGCCTTTGGCAAGCAACGTTACAAGCTAAGTTAGTTTATTCAGGCTTAAGTTTAATGTTCATTGCCGCCACACTAATAATGCTAATACCAGTGTTATATGCCGATCCAATGGTTGCAGGACTAAGCTATGCAAGATTATTCGGTTTGGTCGGGGGGTTGCTGTTTTTTATTGCCCTACAACAACTGCAGCTAAATCAACGACAACGATTAATTTTGTTATATCTAATATTAGGTGCAGTATTTATAGAAGCGGTATTTAGCTTTGTGCAATATTACTTACTACCAGTCGATAATACGGCTTATTATCAGCTGAACACTAATCGTCCATCTGGTATATTTCAACAACCAAATGTGTCTGCGTCATTTTTAGTAACCGGTATCGTTCTTGCTCTGTACCTGCTGACGCAAACTAAGTTAGATGAAAAAAGAAGACGTCTATTTTGTTATGCAACAACCTTCATGGCAGTTATTCCTGTGGTGTTGTTACAATCCCGAACTGGTTATTTATCATTATTTATTGCCCCTCTAATAATGTTACCTTGGGTATGGTTAAAGTTAAAAAAAACGGCGCAATCAAAAAGCCTGCTTATTTGGTTAATGTGCTACGCCATTGCTTTTAGTGTTGGTGCTTATTCGTTAGAAACAGCAGAAGTAGTTGTGCGTTCAGCTGACGCAATAGTGGACCCAGGTGCCCGCGTGCCAATTTACTTACACAGCTTGCACATGTGGTTAGAAAAGCCAGTTTTAGGCTGGGGTTACGGCAGCTTTGAAGTTGCATACCTAAATTCATATAGCGAAGCATTAAGTCAAGGACTCGCTTTACCCGGCTCTCCAGAGAATCTCACACACCCCCATAATGAATTATTATATTGGGGAATAGAAGGTGGCCTTATAGCCTTGGGGGGAATAGCGTTATTAGTGATAGGTTTTTTGGGTATTATAGTCAAACAACCAGTTTCTCAGGCACTCGCATTATTGGGACTGGTATTTCCATTGGTGTTGCATAGCCAAACAGAATTTCCATTTTATCATGCGGCTGTTCATTGGATAATATTATTAACTTTGGTTTGGTACGTCGCTAGTCGCTATGGCAAAACTAAAAGTATTAAATTAAATTATACCTTACTAATAGTTACTTTAGCTTTTTTGATCCCCTTAGTTACTACCTTGTTTATGATCACCACATTACATGCTAGTAAGCTATTAACCCAATACGAGCGCAGCGATCGCAGTGACATAAGTATATTAAAGCCAATCGTTAATCCAGTGGCGTGGATTACGCGATTAGAGTTCAATACTATGATGTATCGCTTAAATATAGCTATGTATAATCATGATATTGCAGAGCTAAATAACTATATAAATTGGGCCGCACAGTTCAGTCAGAAGACACCAAGAGCGACAGTCTATGTTCACTGGATACGAGCACTAGCCAAACTTGGAAAGATTGCAGAAGCAAAGGCGTTATTGCACCAAGCAACACGACTTTATCCGCGTAGTACATCAATACAAAAATTTGCTGCTAGCCAGGCTAGTGCTTCACAGTTTGAGTAGATAAAAAATATTTATATGCCCATGTGCCTTGCTCAGGAAGCGTAATTAAATAGAGTTGACGTGATACTTAAAGTTATTACTTGTAACAGCATTATTTAGAAACCAAACAACAGAGTTTGTACGACAATAGTATGAATAGTCATAGTGTAGTACTCGATTATTCAATGATTGAATGCCCACTTGTGTCGGTATTTATCTGAATTTCACGGCGTTTGTAACTAATTATTGCTCATCACTTAACCCAGTCTTCTTAATGTTTGATAACCCGTCACAATCCTCACACCAGCGGTTACGCAGCAAGCTGCAGTGTAGACTAATGCGATAGGCACAAAGTGCTCTGGAACTAAACAAAACAGACACAGCACCACTATGGTTTCGAAACCTTCGGCTAAACCTCCCATGTAATGCATACTTTTATTGGGGTATTGTGGATTATCAATATTATGTTTGCTGGCCATGATTGCAAAGGCTAAGAAGCAACTTCCAGTGGCGGTGAACGCCAGCATTAATAAACTGCCTGCAACCGCATTTTGTTCTGGGTGGCTAACGATGAAAGCACACACTATGGCTGAGTAGAAGATAAAATCTAGGCTAATATCTAAAAAACCACCTGCATCGCTGCTGTGAGTTTGTCGAGCAACCGCTCCATCTAATCCGTCGCATATTCGGTTCAATAATATCAATCCTAAGGCAGGATAAAATTGTTCAATAATAATAGCGGGGACAGCCAGCATACCTAAAACAAAACCAAAAATAGTAACCTGGTTCGGTGTGATGCTGAAGCGGATTAAAACTTTGGCTGCGAGTGCCAGTGGTGGCCGGAGTACTTTATTCAGTAAGGGATCAAACATCAATTATTCCTAGCTTTTTTAGTTATTTTTTAGCGCGTTTTTTGATAATAGTGATCAGCTAAACATAACTGCTTGGCTGATACAGGGATATCTTCTATATCATGTGACACCATCACACTGGGGATGTTTTGCTCGGCCAACTGTTGAAATGCCCAACTTCCCATTAGTTCACGAGTACTAGGATCAAGTGCTGCAAACGGCTCATCGAGTAGCATCACTTGTGGTTGATTTGCCAAAGCTCTTATTAAACCCACTCTTGAACGTTCACCACCACTGAGGTTTTGTGGATAACGGGTAGCAAGATGAGCTAGATTAATTTGTTCAAGCATATTCAATGCTTCTAAGCGTCGTTGTTTTTTTGAAAGGCGTGGCTGACTGTTTGAGAGACGCTGCTGCTTAGTTAAAAAGAGCTGCGAGCTTTTAGGTAACGCAAAACAAATATTGTCTTGTACATTTAAGTGAGGAAAAAGATACACGTCTTGCATCAGTAGACCCACACGTCTTTGTTCAATAGCCAGATGAGTAATATCAGTGCCTGACAACATAATCTGCCCGCTAATAGCCACATGCTGAGGAATGTTACCTAACAGCCAGTGTAATAGAGTCGATTTGCCGATACCACTGGGGCCTGTGATCATCTGTAATTCACCCTTACCCACATGTATATCTGGCAAGGTAATATGCCAAGTTTTGGCTTCGACCTGGCAATTAATAATCTCTAACACTATCCTCTCCTATTTCATTCCTTTTCATATCGTTGCCTCCCCATACTTCCTCGAAATCGGCGGGCTAATATTGCCGCTAGAAAAAACGCCATAAAAGGCAAGATAGACTGCAGTAACACATATAAGGCAATTAGGTCTTGCTGACTACCTGAAGCAATAGCGACGGCTTCGGTTGTAATAGTTGTTACTCGTCCTGCTCCCATCATTAAAGTAGGGATGTATTGAGCAATACTCACCGAAAATGCTATGGCAAAGGCGGTGAAAATAGCAGGCAATAACAACCTAAACCTTACTTGCCACCAGCTTTGCCATGATGAATAACCAAAACTTGTGGCCAACAATTCATAACGGGGTTCGACACTTTGAAACGGGCCTTTTAATACCAAATAAGCATAGGCAAACGTAAAAGGTAAGTGCGATACAATAACCCAACCACTATGATAACCACCCTGTAACCAAATATGCAGTATCTGCCAACCTAATACCATGCTGAGCTGCGGTAAAATGATAGCTAATAGCCAATAATAGTCAGGCCAGTATTTACCTTTTTGACGTTGTAATTCTAATGCCAATAAAGCTAACGCAACGCCAAACATCCCCGCTAATAAACCAATCAACAGTGAATTTTGCAATGGTAAAGCAAAGAATAGCCATTCATCTTGCCATAACCGAGTGCTTAATTGAGTTGCAGTGAAACCATCAAAGCTGTTAAAGCTGTTAAAATTATTAAAACTGTTAAAACTAACGCGATGCAAGTTGAAACCGAATGACCATAAAGCGAATACCACCACCATCATAGCGGTTAATATGCCCAACATAGGTAACCAAGCCTTAAACACAGGATTAATGATGCCGATGTAAAAACGACTACCTTGTGTAGCCAACGATTGACAAGCAGCATAGGCCAGTTTTTCGTGGGCATATAAAATGCACACTGATAGCGCTAAAAGTATCAGTAATAAGGCATTGGCTAAAAAAGCCAACGCTTGATCGCCATTCGCAAAACTAGTTTGCCAACGATATACAGACACCGCAAATAGCTCAGGTATATTCGGTCCCACTAATAAACTAACGTCTACCACCGATAGGGTATAAGCTGTGGCTGCTAGCAAAGCTAATCGAGATTGTTTAAGTAACGCAGGAAAAACTAATAACCACCAGCAACGATAATCTTGATAACCTAACGCGTTGCCCTGTAACAACCAGTATTTGATGGGTAACTGGCGACCAATCGCGCTGAAAATCAACAGGAAAAAAGGTACTTCTTTTATAACGATAGCAAGGATCAGGGTCGATAACCCTTTACGTGGTAACCCTGAATCAACAAAAAATACACTACCATCGCTGAACAAAAACACGAGGCCTAAAGCGATAGCCAGATGAGGTAACGATAAAAGCGGTGCCAAATACTTTTCAAGTGACTGTAAACGTCGGCTTAAGTGATATTGGCTGTACACCATAAATGCAATATACAGCGATAGTAAAGTGCTAAATATTGCGCTAAACAGGGTCATAAATACCGAAGTGGACAAACCTTGGTACCCTAGAAAAGACTCAATATCGGCAAATGTAATGTGTTCAGGCGGCCACAACCCAACCAAGACACCTATTATGGGCAACACTGAAATCAAGGATACCAGCAGCCATCCGCTGGCGAGCCCTATCCGCCGTATTGCTGCTGCCATGCGTCCTCGATAAGCACATGCCATGAACTATGCAGTTCGGGGTGAGCCGGTATCGTTGCTTTTTCGTCAAACAAAGGAATAATCACGGAGGGGTCGCCCCACACTCCAGTAAACTTTTCCTGCTGTGCACTTTCACTCAGCATAAAGTTAATTACTACTTTTGCCGCATCAGGGCTGGGCGCTGATTTTGGAATAGCAAGATTGTGACTGTTGGTAATAGCGCCATCAATAAAATAGCGCCTAACGCTCGACTCAGAAATTTGTTGGGTACTTTTTTCTTTGAGCCATTGATTAGGATTAAAACTCACGGTCATTGAAAGACTTTTTTGTTGATACATTAACAACTGTTCAGCCGCCGAACTGGGAAACGCTGTTCCTTGCTGCCATAAATAGGGGTGCAGCTGGTCCAAGTATTGCCATAAAGCAGGTAATAACTGTACTTGTGCTTTTGTTGTGGCCAATTGATACAGCCGCGGGTCAGCGTCAGTTAAATCAACCAACAGCTGCTTTAAAAAAGTGGTGCCGTGAAATTCAGGTGGCCTGGGGTAAGTGATAGTTTGTGGCTTTTTTTTCGCAATAGATAACAATGACGTTGCGCTGACTTGTGGCTGTTGAAACGCTTCGTATTCAGCAATCAAATTAAACTGACCGATACCCCAAGGTACTTCAAAGCCATCCATCGGCTCACCAAAATCGATGGTGATAGGTAAACGCTCAGTCGCTAAAAAAGCAGCATTGGGGATAGTTGACCATAAATTACCAAGTAAAAAGCCTTGTTGCTTCAAATATGCAAAGTTTTCGCCGTTGACCCACATTAAATCAATCGCACTAGTTCGGCCATCTTCAGCTTTGAGCCGTGAGACGGGTTCAGAGGGGTCAGTCACTTTAACGTGAATTAATTTTATTCGATATTGCTGAGCAATTTCTCGCGTTGCCCAGCGTAAATATTCATTCACCGCCTTTGAGCCACCCCAAGCATAAAAATATACCGACTGACCTTGAGCTGCTTTTAAAGTTTGCTGCCACTGCGCACTATTTTCTTCAACCGTGGCAGCAGACTTGACTGTTTCATCAGCATTGACCGTCACCACAAATAAAGATAAAAAACAGCATACCCATCCGCTGACTAAAAACTTAGAAAGTAGAGATATCATTTAACCGCCAGTCATAGTCTAGATAGCGAATACTAAAGTCCTGCTGTTGTAACCAAGTTAGTTGCTGGGGATCATTGGCTATATCGGTCTGATACATCTTAATAAGGTCTTTAAGACTCGTAAAACCCTGTTGCCCTTTCTCAAAATCTTCACCATACCATTTGAAAATAGAAGAGAGATCCACACGGTTATCACCTAAGTTGATGGTATTACGCTGATCATCAGATAAAAACTGCCGCATCTGATCATCAAGCTGTTGATTCAGTTTGTCTGCGACAAAAGCTTGGTCTCGTAATGGAGGACAACTCACAGCGGCGCATACTAAGGCAGCATGTATACGCGGGCGTTGAAACCATACGCGGATCATGTTGTGCTCAATATCATCCAAACTGTGCTTCTCATCAAGCAGAGTAAAAAACGCTTGTTTCCATGGGCTAGAAAAAAAACTGCCTAAGTCTTTAATCGACTCAACTTTGCCGTTTTGAAACTTTGCATAATTCTGGTTAATTAGCTGTAACGTAAAACCATTATAGGCATTAATCAAAAAGCTTAGTTGCTCATCGCCAGTCCATAACGCGTATTCGCTTTGTTTAACTGATGATACCGCTACCAAATACTGATTTAACTGTTCAGGCTGTTCATTAAGCAGTCCGTAATCGACCCGCGTTTGCTTTTTATCAAGGGATAACTGCACCACATTCCCCAACACTTGATTAAACATTCGATGCTGATGGTCAAAAGCCTCGGCGATAGTAGAGCTCATTGTCAAAATCACCGCCAGTAAGCAAGATAGAATTTTTGGATTAACACGTTGGTTATGCATTATGACCGACGCCATGTATGAAAACGCTCAACCCATACCAGTAAATTTTTAGGTGCATGGGCTTGTTTCCATACCCCTGCTGCGTTTTTATTGGCTTCTGCCATGGTTGGGTAAATATGAATAGTACCCAGTAATTTATTCATACCTAAGTTGTATTTCATGGCTAACACAAATTCAGCTAGTAGCTCACCGGCGTGGGCACCGACAATAGTGGCACCAATTATTTTATCTTTACTGGGCACGGTCAGCACTTTTACAAAACCACGGGCATGATCGTCTGCAAGCGCTCGATCTAAACCACCGATATCATAACGTGTCACTTCATATGCCACATTTTGCTCTTTGGCAGCAGTTTCATTTAAGCCCACAGTGGCAATTTCTGGATCAGTAAATGTGGCCCAAGGGATAACACGATAATCCACTTTAAATGTCTTAAAAGGTCTAAATAGTGCATTCACTGCTGCAAACCAGGCCTGATGCGCCGCTGTATGCGTAAATTGATAAGGCCCAGCTACATCACCTGCTGCTAATATATTGGGATATTTAGTTTGTAATAATTCATTGGTCACAACGGTGCGATTGGTTTCAATACCTAATTTTTCTAAACCAAATCCAGTTAGATTAGCCTGTCGTCCCACAGCGATAAGTATTTCATCAAAAGGCAGTTTTTCTTGCTTACCGTCTTTTTCAAGTACAATAAACTTATCTTCAGGCGTTTTTTCGATAGCAATAGCTTTGGTGTTTAAGCGTACATCAACTCCATCTTTAATAAGCTGGTCGTATAAATGCTGCGCTGCATCTGGGTCTTCTTTTGCTAATAGCTGGGGCAACATTTCAACTTGTGTCACTTGAGTGCCTAATCGACCGAACGCTTGAGACAACTCACTACCGATAGGTCCACCACCTAACACCACTAAGCGTTTAGGTTGTTCAGTTAAATCCCATAAATTATCTGCGGTTAAGTAATCCACATCTTGTAAGCCCGGGATGGGGGGCACGAAGGCACTGGCCCCCGTGGCTATCACAATATTTTTGGTAGTTAGCGACTGAATACCGTCTGCAGTTTGAATGTCGACCTGCCATGGAGACACAATAGTGGCGCTACCTGTCACTACGTTTACACCCAAAGATTCGTAGCGTTCGATTGAATCGTGAGGTTCAATCGTTTTAATGACGCTATGCACTTGGCTCATCACTGCTTTAAAGTCAATTTTAGGGGCGGCGTAAGTGACGCCTGTTTTTTGTGACTCTTTATGTATATGTGCCAATTTACTAGCGTGTAATAAACTTTTTGAAGGCACACAACCTGTATTTAAACAATCACCGCCCATTTTGTGCTTTTCTACCAAGGTAACAGATGCTTTCACCGCAGCCGCTATATAAGCAGTCACTAACCCAGCTGCACCGGCTCCAATAACCACTATATTGCGGTCAAATGTCTTAGGTTTCTGCCAGCCTTTATAAACTCTGCGCTGTTTAAGCATATTAATAATGAATTTAGCAATCAGAGGAAATAACCCAAGTAGCACAAAAGATAAAATCAAATCGGCAGAAACAATGTCGGCAAGGGTATTAATTTCTACTAGTTGCAGACCTGCATTCACATAAACAACAGTGCCTATCAACATACCAACTTGGCTTACCCAATAATACGTAAGGGTACGAATACTCGTTACGCCCATCACTAAATTGATCACAAAAAAGGGAAACAATGGCACCATTCTCAAACTGAGTAAGTAAAATGCACCGTCTTTTGCAATACCTGCATCAATAGCTTTAATTTTATTAGAAAACGTTGTTTTAACCCAATCTCGCAGCAAGAATCGAGAAACTAAAAAAGCGAAGGTAGCCCCTATCGTCGATGCAAACGAGGCCAACAACAACCCCCAACCCAGCCCAAATAATGCACCAGCACCCAGAGTCAGAATTGCAGCACCAGGTAAGCTAAGAGCGGTGACCACTACATACAATAAAAAGTAGCCTACAAACGCTTGTAACCAATTTTGTTGAATAAAATCAGCTAACTGTTGTTGATTTAATTTAAGACTTTCTAGAGTCAGATATTGACCTAAGTCAAAGACGAAAAAAGCGCCTGTCAGACCTATGATGATGGCTAGAAGTATTCCGCGTTTAAAATTCATAGCGTTGTGGTACCTTAATTTTTCAAAAAATAATGTAGTAATTGGTTAATATAAAACGTCAACGCGCCTTAAATATTAGTTGTGACAAATAAAGACCAAACCATTAGCGCATTTATTTCGTGGTATAAATGAATAACTTGAATGTTATTGTGAAAACACGCTTTGCACAACAGGGGGGTATCCCAACGTCGCATATTATGTAAGGTTTTGTGTGTGTGACCTGAGTTATCCAGACTTAAAACAATGTTAATAGTAGGTTTGGCTTAAGTTTGGTTAGAAGTTGGTCAGAAGTTGCTTAGAGTTTGGTTAAATTTTAGCTAGAGTATGATGACTTGGCATAGCTTGCTAATTGTTGCGTCATCTAAACTCAAAGCAACTTTTGTCACACTAGATAATACATTTAGAGATAATACGTTTAGAGATGATATTCGTTTGTGGACTTGTTGAGATATGTGGGGCTTTCACAAGCCATAGATTGGTTATGACAGGCAAAAGATGCGTCAATTGTTGTTGCTAAATAACGACTTAATATCAAGTTAGAAGCGCTTTTTTACAGCTAATTAACTTAATCAAAAAGAACTAACACTTGACCACTGTACCAAGCTTGCTTATAAATGAACTCTATTAAGCAGCAAAGTGCGTTGAATGTCAGTTAAACACCCTATAATCGCTATCACTGGTTCTTCTGGTGCAGGTACAACTATGACGACCAATGCTATACGACACATTTTTCGTAATTTGTCAGTTAATGCAGCAGTGGTGGCTGGAGATAGTTTTCATCGGTTTACTCGTCCTGAAATGGAAGTTGCCATCCGTAAGGCTCAAGAACAAGGTAGGCATATCAGTTACTTTGGCCCCAAAGCCAATGACTTTGAAATGCTCGAGTCTTTATTTATTGAATATGCTGAAACGGGTATGGGTAAACATCGCCAATACCTGCATACTTTTGACGAAGCAGTGCCTTTTAATCAAATGCCTGGTACTTTTACCCCTTGGCAGGACTTACCTGAGAACACCGATGTACTTTTTTATGAAGGATTACATGGTGGTGTCACCAACGATGATGTGGACGTTGCCAAGCACGTCGACTTATTAGTTGGCATGGTGCCCATAGTCAACCTGGAATGGATTCAAAAAATTGTTCGTGACACCACCGACCGTGGGCATTCTCGCGAAGCAGTCATGAGTAGCATAGTGCGTAGTCTCGACGATTACTTTAAATTCATCACTCCACAATTTTCACGTACCCATGTCAACTTTCAGCGAGTACCCACAGTCGATACATCCAATCCCTTTAGTGCTCGCGAAATACCCAGCCAAGACGAAAGCTTTGTGGTGGTGCGCTTTCGCCGCGAAATGAAAAGCGTCGATTACCCTTACCTACTCAAAATGATTGATGGCGCATTTATGTCGCGAATTAATACTATAGTAGTGCCTGGGGGCAAAATGGGTTTAGCCATGGAGCTGATATTAATGCCTCTTTTAGAGGAGTTATTGGATAAAAAACGCCGTGCTGGCTTTCAAATGGATTGGGTAAGTGAGAAATAAACAATGTTAAAACCAATCAATACACAGCAAAAACTCACTCTCAAAATCCGGATTTTAATTGGTATTATTGCTGTACCATCATTAACTCTGGCCGCCATGATTGTTTCGATGCTTATTAATCAAACAGCTGGCGACGTTAGTTTTTTTGAAGTGCTTTATTCTCTAGTAGGTGTTTTCGCGATGTATATTGCCTTAACTGGTAAAAAATTCTTTTAAGCTTAGTTTAATTTATTTTTGTTACAGCGCTTAAAACTACCTACCTGCGACAAACTTTGTAACAATCGAAATGCACTGCCAATCAAGGCAACCTTTTGAATTAACAGGCTTTCACTTATAGTGTAGTTAGACATGCAACTCATTTGGATAAGGTTATGGGACAGGAAACAACAAAAATTTTAGTAGTAGATGACGACATGCGTCTACGCAGTCTGTTGGAGCGCTACTTAGTTGAACAGGGTTTTCAAGTCAGAGCTGCAGCTAATTCTGAACAAATGGACAGGCTCTTAGAGCGCGAAAACTTTCATCTTATGGTGTTAGATTTAATGTTACCCGGTGAAGATGGTTTGTCGATTTGTCGCCGCTTACGTCAAAAAGAAAATGAGATTCCCATCGTAATGCTAACAGCTAAAGGTGATGAAGTAGACCGTATTATTGGCCTAGAAATGGGTGCTGATGACTATCTTCCTAAACCATTTAATCCTAGAGAATTACTCGCCAGAATAAAAGCCGTGCTGCGGCGTAAAACAACCGAAGCACCAGGTGCGCCGTCCCTAGAAGAACAAATCATTGTATTCGGTAAGTACTCACTTAATCTTGGTACCAGAGAAATGAGTGCGGAAGGCCAACCGATGGCTCTTACCAGTGGTGAATTTGCAGTACTTAAATCTTTAGTGACGCATCCTAGAGAACCCCTGTCTCGTGATAAATTAATGAACCTAGCACGTGGTCGTGATTACAGCGCGCTGGAACGCAGTATTGATGTGCAAGTATCACGCTTACGCCGCATGCTTGAAGAAGATCCCGCAAACCCACGTTACATTCAAACTGTTTGGGGTTTGGGTTATGTATTTGTACCAGACGGTGAAGGCACGGCTTAATAGCCGTGAACAACGTTGATGGTTACGCCTTTATTTCTGTTTTTATCTTTATTCGTATATTCACCTACACGTTTACTCGTACTTATGGACGTGCCTACACCTATGCTAACGCCCAGATTTATTCCCATACTTGTTCCTGTACTTACGCTAGCACTTACACCCGTACATTCGCTTAAATGAAATTTCTGCCTAAAAGTTCTTTTGGTCAAACCGTTTTACTCATTGGTATTTTACTGTTTATCAACCAAATTGTGTCTCTAGTCTCAGTGACCTTTTATTTTGTTAGCCCTAATGTACAGCAAATCAATAATTTACTTGCCACACAAATTAAGTTGGCTTTTATTGAGGACATTAACAGTCAAACACCTAAATTAGATCCACGCTTTTACCAAGCGGCTGGTATGCACATATATAACCAGTCTGAGGCTATTAAAAATGGTTTAGAACAATCTACCCCTTACCAATCCTGGTCCAAGCAAATGTCAGATAGCTTAGGCGGTAACGCACAAGTCAGGATCACTCACGGCGAGCCTTACTTATATTGGATAAATCCACCGCAAAATCCCAATATTTGGATCACTATTCCTATGGTGGGATTAGGGCAAGGCGATGGTTCACCTCATTTAGTTTATTTATTAATGATTGGCATTTTGAGTGTGGGCGGTAGTTTAATCTTTGTGCGACGCTTAAACCGCCCTCTAAAAGCCCTGCAAAACGCAGCCTTATTAGTAGGCCGAGGACAAGTACCTAAGCCTCTTAAAGAAGAAGGCTCTAGTGAATTAATAGCGGTGACCCATGCCTTCAATCAAATGTCTAAAGGCATCAAACAGCTCGAAGATGATAGAGCGTTACTAACCGCTGGGATATCTCATGATCTGCGCACACCTCTTACTCGCATCAGATTAGCATCAGAAATGTTACCTGAATCACAAGACTGGGTGAAAGAAGGCATAGTTCATGATATTGAAGACATGAATGAAATAATTGATCAATTTATCGATTATGTGCGTCAAGACCAGCAAGAATGTATGCAAGCGAGTAATTTAAACGATCTCATAAAAGACGCTGCACAAGTCAGAAATATAGAAGAAAATCGTAGAATTTATTTAGACCTTGGACTATTACCAAAAACATTAATTAGACGAGTCGCTTTAAAAAGAGTGCTAGACAACTTAATTGAGAATGCTTTTCGGTACGGTAGCAACAATATTGAAATCACTTCTAGGCACTACAAAAAAGAAAAGCAATTATGTTTCGCTATACGTGACTTTGGCCCCGGTATTCCACAAGAGCAAATACCCAGTCTATTCGAACCTTTCACTCAAGGTGACAAAGCCCGCGGAAGCTTAGGCTCGGGGCTTGGCTTAGCTATAATTAAGCGCATAGTCGAAATGCATTCTGGTAAAGTAACATTACAAAACCATGCGCAAGGAGGCTTAATTGCTACCGTGTTTATTGGTTACCAAGCGATAAGTTAAGTGAACTTAGGTTATACATGATGTGCCGTGATGTAGGCTTAATATATTGTAGGTAAGTCGGCGCACTGCCTAATATTAGCGGTATTGCGTGTTGCGTGTCGTACATGGCCACATATAGCACCTTACTGGAATATCAAAGGCCTGATAATCGTGATTAGTGATATTTTTTATACCTTATTTTTTCAATAAGCACCTAACTTTCTTTACCTGTGTCAGTGCTTATTTAGACCTAAATTAAACTTTTATTATCGATATATCGATTTGTAACTACGCCCGACCAGTTGCAATGTTAAATGTTCCAGCATGAATACTTTCCACATCAATTGCATCGAAGCTAAATTCTGTATGGCAGTATTGGCAGTTCATTTTTATGTCCCCGTCTTCGGCAACTATATCCAGTAACTCCTCTTTACTTACTGCGGTCAGAGCCGCGGCACTACGTTCTTTGCTGCAATTACACTTAAACATAACATCAGTTGCGGTGTACAACTCAATATCTTCTTGATGGTACAAACGCCGCAAAATATCTTCAGCAGCTAGCTCGAATAATTCTGTATCTTTAATGGTATCCGTCAATGCGCTTAAGTGTTCAAAAGCGGTGTCAGCTTTATCTGTTGCTTGGCTGCTGGTAGGCAATATTTGTAAAAACAAACCACAAGCTTTAACCTGGTTTGCTAATAGCTGAGTACGCAATATGACTTTGGTTGCCAATTGTTCTGATTGCTCGAAATACTCTTCAATACACTCAGCTAAAGTGGGCTTGTCTAGCGCTACCATACCTTGATAACGCTTGCCTTCTTTAGGGGTGATAGTGATCACTAAGACACCTTTTTTAACTAGTTCACTAAACTCATTAGGTAAAGAGCTAAGCTCTTCATCAAACCTAGCAACACCTCGTAGCTGCTGCTCATGCGTACCATTGATAACGGCATAGCTAAGTGGCCCTTCGCCTTGGATCTGAATAGCAATGTCACCTTCAAACTTCAATGTTGCAGTCAATAAACTAGTAGCAACCATTAGCTCACCTAAAAGTTGTTGAATAACGGGCGGATAAGGGTAGGAGTCTAAAATAGCTTGAAAACTTTTTTCTAAACGTACCATCTCACCTCTTACGTTGCCTTGGTTAAATAAATATCGATGAATTCGGTCAAATGTCATATTGTCTACCTTGAGAATTATTTTTGTTTAAATTGAATAATTTGACGACGCTGCTTTTTGTCCGGACGGCCGTCAGGCTTTGGGCTATAAAAAGCACTGAGCTTACGTGCTTCTGCGTTACTAGCGCGAAGCGTTTCACTAGCAGCCGTTTCCTGGTACATTAATTGCGCAAGTGGCGCGCCTAGACGCTGTTCTTTTACCTGTAGCACCACGACTTCTTTTAGGTCAGGACCTTGAGGTATCTTTATACTAGCGCCCACCTCCACTATCTTTCCAGCTTTGCTGCGTTGCTCGTTGTATTGCACCTTACCAGATTGCACTACATCTCTGGCTATGGAGCGGGTTTTATAAAAACGAGCGGCCCAAAGCCATTTGTCTAAGCGTACACTTTTAATATCATCAGATTTTTTTTGCATAAACTTAGCTCTTTACCTTGTTATTTATCTTGTTATTCATTTTATGCTTCAGTTTGTGGCTCGGTTCGTGGCTTTTTTATAATGAAGGCGGATTAAAGTTGTCCCACAAGCTCCTACTAGTTATCATTATCATGTTAAGCTTTAAAACCATCATCGAGAGACAATGACTGTCGTTAATTATACTGCTAATCAATTATGGCTCCAACTCGTCAAAAACCAACAAAAACTTAACTTGTTGGTAGTGGCTGCGTTGGTAATTTTTTTACTTTCTTACGCGGCAGAGCTAACATGGCGTTTGTGGCCACAACCTGATGCTAACGGTAACTTAGAAAGTATCTCTAGTGCGCAATCAATTATACTTAAAAATCCTAATAGAAGTTTAAATTTAGCCGACATCAAACGGCTTAATTTATTTGGCAATTTTAATGCTGAGCCAATAACAGCGATAGCAGTAACAGATGCCCCCGTCACTCGGCTTAATTTGACATTGACAGGTGTTGTCGCCAGCTCTATAAAAAAGCAAGGTGCGGCAATAATTGAAAATCGTAACCAACAACAAACTTATGGTGTTGGTGAAAAAATTGAAGGCACTAATGTTTCCTTAAAAGAAGTATACGCTGACAGAGTCATAATCAAAAATGGCTCTTCTAATGAGACATTAATGCTGGATGGGGTCGATTACAATAAAAACACTGAGCGATTAGTTCGAACATCAGTAGTCGACTTGCAACTCAGTAATCAGGGCCCAGAGTTACGACAAACATTATCTAACGACGCAATTCAAGCAAGTAGAGAACTACAAGAACAACCTGCTAGTTTCGTAGATTATATTGCGGTATCACCACACCGACCTAATGGTGAATTATTGGGATATCGTGTTAGCCCTGGCAAAAAACCTACTTTGTTTAAAGCGGCAGGGCTAAAATCGGGTGATGTAATTACTGACATAAATGGTTTAGATCTAACCGATATGCAACAAGCCTTAGAAGCCATGAACATGCTCAAAGAACTACAATCTTTGCAAATGTCTGTACAGCGCGAAGATGAACTTATTACTATTTACCTTGATCTGCCCCAAGGGGAAGAGGAACCAGAAATATGATGTGTATCCACAATCGCTCCAATATATTAAAAGGATTATTCTTAATTATTGGTAGTGCTTTTTTTGCTGTTTCGACTCTAGTAGCCGCAGCAGACTATTCTCCCAATTTTAAAAACACTGAAATTAGTGAGTTTATTAACATAGTGGGTAAAAATCTTAAGAAAACCATCATAGTTGACCCTAATGTTCGAGGTAAAATAACGGTACGTAGCTATGACTTGTTAGACGAAGAGCAATATTACCAGTTCTTCTTAAACGTATTACAAGTTTATGGCTACTCAGCGGTCACAATGTCCAGTGGTGTGGTCAAGGTTATACGCTCCAAAGATGCTAAATCATCGAATATACCGGTGGTCGAAGGAAGCCCTTTTGATGGTGATGAGATGATCACCCGCGTTATGCCAGTGTACAACGTGCCAGTGCGAGAGCTTGCGCCACTATTACGCCAACTTAATGATACAGCCGGTGGCGGTAACGTAGTCAGTCATGATGCATCTAACGTAATGATGCTCACTGGCCGAGCTGCTGTAGTTAATCGCTTAGTTGAAATTATTGAACGTGTCGACAAAGCAGGTGACGAAGAAGTCGAAATTATTAAATTAAGATATGCTTCTGCTACCGAGTTAGTGCGTATTATTGACAGCGTCAATAAATCTCAAGGTAAGTCAAACACCGGTGGCAAATCCGATCCAAGGGTGGTGGCTGATGATAGAACCAATAGTATTATTGTCAGTGGTGACGTAAAAGCTCGTAAACGTTTAATTAATTTAGTCGAGCGAATGGACTCTGAATTAGAAAGCAGTGGTAATACTCGAGTCATCTTTTTAAATTACGCAAAATCTGAAGATTTAGTTAAAGTATTGCAAGGTGTTAGTGCCAGTATCCAAGCAGAAGAAAAAGGTGCGACTAAAAGTCGTCAAACATCGAGTCGTGAGGTTAGCATTGATTCCCACCAAGACTCAAACGCGCTAGTGATAACGGCTGAACCGGATATGATGCGCTCACTCGAAGAAGTGATACGTCAGTTAGATGTGCGCCGTGCACAAGTATTAGTAGAAGCCATTATTGTGGAAGTATTCGAAGGTGACGGCACCACTTTAGGCGTGCAGTGGGCCAATGAAAAAGGCGGTGGCACACAATTTAATAATGGTGTGGTGGGTATAGGCTCTCTAGCTGTGGGTATTAACCAAGCACAAGACAGAGTACTTGAAGATACCATTACTACGACCTCTAACGGTGACGTGGTTCCTGTGCCTACTTCAAAAACTCAACTCGGAGATTTGTCTAGTTTAGCTTCTTTACTGGGTGGCGTTAATGGTCTTTTACTGGGTGGCGTAAAAGATGGCTGGGGCGCAGTACTGCAAGCGGTGAGCACTGATACTAATTCGAATCTTTTAGCTACTCCTCACCTTACTACTATGGATAACGAAGAAGCCTTTTTTATAGTGGGTCAAGAAGTACCTATTATTACTGGCTCAACAACAGGCTCAAATAATGCTAATCCTTTTCAATCTGTGGATCGTCAAGAAGTCGGTATTAAATTAAAAGTGACCCCACAAATTAATGAAGGTGATGCAGTACAACTATTAATTGAGCAAGAAGTGTCTAGCGTCAGTGGTGCTACGTCTGTTGACGTTATTATTAATAAGCGTGAAATTAAAACCTCCGTCATAGTAGATGATGGTGGCACTATAGTACTGGGTGGATTAATTGATGATGCAGTACAAGAAAGTGTTTCTAAAGTACCGTTATTAGGAGATATCCCAATTTTAGGTAACTTATTTAAGTCGACATCTACTAGTGTAAGCAAACGTAATCTGATGGTATTTATTCGCCCTACTATCATACGTGATGGCGTGACCATGAATGAAATTAGTCACAAAAAGTATCAATATATTCGAGCTCAGCAATTAAAGCGCCAAGCCGACGGCATTCCATTAATGCCAAATACTGAAGGACCAACTTTGCCAAATTGGGATGACAAGCTCAGCTTGCCACCATCATTTGAAGACTATATTATGAAAAAAGACCAAGATAAGGATAGTGAGTAGTTATGTCAGCTGCCAACCTAAGCGCAGTAGATGCTGAAGAACAAGCATTGCTCGAGTCAGGCGCTGATCTCGATATGCCTATTGACGAACCCGAACATAAACAACTGGCTTTTAGCTTTGCGAAACGGCATCAAGTGTTGCTTGATACAGGTGAAAAACCAGCTATTGTGTACCATACCCAAGATACTAAATTCCATGTGTTTGCCGAAGTTAGGCGCTTTTTAGGGGCTGAATTTCGCCTTAAAGAAATCGAACTTGATAAGTTTGAGTCTCTCCTAACCAATGCTTTCCAGCGTGACTCGTCTGCAGCCAAACAGCTAATGGAAGACATTGGTAACGAAAGTGATTTGTTTAGTCTTGCTGAGGACTTACCTGACACCGAAGATCTGCTAGAAAGCGAAGATGACGCGCCCATTATCAAACTGATCAACGCTATGTTAGGTGAAGCCATCAAAGAAGGTGCTTCAGATATTCATATCGAAACCTTCGAGACCCAGCTTTTAGTACGTTTCAGAGTGGATGGAGTGCTACGAGAGATCTTACGACCCAATCGTAAGATGGCTTCGATGTTAGTATCTCGCATCAAAGTCATGTCAAAAATGGATATTGCTGAAAAGCGGGTTCCACAAGATGGCCGTATTACTCTACGCATTGCAGGCAGAGCCGTCGATGTTAGGGTGTCCACTATGCCCTCTAGCCACGGTGAGCGCGTGGTATTACGTTTACTTGATAAAAATAATGTACGCTTAAATTTGCAAGACTTAGGTATGACTAAAACTAATCGTGGATTCTTTTCTACATTAGTGCGTAAACCTCACGGTATTATCTTAGTCACAGGCCCTACGGGTTCAGGTAAATCAACCACCTTGTATGCGGGCTTAAGCGAGATTAATTCCAAAGATCGTAATATTTTAACGGTTGAAGATCCGATAGAATTTGACTTACAAGGCATCGGTCAAACGCAGGTTAACCCCAAAGTTGATATGACATTTGCCCGTGGCCTAAGAGCAATATTACGCCAAGACCCTGATGTGGTTATGGTAGGTGAAATTCGAGACTTAGAAACTGCACAAATCAGTGTACAAGCCAGTTTGACCGGGCACTTAGTTATGTCGACTTTGCATACCAATACTGCTTCAGGGGCTATAACTCGTTTAGAAGATATGGGTATCGAGCCTTTCTTATTATCTTCTAGTTTATTAGCCGTATTGTCGCAACGTTTGGTGCGTACTTTATGCCCAGATTGCAAAATCCCGCATACACCTAGCGAGCAAGAGTGTGACGTTTTAGGTATAAAAATTCCAAATATATCTGAGTATGCTATCCACTCACCCAAAGGTTGCGCTGCTTGTAATCAAACAGGTTACAGAGGCAGAACAGGTATTCATGAGTTACTAGTGGTCGACGAAGGTATCCGAGAGCTGATCCACACTGGTCACGGTGAGCAAGCAATTGAGAAATATATTCGTCAAAATACACCTAGTATTCGTGATGATGGCTGCAGCAAGGTATTGCTAGGTATTACTTCGCTTGAAGAAGTGTTGCGAGTGACAAAGGAAGACTAAATGGCTGCTTATGCATATCAGGCCATGGATAAAAGTGGCAAAAATAAAAGTGGTGTTTTAGAAGGTGATAATCCTAGGCAAATACGTCAACAGTTGCGCGAAAAAGGGTTAATCCCTATGCAAGTTGACCAAGTAGCTGAAAAAGAGCGTAAGTCACAAGCTGGCTTTACTTTATTTAAAAATACCATTTCAGCTGCTGACCTATCACTTCTTACTCGCCAACTATCGACACTGGTTGAAGCGTCTTTGCCTATCGAAGAAGCCTTATTAGCCGTTGCCGAGCAGTGTGAAAAACCACGCCAAAAAAATATGATGATGGCGGTACGCAGTAAGGTAGTCGAAGGACATACATTAGCTAACGCCATGGCAGAATTTCCCCATGTGTTTGATGACCTATTTCGGGCGATGGTAGCCGCCGGTGAAAAGTCTGGCCATCTGGATACGGTACTTAATCGCTTGGCTGATTATACTGAAAAACGTCAGCAAACTAAAAGTCAAATTACTCAGGCTATGGTTTATCCCAGTATCATGATGTTTTTTGCCTTTGCTATAGTCATATTGCTATTAACTGTGGTTGTACCTAAAATTGTTGGCCAGTTTCAAAATATGGGGCAAGACTTGCCTACAATCACACAGATATTGATCGATGTCAGTGAGTTTTTACAAACTTATGGCTTAGCGTTAGGCATATTGATAGCGATAGTGGTGGTCATAGTTAATCGTGTATTACAGCAGCCCGTCATGAAAAAACGCTATCATAAGCTGCTCCTTAACTTGCCTTTTATTGGTAAATTATCAAAGGGGTTAAACACCGCAAGGTTTGCTCGCACATTAAGTATTTTGACTTCAAGCGCTGTGCCACTGTTAGAAAGTATGCGTATTGCCAGTGAAGTACTAGAAAATTTACAAATAAGAGCCGCAGTCAACACCGCTGCAGGTTTTGTAAAAGAAGGCTCAAGCTTACGAGCATCACTAGAACAAACCAAAATGTTTCCACCTATGATGATGCATATGATCGCATCGGGTGAACGTAGTGGTGAACTACAGCAGATGCTGGGGCGCGCCGCAGACAATCAAGACAGACAATTTGAATCTTTAGTAGGTGTATCACTCAAAGTATTCGAACCAATTTTAATTGTGACTATGGCAACCGTTGTACTATTTATAGTACTAGCGATCCTACAACCTATTATGGCTTTAAACTCTATGGTGAATATCTAATGAAACAACACAATTCTTTAAACAATCACAAGCGTAAAATTAAAGGGTTTACCTTGATCGAAGTCATGGTGGTATTGCTTATTATTGGCATTATGGCAGGTATGATTGCGCCACAAATTTTAGGTAGTCAGGAAGAAGCACAGTTAAAAACAGCAGCTATTGATATTCAAAGTTTAGAGAATGCATTGACTCAGTACAAATTGAGTAACAATGTGTTTCCTACTTCAGAACAAGGCTTAGAAGCTTTAGTCAATGAGCCTACAGTTGACCCTATTCCTCGCAACTACAGAACAAACGGCTACATTACCCGCCTACCGAATGATCCTTGGAATAATCCTTACCAATTGTTGAGTCCAGGTGAATTGGGTCAAATTGATATTTTTTCTAATGGCCCAGACGGCCAACCAGGTACCGAGGATGACATTGGTAACTGGAATCTAAACGACTATCTGAACTAGTTAAATTGGCCATCGACTAAAATGAGTACGCGGTTTATAACACGTTCCAGATACACCGGCTTTACCTTACTAGAGGTGATGCTAGTACTACTGATCATGGGTTTAGCGACTGGTGCCGTGGTACTCAATTATACTGGCGAGAGTGGCCGAGATTTGCTCAAGAAACAAACTCAACGTTTGCAAGTAGTATTTAATATGGCATCAGATTACGCCGTACTCAATCAAAGGCAATTAGGTTTGAGAGTCGAGGATGACAGCAATAGCTATTATTTTATGTACTTAGATGAAATGCAGGAATGGCAAAAGCTCGAATTTGATAACACCTTTGCTGAACATCAATTGCCAGAGTTGTTTAGCTTGGAATTATTTTTAACAGGTTTACCTTGGGAGACTGATAAAAACCTGTTTAGTAGCGGTGTATTTGATGAAAAGTTGTCAGTATCCAGTGATGCAGTAGAAATAGGCAATGAAGAGGAAAAGAGACTCGACCCACCACAGATTTTTATTTTTTCTAGTGGCGAAATCACCCCCTTTTCTATCACCCTAGCCTACGAGCCAGAGTTTAGTAATGAGTTACCCACTTATTTTCGGATTAACGGTCAAGATAGTGTACCTTTAACAGCCGAAGGGCCATTAAATGCACCCTAAGGCCACACCTAATAAAAATCATAAGCGCTCGTCTGGTATGACGTTACTTGAAGTATTAGTGGCGTTGTTTATTTTTGCTTTGACCGGCACTGCGATTATGAAGGCTGCTAGCGACCACCTGACAGGTGTTGGGCAAATTGAAGAAATTACCTTCGCCACTTGGGTGGTCAACAACCGCCTCACTCAGCTGCACATTGATAACGACTGGCCAATCAAAAATAATCAAAAAGGCCAGCAAGACATGGCTGGCCGCAAATGGTATTGGCAACAGCGGGTCAATAAAACCAACGATTCGGACATGGTGCAAGTAGAAGTGTCTGTTGGCCTAGACGCACAATATGAAGATACAGTAACCTCAGCGAGCACCTTTATTGCTAAGCAAATTAAATCATGAACCCTCGGTTAAATAAGCAAAACGAGGGTTTCACTTTAATAGAGATATTGGTTGCCATGGCAATTTTTACTATTATTGGTTTAGCTAGTACTGGTGTACTCACGTCGGTGATTAATAGTGATCAACTGTCTTCTGAACGCTTTGAAAAGTTAGAGCAACTACAAAGGGCGATGTTGACCATAGAGCGTGATATTTTACAAATCGTACCCCGTGCTGTGCGAATAAATGGCGAGCCCGTCAGTGCCGTAATATCCGGTGGCGAAGACGTATTTGATAGTGATGCAGATGGTCTTGGTTTTGTGCGAATTGGCTGGCATAACCCACAAATGTTGCTACCTCGCAGTACTTTACAGGCGGTAGGTTATCGTATCCAAGAACAGCAATTACAACGTTTATACGGTAATTACGTAGATAACGTAATTGGTTATGAGCCTAAAGTAAAAATTTTATTGTCTGGTATTGAAGATTTTCAGGTCAGCTTTTTAACCGACGTTGAGCAGTTGGAAAAGCCCCAAGAATGGGAGGAAACCTATTCAAGTACGACGTTACCAATAGCAGTATCCATTACCATAGTAAGTAAAACATTTGGCGAAATTCGCCGCGAATTTATACTGGCACACGACAGATGAGTCAATTCAAGCGTAGACAACAAGGTGTGGCATTAATTATAGTATTGTTGATTGTGGCTATTGTTAGTGTGCTCGCCACAGAAATGGGTGGCCGTTTACAGTTACAAATTAAACGTGCATCCAACATAAAACAAAATAATCAAGCCTATTGGTATGCAATGGGAGCAGAGCAGTACGCACGAAAATCCATTAAGAAGCTAATGGATGAAGATGGCGAAGTCATTCATCTAGCACAACCGTGGAATCAGGAATTTGTCTACCCGATCCAAGGTGGTGGTATTCAGGCACAGCTTATCGACATGCAAAGCTGCTTTAACCTCAACGCCTTAAGGGTTGCACAGCCACTCACCAATAATCTCGGGCTCAACTTATCGGCTGAGATTATCGATCAAGACAACGCTGGTAACAACAATAATTCTACTGCAAATAATGGCTTAATATTACTCGAAAAAAAAACTGCTTTTGAACGTTTGCTAAGAAACATAGAACCCGAGGTCTCTAGTTATAATGTCGAAATTGTTCGTGACTCGTTAATCGACTGGTTAGACGCAGATGACACTCCAACACAGTTAGGTGCTGAGGATAGTGAATATGAAAGTCGTCAATTTCCATATATCGCCGCTAATAATTTTATGCTGCACAAGTCAGAGTTACGTATGGTCAATGGTGTTGAAGTTCCTTGGCTAAGAGAGCTACTTAAATTAGTGTGTGTATTACCCAACAACAATTTATTTAAAATCAATGTAAACACCGTGAGTGCAGAAAATGCCGCTGTTATAGCCGCTGCTACGGGGCTAAGTTTACCTAACGCCAGAGCAGTGCTTGCCAACCGTGGCGAGGAAGGCTTTCAGACAACAGAAGATTTTTTTAACGAACCCAGCATACAAGCGTTAACGCTCACTGCTGAGCAAAAAACGTGGTTTGATGTAAAAACATCACATTTTATTTTGCACACTAAAACTAAGTACAACGATGCTACTTTTGCTTTACAAAGCTTGTTTAAGGTTGACTCCAGCAACAACGTTAGTGTCATCAGGCGAGAATTTAGTGGTTTTTGATAAGTTCTTTTTTAGTGGAACAGTTTTGATAAAAAACTTTTAATCCATAACAACCAACAAGGCACATAAACCTTATGGAACAGTTAGTAGTGCGCCTAGGCGCCAATCCAGATGAGTCAATTTACTGGATTGTGTGGTCCAGCCAAGAAAATGAAATTATTGCCTCTGGTGAGCTGCCTGATGCGACACAGCTAGCAACTTTAGCAGACAGAGCCGGCAGAAGGTCAATCTGCGCTTTGGTGCCTACCAGTGATGTACTGCTTAAGTGGGTTGAGTTGCCAGCTAAAGCTGGTCGTAAAGCTTTAGCTGCGATCCCATTTATCTTAGAAGAGGAAATAAGTGGTGATATTTCACAGCAATTTTTTGCCCTTGGTCCTAAAGATGATAATAGGCAAGCCGTTGCTGTAGTTAATAAAGAGAAACTACAGAGCTGGCTCGACATAATCAAAAACGCGGGGTTGACATGCGAACAACTCGTTCCCGATGTTTTAGCCTTACCGTTGGTAGGTAAAAATGCATGGTCGATATTGGAACTAGGTCAACAACTGTTAGTTCGTAAAGGCGAATGGGCAGGCTTGCAAGGTGAGAAAGATTGGCTAATACAAGCCATTAATCATGCTGCGCGACAATATACTAAACAAACGACACAAACACCCTTAGTAAATGATTACTCTGGTATGGACTTAGCTGAACTAGAGCACTTAGATGTATCAATGATGCCGCTTGAGTTACCAATGAAAGTATTAGCTCAGGGTGTTGCATCAACAAAATTTAACTTATTGCAAGGTGAATACAAAGTTAGCGATAAGGTCGCTGGCCAATGGAAAAAATGGCGCTTAGCCGCCGCGTTAGCAGTGGTTGCACTATTTACCAGTCTAATTGACAAAAGCTTGGAGCAGAGTCGACTGGACAAGCAACTTACTACTTTAAAAGCACAGGTAAGCAGCGAGTATCAGCGGGCATTTCCTAATGCGGGTGCCTATCGTGATCTCAGAACTACCATGGGCCGCCAAATGAAAGCCCTCGAGACAAGTAGCGGAGGTGCGTCAATGTTAATTATGCTGAGTCAGTTAAGGCCTGCATTTGAAGAATCGAAGGTTAAACCACAAACATTACGCTTCGACAGTAATCGTGCAGAGTTGCGTATTCAAGCCATCGCTAGTAATTATGATGCCTTAGATAAATTTAAGCGCCAAGCTGAAGCGCAAGGATTTACTGTTGAGCAAGGATCGATTAACCAAAAAGATAATCAAGTCATCGGCACCTTGTCGATCAGGAGTTAATGTGGATAAGCTCAAAAGTATGTTCCTACAGTTAAGTGAACGTGAGCAGCGCTTAGTAGCCATCTCAGCCGCTTTAGTATTCGTAGCTATATTTTATTGGGGTATCTGGTCACCGTTGAATATGTCACTCGAGCAAGATAAAAAAGCAGTCGAAAATCAAATAGAACTGCTTGCTTGGGTGCAAAAAAATGCAAATAAGGCAGTACAGCTGCGTAGCGGTGGTGACAATAAAAATGTATTTTCAGGATCGCTGCCTCAGGCAGTGAATCAATCCGCTAATAGTCTGAAAATTGCTATATCTAGAATGCAGCCTCAAGGTGAAGAATTACAAGTGTGGATAGACCAAGCTCCTTTTAATGACATATTGAGTTGGCTACAGGCACTTGAAAAAACGGGTATAAGCGTATTAGATATCGATATTGCAGAATCTGGTTTACCTGGGCAAGTTAAAATTCGTCGCTTAAAACTAGGAAAATTATGAAGTCAGTATTGAAGTGGGTTCCTATATGCCTAGTTATTTATTTTATATTTTTAATTGTTAAATTACCCGCAGTCCAAGTTTTATCCAAAATTCAGTTGCCAGAAGGCGTCAACATTAACGTCATATCTGGCACTATTTGGAATGGTCGTGCCCAAAGAGCTCAAATAAATGGTTTACCCGTTAATAATTTAAATTGGTCTCTATCATTTTTTCCTCTGCTATTAGGGAAAATAAGTGCTGATATCAAAGTAGGTAATTTACGCGACGTGGATCAAATATCTGCTACTGGTCGTGTTAGTTTTTCTGGAAGGCGCTTTCAATCAGAAAATTTGTTAGCTTACGTGCCTGCAAATTTAGCAATTAGCCTGCTGCCTTTACCTATACCCATTCAAGCTGATGGCCGCTTTAAAGTTCAGCTAGACGAAGTAGATTATCAAGCAAGTTGTCAGACATTTAGTGGCAATGGTCAATGGTTAAATGCTAATTTTACTGGTGTAACAGGCATCATAGAATTAGGTAGTTTCGATGCAGACCTTAGTTGTGAAGACAGCAGCATTGTGTTGAATGTTAAACAACCCAACAGATTTGGCTTAACTGCAAAAACGACTATTGCAGCCAATATGAAATTTACGATTGAAGGTCGCTTTAAACCCGAAGCAAGCTTACCCAAAGAAGTGCATCAAGCCGCGCAATTTTTTGGTCAAGCTGATGCTGATGGTTATTATCCAGTTAAATTTTAAAACACTTTAGAGACGCTTTAGAGGCCATTCAGAAAAATTTTGAGGATGCTTTAGTTCATGCACTGGGTTTACTTTACTCAATGTTAAGTTCGGATATTTTAGTTTAGATACTTCTTAGTCTTAACTGGGGAGGGTGTCAACTAAGAAGTACCTAAATACTGATTAGCCAATAAACGGACTTGCTTTAATTTCATCTAATAAATAACGATAATCCTGTATTGATGGAAACTCACTAATCTGTCTGACAGGTTTCTGGCTGTCAGGATTACTTACTGCTAACAAGTGTTTAATCCCAAAATTTTGAGCCGCTTTTAATATACCTAAACTGTCATCAACAAAAAGCGTATGTTCTGGATTAAAGCCAAGCTTTGCTTGCAGTTTTTGCCATAAGACTTGCGACTCTTTGGTGACAGAAAATTCATGAGTCGATATTAATTGATCAATATGGTTATCTAATTGAGTCTGTTCCACTTTTAACGATAAACTGTCAGGGTGCGCATTAGTCACTAAGATGACATCACGTCCTGAGGCTTTTAGGGCATCTATAAAAGGTAAGCTATCTTCGCGAATACTGATTAAGTGCTCAATTTCGCGCTTGGCCTCAATAATATCAAGATCCAATTTTTCAGCCCAAAAATCTAAGCAATACCAACTTAAAGTACCGATTACTTGCTGTGTCTCAACGGCTATAATATGTTTAGCTGCTTGCAGTGAAATCCCATTTTTTTCAGCTAGTTTTTTAGGGACATGTTCTAACCAAAAATGATTATCAAAATGTAAGTCGAGTAAGGTGCCATCCATATCGAGCAACACGGTGTGAATATTTTTCCAAGCAAGCTTTGACAAGTAGCATGTCCTCTATTTAACAGGTATATTTGGATCATCAGAAAATTCATCTACTTAAAGTTAGTTAACCTTAACTTAAATTAGTCTAACTTTTAAAAAGACGATATCGGCGGTTATATTAGCGTGAAAAATTCATGAACAACACAGACAATAAAAAATCACTTCCACAAATCCACTCACGCAAAATAGTTGCTAAAAGCGGACTGTTTAAAATCGAACAGGTCGATTTAGAATTTTCAAATGGCGAAACTCGTGCTTTTGAGCGTATGGCAGGCAGTGGAAATGGTGCCGTGATGGTAGTGCCTTTTATTAATGAGCACGAATTTTTGCTAATAAGAGAATATGCCGCTGGAACTCACACTTATGAATTAGGTTTTCCAAAGGGTTTGGTTGATCCTGGTGAAACGCCAGAAGTGGCCGCTAACAGAGAGCTAAAAGAAGAAATTGGCTTTGGCACCAACACCTTACATTTATTACAAAATGTGAGTATGGCGCCTGCATTTTTTGATGCAAAAATGACTATTTTTGTTGCTGAAAATTTATATCCAGAAGTACTGCCAGGTGATGAGCCTGAACCTTTAGAGGTGCTTAAATGGTCTATCCATAATATAGATGCGTTGTTAGCCAAAGATGATTTTGTAGAAGCTAGGTGTATCGCTGCATTGTTACTTGCTGACAAGTGGATGAAGTCGCGCTGATGCCAACTAAGGACGCCCTTCAACTTTTAGATATCGCCAAAAAAACCGCAGTTACGGCCGGTAAGGTAATGCTAGAAATTTACGATAGCGGTGACTTCAGTAGTTTTCAAAAAGAAGACAACTCTCCTGTCACTACGGCTGATTTCAAAGCCAACGAAATTATTATGCAAATGTTGCAAAAAGCAACACCAGATATTCCTATCATGTCTGAAGAGACTGAAATAAGTGCATTAGAACACCGTAAAACGTGGACAAGATATTGGCTTATTGACCCGATTGATGGCACCCAAGAATTTATTGCTCGCAGTGGTGACTTTGCTATTAATATTGCACTAATAGAAAATAATGTACCTATTCTAGGAGTAATCTATTGGCCCACAGGTGAGACTTTATATTCTGCTTTGAAAGGCCATGGTGCATTCAAAGAGTGCCCTGTTGAAAATAAACAAATTTACGTACGCAGTTTAAGAGCCCCTAACGAAGACCCACTAATTATTGCGATTAGCCGTAGACAGCCTCGCGAAAAAGTCATATCTAGCTTAAGTGCAGACCGTGTTTATCAGACTTTACCTGCAGGCAGTTGTTCGCTTAAGGCTTGTTTTATTGCTGAGGGTAGGGCGGACATATTTTTACGTTTTGGTGTAACAGGAGAGTGGGACACAGGTGCATCTCAATGCATAGTAGTCGAAGCAGGAGGTAAAATATTGGCACACAACTTTGTCCCTTTAAGTTACAACATGCGCGCAAGCGTGATAAACCCCGATTTTTTTATTATGGGTGACCAAAGTGTTGATTGGCAAAATATTGTTAAGCCGGCATTTGGCAACAGCAATCAACCCGCGTAACATTAATACTTTTACTTAATTGAGTTAACTATGAAATATTTATTACTCCACACAATTTTTGTCGCTTCATCTTTGTTTTGTCTTACGGCCAACGCACATTGGATGTTAGTTGAAGACGAATCGAGTCTTAGTTTTGTATCGACAAAAAATCAACATATTAGTGAAGTTCAACAATTTAGAAATCTGAAAGGTGATTTTAATCCTGAAGGCAAATTGCAAGTTGAGATTAACCTAGCTAGCATTGATTCAGGTATCGAAATACGCGATACACGTATGCGAGAAAAGTTATTCTTAGTGGATTCATTTCCCACTGCTAACTTAACGGCTCAATTGCCTGATAGCGTACTGACCCTTGAAAAAGGAAGCTCTGTGTCAGTAGAACTTCCTGCCAAATTAAGTGTTATGGGTATCAGCAAAGCGATTAATGTGACCGTTCAGGTCACTCGTAAAACTGATAATGGCATAGTGGCCACTAGTACTCAGCCAATACTAATATCAGCCGCTGATTTTGGTTTGGCTGCTGGAATAGAAGTTTTACAAACAATAGCAGGGTTAAGTAGTATTGGTCTGACTGTACCCGTCAGTTTCAACTTGGTATTTTTAGCTCACTGAGTATTCTATTAACTACTGTTGAGTCTCCGATAATTCAAAATCCCCTAGCTGCTGCTTGGGGATGATGTTTACTGTTTCATGCAGTTCAGAATAAACTAGAAGTACATCACCCAAAGTTAATTGCGCAAACACCTGCTGCACTTTATTTGCTAGTGACACATCAGCTTCGCCATACTCAGTACCTTCACGTAGTACAAAACCCTCAATAATACTGAATAAAGTTGCTTCAGTTAAGTCTGTGATTGGGATGATCATTTTAGTTCCCTTATGAATAAGTGCTTGGACTTGTTAGCAATGAACGGCTTAAAGAAAGTATTGGCTCTTTGTTGCATCCAGATTTTAGGTCGCCACGGTGTACCTTGCATAAAGCCTACATGCCCTCCTTTTTCACTTACTTCTAGGCATACGCTTGGAGATAAAGCGGCGGCATCAGGCACTATACTTTGGTGCATAAAGGGATCATCTTTGGCATGTATAACTAAGGTAGGCGTGGCGATACCTTTAATAAAATGTTGTGAACTGCACTTTTGATAATAATCGTCTGCGTCCGTAAAGCCGTGTAATGGTGCAGTAATATGTTCGTCAAAATCTCGAAAATGTCTAAATTGCTTAATCTGTGACTCTGTTACTTTGATCAACTTGCCATAATCTATATTACGCATTTTAATTAACAGATTGTTAACCATACTTTTTAGCAAATAAGTTTGATAGACCCTCGAAAACCCTTGATTGATGCTAGTTGCACACAGTGCCAAGTTGAACGGTGTAGATACCGCCATTGCCGCCTTTATAATTTGTTGCTTAGGTTGTTCACTCAGCAACTTAAGTAACATATTAGCACCAAGAGAAAAGCCCATCGCTGCTTTACGCGTTTCGGGAAATTTTTGTTCAAGCCAATTCAAGAAGTACCATGCATCCTGAGTTTCACCTGAATGATAAGCTCTAGGTGTCGCATTATGTTCGCCACCACAGCCACGAAAATGCATCAACACCACGGCGTAACCTTGTTTAACAAAGTTTGCCGCCATGTCGTTAGTGTAATGTGAACGAATAGATCCCTCTAAACCATGAAACATAGCAATGATGCCTGATGATTTTTGTACATCACCAGCCCAAATTAAGTTAACAAAATCACCATCGGGTAAAATTAACTTTTCTTTGCGGTAGTCAAGCTTGGTGCGCTTTTGTATAAAGCGTGGAAATATAGTTTGCACATGTCTGTTTTTAGCCCACCAAGGTGGCCTAAAGTCACTTTCGACTATCTCACCGTAACGGACATTTTGATTAGTTTGGGACTCAGAATACATTAACGACAAAAACGTAAGTTATCACTAAGAAATAGTATATCAATTGATTGAAGACATAAAAATCTCTTTTAGTGGTACACCTCAAGAAATAGACTAATACTTTTTATTAGAAACGTACCCGTGGAAAGGAAACGAAAAAAACGAAAAGGAGATAAAAAGCAACAAAATGAGTTATGCAGTTGAGGTGACACTAAACAAAAACTGCGTAGGCGATAGCTTATCAAAAGCATCATTTACAGCTATTTTCAGAGCGCTTATCTATTTTGTAACAACCGTGTTCGTAAGAAAGTTTATAACCTATTTTAAAATACCAAGAACAGAGGTGATGTGTATTACCCGGACACGCTTGATTCAAATATTCAGCTTACTTGCCCAAAAGCGACTCAACATAGCACTCAAATAAAAACTATAGTATTCGAGTCCACCTTAAGTCAGTGTAGCTTTCTCATTAAATAAAGATTAAACAACTTCGCTCAATAAAAGATTTAATGTGACCACTCATTCTCTTAAATTAGCTGATTACTGACTAAAAACTACCATAATGCAGCAAGCAGCGCAGACTCAAAAATAATTATACTGTCTATCAGTCGACACTTTCTTGTTCAAATTCCTGTTGTTTAGTTTCCAATTGCTCTTGAACATCTAACCACTGCATTTCTGTCTCTTCGAGATCTGATTTTAATTTGGCTTGGTCAGCTAATATTTGTTTGAGTTGTGGTTTGTTTTCAGCACTATAAATCTCTGTATCGCTGAGTTTGCTCTCTAACAACTGTAGCTTTTTATGCGAGTCTGCCATACTTTTTTCGTACTGTTCGAGCGCTTTTCTTAGGGGTTTTGTTGCTTGTCTAAATTCTGCTTCCAAACGTTTATTGTTTTTACGATCAGGCTTAATACTAGTTTTACTGCTTGCTGCGTTAGTGCCTTTGTCACCTTTAAGTATCCACTCTTTGTAATCATCTAAATCGCCATCAAAAGCTTGCACTTGCTTTGAGTCGACTAAATAAAAGTCGTCGCACACTGATGTTAGTAAAAACCTGTCATGTGATATCAACACCATGGCTCCTTCGAAGCCTTGTAGCGCGATATTCAGCGCGTGACGCATGTCTAAGTCTAAGTGGTTAGTGGGCTCGTCTAACAACAGTAAGTTAGGTTTTTGGTAAACAGTTAAGGCCAGTACTAAGCGAGCTTTTTCACCTCCAGACATAGGCGCTACTTTACTTAGCGCATTATCACCACGAAAACCAAAACCGCCTAAATAATCTCTAAGACTTTGTTCGGTGGCTTTTTTATCTAATCTTTGTAAATGAGCAATAGGTGAGTCGTCACCGCGTAAGAACTCTAACTGATGTTGTGCAAAATAACCTATACGTAACCCTGCAGACGTCTCATATAGGCCTTCTATGGGTGACATTTCACCTGCTAACAATTTAATTAACGTCGATTTACCTGCACCGTTTTTACCCAATAAACCAATCCGACTACCTGGGACTAAATTAAGATGCAGTTTTTCTAAAATAATAGTACTGTCGTAGCCTACCTTTACTTGCTCCATTTTGATTAACGGATTAGGTAACTTAGGCGGTGTGAAAAATTTAAAACTAAACTCAGAAGCTGCCATCACTGGTAGTAAATCTTCCATTTTTGCCAATTGTTTTACACGACTTTGTGCTTGCTTAGCTTTACTTGCTTTTGCGCCGAATCGATTAATAAATGACTCTAAGTGGGCAATTTGATCCTGTTGCTTTGAGTATTGTAAGCTTTGTAAACGTAGGCGTTCGGCGCGTTGTTTTTCATAAGCATCATAATTACCCGTGTAACTGATCAGTTGTTGCGACTCAACGCTGATAATTTCATTCACTGTGCTGTCCAAAAAAGACTTATCGTGAGAAATCAGCATCAAGGTACCCGTATAGCGTTGTAACCATTTTTCTAACCAAATCACCGCATCTAAATCAAGGTGGTTAGTGGGCTCGTCTAACAACAATAGATCAGAGTGACATAGTAATGCTTGAGCTAAATTCAAACGCATTCGCCACCCACCAGAAAAAGCAGAGACGGAGTTTTTCATTACGGTATTGGCAAAACCCAAGCCAGCTAAAATAGTCGCGGCACGGGCATCAATATCATATGCACCAACTTGTTCTAGCAAGCCGTGTAAATGAGCAATTTGCTCACCATTATGGGCTAGCTCTGCGTCGGTCAATTGCGCTTGTAGTTTTCTGTAATGTTTATCTCCGTCAATCACATAATCGATTGCAGAACGTTCAACGGCAGGTGTTTCTTGCGCAACTGAGACAATTTGCCAATTTTTAGGAATATTAAAATCCCCTTGCTCGGTATGTAACTCACCTTTTATCAAAGCAAATAAGGTGGATTTACCACAACCATTAGCACCAATTAGGCCTGCTTTATGGCCAGGGTAAACGACAGCATTGGCATCTCGTAATAACACCTTACTGCCACGCATTAACGAAACATCTGAAAATTGGATCATGGGAACCTGTTATGAACTTTTTAGTTACCTCAACCGTTATTGTGTTGTTAGTGACACTAAAACTAATACGAGATAACACTCAAATTTGAATGGGAGTATCATATCAAGATGAGCCACCGAAAAAATGCCTTAAACCATGGTTAACAAAATTAAAAAAAGATTCGTCGCTGGGGCAAACTGCCCAAAATGTCGCGCACTAGACACAATCATGTTGTACTTTGAGAATAATGTTGAAAAGTTAGAATGTGTGAAATGCCATTATTCTGAGTCTCAAACAGACAAAAAAGTGGCTAAAGCGTCACGGGCTAGTACCAATGTGATTGGCGTGTTTAAACCAGATTGAATAAATACCTGCTGCACATCCATCTAATAGGTCATTAGCACCAGATATATATCGTTCCAATATATTGTTGATGTTCCACTATAGGTGTTTCGTACATGTCGCAGCGGTTCACGGAGGATTCAGTAATTGAAAATTTTAAAGCGAGTTTATTAGACATTTTTTCTTGAACATTTGTGGTTCGAATTTAGGCGTTTGAATTAATGTTCACTTGAAAATTTATCTTTGCTGGCATCTGTTGCGATATTTGTGTGAGAGGTCCTAAGCAGCTTAGTTTCTTCAAAAGATGTTATTTGCCGAAGAACATGTGTTTCATCACGCTTAGACAACAATGTGGCTGTTAGGAACCATGCTGACTGCTAAGGCCCTAACAAGACTTAGATTTTAACGACTGCATCGCATTAATTTTAGCTTATCAGTTCCCAAAATGACCAGTACTGGTAAGACTGGTATCAGTAGTACCAAGCTTTTATGCAGGACTAATAATGCGGTGGCGGCATTTCTTCTTTTTCAGACGCCATATTACTAGGCTCGATAGCACTAATTTTTGATACTAGCTGTTTGACTTGATATTGCAAATCATCCATTTGTTTTTGCTGCTCAATCAATGCTTGGTTAAGACTCTCAATCGTATCTTCTTGAAAGGACAACTTCATTTGTAATTGTTCAATATCTGTTTGCACTGTGCTCATTTTTTTCCTATTTTCCACTTTTCTAGTAAACCATTACTACTTTCTGAAATGATTTCGTTATCATCAATAAAACCAACAGCATGCACAACTGCTGATGCAGGTCTACTACCTTCACGGGCTGAAACCCTCCATTCGTTTAGCTCTTCACCTGTTTTTGCGTTCCAACGATTAATTCTTCTTGATGGCGAACCAGTTAATAAATAATCACCATTATCTGAAAAAACAGCCGTAGTAAATATTCTTTGTCTTGCTGAATATTGTAAATTACTGACTTCTTTACCTGTTACTAAGTTCCATATCCTGGCGTCACGTTTACTATCAGCAGTAAATGCGTAACGGCCTTGATCGTCTAGTGCTACTTTTGTGACTCGGCTAGGATGCTCAAATTTAAAAATAACTTGGCCAGTGCGGGTATCCCACAAGTAAGCTAAATAATCATTACCACCTGTGAGTGCATAAAAACCATTTGGTGAAATATCCACACTATTTATTTTTTCTTGGTGCCCTAAAAATTCTAAGCGTCTGCCTGTCTTAGGCTCAAAAAACATCACTTTACCACTGCTACGACCAACTAAAATACCCCGTCCTTGGTTTGAAACTGCGATGTCTCGAATACTCGTTTCGTCAATTCGCCAAAAACCTTCAGGCTCGCCAATATCTAAATTCCATAACGCAAATGCTACTCTATCGGATGTCACCACATATGAATTGTCAAAGGCAATATGAATATTTGTCACTGAATTGCTGCCATCATCTTGATGCCGCCAGACATAGCGCTTTTTATTGGTGCTTAAATCCCAAACAGTAATGCCGTTTTCAATAGTGGAAACAACTGCAATCGTATTGTCTGCAGATATATGAGAAGCATGGGCTCCTCCATCACCATGGCGAAATGAACTAACGGGCTCACTAGTCGATCTGCCGCAAGCCACCAGTCCTAGCGTGCACAGTAATATTACAAAGCAGATAAATTTAGCGCGTTTATTCAATGGGTTTCTCTTTGATCTAATGGTGTTTAGTATATGCGTTTGCCTACCGATCACATACTGCTATGTTGAAAAATTATGATGAAAAAGACCTCAACCACTGTTTTGATTGGCTGTGTTGTAATCTTAAGTGCTTGCCAGTCGCCGCCGATAGATCTTATAAGAGCTGAAATATTACTCCTTGATGCAGAACATCAAAAGCAACCTTATGCTGTGAGCGCTAGTGTAGGTCACATTATTAAAAGCAAAGTGACTAGTCAAAAAAAGATAGTGGTAAAATACGACCAGCATTTACTGGTTAGGGGTTTTATTGCTGCTTTACAAGGTCAATCACAACTCGATAAAATAGAAGTACAATCAATCACTCGCGAAGTTGAAATACGAGATGTTAAAAGGCGGAAAAGGTAGCAAGCCTAAATCTATCGACACAGCAAGAGTAAACTATCTTGGCTCATTGATAGACAAAACATAGTTTGATTCTTCTTATGCACGCAACAAGCCTACAATTTTTACACTCAATGGTGTGATTAAGACGTGGACTGAAGGCTTACAACTGATGAGTGGGTGCAAAATATAAATTTTATGTTTCTGCAAATCTTGCTTACAGGGCTCGTGCAACAGTTAAGGTTGCAGGTCATTCAACCTTAATATTTGAAATAGAACTGCTAGAAGTGATTGAAATAGACCATTAGATAAAAAATAAGTGGTATAAATTATCAATACTTAATAAAAAGCCAAACACAACATCGTGTTTGGCTTAGCTTTATTATTTTGATAATCAGCTATTTTCCGTGCTGAACCTTATTCCTTCATTTTACCCTTCTAAAGGGCTATTTATCCCGAATTAACCGAGTAATTTAAACTATAGTTTTTGTCATTTTGACAAAATACTGTTTCAACTTTATATATTTGAATGTCGATAATTACCTCAAATCAATTGTTGCCAAGTTTATAGGTAGTATGACTTGCTATCTTTATTTCAGTTGATTTTACAAAAGGCGTAAAAAAGGCAACGTTCTTTCACGCTAGACTCCACAAAGTGTTTCTCCAATGAGATTAGCAAAAGTTTTAATGACGTTTTAAATTAAAATTTCAGTTAAAACCTACTTCACTTTGATTCATTTTAAGCATAGTCGATAATTGTTGCTTCACACGGTTAAATTCGATTATTACTGGTAATAAGTCACGCTAAAAAATAGTTTTATTGGCACTTAACATTCTGATTTTTACTGCGTTGCCTGTTACCTTCTGATTAACGCCAAAGTTGACATGCAATTAGAATCTACTAATTAATTGTGGTGAAGAAATCTAGTTTAACAATGGACTCTTTGGTAGAAGCGTTGGAAAATTAATACTTACCCTAATTGAATAATATGCTGAGTTAGGATTAAGAGTGAAAACAAAATTAATAACATCTGAAGGCTATAAAAAACTTTTTGATGAGCATGAATATCTGTGGATGAAAAAGCGCCCTGAAATTACAAAAATTGTTAGCTGGGCTGCAAGCCTTGGGGATAGATCTGAAAACGCAGATTACACTTACAATAAACGTTTGTTACGTCAAATAGACAGACGCGTTAGATACCTTAGAAAATTACTTCCAGAGCTTCAAGTAGTTCACCACTTGCCAGCACAAAACGGTAGAGTCTTTTTTGGTGCTTGGGTAGAAATTGAAAATAATGAGGCCGAAGTGAAATATTTTCGGATTGTTGGCCCAGAAGAAATCTACGGTGAAAATAAGAGCTTTATATCTATTGATTCACCTATGGCAAGAGCCTTGATTAAAAAGTCTGTAGATGAGGTTTGTATCGTCAACACGCCTAACGGTGCAAAAGAATGGTTTATAAACTCAATTGAGTACAAAAATGCCTTTGAGAAAGAATAAATGTTTTTATAATCGAGTCCGTAACGGAGAGCCTAGAGCCTATAACGGACTCTGTAATTTCTTACGCTTTTTCATGATTTTTCTAACTCATGAACTTACTCTTTAATGTTTTCCTGACGTTATCATCACCTTACACGTCAAATGATTTTACATATCAAGTCACTTGACGTGCTGAGTTATTTTATACGTTAAGCACCGTGTTTGAACTACTTTAGGTTGATATTTAGTTTTAACGATATACGTCTTAACTGAAGGTATTGTTAGAGGGGTTTCTATAGGTCAATGCACCGTTAACAGCAATACAAGTTTACTATTAGACCAATATTATTACTTTTATTCATCTAATGCTGGTAATTTCTATCTTGCACCCTTATATACACCCGTAGATTTAAATGAATAATATACAGGGCCTTCGATGATGATAGTGGAAAAAATTGCGCATGAATTGCAAGTACAAGCGCAACAAGTACAAGCTGCGGTAAAGTTGCTGGACGAGGGATCGACAGTTCCTTTTATTGCACGCTATCGAAAAGAAGCCACCAATGGTCTAGATGACATAGCATTGAGAAAGTTAGAACAACGCTTAACCTATTTGCGAGTTTTAGAAGATAGGCGAAAAGTTATTATTAAATCAATTGAAGAGCAAAAAAAAATGACTCCTCAATTAAAAATAAGTTTGCTCGATGCAGAAAACAAAACCGAATTAGAAGATATATACCTACCGTTCAAGCCTAAACGCCGCACTAAAGGTCAAATTGCCATTGAATTAGGGCTTGAACCTCTAGCCAATGCCTTATTTAGTGATCCACAGCTCACGCCTGAATCTGAAGCTCAAATATTTGTAAGAGAAGGCAGTGATATACCGGATACTAAATCAGCCTTAGATGGCGCGAAATATATTCTAATGGAGCGATTTGCTGAGGATGCACGATTACTACAAAAAATTCGCCAACATTTGAATAAACATGCGCACATCAAAAGCCAAGTTATTATTGGCAAGGAAGTAGAAGGCAGTAAATATAAAGATTATTTTTCACATAGCGAAGCCTTGAGGAAAATTCCTTCACACAGAGCGCTTGCGATGTTTAGAGGCAGAAATGAAAAGTTTCTGCAAGTCAGCCTAGATGCCGATCCAGAAAAGGATGAAAAAGATAAAAGCTCATACTGTGAACAAATTATCGCCGAACACTTTAATATCAAGTTTGCTAACAGGCCTGCAGACACTTGGTTGTCATCAGTAGTGCAGTGGACATGGCGAGTCAAAACGTGGCTGCATATGGAAAACGAATTGTTTGGCGCGGTGCGTGAGCAAGCTGAACAAGATGCGATTAATGTATTTGCTAAAAACCTAAATGATTTATTAATGGCGGCGCCAGCTGGCCCTAAAGTCACGATGGGTTTAGATCCAGGCCTGCGAACAGGTGTGAAAATAGCCATAGTAGACCCAACTGGAAAAGTCTTAGCTACTTCTACTATCTTTCCTCATGTGCCACAAAATCAGTGGGATAAATCACTACGCACTATTGCCACTTTATGTAGACAACACAAAGTACAACTTATCAGCATTGGTAATGGCACAGGCTCAAGAGAAACCGATAAACTTGTAGCCGAAATGAGCAAAGCTAATCCAGACCTATCAGTGAGTAAAATCATTGTCAGTGAGGCAGGAGCTTCAGTTTATTCTGCATCAGAACTTGCTTCAAACGAGCTACCAGCGATGGATGTTTCGTTACGTGGGGCAGTGTCTATCGCAAGGCGCTTGCAAGATCCTTTGGCAGAGTTAGTCAAAATTGAACCCAAGGCCATAGGTGTCGGTCAATATCAGCATGATGTCAGCCAGAGCAACTTAGGAAAATCACTGAGCACGGTAATAGAAGACTGCGTGAATGCGGTGGGGGTGGATATCAATACCGCATCAGGTGCATTATTGAGTCATGTGTCAGGTTTGAACCGCACTCTGGCTAGTAATATCGTTAACTATCGTGATAAACATGGTGCATTCAAACACCGTAAAGCCTTGCTTGACGTTGAGCGCCTAGGACCGAAAGCTTATGAACAAGCAGCAGGATTTTTACGAATCATGGGGGGAGACGACCCACTTGATGCATCAGCTGTGCATCCAGAAGCTTATCCAATAGTTAACTCAATTATCGCACATACTTGTACTGCGATGAACGATATTGTGGGTAACACCGAGGTATTGAGAAAGCTCAAACCTGAAAACTTCGTCACTGATTTATTTGGTTTACCTACAGTGACAGACATCATCAGCGAACTTGATAAACCCGGTCGAGATCCTCGTCCAGAATTTAAAACAGCTAACTTTAAAGACGATGTACAATCTTTAAAGGACCTCAAAGTTGGTATGATTTTAGAAGGTGTAGTGAGTAACGTTGCCAACTTTGGAGCATTTGTAGATGTGGGAGTGCATCAAGACGGGCTTTTACACATTAGCGCCATGACCGACAAGTTTATTTCTGATCCTAGAGATATCGTCAAAACAGGCGATATTGTGAAAGTGAAAGTGATGGAAGTGGACGTTGACAGGAAACGGGTATCTTTTACTATGCGAATGGGTGACACACCTAATCAGGCGGCAAAGCCATCGGCGCAGAAAAATAATCCGGGAAGAAGTTCCACTAATCAACCTGCTAAAACCAATCAGCAACAAACTAAACCTAAACAGTCCAATCAAATGATGGGCAACGCTTTCGCTGATGCTTTTGCTAAAGCAAAAAAGTAATCATTTCTAGCTTTTCTTAAAACACCCAAGACCTTCTTCTAAGGTCTTGGGTGTTTTACTTCGATACAACGTGTCTTTTCAACGGTGAACTTAAACAGATTGCTGCACGCCTTCAGACCGAGGAGTGGTTACTTGTTGATAAAACTTTTCAATCACTGACACTCTATGAGTAATGTCTAAACCTCTGTTTACACTAGGCTGACTCGGGGTATTCGAGTCAAACATTGTGTCAATAGTGCTTCGCGCATCAAGTTCTGACTGAATAATATCTAATGAGCGGGTAGGTATACCCACATCTATAGTATCAGCAATATCTTCAAGTGGAGGTATCTTACCAACAGCTATCCCCTCTGATTTTTCTTCACTTTGTTGGGTATTTGGAATAATCAGGTCGTATGCTTGTTGCGCTTTTTTAGCTCTATCATTGGTTATTTCAGTGCGTGCTTCAAGTGCTATCTGGGTCGCTTCAGCTGCGACTATCAAATCTTGCGTACTAGGTACTGCTGGAGCTAAAGCCGCAACTTTAACTTGCTGTACTTTACGTAACGTTTCTTGTGGCGTGGAAGCTTCTGATATGTCTATTGAAACCTTGCCATCAACCGCATATCGCCTGCCATCGGGTCCTGCTGTATATTCGTATTGAGGTGAACTTGCATATTGACCTCCTAAAGAGGCATGGGCTTGTTCATGCGCCTTAACTTGGGCATCTCGTTGTTTGAGCTGTGTAAGTTGCTGTTGCTCGGCTTGCTGTTGTTGTTGCTCTTTAGCACTTTCTTTACCTGCACTGGCATCTTGTCCATTGTCTTGGGCAGAATTGTTTTGTGTATTGAGTTGTTGACCCGTTTGAGAAGCAGGCTTTTCATAGGTAAGTGACTGAGGAGCTTGTGCGGGTGTTTTAGCCTTATCAGCTTCAGGACCTGCGCCTGTTTCAGTCGCTGACTTTTCACTAGCAGCTAACCGTGGCACTACCTCGCGCTGAGTATTATCTCTACGCATAGCTTCAGTATTAACAGTGCCAGTGTTAAATATGATGGGTATAGGGATGGGAGCAATAATATTCACAATATTAATGGTCTATGAGCTAGGCAAAAATATTCAATATAGTGCCAATAGTATCATTAGCGGTATCAACTACTTTTGTAGAAGCTTGAGCATTAGTTAGGTTAATCGATAGTCCTACAAGATTAGATGTGATCCCATCAGTAGCTTCTGGAAGTGATTTTTTGATTGAACTGAGCTGTGAAAGCGTAGCATTAGCTAAAAACCCTTGAGGATCGCTAACTGGCGCAGTAACAGCCGACAAGCTAGCCAAATTCGACGTGTTTTCAGCCATCTCTTTGGATGCTCGTTGAATACCTATGGTGCCGCTTAATATAGCAGAATTCATATTATTACTAATGGTCATTTATACACCTCTACAACTTAATCTCTCATGTTCAATTATTAACCATTATCAAATATTTTTAAAGTATTACCTTATCAATCAGCACTAAATTAGTAGATGCTAGCTCAATGTTTTTATTAGTCGCTTCGCAAAAGACTCAGTGTTTAAAATAAAAGGAGCATGGGAAGCATCAGTATTTTAAATTGTTCACGTAAGTCAGTGTTCTGCAACAAATCTAGGCCTGCAGATAAAGCAATCGGGGCAGGTGGCAGATATTGCTACACCGCTTGTTTGGTTGCTCTAGCATTTTGCTTTGCATTCAGGCTACCCATGGTTTGGATCGCTAAAAAACGTTGTCATGTTTTAGTAACATATAGCGCTAATTGCTGAGTAAAAAATTCAACACTTTGGGACAATTCCAAGCTAAGTTGCAATTTTGGAAAATTTTAGACTAGAACCAATTAATTCAAGTTGTATCAGTTTTTGGGGATAGATATGAGCAATCTTTTGAGCAACAAGGCCACTCAATGACCAACCGATAAGTACACAATTTGCCGGAAGTTGCTGTGCTACTGTCTGCGCAATATATTATAAATTATAGGGAGCGAGTAATTGTTGATACTTTTAATCTTACTGACATTTCTTCTACACTTAACCTAAAGGCAACTGACTTTTACATTGAGTACGGGAATAACAGCAACATGCACATCGCTCTTGGTCAACAATGTTTAGTTTGTAAACAATCCAGTAACTTTGCTATGTGTCAGTACTGCTTTAACGATCTTACATTATTTGACATTGAACGATATCATCACAATTTAATGTTATCACCCAAGGTGAGCTCGGGTTTGATAAAAGTAGATTTTACACAAGTACTCGCTCTTGCTGATTATCAGTGGCCGCTATCAAAATTTCTAGCTGGATTAAAATTCTCAAGGCAAGTTCCAAACGCTCATATATTAGCAGCACTTTTTGTAGCACACTGCTTGAGTGCAATCCCCGTTTTGCCACAACTAATTATTCCAATACCCCTACACAAAAATCGCTACTTACTCCGAAAATTCAATCAAAGCATAGAGTTAACTAAACAAATTTGTAAGTTAGTCCAATTAAATATGGACACGTCTATCATAAGCAGATGTAAATCAACCCCAGCTCAAAGTAATTTATCAGCTTCGCAAAGACATAAAAACTTACGTAATGCTTTTGAGATAGATGCGGCAGCCCAGCAGCGACTTAAAGGTTATCAGCATGTTGCTTTATTCGATGATGTCATCACCACGGGCAGTACCATGAACTGTGCTTATCGCTGTTTACGTAAGCACAACCCTGATTTAAGAATTGATGTGTGGAGTATCTGCCTTACTCTTGCACATTAACCTGGTGCGTTAATGAAACCTGCCATAAAAATAGCATTGCTCATCAAACGACTAGTACCGTACCAAACTCCCCTAAAATTGACGTTGGTAACAAAACCAACTACCTTACCTTTGCCAAAATTATGCGACACGATAGCGGCACTTCCACCAATAAGCTGCTGTAGCTCATCGGCACTATAGCCGGCCATAAGTGGTGATTTCACATAGCTTGCTGCAGTAATAAACGGTTTGTCAGGTTGACGCATCACCAAAGCACTGTTTCGAAACATAGGTAGTGTAGCGGACGTATAACCAAAAGCGAGTGGATGGCTTATATCCAGCTGTGTCTCAAATACTGCTCCAGCAATTCTTTGCTTTGCCTTAAGTGCTTCTTGATCTTTATAAGTCATATCTGTTGTTTCAAATGCTAAGGTCATCTCATTGTTACTTTTGAAATCAGCTTTGAGCCATTTTTTATCTGAAAACCACTTTGCTGCAGATTTTTGACCAATGAGTACGCCGCCTTTGTTTAACCAGTTCTCAATCTTGCTGACAGTTTCTTCAGGCACTTTTTTATACGTACCTTCAACCCATATCATATGGGTGTAGCTGTCTAAAGAAAATTGACCTAGTTGCTCTAAATCTGTGATTGAAACAGGCATATTTACATGCTGATCTAAGTAATGCCAGACCTCCCCCAGCTCATATTGAGAGGTGCCTTGTCCGCCCACTAGCAGTACTTTAGGTAAGGTAATATTAAGCATTTTGCGGCTACCTAAATCAATACCTTGCCGAGTGAGTCCAGATGTAACTGAATGAATAGCGAGATCCAGCCCCCTGTTCTGCGTAGCAATAATGTCTAATAAATCTTCAGGTTGCTCGAGAGCGATAGGTACTATGACCGCTCCAGCTGAAAAGCTCATACCACCTTGCGTAGTTTGTGCAAAAAAAGCTTCACCAGCGAGTTTCACTTTCACTTTATTAGCCAATAAGCGCTGTAAAAGCTTAGGTGCTTGATAATTATTCCAAGAGAAAGCATAAGCATAAGCGCCCGATAACAATTTAGGATTAGCAGTTGTAGGCGTTTTAGTAGGTAGTTCATCGAGTTTGGGCTGGCGCTCAACAGCTTGGTACTGAATGTTAAATGCTAAAGGTAGATTCCAATTTGACACATCATAAAATGTATTGTCGTCAAACGATTTACGAGTTGAAAAGAGGGATTTTATCAACCTATATTGAGGCTGATCGAGTGGCACAAACATGCTGTTTGCAGTATCAAATATTTGTCCATCAATTTTTACATCTTTACCGAGAGGGAAATATTGGATTTGATGCGCTGACAATATCCCTAACATTTTAGAAAAGCGAGATTGGTCAAACTTCTCATTCAAAATATAGCCAGTAAGATCGTCATCTTTAACCAATTTTTTAGTTTGTTTAGCAAAGTCTATTTGATAATCAAGCAGCGCTTGTTTATTAGCTGAAGCACCAGCAAAAGTAGAAAGAGAAGTCGTCACTTGATTCTGAATCGTATCAGAAAATTTCAAAGTGCCGTTTACAGAGTCTTGGAGATGACCTCTACTGCTGGCTTGTTCAAATAAAATACCAATACTGCCGTGGGCATCGGGATAGGTTGAACCTTTACCGTAATAAAAATCATCAAAGCTTTCTTGAGTAAAATACAGCTGTTTAGTTTTATCCAATGCTGCTGCGTGAAAATCTCCTAACGTGGCCGTCAACTCAACGTTTCTTAATGGTGTCCATGGGTTTTTTCTAGAAGCGATACCGGGCTGAAAGAAGTAAGTACTATTGGTGCCCATTTCATGAAAATCAGTTAATACATGTGGACGCCATTGATGAAACTGCTTAATTCGTGCTCGTGACTCAGGATGAGTCAACAATAACCAATCACGGTTTAAATCAAACCAGTAGTGATTGGTCCGCCCCGAAGGCCAAGCCTGCTGGTGCTCGCGATGATTAGGATCAGACACTAAATTCTTACCTTTATGCATATTCGCCCATTGAGCAAATCGCGATAGGCCATCGGGGTTGACACTTGGATCAAGTAACACGACATTATCGTTAAGTAATTGTTCTATTGCCTCACTTTCACCTGCAGCAAGATAATAAGCGATTAAAAGTGCAGCATTTGAACCTGAAGGTTCATCACCGTGGACGCTATAACCCATCCAGATAACAAGTGGATCAGTGCTATCAGTAGATTGACCTAAATTTTGAATATGCCTTGCTTGAATTGCAGCTAAATTTTTCTGGTTTTCAGCAGAACTAAAAGCTAAAAGATAAAGGGGGCGGTTTTCATGGGTACGCCCGGTTTCAACTAAGCTGACACGGTCTGACTGTGTAGCCAACAATTGCATGTAATTAGCAATCTGATCATGACGCGCATGCCATTCACCTACTGAGGCGCCGAGTGCTTGAGTGGGAGTGGTAATCGTCTCGTTATATCGAGTATCTTCTGGTAAGTACTCAGTGTCTAAAACAGCAAAAGCTTCGACACTTGAGAGCAACAACAGAAAAGTAAAAGTTCGAAACAACAAATTCATAAAATAGGTCCAACTAGTCAATATTTACAAAAATAGTCGCACGTTTTAGTTGAAATTAACATAAGGAAAAATGATTACTTGAGTGTTTTAGTCAAGTAATTTTGTTATTATATTGACAGACACACTTTAGAGGTAGATAGCCCATGATTAACATTTCAGAAACAGCGCAAGCACACTTCTGTAAACTGCTAGCAAACCAAGAAACCGACACTAACATTAGAGTGTTTGTGGTTAGCCCAGGCACACCTAGTGCAGAATGTGGTGTGTCTTATTGTCCGCCAGATGCAATAGAAGAGTCAGATACTGTTCTAGAATTTAATGGTTTTGACGCAGTTGTTGATCTAGAAAGCGCACCTTTTCTTGAAGAAGCAGAAATTGATTTTATTACAGATCAAATGGGCTCGCAGCTAACACTCAAAGCACCCAATGCTAAAGCTCGCAAAGTTGATAACGACGCACCTTTAGCCGAGCGTATAAGCTATATGATTGAAGCTGAAATCAACCCACAACTTGCTAGTCATGGTGGTAAAGTGACTTTAATCGAGATCACACCAGAAAAAGAAGCCATACTAGAATTTGGAGGTGGCTGTAACGGTTGTGCACAAGTAGATGTTACTTTGAAAGATGGTATCGAGAAACAAATGTTGGAACAGTTCGCAGGCGAGTTAGTTGCAATTAAAGATGCTACCGAACATCAAGCTGGTGAGCACTCTTACTACTAAATCTAGCAGCTGATACCAGCCCAGCAAGGATACGAATATTAAATGGTTACAGCGCTTAGCTAACGAACCAAATAAAAGCTGGGCTTTTTTCAAACGTGGCCTTGGCGTTTTTAGTTTAGGCGCAGTAATTGTTTTGATAGGGGCAAAGTTTGCGCCTATTATTCAAATACCGGGTTTAGTTTTGTTAGCAGTAGGTAGCTTGTACTCTATTCGAGGCTATTTTGGTATTTTGCTACACCGCATGACAAATAGCTTCAAAGCACCACCTTCTGAGTTCGACAAAGATAAATAAAATAGCCTCCTAAGCTCACTCCTCTGAACAATAAGAAAAGCAACATGGCTATCCATAAACCTTGGTTTGCATATGATACAAACACCCAAAAAGCAGGAAGATAGACTGTCAGCGCGCACAATAGCATACTGTTTCGCATAGCTTTTGCGCGAGTTAACCCTACAAATACGCCGTCAAAAAAGAAACACCAGTGAGCAATTAAAGGCAAACAATATACATAAATTAAGTAGTTTTTCATTTCTAACTGGAGCTTTGCTTGATCCGTTATTATAGAAATAATTTCTGTGCCCCATATCATAAAGATTAATGAATAGATTACAGCAACTAGCGTTGACCACACTAATCCATGTAAGGTGACATAAACGATACCTTTAGCGTCTTTTTTTCCTTTTTGTTCGCCAACTAATGCTTCTGCGGCATAAGCGACACCATCAAGACCAAGGGCAATTAAAGTAAAAAACTGCATCAAAATCGCATTGATGGCTGCTGACGTAGAGCCAAAACCTACCCCTTTGAAAATAAGAAAAGCGATACAAGCTTGCAAAGCTAGGTTTCGAAAAAATGTATTACCATTTAGCGATAATAATGGTCGTAAGTAGACAACTGAGAACCATCTTTTTTGTATGATTGTTTTGCCAATAATTTTTAGCGCTGCAACCATGCTTATTATTAAAATAAAATATTCAGCTACCACACTTGCCAGTGCCACACCGAATACCTCCAGTCCTAGACCAAACACAAACCATAGATTAAGTACTAAGTTCAGTATATTTGCGAACACCTGAATAAATAATACCTGCTTGGCTTTTTGTTGGCCTATCAACCACCCTATTAAGGCTAGATTAACGACTGCAGCAGGTGCGCCCCAGATACGTGTACCAAAGTATTCAGATATAACCTCGGCAACAATGGGGGTAGCATCAGCAAAGTATAGGCCTAAGGCTAAAATGCCATCTTGTGCCAGTAGCAAAGTACAGCCTAACAAGAAACCAATCGAGATTCCCTGAAACAAACTTTGGCCGAGTTGCTCCTGATCTTCGCTACCTTTTGCCTGCGCACTGAGGCCTGTACTGGTCATTCTTAAAAAACCACATAACCAATACAACTGAGTGATAATTAGTGCCGCTACCGAAGCGCCAGCGAGAAAATATGTATCTTGCATATGCCCTAACACAGCAGTATCGACTAAACCCATCAAAGGAGTGGTGATATTGCTTAAGATCATAGGTAATGCAATAACGATAACTTTTTGGTGCAAACTAATCTGAAAAAAGTTTGATAAGATATTGTTATTCATTTAATTATCATTGTTACGAGGAAAGGCATGAGAAATTCTTGGGGTGATTCTTGGGGTGTGTGTGCATTAATAATAACATGTGCTGTGTTGAGCATAAACATCCAAGCAAAAGACAATGCTGTTATATTGGTATATCACCATGTTAGTAATAACACCCCTAAAATGACGTCAGTATCATCTGATACTTTTCGGCAACATATGCAGTATTTAGCCAAGCACCATCAAGTGTTGCCTCTTAAGCAAGTTATTGAAACTTTACAAAACAACCAACCTTTACCCGACAAAGCAGTGGTTATCACTTTTGATGACGGTTATGACAACATCTATGACAATGCTCACCCTATTCTTAAGGAATTTGCATTTCCATATACTATTTTTGTAAATCCTGCCCTTATTGGCACAAAGAGTTACCAACTTAACTGGCAGCAAGTAAAACTTATGGCGACAGAACAAGCTAGTTTTGCTAATCACGGAAAACAACATAATCACTTGCTTAGCAAAAATATTGGCGAATCAAAACAAGACTGGCTTAGTCGCAATATGCAAGATATTGAAGATGCTGAAAAAATGCTGCAACAAAAAATAGGCTACAGCCTTAAATATTTTGCTTATCCGTATGGAGAGTTTGATAAACAATTAAAAATACAGCTAAGCGCTCAAGGTTATATTGGATTTGCCCAGCACAGCGGAGCAATAGCTTCATACAGCGACTTTTCTGCTTTACCCCGCTTTCCAGCAGCTGGGATATACAGCAAGATTGATACTTTGAAGGTTAAATTAAATAGCATGGCGATGCCGGTTACTGATGTTTTCCCAGATGATCCAAAAGTTGAGTTACCCGTTCAAGATCAGGAGCTTACCTTCAGTATAAAAACTAAAGATTTAACACTGCAACAAATTAATTGCTTTCAAAATAGTAACGTACTCAGTAAGTCAATTAATGAAAATACTATTTCAGTAAGCTTACAACCTATTATTAAGCCTGGCAGACACCGAGTGAATTGTACCGCGCCCAGCATAGGCGAGAAGGGTAGGCACTACTGGTTTTCGCAGCCCTTTTTTGTGCCAACAGCACAAGGGAAGTGGTTAGATTAATCTGATTGTTAAATATAGAAAAGTTAAAGGTGTGGGATAAAGGTGAGGGCTAGAGTGAGCGCTAAAGGTGTGAGCTAAGAGTGGTAATGAAGGACATAATTTAAAGTTTTTGGCTCAGATGAAAGTGTGAGCTAATGCCTAAGGCTTGCATTCTTGGGCTAACACCTGATTTGTTAATTTCTATAAAACCTTGGCGTAAATAAAAATTGATTGCCTGTATGTTACCGCAGTCAACGTCGAGGCTTAGAACTAACTTACTAGAAGTCATTGCTTGTTGCCGCATTAGCCTTAGTAAGGCGGTGCCTACGCCTTGTTTTTGATACTGTGACAACACAGCAAAATGTCCGATGCACCACTCATGCTTTTGTAGTTTAGGAATACAATCTTGCAAAGCCTGACTGGCTTGCACTACAGCTAATGTATGGGTGATACCGTAATAGTCGATTAACGCAGTTAATGTGGCCTGGTTGAACAGGGCCGGTAAATCGCTGCGCCACGAACTAAAACAAGCCACAACTTGATTATCAATTTCTGCCACCCAGTGATTGGCATAACCGTATTGACCCTCTGCAAATGAAAAGCTTGAACGCAAAAAATTTAATACTGAGAACTCATCATTTATATCAAAAATAGCTGCAAGTGAAGCAGGCGCAGAAGATAAAACTAATTGCCCTAAGATAGCTGCATCACTTTTTTTAGCTTGCCTCGTCTGCATTTTTTTATGCTTTATTGGGACATAATTATAGGCATATCAGCCAGTATTTTTTGACCTTCACTGATCGGTAGCTGCCCTACAGCAAAATCAGGTTTAAAACGCCCAACGACTTGTGCTTTTGGGTTTACCACCACCACAGACGAACTGTGATCGACCAAGTAGTTCGGATTATCAGTGCTTTCAGACATCGAATACATCATGCCCATCGCTCTAACCAGAGGAAACAATTGCGGGTGTTCGCCACTTGCAGCAATAAAATCAGGGTGGAAAAAATTAATATATTCATTTAGACGCTGTGGTGTGTCACGTTTAGGATCAACAGACAGCAACACAACTTGGATAGGGAATTCAGCAGGTATCTGTTGTAGCTGTGGGTAAATACCTTTTAACTCTGCCAAAGTAGTCGGACAAATATCAGGACAATAAGTATAACCAACAAAAATCAGGCTCCAATTCCCTATTAAATTTTGAGATGTAAACGCTTGATTATTATGATCCACTAACTGAAAGTCTGGTAACGCTCTAACCTGAGAATATAGACTAACATGCTGCGTTTTATCACTACTAGGCGGAGTGATATAAAGTGCTGCTATTACCCCAACGACAAGAGCAATCAGCGCAATTAAACCGGCTTGCAGTTTACTCATAGCTAAAACTGCACATAGTGGTCAACCAATAGCACCACAAACAGTACCATCAGATGAATAATTGAAAATTTGAAGGTCTGCATGGCTGTTTTTTCGGTGGCAGTAAACTTTAATTTCCATGCGTAGTATAAGAATCCGGCATTTAACAATGTAGAGCCAGCGAGGTATATCAGCCCTGACATACCAACTAAGTAAGGTAGTAAACACACCACACAGAGTAAAACCGTATACAACAAAATTGAGGTTTTAGTGAACTCTATACCATGTGTCACAGGCAACATTGGTACTTTTGCTTTTGCGTAATCTTTTTCACGATGAATGGCCAGAGCCCAAAAGTGTGGCGGTGTCCATATGAATACAATCAACACCAACAACAATGCATGGGCATGAATTTCTCCTGTCACCGCGGTCCAACCCAGCAACGGAGGAATGGCGCCAGCTAAGCCACCGATAACAATATTTTGAGGGGTCGCGCGTTTCAAATACATGGTGTACACCACTGCATATCCCAACAACCCTGCAAAGGTTAGCAATGCGGTTAAACGATTAACCCATAGCTCGAGGATCACGTAACCCACCACAGTCAACAATGCGGCAAAAACTAGCGCTTTTTGCGGGCTTACTTTGCCTTTAACGACTGGGCGATTGAAAGTGCGTGCCATTTTGCTGTCAATTTCTCTATCAACAACATGATTTACTACCGCTGCAGCGGATGACAGAAAACCGATCCCTGTTAACCCAGCAATAAGAATTTTCCAGCTTATCCAGCTATCACTGGCTAAACACATACCAACTAATGCGGTTAACAGTAGCAATAACACTACTTTAGGTTTGGTCAACTCATAATAGTCTTGGCAAGTAGACCATAAATTAAATTGACTGTTTTGTTGCCCTGCGGCCATGACTTTACTCACCTTGTTCTCCTAAGTTTTGCGATACAATGTATAACTAATGGTCACTAACACCAGCATCAGACACGCGGCTACAATGTTATGCATTACTGCAACAGTAATGGGTAAACTGTACACAACATTGCTTACGCCTAAAATAATTTGAGCACCTAATACTGTTACCATTAAAACAGATAACTTTTTAATCAAGCTTGAGCTAGCTGCAACATACAACCTAATACCTAACCAACATATATACAAAAAGGTAATCAAAGCACCTATTCTATGCACAATATGCATAGTCATACGCTCAGCGTAATCATGTGCACCGAACTCATAATTTTCTGCTTCTGGGATACTAAAAGCTCCGCCAAAATCTAAACGCTGATACCAATTTCCTTCACAAAGTGGTAATTCAGTACAAGCTAACGCCGCATAGTTAGCTGATGTCCAGCCTCCCAAAGCAATTTGACAGGTTAAAATGACGATACCTATCACTGAATATTTACCAAAATCACGCATTCCGGCATCGCCCCCTAGAATTCGATAAGGGGTCAATCTTAAGTACAATAAAAATAATCCTGATAAAACAGTAAAACCGCCTAACAAGTGTCCCATTACCACCGCAGGTAATAAGTTCAAAGTCACGGTCCACATACCCAATGCACCTTGGAAACAGACTAAGAACACCAGAAAAAGAGGAAGTTTTACCGGCTTGTCATGTGCTTTATTAAATAAACTACTAATAAAAATTACCAATATCAAAAAGCCCAATGCGCTAGCAAAATAACGATGGATCATCTCGTTCCATGCTTTGTACTCTTCAAATGGTCGTTCAGGGAAGGCTTGCTGTGCCACTTCAATGTTTTCAGTGGTTTTAGAAAAACTGATATGACCGTAGCAGCCTGGCCAATCAGGGCAGCCTAAGCCTGCATCAGTCAATCTAGCGTATGCACCTAAGGCTATTACAACTATTGCTAGGATAATGCTTAACAGCACAAGTTTTTTCATTGTAAGTATCCTTTAGCCGATACGCGACAGTTTAAGCACCTTGCGCATGTCTGACAAAATATCACGACTTTCTAGTATCGCTTGCTCTTTATCAGTTTGTAATGGATAGCGTAAAATGACGTTATCCAAGGTGTCAGCTACAAAAATAGCCTCTGTACTATTGTCTTTGAATACTTGTTGCAGACTTTTTAGGTCGGTGCCTAACAAACGGATATTGGCTTTTTCTTGCAACAACGCCAGCTGAGTAATGTTACTTTTTTCATGGGTAATAACCACGACCTCTGCACGATCACTCTCTTTGCCTAAAGCGCTGCGAACTTGAGCAATAATATATAAGGCGTTTTCGCAATCATCGGTACACACTTCTGGCAATACGTAAACTAACTTCCACCTAGGCTCACGCTGTGACGTTTGCAAAACCCTCATATCTACTGGGGGCGAAAGAAGTTCACCTTTATTGGTCGCCGCTTGGTTAAACCAATCATTGTCTAGCGCTAATTTTGCTAGCAATACAGGAAGAATAAAAACACTCGCCAGCAGTAACATCATTGCTTTATTATTTTTTTTTGTGATACTCAATTGTGTTTCCTCTTTAACTTATTTTTTTGGGCGATAATGAATACTGCTAAGCCGGCAAATGCTAGCAAAAACCATTGTGCGGCGTAAGCCAGATGTTTTTCTGGGGCCATCACCACAGGTTGCCAATCTCTTACAAAAAGAGAGTTTTCTGCAGCGCTTAATAACACTACAAAAGGTAGTATCTGTTTCTTATAATGTTGCTGAATAATGTTGAGATCTGTTTGCTGTAAAACCTTGGGCCAATCACCGTCGACCACCGCAGTTTCTGTCACCATAATATTATCTAGCGGTAAAGATATCACACCCGCGTAACGTATTTTCTCAGCATCAATCTGAATATTAGGTAAGATATCGCGGCTATCAGTAGCTGCTACCCAACCAAAGTTGGTCATCACCGTACCTGAATACGTTTGCACAGGTACCAATACTTGATAACCCACTCGCCCTTTATGAATTTTATTATCCAGTAAAAAAAAGTGCTCCGCATCTACTGTGCCTTCGAAATTAACAGGCATGTCCAACATATTATCTATCTTGCCGCGTGTCACTTGTTGCAGATCAACTTGTGCAGTTTCAGCTGCTCGCTCAATAGCCAATAAACGCACTGTTTTTTGCTCGGCTCTTTGTAGTTGCCAATTACCTAGAGCAAACATAATGACAACACACCCAAAAGTTACTAAGGTAGCTACCAAGGGTAAACGTGATAAAAAAGTCCACATAACAGCTCAAGATATCTTTAGGAGTAAGTAAATGTTAATCAAAATACTTGTTGGCGGGTTATTATTATTTATGGTGTTCAATTTATTTAAAGCCATGATGATTATGCTCAAAGACGACCCCAATAGCCCTCCGATGAGTAAGTTTATTGGTAGAAGAGTAATTACCTCAGTCATTATTGTTGGCCTTATACTGCTCGCTGTAGCAACTGGACTCATCACACCCAATGCAACGCCACATTAGCAAGGTAAAGAGCCGCTGTGATCCAGAGGCTCTTTGCGCCAGGTAATGACAATGCTAAAAAATATATACAACTGCAAATAATATAACCCAAACCACATCAACAAAGTGCCAATACCAACTAGCAGCCATAAAAGCAAAATGGTTGTCAGGTGTAAAGTGCCCCTTCATAATTCTAAGCAGCATAATAAACAAGATAATTGCACCCAATGAAACATGGAACCCATGAAACCCGGTCAATAAAAAGAAGGTATTACCATAAATACCCGACTGCAAAGTCAAATTCATTTCTGTGTAAGCATGAATATATTCTTCGACTTGCATCACCATAAAGATAGCGCCGAGCAATACAGTTAATCCCAGCATCAGCTTAAGTTTGCCGCGCTTGTTTTGTTCAAGTGCAACATGGGCATAGTGACAAGTTACAGACGAAGTAAGTAGTATAAAAGTATTGATCAAAGGTAAACCAGTCCAAGGCATCGCTTCTGTTGTAGTGCCGCCAGGAGTGACCACCAAAGGCCAGATAGCTTCAAAAGCAGGCCACAACACTTCGCCTGTCATATCGTTATTTGATGCCCCACCTAGCCAAGGTACCGAAATAAATCTGGCGTAAAACAATGCACCAAAAAATGCACCAAAAAACATGACTTCAGAAAAAATAAACCATGCCATACCTTGACGATATGAGCGCCCTAATTGAGCGCTATATAAACCACTCATGGACTCATGTATCTGATTTCTAAACCAACCAAACAACATCACTATTAAAACTATAAAACCTGCGCCTAAAATATAAGCACCATAGCCTTCTTTATCTCTAGTGCTTTCAATCACAAAGTTGCCAGCCCCCACAGCCATCAGAAATAGTGCAACTGCCCCCATAAAAGGCCACGGACTTTCTGCGGGAACATAGTATTTTTCATATTCTTTTTCTGACATTTTGTTCTCCTTTACCCTTAATTCATTGCCACAACGTCTGCTGGAACTTTGACGTTAGCAGTGACATTAGTGGTGACGTTATAAAGAGTATATTGCAAAGTAAAATAGGTTATATCTTCAGGGAGTTGAGGGTCGACATAAAATTGCATAGGCATCAACAATTCCTCACCTGCTTGTAATGTTTGTTGTTCAAAACAAAAGCATTCAGTTTTATTCATATATAACGCAGCCGGGCCAGGAGATATCGATGGCACAGCTTGACCCACAATTACCGCTTTAGTGGGATTTTTCACGTAAAAGTTGACTTGGTTGAGTTGCCCTGGGTGGACTTTAACCTGCCTAGTTTCAGACCTAAATTCCCATGGCATACCACTATTTATTCGTGTGATAAAATCTACTGTAATCAAACGACTTTCATCAACTTCAACTGCTTCGTAAACAGCTGCTGTGTCTGATGGTTTACCATTAATACCCAGTGCATCACAAAGCACGTCATAAAGAGGCACTAGCGCAAAACCAAAACCAAACATGCCAATAACCACTGCAGCCAGTTTCAGCACCAATTTATTATTTTTTGCTTGATTTTGTTGAGCGCTCATAAATATTAAGTCCTATCTGGTTATTTCACGAAAGGTGGCGTTTCAAAACTATGATAGGGCGCTGGAGAGGGAATTTCCCATTCTAAACCTTCAGCTCCTTCCCACACTTGATTTGACACCGGCTCACCTTGTTTTTTACACGCCTTTACCAGCAATACTAGAAATATCAGTTGCGATAAACCAAACGCAAAACCACCAATACTGATCCACTTGTTAATGTCTGCAAACTGCAATGCGTAATCTGGGATACGTCGCGGCATACCCGCTAATCCGACAAAATGCATAGGAAAGAACAATACGTTTACTGAAACTAACGAACACCAGAAATGCCATTTAGCTAAGCCAATATGAAACATTTTCCCAGTCCACTTTGGCAGCCAGTAATACACCGCGGCCATGATCGAAAAGATTGCACCTGTCACCAACACATAATGAAAATGTGCTACTACGAAGTAAGTATCATGATATTGAAAGTCAACCGGGGTAATTGCTAGCATCAAGCCTGATAGGCCACCGATGGTAAATAACACAATAAAGGCTAATGCAAACAGCATAGGCACTTCAAAAGTCATTGAACCACGCCACATAGTTGCTACCCAGTTGAAGATTTTCACCCCAGTAGGAACAGATATCAGCATAGTTGCGAACATAAAGAACAGCTCCGCGGCAACCGGCATACCCGTTGTAAACATATGATGCGCCCATACAATAAAAGACAATAAAGCAATGGATGCAGTGGCATAAACCATTGATGCGTAACCAAATAATTGTTTACGAGCAAAGGTAGGAATGATCTGTGAAATGATACCAAAAGCGGGCAGTATCATAATGTAAACCTCGGGGTGACCAAAGAACCAAAAAATATGTTGGAACATCACAGGATCACCGCCACCTGCGGCATCAAAGAAACTAGTACCGAAAAATTTGTCCGTCAGTACCATAGTTACAGCACCAGCTAAAACAGGCATAACAGCAATCAACAAGAACGCAGTAATTAACCATGTCCACACAAATAGCGGCATTTTCATCCAGGTCATACCCGGTGCGCGCATATTAAAGATGGTCACCACAACGTTAATCGCACCCATGATGGATGAAGCACCCATGATGTGCACTGCAAATACGAACAACGCCGTACTGTCAGCACTGTAAGTCGTGGACAGAGGAGCGTAGAAAGTCCAACCAAAAGCAGGACCGCCACCTTCTAGAAACAAAGAAGATAAAAGAATTAAAAAAGCAAAAGGTAATATCCAAAAGCTCCAGTTATTCATCCTAGGTAGAGCCATATCTGGCGCACCTATCATCATGGGTATTAACCAGTTGGCCAAACCTGTAAAGGCCGGCATAACAGCGCCAAACACCATAATAAGACCGTGCACTGTAGTCATTTGATTAAAAAAGTGGGGCTCTACTATTTGTAATCCGGGTTGAAATAATTCAGCGCGGATCACCATTGCCATTGCACCACCGGTTAAAAACATGATGAAAGCAAACCAAAGGTATAAAGTACCGATATCTTTATGGTTGGTAGTGTACAACCAACGTTTTATACCGTATGGAATATGATGTTCATGGTGATCATCTGCGTGAGAATCGTGCTGAGTGTCATCAGTTGTTGTTGTCATGGTCACCGTCTCCTATTGTTCGTTCATGGCTGAATTGATATCTTTGGCTTGTACTAAGTCACCGGTATCGTTACCCCAAGCATTACGCTCGTAAGTCACTACAGCAGCAATTTCAGACATAGTTAATTGTTTTGCATAAGATTGCATAGCGCTACCTGCAACACCGTTTATTAATATATCGATATGCTTAGGCTGATCAGCTACTGCAATTTGACTACCTTTTAAGGCAGGGAAAACACCAGGTAAGCCTTCGCCATTTGGCATATGACAAGCGGCACAGTTTGCACTATAAACTTTTTCACCCATCAACATGGACTCAGCCATTGTCATATTCATAGATAACAATCGTTGTTCTTTTTCTTTTGCTTCTTGCTGAACGGCCTCTTGTTCAGACACCCACTTATCATACTCAGCAGGTTCTTTAGCAATTACCACAATCGGCATAAAACCATGCGCTTTACCACAAAGCTCGGCGCACTGACCACGATATACACCAGGTTCATTAGCGATAGCCCAAGCGTCGTTAATAAAGCCTGGATTCGCATCTTGTTTAATCGCAAAAGCAGGTACCCACCAAGAGTGGATAACATCATCAGAAGTAATAAGAAAACGTACTTTTTGACCGGTAGGCACGACAAGAGGGCGATCTACTTCTAGCAAGTAGTTTTTACCTTTATCAAGTTTGCCAGAAATTTGATCTGCTTGAGTAGCCAGTTTTGAATAATACTCAACGTCATTATCCATATATTTATAATGCCATTTCCACTGCGAACCCGTGACTAAAACGGTCACGTCCGGTTCACTGGCATCTTCCATATCGATCAGTAGGTTCATTGCTGGGACAGCCATGGCGATCAAAATAATAAATGGGATCACTGTCCAAGCTATTTCAACTTTTACATTTTCATGGAAATTAGCAGGTTTAGCACCCCGAGATTTCCTGTGGAAGTACATAGAGATAAACATGGCTATAAAAACGCCTGCACCTATCATTACGCAGATGATAAACATCAACATGTGCATATCGTAAACATCAGCGCTGATGTCCGTTACGCCCTTAGTCATGTTTAGTTGGTATTGTCCGATTTTTTCTTTGGTCTCTGCAAATACCCCCACTGTTATCAATGCGGTAAGCATGGTTCCAGCTTTAAACAAAATTTTCTTCACATAGCACCTCATATACGTGTAACGTACTTTTTATTATTCACTGAAACGTAGTTCTAAAGACAGCATTATTTGTTATAAGCGTTAACGTTTAGTTAATTTATTGTTATTATTTGTGGTTTGGATGTTAAGGGTCGCTCATTTAATAGCAATTAGTCTAGCTTTTTTGTTTGAGTTATAGCTAAGCGATTAATTTTTAAGCAAAAATTGTTGCCAAATGTGAAACCTTGGCAGTAAAACAGAATAAGAGAAAGCTGCAGGGGAGAAGGAACAGAAATAAACAAAGTAGAAAAAAATAAAGAAGAATAAAGAAGGACAAAGAGGAATAAAAAAGAAAGTGTAAAAGATAAAGTGTACTAATAGTGAGCACAGCAAAGAACAATGAAATTTTAAAGGCGCATTATGTTCAATAATGCGCTACGGCAGTACTAGATCCAACCGGCGTTTCGAATAACCCCCACTGCGATACCTTCTATGTTAAAAAGCTGTGTTGCCAAGTCTACTTTAATAGGAGAGAACGCCTCATTTTCGGCATGTAACAAAATCTGTCTACCTTTTTTCTCTAATCGCTTTACCGTGACATTATCATCCACTCTGGCAACGACCACTTGGCCATTATGGACGTCAGTAGTGCGATGCACAGCTAACAAATCACCATCCATAATACCAATATCCTTCATACTCATACCACTTACTCGCAGTAAAAAATCAGCGCTGGGTTTAAACAAACTAGGATCGACTCGATAATGACCTTCAATATGTTCTTGTGCCAAAATAGGTTCGCCAGCAGCAACTCGACCAATTAAAGGCAAACCAAGATTTTCAAGTTGGTCTTCAAGCGGTGTATTTAACTTAATACCACGAGACGTACCGGGTAATATTTCTATCGCTCCTTTGCGCGCGAGTGCTTTTAAGTGTTCTTCTGCTGCGTTAGCAGATTTAAAACCTAACTCTCGCGCGATTTCTGCGCGAGTAGGCGGCATACCAGTATTCAACATAGTATTTTTGATCAGTTGAAGTACTTCTTCTTGTCGTGCAGTTAGTGGACGCATAAACAGCCTGTTTTTTTATACAGTTATATTAATTATATACGGTTATAACTAAATCTCAAATTTGTTTTTTGATGTAGTTTTAGACATTAACGGTGCGTTTTTTACGTACTAGCTATGTGCTTTTTATGTGCTTTTCGTACTTATTTTACATTAGATACTAGATTAAATGACTAATTACCAAAGTTAAACTGCTGAGAATGTCTGTGGTATCCTGCAACTGTTTTAACATCTGAGAGAAAAAGTATGTTGTGGCTGCATAAATTTTTGTTAACCATTGTGACAGTGCCGATGAAATGGCTGGTCAAGGTAAATAGTATTCCAAGTGACCTTGAGGCTGAGTTAGGTATAGATAAAAATCGGCCTATAGTATATTTGTTACGTACCCGCTCAATCACAGACCAATTAGCGCTAAAAATGTCTGCTATAGCACTAGGTTTACCCAAGCCCACACCTAGTATGACAATTACTGATCAAAGTTATTCCTCATGCTTGTTTTTACAAAAGCCACGCTCAGTGTTAAACCGCAAAACCAAAGGCACTTCGATTCAAGAAGATGCAGCTAAGCTGTTTAGTTTGCACAGAGAAAACCCACAGCTAGATATTCAGATAATCCCCGTATCTATACTCTGGGGAAGGGCGCCAAATAAGAATACCTCGGGCTGGTCGGACGTTATTGCTAACCAAATGTCACCTAGCTGGCTACGTAAATTTTTTATTATATTATTTTTAGGCAGAGATAATTTTGTCTGCTATAGCAAGGCCGTATCGTCTAGAAAAATGATGCAATTAAAAGGCAGTGATGAAGACATTGCCCACAAACTTATTCGTGTAGCAGGTACCCATTTTTATCGTCGTCATCAGACATTAACAGGCCCTGATATACTCGAACGTCATCAGTTATATAATAGTGTTTTAGGCGCAAAATCTATACGTAAAGCGATTGTTGATGAAGCACGCAGCAAAAAATTAAGTCATCAACAGGCTAAACAGCAAGCTAAAAAATATATCAATGAAATAGCGGCTGATTACCGTCCTGGTTTGATTAGATTAGCAGAGAAAATTTTAACTAAAATTTGGAATAAAATTTATAACGGTATCGAGGTTAGACATGCTGATAAGGTCAGAGCCTTAGCACAAAATGGCCACGAAATTATCTATGTACCTTGTCATCGTAGCCATATGGATTACTTATTACTGACCTATGTTATTTACCATGAAGGCTTAGTCACGCCACATATTGCTGCTGGGATCAATCTTAACTTCCGCCCTGTTGGTGGAATATTACGCAAAGCAGGTGCATTTTATTTGCGTCGTAGTTTTGCTGGCAACAAACTCTACACAGCAGTGTTTCGTGAATATTTAGAGTTATTATTTAATAAGGGTTACTCCGTTAAATATTTTCCTGAAGGAGGCCGCAGCAGAACAGGTCGCTTATTACCGCCTAAAACAGGTATGTTAGCAATGACATTACAAGCACTCATCAAGGGTATTAACCGTCCCGTTAGTATCGTCCCTGTTTACATAGGCTACGAGCATGTGATGGAAGTGTCTAGTTACCTCAAAGAGCTAAATGGCAACGGTAAGAAAAAAGAGTCTTTTTTCCAAATGTTTTTAGCCATTAAAAAACTAAAAAATTATGGTTATGGTTTTCTCAATTTTGGTGAGCCCATCAACTTAACTAATTACCTCGACCAGCAAATACCTAATTGGCGAGAAGAACAAGAAAAAACGGCTGACAAAAAGCCTACTTGGTTGACACCCGTTGTGAATGAACTTGCTACAGAAGTGATGGGGCGGATCAACCAAACCGCAGCAATGAGTGGTATGTCAATTTGTGCTATGTGTTTACTGTCTGCAAAAAAGCATGCTATGGCGCAATCTGAATTAGAACAAGCTATTGACCATTTCTTAGAGTTATTACGTGATGCCCCTTACAGTGAGCTTGCCACCTTGCCAAAAGTATCAGGTAAAAAGTTATTAGAAAGCACCCTCAAACTGAACAAATTTAATGTGTGTGAAGACAGTTTTGGAAAAATTATCTCACTCAAAAATCAAAATGCTGTTGCCCTTACTTATTACCGTAACAACATTTTACATTTGTTTGCCCTACCTGGTCTAATCGCCGCAATCGTTTTTGCCCACAAAGGGCTAACAAAACAACAGATCTTACATATGGTCGCCAAACTCTACCCTTTGTTAAAACGCGAATTATTTATTTATATGAGCGCACAACAAGCGACTGACTATGCTGAATCTTTACTCGATAAAATGTTGGAAATGGGGTTGTTTGAAACAAATAAAACAGAAATCCAACCGCCACCAGCAAACAGTAAAACGTTTTACTCAGCTTGGTTACTGAATCGCAGTATTCAAGAAACCTTACAACGTTACGCAGTTGTATTGACGCTGTTGTCTCGACAAGAAAAAGTCAGCCGCGCAGAGCTAGAAAGGAAAAGTGCTCAATTTGCAGAAAGACTATCGGCGCTACATGGCATTAACTCGCCTGAATTTTTTGATAAAAAAGTTTTAGCTACTTTTATTAATGCGTTAAAAGAAAACGCCTTAATTGAAGCAGACGAAAACGGAAAACTGCGCCATTCAGAGCAAAGCGAAGCGTTAAGAACAGATGTAATTAATCTTATCGCCCCAGAGATTGCACAGCGTCTACAGCAAATATAAAGTAGCGTTCGGGCTACTTTATATATTTTTTAATGCAAATTGAAAGGTATGAATTGCTACTAACTAGTAGATTGATGCTTCAGGCTACCGTGCCCCCAAAAAACAAGTATAAACATGCATTTTTGAGTGCAATATTGGTAGATTATCTGCTACTTGTTGCGAAATCTCTATTTACTGTAAAACATCAGGTTAATCTCAGACCTGTTCAGTAATGTTTTTAGCTAAAAGGCTATATTCGCTACTGCTCTTGTCTGCTTCAGCGCAAACACTCAATAGATCTTCGATAAAATAGTTCAACGCTCGTTGCTCAATTTTTTGAATTTGTACTTGTTGTTCTTCACTTAACATGTGGTACATAGTGGCTGCGCCAAAATCACCAAAAATGATGTTGGCATCTCGGTCAAGCAAGGTGTTGTGGGCGTACAAGTCGCCATGGCTTACCTGATTGTCATGCAGGTAAGCAAACACTGAGCGCATTTGGTTGACTATTTTGATAATTTTCTGGATAGATAATGAGAAACCCAACTCAAATGTATCACGCGTACAACTATCAAAATCCGGTGGCAAACCGAGGTTGCTGTAGTGTTCAGGGATAAGTTGCATGACTAAAGCTAAATAGCCTTTTTCATTTACCTGAGCTAAAGATCTAACCAAGTTCACATGGCTGCCGACTTTTAAGCACGCTTGCAGTTCGTCTTCTGGGTAACCGTCACTAGTTAATTCGCCTTTAAACACTTTAACTGCAATTTCATCAGGAAATCTATCAGTAGGTGCGTTCCAAGTGGCTTTTGAAATAACACCTGAAGCTCCTTGTCCCAGCACTTCTTGTAAGGTAAAGCTTGAATAAGATACTAACGGGACTGCTCGGATACCAATGTCAGTTCGAGTAAACGGATTACCTGAAAACGCCAGCCAAGCAAGCTTGGGTAAAGCCAACAAGTGGTCAGGACATTCGGTTAATTGATTTGCTGAAATACGTACCAACTCAAGATTGATTAATTGTGCTAGGTTTGATGGTAACTGTGTGAGTTGATTACCCGCCAACGCTAATTTTTGTAATCTTGGACGTTCACCTAAAGTGTCTGGCAAACTGGTTATATTGTTATCAGTTAAGATCAACCAACGCAGCTTTATAGGTAGTGATTTAGGAGGTACGTAGCTAATTTCATTAGCTTTAAAACCCACCATTTCAAGACTTTCACACTGTCCAAGACTCTCAGGTAAAACCTCAAAATTGTTGTTTGAAGCAAAGATAATCTTCAGCTTTTTAAGCTGTTTTATCTCATCAGGTATCGTTTTTAAACAATTATTAGATAAGTCTAGGATTTCTAAAGTATCCGCTAGTGATAAAATTTCAGTTGGGAATGTGCTGAGATTTTCTGACAATTTTAAGTGGGAAATACCAGCCAAAGAGCCAGCTTTTAGTTCTGAAAGTGTATGCAAAATAAGGAGTCCATAATGAGACTAAAAAATGTTGGAAAGATCTTAGAAAATAAAGACACTATTCTACGATTGAACGGGCGTCTTAATTTATAAACATCTAAGACTTTAAACAATGGTCAAAGTGAGTAACTTGGTTGGATAGCTCGAGCAGCGGTTCTTAATAAAAACGGTGTGCTTTATTTTGAATATCAATGTAAATTATTTTCCAAATACCGACCATCCAGTTTTTTCAGTAAGTAACTCTAACGCCTCTGTGCCGAGTTTACTATTACCAATAGTATCCAATCCTGGAGACCATACGGCGATAGAAGCATTACTAGGCGCAATCGCCAGTATCCCTCCACCTACGCCGCTTTTACCAGGCAAACCAACTCGGTACGCAAATTCCCCTGAACCGTCATAATGGCCACACATTAGCATCAAAGAATTAATACGTTTGGCTCTATCTGCAGACACAACTCGGTAGCCTGTAATAGGATTAACGCCATTATTAGCTAAAAATAGCCCCGCAGTTGCTAGTTGAACTGTATCCATTGCAATAGAGCAATGATGAAAATAAGTACCTAAAACTGCATCGACAGGATTTTGAAAATGGCCAAACGATGCCATAAAATGCGCTAAAGAGGCATTCCTTTCACCGGTCAATTCCTCTGAACGGGCCACTTTTTCGTCTATAGCGACGCTGTCATCATTTGCTAAAAAACGCATAAACTGTAGTATTTCAGCTAACGTTTCTTTAGGCTCATGTCCTTGAATGATGGCATCGGCGATGGCGATAGCCCCAGCGTTAACGAAAGGATTACGGGGTTTTCCTTGCTCGTGCTCTAATTGAACAATAGAATTAAAGGGATCGCCAGAAGGTTCCCGTCCTACTCTATTCCACACTCGTTCACCTAGTTTTCCTAAGGCTAATGTTAAAGTAAAAACTTTTGAAATACTCTGTATTGAGAATAAAGTTTGTGAACACCCAGCACTGAAAACTGAGCCATCAGCTAAGGCGACACTGATCGAAAATTGATTGGGGTCAACACAAGCTAATTGCGGAATGTAACTAGCCACAGTACCTTTTTCAGTTCTTGAAGCCATCTGCATCGCAATATCATTAATTATTTTTTGCATATTTAACAAATGCTTATTCCTCAAATACACCATTCAAATCAGATAAGAAAAACTTATATGCAGGGTTATCAGTTTGTTCTTGATATATATACTCTAGCTTAGCTAGATGTTTATCAAATTCGCCCCGATCAGTATCTACAATATCAAAACCTGCCAATACTAAACCTTCAGCCGCGCCATGATTACGATAATGGAATAACGTAATATTCCATCTTTCCCCTAATGTATCCAAAAATTTCATTAATGCCCCCGGGTACTCTGGGAATTCAAAGGAAAATAACTTTTCATTGAGTAGACTAGGGGGCCTACCTCCAACCATGTAGCGCACATGTAACTTAGCCATTTCGTTTTCGGATAAATCAAAACTTTTGTATCCATTGCTACTAAGCGAATCTGTAAGTTGCGCTAACTCTTGACGGCCTTCTCTTAACTTGATGCCAACAAAAATATGAGCTTCACGGTCAGTAGAATAGCGATAGTTAAATTCAGTGATCGCTCGTCCACCCAAAAGTTCACAAAATGCTCTAAACGCGCCTCTGCGCTCAGGAATTTTAACCGCTATGACAGCTTCTTTTTGTTCACCTAATTCGCAACGTTCAGAAACATATCGCAATGTATGAAAATTGATATTAGCGCCACATAAAATGCCGCCAAACTTTTTACCTTGCATAGGATTAGTTTTAAGGTATTTGCGGATACCAGCGATAGACAACGCACCAGCGGGTTCGGCAATCACTCGTGTGTCATCAAAGATATCCTTAATCGCCGCACATATTTCGTCCGTGTTGACGGTAATCACCTCATCCACATATTGTTGACATAATCGAAAAGGCTCTGTTCCAATAATTTTTACTGCAACACCATCAGCAAATATACCTACATGCTCAAGTGGAACAGGTTTACCTGCTAGCATAGCCGCTTGCAAACAAGCTGACTCATCAGACTCCACTGCGATGATTTTTAATTCGGGTTTTAGCTGTTTAAGAAATACTGAAATACCCGCTATTAAACCACCACCGCCAACAGCGATAAACAAAGTATCCAAATCTGGGTTTTGTTCCAGTAATTCACGCGCTATGGTGCCTTGACCAACGATGACATCTTCGTCATCAAATGGTGCAACCATGGTGTAACCGTATGCTTTAGATAAGCGTAACGCTTCTTCTTTTGCCTGTTCAAAACTGGTGCCATGTAACACCACATCGACAAATTCACCACCGAAGCTACGCACTGCTTCAACCTTAATATCAGGCGCAGTGGCAGGCATCACAATAGTAGCCTTGACACCTTTTTTTCTGGCTGAATAAGCCACTCCTTGCGCATGGTTGCCTGCTGAAGATGCCACTAAACCTTTGGACAACTGTTGCTCAGAAAGTTGACATATTTTATTATAGGCACCGCGTAATTTAAACGATTTAACCGGTTGTTGATCTTCTCGCTTGAGCCAAATATCGTTACCTAGAGTGGCGGAAAGCTTCTCTAATTTTTGAAGATCAGAATTCACCGCAACGTCATAAACGGGCGATAACAATATACTCTTTAGATATTCATTAGCTGAACGTGTCATTTAATCTTCCAATTTCGATGCATCATGCATCAGCTCCTCATTAGCTCTAAAGGCTAACAAGGCATAAGCTTTAAGGGCAAGTGGTATTTTAGGCACAAGTGATACCAGTTACTATGGTTTATCGCTCGCATCCATTTTCTCACTAAATATTTACAATACTTGGACTAGAAGTGTGGTCATCGTATTACACTAAAAATAAGTCACATATCACAAGGTCCTCCCAGCGTTTCTTATTATAGAAGTAGCATGAAGCTGATCTTTTGATCAAGCACTGCTATATGACTTTTTGCGGGATGATATAATCAACCCAAATTAATTTTATTATTCTTGAAACAACAAACTTGCACTTTAGGTAAAATATGGAAACTTGGTTACATTGGGTAGATTTAGCAGGCGTCGCTGTGTTCGCCATAGCAGGCACACTGATGGCTTATAAAAAACACATGGATGGTTTTGGTGTAGTGGTACTCGCCTCAGTTACCGCTATTGGCGGCGGTACTTTACGGGATATGATTTTGGACCTTCCTGTTTTTTGGGTACAAGACCCAAGTTTTTTTTATGTGATCATCTTTACAGCCTTTTCCACCATTATGTGGCTGCGTAGTAAAGATACTTTCCCGCTACGCTACCTGTTTTTTGCCGATGCTTTTGGTTTAGCTTTTTTTAATGTTATGGGCTTACAAAAAGCACTGACTTATGGCGCATCACCTTTTGTCGCCATTGCCTTGGGCACTATGACAGCGGTATTTGGAGGATTAATTAGAGATGTAATTTGCAGAGAAATTCCAATGGTCTTAAAGGGTGAGCTTTATGCTACCGCCTGTATTATAGGGGGAGTCAGCTATATCTTAGGCTTTCAACTAGGTTTGAGTACCGTAAGTTGTATGATAATAGGTTTTTGTATCACTCTGGCTTGTCGTTTATGTGCGATGAAGTGGCACTGGCATCTTCCCGTTTTTAACCCTCATGATTCAGTCAAAGATGAATAACTCGCAATTTTTTAATGATTAACTAGCCTTAAAGTTCATCTTGTTTGCAAATGGAATTGCTATGTCTTTAGCCGTTGTTTATTCAAGAGCCAGCGTGGGCATCGACGCTCCCCTTATTATCGTTGAAGTGCATCTATCTAATGGATTACCTTGTTTTAACTTAGTCGGACTGCCTGAGGCCTCTGTACGAGAAGCCAAAGACAGGGTACGCAGTGCGTTAATCAATTCTGGCTTTGAATTTCCAGCAAAACGTATCACCGTCAACTTAGCGCCTGCAGATTTGCCAAAAGAAGGGGGGCGTTTTGACTTAGCTATTGCTGTGGGTATTATCGCAGCAAGTAACCAACTAACCAGTAATCAGCTAGAAGGGATTGAACTAGTAGGGGAACTAGCTTTATCAGGAGAGATACGTTCGATAACAGGGGCATTACCTTTTACTTATGCCTGCTCACAAGCCAAGCGAACAGCTATTTTGCCCACTGAAAATGCGGCTGAGGCATCATTAATTAAACACGCCAACATTGTACCAGCCAAGCAGCTTTTAGATGTATTCCATCACATTGCAGGGCAACGTAACCTTGATCTATACCAAGCACAAACTACAGAAGAACAAGTGACTTACGAAAATGACCTACAAGACGTGGTTGGCCAAGCAGCAGGGAAGCGAGCATTAGAGATAGCCGCAGCTGGGGGACACAACTTATTATTTACTGGGCCACCTGGTACAGGTAAAACTATGTTGGCAAGTCGTCTCATCACTATTTTGCCCCCTATGACGGATGAAGAAGCCTTGGCATCTGCAGCTATACATTCAATTGTAGGTAAACCCGTGGATCCCGCCACTTGGAAACAGCGCGCTTTTCGTCATCCACATCACACCAGCTCAGCGGTTGCCTTAGTCGGAGGTGGCAGTATTCCTCGGCCGGGAGAAATATCCTTGGCGCACAACGGGGTACTTTTTCTCGATGAGCTTCCAGAATTCGACCGTAAAGTGTTAGACGTACTACGTGAGCCCTTAGAGTCAGGCTCTGTCAGTATCTCCAGAGCAGCAAGACAAGCTCAATTCCCCGCTAGATTTCAATTGGTGGCAGCGATGAATCCCAGCCCTACTGGTAGTTTAAACGATGGACGCAGTAGCAACGAACAAATTTTGCGCTACCTTAACCGTATTTCTGGACCTTTTTTAGACCGTATTGATTTGCAAGTTGATGTGCCTAAATTACCTAATAACGATTTTTCTGAGCAAGTGAAAAGCCGTGGTGAAAGTAGTCAAGTTGTGCGTACTAGGGTTATTCAAGCCCATCAATTGCAACTCAATCGCTGCGGTAAAACCAATGCACAACTCGGTAGTAAAGAAGTCGCTAAATACTGTAAATTAGAAAAAACAGAACAACTGTTTTTACAACAAGCAGTAGAAAAACTAGGATTATCTTTACGTACCTACCACAGAGTACTCAAAGTCGCCCGTACCATAGCTGACTTGGCACATTGCGCAGATATTAATAGGCAACATCTGGCTGAAGCTCTCAATTATCGTGCCTTCGACAGGATGTTGGCACAGTTAATTAATAGTTAAGTGAGAGATAAGGAGGGAGGGAAGAAGGAAAGGGGAGGAAATAGTAAACAGTTAACAGTTAAACAAAGCTTGAATGGCTGGTTCATCAGCCCTTTTTCGCAAACAACATAAGCCCAACTGATAAGGCTCGATATCATCCAATCTAATTCGATTCACTTTTTGACCTAGGGTAGAGTAGTCGAGCACTACCTGCGGCACAATGCCCAAACCACAACCTAACGCCACCATGCTCACTATTGCTTCATTTCCAGCAACGCTAGCATAAATACGTGGCCTAATACCTTGTTCGGCAAACCAATGGTGCACAATGCGTTTGGATGGGCCCGATTCGGGTAAAATGAAAGAGTGTTGCGACCAATCCACTTGTTCTAGTCGATTTAACAGGGTGTCTTTGGAGGCAATAAGTAATAGCGGTATTTCGCCCAATGATAAGAATGCTAGCTCTACGGGGAAATCAGGTGTGTGAATGGCAATAGCTGCATCCACTTCTTGTTGCATCACTTTACTGACAGATAAGGCGGGATCACCAGTACTCAGTTTAATTTCCACTTGTGGGTACTTATGCCTAAAATTATCTAATAATCTAGGTAAGTGACTTTGACTGGCTGTAACTGAACAAAATAAACTTAATTCAGCTTGTAGCTGCTGATGCTCTTGTTGCAGTTCCCATTTAACTTTTTTCCACTCGCTCAGAATTTGCTGGGAAAATCCCAAAAGTTTTGAACCTGCTGCAGTTAGCTTCACCTTACGATTATCCCGCACAAACAAAGTGCTGCCACACTCTTCTTCAAGCCTTTGAATTGAGCGGCTCAAAGTAGAAGGACTAACGAACATCGACTCTGCGGTTCTCGCAAAATGTAGACTACTGGCTAAATGTTGAAACAGCTCTAAGCTTCGAATATCCATCTAAGTGACCTAATTTCATCTTTGTTGCAAATTATGCAACATTATATTGCAAATATATCATTTTAAACAACATCGGTTTACCTCTACTATCTTAACATCGCAAGTGAATCACTGACTTGCATCAAAAAATAGGATTTTAAACATGGCAAATTATTTCAATACATTATCTTTACGTCAGCAACTGGACCAAATTGGTCGTTGCCGTTTTATGCAACGTGCAGAGTTTGCTACGGGTTGTGACTTTCTTAAAGGCAAAAAAATTGTCATCGTAGGCTGTGGTGCGCAAGGTTTAAACCAAGGTTTGAACATGCGTGACTCAGGCTTAAATATATCCTATGCATTACGCCAAGCTGCCATTGACGAAAAACGTGATTCTTTTCAACGTGCAAATGGTAACGGCTTTACTGTTGGCACTTACAAAGAACTTATTCCTACTGCTGATCTAGTTTATAACCTCACTCCTGATAAGCAGCACTCAAGTGTAGTAGAAGCAGTAATGCCGCTGATGCAAAAAGGTGCAACCCTTGGTTATTCACACGGTTTCAATATTGTTGAAGAAGGTCAGCAAATACGTGCTGATATTACGGTTGTGATGTGTGCACCTAAATGCCCAGGTACTGAAGTACGTGAAGAATATAAGCGTGGATTCGGCGTACCTACCCTTATCGCAGTGCATCCTGAAAACGATCCACAAAACCAAGGCTGGGATATTGCTAAAGCGTTGGCATCTGCTACAGGCGGTGATCGCGCTGGTGTTCTAGAATCTTCTTTTGTGGCTGAAGTGAAATCTGACCTAATGGGCGAGCAAACCATTTTATGTGGTATGCAACAAGTAGCTGCAGTTCTAGGCTATGAAAAAATGATCGCTGATGGCATCGATGCAGGCTACGCAGGCAAATTAATTCAAGACGGTTTAGAAACTATCACCGAAGCACTAAAAATTGGTGGTGTCACCAATATGATGGACAGACTGTCTAACCCCGCTAAAGTAAAAGCCTTTGAATTATCTGAGCAGTTAACCGAATTATTAAGACCTCTTTTTGGCAAACACCAAGACGACATCATCAGTGGTGAATTTTCGCGCACTATGATGGAAGACTGGGCAAATAATGATGTTAACTTGTTTAAATGGCGCGAGGAAACAGGCCAAAGTGGTTTTGAAAATGCCCCCGTATTTGCAGGCATCATTGATGAACAAGAATATTTTGACCATGGTATATTTTTAGTTGCGATGATCAAGTCAGGCGTTGAATTAGCCTTTGATGTCATGGTTGAAGCAGGTATTTTACCTGAATCGGCTTACTACGAGTCATTGCATGAAACACCATTAATTTCTAACACCATTGCCCGTAAGCGTTTATACGAAATGAACGTTGTTATTTCTGATACTGCTGAATACGGTAATTACTTGTTTGCTAATGCAGCCATTCCTTTACTAGCTGAAAAGTTAATGCCAAGTATTGGTACTGACCTTATTGGTAAAGCTTATAAAACCGCTTCTAACAGTGTCGATAACAGAAAACTAGTTGATATTAATAAGACCATAAGAGAGCACGGCGTGGAAACTATAGGTGCTAAATTACGTGGTTATATGACTGATATGAAGGCCATAGTAGCAACAGCATAACTCTTGATATTTAACGTATATTTGGCTGACATTTGACTAAAATTCAATTGACACTTAATTTATATTCAATATATTAAAACGACTTCTGTCATAAGGCGCTTGTTAAAAGCCCTTTAGCCCAACCAATTTGGTTGGGCTTTTTTGTATCTGAGTTCAAGGTGTTTTTAGGCTTTGTAATTACAAGCGACCCAATAATCTAAATCTATTAAAACTCAAACGAAACGACTAAAAAATTATTTAAAATATGACAAACATAAATAATTTATGAACTTCAAACTAGATAAGTAGTGGCAAGCTGTTAAATATTGAGTGCCGACTATTGAGCAACTATTGAGCGCCAAGTGTTAGTATACTTTTCTTAGTCACGCTCATCCAAGTACGATTAACCTTATTAAAATGACAGTTATCAGCATTAATCAGAGTCTTTGTACAAAGACTAACCGCAAAATAGAACACTCATAAAAAATTACAGACTGCGCAGAGCATCCACCTCACTATACAATACGGCGAGCCTAGTGATAGGATAAGATAAGTTACATTTAATTTTTTGGGATCTAACATCTTAAGTCAAATTTATAATAGCTCAACCACTGAATGGCTGGCTATTTCTTGTGACCCTAAATTAGTGGTTCTATCGGTCTTAATTGCAATATTATCCTCATTCAGTGCTTTTGGTATGGTTGAACGAGCGACTTCTTCCACTCAAAAAAATCAAAAAATAATATGGAATTTATTTGGTGCCTCAGCTATGGCTATTGGTATTTGGGCGATGCATTTTATTGGTATGTTAGCGATAAAATTTCCAATACCAGTTACATATGATGTACCGATAACAATTTTATCCGTAATCCCTGTTATTTGTGCTTGTAGTATCGTCATGTGGTTGATGACATTAGAATCATTGAACCGCTATCGACTATTAATCGGAGGCTTACTACTAGGCTCAGGCATCAGTCTTATGCACTACATCGGTATGGCTGCAATGAGATTAAACGCAGCGATGACACATGATGCGATTTTAGTATGTTTATCCATCTTGATTGCTGTGATGTTGGCGATAATGGCGCTCAAAATTAAGCACAAAGCTATTAATCAGGTGCACTACAAACTTATAAATATAAGACATATTTTTAGTGCTATAGCTATGGGATTAGCCTCCTCTGGTATGCATTATACGGCTATGACAGCTGTTCACTTTGTTCCACGCACTACAAACAAGGTAATCAATGGGGTAAACCCAACCACATTAACGTTGATTGTGACCGTGGTAATATTAGTTATATTGACACAAGCGATCCTCATTCCGTATTTATTACGATACAAACAACTAATTAGTACTGTAAAAGAAGATGCAGCTCGTATCCGCGCGATGATGGATACGTCGCAAGATGCATTGATTCAGATGAACACTAAAGGGTACATCATCGGTTGGAATACTCGAGCACAGCAAACGTTTGGTTGGAAAAGTGAGGAAGCAATAGGACGAGAGCTAGTTAACTTGATAATCCCTCTTCAATATCGAGATGCATACAAGCAAGGCTTGCAGCACTTCATTGCTACTGGTGAAGGCCCTATTTTGAACAAGATAATCGAGGTCGAAGCGTTGCATCAAAATGGTTGCAACTTCCCCATGGAATTGACTATCTCCTTCATTGAAATAGCAAATGGGTTTGAATTTAATGCATTCGCCCGAGACATTAGCCAACGAAAACAAGCTGAAAAAAAGTTGATGCTAGCTAATCAAAAGCTTGCCTTTCAAAATGAAGAAAAAGATAAACGCGCAGAAGAATTAACGCTCGCTGCCAGCGTGTTCACTCATGCCCTTGAAGCGATTATGATTACCGATGCGAAGACAACTATCATCGACGTTAACAACGCATTTACCGTAATTAGTGGCTACTCCCGCGATGAGGTTATAGGTCGCAGTACTCGATTTTTGCAAGCAGGCATGCATCCACCTGAATTTTATATCGAAATGTGGGATAAAATCAGCGCCACGGATCAATGGATTGGTGAAGTCTTAAGCCGTCGTAAAAACGGTGACCCATTTAGTGCAAGCATCACGATCAGTACCGTAAAACATACGACTGACAAAGCTAACCATTATGTCGCATTGTTTAGTGATATTACCGAACAACGCACGCACCAATATCAGCTTGAACAGATGGCGCATTACGATACTCTAACCAAGTTACCTAATCGTGCATTACTTGCTGACCGCCTGAACCAAGCGATGCTCAGATGCAAACGTCATCAAAGCTTACTCGCTGTCATATTTATGGATCTAGACGGCTTTAAATATATTAATGATACCTTTGGCCATTCTGTGGGTGATGAACTACTCGTCGCTGTGTCTCAATTAATGAATGACACGCTACGAGAAATGGATACCCCAGCTCGTATTGGTGGTGATGAGTTTGTTGCAGTATTAACTGATTTAGCTAATGTTGAGGACTGTAAACCTATATTAGAACGCTTGCTCCTTAAAATCTCAGAACCCATCATAGTCGGTGATCTAGTTTTACAGGTATCAGCCAGTATAGGCGTTACTATTTATCCTCAAGATGACGCAGATGCAGATATACTTATTCGCCATGCTGATCAAGCCATGTACCTAGCAAAACAAGCAGGTAAAAATTGCTACCACTTATTCGATAACGCCCATGATAATGCCGTCAACATAATAAAAGAGGATATCAACAATATAAAAGAAGCGCTGCACAACCAAGAATTTGTCTTGTATTATCAACCCAAAGTAAATATCTCCACAGTCGAAATAGTAGGCGTAGAGGCGTTAATACGCTGGCAACATCCCATACGTGGTTTAATCCAACCACTAGATTTTTTACCTATTATAGAAACCCATGTTGTTAGTCTTAATTTAGGTGAATGGGTCATCGGTACAGCACTGAAGCAAATCGACCAATGGCAAAAAGTAGGGATTGCGTTTCCTATCAGCGTTAATATCAGTGCTTACCATCTGCATCAACCCAATTTTGTTGAACGTTTGGCAACATTACTCTGCGCTCATCCCGATGTACCACCCCATCTTTTAGAATTAGAAGTATTAGAAACTAGTGCATTTAGCGACATCGACTACATCATAGCTACCATGCAAGCTTCCATAAAACTTGGTGTACGCTTTGCTCTTGACGATTTTGGTACCGGATATTCTTCACTGACTTATCTCAAACGTCTTCCTGCTAGTTTGATTAAAATAGATCAGAGCTTTATAAGAGATATGCTCACTGACACCGACGACTTAGCCATTGTTCGTGGTGTTGTCAGCTTGGCAAAAGCGTTCCAGCTTGAAGTCATAGCCGAGGGGGTAGAAACGATTGAGCATGGTAAAGCATTGTTGCGATTGGGTTGTGAGTTGGCACAAGGATATGGCATTGCTCGCCCGATGCCCGCTAATGAGGTTCCTAAATGGGTTTCCAACTGGAAAACTGACAATTCTTGGCAAACGCTAGAGCGTATTGGAGCCAAGCAAACTGAGCATTAAGCGACAACACTTAGCTGTTACATACCCATAAGTCCCTTTGAGAGAAAGCTAAATAGGTCATTAGAGAAATAAGTTATTAAGAAAACTTTCTAGTTAATGGTTAATGACTGATGGCTAATGGCTAATGGCTAATGATCAATAACTAGAAACTAGAAACTAGAAAAAATGACTTATTGGATATGGCTAACGCTTAACTCGCTACTCGGGTACTCGCTAAGCTTGGTCTTATGCCTATTACTCGGTACGGTACGATATGAAACAAACAAAAAAATCAATGTGGATGTCCAGATATCAATGAATAACATAGATGCAATTTGCATCAAATGGCGTGTTACCAAAACTGAGTAGTGAAGCTTGCATCACCTGCATAGCTTATCTAGGGTTTATCGGCGTGCCAATACAGTAAAAACGATAAACTACCAAACCCTAAAAATCCAAGTGCTACCGGCGTGATGGAAGATTCGATAAAACTACCAATAAAAATAGCAGCAGGTACAGAAATAATACTACTCAAAGACCCAATAATAGCAGCTCCTAAACCTGCTATCTCACCCAAAGGCTGCATAGCCATAGCCTTTATATTACCAAACAAAATGCCGATACAAAAAAACGCACAAAACAATACAGAAACAAATTGCCATAAAGCTGGAACCCCGTCATAAGCTAAACATAAAGCCGTCAACACGCTAGAAAATATCAACCACCCCACCATCGCCCAGTTACATAGCTTGCGCATGCCCAAACGCATGACTAAATTACCGTTAATAAAAGACGCTAGACCGATGGATAATGCCAACATAGCAAAGTACATAGGAAACAGCTCACCTGTATCATAGATATCCTGAAACAGGGTTTGAGAAGAACTGATATAGGCCAAAAATGCACCAAAAATAGTACCAGACGAAAAGGTATAAAACATCACCAGCTTATGAGAAAGAATGAACTTACTTGAAGCCCACAACTGCGACCAACTAAAGGGTAAACGTTTTTCTTTAGGCAATGTTTCTGGTTGCCGAATAAAAAACCACAAGCCAATCAACGTTCCATAAATCAAGAATGATGAGAAAATGTGCTGCCAAGAAAACCAAAATAAAATAGTTTGACCAAGAATCGGTGCCAACATCGGTACCAATATAAATACCATCATAATAAAAGACATGACTCTAGCCATAGCTTCACCTTCGTACTTATCGCGTATCACTGCCAGTGTCGCAATCCGAGGTCCTGAGACACCAAAAGCTTGAATAACGCGGCCAATTAACATCACTTCTAACGACTCAGCATTGATACAAACCAATGACCCGATAGCAAATACGATTAAACCAGAAATAATCACATAACGCCTGCCTCTGCCGTCAGATAAAGGCCCATAATAAAGTTGACCAAAAGCCATACCAACAAAGAATACCGATACAATTAAGTGGGTTTGGCTAGGGTCTGTCACTTTTAAGTAAGCACCAATTTGAGATAGTGCGGGCAAAACTGAATCTATACTCAAAGCGACCAACGACGTCATTGTTGCCATAAGTGCCACAAACTCAGACAAGCCAATATCAGCCTTTTTTTTACCGTCTGTTTTACTGTTTGTTTTGTTATTTATCTTAGTGTCTGTTTTATTATCTGTATCGCTAGGCGCGGGGTGACGATTGGATGACATGCTGAAACCGGTAGATTTTATGGAGTGGGATTCTAGCACTACCGCTTGATAACGCTTATAATTTTTAGCTGACTCTTTAAGTCGCTACTTATAAAAACGGCGACTCTTTGAATTTTGCTTTTTTAAATTTGCTTTTTTAAACCTGCTTTTTTAAACCTGCTTTAAGGAGCAAGTCACAATAGAACAAGACAAAGTAGTATGTGGTTAAAATTATTTAAGGGTGATTAGAGTGATTAAAATACTTTGCGTAGTATATCTATACTCGAGCCTTTGAAGCTCGTAGACCACAGCATAATCACTTTCTTCAATGTTGATTCCTGCCCACCCATTAAACTCAGTATTTGTGGGGTGGTGTTGCTGTGCCCTACCACTAAAACGTGGTTCAGTGTTTTTGCGTTAGCAGCAAACTCAGCTAAATTTTGAGGGTCATAAAATCCTACTAATAAATTTTTTAATGTGATGGTAAGAGCCACTGTCTCAAACGTACGGTGATAATTAGTTGAGTGGACATAATTAAGTAGGCATAGTTAAGGAGTCTGTCAGAAAAAAAGTGCGCTAATGCATCTGCCCTAGCTTGACCTATCTCAGTTAAACTAGGGTTGTCACCTGAGTATTTTTCAAAGTGACGTACAAATACCATGTCCGCTGTCCTGCAAAGCCCAAATTTGATATGGTTAAAAAGCAGCGTCCTAAAAGATATTTAAACATCACTCTCACTTTCTGTAACTGTGATCTCTATTGTGTAACCTTTGCCAAATCTTTCAAACGACCATTACGTAAACTGTAAATCCAACTATGTACTTGCAGTGACTGGCCACGCTTGATCGCTTCTTTTACGATGCTGCTACGCTTAACATTATCAGCCTGCTCAAGCACATTAAGCTCGCATAACCGAGCACTCTTATCGTGTTCGTTTAGAACAGATAACTGCGCTCTATGTTTATAAGCAATATCTCTAATATGTCCCAACCAATTGTCGATTAACCCAAGTTGCTGGTCTTGTAACGCTGCGTCCACACCACCGCAACCATAATGACCACAAATGATCACGTGCTTCACTTTTAACACATCGACTGCGTACTGCAACACAGACAGACAATTAAAATCAGTATGTACTACCAAGTTAGCCACATTGCGATGCACAAAAATATCACCTGGGATAAGTCCCACTATTTGATTAGCGGGTACACGGCTATCAGAGCAACCTATCCATAGATATTCAGGTTTCTGACGCTCTGACAATTTGTTAAAAAATTCGGGATCAGAACTTTTTTGCTCTTCAGCCCATAGTTTATTATTTTCAAGAAGTTGTGTAATGTCGCTCATGAACCCTCACTTTGTTGACGCGCAGTATAGAGAAACTAATAGGTACCACAAGTCCAACCTGTTTAAGCCGGTGTGTTGTTTACGACTCTAATATTCGTATCGAGATGGCGGCGGCAGAGGTTCTGTTATCCACACCTAACTTTTTATATATTTGTTCTAGATGCTTATTCGCTGTACGGTGGCTCATCGATAATATCTGAGATATCTCCCAATTTGTTTTACCGTATGACACCCAATATAATACTTCAGATTCACGCTTAGTGATGGGTAGACTTTGCTGTAGCTCTAAAGATGTTTTTTTGATTTTAGCTGCAACTATTTTAAGCATATGTTTATCGTCTTGCTGGCGCTCATACATAACTTCAAAGGATGTCACGAAACAATTCACCCTTAAATTTTGTTGGCTGCCTAGTGCCAACCACTTTTTGAATAACTCGGCCAACGTCGCCCATGGGCTCATGTCATTACCAGAAAAATCATCAATTAATTGGTGTGCTTTTGGTGTCGCCCAAGATAATCGACCTTGCTCCGTGACACAAAACACGTTGCTACCAGCATGATCTAGTGCATCTTGTGCGCTAAGTGCCAATCTTGCTGTTTCAATGTGGGTTTTAATCCGCGCTATGACTTCATCGGGTGAGATTGGTTTAGTCACATAATCAATACCACCAGCCTCAAATCCTTTCACTACATTTTCTACGTCAGTCAATCCAGTCATAAAAATAACTGGCGTATTGGGGCACTGTATTTTTAATCGACGACAGGTTTCAAAACCATCCATTTCTGGCATAACTGCGTCTAATAATACGATGTCAGGCGCTATTTTTTTAGCAATAGAAAGCGCCTGAGCACCGTTAAGAGCCACAAGAGCGATATAACCTTGATTGTTTAATGCCACATTGAGCATACCTAATGACTCAGGAGAATCGTCTACTACTAACACTACATTGTTCGTTTTGTTATTCATTACACAACTCTTCCAGATAACCAATAATCTTTGGAAAATTACACAACTCAACGTATTCGTTTATTTGTGACGTCACTTCTGCTGGAAATTGATATTGAGCACTTAATTCTTTCAATTTATTTTTGAAACCAGATAGGTAACCTATCTCGGCTAATGCCATCAATATCTTATACTGATCATTACTCACAGGAATTTTTGTACTTTTATGTTGCGCAGCAGCTTCAACGTTAATATCTTTAGCTTTCGCATACTCCCAATGGATATTCATCAACTCACCAATCTTTCCCAATAAGGCAGTCAAATTGATAGGCTTAGCCATGTATCCACTGTGAAAGCTTTCACCCGCCATGTGACCTTGGGCATCACGAGTATTAGCTGAAACCATCAAAACAGGCATCAAATAACCGCGCGCTCTTACTTCCTTAACCATTTGCCAACCATTCATATTCGGCATTCTCACATCCATAATAATCAAGCCCACTTGATGAGTTGTTAAAAACTCAAATCCTTTTACAGCATGTTCTGCCAGTAATACATCAAATCCTAAAGGTCTAAGTAAATCCGCAATCAACTGACGTTGATGTGGCTCATCATCTACCACTAACACCGTTTGTTGCTCTTTTTTATAACCTATCACCTTAGCTTGAGTATATTCAGGTGCGTTTTTGTTGTTATTAAGCGCTACCAGCATCAACCGAAAGTTGAAGGTAGAGCCTTGCCCTAAAGTACTTTTGAGAGAAATTTCGCCACCCATCAATTCTGTTAAAGAACGCGATATAGTCAGTCCTAAACCGGCGCCACCGATGGCTTGTGTGTGAGCATTTCTCACTTGTTCAAAAGGTTTAAATATAGATTCGCGATCGTGTTCAGAAATTCCAATCCCCGTATCAACTACACTAAAACTGGCAACCTGATTGCGGTAGCTTATCTTTAATGTCACTGAACCTCGTTCTGTGTATTTGATGGCATTAGAAATGAGATTAATTAATATTTGCCGGAAACGTTGTTTATCGGTTGCCACATAATCTGGAAGGTTTGAACAAGGTTGGTAAATAAATTTAATATTTTTTTGCGCTGCCTTCATTTGAAACATATCAATTAACTGCTGCAAAATAGCCTTTAAATTAACCTCATCACGTTGCAAGGTTAACCTTCCTACTTCTATTTTTGAAATCTCCAGCAAACCTTCAATTAGATCAGCTAGGTGTTCACCATTGCGTTTAACGATACCTAATGTTTCACGGTGAGTTTTTGGGGAAGCATCATCTTGACTAAGTAATTGAGTATAACCCAGCATGACATTCAAAGGTGTTCTCAACTCATGACTTAAACCAGCAAGATAACGACTTTTGGCTTCATTTGCTGTTTCGGCTTTTACTTTTGCATTTTGCAAAGCTAAAGATGTTTTTTCATGGGCGCTACTTTCCTTAACTAATGCGCTGGCTAAGGAACGCAACTCCTTAAGCGCTGAGCGATTACCACTACGTGCCAAAATAAACAACCAGCTAACTACACCAATAATGATCAACAATAGAAAAAATATTTTCACCAAAGTGGTCGCAAAAACTTCTTTGACGGCTACATCATCAACCGGCACTTGCAGATAAATCAAGAATAAAATACCCGCGCCAATGATACTTAAGCTGAAAGTCAGACCTATAAACTGGGCCATAGGTGTAGTCAGCATTTTTAATAAATCGGTAGTTAAAAAACGTTGAAAGAAATGCTGCGACTGATTAGACAATGTGCCTTCTGGGCGGCACTGATCACCACAACGCACATCGAGCGAGCAGCATAAAGAACAGATTGGCTTTTGATAAGCAGGGCAGTAGGACATATCCTCATGGTCAAAAGTATTTTCACAGATGTGGCATTGTGTGCTTTGAGTAATAGGCGCCTGTTGATTATTAACTAAATAAAAGCGCCCTTGGGTTAAATAACCAATCAAGGGCACCGTGATAAATGGCAACCCACAGGCAATAAACGACCCTAACGCCTTGGCTGTTTCACCATACCAACCAAAATGAGCGGTAAACCCCATAAAAGTCGCGATGAGCATAGAGCCCACGCCAACTGGATTAATGTCGTATAAGTGGGAACGTTTAAATTCAATGTGAGCCGGACTTAACCCCAAAGGCTTATTGATCAGTAAATCGGCTGTCAACGAACTTAACCAAGCTAAAACAATAACCGAATATACCGACAACATGCTTTCTATAGTTTGATAAATACCTAGTTCCATCAATAACAAAGCGATAGCAACATTAAATACCATCCACACCACACGCCCAGGATGATTACGGGTAACGCGAGAGAAAAAGTTAGACCATGCTAACGAGCCGGCATAAGCGTTGGCCACATTAATTTTAAGTTGCGATATCACCACAAAACTACAGGCAACAACAACCGCTACAGTAGGACTTTCGAAGACGAGACTATAAGCCAAGTTGTACATGTGCGCTGGATCATCGGCTAAGTCAATAGATACCCCTTGAGTTAAAGCAAAATAGGCTAAAAACGATCCTAGAAATAATTTTAACGCGCCAAATAATATCCAACCAGGCCCACCTAAAATAAGGGCTGTCCACCAGCGCCATTGGTCCTGCTTTGGCTTTTCTGGCAAAAAGCGTAAAAAATCTACCTGCTCGCCAATTTGCGCCACTAACGACAGTAAGACTGCTGACGCGGCTCCAAATAACAAAATATTAAAACCTTCTCCTTGTTCTCCAGCTAGCCCAGTAAAGCTTAACCACTGTTGTAAGTCGCTATCAGGATGGGTAAAAACAAAATACAAAGGAATAAGTTGTAACACGATCCAAAAAGGTTGGGTCCACACCTGAAAACGGCTGATGTAAGCGATACCGTGGGTCACCAGCGGCAAGACCACTAGCGCACTGATGACATAGGCTACTGATAAGGGTACACCAAACAAAATTTGCAAAGCCATAGACATGATGGCGGCTTCAAGAGCAAAGAAAATAAAAGTAAAAGAGGCATAGATAAGTGAGGCGATGGTTGAGCCAATATAACCAAAACCTGCACCACGGCTCAGTAGATCAATATCGACACCATATTTAGCGGCGTAATAGCTAATGGGCAACCCGGTCAAAAATACCACAAAAATAACGGCTAAAATCGCCCAAGCTGAATTTACAAAACCAAAATTTAGAGTAATCGCCCCTCCAATGGCCTCTAAAACCAAAAAAGAGACGATTCCTAGGGCTGTATTCGCAATGCGCCCTAAAGACCAGACTCGTGCCCGCCTTGCAGTAAAACGAAGGGCAAAGTCCTCCATCATCTCGTTAGCGACAAGCTTATTGTAAGTTCTTCTTGTGGATAGAATTTTTTTATTGGATTGCACGAATAATGGCTCTTTGTAACTATTTTTAGTAACTATTTTTGTAGTCATTTTTAGTAGCTATTTTTCATCCCTGCTCTTTATATCGAGTTGTATCGAGCCTAGCGACAATAAGCACAGTTTATCTGAAACACATGTTTGAAGATTCTACACAACTTTATAGTCCACGAGTATGCGTAGATCGACGTAGTCGATTGCGCACTTCTGCCTATATTAGAGATTGGTCAAAGTAGGGATACTATTTTGGCTGTAAATAGCACTGCGCTGCAAACAGCATTATGTCGCAGCGTTGTCAGCATTTTAAAAAATAACCAAAACACATCTTACTTTCTAATAACTCGGAACAGAAACATGAGACTACACACTAAAATCAGCCCAATAGCAGCCACATTGCTACTTTCATTAAGCGCGATGTCGATAGCACAAGCTGAGGACCATATGGACAAAGTCAGTGTCAGTGGTTTTATTGACATGTCTTACCTTTCTATCGATACCGACGGCGCTGGTTCAACTAGCGACTCGGGCATTGATCAGGTTGAATTTAACTTTGCTTATAATTTTGGTGATAAATTAAAAGCTTTTGTAGATGTTGAATACCAAGGTAGCGAAGTTGATCTTGAGCAAGCTTTTTTAACCTATGCAGTGTCTGATGAATTCAGCGTTAAAGCAGGTCGCTTCTTAAGTTATTCAGGTTGGGAAACAGAAGAACCGACTGGCCTCTTCCAATACTCAGGCACAGGTTATGCTAAGTATTTTTACGGTTATTATCAACAAGGTGTATCGGGTCTTTACAGTGGTGATGGTTATGCAATAGCTGTTTCTGTTGTAAACGACTTAGCAGGCCCTGAATCAACAAATTCAGAAGAGCCTGGGATTGAAACTATGATTGCCTTAATGCCAACTGATTCAATCACCATCAAAGGGTTCTATTCTTTTGACAAGCTAGCTGGCACCAACGAAGACACAACCATGGTGAACGTCTGGGCAAGTTACTCCGAAGGTCCAATCACGCTAGCTGCCGAAATCAATACATCACAATACACCTCCCTTGCTGCTGCAGACGCTAGTGGTTACTTACTTATGGCCAACTATGCATTTGATACATTGGGTGTGACCGTGAGGTATCACAATTACGAAGTGGAAGATGCTGTCGGAGTCACATGGGAAGACATGAGCGCTATTACTATTGCACCGAGCTATGCAGTCAATGACAACCTGTTAATGGTATTTGAATACCGCATGGACTCAGACGACGTAAGCGGAATGGACTCAGACAGCATAGCCATCGAAGCGCTAGTTACTTTCTAGGTCGATTTCAAGTGCTTTATAAACACTTTTTGTACATAAAACGAACACATAAATAGGAAATAAATAATGAAACTGAAAAAACTCATTGTTGCTAGCTCAATCATTGCTAGTAGCTTAGTTGCTCAAATGTCTATCGCGGCCGACACCATCAAAGTCGGTGTTCTACATTCTTTATCGGGCACCATGGCAATCAGTGAAACAACACTCAAAGACACAGTGTTGATGATGATTGAAAAACAAAATAAGAAAGGCGGTATCTTAGGTAAAAAGCTTGAAGCAGTGGTGGTTGATCCTGCATCAAATTGGCCGCTATTTGCGGAGAAAACCCGTGAGTTGTTAGCTAAAGACAAAGTCGACGTTATTTTTGGTTGCTGGACCTCTGTGTCGCGTAAATCAGCGTTGCCGGTGCTTGAAGAACTCAATGGTTTGTTGTTTTACCCAGTACAATACGAAGGTGAAGAGTCCTCTAAAAACGTATTTTACACAGGCGCGGCACCTAATCAACAGGCTATCCCTGCGGTTGACTATTTGATGAATGATATCGGTGCTACCCGCTGGGTTCTCGCAGGAACTGACTATGTTTATCCGCGCACCACCAACAAAATTCTTGAAGCTTATCTAAAAGCAAAAGGCGTTAAAGACGAAGACATCATGATCAGCTACACACCCTTTGGCCATTCAGATTGGCAAGGCATAGTGTCTGATATCAAAACGTTTGGCTCTACAGGCAAAAAAACCGCGGTTGTGTCTACTGTTAACGGTGATGCCAACATCCCATTCTATAAAGAATTAGGTAACCAGGGAATATCTGCTGAAGACATTCCTGTTATTGCATTCTCTGTAGGTGAAGAAGAGCTATCCGGTTTTGATACCGCGCCTTTAGTGGGTCATTTAGCTGCCTGGAACTACTTTCAAAGCGTCGAGTCCGAAGAAAACGATGCCTTTATTGCACAGTGGAAAGAATATATTGGTGACGACAAGCGTGTCACTAATGACCCAATGGAAGCCACGTATATCGGTTTTGAAATGTGGGTAAAAGCGGTTGAAAAAGCCGGTACAACTGAAGTCGATGCCGTAGAACAAGCGATGATTGGGGTAGCTGTGCCTAACCTAACGGGTGGTACTGCCGTTATGAATGCCAATCATCACTTATCTAAGCCAGTGCTTATTGGTGAAATCCAAGACAACGGTCAGTTTGAAGTGGTGTGGGAAACCCCAGATACAGTGATTGGTGATGCTTGGTCAAACTTTTTACCTAATTCTAAAAACCTTATTTCTGATTGGACTGCACCGCTTAACTGTGGAAACTTTGATGTCAAAACAGCAACATGTTCTGGTCAAAATTTCTAAGTTTAATTGGTGTAAAGGCGACTGATAATACTTTATATAAAACAATCTATAAAACGGTCCCTGTTTGTTCGGCTTCTTGTATCTTTCAAAGAAAGCCGGACTTTTTTTAATTTACAGGGCAAGGAATAAGCAATGCACCGAATATTTTTACTATTACTGTTGTTAGTAATATCTGGGCAAAGCTATGCCATAAAAACAGAGGTTAGCGAAGAGGTTAGCGAAAGAATTAACGAACAAGTTAACAAAAAAGTTAATAAAAAGACTCATTCAAAGTTGAGCTCTTTGCTCAATCAGCTACCCAAAACAACGTTACGCAATATGGCAACGCTCATAGAGCGAATATCTCAAACCAAGAAACCACTAACACGCAATGTATTGCAATTGATGCTTGACGGCGAACTATATTATTTAAAGGCAAATAAACAGCTAGTGCGTGCTCAAAACGTGGCTAATAGGCTATATAAATTAACAGACCTGCTGACAGGTCAATCACTACCCGATGTAAAAAAATCTAAACTATCCAAAGTCAGAACTAACAACAGATTACGCAGTACCTTGCGCAGCATAATTGCCAAAATAGACTTAACTGACGAAAACAAAAAGGTGCGCTTGAAAGCAGTTCAACAACTGCTTAGCTCACCTGGTAAAGAGTCAACCGCGATCATTGCTGAACTGATTGACACTGAGAAAGACCAAGATGTGCAGGCACTGATGGCCACGATCTTGTCTTTACAGCAGCTAAAATCTGGCAACCACGGCGAAAAAATAAAAGCATTACAACAACTCAGTGATTCGTTAGAGCCCACAGTCAAAAATGAGGTGGTACGTTTATTAGCCAACCTATCCCAAAAAGAGCGCAGTGTTGAGCAACAAATTCTCAACGACGTTTTGAGTCACACCCTAGAAAAAATGGAAAGCCGAGCCAGCTTCTATAGCCTACTGGAAACCGTATTCTTTGGCTTAAGTCTGGGGTCGGTACTGCTATTAGCGGCTGTTGGTTTAGCTATCACTTTTGGGGTGATGGGCGTGATCAATATGGCACACGGCGAAATGATCATGTTAGGCGCTTACACCACTTACGTTATCCAATTAGCTTTCCCTTCGATGATTGAATATTCACTATTGATTGCCGTACCCGCGGCGTTTGTTGTGTCGGGAAGTGTCGGCGTCATCATCGAACGCGGTGTTATCCGCTTTTTAAAAGGGCGACCACTAGAAACCTTGCTAGCGACCTTTGGCATTAGTTTGATTTTACAACAGCTGGTAAGAACTATTTTCTCGCCGCTCAACCGCCAAGTCATCAGTCCAGAATGGATGAGTGGTTCATGGCAAATCAACCCCATTTTTTCGCTCACCTTCAATCGTTTATACATCATAATATTTTCTGTTTTTGTGTTTATATCTTTGCTGATGATCCTTAAAAAAACCTCCTTAGGTTTACATGTACGGGCAGTATCCCAAAACCGCGATATGGCGCGGGCGTTAAGCATTAAAAGTAATAGGGTGGACGCGATTACTTTTGGCCTTGGCTCAGGCATTGCTGGGGTGGCAGGCGTGGTGTTAAGTCAATTAACCAACGTAGGACCCAACTTAGGGCAGGCCTATATTATTGATTCATTTTTAGTCGTGGTGTTTGGTGGTGTCGGCAATTTATGGGGTACCTTAGTTGCAGCCGTGTCGCTTGGACTCACCAATAAATTCCTTGAACCAGTAACAGGTACAGTATTGGCCAATATCATCGTGCTGGTTGGCTTAGTGTTATTTATTCAAAAACGTCCCAAAGGGCTATTTCCACAAAAAGGGCGGTCCACAGACTAATGCATACACATACAACGCAAGACAGCACAAAGCAGTCTCTTTTTCGCAGTAGAAACCCACTACACCTGACCATTGGAATATTGTTAATTACCACCTTATTGGTGACCTTAGGTAATCTGTTTTTTCCTGAATCTTCAGCATTTCACGTTAGCGACTATACCGTTAGCTTATTGGGTAAATACTTATGCTACGCCTTACTTGCCCTAGCGGTAGATTTAGTCTGGGGCTATTGCGGTATTTTAAGCTTAGGACATGGTGCATTTTTTACGTTAGGCGGCTACGCCATGGGCATGTACTTAATGCGCCAAATTGGTGATCGCGGTGTGTACGGTAATCCTGATTTACCAGACTTTATGGTATTTCTAAACTTGACAGAACTACCTTGGTTTTGGGCAGGCTCTGATAGCATCGTATGGATGGTGTGTATGGTGTTTTTAGGCCCAGGTTTACTGGCCTTTATTTTTGGTAGTTTGGCCTTTCGCTCACGGGTGAGTGGGGTGTACTTATCGATTATGACTCAGGCTATGACTTACGCATTAATGCTGGCTTTTTTCCGCAACGAAATGGGCTTTGGTGGAAACAATGGTTTAACCGATTTCAAAGAAATATTTGGCTTTTCATTACAATCACCGAGTACTAAATTAGGTCTGTTTGTTGCTACAGCCATTGCCTTATCTTTAGCTTATTGTGTATGTCACTTTATCGTTAAGTCGAAAATGGGCAGAGTAGTCACCGCTGTTCGTGATGCTGAAAGCCGAGTACGATTTGTGGGTTATAAACCCGAACATTATAAAGTATGGATTTTTGTGGTCTCAGCCATGCTTGCAGGTTTAGCAGGCGCTTTATATGTGCCACAAGTAGGCATTATTAACCCCGGTGAGTTTTCACCACTGAACTCTATCGAAATGGTGATTTGGGTCGCCGTAGGTGGCAGAAACTCTTTATATGGGGCGATCATTGGCGCCATTGTTGTTAGCTATGCCAAAACCCGTTTTACCGCCATTATGCCTGAAGCGTGGTTATTTGCTTTAGGCGGCCTATTTGTATTGGTCACTTTGTTACTACCCAAGGGTATCGCAGGATTAATCCCCAGCATCAAACAAAAATTTGCAAAAGTACCTGATTCAACGAAGGCAGGCTTATGACCGTTAACAAAGCAGGCTCACCGCTAACAGCCAGTGAAAACATTGTGCCTGATACCCGTCATGGGGTGATTTTATATGTGGAAGACGTGAACTTAAGTTTTGATGGATTTAAAGCACTGAATAACTTAAATTTATATATTAATGATGGAGAGTTACGCTGCTTGATAGGTGCGAACGGAGCGGGAAAAACCACATTAATGGATGTGATCACCGGCAAAATCCGCCCTGATTCAGGCAAAGTGAATTTTGGCCAAAAAGTAGATTTATTACAATTGGATGAGGCAGAAATTGCTCGGGCTGGTATTGGTCGCAAATTCCAAAAACCAACGGTGTTTGAAGAGCTGTCAGTGTTCGAAAATATCGAGCTTAGTTTAAAAGGTGACAAGGGCATTTGGACAGCACTATTTCATAAGTTATCCGCAGAGCAAAAAGATCGCATTGGCGAAATCCTGCACACTATTGGCTTAATAGCTGAGTGCTATTATCCCGCAGGCAGACTATCCCATGGACAAAAGCAGTGGTTAGAAATTGGTATGTTGTTAGCTGCAAAACCTAGGGTGTTATTAGTGGACGAGCCAGTAGCAGGCATGACAGGTCAAGAAACCGAACGCACTGCAGAATTACTCACCTCTTTGGCTGGCGAGCATTCAATAGTGGTGGTGGAGCATGATATGGCCTTTGTGCGCTCTATCGCTAGAAAGGTATCCGTTTTACACCAAGGGTCTGTATTGGCAGAAGGCTCCATGGCGGAAATTCAAACCAATCCTGATGTTGTTCGGGTGTATTTAGGTGAGGATATTTAGATGAAGATATTTAGGTTAAAAGCAAGATGATCACATTAAGCGCAGTGAATCAAAAATATGGCGGCACGCAGATTTTATGGGACCTAGACTTGGCGATAAAGCCTGGTTCTCGTACCTGTATTATGGGCCGTAATGGCGTTGGCAAGACGACTTTGTTAAAAACCATCATGGGCCTGTTACCTATTAGCTCAGGCAAACTTACCTTTGGCGAACAAGATATCACTCATAGTTCAGTTGAACTACGTCCAGATATTGGTATAGGCTATGTACCACAAGGGCGGCATATTTTCCCTCAGCTAACGGTCGAAGAAAACCTCACCATCAGTTTGAATTGTAAACGTCAAAACAGTAAAACCATACCTGAGCATATATTTGAGCTGTTTCCGGTATTAAAAGAGATGCTGCATCGACAAGGTGGAGATTTATCTGGCGGTCAGCAACAGCAACTTGCCATTGGACGAGCTTTAGTATTAAACCCAGACGTGCTCATTTTAGACGAACCGAATGAAGGTATTCAGCCAAATATTGTGCAGCTTATCCGTGATGTGTTGCTTAAACTCAATAAAGAGCAGGGCATGACCATCATTCTGGTCGAACAAAAGTTACCTTTTGCTCGCGCCGTAGGTGAAGAGTTTGTGTTAATGGAAAAAGGCCAAGTGATATCAACTGGCCCCATGGCAGAACTAACAAATGAGTTAATCGGTGAGTATTTAGCCGTTTAAACGATGCTTATTTTTAATTTTATTTTTTATTAAATAGCTTTTATTAAAGAGCTTTTACCTTAGGTAACAGATGACCGAAGCAGCATTAAACATAGTAAAAAGTCAGTGGTTAGCCAGCTTAGAATTACAGTTAAGTTATTGTGCTTATGGCACCCAACTGACTAAAACTAAACGTTGTGGTCCCTTAACCATTCAAAAAGCTTTTTATCCTGAGGGCAGAGATTGTGCACATTTATATTTATTACATCCACCAGCAGGCATAGTGTCTGGTGATGAACTTCGTATTAGCATCAATGTGCAGCAAAACGCCCACACGTTAATTACAACACCAGGCGCAAACCGCTTTTATCGAGCTCGCACTGATTTATCCATTGGCGATCCAAAACAAACACAAATTACTCATCTTAGTTTAGAAGCTGACGCAAAGTGTGAGCACTTTCCTCTTGAAACCTTGGTATATAACCAAGCCAATGGGGTCAATAATGTCGAAATTAGACTGCATACTTCGAGTGTGTATTGTGGCTGGGATATGACCTGTTTAGGTTTGCCTAGCTCTAACCAAGACTTCACTGCTGGTCGTTTTACTCAGCTCAATACCTTATATTGTGATGATATTTTGATGTATCACGATAAAGTATTAATTGAGCCCGAAAGCAACATTCAGCATCACGCTGCCGGTTTAGCTGGCAATAGCGTATTTGGCACCTTTTTAGCGTATGCATCCAGCAACCAAGTCAGTAACGAGCAAAGAGCACGGTTGATTGAACAACTTAGAGCGGTGATTGAGGAACATAATGCTAGCTCATTAGTCAGTATTACCGATATTCGACAGCTGTTAGTGATGCGTTATTTAGGGCATCAAGCCCATCAATGCAAGCAACTGTTTGTTGAATTGTGGAAACTAGTGCGCCCTGTGTATATTGAAAAGCAAGGTGTACAACCCAGAATTTGGTTTACTTGAGGCTGCTTGAATTGAGCATAATTTTAAAATATAGAGAGCAAGATGGATTTATTACCAAGAGAAAAAGACAAACTGCTGTTGTTTACTGCAGCTTTACTAGCAGAACGCCGCCTTAAACGTGGGGTCAAGCTTAACTACCCAGAAGCCATGGCTTATATTTCTATGGAAATTATGGAAGGTGCAAGGGACGGTAGGACTGTGGCAGAAATGATGGATTATGGCCGCACGTTATTAAGCCGTGACCAAGTCATGGAAGGGATTGCAGAACTTATCACCGATGTACAAGTTGAGGCTACTTTCCCCGATGGCACTAAATTAGTCACAGTGCATAATCCCATTATTTAGAGACCAAGCAGATAGAGACCAAGCAGATAAAGATCAAGCAAATAGAGGGTGAAAGATATGATCCTAGGTGAAATCAAGACTGACGCAGGCGAACATTTACTCAATGTGGGCCGCGAAAAACTTCAGATAACCGTCGCCAACTCTGGCGACAGGCCCATTCAGGTAGGCTCGCATTATCATTTCTATGAAACCAACGCGGCGCTGACCTTCGACCGAGAAAAAAGCAAAGGTTATCGCTTAGATATCACCTCAGGTACAGCCGTAAGATTTGAGCCGGGACAAGAACGCGAAGTCACTCTAGTGCCTTTTGCTGGAAAACGCCGAGTGTATGGGTTTAGAGCTCTAGTACAAGGAGAATTGTAATTATGGCCAGTATAGACAAACACGCTTACGCGCATATGTTTGGCCCCACAGTGGGCGACCGAGTGCGCTTAGCTGACACAGACTTATGGCTTGAAGTGGAACAAGATGCGACCACCTATGGCGAAGAAGTCAAATTTGGTGGCGGCAAAGTTATTCGTGACGGTATGGGTCAAAGCCAAGGGTCATGCAAGGACACGCCAGATTTGGTGATCACCAATGCATTGATCGTCGACCACTGGGGCATTGTCAAAGCCGATGTTGGTATCAAAGATGGGCGTATTGCCATAATAGGCAAAGCCGGTAACCCTGATATTCAAGACAACATTGATATCGAAGTCGGCCCTGGTACTGAAATTATTGCCGGTGAAGGTCTACTCCTCACGGCTGGTGGCATCGACGCACACATTCACTTTATTTGTCCACAACAAATCGACGAAGCCTTAATGTCGGGTGTCACCACTATGATAGGTGGTGGCACTGGCCCAGCGACAGGTACCAATGCCACCACTTGCACGCCAGGCCCGTGGAATATCCACAAAATGCTGCAAGCCACCAATGACTTTCCTATGAATTTTGGTTTTTTAGGTAAGGGCAACGCCAGTTTACCTTTAGCTTTAGAAGAACAAATTGAAGCAGGGGTATGTGGATTAAAACTTCATGAAGACTGGGGCACCACACCCGCAGCCATAGACAACTGCTTATCGGTCGCTGAAAGATACGATGTACAAATCGCGATCCATACCGACACCTTAAATGAATCGGGTTTTGTTGAAGATACCATAGGTGCCTTTAAAGGCCGTACTATTCACACTTATCATACAGAGGGCGCGGGGGGCGGGCATTCACCCGACATTATTCGGGCTTGTGGTGAGCCCAACGTATTGCCCTCATCCACTAATCCCACGCGCCCTTACACCATCAATACCATTGATGAACATCTGGATATGTTGATGGTCTGCCACCATTTAGACCCCTCCATTCCTGAAGACATTGCCTTTGCCGATTCGCGTATTCGTAAAGAAAGCATTGCCGCCGAAGATATCATGCATGACCTAGGCGCTATCAGTATGATTGCCTCTGATTCACAAGCGATGGGCCGGGTAGGTGAAATGATCACTCGCACTTGGCAAACCGCGCACAAAATGAAGCAGCAAAGAGGGCCGTTAGCCCCAGATACTGAGCGGAATGATAATTTCAGAATTAAGCGTTACATTGCCAAGTACACTATTAACCCTGCCATTAGCCACGGTATTAGCCACGAAGTGGGCTCAATTGAAGTGGGTAAATTAGCAGATTTGGTATTGTGGAAGCCTGCATTTTTTGGCATCAAACCGGCGATGATCATCAAGTCAGGTTTTATTGCCGCCGCTCCTATGGGTGATGCCAATGCCTCTATTCCCACACCGCAACCGGTTTATTATCGCCCTATGTTTGGGTCCTATGGTTTAGCCTCGGCTAAAATATCCATGACCTTTATGTCTAAGGCTTCTATCGACTTAGGAGTACCTGAAAAAGTGGGCATGACACGGATGATTGGCGTGTGTAAAAACACCCGTAACATCGGCAAAGACGACATGATCCACAATAACTGGCAGCCCCACATTGAGGTAGACGCACAAACTTATGAAGTACGTGCTAATGGTGAGTTACTCACCTGTGAGCCCGCCACCGTATTACCTTTAGCGCAACGTTATTGCTTATTTTAGGAAACAAAATTAAACATGTTACAAGCATTTGAACGCCTTTCTCACAGTCATAACACTATTAATAACGTCATTCATGATTCAGTGACGTTAGATCAAGACACTCGTAAAAAAGCGCGGATTAAAATCAGCACCGACCAAGGTCAAACCTTGGGCATTTTTATGCAACGTGGTCATCCTCTGCTGGTGGGCGAGGTATTAAAAACCGAATGTGGTTTACTGATTGAAGTAAAAGGTAAAGCAGAAGACGTTTCCACCGCTATCGCCAGCGACTGGATGAACTTCAGCCGTATTTGTTATCACTTAGGCAATCGCCACACGTCTTTGCAAATTGGTGAGCTATGGGTACGTTTTAAACCCGATCACGTGTTAGAAGCACTAGCCGAAAATTACGGCTTATCGATTGATCGGACCGCGGCAGTATTTGAGCCAGAAAACGGAGCCTATGGAAGCCAAAAGCACGGCCACAATCATTCCCATTCTCATGAATGAAACTATAAGTGAAAATAGTACTAACCAAAGCTCATTAAAGCTAAACCGGTTATTGCAATTATGCAGTGCCAATTTGCCCGTAGGCGGGTTTTCGTTTTCTCAAGGTTTGGAGTATGCGGTTGAAATGGGCTGGGTACATAACCCTATATCTACTAAAGCGTGGATTAGTTTTAACTTACATCAGTCAATTGCACCCACAGATTTGGCCTTGTTAAGCCGATTACAAAAATCTTTAGTAGAAGATAGTTTTGCCAGTTTTCATAAGTGGAACCAACACGCCCTAGCATGTCGAGAAAGTAATGAATTATATTTAGCCGATGTAGCTATGGGTAGAGCGTTGATGCGTTTACTCAAGGATATTAAAAGTATTGATAGTCTGCGCTATGTAGCATTAATCAAAGAAAAAGAAATCAGCTTTGTGAGCGCCTTTGCTTTAAGTGCCTATCTGTTTGGCCTTGAATTAAATGTGATGCAAAGTGGTTTTTGCTGGGCCTATATCGACAACCAAGTGGCTGCAGCCACAAAATTAGTACCGCTGGGCCAAACACAAGCACAAAACCTATTGTTTGAGTTATCCGAACAAGTTGCACAAGCCATCGAGCAGGCCAATCAAATCGATGATGAAAATATTGGTGCCAGTTTACCGCGTTTAGCTATGGCTAGCGCTTGGCACGAAACCCAATACACACGTTTGTTTCGCTCCTAGGCGAAAACGTAAATTAAGAACACTAGTAAAGAACATAAAAAAAGAACATAAAAAACGTGCTCAATAAATTTAATTTAAGAAGAAGTGAGTTATGACAAAAAATAAACAAATTTTACGTATCGGTGTAGGTGGTCCAGTAGGGTCGGGTAAAACAGCTTTATTACGCATGATATGCCTTGAGCTCAGAGATAAGTATGACATGGCTGTTGTCACCAACGACATTTATACTCGTGAAGACGCTGAGTTTTTAACCCGCCATGGCGCACTGTCGGCAGACAGGATTTTGGGGGTAGAAACAGGTGGTTGCCCACACACCGCTATCCGTGAAGATGCCTCGATGAATTTAGCTGCTATCGATGACTTACAAGAACGTCACCCTAATTTAGACTTTGTACTCATAGAAAGCGGCGGTGACAACCTAAGCGCTACTTTTAGCCCAGAGTTATCAGACCTAACCTTGTACGTGATTGATGTATCGGCTGGCGATAAAATTCCCCGTAAAGGTGGTCCTGGCATTACCAAATCAGACTTGCTGATCATTAACAAAATTGACGTGGCTGAGTTAGTTGGCGCCTCGTTAGAGGTCATGGCACGGGATGCGAAAAAAATGCGTGGTGACAAACCTTTTGTTTTCAGCAATATGAAAACCAAACAGGGCCTAGACGACATTATCCAATTTATTGAAAAAGAAGGCATGTTGCAGATATAAAATAACCGCTTATTCATTTTATTCACTATTCACTAAAAAAGGAACTACCATGAAATACCTATTAACTTTGATATGCCTTGTTGTCACCAGCAGCGCGATGGCACACCAAGATCACGCCCTTGGAGAAAGCATTCATTTTGCCTACCACATCGCTTTTTGGAGTTTATGCGCGCTGCTCACCTATAAAAATGTTGTGTGGTTTAAAATGAGAAAGAGCAGTAAACAACGATAGGTCACAAAAGTAATAATATTTTAAGAAAAACATATGCAGCGCTTACTGGGACTCCAATAATATTGACGTCAATAATTGGGACACTAGCCCTGAGCTTCTATATTATTTTACCTTCTAGCATCTATATTGCTCACTAACTGGTTTTAACTCAGAGTCTGCGTAAAGCGCGCGTACCACTACGGCGGTCAACATGTTACAAGGCAGTAGCAAATCAAATTTACTGCCCACTGTTGCCACTGCTGTCATCAATTTCAAGATGATAATATCGATGGTGTTCAAGCGCATTTTGAACAAGTTATTGATGAGCTTCGAGCGGAACTTTCTACTGAACAAACTAATAAAGCATCTGCTGTATCATTTACTAACAATCTCACTAAAAATCTCACTAAAAATATTGGATTTAAGTTAATTGGAAGTTCTATTAGATGTTTAAACAGCAATGTCCTTGTGACACTTTATTTAGTATTAGCCGCAACAGATACGCGATATTTTCAATCGTTATTAGATAATGTTCATCGCTTTATGATGGTTTCACTTAATTCCACCACACTCAAACAATTCCACAGAACTTAATGAGCAGCTCTCAACGCCATCCAATTTTATTATATGATGTTAGAACAAACAGCAAGCGGACAATAGCAAGTCGCAGTATAATAATTTGCTGTAAATAAATTCAGGAGAGGTAGCAATGCTCAATAGGTACGCCGCTGTTTCAGTGTGTTTACATTGGTTAATGGCACTAATGTTCATAGCTGTATATTCTACTATCGAATTACGAGTCATTTTTCCACGTGGTTCAGAAGATAGAGAACTGATTAAAACTGCTCATTTCTTGTTAGGATTGTCAGTTTTCGTACTGGTGTGGTTCCGTATCTTAGCGCGAGTTGTCACCGCAACACCAAATCGCGAAAGCTATGGTAAGTTTCAAACCTACTTGTCTAGATTTATGTTTTTTGCATTATATGGCTTAATGATTGTCATGCCAATTTTAGGTTGGTCTATCGTCAGCGCCGAGGGGCATATTATCAATATACTGGGCCTTGAATTACCCACCCTAATCGATACCAATGAAGAGCTTGCTCATGACATTGAGGAAATACACGAAACGTTAGGTAAAGTTGGCTATGGTTTAATTGCTCTGCATGCCACAGCAGCTCTGGGTCATCACTATATTAAGAAGGATGATACCCTGAAGCGGATGTTGCGATTTAAGGAATAAAATGGATTATAATCACGAACACAAATCAGACCGTATAGGTTGGATACGCGCCGTAGTATTGGGTGCCAACGATGGCATAGTGTCTACTGCAAGCTTAATCATTGGCGTCGCTGCTGCACAGGTAGTCGGTGATAACCTGTTTACTGTGGGTATGGCTGGTTTAGTGGCAGGGGCCATGTCGATGGCCGCTGGTGAGTATGTGTCGGTTAGCTCTCAAACTGATATTGAAAAGGCGGAACTCACCCTAGAAAAAAATCATATTCAAGAAAACTGGATATTAGAAGTACAAGAGTTAGCTAGCATCTACCAAGAAAGAGGCGTCGAGTCGCAATTGGCTAAACAAGTTGCCGAGCAACTAATGGAAAAAGATGCCATAGGTAGCCACGCTAGAGATGAACTAGGCATAACCGACTTATCTCAGGGCAACCCTTTGCAGGCTGCTGTCTATTCTGCAGTATCTTTTTCGTTAGGCGCTTCATTACCGGTACTGATGATATTGCTAGTTAGTCAAGCGGTCTTAATACCAGTAGTCATCTGTATTTCACTACTGTCACTGGTTACATTAGGCAGTATTTCAGCACACGTTGGCGGTGCTTCAAAAACTAAAGGGGCTTTACGAGTGCTGTTCTGGGGAGGTCTAGCTATGGCAGTATCAATGGGAGTCGGTAGTTTATTTGAAGTTGGCTTATAGTAGTTTTTGTTTATTGTCCTTGTAAGCTATTTTTATTCATTATTTTTATTTGCTACCTTTATTC
>Ga0222645_100032_pt1 | contig 98734 bp, 94 predicted proteins | sample AntAcemetagen292_FD_179881 | JGI IMG/M metagenome (GOLD analysis project Ga0222645, IMG submission 179881) | Saline water microbial communities from Ace Lake, Antarctica - #292 | ecosystem: Environmental > Aquatic > Non-marine Saline and Alkaline > Saline | place: Antarctica: Ace Lake | collected...
GGTTACAGTTAAAAATTCAAGACGTTACAGTACTCGAAAATAGAATTCCAGAAATAGAGTTTATTGCCCCTAGAAATGCCAAAGGTGTTTTTGGAGACACGCCTGCAAAGGTAGTCAGATCCCTTAAATCTGGAGATTATGCCATATATGGAGACTTCCCTATTTACACCAAGATAGCTACAAAGAAAATTTACGATGGCGGGCGTTTTATTAATGATGAAGACATAGATCAGAATAGAAAAGTTTGCGTGATTGGAGAGCGCACCCAAAAAGAGTTGTTTGAAAAAGACGAGGACCCAATTGGTGCCTACATTAGATTAGATAATATTTATTTTCAAGTAGTAGGGGTTCACAAGTACACACCTGGAGGTGGCTTTGAAAGTGATAGTGATATTTACATTCCCTTTTCTACTTTTAAAAAACTTTATAATACAGCAGATAATGTGGATTGGTTAACCATAGCAGCCTATGATGACGCAGATGTAGTTCAGGTAGAGAAAGATGTAAAAAGCACCCTAAAAAGTATTCACAACGTAGATCCAAATGACCAACGTGCTTTTGGTGCCTTTAACTTGGGAGAGGTGTTTAATAAAATAAAAGGGTTTGCCACGGGAATGACCTTTTTGTCTTTGGTAGTAGGTATTGCTACCATTCTTGCTGGTGTGATTGGAATTGGAAATATTTTACTTATTGCAGTAAAAGAACGCACTAAGGAATTAGGAGTGAGAAGGGCTTTAGGTGCCACTCCAAGAGAAGTGAAAGCGCAAATTATTTTGGAGTCAGTTTTTTTGACCACTATTGCTGGTATTTTAGGGATTATTTTAGGGGCCTTTGTACTGTACATTGTCAATATACTTACTAAAGACACAGATTTTCCCTATGCAAACCCTACAGTCCCTATTCCATATGTGCTTGGGGCCATGTTACTTATGATAGTACTGGGAACTTTAATAGGTCTCATTCCTGCTCAAAGAGCAGTGAGTATTAAGCCTATTGACGCACTAAGAGAGGAATAAGCCAAATTTAAATAACATTAATACTAAATACAACAAGATGAATAAATTTTTGAAATACGGTCTAATAGGAGCCCTAGTTCTTGGAGCATTATGGGCAGCAGCTTTTTTTGTAAAGTCTAACAGCAAGTCCTCTATTAATTATGACACTACCAATGCTTTTATCTCTAATATTGAAAAGAAAACAGTAGCTACAGGTAAAGTGGTGCCTGAGGATGAAGTAGAAATTAAGCCTCAGATTTCTGGAATTATAGATAAAATTTACTTAGAAGAAGGGGCTCAGGTTAAAGCTGGAGATTTAATTGCTAAAGTGAAAGTAGTACCTAATGAGCAAGCGCTAAATTCTGCTCAGGGCCGTGTTAAGAATGCTGGTATTTCTTTGGCTAATATTACTATAGAGTACAACAGGAATAAAACCTTGTTTAAAAATGGAGTTATTTCTTCACAAGATTTTAACACACAACAACTGCGTTTAGATCAAGCAAGAGTTGAGTTAGAGAACTCCAAGTCAGATTATGAAATTATAAAATTAGGATCTGCGGGTGGTTCTGCAACTGCAAATACAAATATTAGAGCCACTGTATCTGGAACCGTTCTTGAAATTCCTGTAAAAGAAGGAGATCAAGTAATCCAATCCAATAATTTTAATGATGGAACTACTATAGCTACTATTGCAGACCTAAGCATTATGATTTTTGAAGGAAAAGTAGATGAAGGTGAGGTTGGAAAACTTGTAGTAGGTATGCCCCTACAAATTAGTTTGGGAGCCATAGAAGATAAAAAATTTGAAGCCAGATTAAAGTTTATAGCTCCTAAAGGAGTGGAAGAGGCAGGAACCGTTCAATTTAAAATTGAGGGAGATGTAAAAATTGAAGATGACTTTTTAATTAGAGCTGGTTACAGCGCAAATGCTTCCTTAATCTTGGAGAAAAAAACTGATATTCTAGTGATCTCAGAAGCCTTACTTCAGTTTGACAGAGACACAGATAAGCCATACGTTGAAGTGTCTGTTGGTGATCAAGAGTTTGAGCGTAGAGATGTAGAAATAGGAATTTCTGACGGAATTAATGTAGAAGTCCTTTCTGGAGTTACTGAAGCAGATAAAATTAAAATATGGAATAAAACAGAACCTATTAAAAAAGGGACTGACGAAGAGATGGACAAAGCATAAATATGAATAGAGTATTCTATTGAATACTTTTTAAAACATTTTATATGAAATTTAAAATAGCAATAGTAGCCTTCGGTCTTTTTTCAAGTCTTAGTATGGCTCAGCAAAAAGCTTGGACCCTAGAAGCCTGTATAGCATACGCAGAAGACAACAATTTAAGCATAGCTCAATTTGAATTAGATTACGAAAACGCTCTCATTGACAATTCAGATGCATTGGGCGCTATGTTGCCTAGTTTTAATACCTCTATGAGTAGTTCAGGGAATACAGGTTTGGCCTTAGATCCCACTACTAACTCTCTTATAACTAGCACTATTTTTTCTGTATCTGGTAATGTAGGATCTGGTTTAACGCTTTTTGACGGTCTTAGAAACGTTCATAGGCTCAATAGAGCTAAGCTTTCTAGCTTAGCCAGTGAGTATCGTTTAAACAACCTTAAAGATGATATTCGCCTTGCAGTAGCCAATTCTTATTTACAGGTATTATCTGGGAAAGAATCAGCCAAAGTGGCCCAAGCCCAATTAGCGGTTTCTATGAAGGATTTAGAGCGCACTAGAGCTTTAAGTGCCTCAGGTGTAGTGCCTAAAGGAGATGTGTTGGAAATTGAAGCAACAGTAGCTGGGCAAGAGCAGCAATTAGTGGCTGCTCAGAACAGTATTATAATTTCTAGAATTGCCTTAGCTCAGTTATTGCAAATCACGGATTATGAAAACTTTGATATTTCAGAAGAAATTTTTATGCTGCCTAATAGCAGTGTTTTAGACAATACGCCCAAGGAGATTTTTGAAAAGGCTTTGACCTTTAGAAGTGATATTAAGCTGTCTATGACCAATGTAGCACTAGCCAATAAGGACTTACAAATAGCAAAAGGCGGCTTGTACCCTACTATTGGAGCATTCTTTAACTATAACACTAGGTATTCAGACCAAAATTTTAACAGAAATACAGGAGAATTAGTGGCATTTAAAGATCAGTTGTGGATTAATGATGGAGTTTCATTTGGAGCTCAATTAAGTGTACCAGTTTTTAATGGCTTTACAGTTAAGAATAATATTAAACGCTCAAAAATTAGCTTAAAAAGAACAGAGTTACAGTTTATACAAGACAAACTTACACTAGAGACTAATATTAACCAGGCCTACGCAGATGTAAATGGAAGTGTGAAGTCTTTTGAGGCAGCTCAAAAAACATTAGAGGCAAGGTCTTTAGCTTTTCAGTATACTAAGGAAAGATTTGAGGTAGGATTGTTAGACGCCTTTAATTTTAGTCAGGCTCAGCTTAGAGTAGACAATGCTCAAGCCAATCTAATTTCTGCTAAATACAATTATATTTTTAGACTAAAGGTCTTAGAATTTTATTTTGGAATACCTTTGGCAGTAAACTAAAACGCCAGGGAATGATCCTCAATATTGAAACAGCTACCACCAACTGTTCTGTGTCTATAGCATATGAAGGGTTGGTGGTTTCTTTTAGGGAATATGCAGATGTAAATTACTCCCATGCAGAGCAGCTACATTCATTTATTTCTGAAGCCCTAGAGGCAGCAGCCCTTAAGCTTTCAGATTTAACAGCTATTGCGGTAAGTAAGGGTCCTGGATCTTATACAGGGCTAAGGATTGGCGTCTCTGCGGCTAAGGGTTTATGTTACGCCTTAGGTATTCCACTAATATCAGTACCAACGCTTCAGAGCTTGGCTACCAAGCAGTCTATTTTAGAGGGAGAAGTGATTGTGCCTATGCTAGACGCCAGACGCATGGAAGTTTATATGGCCGCTTTCAATTATAGCATGCAAGAGGTAGTAGCTACAAAAGCTGCTATTATCACTCTAAATAGTTTAGATGCATTAGCGGCCTCTTTCAAAAAAGTGCACCTAATAGGGAGTGGTGTAGAAAAAGTGTTGGCCATTATATCTAATGAAAATATTGTTGGAGTCTTAAATGCCTTACCTTCTGCTAAAGAAATGGGGCCCCTTTCGTATACCGCCTTTAAGCTTGGTGATTTTGAAGACGTAGCTTATTTTGAACCCTATTACTTAAAAGATTTTATGTCTTTATTACCTGCTAAGAAAGCTTAAATATTAGACAGTTTTAAGGGTATAATTAAAAAAATACATACGTTCATGTAGGTTCTTTTTTAAATTTATATAATATTCTTTACTTTAAATCTTTGTTTCCTAGCGTGTGTATAACTCTTTGTGGGAATGGAATTTCAATTCCAGCTTTGTCGTACTCTAGTTTTAGAGTTTCTATAACATAAAAGTGTGCCTCCCAAAAATCTTCATTTTTAGTCCAAAACCTAAAGCTTAATTCTACTGCACTATCTGCTAAATTTGCCACAAATACAGATGGAGCTGGTTCCTTTAAAATTCCAGGATGGTCTTCACAAATGTGCAGCAATATGTCTTTGGCAGTTTTAATATTTGCATTGTATGAAATACCCACCGTTATATTGTCCCTTCTGGTCTCTTCGGTATTGTAGTTTACAATGGTGTGATTGGAAAGATGTCCATTGGGTATAATGGCGGCTTGGTTTCCAAAGGTGTTTATTTTGGTAGTAAAAATAGATATATCATTTACAGTTCCAGAAACACCTTGTGCTTCTATAAAATCACCCACTTTAAATGGTTTGAAAATGAGAATTAAAACTCCACCTGCAAAGTTAGCAAGAGATCCTTGTAAAGCCAATCCCACGGCAAGTCCTGCTGCTCCTACTATAGCTACCAATGAGGAAGATTTTACGCCCAATTGGGTGATGACTAATACAAATAGTACTCCTTTTAGAGAAATATTAATAAAGCTAGCCAGAAAACTCTCTAAGGTAAGATCGTAGTCTTTTTTTTCAAAAAAGCGATGCACCAATCTATTGATAAAACGAACCACCCACAACCCAATAAAAAAGATTAAAGCTGCAGTAAAAAGGCTTGGAAGCATTCTTAGACCTACAGTATAGGCATCCTCTAATAAACTTACATAGTTTTTAACATTTGCGTATTCCTTTAATTGATTCATGTTATTTTACTTTTAATTTAAGCTCTTTTAAATTAAATTATCCCAAGATGGGGTGTATCTAAAGAAACTTCAGTAAGGTTTTTTTAATTTGTAATTATATAACTTCTGCAAATATATTTTATCCATTAACAGCTACTACATGGCTCACTTTTTCACCCATCATATCTTTAAGCATATTCTCAATTCCATTTTTAAGAGTGAAAGTGCTAGAAGGACAACCAGAACAGGCTCCTTGTAAAATTACATTTACCGTCTTAGAATCAGCGTCATAAGAGTCAAACATAATATTACCTCCGTCACTGGCTACTGCGGGTTTTATATGCTCTTCTAATATATCTATTATTTGCTTGCTGGTATCATCTAAATTTTCTGAATGCAATAGGGTTGTGGGTGCTTTTGCCTTTTCTTTTTGAATGGTAGCAGCACCTACTGCCTCTGCGCCAGTCATTAGAAAATCTCTTATGAGTTCTCTGAGTTCTACAGTGAGTGCTTCCCATTCTGCCACTTCATACTTAGTGATAGAAATATAATTCTGATCCATAAATACTTCCTTCACAAAGGGGAGCAAGAAGAGTTTCTTTGCAAGAGGTGCATCTTTAGCTTCATCTATATTTTTAAATTCAAAAAGTGCTGGTACAATTAATTTATTAGCCACATACTTCATCACAGAGGGATTGGGCGTGTTTTCTGCATATACGGTAATGGCTTGTGGGACCTTATTAGGGTCTAAAGCCACAGCAGCCTGTCCCGCATTTAAGTACTCTACTAATTGTTGCGCCAGACTCTCTTTAATATCTTCCCAGCTAACTATGTCATATTTTTCAATACCTATAAAATTACTAGCTATATACACGGTCTTTATAAAGGGAAGGTGAAATAGTTGCTGAGCTAAAGGGGAGTCTTTGGCTTGGTCAATATTTTGAAATTCATAATTTTTATTTGGAGACACAAAATGGTTGGTCTCAAATTTCATAATATTTGGGTTGTTCGTGGGAATAATGGTGATGGTATACTCTTTTTCCATAACAAAAAATTTACAACAAAAGTACAAAGGAATTCTAGGAATAGTTCTAAAAAAATGACCTCATTTAAATGGGAACCTCTTATATTTGAAGCTTAATTGATTTATTTATGGCGCTCATTAAACCCCTTAACGGGAAAAAACCCATTTTTGGCACAAATTGTTTTTTGGCAGAAAATGCAACTGTAATAGGTTCTGTAGTGATGGGTCATCAATGCAGCGTCTGGTACCAGGCGGTCATTAGAGGAGACGTACATGATATTATCATAGGAAATAAGGTAAATATTCAAGATGGCGCAGTCATTCACTGTACCTATTTAAAAAGCCCTACCATTATAGGTAATGAAGTGTCTATTGGGCATAAGGCCATTGTGCACGGTTGTACGATTGAGGATCAAGTATTGGTGGGAATGGGAAGTATTATTATGGATGACTGTGTTATTGGTACTGGAAGTATTATTGCTGCAGGAGCTGTAGTGACTAAAGGGACCATTGTGCCACCAGGAAGTGTATATGCAGGAGTGCCTGCTAAATTTATAAAAAAGGTAGATCAGAAACTCTCACAAGGAGAAGTGCAAAGGATAGCTAAAAATTATATTACATACGCCCAGTGGTACAAGCCATGGGATCAATATTAAAAAATATGAAAGCATATATTTTTCCGGGCCAAGGGGCTCAATTTTCTGGTATGGGTAAAGATTTGTACCAGCAGTTTTCTGCTGTAAAAAAAATGATGGACGCAGCCAATGTGATATTAGATTTTGATCTTAGTAAGGTCATGTTTGAAGGAACTGCAGAAGACTTAAAACAAACCCAAATTACTCAGCCAGCTATATTTTTACATTCTGTGGCCATGGTAAAAGCTTTAGGAGGTCAATTTAAACCACAAATGGTAGCAGGACATTCTTTGGGTGAGTTTTCTGCTTTGGTAGCCAATGGAGCACTAGCTTTCCAGGACGCTTTAAAATTAGTTTACCAAAGGGCATTAGCTATGCAGGAGGCCTGTGATAAAACAGCAGGAACCATGGCGGCAGTACTAGGTTTAGATGACGCAGTAGTAGCCCGTATCTGTGAAGACACCCCTGGAGTGGTAGTAGCGGCTAATTACAATTGCCCTGGACAGTTAGTGATTTCGGGATCTATAATAGCCGTAGAAACAGCTTGTGAGGCTTTAAAAGCCGCGGGTGCTAAACGTGCTTTATTGTTGCCAATAGGGGGTGCTTTTCATTCTCCTCTTATGGAGCCTGCCAGAGCTGCTTTGGAAGCTGCTATTAAAGAGACCCATTTTTCTACTCCAAATTGCCCTATATATCAAAACGTAAGCGCTTCTGCAGTTTTAGACTCAGATTCAATTAAATCTAACCTCATAGATCAGTTAACCGCCCCTGTAAAATGGACACAATCTATTGAGTCTATGGTGGCAGACGGTGCTACTCATTTTATAGAATTAGGTCCTGGAAAAGTACTTCAAGGTTTGGTTAAGAAAATTGCTCCAGAGGCGCTGTGTAGTGCGCCAGATTTTAGCGCACAATAATGTAGCAATAATAAAGCGCAAATAGGCTTAAGAATATCATTCCTAGATAACTTAATACAATTAATCCCCTAGTAGGTATAGCTTCTGGAGGCATATTTTTTTGGGTAACCATTCTATGGTTTAAGAGCCCAACTGCTGGTGCAAATACAAAAGACACAAAAGTGGCAATGGCTACTAAACTCCCCATATTTCCACCTGCCCAGCTAATTACATTAAAGTTAATGACAGCCAACAAGACTACAAGTAGGCTGAAATACCAATTCTTTGAGGGTGTTTTTTTCTTTTTAAGTAGTTGGAAACTTTCTACACATACTCTTGCTAAGGCGTCATGAGCGGTCAAACAAGTACTAAACATAGTTGCAAAGGCCGCCATTGCAATAAAGTAATATGCCCATGGACCCATGTGTGTGGTAAACATTTGAATGAGTTGCTCTGCAAATAAAGTAGCATTTGGACTCATAGGAACTCCAGATCCATATAAAGTAAACCAACCAATGATTAGGAAACAAATAGCCAGAAGTGCCGTGATTATATAGCCAAGGTTAAATTCTCTTAAGCTGTCTTTTAAAGTTTGATTGTTTACTTGTGTTTTGTTTTTTTCTAGCCGCCACATACTCACCCAACTTGAGGCTTCTACGGCAGTGGGCATCCATCCAATAAGCCCAATTAAGAAAAGGAGTCCTGCTTTATCAAAAAAGGGTAGGGGTGTGAATGTTGGTTTTATATCTATAGGGCCTTTGTATAAAACAACCGTAGTGGTTACTATGAGTGCTAGGGTTAAAATACCTAAAATAAACTTTATGGACAGCTCAAGAAATTTGTATTTACCAATAATGAGCAGTGCGCTAATGACTATAAATAGTACAAGAGCCATATTTGAATCTGAAATGTTAAACCAAGGCATCAGTTGTTTTAATAAACCCGCTGTCACTATATAAAGTGCTGCAAGGATGGTAAAAGAACTTATAAAAGTAATGAAGGTGTAGGCCCAAAGATATTTTTTTCCAAGGGAGACATACCCCTCTAGCAGAGACTTTTTAAAGATGTGAGTGTAGCGAACACCAAATTCAAAAAAAGGATATTTCAATACAAGCGCCAATAGGATTGGGATCACCATAAGCCATCCGTATTGCGCACCAGCTTTAGTAGAGAGAACTAGATGGGAGGTTCCAATTGCCATACTTGCAAAAAGCAAACCTGGTCCAAGGTGTTTTAAAAGTTTTTTCATCGCTGTTTATTCATGACGTTTTTCTAATACTCTTTTAGAATGTGGCTGATGATCTTTTTTCCATGATCTCTAGAGTTTTCTATAAACCATTTATGAGTATCTAAGCCCCCGCATATAACTCCAGCCAAGTAAATTCCAGGCACATTCGTTTCCATATTAGTGGGATTGTGAATAGGAATTTTTGAGGGCCCCTCTAAACCAATACCCAATAGACTTAAAAAGTTTAAATGAGGCCTGTATCCTGTAAGCGCCAATACAAAGTCATTTTCTAAAGTTTGCTGTTCCCCATTTTGTTGTATGGTAATAGTGTGTGCATTAATTTCACTTAGCTGGGAGTTGTAATAGACTTTTACACTTCCTTCTTCAATGCGGTTTATAATATCTGGTCTTACCCAATATTTAACTCTAGGGCCCACTTCAGGGCCTCTAATAATGAGGCTTACTTCTGCTCCTTTTCTATAACAAGCAAGGACAGCGTCTATAGCAGAGTTGCTAGCGCCAATTACAGCTAATTTTTGTCCTGAATAATAATGAGCCTCTTTAAAATAATGAGACACTTTTGGCAGTTCTTCTCCAGGAATTTTAAGTAGTGCTGGAATATCAAAAAAGCCAGTAGCTATCACCAGATGTTTTGTTTTATAAGTGCGTTTTGATGTCTTGACTAAAAAGGAGCTTTTATGGGTTGCTTTTGACTCAGACTCTGATCTGTCTAAAACTTCTTCCACCTTTTCAAACAAATTAATTTGAAGGCTAAAATGAGAGACTATCCTTCTGTAGTACTCTAAGGCTTCTTTTCTTCTAGGCTTAGATTCAATGGAGTTAAAAGGAACGTTCTTGAGTTCTAACTTTTCTGATGAAGAAAAAAACTGCATGTCTAATGGGTAATTAAAGAGGGAATTTGTAAGACATCCTTTTTCAATAACTACGTAATCTAGTCCAGCTTTTTGGGCATCTATGGCACAGGAAATTCCAATAGGGCCTCCTCCTATAATTAGAAGGTCAAACTCATGGATAGATTCTGATATATCTTTAGTAGAATGGGTGTTTGAATTTTCCTGCAGCACACTCATTAATTTATTTGAGCTTTTAAATCTGCAATAATCTCTAGTGGGTTACTGCTTTTAAAGACAAAGCTACCTGCCACCAATATGTCTGCACCAGCAGCTACTAATTCAGACGCATTTTTAGAAGTCACGCCTCCGTCAATTTCAATAAGCGTATGGGCATTTTTAGAGCTAATAAGCGCCTTGAGTGCACGTACTTTTTCATAAGTATTCTCTATAAATGATTGGCCTCCAAATCCTGGATTTACACTCATAATACAGACCATATCAATATCTTTTATACAGTCTTCTAGAAGAGAGACGCTGCTGTGGGGATTAAGCGCTACACCCGCTTTCATGCCGGCAGTCTTTATAGCCTGAAGGCTTCTGTGAAGGTGAGTGCAGGCCTCGTAGTGAACGGTTAATATACCTGTACCTAGCGCCGCAAAAGTTTCAATATAACGGTCTGGATCTACAATCATTAAATGAACGTCTAATGTTTTCTGGGCATGTCTTCCAATAGCTTCAATGACAGGCATTCCAAAAGATATATTTGGAACAAATACCCCATCCATAACGTCTATGTGAAACCAATCTGCCTTAGATTTATTTACCATTTCTATATCTCTTTGTAGATTGGCAAAATCTGCGGCTAATAAGGAAGGGGCAATAAGTTTTTCTGACATGGCTTTTGTTTTTTCTTTAAAGGATAAGCAAAGAATTAATGATACCGTAAAAATAATAAAAATCAAATGGTTTTAACAGTAAGGAGAAATCTATTCAAAAGACCCTTTTTAATTTAAAAGCTTTGTTGTCTAAGCCCTTCAAAGAGCACAATGCTAACTGCATTTGCTAAATTAAAACTCCTTATGCTATCTGGGGCTAAGGGTATTTTGTAACTATGGACTGTCATCTCTTTGAGTAAAGTGGCTGGCAGGCCCTTAGATTCAGAGCCAAATATGAAAAATTGATTATCTTCTGCTTTTAAATCCCAATATATTTGAGTGGCGTGGCTAGAATAAAAAGCCAAAGAAGCTCCCTTGTTTTGTGCTAAAAAGGCTTCCCAGTTATCGTAAATCTTAACAGATAGCCTTGGCCAGTAGTCCAGTCCAGATCTTTTTAGTTGCTTGTCTTCTAATGAAAACCCTAAAGGTTTTATGAGGTGGAGCATACTGCCGGTACCCAGACAGAGTCTTCCAATATTACCAGTATTATTAGGTATTTCTGGATTTAGTAGCACAACATTAAAGGGCATAGCTAGACAAATATAAATTAAAAAAGCCCGGCGCATAGCGCCGGGCTTAAAAGGATCTTATCCTAAATAAGTTTTTAAAATTTTAGACCTTGAAGTGTGTTTAAGTCTCCTAATGGCTTTTTCTTTAATCTGTCTCACTCGCTCTCTAGTGAGATCAAAAGTTTCTCCAATTTCCTCTAAGGTCATAGAGTGTTGTCCCGCCAAGCCAAAGTAAAGGCGAATTACGTCTGCCTCTCTTGGAGTAAGAGTTTCTAGAGCGCGTTCAATTTCAGTTCTCAGTGATTCATTTAATAGTTCTCTGTCTGGGTTTGGAGACTCCCCAGAGCGCAGCACGTCATAAAGGTTAGAGTCTTCGCCGTCTATTAGAGGTGCGTCCATAGACACGTGGCGTCCAGAATTTTTCAGTGACTGTTTTACGTCTTCTACAGTCATATCTAATTCCTTAGCTATTTCTTCTGGAGAAGGCTGTCTCTCGTGTGCTTGCTCTAGAAAAGCAAAAGTTTTATTGATCTTATTGATAGATCCAATTTTGTTAAGAGGCAGTCTTACAATTCTAGACTGCTCTGCCAGGGCTTGTAATATAGATTGACGGATCCACCATACAGCATAAGATATAAATTTAAAACCACGGGTTTCGTCAAAACGTTGGGCAGCTTTAATCAGACCTAAGTTTCCTTCATTAATTAAATCTGGAAGGGTCAATCCTTGGTTTTGATATTGCTTAGCAACAGAAACTACAAAACGGAGGTTTGCCTTGGTAAGTTTCTCTAAAGCTGCCTGATCTCCTGCTTTAATTCGCTGCGCAAGCTCTACTTCTTCATCTGCTGTGATGAGGTCTACTTTTCCAATTTCCTGTAAATACTTGTCTAAAGAAGCAGTTTCTCTGTTAGTAACCTGCTTGGTGATCTTGAGCTGTCTCATGAATACTTTCTTTTTATTGGGGTTCACCCGTAGAGATTTCCTATGGGTAGCATTATATTATACGTCTAAAAGCCTAAAAGGTTACAAAAGCATTAAAAAAAAAGCAAAAAAAATAGCCAGACGTTATGGTCTGGCTATTTAGGAAAGCTTAGAAAGTAATATTCACACTTTTTAAAGTGTTATAATTTTCTCTTTATAAAGAAAAATTTAGTCTCTTCTCGGTTTTCTGTCTCTGTCATTACGGTCATTTCTACGATCGTTTCTGCGATCTCCTTCTTCACGTGGTGGTCTAGCTACATATCCTTCAGGTTTTTCTAATAAAGCCTTTCTAGATACTTTTTCTTTTCTAGTTCTAGGGTCTAAACCAAAGTATTTTACTTCAAATTCATCACCCATATTCACTACGTCAGAAACGTTTTCTGTGCGTTCCCATGCCAATTCAGACACGTGTAATAGCACTTCGTTTCCTGGAGCCTCAAGGTATTCTACTACTGCACCAAAATCTAACATTTTAATCACTCTTACCGTATAAGCATCACCTACAATTGGCTTAAATGTTAAAGATTCAATTTTAGCCAATACAGCCTCAATTCCTTCTGGATCAGTTCCTAAAATTTCAATAATACCTTCTTCAGTAATAGGATCTTCAGTAACAACAATTGTGGTTTTAGTAGTTTTTTGAAGTTCTTGAATCACTTTACCTCCTGGTCCAATAAAGGCACCAATATACTCGTTAGGGATTCTAGCCGTAATCATCTTAGGTGCGTAAGACTTCACCTCTGCTTTAGGAGCAGCAATAGTTTCTATCAATTTAGATAGAATATGCAGTCTCCCTGCCGATGCTTGTTTTAGTGCATTTACTAAAATTTCATAAGACAATCCTTTAACTTTAATATCCATTTGGCAAGCTGTAATACCGTCTGCCGTTCCGGTTACTTTAAAGTCCATATCACCTAAGTGATCTTCATCTCCTAAGATATCAGATAAAACTGCGTATTTTCCAGATTTTGCATCAGAAATTAATCCCATAGCAATACCAGAAACTGGTTTTTTCATTTGAACTCCAGCGTCCATAAGTGCCATGGTTCCAGCACATACAGTTGCCATTGAAGAAGAACCGTTAGACTCTAAAACTTCACTTACTATCCTTACTGTGTAAGGACAATCTGTTGGGATCTGATTTTTAAGTGCGCGTTGCGCTAAGTTACCGTGTCCTACTTCTCTTCTTGAAGTTCCTCTAATAGGTCTGGCCTCTCCTGTAGAGAAAGGAGGGAAGTTATAGTGTAAGTAAAATCTTTCTTCTCCTTCATAAGAGGGCATGTCTATTTTACTAGCTTCTCTAGAAGTTCCAAGTGTTACAGTAGCCAAAGCTTGTGTTTCACCCCTAGTAAAAATGGAAGATCCGTGTGTAGAAGGTAAGTAGTCAATTTCACACCAAATAGGTCTGATTTCGTCTGTCTTACGGCCATCTAAACGCAAGCCTTCATTTAAGGTCAGGTCACGAACTGCATTTTTCTCTGCTTTGTAGTAATACTTAGAAACTAAGTCTCCAAAGTCTGCCATTTCTTCTTCAGAAAAGCTCGCTTTAACTTCATCTTTAATAGCGCTAAATGCAGCAGAGCGTTCATGTTTAGCAGATCCTGCTTTTGCAATGGCATAAACTTTGTCATAAGCCATGTCGCTAATTTTTTGAGACAAGACTTCGTCTTCTCTTTCAGAATCGTACTCACGTACTGGTTTTTTCCCAAATGCCTCTGCCAAACGTATTTGAGCAGCACATTGAACCTTAATAGCATCATGAGCAAATTTAATGGCTTCTACCATTTCTTCTTCGCTAATTTCTAGCATTTCGCCTTCTACCATCATTACTGAATCTGCAGAAGCACCTATCACCATATCTAAATCTGAAACCGCCAATTGAGCTCTGGTTGGGTTAATAATAAATTTCCCATCTATTCGTCCCACTCTCACTTCTGAGATAGCACATTCAAATGGAAAATCTGACAACTGAATGGCAGCAGAAGCTGCCAAACCAGCCATAGCGTCTGGCATTACATCTTCATCATGAGACATGAGTTGGATCATTACCTGTGTTTCTGCATGGTAATCTTTTGGAAATAAAGGACGCAACACACGGTCTACAAGACGCATGGTTAACACCTCTCCGTCACTAGGTCTTGCTTCACGTTTGAAGAACCCACCTGGGTATCGGCCAGAGGCCGCAAATTTTTCACGGTAATCTACCGTCAAAGGCAAAAAGTCTACATCACTTTGCTTGTAGTTAGAAACTACCGTACAAAGCAACATACATTTACCAGATTGTACCACAACAGAACCATGTGCCTGCTTGGCTAATTTTCCAGTTTCAATAGAAATTTCTCTACCGTCACCTAGGTCAATGACCTCTTTAAATACTTTTGGAATCATAGTTTTTAATTACATCCACTCTCAGTGGGAAGTTAAACAATGGTCTCCGTCTGCTGGACGGCCAGTTTGTGTTGTTGTGTTGTTGTGTGTGACCAATGAAAAACTAGGATTAAGCTTTTTGATGTCCGGTTTAAAGTCCGGTCTTTTGAAATAAAAAAGGGAAGCCAAAGCCTCCCTTTTAAATTATTTACGGATACTAAGCTCCTTGATAATAGCACGATATCTCAAGACATCTTTCTTAATTAGGTAGTCTAATAAGCTCCTTCTCTTACCTACCAAACACACTAAAGAACGCTCCGTATTATAATCTTTGCGGTTTCTTTTTAAATGCTCAGTTAGGTGGTTAATTCTGTGTGTAAATAAGGCAATTTGCCCTTCAGATTTGCCAGTGTTAGTAGCAGTTTCGCCGTGTTTCTTAAAAATCTCGGCTTTAACTTCTTTAGTTAAATACATTCCAATATTATATTAAATGATTATGATGTATGTGATTGATTTTCAATCAGGGCGCAAATGTAATAAATGTTAGTGAAAACACACTACTTTTTTTTATTTTTTACAAGCCTAAATGCTTTATTGCAAGCGGCTTAGGCAAATGCTTTTCTAATGGGCTTGTTTTGTATAAGGTCTAAATAAAGGTTAATTTGTGTTTTAAGGGCTTTTCTGTGCACTATAAAGTCTAAGAAACCGTGTTCTAATAAAAATTCTGAAGTTTGAAAATCATCTGGTAAGTCTTTCCCTGTTGCTTCCTTTACCACCCTTGGGCCAGCAAATCCTATTAAGGCTCCTGGTTCTGCAATATTAATATCTCCAAGCATGGCGTAAGAGGCTGTGGTTCCTCCTGTGGTTGGGTCTGTACAAAGCGATACATAAGGTAAACCTGCTTCTGCTAATTGGGCCAACTTGGCCGATGTTTTAGCCAATTGCATGAGTGACAAAGCGGCCTCCATCATTCTAGCTCCTCCAGATTTTGAGATCATTAAAAAGGGGGTTTTATGTTGAATGGCGTAATTAATACCCCTAGCAATTTTCTCTCCTACCACGCTTCCCATAGAGCCACCAATAAAAGCAAAATCCATTGCACAAATCACAATATTTTTGCCATTAGATTTGCCATAGCCAGTTCTAACGGCGTCATGTAATCCTGTTTTCTTTTTGGCAGCCACTAAGCGATCTGAGTACTTTTTTGTATCCTCAAATTTTAACGGGTCTTTTGAACTTAATTTAGCATCTAATTCTATAAATTTATTTTTATCGAATAATATTTCAAAGTATTCTTTACTACCTATCCTTACGTGGTAGTCATCTTCTGGGCTGACATAGAAATTCTTAGCCAACTCATCAGATTCTACTATTTTTCCGGTGGGAGATTTATACCAAAGACCTTTTGGGGTATCTTTTTTTTCTTCCGTAGCGGTTTGTATTCCCTTTTCTGTTCTTTTAAACCAAGCAGACATATATGAATTAATTTAGATGGAAGCGAATACCCAATATGGAGATTCGCTTAAACAAACTTAGCAAAAAGCTAGGCTTTAAAAAAACTATAAGGTTTTAACGTTATTAAGGTCCTCAAAAGCCTTTGTTAATCTCCTCACAAAAGTCTTTTCTCCTTCACGGATCCAAACCCTTGGGTCATAGTACTTTTTATTAGGTTGGTCTGCGCCGTCTGGATTTCCAATTTGTCCTTGTAAAAACGCTTTATTATCTTGGATATAATCTCTAGTACCTTCTAAAAAGGCGTACTGAAGGTCTGTGTCTATGTTCATTTTTATGACTCCATAGCCAATTGCTTCTCTAATTTCTTCTACAGTAGAGCCTGAACCACCGTGAAATACAAAATCTATTGAATTGTGCTTTAGCTGGTATTTTTTAGAAATATAATCTTGAGAGTTTAAAAGAATTTTTGGAGTTAATTTTACATTTCCAGGCTTGTAAACTCCATGCACATTACCAAAAGCAGCTGCTATAGTAAATCTAGGGCTTATTTTAGATAACTCTTCATAAGCGTAGGCTACTTCTTCTGGTTGGGTATATAATTTAGAATCATCTATATCTGAGTTGTCAACACCATCTTCTTCACCTCCTGTAATTCCCAATTCTATTTCTAAAGTCATATCCATTTTGCTCATTCTAGCCAGGTATTCTTTACAAATAGCAATATTTTCCTCAATGGGTTCTTCAGATAAATCTATCATATGTGAGCTAAATAATGATTTTCCAGTTTCAGCAAAATGCACCTCACTTGCTTCTAGCAAACCATCTATCCATGGCAATAATTTCTTGGCACAGTGGTCTGTGTGTAAAATGACAGTAGCGCCGTATGCGGCTGCTAGCTGATGTACGTGTTTGGCCCCGGCAATAGCCCCTTGAATGGCAGCTAGTTGTTTGTCATTAGAGAGTCCTTTTCCAGCATTAAACTGTGCCCCTCCATTAGAGAATTGAATAATTACCGGTGCATTTAAATGAGCAGCTGTTTCCATGACAGCATTAATAGTGTTTGAGCCTGTTACGTTTACCGCTGGCAGCGCAAAGCCTTTTTCCTTGGCATAGTTAAAAATTTCTTGAACTTGATCTCCTGTGGCTACGCCAGCTTTAATGTTGTGGGACATGTAATTATTTGTCTAATTTGATTAGGAACACAAAAATAGAAAAAATATAGGCTTAAAACGGATAATTAATACCAATATTTAATATGGAATTCGCAAAATTATAGTCTCTGAACCAGCGTTTTGAGATTGTTTCTGAGGGATTGTAGGTTTTAAAGCCTATATCTAGTCTAAAAACAAAATAGGTAAAATCATACCTGACACCAAAACCACTCCCTATGGCTAATTGTTTTAAAGAGGAGAGTCCTTGAAAGGAGCGCTCAGGATCTTCTACACCGTCTAGTGCATTCCAAATATTTCCTGCATCGGTAAATAAAGCACCTTTGAACGCACCTAGAAGGGGGAACCTATATTCTAAGTTAAAAGCCAGTTTAAGGTTTGCCTCGTTAAAGTCATTGAGATTGTCTGTGCTTCCTGGCCCCAGTGAATAAGCATTCCAAGCCCTATTATCATTAGAACCTCCAGCAAAATAAGACCTTGCAAAAGGAATGGTATTTGCATTTCCATACGGAATGGCTATGCCACCAAAACTTCTAAAAGCCAATACTTGGTCTCTTCCAAGCCGCCAATGTTTTATGTAATCTAATTCTGTTTTCAGATACTGGGCATAGGGAACACCTGCTAGAAGTTTAATTCCATTTTCCTGACTTTCAATAGGGAGTACAGAAGAGAGTAAGCTAATTAAATTCCCTGCACTTTCTAATTTAACTCTGAACTGATAAAATTCAGGGTCTATAATTTCTCTTTTGTTGTTTTTAGTAAAAGTAAATTGACTGCTAGATATTAGGTTATTTTCTGTCAGTCTAATTTTTCTTTCCTCTATTCTTTGTACTTCTTTATAGGAGATTAAGTTAGGGCTTTGTTCTTTTAAAAAAGTAGATACAAAAGCATTCGCTCCTTCTGGGATTCTGAGTGAAGGGGTTTCTGAGGCTGCGTTTTCAAAAAAAGAGGTATAAGTAGGATCTAATACAAATTCAGAGGCCACTGTGTTAAGCCTGTTAAAGGTGGTTCTGTAAACGCTGTAAAAACGCTCTGGATTTAAATTTTGTACATATTGCACTTCTAAAAGACTGGCATTAAATTTTCTGTAATCATCTGGGGTCCAAACAAACCCATAAGTAGCATTGAGCGTTTGTTTGTCTAAACCTATATTTTTCTGAAAACTACTTCCTACACTAATTCTTGTTTGCGGTAAGCTATTTTTAGAAATGAGTTTTTTTAAAGAAATAAAAGGGAACCATAAATTGGGGATAGTGAGGTTTAAATCTGCGCCTATTTCTGATAAGTACTTTTCAGTAGAGAGTGCTGCGTCTCCAAGAAACCCCACTGAACCCCTTCCAGAGAGGCTTAGAATTTCTGCACCACCAAAAATATTTCTTGCCATTAAAGAGCTGCTAAAGGCAAGTCCTAGCCTTTGAATATTTGAGTGGGTTACGTCTAAGTTGACTTGTCCTGCATAGGTGTCTTTTGAAACTAGGTAAATGTCTGCTTGTAGATTTTTATCTTTTTGAAGTTCACTGATAGAAATATTAGGGTACTTAAAGGTGTTTAAACTGCTTATTTTTCTATAGGTCCTCTGCCTGTTAAGCTCTGAGTAAATAGCTCCTTCTGATAAATAAACGGGGTCTGTAAGAATTCTTGGTTTGTATTTAAGTTTATTTTTAAAATATATTTTATACGCCTTATAAGAGATTGAATCTAAATCACTCTTGGGCGTATTATAAGGAATATCTGTATAAATATTTACGGCATTAATTTTTCTTATGCTATAAGGGGTAACATCCTCCTGATTTGTTTCTTTTGGGTTTTTAACTGTGAGTGTCACCATTAAGGAGGGATTAATGTTTTTTAAAATTGTGTCTCTTTGAATGCTGTAGCTAACGGCGCTTTCCTGAAAATTGTAAATCCCATTATTTTTTGCTAATTCACTAATTCTAACCCTTTCTTTATCAAAATCTTCATATTGAAATGGCATTCCTATTTTAATTAGAGTTTCTTTTATGTGACTGCGGAATAAGCTGTCTAAATCTTTTGATATAAAAACTTTAGAAATAGAGTCAATAATATATATAGGCCCAGTATTTACTTTGTATTGTACGGTAGCTTTTGATTTTTTTTGATGCTTAATAATTGCAGTAGTTACTTCTGTATTAAAATAGCCCAGTGTTTCATAATATGACTTAAGTCTCAAGCTAGATTTAGCAGTGCTTTTTTGATCAATTAAAACCGGTGTTTCTCCTATTCTATTAAGCCAATTATCTTTCTCTGAGTCTCTGCTTAAGTTGCTAATATTTAGTTTTAAAGGGGTTCCAAAAATATAGGTGTTGGGTTGCTGTAAAATGAGGTTGTTAATACCTGCTTCTTTAACGACTTTGCCTGACAGGATAATTTCATTCTTTCTTAATAGCACTTCATTTTCAGGAATATTTTTTAATGGGTTGCAACCATAAATGGTGCTCACCAGCAAGATAAAGCTTACTTTTGTAAATAAATTATTAAGGGAATGGGCCCATTTCATACGTCCAAAAATACACTATTTGTATGGTTGTTAAAAGCCAAATAAAACTTATAAAAAGCCTTCATCAAAAAAAATACAGAAAGGAGCACGGGCTTTTTCTAATTGAAGGGAAAAAAGGAATTAATGAGGCGCTTGCAAACGGCTTAGAGCCCTACTTGCTATGTTCAAATATATCTGAAATGAAAACAACTTTTGCTTATGAAAAAGTAAGCAAACTTGAGTTAGAGCAAATAAGCGCTCTTAAAAATCCAAATGGTTATGTGGGTATTTTTAAAATTCCAAAAACAAAATCTTTGGATTTTTCTAATTGGATACTGGTATTAGATGGCGTTCAAGATCCTGGAAACTTAGGCACTATAATAAGGTTGTGTGATTGGTTTGGGATTTCCCAAATACTTTGTTCTAAAGACACAGTAGACTGTTTTAGCCCAAAGGTGGTTCAGGCTTCTATGGGCTCTATAACTAGGGTTCTGGTTTACTATGAAGATTTAGAAGCTGTTTTAAGTTCTTGTAAAAAAGAGATTTATGGAACTTTTATGGAAGGGAATGCCATTTCTAAAATAGATTTTAGTATTCCAGGAATAATAGTATTGGGCAATGAAGGCCAAGGAATTTCTAAAGACATTTCAAATTTAGTGAGTAAAAAAATCAGTATTCCAAGCTTTGGTAATTCTGAGGCTGAAAGCTTAAATGTAGCTAGTGCAGCCGCTGTGCTTCTGTATGAAATGAGAAGAGTTAGGCCTTAATAGCAGTTTAGATTCTTAGCTGTAAATCCTATTTAAGGATAAAGATTTGTATGATTTAAATACCTTTTTGTTGCAAATATTTAAATGATTTTATCAGCCGTTTTATTCAAAAGTAAAAACTAGAAATAGCCCCCTAGACCTCATTTTGTCTATATTAGCTGTCCAGGGGCTTGACGGATCTTGATCTCTAATGGCATCGTCATTTAAGGCAAAGGCACCCCTTATAGAAGGCGTGAATTTAAAGTAAGGAAGGTAGAAGTCTATGCCCACACCTATTTGGTATCCATAATTCCACTTTTCAGTTTTAAAAGTGCCGCTGTAATTGTCTGCTGTACTCTCAGAGTTACTGCTTATATTATACGAAACATAAGGCCCCCCTATTAAAAATGGACGCCAATTGGCTATTCTTTTTGCACTGAATTTTATTAGTAATGGGAGGTCAATAAAGGCTGATTTAAGGCTTCTAATGCTATCGTTTTTAGTTGATAGACTTGGGCTCTCAAAAATTAAATTTCTTTTACCACTGTAAAAACCAGGTTCAAGCCTAAGGTCTAAAAAATCATTAATCCTTATTTCTCCAATAAGCCCTAGGTTAAAACCTGCTGTTTTTTCTACTAAAATTTGAGTATCTCCAATACCTTGTCTTAAAAAAGAAGTTTGATAGTCAAATTGGTTAAACCCAATAAAATACCCCCAATTTAAAAGTTTTTTGTCATCGTTAGGGATATTACTTACTGCATTCTCGTTAAATTGTGTCCATGCCGTTTGTGGAATGAATAAAATAAGAAGTAGATAATAAAGTAATTTTAGACTCATAGTAAGTGACGTTTCACTACTTTGTTGCTTTGTATATAGTGGCAACCCCTAAAGTTTGCGGGTAGTGTGTTACTGTATTAAACCCAATTTTGGTTAAAATATTGTTGAACTTTTCCCCGTGAGGAAAAACAGCAGCGGATTCTGACAAATAAGAATAGGCACTTTTGTCTTTGGAGAAGAGCCTTCCTATGACTGGAAGTATAAATTTTGTATAGAGAGTATACCCTTGTTTAAAAGGTGTTTTTTCAGGGACAGATGTTTCTAAAATAACAACTGTTCCGTGATCTCTTAAAACCCTGAGAATTTCACTGAGTCCTAGTGTTAGATTTTCAAAATTCCTAACACCAAAGGCAACCGTAATTGCGTCTATACTGCTATCTTTAAAAGGAAGCGCTTCACTGTCACCAATAATCATTTTAATTTTATGGTCTAGCTGCTTTAGAGTCACTTTATGTTTCCCAACGTCTAGCATACCAGGAGAGAGGTCTAAACCAATAATTTCTGAAGCAGAAGTCTCTGCTAAATGTATGGCTAAATCTCCTGTTCCTGTTGCAATATCTAGCACTATATCTGGTTTTGTTGCCTCTATCATAGCCACCACTTTTTTTCTCCAAGAAATATCTATTCCAAAAGAAATGACTCTATTTAAAGCATCGTAATTTTTGGCAATACCATTAAACATATTGCGGACCTGGATTTTCTTTCCTTCTTGGCTATTCTGATAAGGAGTTACTGGATTAGACATGCTTTTTTTTGGCAAAGATAGGTTTTACTGCGCTTTATAAATGCACAAATAAATTTAGTAAATTATAATTGTGTAATTTTGTTAAATAATACTATCTTAAATAAACTTGTAACAGGTAGTTGTAACAAGCATATGCTTAACATCTTACATCATTCATGAAGATTATCATTGCAGGCGCTGGGGAAGTTGGTTTTCATCTCGCAAAACTGTTGTCTTACGAATCTCAAGATATTACCTTAATAGATTCAAATAAAGACAGTCTCTCCTATGCAGACAACCACTTAGATATTAGAGTTTTAAAAGGGGACGCTACCTCTATAAGTGTACTTGAAGACGCTAGAGTTTCTCAGTCAGACTTGGTTATAGGAGTGACCTCTTCAGAGACTACAAATTTAACACTCTGTATGCTAGCCAAGCAACTGGGATGTAAAAGAACCATAGCTAGAATATCTAATACAGAGTTTATAGATAATAAAGATCTCATTCGTTTTTCAGATTTAGGTATTGATGAACTTATCTCACCAGAAGAGTTAGCGGCTACTGAAATACAGTTGCTAATAAACCAGTCTGCATTTAATGACACCTATGAATTTGAAGGAGGCACGCTTATTATGGTGGGTATTTGCTTGCCTATAGGTGCTCCATTTGTAGGCAAAATGGTGAAACATGCCGCAGAGATTTTTCCAGAAGTGCACTTTATGCCTATTGCTATTAAAAGGTCAGGCACACAATTTACCGTAATTCCAAGGGGAGATACTATTTTTCAAGCAGAAGACCAGGTATATTTTATCACCTCAAAAGAGGGAGTAGAAGAATTGTATAAGATGACAGGAACTGTTAAAAAAGACATTAAAAATGTCATGATTCTTGGTGGCTCTAAGGTGGGTCAAAAAACAGCAAGGGACTTATGTAGTAGAAAATTCAATGTGAAACTTATAGAGAAGGATAAACAAAAGGCCTCTGAACTGGCAGAACAGTTGCCTAACGCACTTATTATTAATGGAGATGGAAGAAACGTTGAATTGCTAGAAGAGGAATCTCTTTCTGCTATGGACGCTTTTATAGCAGTAACTGGTAATTCAGAAACAAATATTATGTCTTGTTTGGTGGCTAAATCTAAAAACATTAAAAAGACTATTGCGCTAGTAGAAAACATGGACTACTTCCAGTTATCTCACTCAATAGGAATAGATACACTTATAAATAAAAAACTTTTAGCTGCCAATAACATTTTTAGATTTATTAGAAAGGGAGAGGTAGTAGCTATGACTAGGTTAAACAACTTAAATGCAGAAATTTTAGAGTTTATAGTGAAGTCTAAATCTGCGGTATCCGATAAATTAATCAAAGACATTGACTTTCCAAGATTGGCAACTATTGGGGGTGTTATTAGAGATGGAGTTGGAATTATTGCCCTAGGTTCCTTTAAAATATCTGAGGGTGATAGAGTAGTGGTCTGTTGTTTGCCTAGCGCCATTCCTAAAATTGAAAAGCTCTTTTTATAAATGCGTTTAAACGGTAAAATTATTCTCCACCTCATGGGGTTGTTGCTTTTATGCAACGGCGCTTTTATGATGGTTGCAGCACTAATCAGTGTTATTTACAAAGATGGTGTCACCACGTCTATCACATTAGCAGCTATTGTGACCATGATGATTGGTTTAATTTCTATGTTTTTCACTAGGGATCATAAAAAAGAGGTAAAACCAAAAGAGGGCTACATCATAGTTACATTTGGATGGTTGGTAATGTCTCTCTCTGGAGTACTCCCCTATCTATTTAGCGGCGCTATTCCAGATATCACTAATGCTTTTTTTGAAACCATTTCTGGTTACACCACTACGGGTGCCTCTATTTTAGACGATATTGAATCTTTGCCAAAAGGAATTTTATTCTGGAGAAGCTTAACACATTGGATAGGAGGTATGGGAATTATTGTACTTGCCATTGCTATTTTACCCCTTTTAGGTATTGGTGGTATGCAGCTTTTTGCAGCAGAAGCCCCTGGGCCAAGCGCAGATAAATTACACCCTAGAATTACAGATACAGCCAAGCGGTTGTGGTACATATATGTGGGTTATACGGCAGCTCAAACGCTCTTGCTAAAATTAGCAGGCATGAACTTTTTTGATGCTATTAACCATGCTATGGCTACACTTTCTACAGGCGGTTTTTCTACTAAAAACGCAAGTTTAGCTTATTGGAATGACCAACCTATTATTCAGTATATAGTAATCCTTTTTATGTTTTTAGCAGGTTCTAATTTTGTACTGAGTTACTTTGCTTTTAAGGGAAAAGTACAGCGAGTTATAAAGGATGAAGAGTTCAGATTTTACCTTGGGTTTATTGTTATTTTTAGTGTTATAGCTACTTTAATTGTTCTTTTTCAAGCAGAGCCAGCTATTTCAGACACATTCCCCATGGTCCACGGTGCAGCAGAGAGTGCTTTTAGACATGCATTATTCCAAGTATTGGCAGTGGTTACCACAACTGGTTTTGTGACAGCAGATTTTACAGGATGGACACCTTTTTTAACTATATTTTTCTTTGGCCTTATGTTTTTAGGAGGTTCTGCAGGTTCTACTGCCGGAGGGATTAAAGTGATGAGGCATTTATTGATCATTAAGAATGGTTTGTTGGAATTTAAAAGAACCCTTCATACCAACGCTATTATACCGGTTCGCTATAATAACAAAACCGTAGCACAGCACATTGTCTATAATATTATTGCTTTTTTTGTACTCTATATGCTGCTCTTTATTATTGGAGCTTTAGTGTTGGGGTTTATAGGCTTAGATTTTGAATCTGCCGTTGGTGGTGCTGCTACTTCACTTGGAAATGTGGGACCAGGTTTGGGAAGTCTAAATCCGTTGTCTAATTTTAATAGCCTTCCTGCTTTTGGCAAGTGGTGGTGTGGTTTTTTAATGCTGTTAGGTAGGCTTGAGCTTTTTACGGTCTTGATCTTATTTTCTCCTTATTTTTGGAGGAAGATATAACTAAAAAAGCCCACTGATTAGCGGACTTTTACAATTATAATGTGTTCTTCTATTTAAGAAACTGCTGCTTTAATTCTGGCCATGGCGGCAATAAGTGATTCTTCAGAAGCTGCGTAGGATATTCTAATGCAGTTTGCATTTCCAAAAGCTTCTCCAGTAACAGTGGCCACCAAAGCTTCTTCTAGTAGAAAAATAGCAAAATCCGAGGAATTGTTAATAAGAGTTCCTTTTAATGTTTTACCAAAAAAAGCACTCACATCTGGAAACACATAAAACGCACCTTCAGGTATGTTGAGCTTAAATCCTGGAATATCTCCTAGTAAGCCTAAGACAAGATCTCTTCTGTTGTGAAAAGCATCGATCATATGTTTAATACTGCTTACGGGGGCTTGAAGGGCTGTAATGGTAGCTCTTTGAGCTATAGAATTGGCTCCAGAAGTATTCTGTCCTTGGTATTTAGTACAGGCTTTAGCAATCCATTCTGCAGCACCCAAATATCCAATACGCCATCCAGTCATAGCAAAGGCTTTGGAAACACCATTTACAGTAATGGTTCTGTCATACATACCTTCAATTCCTGCAATACTTACGTGACTTCCAATAAAATTAATATGTTCGTAAATTTCATCAGATACAATAAATATACCAGGATATTTTTTTAATACTTCCGCAAGTGCTTCTAGCTCTTTTTGGTTGTAAACAGAACCACTTGGATTGCATGGAGAGCTAAACCAAAGCATTTTGGTTTTAGGAGTAATGGCCGCCTCTAATTGAGCCGGTGTCATTTTAAAATCTGTGTCTATACTTGTAGCTACCTCTATTGGTATTCCTTCTGCCAATTTTACTATATCACTATAACTCACCCAATAAGGAGCTGGTAATATGACCTCATCTCCTTGGTTTAACATCACCATGGCAACATTAGCTAAGGATTGTTTGGCACCTGTAGAAACTACAATCTGATTGGCTTTGTATGTTAAGTGGTTATCCCTTTTAAATTTTTCTACAATGGCTTCTTTTAAGTCTTGGTAACCCTCTACTGGAGAGTAACTAGAATAATTATCATCTATGGCTTGTTTGGCTGCGTTCTTAATAAAGTCTGGAATATTAAAATCTGGCTCCCCTAAACTGAGTCCAATAATGTCCTTTCCGGCTATTTTTAATTCTCTGGCTTTAGCCGCCATAGCTAAGGTGGCAGAGGTTGCCATGCCATTAATTCTATCTGATAAATGTTGCGTACTCATGTTGCTTTAGTATTGTAAACTAGGATTTTGTCCTAAACTTTTTAAATGTTTAAAGTGTGAAATGATAGCCTTCCTAGTTGTTTTATACTCGTGATAAGGCAAATTGAACTCTTTAGCTGTTTCTTTTACAATTTTAGCAATGTTTGAGTAGTGTATGTGACTGATATTTGGAAAAATATGATGTTCAACCTGGTGGTTAAGCCCCCCAGTAAACCAGTTTATAAGCCTGTTCTTAGTGCCAAAATTTACGGTAGTAAACAATTGGTGAATAGCCCAAGTATTTTTCATGCTTCCTTCTTTATTAGGCAGAGGAGTGTCTGCGTGGTCAATAATATGAGCCAATTGAAATACAATACTCAAAATAAGTCCGGCTACATAATGCATGATAAAAAATCCGATGAGAATTTTATACCAAGCAATGTCTAAAAATACCATAGGGATCACAATCCAAATACCTGCATAAATAATTTTAGCAATTAATAATTTGCTCCAATTTACTACTGGATTAGGTAATTTACCATAGGACAATTTTCTTTTTGTATAGCGATACATCTGTTGAAAATCTGTAGTTATAGCCCAATTAAAAGTAAGTAATCCGTATAATAACACAGAATATAAATGCTGGAATTTATGGTATTTTTTCCAATCTGCATGCTTTGAGAAACGCAGGATACGACCGGCGTCTAAATCTTCATCGTGATCTGGTATGTTGGTATAGGTGTGATGAAGCACATTGTGCTGTACCTGCCAATTGTATACATTTCCAGCTAAAATATAAATACTACTACCCATGAGTTTATTTATCCATTTTTTATTGGAATAAGCACCGTGGTTTCCGTCATGCATGACATTCATTCCAACGCCAGCCATTCCAACACCCATGACTATGGTTAAAATTAAATTAGCCCAATTTGGAAGGTTTAAAGTCAGAATTAAAAAGTAGGGAGCTAAGAATAGAGTGAACATCACTAGCGTTTTAATATGCAGGGCCCAGTTGCCAGTTTTTTTAATTTTGTTCTCGTTAAAATAACCGTTTACTCTTTTGTTGAGCGTTTTGAAAAATTGGGCTGGGTCATTTCTAGAGAATGTAACTTGGGATGTTTTCATATAAAAAATGATTTAATTACAAAGATAGGTTAAAGCGAGTGGATGGTTTTGGTATAAATCATAAAAAAATGTTGTTTTTTTGTATAAAACTTGGAGTATGGATGCCAATCTTATATACAAACACTTTCCAAATCTGTCAGAAAAACAGCAAGAGCAATTTGAGTCCTTAGCGGATTTGTATGCAGATTGGAACTTGAAAATAAATGTAGTGTCAAGAAAGGATATTGAAGAGCTATATCTCAGGCATGTACTACATTCTTTAGCCATTGCAAAATTTATAAAGTTCAACCCCGGAGCAGAGGTCTTAGATGTAGGAACGGGGGGTGGTTTTCCTGGAATTCCATTAGCCATTCTTTTTCCAGAAACGCATTTTACTTTGGTTGATGCCATTGGCAAAAAAATTAAGGTGGTACAAGAAGTAATAGACGGTTTGGGTTTAGAAAATGTCACAGCCAAGCACTTAAGGGTAGAAGAAGAGAAAAACCAATTTGATTTTGTAGTGAGCAGGGCTGTGGCAGCCATGCCTACTTTTATGAGGTGGATTAAAGGGCGTATTAAAAAGAACTCAGAACATTCTATTAAGAACGGAGTATTATACCTTAAAGGAGGTGATTTAGAAGAAGAGCTTAAAGACTATAAAACGGTTCAGATTTATTCTCTGACGGATTATTACGAGGATCCATTTTTTGAAACAAAAAAGCTGGTGTACCTCCCACAGAAATTTAAAGGCTAAAACAAATACTCACACAAAGCTTAGTTATGTCAAAATTATTAAATGTTATTGCAGAAATTGAGCTTCATAAGAAAAGGGTGCCCCTCCCTTTAAAGTTAAAAAAACTCACTGAAGATTTTACAGAGCAGTTGTTTGAAATCCTTTTTGATTCTGAGGTCCATACTCAAAACGGCTTACATAATTTATCAATTACTTTTGAAAGAATGGTCAGTTTGGCTTGTTGGAACCCAAATGATTCTTGTAAAAGCGTTTGGGAAAAATACTTAAATGAACTGCCTCATATTTTAAAAAGACTTCACTTAGACGCCCAATCTATCTTGAGTGGAGATCCTGCCTCTAGAACATTAGAAGAGATTTATTTATCTTATCCTGGTTTTTACGCAGTGGCTATTTATAGATTGGCACACCCTTTGCAGCTTATAAATTTTCCTTTGGTTCCTAGGCTTATGACAGAGTTTGCCCATAGCAAAACAGGAGTGGATATTCATCCTGGAGCTGTCATAGGAACCTCATTTTGTATGGACCATGCTACTGGAATTGTAATTGGGGAGACGGCTGTTATTGGAGATCACGTTAAAATATATCAGGGCGTAACCTTGGGGGCACTTTCTGTTAGCAAGTCCATGAGTGCTTTAAAAAGGCACCCTACCATTGAGAATCATGTAACTATCTATGCAAACGCTACTATTTTAGGTGGAAAAACTGTGATTGGAAAAAATTCTACAATAGGAGGAAATACTTGGGTGACAGCTTCTGTTCCTGAAAATTCAATGGTCTTTCACAGCTCAGAAATTAAAATTAAAAAGAATGTCAAATAAACTAGAGCAGTTAGTAGGGAATACACCACTGGTAGCATCTGCAGTATTGAATTTAAATAAAAACGTTCGCTTATTATTTAAATTAGAAGGGCAAAATCCGGGAGGAAGTGTGAAGGATAGAGCTGCATTAAATATGATTTCAGAGGCCCTAAGACGTGGTGATATTAATAAAAATTCTTTACTTATAGAGGCCACTAGCGGAAACACAGGAATTGCACTAGCCATGATTGCAGCAGTAAATGGACTTCAGATAGAGCTAGTCATGCCAGAAAATTCTACTATTGAACGGGTTCAAACCATGCGGGCTTATGGCGCTAAGGTAACCCTTACTTCAGAAACTATAGGAATTGAAGGGGCTAGAGATTACGCAGAAAAAAAAGTAAAGGAGGAGGGGTACTTTTCATTTAATCAATTTTCTAATCCAGACAATTGGAAAGCACACTACAAATCTACCGGTCCTGAAATTTGGAATGACACCAAAGGAGGGGTCACTCATTTTGTTTCTTCTATGGGAACTACAGGAACTATTATGGGTACTTCTACTTATTTGAAAGAGATGAATCCGGCCATTCAAATTGTAGGGGTGCAGCCAGAAGACGGCACTAAAATTCCAGGGATTAGAAAATGGCCAGAAGCCTATTTACCAAAAATATTTAATCCCTCTAAAGTAGATCTCATTTTAGAAGTTAATCAGTCAGAGGCTGAAAAGCACACCAGACTTTTGGCAGAAAAAGAGGGGATATTTGCAGGGATGAGTTCTGGAGGAGCTGTTTCTGCTGCCTTAAGGCTCTGTAATACTATAGAAAGTGGTGTGGTTGTGGTGATTATTTGCGATAGGGGAGATAGGTATCTTTCTTCTGGAATTTTTGATTAGTAAGCGCCATAATTAAAATACTCACTGTAGTTTAATAAAAAAGGCCCCGAGAAAGAGGGGCCTTTTTGAAGACTTTATAAAGCATTGGGGCCAGAAGGCCCAAAGAATGTTAGCCTAAGAATGGGTATCTGTAATCTACTGGCGTGACAAAAGTCTCTTTAATGAGTCTTGGAGACACCCAGCGCAATAGGTTTTGAGCAGAACCAGCCTTATCATTGGTTCCAGAAGCTCTAGCGCCACCAAAAGGTTGCTGGCCCACAACGGCGCCCGTGGGCTTGTCATTGATGTAAAAGTTTCCAGCACAGTTTTGAAGTGCCGTAGTGGCCTGTGTAATGGCATAGCGGTCTGTAGATAATACAGCCCCTGTCAGTGCGTATTCAGAGGTGGCATCTATGAGCGTTAAAGTGTCTTCCCAGGCGCTGTCTTCGTACACATAAACCGTAAGTACGGGCCCAAAAAGTTCCGTTTCCATAGTTTTGTAATGTGGGTTGGTGGTTAGAATAACCGTAGGCTCAATAAAATACCCTTTGGACTTATCATATTTGCCACCTGCTACTATCTGGGCATCGGGGTCTTTTCTGGCCTGATCTATATAGCTGGCCAATTTATCAAAAGAACCCTCGTGAATGACGGCTGTAATAAAGTTAGACATGTCTTCCGGAGAACCAGGGGCATTCATACTGTCTAGCTGTGTTTTTACTCTAGATAGAATATCATCAGCCATAGATTTTGGCAAATAGACCCTAGAAGCTGCGCTACATTTTTGTCCTTGAAATTCAAAAGCCCCTCTTACCATGGCCGTAGCTACTTGTTGTGGGTGGGCTGTTGGGTGGGCTAAGATAAAATCTTTACCTCCTGTTTCTCCTACTATCTTGGGGTAGGTTTTATAGGTATCTATTTGATTTCCTATTTGTTTCCAAAGGGCTTTAAAAACAGCAGTGGATCCTGTAAAATGAAGTCCTGAAAAGTCTGGACTTGCTAATACGGTGTCTGAAACCATCACTGGATCTCCATATACTACATTGATCACTCCTGCTGGTAAACCAGCTTCTGCGAAAACATCTACAATCACTTTAGCGGAAAAAATTTGACTGTCAGATGGTTTCCAAACCACTACATTTCCCATCATGGCAGCAGAGGCAGGAAGATTTCCTGCTATGGCTGTAAAGTTAAAAGGAGTAATGGCATATATAAAGCCTTCAAGAGGCCTATACTCTACGCGGTTCCAAATGCCCTCTGCAGAGTCTGGTTGTCCCTCGTAAATTTCTTGCATATAAGATACGTTAAACCTAAGAAAATCTATGAATTCACAAGCTGCGTCAATCTCTGCTTGGTGTATGGTTTTAGACTGCGCTATCATAGTTGACGCATTTATTTTAGCTCTGTAAGGACCTGCAAGGAGTTCTGCAGCCTTTAAGAAAATTGCTGCGCGCTGTTCCCATGGCATAGCTGCCCATGCAGTTCTGGCCTTTAGAGCAGTATTTATAGATTCTTGCACCTGTTTTTTGTCTGCTATGTGGTACTGGCCTACAATGTGTTTGTGGTCATGTGGTGGGGTTATATTTCTAGTATTCCCTGTTCTGACCTCCTGCCCATTTATATACATAGGAACGTCTACTTGAGCGTTGTAATACGCTTTGTATTGTTCTAAAACATCCTTTCGTTCTGGACTTCCTGGTGCAAAAGATTTAATGGTTTCATTATATGCTACTGGTACTTGAAAAAAGCCTTTACCCATAGTTTTATTTTTTATGATTGCTATACAATTAACTAAAAGCAAAAGTACAAATTATATAATGCCCTAAAAAATGACAGCTCACTTAATTTTAGGTGCTTTGCAGTATCTTGCCACAAGGCTAACTAATCTCTTATAAGGCTAGAATTAGCACTTCCTACCCCAACTAAACGTTCGTATAGATCTCCAAAACCTCTAAAATAGACAAATATTTGATATTGGTTTTCTGTAAAGTGAAAGCTACCGTCTATAGCGTATGGATCGTAATTTTCAATACTGCCTGTGGCTAAATTTTCAGTAGCCAGCGCATAGCTGTAATTGTAAAAACCCTGCTTAAATAGTATTTTGGCCTGATAACTATTGCTGGCTGGATCATAAGACATTTTGTACTCTGGTGTTAATTCATAGTTATTGAATTTCCCAATCACGTATAAGTGGGTGTTTTCGTTGCCAAGACCAGATGGCTTTAAGCCAAAGTGCACCCATGAATAATCTGCCTCTCTCTGTGGGATAATACCTTGAAGAGTCCTGACCATAAAATCTCCGTTTAAATCTGGAAAGTAGGTATAGGGCTTATTATTTCTGGGGATGTTGGTATATAAATAATGTTCGTAAATATCATTGAGGTCTATTTGTCTAATGGTGGCTGTAGCTGCCCTGATGTCCTTAGTATCAAAATTTAAATATTCATTACCACCTTTGAAACTACTAGGCAAATCATAGTCATAAATTAAGGTAGCGCCATTGTTAAACTGAGGTTGTAGACCGCTTTTGATTTCTGACCATTGGTAGTTTTTAATAAGAACTACTTTTAGTTCAGTCTCTGGTTTGTTTAGACCTATTCCTTGGACATTGACAGAAAACTGTAATACTTGGTGGCTGTTCATCTTTTCAAATGTCCTACTCCTTCTCACTGATGCCTGAACGCTTACCGCGCCTTCATAGACCATAAACTTTCTTGAAAACTGTAGAATGTCTTGTGTATTAAAAATCTGAAGCATATAATTTCCAGAAATTTTAGGACTTACAAATTCATTTGGAATAGAGAGTTGGAAGTGGGTATATGAAACCAGTGTATTGTAGCTGTTGGGGTGTTCTAAAATTCTCTGGTTGTCTACGCCTTCAAGATATTGTGGTTTTAATAAATCTGAGGGGCTCCAATCTGACCGGCAATGTATTATTTTGTAATAATAGTCTTGCTCATTGGCTAATAGGTCGTCAAATTGAAGCAACATGATTTCACCTAATTTAACAATGGGAAATTGATCTCCTGAATTACTTTTAAACTCAATGGTTTTAATATGAGAGGGAGGGGCAACCTCTAGTAGCTCCTGTCCTTTTAAATTCCAGAAAAAAAACAGGCAAATTAAGAAGTAGATATATTTAAAATGTTTAATAAAAATAGGCATTTCAAAGGATTTAAGGCATTAAAGATAAACAAAAATAAGGCCTTTAAATGAACCTTCATTTTTGCTTCTAAATTTATGAGTAATTATTATGAATACTTTCCATTATGTGGTAAATTTGTTGCGAATTTTTGTTTACTTTAAGGTTATAAATATATGTCTAAAGACATTCAGATTAAAAAAGGATTAGATATTCATTTAGTGGGTGCTGCTAAGGCACAAACCAATGAAACCAAAATAAGTGCTACTTATAAAGTTTCACTAGAAGATTTTCACGGATTAGTACCAAAATTATCTATTAAAGAAGGCGCTCAAGTTCAGGCTGGAGAGCCGTTGTTCCATGATAAAAATAAGGAGTCTATACAGGTAGTTTCTCCAGTAAGTGGCACTTTAACTGCTGTTGAACGAGGTGATAGAAGACGCATTTTATCTCTTAGTATTGCTTCAGATGGTGCTCAAACCCCGGTTCAGCACCCTGTTATAGACATTGTTGCCGCAGACGCCGCAGCTATAAAGGCATATATGCTCATGGCAGGTGTTTGGCCTTTTGTAAAACAGAGGCCTTATGACGTGATTGCAGATCCAGACCAAACACCTAAAGGAATTTTTATATCTGCTGTAAATACGGCGCCGTTAGCTGTAGATTTAGACTATGTGCTCAAGGGGCAAGAACTAGTTCTTCAGGCTGCTGTGAGTGCCTTGTCAAAATTAACTTCAGGGAGCGTACATCTTTCTATAAAGGACCAAAATAGTCCTATGGCTGGCTTAAAAGACTGTGAGTTTCACGTAGTTTCAGGACCTCACCCGTCAGGTTTGGTAGGAACGCTTATTAATAAGGTAGATCCTATTAATAAGGGTGAGGTGGTGTGGACCATTAGCGCTCAAGACCTTTTAATTATTGGAAACTTATTACAAAATGGAGTTTTCAATGCTACTAGAACTTTTGCTTTGGCAGGTTCTGCTATTAAAAACCCTCAATATTTTACAGCTCATATTGGAGCTGAACTAGCTCCTATTATTCATATAGCTGGTGTAGCTCAGCAGCATTACAGACTTATTAACGGAGACGTCCTCACAGGTCTTACTGTAGACAAGGAAGGAAATCTTGGGTATAGAAATACGGTAGTGACTGCTATTCCAGAAGGAGATGATTATGATTTTTTTGGCTGGAACAAACCAGAATTTAATAAGATGTCTACTACTAGAGCCCTTACCTTTTCTTGGTTATTCCCTAAAAAGAAATATGATTTAAATACTAATACTAATGGAGAACACAGGGCTTTTGTGGTTACCGGAGGTTATGAAGAAGTATTTCCCTTAGATATTTACCCGCTACAATTGTTAAAATCCTGTATGGTAAATGACCTTGATGAAATGGAGCAATTAGGTTTATATGAGGTAGCGCCAGAAGACTTTGCACTCACAGAGTTTGTGTGCATTTCTAAGCAGCCGCACCAACAGATAATTAGAGAAGGATTGGACTTTTTACAAAAAGAAATAGGATAATATGAGCTTTAAGGACAAATTACACGGTATTAAAGAGCATTTAAAAGGAAAGAAAATTGCACCAGCATTTAACGCACTGCACACTTTTCTTTATATGCCAAATGAGACTACTCATTCGGGAGGTCACGTAAGGGTTGTAGATGATTTAAAGAGAACCATGAACACGGTTATCACAGCACTTCTTCCTGTTTTGTTATTTGGAATGTTTAACGCAGGCTACCAGCACTATGCTGCGGTAGATGCAGCGAATGGAACGCCTAGAACTTTAAGTATTTTAGGAAACTTTTTAACTTTTGATAACTTTTGGATGGGTGCATTGACCATCTTGCCTTTGGTGGTAGTCTCTTATGGAGTAGGACTGGCAGTAGAGTTTTTATTTGCAGTGGTTAAAGGGCATGAAGTAGAAGAAGGATACTTGGTTACTGGAATGCTTGTGCCACTTATTGTTCCTATAGATACGCCGCTATGGATGTTAGCAGTAGCAGTAATCTTTGGTGTGGTCATTGGTAAAGAAGTATTTGGAGGAACGGGAATGAATATACTAAACCCAGCCTTAACTATTAGAGCCTTTTTATTCTTTGCTTATCCTACTTGGATGAGTGGAGATAAGGTTTGGGTTCACAAAGCGGTAGAATACGCTGGAACTCCAGACGCTATTTCTGGAGAAACAATATTAGGTTATTTAGCACAGGGTAGAGGTGCAGAGTATTCCTATTCTATATCTGATATGTTCTTTGGTTTTATTCCAGGATCTGTAGGAGAGACCTCTACTTTTTTAATCCTTTTAGGGGGGCTTTTCTTAGTATTCACAAAGATTGCCAGCTGGAGAATTATGTTAAGTGCCGTTGGGGGGGCGCTCACTATGGGACTTATTTTTAATGGAGTAGTGGACGCAGGATGGATTACAGAGAGCAGCAAGTTTTACGGACTTATGAGCTTTGCTTTTTGGCAGCACTTAATTGTAGGTGGCTTGGCCTTTGGTATTGTCTATATGGCTACAGATCCTGTAACAGGTTCTCAAACCAACAAAGGAAAATGGTATTACGGCTTCTTTATAGGATTTATATCTGTACTAATTAGGGTCTTTAATCCGGCTTACCCTGAAGGAGTTTTCTTAGCTATTTTATTAATGAATGTATTTGCACCTACCATAGATCATTATGTATTGCAAGGAAATATTAAAAAACGTTTAAAGCGCGCAAATAATAATGCCGCGGTAACCCTACAAGTAGAAACCCTTTAATTATGGCTATAAATACAGATAAAAATATCTACACCATTGTCTTTGCTTCCGTAATGGTAGTTGTGGTTGGTTCATTGCTTGCTTTCTTAGCATCGGCGCTGAGCGCCAAAATAAGCGAGAATGAGCGTTTAGAAAAACAACAAAATATTCTTTATGCCATGGGCGTGAATGAAAATAAGGATGCAGGTTCTGTAAACTTTATTGGGACAGAAGATGTAGCTGCCTCTTTTGGCACTTATATAAAACAACAATTGGTGTTAGAGGGTGATAAAATCACCTCAGATGACGCCGCTTACCTCATAGACCTCAAGAAAGAAGAAACCAATGCAAAAGCTGGAAAGACTAGAAGATTGCCTGTTTTCATTGGAGAGAAAGACAATAAGAAATTTTTCATTATCCCCATGAGAGGTAAGGGTCTTTGGGACGCTATTTGGGGCTTTGTAGCCTTAGATGACCAGATGGTGGTTCAAGGAGTTTATTTTGACCACAAAGGAGAAACACCTGGCTTGGGCGCCAATATAAAACAGCGTTATTTTATGGATGACTTTAAAGGGGAATCTATTATGAGTAACGGAAAATATAGTGGAATTACCGTAGCCAAAGGAAATAATGATCCTATTAATGAAATTAAAGATGACAATGAGGTAGACGCCCTTGCGGGTGCTACAATTACTGGAGATGGTGTTTCTGCCATGATTAAACAGAGTGTTGCACTTTACAAGCCTTATTTTAAAACCATAGCTACTAACTAAACTATTATGGGAATTCTTTCAAAAAAAGACACTGCTTTAATTTTAGATCCTCTTGCAGACAATAACCCTATTACCATTCAGGTATTGGGAATCTGTTCTGCCTTGGCTATTACTGCGGAATTAAAAGCCTCTATAGTCATGGCGGTTTCTGTGATTTTTGTATTGGCTATGGGAAATGTTGTGATCTCTCTTATGAGAAATATCATTCCTTCAAAAATTAGAATCATAGTGCAATTGGTAGTGGTAGCTACCCTAGTAATTGTAGTAGACCAAGTTTTAAAAGCCTTTGCTTACGAGCTCAGTAAAACACTTTCTGTGTTTGTAGGCCTTATTATTACCAATTGTATTATAATGGGGCGTTTTGAGGCTTTTGCTCTTGCAAATGGCCCTAGAAGGGCCTTTTTAGACGGTATAGGAAATGCTGCAGGCTACGGATTTATTTTAGTAGTCATTGGTTTTTTTAGAGAGTTACTAGGTTCTGGAACTTTACTTGGAATAAAGGTTTTAGGAGACCCTATAGAAAAAACAGGACTGTACGCCTTTGGATATGAAAATAATGGTTTTATGTTGTTATCTCCCATGGCCCTTATTATTGTTGGTCTCATTATTTGGGTACAACGCTCTAGAAACTCAGCTTTAATAGAAGAAAACTAACAACCCATTTATATAAAAATCATGTTAGAACACATTGAATTATTTTTTAAGTCCATTTTTATAGATAATATGGTTTTTGCTACTTTCCTAGGGATGTGCTCTTATTTAGCTGTTTCTAAAAAAGTAACTACCGCAATAGGTCTTGGAGCTGCTGTTATCTTTGTATTGGCTGTGACAGTTCCATTAAACTGGTTGTTGGATCAATATTTACTAAGAGATGGTGCCTTGGCCTGGTTAGGCCCAGAATACGCAGATTACAACTTGAGCTTTCTTTCTTTCATTCTGTTTATTGCTACCATTGCCACTATGGTTCAGTTGGTAGAAATTGTTGTAGAGAAATTTAGTCCTTCTCTTTATAATTCTCTAGGTATTTTCCTGCCGCTTATTGCTGTTAACTGTGCCATTTTAGGAGGTTCACTATTCATGCAATCTAGAGACATACAGACTTTAGGTCTGGCTTTTAATTACGGACTGTCTTCTGGTATTGGATGGTTTTTAGCCATTCTAGCCATTGCAGCGATTAGAGAAAAAATTAGGTATTCAAATGTCCCTGCTCCATTAAGAGGTTTGGGAATTACCTTTATTATAACAGGACTTATGGCCATTGGTTTTATGAGTTTTGGAGGTATGCTTACAGGAGGAGATGAAGCGCCTGCAGATGAAGTAGTAGCCAACGCAGCAGTAGCTAAACCTTTAGAAAGCCTTCAGGCCGATGCTGCTTTGGAAACTCAAGAGAACAGCTCTTTAGACAAGACTGAGAATACAGAAAAACTAGCTGCAGTAGATACTCCTACTGACGCTGCTAACGCCATAAACGAATAAGCATGATATTAGCCACAACTACCTCAGGGACTATTTTAATCACAGTGGTAGCATTCTTAGTATTGCTACTTTTATTGATAAGTGTTTTGTTATTTACTAAAGAAAAACTATCTCCTTCTGGTCCCGTGACCATTACAATTAACGGTGAGAGAAAAATTGAAGTAGCTTCTGGAAGCACCTTGCTTTCTACTTTAGGAAACCAAAAAGTATTTTTACCATCTGCTTGTGGGGGTGGGGGTACTTGTATTCAGTGTGAATGCCACGTGCTCTCTGGAGGAGGTGAAGCATTGCCAACAGAAACTCCTCACTTTTCTAGAAAAGAACTCTCTTCAGGGGCTCGTTTGGCTTGCCAAGTGAAGGTGAAACAAGACATGGACATTACCATTCCAGAAGAAGTTTTTGGAATTAAAAAGTGGCCAGGAAAAGTAGTGAGTAATTACAACGTAGCCTCTTTTATAAAGGAATTTGTTGTAGAAATTCCGAAAGATATGAATTACAAAGCTGGAGGGTATATCCAAATTGAAATACCTGCTTGTGAGGTGAAGTATGCTGATATGGACATTACTGCTCACCCAGAAGAGCACGAGACGCCAGATAAGTTTAAAGCAGAATGGGACAAGTTTAAGTTATGGCCATTGGTCATGAAAAATCCTGAATTAGTAGAAAGGGCCTATTCTATGGCTTCTTTTCCTGCAGAAGGAAGACAGATTATGTTAAACGTACGTATAGCCTCTCCGCCCTGGGACCGTACTAAAAATGGGTGGATGGACGTAAATCCAGGAGTAGCCTCTTCTTATATTTTTGGTTTAAAACCAGGAGATGACGTTATGATTTCAGGACCTTATGGTGAGTTCTTTATCAATGAGTCAGAATCTGAAATGTTATATGTTGGGGGTGGTGCAGGAATGGCCCCTATGCGGTCTCACTTATACCACCTATTCAAAACCTTAAAAACTAAGAGAAAAGTAACTTACTGGTACGGAGGACGATCAAAAAGAGAACTGTTTTATATAGACCACTTTAAGCAATTAGAAGCAGAATTTCCAAACTTTAAATTTTACATGGCCCTATCAGAGCCAATGCCAGAAGACAATTGGAAAGTGAAGGAAGATATAAACGCAGAGGGCGATGGGTTTGTTGGTTTTATTCACAATTGTGTGATTGACCAGTATTTAAGTAAGCACGAGACACCAGAAGATATTGAATTGTATTTCTGTGGTCCCCCTCTTATGAACCAAGCTGTTCAGAAAATGGGTGAAGACTACGGAATTGCAGATGAGCACATTCGCTTTGATGATTTTGGAGGATAATTTCAAAAGCCCGCTACTGCGGGTTTTTTTTTAAAATAAAGTTTAGAAAATGAAATCACTCACTGAACAAGAGTTACACAATCTAGCCATGAATATAGTAGGCCGAGAACTTGAGGCAGACGGTTTTGAATTTATGGCGGTTAATAGTACCTTAAAAAAGCATCCTCAATTTGTTTGCCTTAAAAATAAAGACTTGCATTTTATATTAGTTAGGGCTGTGCTATACCCTGAAAATCCTTACGAAATGATAGGGGAGACTGCCTTAAAAATGAAAGAACATGCAGACAAATTTGAGGCCCACACCTACTATGCAGGTGTAGGTTTACACAATATAGAAGATCCTAGTTTACCCCTTTATTTAAACAACCCATACACGGTCACTTATGGAGGGCTTATTCCTGTTAAAAAAGATGAATAATTTAATAAAATATCTAGCAGTTGTTTTGTTGTGTCTTGTGGTTGGCTGTGGCACTAAAAATTCCGTGCCACAAAAATTTAAACTTCAGGGAGAGGCTCTGGGAACCACCTATGGTATAAGCTATATTGCCACTTCTGAAAGCTTGGACAGAGCTGTTGTAGATTCTTTAATATTTGTAGTAAACCAGTCCATGTCTACTTATTGGCCAGACTCTGATATTTCCAAGATTAATAAGGGAGACAAATCCGTTTCTGTGGAATTTATGTTTAAAGAGGTATTCTTGCTATCTAAAGATATTTACGAAGCCTCTGGAGGTTATTTTGATCCTACAGTAGGCACTCTAGTGAACGCTTGGGGCTTTGGTCCAGGCACTGCCATAAAGATGAGTCCTACAGCAGTAGACAGTCTCATGTCTTATGTTGGTTATAATAAAGTACGTTTAAACGGCTCCTTTATAGAAAAAGAAAAATCAGAAATTTACTTTGATTTTAACGCCATAGCTAAAGGGTATGCCATAGATAGAATAGGTGTTGTTTTAGACCAACTGGGTATTGAAAATTACCTCATTGAGTTAGGTGGAGAACTACTAGCTAAAGGAATGAATGTTGCAATCGATACATCTGCTGTATTTTCACAAAAAAAATGGTTGGTTGGAATAGACCATCCTCAAAATGAAGATAGAAATAAACCCATTACTTTGGTGCAGCTTCAAGACGGTGCCCTGGCCTCTTCTGGTAATTACAGAAAGTTTAGAGAAGACCCACTTACGGGAGAAAAATATGTACACACTATAAATCCGCTTAGTGGCTATACAGAAAACAGCAGTACTTTAGCTGCTAGTGTTTTAGCCCCTACATGTGCTATTGCAGACGGTTATGCCACTGCTTTTATGGCAATGGGTTATGAAAAAGCTATTAAATTAGTAGAAAGGAACCCTACTTTAGAGGCCTTTTTTATTTATATAGATCCTGCAACAGGAGTATTGACTCAGTATATGAGTCCTGGATTTAAAGAAGTGGTTTTTGAACAAAAGGAATAAGCTCTCCCTTAGCTAATCTGTATTTCATTATTTTTTCTGCTCCTAATTTTTGAGTAAAATCTATGGCTGTAAACAGAAAACCAGCTTGTTCTAGAAAGTCTCCGTAGTCCTTTCCATACACTCTTACATGGTCATACTGACCAAAAATAGCAGCCCTTTCTTTTGGGTTTATAATGCTAGCATCCTCAAAAGTGCTAGCTCGTCTTAAGTCTTGTGGAATCTGAAAAACTCCCCATCCACCTGGTTTCATAACCCGGTACAACTCTTCTATGGCTTTTAGGTGGTCTTCTATGTGCTCTAGTACATGGTTGCACAGTACTACATCAAAACTATTGTCCTTAAATGGAAGCGCACAAATATCGGCTTGTACCATAGCTAGAGGAGAGTAGAGGTCTGCAGATGTATAGGTAATATTTTTCATGGCTTTAAAACGGCTATAAAAGGCCTGTTCTGGTGCCATATGCAATAGATTAATGGGTTCTGTGAAAAATGGGGTTTCTTCTTTTAAATAGAGCCATAGCAGCCTGTGGCGTTCTAAAGATAAAGTGCCAGGTGCCAATACACCCCACCTTGTTTTCCCATATCCATAAGGAAGGAATTTTCTATAAGATTTGCCGTCTATAGGATCAGTGAAGTTTTTACCCCTAAGCCAAAATGAAAGTAAAGGTCTAGCCCAATAACTAGCTTTAATTAAAAAAGGCCTAGGGAATATTTTTAGAATCCATGAAAATATTGCTCTGATCATGGTTTTTTAGGCCCTAAAGGGTTTTTCTTCGTCTGAGCTAATTCCCAATGCTTTGTAAATATAATCAAAGGTAGAGAGCAACTCTGGCTTGCCATTTATAAGTGCAACATTGTGCTCAAAATGAGCAGAAGCTTTACCATCTGCTGTTAAAATAGTCCAACCGTCATTTAATTGGTTTATTCTGTGGGTACCCATATTAGTCATGGGCTCAATGGCCACTACCATTCCTTCAACAAATTTTTTACCTCTACCTCTTTTTCCGTAATTGGGCATTTCAGGGTCTTCATGCATGCTTTTTCCTAATCCGTGACCCACCAATTCTCTCACTACGCCATAGCCGTGTTTTTCAGTGAATTCTTGAATGGCATGACCTACGTCTCCTACCCTGTTGCCTGCCTTAAAAGCTGCAATACCTTTATAGAGGGAAGCCTTAGTGACAGCTAATAATTTTTTTACGTCAGGGGCAACCTCTCCCACTTCAAAAGTATACGCATGGTCTCCATAAAATTCATTTTTAAGAGCACCGCAATCTATAGAAATAATATCTCCTTCTTGTAGGGGCTTTTTATTGGGAATTCCGTGAACTACTTGCGCATTGGGACTCATGCAAAGAGTGTTTGGAAAGTCATAGAGGCCTAAAAAGCCAGGTATGGCTCCGTGGTCTCTTATAAACATTTCTGCCAAAGAGTCTAGCGCCAAGGTACTCACTCCTGGTTTCACCTCTCCAGCAAGCATTCCTAGTGTTTTAGATACTATAAGGGCGCTTTCACGCATGAGTTCAATTTCTTCTAAACTCTTTATTTTAATCATAGGGGCAAAGGTATTATAATTTTTTTGGAGCTTAATCCAATAAACTTTTTCCTGTCATCGCTTTTGGCTGGGCAATACCCATAAGAGCTAAAATAGTAGGTGCTATATCTCCAAGTACTCCGTCAGACACTTTTTTAATGTCATTATCTACCAAAATAAAAGGCACAGGGTTGGTGGTATGAGCAGTATTAGGAGATCCGTCAGGGTTTATCATGGTGTCACAGTTCCCGTGATCTGCAATTACTAAAACAGAATAATTTTGACTTTTTGCGGCCTCTATGACGCTCTTGGCGCAACTGTCTACCACCTCACAGGCCTTAATGGCTGCTTTCATATCTCCTGTGTGGCCAACCATATCTGGATTGGCAAAATTGAGGCAGATAAAGTCTGCAGATCCTTTTTCTAGTTCTGGCAGTATGGCATTTCTTATGTCATAGGCACTCATCTCTGGCTGTAAATCATAAGTAGCCACCTTTGGTGAAGGGCAAAGTAATCTAGTTTCTCCTTTAAAGGGAGTTTCTCTCCCACCGTTAAAAAAGAAAGTAACATGTGGGTATTTCTCCGTTTCTGCAATTCTAATTTGCTTTTTGCCAACTTTAGAGACTATCTCTCCTAGTGTTTCACTAATATTATCTTTGTCAAAAATAACGTGCACCCCTTTAAAAGAAGCATCATAATTGGTCATGGTTACATAGTACAAATCTAGTTTGTGCATATTTTGCTCATGAAAATCTTGTTGGCTTAAGGCTTGGCTTAACTCCCTACCTCTGTCTGTTCTAAAGTTGAAAAACAACACTACATCTTCATTTTTTATTTGGCAATTAGCACCGGCATTTTCATTGATCAAAGGTGCTAGAAATTCATCTGTAATACCTTCATTATAGCTTTTCTCTATGGCAGCTACTAAATGCGGTGTTTTTGTTCCTGTATGATTGACCAAAAGATCATAGGCTTTTTTTACACGCTCCCATCTGTTGTCCCTATCCATGGCGTAGTACCTGCCAATAAGGCTAGCTAATTTAGTAGGAGTGTCTTTGCAAAAATCTAACAATGCCTGAGTGTAAGCAGCACCACTTTTTGGATCTACATCTCTACCATCTGTAAAAGCGTGTACATAACTTTCAGCTACTCCTGCATTTGCAGCAGCAACTATAAGACCTCTTAGGTGGCTGGTATGACTATGCACTCCACCATCTGAAAGGAGCCCTACAAAATGGATGGGTTTTTTATTTGCTATTGCGTATTTAAAAGCCTCTTGTATGGCAGACTGATCTTTTAGACTGTTGTCTTTTACTGCTAAATTTATTTTAGCTAAGTCTTGATATACAATTCTTCCTGCCCCCAGGTTCATATGTCCTACCTCTGAATTTCCCATCTGTCCCTCTGGTAACCCTACATGCATGCCATCTGTTCTGAGGGTGGCGTAAGGGTATTCTTTGTATAGCTGGTCAATATATGGAGTGTTCGCTTGTTCAATTGCAGAAATACTTGGATCTGGAGATTTCCCCCATCCATCTAAAATCATTAAAAGAGTCTTCTTATTCATGGTCTAATATTAACATATTCAAAATTAACCCCTATTGTTGAATAGAAGACATTTACAACTTGTTTTTTTATTAGAGAAGCTATTTTAATATAGATAATTCTGTTGTTTTAAACATCTGCTCAACAAAAGGCTTTTATGACCAGTATAATGAGAATCTGTTTATATTCCAGACTCTTGTCTTATATTAGAAATGTTTATAATAAAATGTTTTGGCACTTTAATTTATAAGGCATCAACAAGTAAATTTAATAACTAAAGTGGCAAAGCCATTATAAATTTTTAAGCATTTTGTAATGAAGACCTACCTCTGAAATTTCAAAAGCACCTCCTACTTTTACATATCCCAATCTTTCATAAAAGCCCACTGCTTTTATTCTAGCATTCATCCATAATAACTCACAGCCTTGTTTTTTTAAAATGAACTCTCCTTCTTTTAGAATTTGAGCGCCGAATCCTTTCTGGTGTTCTGTCTCTAGTATCGCCATTCCCCTAAGTTGCATTTGCTTCTTTGAAAAGCTATCTTCTGTGTGGTTGGCCATAAAGCTAGCCACTCCAATTAAATTTTTATTTAAAAAAGCACCTAGATGTATGCTAGAAGGAAGTTCGTCTCCCTGAAAAGCACAGCTAGATAGGAGCTTGCCTTTTCTGAGTTCAGGATGTCTAACGGCATAAGTTTCTAAGGAACTAATAATTTTTATAAGCAGTGTCAATAGTAATTTTTTTTGATTATTTGTTTTGTACAACCATAGCTCTCTATGGCAGAAGGAGTTTTAAAAAAACTGAAAAATAATTTCTGCCAAATTAGTTATTTTTTGAGGATGTAAATATATCCCTGCTCTATTTGTTTGGGATTTTTTAAATGCAGCAGATAAAAGTAAGTACCACTTAGTTTAATATGTTCTCTAAAGGGGTCATTACCTTTAAGTATTGAATTCCATAATATTTGGAATATAAGATTTCCATATCTGTCATAAAGTAAAAAATACCCATTTCTTAATGTCGTGTAGTTTTTAAACAATGGTATTTCATTTATGCCGTCTCCATTAAGAGTAATGATATGATTGCCATAGGATTTATACTTTTTTTTTGGAGTAATACAGTCACAAAGGGCCAGTCTGGTATATTTATTTGCAGGAAAACCTTCAGTCACAATTCTTTTGCCCTGTCCAAGCTCCTTTTTATTTGTTAAAGTAGCTTCAAATGGGGGCACAAGACTAGAACTTATAATTTCCCAATTTTTATTTAAAGGGTTCCACCCAGCCAACCCAGGCTGGCTGATACCTTTTTTTTGGTAAAAAGGGAGAAGGGTCTCAAGAGATATGTAAACGCTATTTGGACTAGTAGAAAAAAGGTCCCAAAAACTCTTGAGATCTAGCTGTTTTATTCCTATTCTTTTAAGGGCATTTGGACTGCTATAAATGGAGTTATTAGCTAGGTTATTTTGTTTAAAATGGTGCACTACAGTGAGTTCAATATTTTGAGTATTTGATGAGATATTTAATGGATAAAGTATGTTTTTATTTCCAAATGGAAAGTTGAAAGAGGGCCTTAGAACAGTTTTAATAGGACCTTTTATATAGTTTTTGTGGTTATATCCCGAGTAAACAGCATTTTCAAGAAAGACTAAACCGTATTTTTTTTGCTTTGTTTCTTTTACAAGGCTTAACACCCCTTTTTTTAAAATTGCAGTATCTAATAGCTTAGCCATTCCTTTAAGTGTAACTCCATCTAAATTTTCAATGGTTAAAGAGCTTAAAAGAAGCACTTTTTCTAGCTGTATTATTTGTGGAGAATCACCAGAATAAACTAAGCTTCCCTTACTTAAGTCATTGATGGATATTTTATGAATACGGCTAAAAATACTAATAGGAATTTGATTTTCCATACCTATACTATCTTTAAAAAATATAGATTGCCGGCCATAGGATCGCAGGCTTGTGAATAGACAAAACATCAATAAAAAAAGAGGATATGTATGTTTCATTTTCTATAAAATTTGCTGCCAATAATCACCGTCGCTTTGAATCCAAATAACACCAGGTGTCAGAATTGTTTTATTGGCTTGGGGATCAGTTAACCCCACAAAAGCTATATTGAGTGAGATATTATGACCGCTTAGATTTTTTAGTATGTATATTCTTCCTTTATTGTCCTGATTGGCCAATGGAAGCAAGACTTCAATCACTTCGGGTTTTATTAAAATAGTGGTTTGCTTGTCTGTGAGGGAATGGGAGGCACCTTCAGATGGCTCAATTTTTAAAGCCAAAGATCCGTAGATGTCTAGGCTTGCGTTTGCAGTTGTTTTCCCAAGCACCAACTTTCCTGCTTTAGTAATTCTCATGACTTCATTGCCTTTAGTGCTAAAGGCTAACTGGTCTGCAGCAGCTCTGAACATACCTGTATTTGAATCTGATTTAAAACTATAGCTCGGTTCATTTTTACTGCCGTTAGAGTTAGAAAATCCTTGGCTTCTGACTTCTCCTGCAATATGTAATTTATTGCTGGGCTTGCTGGTCCCGATACCTAATCTGGCGTACTTAGAATCCCAGTAAATACCTGGTGCGGTATTACTAGAATTTTTTATTTCACTAAATAGCCCTGTTTCATTAGTATACCAAAGGGTTCCTGGAGTGCCATTAGAAATTTTATAAAGGTTTATGCTGTCTTGTTCTGAAAGGACTAATTCCAAAATGGTTTGTTCAATAATAGTCGTGTTGGATTGGGTATTAGAAACCTGCTCGTGTTCATGATCATATTCATAGTTGTGCTCATGTGGATGAATAGTAGGAATGGGTAGGTCTGCCCAAGCTATTTTATTGTTTTCTAAGGTCATGAGTACTTGTTTTTCTCTTCCATAACTGAGCTTGTCTGGAATTATACTATTTGTATTAATTAAATGACCATCAATTTTTTTGATCTCTAAAAGAATGCTATCTGTTTGGTTTTGTACCCAAAGACTTTCATAGCCATTTTTTTTACTACCTGCAAAAACTTGCTTATTTTTAGGAATGTGAATCCATGTTTTCATTCCTCTGCTATTAGTGAATAAAAAACTAGTATTTGAGACTGCAATTAGGCTGGCTGGGTTTGGAATTAGCTCCGTGTTAAATTCACAAAGTGGCACCCACCTATCTTCATAAAAAAAGAGACAATTCTGACTGCTGTTAAAAACAAGGGCCCCATTTAAAGGAACAATTAAGTTCATTTCTTGGTCTGTTAATTGAGTGAGCACAAGTACTTTTGTTTTGCTTTCTAGCTCTAGAATAGAAGCAGGATGAATGTCTAAGTGATGACTCCCAATTTTAATTTGCCCAAAGGCGTTTGTATGAGAACCCACAATTAACAATATTGAAATAAGAGAAGTGATTTTCATATGAAGCTCGCTTCCTATGAAAATACGATTTCAATTTCCAAACCTACCGCAAAAAATTATTATTACGACCAATAGGGGTGTAAAGTCTGTTAACTACACTAATAAATAAATCTTTTTAATTTTTTTTGATGGGGATTATATAAACAGCTTTAAAGAGGCTGTAAAATGCCATTTACCTTTAAGAAAGGATACTGTTTGAGATATTTAAACACTCCTTAAAAAGCGGGAATTTCTGTAATTTCTTCTGCAACCATATCTTTTCTGAACAGCTTTGCTTTAAAGTCTCCTCTTAGAAATATTTGGTCACCTAGCACCTCAAGGTAACTTCCTTCTCTAAGACCAATTACTGGGATATCATGGAATTGGTGAAACTCTTTTATTCTAGTTTCCCTAGATTCCCCTTGATGTTTTAAGCCTGGGATAAGATCTGTGTAATGGGCATTTATATTGAAGGGTATGAGCCCCATTGTTTTAAATTTTTTTGGCATGACTATGGGCATATCATTGGTTGTTTGCATATTTTGACCTGCTATATTACTTCCTGCACTACAACCTAAATAAGGTGTTCCATATTCAATTTTGTTTTTAAGCACTTTTAAAAGGTCCAAATCATAGAGTGTTTTAACTAATAAAAATGTGTTGCCTCCTCCAGTAAACAAGGCTTCAGCTTTTTCAATTCCTTTTTTTGGATTGTCATAGCTATGAAGACCTATTATTTTTTTCCCAATCTTAGAAAATGCTTGTGAAACGTGTCTGGTGTAGTGTTCATGGGAAATACCTCCTGGTCTGGCGTATGGAATAAAGGTAATGGTTGTTGCGTTTTTGTAAAAAACTTCAAGTTTAGGCAGCAGGTAATTTAAAAAAAGATCATCTGGGAGCGTACTTGTACTTGCTAAAATGAGATGTTTCATACTTATTTTATTTGCAAATTAACAAAAGATTAAAGGTCCTATTTTTTTATTTATGAAAAACTTAGGTTTTCTTTATAGAAATTAAACTTTGGGTTAAAGATCCTAAAAATACTGCTACATATGAAAATTCAAAAAAATCAATTCTTCTCCCTGTTGTTTTTATTTATAGGACTTTCTGTGTTTGCACAGGAAAGAAGTTTACTAAGGGGAAAAGTGATGTACAGGGACAGTAATGTGATTAATGAAAATGTATTGAACGTAACAGCAGAACTAGCTACTATTACCAATGAAGACGGACAATTTGAAATTATGGTAGCCTTGGGTGATGAGCTAATTTTTACAGCTGTTAATTATAAAATAATTGGGATACTTATCACTCAAGAAATTATTAATAACAAAAGACTGGTTGTTTCTGTAGATGAAAAAATAACTGCTTTAGAAGAGGTGGTGATAGGACCAGAAAACACAGAAAAGTTTTTGGCTCTTAAAAATGAAAAATTTAGAGGCTACACCTATGAAATTGACAGAAGTACAGAGGTAGATAATATTGCAGAATCTGGTTCAGTTAGAGGGATGCAAAATGGATTAAATTTTGTGAGTTTGTTTAAATTACTTTTCAATTCTAATGATGGAACTGATTCAGAGTCCATTTCTAAAATAAAATTATCTGATGTATTGAGACAGGTATTTGAAGATCGATTTTTTATAGATGACCTACAATTACCCCCTACTCAAATTGAACCTTTTCTATTTTATGTAGACGCTCAAGTAACTCCTGAATCTTTGTTAAAAAAAGAGAACGAGTTCCAATTGATAGACTTTTTAGTAAACCAGAGTAAGGGCTTTTTAAGCACTTTAGATGAGTAATTTCACTTTATTTAAGTTTTTTTTATCTTGTTTTTTCATGCTTTTTATGGCAGACTCATATGGGCAGTCTTTTTTTTACCCTAGTAATTTTAAGGGTAGGGTAGTGAGTACTTCTAATGAGCTAGGAGCCATAAGTATACAAAACCTAAGTAGGGGTTATGCTACCATCACAGATGAGTTAGGTTTTTTTGAAATTAGAGCACTTGCTCAGGACAGCTTATTTATATCTGGAGTAGCCTTTAATAAAAAAACGTTTGTAGTAAACGACGGACATATAAAACAGCAACTGGTCTACATTCCATTAGAAGAGAAAATTGTAGCTTTAGATGAGGTGGTTCTAATGCCTTATAATTTAAGTGGAAATTTAAAGAAAGATGCAGCTTCTTTAGGACCTCAGCAGGTGGTGACTGCTAGTACCCTAGGACTTCCAAATGCAAATGTAAAACCTCTCATGCAAAGTGAAAGATTGCTCAGGGAAGCTGCCATGCCTAAATTCAACATAAGTATGTTATTCTCCCTGCCTTTTAACCCCATTATAAATGAAATTAGTGGAAGGACCAAAATGCTCAGAAGAAGAGTGGCTAGAGACAAAAGATATCTATTGTCAGAAAAAATGAGAACATTCTTTCCAGATTCGCTATACGTGAACAGGCTTGGTGTGAAGAAAGAAAAGATTGCAGATTTTTTTTATTTTTGTGAAATAGATGAACGATTTTTAGGGGTTGGCAAGTCAGATAATCCGCTTTTAATATGGGAATTTTTAAAAGAGAAAAGCGCCAACTATTTAAAAAATAACGCCTCGTTAAAAGAGTAAATATGAAAAGTGTAAATATGAAAAGAGTGAAAGCGTTTAGTGGCCTTTTATTTTTTATAATAGGGTGTCTTTTTTTATTAACCTCTTGGAATGGATTTCAAAACATTCAGACCTCTCACAAATTCTATATCAGTGTTTCTCAGCTATCTTTCAGTAAAAAAGATCAAAGTTTTCAGATTACCACTAGGGTTTTTATAGATGATTTAAATGACTTACTCAAAAATAGATACAGTATAGATGCATATTTGGGAACTGAAAAAGAACACCCCTCTTCTCAAAAATTTATAAACAGCTATTTCAATGACAAAATGCAGATTCGCCTTGACGGCAAAAACATTCCTTTACACATAATTGGACATAAGAAAGACAATGACGTTTTCATATATTATACAGAGGCTAAAGTAGTAGATTTTGAGAAAGTGAATGAATTGGAAGTGTATTGTTCTTTTTTGACAGATCTCTTTGAGGAACAGCAAAATGTATTTCACCTAAAGTTAAGAGGCGTCAAAAAGAGTTTTTTATTGATGAAAGACAGCCCTTTGGGTGTTTTAAATTTTAATTAAAAAATGCGTAGTTTAATTAAAATACGTAATTTCAACCCACTTAAATAAATATTTTAATTATGAAAAAAATCACTTATATGGTGACTTCTTTTTTAATGCTTTTTGCTGCGGTTCTAGTGGCTCAGGAGCAAGCTCAAGAAGCTAGTAAAGAAGGGCACACCAACCAAAGTAAATTTAGACAACTCTACGAAGAGTTTTCTACCCCTAATAATTATAGATCAGCATCGGGTGCTCCGGGCCCAGATTATTATCAGCAGCAAGCAGACTATAAAATGGAAGTCACCCTAGATGACAAGAATGCTAAAATTTATGGAGAGGAGACTATTACCTACACTAACAACTCTCCAGACCAATTGGAGTTTTTATGGTTACAGTTAGACCAAAATGTAAGGTCTAAAACCTCTAAATCTCCCCTTAGAGACGATAGTGGTGTTCCTTTAGCTTCTCCAACTTCTTCTTTTGTTTCTTCTTATATGACTGAATCTTTTGATGGAGGTTTTAATATAGAGTATGTTAAAGATACCAATGGTAAAGCACTTCCTTATACTATTAACCAAACCATGATGAGGGTAGATTTACCTACAGCTTTAGCAGCTAAAGGGCAGGTTTCATTTTCTATTAAGTGGTGGTATAACATTCCAGACCATACCATAGATAGGGCTCGTTCAGGCTATGAATTTTTTCCTAAAGATGGAAATAGGGCCTATGTAATTGCTCAGTTTTTTCCAAGAATGGCTGTTTATAATGATGTTGAAGGCTGGCAAAATCATCAGTTCTGGGGAAATGGTGAGTTTGCACTTCCTTTTGGTAACTACGAGGTGAGTATTACAGTTCCTTCAGATCATGTACTAGATGGAACAGGAGTGCTACAAAATATGAAAGAGGTCTTTTCAAAAGATATGATAAAACGCTATAATTTAGCTAAAAAATCTTATGATGCACCGGTGGTAATTGTCACTCAAGAAGAGGCAGAAGCTGCGGAAAAAGGATTTTCTAACACAACAAAAACTTGGAAATTAAAAGCAGAAAATGTAAGAGATTTTGCTTTTGCTACTTCTAGAAAGTTTATTTGGGATATGCAAGCTGTAAAGTTTGGTGACCGAGATGTGATGGCAGTATCTATGTATCCTAAAGAAGGAAACCCCTTATGGGAAGAGTTTTCTACTAAGGCCGTGGCACATACCTTGAGATCTTATTCTTCTCATACCTTTGATTATCCTTATCCTAAAGCCATTTCAGTTCATGCTAAAAATCAAGGGATGGAATACCCAATGATCTGCTGGAATTACGGAAGGCCACAGGAAGACGGTACTTATTCTGACGGTGTTAAATACGGTATGATTTCTGTGATCATACATGAAGTAGGTCACAACTTTTTTCCAATGATTGTAAATTCTGACGAGCGTCAGTGGGCATGGATGGATGAAGGTTTAGACACATTTATGCAGTATATGGCAGAGCAAGAATTTGGACAAGCCTACCCTAATGATATAGCGCCTTTAGAGGCATACCCTTCAAGAAGAGGTGCTCCATCTAAAATAGTGCCTTATATGGCAGGTGACCAAAGTTTTATTTCTCCTATTATGTCTAATCCAGAAAATGTGTATCAACTGGGTCCAAATGCCTATGGCAAACCGGCAACAGCGCTTAATATTCTCAGAGAGACAGTAATGGGCAAAGAGCTATTTGATTATGCATTTAAGACTTATGCAAAGCGTTGGATGTTTAAGCACCCTAGTCCTGAAGATTTCTTTAGAACTATGGAAGACGCCTCTGCTGTAGATTTAGATTATTATTGGAGGGGATGGTTCTACACAACAGATGTAGTAGATATAGGTATAAAAGATGTTAAAAAGTACTTTGTAAGCAACAAACCTACTAAGGAAATGAAAGAGTATATGGCTGCTAGAAATATAACAGAGGCAGATTTACCTCCATTGGTCTATTTAGCAGCAGAAGATAGTGATAACTATTCCGCTGATCTGAAAGACAAGAAGCCATCTGAGACTTCTCAATCACTGCAGTCTTTTATGATGGATAATATGTCTGAGGCAGAACGCTCAGTTGTGAAAGAGCCTAAATATTTTTATGAGGTTACATTTAACAAGCCTGGTGGTATTCCAATGCCTTTAATTGTGGAGTATAGCTATGCAGACGGCACTAAAGAGCTTATTACCTACCCTGCTGAAATATGGAGAAAAAGCGATAAAGAGGTGAAGCGAGTACTCTCTACTGAAAAAGAAATAGTGGGTATTGTGGTAGATCCTAAAGCAGAAACTGCAGATATTGACACTACTAATAATACTTGGCCTAAGGCAGAAACTCGCTCTGAGTTTGACTCTTTTAAAGCTGGAATAAAAAACTAGTGTCACACATATTGTGATTTCAATCTGTATGGAATCATTTCAATTTAAAAAGCCCTACATATTTGTGGGGCTTTTTTATTTCGCTTTCAAACTTCTCATTATATTTGTGATATGATTTCTTTATATTTTTTATTTATAAGTGGTGCTGAAATTTTTTTCATCATGTTTATTGTCGTGATGGTCTTTGGTGCAGATAAAATTCCTGACATAGCCAGAGGCTTGGGTAAAGGAATGCGACAACTCAAAGATGCTACAGATGACATTAAGAAAGAGATCTATAAAACCGCAGAAAAACAAGGTGTAGATACAAGCTTTACCAAGGACATTAAGCAAGAAATTGACAAGGTAAAAGACAAGGTGAGTGATGTCACAGGTACCATAAAAAGAAATTAATTCATGGAGCAGTTATTAGATTGGGATCAAAGCTGCTTTATTTTTCTCAACAGCATAGGAAATCACCACTGGGATCCATTCTTCCTTACAGTGACTCTTACCACCATATGGTTTCCACTTTTTGTTTATTTTATTTGGTTGGCATTTGACGGATATACTTCCAAAGAGTTTTATTCTATGCTCTTAACCACTGCAGTAATGGTTCTCTTGGTTGCTGCATTTGCTGCATTAGTGAAATATAGTGTGGCTAGGCCAAGGCCCTATCTAATAGTAGATTTAGCAGATCAAATTAGAGCGTTAAAACCTATTAGTGGCTATAGCTTTTTCTCTGGGCATGCGGCTAGTTCTTTTTCTATAACCACTCTTTTATGGTTGTTTTTTAAAAAGCAAAAACCTTGGTTTGTTTATTTTTTCTTTTGGCCTATTCTTTACAGTTTTAGTAGAATATACATTGGCGTGCATTTTCCATTAGACAGTTTTGTTGGAGCCAGTGTGGGTGTGGGTGCAGCGTTTTTGTTTTATAGGCTCTACATTATTAAAATATTACCTATGCTGTATGCTTCCTTAAATAAAAAAGAGCTGCTATAATACCCTACTCATTGTGAGCCCGTCTCTAATGGGTAAGAGTGATGTTTGTACTCTTTTATCTGTAGCCAGTTTTTTATTGTATTTTAAAAGTGCTTGGGTTGTTTTGTCTTTAGGATCTAAAGGCGCTACCACCTTGCCTGTCCACAACACATTGTCTGATAGAATAACAGTACCTGATTTAGAAACCCCTAGAACAGCCTCAAAATAAGCGTCATATTGCTTTTTTTCAGCATCTATAAACACCAAATCAAAGGGTCCTTCTAATGTGGGAATAATATCTAAGGCGTTTCCAAGGTGTGCAACTATTTGATCCTTAAATGCACTCTTTTTAAAATATTTTTTTTGAATTTCAGCTAACTCTGGATTTATCTCAATAGTGTGTAAAACTCCTAATTCATGGAGGCCTTCTGCCAAGCAAAGTGCAGAATATCCAGTGTAAGTGCCAATTTCTAATATTTTTTTTGGGGCTACTATATGAGAAAATAAACTTAATACCCTTCCCTGAAAGTGACCAGTAATCATTCTGGGTTGAATGACTTTTATATGGGTTTCTCTACTGAGTTCTTGAAGCAGTAGTGGTTCAGACTCAGAATTTTGAGTGATATAATTTTCTAGGTCTTCTGACAAAAAGTGCATCTGTGTGGTTTTACCATAAAAATACGTATTTAGAGCGGTTATTTAAGGGCGTTTTTTATAATTAGAAATTGTAATTTTAAGGTATAAATAAAAATTCATGACATTTAGAAATCACATAGAATTTGCCCAAAAACTAGACCTCAATGATCCTCTAAAAGAATACAGAGATATGTTTCACATTCCCAAGCACAAGGGAGCGGCAGTTTCTTATTTTACAGGTAATTCTTTGGGTTTGCAGCCAAAAACAGCACGTAAATATGTAGAGCAGATTATGAAGGATTGGGAAGATTTGGCGGTGGATGGCCATTTCTATGCAAAAGAGCCTTGGTGGGAATATCATGAAATGCTAGCAGCGCCTTTGGCTAAAATTGTAGGCGCAAAATTATCTGAGGTTTCCGTGATGAATACCCTAACGGTAAACCTTCATTTTTTAATGGTTTCATTTTACAGACCAACCGCTACTAGATATAAAATTTTATGCGAAGAGAAAGCCTTTCCTTCAGATCAATACATGTTTCAAAGTCAGGTAAAATTTCACGGTTACGATCCTACAGAGGCTATTGTTGAGATAGCCAAAAGGCCTGGAGAAGATTTTTGGAGAAAAGAGGATCTGTTAGCTGCTATAGATGAACATGGAGATTCTCTAGCACTCGTTCTTATGGGAGGCGTTAATTATTACAATGGACAGGTGTTTCCCATGCAAGAAATCACATCTGCAGCTAAGGAGAAAGGTGCCTATGTGGGTTGGGATTTAGCACACGCAGCGGGTAATGTGCCTCTTGATCTTCATAATTGGGGTGTAGATTTTGCCAGTTGGTGTAGTTATAAATACTTAAACTCTGGACCTGGAAATGCTGCTGCCATTTATATACACGAGCAATATTTAAATAGAACAGACTTACCTAGATTTGAAGGTTGGTGGGGTAGTGATAAGGATTTAAGGTTCAAAATGCAGACCTCTTTTGTTCCAATGAGCAACGCTGATGCTTGGCAGGTAAGCAATGCTCCTATTTTAGCTATGGCTCCTTTTCTTGCCTCTTTGGAGATATTTAACAAGGTGGGTATGGAAGCCCTTTGGTCTAAGCAAAAACTATTAGTAGGTTTCTTAGAGCATATACTCAAAGAGGTAAGCCAGGCAAGTCCATTTGAAATAAGAGTGATCACGCCAAAAGAAAGGGGTTCACAGCTCTCTGTGTATTTTGCAAAACACGGCAGAACTATTTTCGATTTTTTAATGGCAGAGGGGTTTGTGACAGATTGGAGAGAACCTAACGTCATGCGTTTTGCCCCAGTTCCATTATATACCACTTTTGAGGACATATATAGATTGGGGCTGATGTTAGAAAGAAGCATTAAAAATACCTTGAATGATTTGGATTTAGAATAATGAAATCAGGTTTTTTATTGGCAGCTATGATTTTAGGTTTTATACCTGAGTATTCTGGTTTGTTGATTATTTTTGTAGGCATGTTAATTTGTGTGAGTCTTGTTTTTGTTGTTGGAGTCTAAATGTGAAACAAAAAGTATAAAGGCAGAGTTTTAAATGCTTTTTCTTAAATCATATGTTGTTTTTTAGCAACTAATTATGCTTAAATTATGTAATTTTGGAACATATAAAATGTTATTATGAGTGCCAAAAAAGGAAAAGTACAAGAATTAATAGAAGAAAAATTTCTAGAAGAACGCAAAGTGTTTCTCTGGGGCCAAGTAGATGACGAATCTGCTAAACATGTCATTGACCGATTGTTGTACTTAGACCTTCAAAACCACAAAGAAATACAGCTGGTTATAAACAGCCCTGGAGGCTATGTAACCTCCGGGTTTGCTATATACGACACTATAAAATCATTAAAAAGCCCAGTTTCTACTTTGTGTAGTGGCTTGGCAGCTTCAATGGGTTCTATTCTGCTTTCTGTTGGAACCAAAGGCAGGCGTTTTATGCAGCCACACGCGCAGGTAATGATTCACCAGCCTAGTGGTGGCGCTAGAGGCCAGGCATCTAACATAGAAATTCAAGCTAGGGAAATCATTAAGACACGAGAGTTAAGCGCTAGAATTTTAGCTGATAATTGCGGTCAAGATTTTGATAAAGTAATGAAAGATTTTGATAGAGATTATTGGATGAACGCGCAGGAGAGTATATCGTATGGAATTGTTGATGCAATTTTATAAGCATTCTCATTCTAGTATTCTACACAGGGATTACAAAGAGTAAAATAATTAATATAAATCAGGGTTCGCAATAATATGCTGGGCCCTTTTTTTTATGTCTATAAGTTGCTGTGGATCCATTTTATTAAGTAGAGAAAGCATCATGGACATTCTGTGATTATTTTTAAAATAGGCTTTCTTTTCGTCTAAAAAATTCCAGTATAAACTATTAAAAGGACAGGCATTCTCTCCTGTTTTTTCCTTGTAATTGTATTGGCAGCTTTCACAATAATTACTCATCTTTTGAATGTAATTGCCACTGCTCACATAGGGTTTGGTTGCAACAATACCTCCATCTGCCCATTGGCTCATGCCTCTTGTATTGGGCATTTCTACCCATTCTATAGCGTCAATATAAACCCCTAGGTACCATTGGTCTACAAAATCTGGGTTTGTTTGAGTAAGTAGTGCATAGTTGCCAGTAACCATTAATCTTTGGATGTGATGTGCATAAGAAGTTTCTAAACTCTGTTTGATGGCATGATGCAAACAATTCATTTTTGTATTGGCAGTCCAATAAAAGTCTGGTAGCTTGTGGTTGTTTTCTAAGCTATTTTTTTCTCCGTAGCTGGGCATTTCCATCCAATATATACCCCTCATATATTCCCTCCACCCTAAAATTTGTCTCACAAAACCCTCTACTTGGTTTAGGCTCACTTCAGGAAATGTCTGATTTTCATAGGTTTCTATGACCTTATTGATAACTCTTTGGGGGCTTATCATTTTGGTGTTTAAGGCAAAGGAAATTCGAGAGTGAAACAAGAATTTTTCTTGGGTATGCATAGCGTCTTGGTAGTTGCCAAAATCTTTTAGCAAATATGTACAAAAGTTTTCTAAAAGCTGCTCTGATTGCTCAATAGAAATAGGCCATTCAAAGCAATTATCATTTATTTGACCTATAGTTTTAATATGGTGTTTTCTAACTAAAGCATAAACTTCAGAGACATTGTTAGATAGCTTTATTGGAGCTGGAATAGCAGGTTTACCCTTCCATTTATTTCTATTTTCTTGATCAAAATTCCATTTATCACCAAGGGGTTTATCTCCCTCCATCAAAATTCGGTGTTTCTTTCTCATCATTCTATAGAAAGGCTCCATGACATATTGTTTTTTGCCTGTAAAAAAATCTTTTAAGGTGTTTTTAGAGGTATAAAAATGCTCCGTGTCATAACATTTGGCAGCTAGTAGTAATCGTTGACAAATTTCTTTTAACTGTTTGTCTAGTCTGTATTCATCTGGCTCTAAGTATTCAAAAAATAGAGCCTTATGAACCGCTAATTGTTCTTCAATAATAAAACTAAGGGTTCGGTGGCAGCTCTCGTGATCTAGAGTTAGATAAGTAACTTGGTGCCCCTCTCTTTTTAGGGTCTCTTCAAAATTTCTCATAGCAGAAAAATAACCTACTACTTTTTGAATATGGTGCACCACATAGTCTGTTTCTTGACGCATTTCTGCCATAAGGTAAACCACGTCTTGGTCAGTTTTACTAAACCAAGAGTGTGAGGCATTTAATTGGTCTCCTAAAATAAGCCTAAGTGTCACTTTTTTCATCTGATTTTTTTTACCTCTTAATTTTTAAAACAATCAATTTTATAGCCATTTTTTCTGAAAGCTTCCAGAGGCGTCATACATTTGGGCTTGCCTTTTTGAATCAAATATTCTATCTCTTGGATCATTCCCCACACCACTAATGTACATCCAGTTTCCCCAATTGCAGTCCACGTCGTAATCTATAAGTACACTTTCAAAATAGGCGGCACCAACCCTCCAGTCTTGCTCCCAACTTTTTGACCAGAAACTAGCTACATTTTGCCGGCCTCTATTACTCATCCAGCCAGTATGTGCCAGCTCCTTCATATTGGCATTTATAAATGCATCTCCAGTAGACCCATTTTTCCAATTTTCAAATTTTTTATAATCTTGTCCGTCTGCAAATTCTTTATTTAAAATACCCCCACTTTTAAAAATACGGTCTCCATATTTCAGTCCTACACATTTAAAGAAATCTCTCCACAGCAGTTCAAAAAACACCCAGTAAGTACTTTCATTTTTTGTCCTACTGGCTTCATATTTTTTTAGTTCGACATAAATAGTTCTAGCAGAAATACTGCCATTAGCTAGCCATGCAGAAAATTTAGTACTGTACTCAGTGCCTAAAAGGCCATTTCTAGTGTTTTTATAAGTGGCTACATGGTCTGTATCCCACAAATATGATCTAAGACGCAACAATGCTTGTATTTCTCCTCCTTTAAAAGGAAAGGCACTCCTGTGATCTGTTTTTATATTTATAGCTTCACTAACTATACTATCCCATTTATTAATCTGCAGGGGATTGTCTGTTTTGGCCTTAGCATCCATTTGTAAAGTAGTTTTTGCCATTGGTGCGGGAACAGGTAGTGGGAGCGGTATTTTAAGATTTTTTTCCACTTTATTTCTAAACGTACTAAATACATCTGGTAATCTAAAAAGAGTAAATGGCCACTGCTCTTTGTCTAGTAAAAATTGATCATAAGCTTTATGAATTTTAACTTCATCTGAAAGCTGTTTAAAAACCTTATTATTGCGGTTTAATTCTTCTGAGTGCCAAACTTCTTGTGCGTATATATCCGTAATTCCTTTATCTTTAACAAGCGCTGGTATTGTTAACTCAGGACTTCCTACCAATATGTAAAGGGGAATATTTAGTGCTTTTAAATTGGTCTGAAGTTCAAGAACGCTTTCAATTATAAACTTAGCTCTGTAAGCACCAATTTTTACATATCCTTTGCTATTGTTGCCTTCAAAGTGTTTTGGGTCATAACAATAGACTGCAGCTACTTCATTTCCCTGAGCGCAAGCAGCTGTTAATAGCGGATGGTCTGCCACTCTTAAATTATCTGTATACCAAACCAATGATTTCATCTGTTAGATTTTATTTCTTCTACATTTTTCCGAGCAGTACAGGACTGCTTCCCAGTTCTTTTCCCATTTCTTTCTCCAACTGAATGGTTTCTCACAAACTTTACAAATTTTGCTGGGCAAAAAAGGTTTTTTGTGCATTTATTTAAAGAATTTTAGGAGCTAAGTGTGGTTGTGCATACTCATATCTGGTCACTTTTTCTCCTAGCACATATCCATCCAAGCCAATTCCAGCTACTGTAGCTGCTTCTAATAGGTTTATCCATCCATCTGTTGCAATAAGCTGCTCTGGCACATACAATTCCTGAATAGCTCCAACAATCATAATGCAGCCGTTCTCCTTAATCTCATACTCATTTACATAGGTACAGCTATATTTAATAGTACTTTCTTTTACAAAAGGTGCTTTATGGGCTCCTAGGTACACTGGTGAGAGTCCTGCAGCTTCAAATTCTGAAGTAGTACTAGGATATTTTGCAGCAGTTTGGTGTGCGTTTGCAATGATATTTTTTTGCACATGATTTACAGTAAAGACACCTGTGTCTCTTATATTGTCATAAGTGTCTCTTTGTGTACTTAGGGGCCTAGTGGTAAAACCAATGAGTGCCGGTTGGCTACCCAGATGTATGATTGAATTAAAAATAGCTAAATTTTGGCTGCCATTTTTAGATTGGGTTCCTATGAGGTTTAGGGACTTATATCCTGTACAACTATTAATTAGGTTGGCGCGGTACCTGGAGGGAAGGGTGTCTGGTGTAAGAATATTAAATTGTTTCACTTTGTATACATTTAGTTAAACAAATATAGCAAAGGAATGTCTAATCCTTTAAGTTATATAAGTATAGTTTAGAATGATAAGTGTAAACGTTGTTACTTGAAAAACTGCCAGCACAACTCTTAAAAGAAAAAAATCCCCAAAACGGGGATTTTTTTTTCATTAAAAAAATTATTTTTATGATCTATAAAATTTCCAAGGCAGTCAAAAATGTTTTAAATAATTAAAAGTATATTTTATAAACTTGCAAAAAGTTTTTTCATTTTTTCTAATTGCTCTTCAGCAAGTACATGATCTACAAGGATTCTTCCAGAGTGTTCGTCTGTAATAATTTTTTTTCTTGAGGCTATTTCTACTTGAACCTGTGGTGGTATAGTAAAGAAAGATCCTCCAGAAGCACCTCTCTCTATGGCTACAACAGCCAATCCATTCTTCACATTTGTGCGAATGCGTTTATAAGCATTAATGAGTCTCTCTTCTATTTGTCCTTCATATTCAGCTGATTTTTTTAAAAGCGCAGCTTCTTCCTTTTCAGTTTCTGCAAGAATGTCATTTAACTCTTCTTTTTTGTGCTTTAGGTGAGTCTCTCTAGCATCTAAACGCTCTTTAGAATCCTCAATGACTTCTTTTTTCTGCTCAATTTGAGCTTTAAATTCCTTGATATTTTTTTCTGCTAATTCTATTTCAAGTTCTTGAAATTCTACTTCTTTAGAAAGCGCATTGAATTCTCTTGAATTACGCACGTTTTTTTGCTGTTCTGCATATTTTTTAATGGCCGTCTTAGCGTCTTCCATTAAGTTTTTCTTAGCAGCAATTTCAATAGTAATTGTTTCTAAATCAGACTTTAATTTTTCTAGTCTTGTATTTAGACCAGAAACCTCATCTTCTAGGTCTTCTACTTCTAAAGGAAGCTCTCCTCTTACATTTCTAATTTCATCTACCCTAGAATCTATCAATTGAAGGTCGTATAAAGCCCTTAGCTTATCTTCTACTGTTATCTCTTTCTTTGTTGCCATAACTAATAATACTTGACGGGGTTTGTGTTGCTCTCCGATAAAGCGATTGCAAAATTAGCAATTTTTTTGGTAAGAAAGCCCACTAAAAGATTTTTTGTAAACTGCTCACTTTCATAGTGCCCAATATCTATTAATAGAATGTTGTTTTCTGCTTTAAAAAAGTCATGATATTTAAGGTCTGCAGTTACAAAAACGTCTGCTTTGGCAATCTTAGCCGCCTCAATACCAAATGCCCCGCTCCCTCCAATAACCGCTATTTTTTTAATATCTCTCCCTCTGAATTCTGAGTGTCTTATGCAGGGTGTTCCAAAGCTTTCTTTTAATAAGTGAAGAAATGCTGCTTCAGAGAGCGGATTTTTTAATACACCCGTGCGCCCCATTCCTAAAGTTCCATTTGGATCTTTTGGAGTGATTTCTTCATTGGGCATGAGTACCTCAATTTGTTCAAGTCCCAACCTTTGACAAATTTCGTGGTTCACTCCTAGTACTGCGTTGTCTAACGCAGTGTGCATGCTGTAAATAGCAATATTATTTTGAATGGCTTTAATAGCCACTTGACTCACATAGCCCTCTCTATTTAATTTTTTTAGACCAGAAAAAATAATAGGATGAAAACTTACAATCATATTGTAATTTTTATTTATTGCCTCATCCACTACATTTTCTAAGCTGTCCAAGCATACCAAAACGCCAGAGACTTCCATATTTTTATCTCCCACCAATAATCCTACATTGTCAAAGTCTTCTGCCCAAGACAGTGGGGCTAGAGTTTCCAATATATCTGTAACGGCTTTTACGGTCATAATTGTCAATTTGTGTTGGGGACAAATATAAATATTATAATTTCGTTCCCATGAACATCGTGAAATTGCTTTTATGGCCTTTTTCTTTTATTTATAGTTTAGCTTTAAGGCTTAGGCACTGGTGCTATGATTCTGGTTTTTTTGCTAGTACTGCTTTTAAAACGCCTACTATTTGTGTTGGTAACTTAAGCTTGGGAGGAACAGGAAAAACACCCATGATTGAGCTTCTTTTGCGCTATTTTAACACTCAGCAAAAAGACCCTTCTAATTACTGCATAGCTGTTTTAAGTAGAGGTTATGGTAGAAAAAGTAAGGGTGTTGTGGAAGCATCGTCTTTATCAACAGTTGAAGATTTAGGAGATGAACCTTACCAAATAGCCCAATCTTTTCCAGCCAATAGGGTTGTGGTTTCTTCTTCAAGAGTGGCTGGAATGACATATTTAGAGCAAAGTGATTTAGGCCAAAATCTTGGGCTGGTTCTTTTAGATGACGCTTTTCAGCACCGCGCTATCAGTCCCTCTTTAAGTATATTACTCACTTCTTTTCACAGGCCGTTCCCAGCCGATGATCTTTTGCCCTTAGGCACACTTAGAGACCTTCCTTCTCGAGCTAGTAGTGCAGATCTAATTGTGGTTACTAAGTGTCCTTTAACGCTATCTAATGACCAAAGAGTTGAATTAATTAATAGAATTTCACCCTCCGCTAACCAGCAATTATTTTTTAGCTATTTATCTTATGAAGAGAAATGGCCAGGGCTTAAAAAGGTCCTTCAAATACAAGATTGTATAGGTGAGCAGATTACGTTGGTGACCGCTATTGCTAACCCAGAACCTTTATTGACTTATTTAAATGCAAATGGAATTGATGTACTGCATAAAAAGTATGTAGATCACCACTTTTTCACTTCTAAAGAGATTGAAGAGCTTGCTACTATCCCTAAAATTATTTGTACTGAAAAGGATTTTGTAAAGCTAAAAGACAGCTTAGAAAATCTTTATTATATTCCTGTAGCACATCATTTTTTTAAGGAAGATCAAATTGGATTTTATCAGGCAATTTCTACTTTACAGGTCTCTAAAAGTATCTGATAGAGATCATTCTCAATATATGGCTTATTTAATAAGGCTGTAAAGCCTGCTTGCTCTAGCTCTTTCCATTGGTCTTTTTTATCAACGCCAGTGTGCGCAATTACAGGAATATTTGGATTAAAAGACCTAATAATTTCTGTGGCCTCTTGTCCTGTCATTTTTGGCATGTACAAGTCCATTATAACAGCTTGAAATATTTCTTTTTTAAGAAGGGCAATCGCTTCTGATCCACTCTTAACCGCTTTAGCAAATATTTTTTTCTTTGCCAAAATTTTTAATGTAATGTTTTGGTTTACAAGGTTATCGTCAACTATTAAAACAGATAGTCCTTTTAATGCGCTAAAATTTAAACTTTTCTTGTCGTTAATTTTATTATTATCCTTTAGACCAAGCAGCAATTCAAATTTAAAAGTACTCCCTTTGTTTAGTTTACTATCTATCACAAGACAGCTATTCATAATTTTCAATAATTGAACTACTATAGACAATCCTAAGCCGCTCCCGTATTCTTTACTTTTGCTTTCAAGTTGTTGAAAACGATTCCTTATAATGCCTTGGTTTTCTATTGAGATACCATTGCCTTGGTCTTTCACTTGAAAAGACAAAACACATGTTCCGTCTACTTTTTCTAAGCAACTAATGAAAAGGCTTACTGGTTTTTGATTTCCAAATTTTATAGCGTTGTCTATAAGATTTATGAGAATTTGAGTAATTTTTAAAGAATCTCCTTTAAATAATTTAGGCACATTATCAGCTATTTTAAAATCTAAAGGGGTAAGTGAAGCTTCTGAATGTTTTTTAATGGTCTTAAATACATTGTCTAGTAACTCATCAATGTCAAAATATTCTTCTAAATAGTTTAACTCATTTGCATCAATTCTTTTTAATAGTAGGGAGTCATTTATTAGTTTTAATATATAGGTAGATACTCTGTCTAGTATTTTTAAGTCCTCCAGCTGATTTTTTTGGGTATTAGACTTTAATAAACTTTTACTAATAGCAGAGACAGCAAAGAGTGGGGTCCTTAACTCATGACAGAGGATGGTGTTAAATTCATTGTTTTGCTTTGCTTTTTCAATGAATTTATGTTTTTTTTTTGCTCTATGAGTCTCCATAATAAGATAAAACAAAGAGATAAGATGCTGAAAGCAAAAAACAATAACACTCCTTCGTATAGGGAAGAATTAACGATTTCTAGTGTTTTCATGATAAATATTAATGCTATTTTTTTAAGTGTAATACTAAATCTAACAACCTATTGCTGTAGCCAGATTCATTATCATACCACCCAATTATTTTTACCATATTTCCTATTACAGAGGTCATTTGTGCATCGAATGTACATGAATAAGGGCTATTATTTATGTCTACGGATACTATAGGATCTTCTGTATAGGCTAAGATATTTTTATATTTATTTTCAGAAGCTTCTTTAAATATAGCATTTATTTCTTGAATATCAGTTGGTTTTAGCACATTAAAGGTGATGTCTGTCAAGGATCCGTTAGCCACAGGAACTCTAATGCCGCATCCACCAATGGCGTGAGAGAGTTCAGGAAAAATTCTTGTAAGAGCTTTGGCAGCACCCGTTGTGGTTGGAATTATAGACTGCCCAGCGGCTCTAGACCTTCTCAGATCTTTATGTGGTTGGTCATGTAAGCTTTGATCAGTTGTGTAAGAATGAATGGTAGTGATATATGCTTCAGATATACCACAAAGTTCCTGAATGATTGCAATCATAGGAGCCGCATTGTTGGTGGTGCAAGAGGCATTAGAAATAATGAGGTCTTTTTCTGTAATGGTTTGTTCATTAATACCCATGACTACCATTGGTATATTTTCATCGTCTGATGGAGCGGCTAATACCACTCTTTTTGCTCCAGATTTTAGATGTTGTTCAAGGCTTTCTTTACTTTTAAACTTACCTGTAGCTTCAATTATGATTTCTGCGCTACAAGCTGTCCAGGGAATATTTTGAATATCTTTTTCATTGTAAATGGGAATTTCTATCCCATTTACAACAATTGAATTTTCTAGACTTTGAATTTGAGCGGAAGAAACTCCGTGAATGGAGTCGTATTTTAAGAGGTGACCTAATGTTTTTGCTGGTGCTAGGTCGTTTATTCCCACCACCTCTATTTTGGGGTGGTCTATGAGAAGTCTAAATAGCGTTCTGCCTATACGTCCAAAGCCATTAATACCTAGCTTAATTTTTTTCATATTACTCATAGGTAAATCCTAAAGCATGTGCTTGTGTGCTTTATAAGAAGAACGCACTAGAGGGCCACTTTCTACATGTCTAAAGCCCATAGCTAAACCAGCTTCTTCGTATTTTTTAAACTGTTCTGGAGTAATGAACTCTGTAACAGCTAGGTGCTTTTTAGAAGGCTGAAGGTATTGCCCAATGGTGACTACATCTACATCTACATTTCTAAGGTCTTGCATGGTTTCTAAAACTTCTGCCTCTGTTTCCCCTAAACCTAGCATAATTCCAGATTTAGTTCTGTTAATTCCTGCTTTCTTTAAATAAGCTAAAACGCCTAAGCTTTTTTCATATTTGGCTTGAATTCTAACAGCTCTTGTGAGTCTTTTTACTGTTTCCATATTGTGAGAAACGACCTCTGGATTGGCTCTGACAATTCTATCAATATGTCTCTCAATACCCTGAAAATCAGGAATTAGTGTTTCTAAAGTAGTATTTGGATTGAGCCTTCTAATAGCCCCAACAGTTTCTTCCCATATAATAGACCCCATATCCTGAAGGTCATCTCTATCTACAGAAGTAATTACGGCATGCTTTATGCCCATTATTTGAATAGACCTGGCTACTTTTTCAGGCTCTTCCCAATCTACAGATTCAGGCCTTCCAGTTTTTACACCACAAAAACCACAAGATCGGGTACATACATTACCTAATATCATAAAAGTGGCTGTGCCTTCTCCCCAACACTCACCCATATTTGGGCAGCTCCCAGAGGTGCAAATGGTATTTAAATTATATTTTTCTACAAGACCTCTTAGTTGGGTATACTTTTGACCAGTGGGTAACTTAACACGCAGCCACTTTGGTTTTCCAATAGTTGGTTTTTCTTTGGTAGGAGTAAGTATTTCTGTGCTCATTGCAAATTTTTAAGTAAATATAGTAAACAATGCCTAGACTTCTTTTTAATTGATTGGCTAGTTCTTAATCAATTCTGCTAATAATTTTCTAGCTCTTAAGAGCTTTACTTTAATGTTGTTAATAGGTTCTTTAAGTTCATTGGCCATTTCTGCATAGGACATTTCGTTAAAGTATCTGAGGTTTAATACTTTTTGGTACCCTAATTTTAATTTTTTAATATCCCTGAGGAGATCTGCTAAGTTTTGCTGTTGAATGAGAATGTCTTCTGCAGAGGGAGCACTGTCTAAAAACTCATTTTCTAAACCTTTATCACTAGATAAATTAAGACCGCTTTCTAGGCTTCTCTTTTGTTTCCTAAGGTGGTCTATATGGAGATTTTTGGAGATAGCGATGAGCCAAGTTTTAAATACGTATTCTTCTTTATAGCTGGCTATTTTGTCAAAAGCTTTTGAAAAAGTTTCTATAGTGATATCTTCTGCCTCGTGCTCGTTTTTAGTTCTCAATAATTGAAAACTATAGACGGCGTTCCAGTAGGTATCCAAAAGATTGCTAAAGGCCATTTGCTGTCCTTCTTTTGCTTTTTGTATACAGTTAGAAATATGTTCCGGGGCTAGTATCAACTTTTTTTTTTAGTGAGTACTTTCTGCTAGGATCTCTTTTTTGCAGTTTTGCTCTGTGGGTAATTTTCCACACATGCCACAAGCTTCTCCTTCTTTATTTAAAAAGGGACTTTGACTGGCACAAGTGCCAGAAAAAGCACCATCTTTTTTAGCCCAAATTTTAATAGCTATTCCAGCCACTGCAAGGGCTAGTAAACCTATAGTAAGAAGTACAAGTTTCATGATACAAATTTAAACAAAGGTACAAAATATGAAACTAGAATTGTCTTATCCTATGGGGATATTAACAATGGCTTTCTTGGCTTTTGGATTTAAGTTTCCTGGTCTATCTTCAATAGATAAATAGGCTACAGCATTTTTTTTATACGGCAGGCGTATAAGTAAGTTCTCAGAAACAGTTGCTGGAAGAATTCCAATGCTTTGTTTGCTTCCATTTCTCTCTATCCAAAGCTGGTAACATTTATTTTTTGGAAGTTCAGGAAGGCTGTCAAATTGCAGATAACTTAATCGTTTTTTTGAGTTGATGTAGGCAATGAGTTTTAACTCTTTCTCCTCTAAATGGCTATCTAATATTATTTTTTTTGTTTTTGGACTATTCAGTACTATAAATTGATTTCTAAGTTCTTCTAGCTGATTGTCAAAAGACTGTGTTAGCTTTTCTATTTGAGTATCTACAAGTTGTTGTTGAGCTTCCAATTTTTGACTTTCTTGGAACATAAAAAAGGAAGTTCCAAAAAACACTAAAATAGACGCAGCAACCGCTATCCAAGAAAAACGAGTGAAGCGATCAATACGCCTTATTTGTTTTTCAATACTATCTTTTAATTGTATAGGGGGTGTTTTTCTATAGGTATTTGAAAAACTTTCAAGTTGAAGTTGTAATTGATCAAAGGCTTTTTTTACCTCAGGATATAAAGTGATATACTGTTCTATTTTTTTTGTTTGAACGGCATCTAAGTCTCCTAATAAATAGGCTTCTAAGTCTCCAGAGTCAATAATATTATTTATTTTATTTTGCATTTAATTCTTTTTTACCTGATAAACTTCTGCAAGTGTTTTTAAGCCAATTCTCAATCTAGATTTGACCGTCCCAAGAGGAATATTTAGAAAATCACTCACTTCTCTTTGTGTCATACCATAGAAAAATAAAGCTTCTAAAACTTCTTTATTTTTTGTAGCCAAAAGTCCCATCTTTTCCTCAACATCTATGTGATCTGTATTATAACTTACATCTTTTATATGTACGCTTTCTGTGTCAATTTGGATCTCTTTAGGTCTTTTTTTTTGAATTTTCCTGTAATGATCAATAGCTGTATTTCTTGTAATCTTAAGCATCCAAGTAAATAATTTAGCTTTACTAGTGTCATACTGAGCGCTGTGTTTCCATATTTTCACAAAGCTCTCTTGAAGTGCGTCTTCTGCAGCTGCATCATTTTTTATAATTTGAAAACTAACTCCGTATAGGACTTCTGAGTAATGTTCATAGAGCAAGCTCATGGCTTTTTCATCCTTTACTTTTAAAAGGCTAACAATAAGTGATTCTATGCCTTTTTGCATGACATTAAAATGCAGTTAATAATTAAAATTTTATTTGAGGAATGATATTCACTTCTGGTTCTAAAGAAATTGAAAATTTTTCCAATACTTCTGTCATCACTTTTTTAGCTAAAGATAAAACTTCATGCCCTTTAGCTCCTCCGTAATTTACTAATACCAACGCTTGTTTTTCATGAACCCCAACAGCTCCTTGTTTAAAGCCTTTTAAACCTGCATTTTCTATAAGCCATCCAGCAGGTATTTTAAAGCTATTGTTTTCAACTTTGTAAAAAGGCGCTTGAGGCCATTCTTTAATGAACTTTTCAAAGAGCGCTTTATCAATAACTGGATTTTTGAAAAAGCTACCAGAGTTCCCTAATAATTTGGGATCTGGAAGTTTATTTTTTCTGATAGAAATGATTGCTTTTGCAATTTCGGAAATAGTGTATTCTCCATTTTTTTCCTTTACAGTTGTTTGGTTTATGAGTGTATTTTCAATATCCCCATATGTTATTTTTATGGGGTGCGGGGATTTTGTGAGTTGTAATTGTATGTTGTAGATCACATATTTACCTTTGGCAGTAGTCTTAAAAATAGAGCTTCTATAACCAAATTCACAATTTTCATTAGATAAGGTAATTTTTTCAAGAGTTTTTATATCCAAAGCTTGGCATTGTATAAAGCTGTCTTTTATTTCCACCCCATAAGCTCCTATATTTTGAATGGGAGCACTTCCTACACAACCCGGAATTAAGGCTAGGTTTTCTATTCCGCCTAAATTGTGATCTAAAGCCCAAAGCACCAAATCATGCCAATTTTCTCCAGCAGCCACCTCTATTGTTGTATGAGTATTTGTTTCAGCTACAACTTTAACACCCTTGTTACAGATATGAACCACATGGGCATCTATGTCATCGGTTAAAAGTACGTTGCTGCCACCGCTGAGTATAAAAATGTCTGAGTGAATTTTATTTTGCAAGGCCTGCTCTATACTGGCTACACTTTCTGCTTTGGTGTAAAATTTAGCTTTTACATCTATACCAAAACTATTGAGCTCCCTTAGCGATATGTTTTCCTGTACCTCCATTAATTTGGGTAGGCCTCTAACGCTTTTTCTAGAAGGGTGACTGCTAATTTTAATTCAGACTGCTCAAGTACATAGGCAATTCTAATTTCATTAGTTCCTAAGCCCTCAGTGGCATAAAAACCAGCTGCTGGAGAAACCATGACCGTTTTACCTTCGTAAGAAAAGGACTCTAAAAGCCATTGAGCAAAGTGATCTGCATTTTTAACTGGCAGTGCTACTACACAGTAAAAAGCGCCACTTGGATTGGCCACCTTTATTCCAGGAATTCTATTTAGGCCTGCTATGAGTACATCTCTTCTGTGTTGGTATTCTTCATTTACTTCCTTAAAATAGCTGTCTGGAGTGTCTAAAGCCGCTTCTGCTGCAATTTGCGCATAGGTGGGGGGTGATAATCTGGCCTGAGCAAATTTCATAGCCGTACTAATAAATTCCTTATTTTTTGATACCAGGCATCCAATTCTTGCGCCACACATGCTGTACCTTTTAGACACAGAATCAATAACAACAGCATAATTATCCATGCCTTTAAGGCTTAAAATAGAATGGTGCTTTACACCACCATAGGTAAACTCTCTGTACACCTCGTCTGCTAATAAGAAAATACCATACTTAATAACCAATTTAGCCAAAGACTCTAGTTCTTTTAGGGTGTATAAATAGCCAGTAGGATTACCAGGATTACAAATTAAAATTCCTTTAGTTTTAGGTCCTATTAGCTTTTCAAATTCATGGATAGGAGGTAAAGCAAAATTTTCATCAATAGAAGAAGCCAATGGGACTACTTTAATGTCATTGGCAACTGCAAAACCGTTATAGTTTGCATAGAAAGGCTCTGGAATAATAATTTCATCTCCTGGATCTGCAATAGTAGACATAGCAAATGACAAGGCTTCAGAACCTCCAGTAGTTACAATAATATTTTCTTTCTCAACCACCACTTGGTGTTTGGCGTAATAATGTGCCAATTTTTCTCTATAACTATCTGAGCCTTCGGTTCTGCTATAAGCCAATACCTTAATATCTGCATTTTTTACAGCATCTAATGCTATTTGAGGAGTATTAATATCTGGTTGCCCAATATTAAGGTGTATGACCTCCGTACCGTTTTTCTTAGCATTTTCTGCAAAAGGGACTAATTTTCTAATAGGAGACTCAGGCATAGAGAGCCCTTTATTTGATAATGATGGCATGTTGTTTTTTTTGCAAAATTATGAATCCCCAACTAGCAAATAGATATTTTCAGTAATTTATTCAGGATTATTAACATTACCCTTGATTGTCAACACTTTAGTTGGTGTTTCTGCATTAGATTTCACTGTCACAGCTTTTCTAATTGGACCTACCCTACTGGTGTCGTATTTTACTTGTATTTCTCCAGTTTTTCCGGGCATAATAGGCCCTTCTGGTTTTTTTGGAATGGTGCAACCACAACTAGATGAGACCTCCGTAATGACTAGTGGTGCGTCTCCAGTATTAGTAAATTCAAAAATTCTTATTCCGTCACTATTATGAGAAATGTTTCCGTAATCTATGGTCTCAGATTTAAATTCAATTTTAGCTACTTTTTCTTGGGCATATACCTGGCTGATAAATAGCCCCAAGAACAATATGAACAAAAGTTTTTTCATGGTATAAATTATTTACTTGTACCCAAATATAATTCTTTTCATAACAAGGAGGCAAAATTCTTTCAAGAGACCAAGAGGTTCCTTATTTTTGTAATTAGCGATTGCGCAATTTTTAGTTATCTAAACCTATCAATAGAGGGAATTTATGAATACGCCTTTAAAATATAACCCATCTGAATTAGAAAAGCATTGGTATAATTACTGGATGGAGCACAAATTTTTTGCATCAAAGCCAGACACAAGAATTCCCTATACCATTGTAATTCCACCGCCAAACGTCACAGGTGTTTTACATATGGGTCATATGCTTAACAATACCATACAAGACGTACTCATTAGAAGGGCCAGGCATTTAGGCTTTAACGCTTGTTGGGTTCCTGGTACAGACCATGCGTCTATAGCAACAGAGGCAAAGGTGGTAGCTAAATTAAAAGAGCAAGGGATTTCTAAAAATGATCTTACAAGAGAAGAATTTCTAGCCCACGCATGGGAGTGGAAAAATGAATATGGAGGGGTAATTTTAGAGCAATTAAAAAAATTAGGCTGCTCTTGTGATTGGGATAGAACTGCTTTTACTATGGATCCCAAACTGTCAGATTCTGTCATTAAAGTCTTTGTTGACCTGTTTAATAAAGGACTTATTTACAGAGGCAATAGAATGGTAAACTGGGACCCTGAGGCGCTTACTACCCTTTCAGATGAGGAAGTTATTTATGAGGAAAGACAAGGTTTGTTGTATTATATATCTTATCACATTGTAGGGAGTACAGAAAGCTTAACTATTGCCACTACTAGACCAGAAACTATTTTTGGTGATACCGCTATTTGTATTCACCCAGAAGATCACCGATTTTTAAGCCTTCACGGGAAAAAAGCAATTGTGCCATTAAGTGGCAGAGAAATACCTATCATTAAAGACACTTATGTAGATATGGAGTTTGGTACTGGCTGCTTAAAAGTAACTCCTGCACATGATTTAAATGACAAGGCTATAGGAGAAACACATGGCTTAGATATCATAGATATTTTTAATCCAGATGCTACTTTAAATGCCTATGGATTGGCGTTTGAAGGCATGGACCGTTTTAAAGCTAGAAAGGCAGTAGGAAAAGCCTTAGAAAAAGAAGGGTTTCTAGTGAAGACAGAGCCCCACATAAATAAAGTAGGTACTTCAGAAAGAACAAAGGCAGTAATAGAGCCACGTTTGTCTGACCAGTGGTTTTTAAAAATGGAGCCACTTGCCCAGCCAGCTTTAAAAGCAGTTTTGGTAGATGAGGAGATAAAACTTTTTCCAAAGAAATTTGAAAACACCTACAGGCATTGGATGGAAAACGTAAGAGATTGGAATATCTCAAGGCAACTTTGGTGGGGCCAGCAAATACCTGCTTTCTATTATGGAAATGGCAGAGAAGATTTTGTAGTGGCTGAAAATGCAACAATCGCTTTAAAATTAGCTCAAGAAAAATCAGTAAACTCACATTTGAGTTTAGAAGATTTACGCCAAGATGAAGACGCTCTAGACACCTGGTTCTCCTCATGGTTGTGGCCTATAAGCGTCTTTAACGGTATTTTAGAACCAGAAAATGACGAGATTAATTACTATTACCCTACTAATGATTTAGTGACAGGTCCAGATATTTTATTCTTTTGGGTAGCCAGAATGATTGTAGCAGGCTATGAATTTAGAGACGCAAAACCTTTTACCAATGTTTATTTTACTGGATTGGTGAGAGACAAACAAAGGAGAAAGATGTCAAAGTCACTAGGGAACTCACCAAATGCGCTCAAATTAATAGAAGATTACGGAGCAGACGGAGTAAGAGTGGGACTTTTACTTAGTTCTGCTGCTGGGAATGACCTCATGTTTGATGAAGCACTGTGCCAGCAAGGTAAAAATTTTGCCAATAAAATCTGGAACGGATTTAAACTCATCCAATCATGGGAAACAGTACAAATAGAACAGCCAGAAGCCGCTAAAAAAGGAATTGAGTGGTACAGCGCTACTTTTGACAAGGCTCTCTTGGAAATAGAAGACCACTTTAGTAAATACAGAATTTCAGATGCGCTTATGGCTATCTATAAACTAATTTGGGATGATTATTCCTCCTGGTTGTTAGAATTGGTAAAACCAGCCTACCAGAGACCAGTAGATAAAGCTACTAAAGATCAGGTGATTGTCCTTTTAGAAAATAACTTAAAAATATTACATCCCTTTATGCCGTTTTTAACGGAAGATATTTGGCAGCAAATCACAGATAGAAAACCCCAAGAAGCTCTAATTATAGCCCCTTGGCCAAAGGGAAGTGAGCGTATTGATAATGCACTGTTATTGGCATTTGAAACAGCCAAACAAGTGGTTTCTGGGGTGAGAACCATTAGAAAAGAAAAGCAAATTGCCAATAAGGAAGTATTGGACTTGGTTGTGCTTTCAGATCAAAAACCTTTAGAGGCTTTAAATTCAGTAATAGAAAAGCTATCTAATCTAACAAATATAACCCAAACAGAAACTCCTGTAGAGGGTGCTCTTAGTTTTAGAGTAGACTCTTTGGAGTATTTTGTACCCATTTCTGGAGCTATAGATATAGAAGCAGAGGCCACTAAGGTGCAGGAAGAATTAAACTATACCCAAGGTTTCTTAAAGTCTGTGGAGAATAAATTATCTAATGAGCGTTTTGTTTCTAATGCACCCGAAGATGTGATAGCGATAGAAAAGAAAAAACAAATAGATGCAAAAGCAAAAATAGAAACCTTAAAACAAAGTTTAGTATATTTGAGAAGCTAGAGAAAATAATCCCTAGCCTTTATTAATAGCTATGGAAGCATACGCCAACGCACTTTTAATAGCCATTCCTTTATTTTTACTTCTCATATTAATAGAGATGGGAGTAGGTTACTGGAAAAATAACAACACCTATACAGTATTAGATACTGTGTCTAGTATTAGCTCTGGTATGACTAACATACTAAAAGACACCTTAGGTTTGGGTTTGGTGCTGGTTTCTTACCCATCATTACTTAGTTTTTTTGGTACAGAAGTAATAAAGAGTGAGTGGTGGGTATGGTTTTTGGCTTTTGTGTTTGTAGATTTTGCTGGTTATTGGAACCACAGGTTAAGCCATAAAATTAATATTTTTTGGAACCAACACATGATCCATCACAGCAGTGAGTCTTTTAATTTGTCCTGTGCACTCAGACAGTCCATTTCAAATATTATTGGGTATTTTCCTGTTTTATTACTTCCAGCTGCTCTTCTTGGAATACCCTATGAAATAATAGCTATTTTGGCACCCATTCAGTTGTTTGCTCAGTTTTGGTACCATACGCAGCATATAGGTAAATTAGGGGTATTAGAGTATGTCATAGTAACACCCTCTCAACACCGAGTGCACCACGCCATTAATGCGCGGTACATAGATAAAAATTTAGGTCAGGTTTTTAGTATTTGGGATAGAATGTTTGGTACATTTCAAGAAGAACTAGACTTTGACCCACCTCAGTATGGCGTATTAAAACAGGTAGCTACTTGGAATCCTTTTACTATTAATTTTATGCACTTCTGGCAAATTTTACAAGACGCATGGCACACTAGGTCGTGGTTAGATAAAGGGCGTATATGGTTTATGCCCACTGGTTGGCGTCCCGCCGATGTCTCTGCCAGCTACCCCATTGTAGGTATTGCAGATGTGTTTAATTTTAAGCGCTATGAAGTAAAGGGAAGTATTTTTTTTAATAGCTATGCCGTTTTTCAGCTTTTGGGAGTAGCACTCATTCTCATGCTTAGTTTAGCGGCTGTAGGTGATGTGAGTCCATTTATTTTAGGGCTTTTGGCAGCATATATTGGACTTAGCATTTTTAGCTACTCGCTATTTATGGACCAATGGAAATGGGCTGTATATCCAGAGTTTCTTAGACTTTTTACAGGAGCTGGCCTTTTAATTTGGGCTTGGCAAACAGGACTTATTCCTATTTACTTTTCCCAGTGGTTAGGAGTCTTATTTTTTTACCTAATCTTCAGTTTATTTTTAGCTTCCTATGTTACTTTTATAGAGCCCAAAGTACTTTTTATTAAAAAGCAATTGGCTTAACAAACCTTTTATCTATTTAATTCTTTCTCTACAATGGCAATATATTGTTCCATAGCTGTTGTTTCATTTAAATGTTTGGCTTGAAATATAGCATTTGCCTTAAAGGCACTAATTAAAGGTTTGCTACTGCTTGGGTTTTCTTGGTTTTGAGTAGCTATTTTAAAGAGGGCGTATAGTTTTAATAAAATATCTGCCGCCTGCGGTTTGCTTGTAGCATTCACAATGGCTACAGCTTCTTCAAAACTTTTATGCAGAAATTTACTCATCCTTGTCTTTTAATGTAGCAATAACCGTTTTAGCTCCAATTACTTTTTGGTTTAAATTCACAGTAATAATGGTGTCTAAAGGTAAAAATAAATCTACTCTAGAACCAAATTTTATAAAACCAGCATCGGCACCTTGTAATGCACTATCTCCTTTTACGGCATAGTTTACAATCCTTCTTGCAAGCGCTCCTGCAATTTGTCTGTATAAAATCTCTCCAAATTTTGGTGTTTTTAGCACTATGGTAGTTCGTTCATTTTCTTCGCTAGATTTAGGGTGCCAGGCCACTAAGAATTTTCCTGGATGGTATTTAGAGTATTCAACTAAACCGCTGGCTGGGTATCTGGTGACGTGCACATTAAGCGGTGACATGAAAATTGACACTTGCTTTCTCTTTTCTTTGAAATATTCATTCTCCATGACCTCTTCTATAACCACTACTTTTCCATCTACAGGGGCTAGAATTTGATTGTGGTTAAATTGAATCGCTCTCTTAGGATTCCTAAAAAACTGTAAAATAATGAGTAGTATACATATTGCCAGCCCTTGTATAAAATACGTTAACCAAGGGATTGGAATATAAAAGTCGGCCGTCAGGCAAACAATTGCAACTAAAATAAAAGAGATAATAATAATTTTAAATCCTTCCTTATGAAACATATTTAGTAAATATAGTAATGATGAGGTATGCAAATGGAGCCGCAAATATAAGACTATCTAGTCTATCTAGCATGCCCCCGTGTCCAGGTAATATGGCGCCACTATCTTTTATCCCAGCTACTCTTTTAAATTTTGATTCTAATAAGTCACCTAAGTTTCCAAATACAATGAGCACAGTAGCTAGTAGCATCCATTGATTGACAGAGAGGGTAGTATCTGCCTGCGAAATTAAAAAAGCTGCCATGAGTCCAAAAACAAAACCGCCTAAGGCGCCTTCAACGGTTTTTTTTGGTGATACAGATAGGAAAAGTTTATGCTTTCCAAATTGTTTGCCCACTAAATAAGCAAAAGAGTCATTCACCCAAATAATACCAAAAATACCTGCTATAAGCATTTTTGCAAATTCTGGCGATGTATAGGGAATTAGAGTTAAGAAAATGCAGCCACCACCAATATAAAAGAGACCTGCAATAAAATTCTGTGTTTTAGTAAGCTTCCTTTTTTTAGTATTTAATAAATAGTAGAGCAGTAATATATTGACAAGTATGTTAAGGCTCAACAATAACCAAATAGTAAAGGATGTCTGAATAAGGTAAATATAGAGCCACCACAGGCCTAAATATGCTGTAAAAAGATAATAACCTCTTAACTTTGTAATTCTTTTGTATTCATATATGCAGGCTAAACCAAAAGTCATAAATAAAAAGTCAAAGGCGTCTGAATTTAGAAAAACGGCGGCTAATAAAATAAATACGTACACAGCCCCAGTGAGTAGTCTTCTTAATAATTCTCTCATTTAAAGGTTTTCTAAAAGAATAAGATATATGTCCTTATTACTGCTGCCATAGGATAAGAAATCTTTTTGAGACTCGTTTTCTTTTTTAAAATTTTTTATGGCAGTAATATTTCCAGGAATATTATGGGTATAGTTCTTTTTGATTTGTTTTAGGCCGTCTTGAATACTCTCTAGGAGTTGGCTTGTTTTAGAGAAAACGATAATGAGTTCTGGCAACTGATGGAGCTTGTATTCTTTGAATTGTAAGTCATTCACTAATATAGATCCGTTTTGAGCTATTAAGTGCTCACAAGAGGTAAAGAAGACCCCGTTTTCTGACACTTTCTCAGTAGTTGAATAGCCGTTTTTTTCACAAAAATCACTCATGCTTTTATCTAGAGTGATTATAGGTGATTGGTCCCAATTGTTTTCTTTTAGAATACGACCTAGCATAACTAGTGCTTCTTCGTTAGTTTCACAATAAAGGAACTTACCTCCATTTTTTTTAAAATTTATGGTAAAGAGTTCATCTATAGGAATTTTTTCTTTAGGCATATATATAGACGCCTCTTCCTTTTTAGAAGCGTCATTGTGTATTACTTTGCCAAATATTTTATTAAAAAAATTCACTTTCAATTGACATCAAGCTAAAAAAAATTAAGAATCACTTACTTTTAAAATATAGCTTGTTTGGGTCTTTAATTTGTATTTTAAAAATTTGTTTATTTTTTGTTTTCAATAGGTTCTTGACTTTCGGTTTTATCTAATATCGTGTTGTCTTCAGGAGCGGGAGCATTTGTTTTATCTTCTTCTGCTTTTGCTTCTTCTGCCTTTACCTCTTCTGCTTTTGCTTCTCGTGCTTTTACAGCTAAAGCCTCTTCTTCAATGTCTTTACTAAAAGGTCTTTTTCCAAATATTTTTTCTAAGTCATCCTTAAAAATCACTTCTTTCTCTAATAGCCTTTTTGCTAGGGTGGTTAGTTTATCCTTATTTTCTTCTAAAATAGAAATGGCTCTTTGGTATTGGGTTTCTATAAGCACAGAAATTTCTTTGTCTATTTTTTGTGCAGTTTCTTCACTGTATGGCTTAGTAAAACCGTATTCAGATTGCCCTGAAGAGTCATAATAGGTAATATTACCTATGCTTTCATTCAGGCCATACACTGTAATCATAGCCCTGGCTTGTTTGGTGATTTTCTCTAAATCACTCAAAGCCCCAGTAGATATTTTGTTAAAAATAACTTTTTCTGCTGCTCGACCTCCTAGTGTGGCACACATTTCATCTAACATCTGTTCTGTTCTAACAATGAGCCTTTCTTCTGGCAGGTACCAAGCTGCTCCAAGTGACTGTCCCCTTGGAACTATAGTTACTTTAACTAAAGGTGCTGCGTGTTCTAACATCCAACTTACAGTAGCATGTCCGGCTTCGTGGTAGGCTATTGTCTCTTTTTCTGAGAGAGTGACAATTTTATTTTTCTTTTCTAAACCCCCTACAATTCTGTCTACAGCGTCTAGAAAATCTTGTTTACTTACTGCTTTTTTATCTTTTCTAGCCGCAATTAAAGCAGCTTCATTACAAACATTAGCAATGTCTGCCCCTGAGAAACCCGGAGTTTGTTTGGCTAAAAAATCAATATCTAAAGTCTCAGATGTTTTTATAGGCTTTAAGTGCACCTCAAATATCCCTTTGCGTTCTCTAATATCTGGAAGATCTACATAAATTTGTCTGTCAAAACGCCCTGCTCTCATAAGTGCCTTATCTAACACGTCTGCTCTGTTGGTAGCGGCCAATACAATTACATTAGAATTTGTTCCAAAACCGTCCATTTCTGTAAGTAGTTGGTTAAGGGTATTTTCTCTCTCGTCATTAGAGCCAGTCATATTATTTTTTCCTCTAGCCCTACCAATAGCGTCTATCTCATCTATAAATATAATGGCTGGGGACTTTTCTTTGGCTTGTTTAAATAAATCTCTCACTCTAGAGGCTCCTACTCCTACAAACATTTCCACAAAATCTGAGCCAGATAAAGAAAAGAAAGGCACCTGAGCCTCACCCGCTACAGCTTTAGCTAAGAGGGTCTTTCCAGTTCCTGGAGGGCCTACTAGTAAGGCTCCTTTTGGTATTTTACCTCCTAGTGAAGTATATTTTTCTGGGTATTTTAAAAAAGAGACAATTTCTTCTACTTCTTCTTTAGCGCCTTCTAAGCCAGCTACATCTTTAAAAGTTGTTCTGGTATCTGTCTTTTCATCAAATAATTTTGCTTTAGATTTTCCAATATTGAAAATCTGACCACCTCCACCTCCACCGGCACCACCGGACATTCTTTTCATTAGGTAGATCCATATTCCTATAATAAGAATAAAGGGTAGTAAGGATAGTAGCAAATCTCCAAACACGTTAGATTCCGTTTCATAATCTACAGTAGTATCTAATTGATATTCGCTTTTTATATTCTTAATTTCATTCTCAAAATTTTGAAGATCTCCAAAATCTAGAATATATTCAGGAGTAGCGCCACTGATGTTAAAAGACTTTTCAGCTACATCTTTGTGAATTTCTTTGCTGAGCGCTTCTTTTGTTAAAAAAACTTTTGCCTGCCTAGTATTACTGATAATAATAATTTTTTCAATGTCACCATCTCTTAAATAAGTTTGCAGTTCAGAAGTGGTAGTTTTTCTTGTACTAGACAAACCACTACTCATGAATTGAACTCCTATTAAAAGAGCTATTACTACGGCGTATATCCACCAAGCATTAAATTTTGGTTTTTTTGAAGTTGTTTTTTGTTCTTTTGCCATTTTTATTTATGAGTTTGAAGGGGAAGAAATACTGGTTACTTTGGCATCACCCCAAAGGCTCTCAATGTCATAATACGCTCTAATGTGTTTTTGAAAAACATGTACTACTACGTTTACATAGTCTAGTAACACCCATTCACCATTTTCAGATCCCTCTACATGCCAAGGCTTGTCATGTATGGCTTTACTTACTAGTTTTTGAACAGAACCTACTATAGCATTTACATGAGTATTTGATGTTCCATTACAAATAATGAAGTAATCGCAGGCTGTATTTTCTATTTCTCTCAGATCCAATAATTGAATATCTAATCCTTTTACTTCTTCTACGCCACTCAGTATAAGCGAAATGAGTGTATCAACGCCCTTATTTTTATCTAACATTCAAAAAAATTAAATTTTTACAAAGTTATCATATTTTTGCGTTCTTAGCTATTGTTTTTAACATAAGATTAATCGCAATTCTATTAGGTTTTAAATGACTATAACCCCACTAAAATGAAGCTTATTCACTTAGATAAAATTCACTCTACAAATGACTACTTAAAATCGTTGGTTTTAAAACAAAAATTAAATGATTTTACTGTGGTCAAAGCAGATTTTCAAGAGGCTGGAAAAGGCCAAAGAGGAAATAAATGGCTATCAGAACCCGGGGAGAATTTAACTATGAGTTTGTATAAGGAGTTTGCATACTTGCCTATTATTGAACAATTTAAAATTTCGATGCAGACTGCTATCGCACTTTATAAAGCTTTAGCTACTCTTACTGACCAGGTAGCAATTAAATGGCCCAATGACCTCCTTTTAGGCGGCAAAAAGGTGGGGGGTGTCCTTATTGAAACTTCTGTAAAGGGGTCCTGTATAAGCTGGGCTATTATAGGGATAGGGATAAATATAAATCAAACTAATTTTAAAGGTTTACCCAATGCCACTTCTATATTACTTCACACTACTAATAAAGAAAGCCCAGAGTATTTCTTTAATATATTAATACCTCTATTAGAAAAACATCTTGAAAATGTAGTTTTACTTCCTTTTAAAGCCCTTAAAAAGGAATATGAATCTTTGTTATTCGGATATTTAAAGCCTCTCAAATTTGAAGTAAAAGGGGTTGTTTTTACTGGTGTTATTCAAGGTGTAACACCCTTAGGTGCATTAATCGTTAGAAATGAAGCAGGAACTCTAAAGGAGTTTATGTTAAAAGAAATTAAGATGGTTTTTTAAAAAGCCACCTTTTGTAAGTTTTCGGAAAGGGCATTTATAAAGTTAGTGATAGGCGTTTTAATCATCATTTCCATCATGGTGTTGAAGCTACCTTCAAAAACAAGCTGGACCTCAGTCATATTCATGTCAATTTTTTTTATATCGCCTCTAAGAGTGAATGGTAATTTATCACTAGCTGCTCCAAGTAGTACGAATTCATGAGCTCTTGAATCATTTTTTTGAAGGACTATTTCTGGCATTCCTTTAAGGGCAAACAGAAATCTCTCCTCGCTAAGCACTTCAAATTTAGAGATGTTCTCGGGCATTAAATGCTCAAAGTTTGAAATTTTATTTAAAAATTCAAATACTTTTTCACAGCTAGTATTTAGGGTTATTGGGGTTGTTTCAACAGTCATTTTGTGATAACTAAAATATATTAATTAATTTTTTGTCTCCATTCAGATGGATTGGAACGCCACTTTGTGAGAGTTTCTAATTGATCTGCGGCCATATTTCCAGAATCTATGGCTTGATCAATGAGGTGGTGATAATCACTTAGGGTGTGTAAAGTAGTATTTTGGGCTTTAAAATTATCTAAAGCAGTATCAAATCCGTAGGTGAAAATGGCTAGCATACCTAAAACCTGAGCTCCATTTTCCTCTAAGGCTTCTAATGCTTTAAGGCTACTTTTTCCAGTAGAGATTAAATCTTCAATGATTACCACTTTAGAACAGGTTTCTAAATGACCCTCAATTTTGTTTTGTCTTCCGTGAGTTTTTGCTTCTGGCCTTACATATACAAAAGGCAGGTCTAAAATCTCTGCAACTAAAAGCCCTATTCCTATGGCTCCAGTTGCCACACCAGCTATAGCATCTGGTTTTCCGTAAAGTTCAGACAGCTGTGCAGCCATTTGTATGCTTACATATTTTCTTGCGTGTGTGTAGGATAGTATAATTCTATTGTCACAATAGATAGGTGACTTCCATCCAGAGGCCCATAAAAAAGGATTTTCTGGTCTCAACTTAATTGCATTAATTTGTAATAATAGTGCTGCTGTCTTTTTTGCAATTTCGCTATCTAAAATCATAATACAAATGTATAAAGTTTTTGTGAATGAATCTCCTATGATTCTGACAAATAAACTGGCAGAAACAGAGGATCATAAATATTTTCCTTTAAACGAAAGTGCCATTCAAGAAGCCATTGCAGCGCTCTCCAAGAAGAAATTGGATAAAGTGTATATCTACCATCCCAACCATGAGGAAATTTTAAATAAATTTTCAAAAACCATTCCAATTGTAGTGGCTGCAGGTGGTGTTGTTACTAATAAAGAAGGAAAAGTACTTTTCATATATAGAAACGAAAAATGGGACCTTCCAAAAGGTAAAATAGATAAGGGAGAGACTATTGAGGCGGCTGCTCTTAGAGAAGTTGAAGAAGAGACAGGAGTTAAAGGCTTAGAAATTGAAAACTTTTTAAGGGTCACCTATCATATATTTAAACGCAATGGTAAAAATAAGCTTAAAGAAGTGCATTGGTTTGCTATGAAGACAGATTATGATGGGCCTTTATTGGGACAGTTAGAAGAGGGAATTGAAAAGGTGCGTTGGAAAGGGCCGGAAAAAATTAAAAAAGCACTTCAAAATTCTTACACCAATATTAAAATACTATTTGAGTAGTTTATTGAACCACTACATATTTAAATAATTTTTAAGTTTTATTCTTTATGTATTTCATAATAGCTATGGGTACTAAACCAGAAGAGTCTCCTTTGTGTTTAATAACATCTCTTACAATGGAGGAGCTTATATAGGATTTACCTGAAGAGGTAAGTAAAAATACGGTCTCAATTTCAGATAATTTTCTATTGGTATGTGCAATAGCTTTTTCAAATTCAAAATCTGCTGGATTTCTAAGGCCCCTAAGAATAAAATGAGCCCCAATTTCTTTGCAAAAGTCTACTGTTAAGCCACTATAAGTTTGTACTTTAATTTTTTTCTCATCTTTAAATGTCTCACTAATAATAGCAAGTCTTTCTTCCAAAGAAAACATATATTGTTTCTCTGAATTAACTCCAATAGATATAATGAGCTCATCAAAAAGGGTAATACCCCTTTGTATAACATCTACATGACCTAAGGTAAGGGGGTCAAAGGAACCTGGGAAAATGGCTATTTTTTTATTCATACTTCAAAAATAATCAATTTAAGATGAAACTTATAAAATGGCATCCAACGCGCTTTCAAAGAGTTGTTCAAGTGAAATTCCTGCAGCCTTAGCTTGTTGAGGCAAAATACTATGGATGGTCATCCCTGGCGTGGTGTTTACTTCTAACAGATGTGGAATTCCATTTACAATAATAAATTCAGTCCTTGTAAATCCTTTGAGCTTTAATACGCCATAAATAAAACTGGCATAAGCACTAATTTGTTTAGCCACCTTTTCAGGGAGGACAGCAGGAGTTATTTCTTTAGATTTTCCCTCATATTTTGCTTCGTAGTCAAAAAAATCATTTTCAGAAATAATCTCAGTAATAGGTAAAACGGTGATAGTCCCTTTAAAGGTAATGACCCCTACAGATACTTCCCGTCCTTCTAGCGCCGCTTCGATAATAATTTCAGAATCTTCCTTAAAGGAATTAGCTATTGCCACGGCTAGTTGGTTTTCTTCATATACCTTACTAATTCCATAACTGCTTCCGGACCTATTTGCTTTTACAAAACACGGCAATCCAACTTTTTCTACAATACTTTTAGAATTTATTTCATTTCCTTCATTTAAATAATAGGAAGCAGCCATAGGAATGTCATACGCCTTTAAAACACTTAAAAGATCTCTTTTATTATAGGTAAGCGCTGATTGATAATAATCACATGAAGTTTGTGGAATTCCTATTATTTCTAAATATGCCTGAATTCTTCCATCTTCACCCGGGCTCCCGTGAATGGCGTTAAAAACGGCGTCAAAGCAAACTTTTTTATGAGGGAGTTCTAGAGAGAAATCTCCCTTTTGAATGGGGTAAACTTCTCCATTTTTTGTGGTATATGTCCATCTATTTTTGGTAATTACAATGGGGTATACTTCATACTTTTCTCCACTTAAATGAGCCACTACTACACCACCACTCTTCAGTGAAATTTCAAACTCACTGGTGTAACCACCCATAATAACTGCTATATTTTTTTTCATAATTTTAACTAATAGCTTTTCAAATAAATAATAGTGCTGTTGGAATAAGGAACACAAAGGATTTCCTATATTTGCACCAATCGCTAAGCGCAATGAAAAATAGCATACTTTTTTTAAAAAGCAGGATTTTTTTTAAACAAATCCTGTGGGCCATGATTACGCTGTTAATACTCGTTATTATTTGCATGCAGTGGTTGTCTGGAAACACAAATCACGGAGATTACATTGTGGTGCCAGATTTAGCTAAAAAAGACCTCATTGAGGTAGCTCACTTATTACAAAACAAATCATTGCGGTTTCAGGTTATAGATTCTGCTAATTATAGAGGAGATTTCCCTAGGAACTCTGTGATTAGTCAAAAGCCTGCCGCTGGAAGTCAAGTAAAAGCAAACAAAAAAATATACCTACAGTTAAATGCTTCTGGGTATTCTAATATTAGCCTTCCACAACTCATTCAGGTGACCCAAAGAAATGCTACCTCTAAGCTGCAAGCCGTAGGTTTAAAAGTAGCTAAAATTACTTACATAGATGCTTTAGGTAAAGACATGGTCTACGGAGTCAAGTACAGAGATAAATGGATTAATGCAGGTTATAAATTACCTAAAATGTCTGAAATAGAACTTATTTGTGGGAATGGGACAAGGCCAAATTTAGACTCTACAAACGTAATAATAGAGTTTCCTTAACACATGAATAAACAAGACAATCAATTAAATTTCCCTTCTAATTCTTCTTTATCTGAGGACTTTTTGAATATTGAAGATCACTCTTTACCTATAGAAGAAGATTCAGACTCTGACCATCTTTTTGAACATCATAGTTTTTCAGCTTCTAAAGGGCAAGAACCTCTTAGAATAGACAAATACCTGATGAATTTTATAGAAAATGCTACTAGAAATAAAATTCAGCTGGCTGCTAAAGAGGGAAATATTTGGGTCAACGAAAAGGCTGTTAAGCAAAACTATAAAGTAAAGGCTGGTGACGAAATTAAAGTGATGTTCTCTCACCCGCCTTATGAGTTTTTACTGACTCCAGAAGACATACCACTAGACGTAGTATACGAAGATTCAGATTTGATGGTGGTTAACAAACCTGCTGGTATGGTAGTTCACCCAGGACACGGAAATTACTCTGGAACCCTTATTAACGCGCTATTGCACCACATAAAAGACCTTCCTTTAAATTCAGATGACAGGCCTGGCTTGGTGCACAGAATAGATAAAGACACCTCTGGTTTACTAGTGGTTGCCAAAACAGCTAAGGCCATGACACATTTGGCCAAGCAGTTTTTTGATAAAACCTCTGAAAGAGAATATGTAGCCATGGTTTGGGGCAATGTGACTGAAGAATCGGGAACCGTAGAAGGGCATATAGGCAGGCACCCAAAAAATAGATTACAGATGGCTGTTTTTCCAGAAGGAGACCAAGGAAAAGAAGCTATTACGCATTACAGCGTATTGGAACGTTTGGGATATGTAACCCTAGTTTCATGTGTGTTAGAGACCGGGAGAACCCATCAGATTAGAGTTCATATGAAACATATTGGACATACCCTTTTTAACGATGAAAGGTACGGTGGAGAAAAAATATTAAAAGGAACTACTTTCACCAAGTATAAGCAGTTTGTAGACAACGCATTTAAGACCTTACCTAGGCAAGCCTTACATGCAAAAACTCTTGGGTTTGTGCATCCGAGTTCTGGGGAACTCATGCGTTTTAATACCCCTATTCCAGCAGATATGGAGTTGTGCATAGAAAAGTGGAGGTCTTACGCACAGCACAAGCAGGAATAGCAATATTTTAAGACAGTTTATGAGCAGGAGTTTTAAAAATCAGATAAAACTCCTATTTTTATATAAAATTGCTCACTCCTAAATAGGGAACAAACTTAGTGTTATGAAATTTGTAATATCTCCTGCCAAGTCTTTAGATTTTGAAACCGCCCTTCCTACCCAAGAATTCACCCAGCCTTCTTTTTTAGAACAGTCAGAGTTGATTAACAAGACTTTGGCTAAGAAAAAGCCGTCAGAATTGAGTAGTCTCATGCATATTTCAGACAAATTGTCTCAGTTAAATTGGGAGCGTAATCAGCAATTTTCAATTCCTTTTACTCCAGAAAACGCCAGGCCAGCTGTTTTTGCTTTTAGTGGAGATGTCTACCAAGGCCTAGAGGCAAACACATTAACATTTGCCCAGTTGGGCCAAATGCAAGACCAATTGTACATTCTTTCCGGTTTGTACGGCATGCTAAAACCCTTAGATCTCATTCAGCCTTATAGACTAGAAATGGGTACCTCAATAGCCATTGAGAATTCAGATAACTTATATCAGTTTTGGAAAGAAACCCTCACCCAGAAGCTCAATGGAGAAATGGGCAGTCAGGAAGTACTGGTGAATTTAGCCAGCAAAGAGTACTTCACTGTCTTAGATACTAAGAAGCTTACCATGCCCATTATTACTCCCATATTTAAGGATTGGAAAAATGAAAAGCTCAAGATTATCAGCTTTTTTGCAAAAAAAGCCAGGGGTTATATGCTGCGTTATGCAATAGAAAATAAGATTCAAAACTTAGAAGGATTACTTGGCTTTACTACGCAAGGTTATGCCTATAGTGCTGCAGAAACTAAAGATCCAATGCAGCCCGTTTTTGTGAGGTAACTCCATTAATATGGTCAAAATTTTACAATTATTCTACTTGTGATATTTTTAGATTTATAACGTTTTAGTTATTTTTTTCGCACATAAATTAAAATTTATACACATTATTAGCTGTATTAGTGACTTATTAATGCGTATTCTTTATTGGTGACCAAGCCTTAATAAACTATTTTTGTATGTAGTGCGTGGCTTCTAGTTGGACACTTACTTAGGAACCTTTAAATAGAGATGTTGTGGAGATTAAAAAAGTTTTAGTAGCCAACAGAGGTGAAATTGCCATTAGAATTTTTAGAGCCTGTGTAGAAATAGGAATTAAGACTGTAGGAATTTACACCTATGAAGACCGCTATTCCCTGCACAGGTACAAAGCAGATGAGAGTTACCAGATAGGTAAAGACACGGAGCCCTTAAAACCTTATTTAGATATGGATGCCATTATTAAGGTGGCCAAAGAAAATGGGGTTCACGCCATTCATCCTGGTTATGGTTTCTTATCCGAGAACGCTACTTTTGCTCAGAAATGTGAAGACAATGGCCTTGTTTTTGTGGGACCTAAGGTTTCTGTTTTAAAGGCATTGGGAGACAAGATTACTGCTAAAGAAGTAGCGGTGGCCAACCAGGTACCCGTGATAGAAAGCAGCCAGAAAGATTTAGTAAATGTTGCAGTAGCTATAGAAGAAGCCAACCGCATAGGTTATCCTGTAATGCTTAAAGCCGCTTCTGGTGGTGGGGGTAGGGGCATGCGTGTTATTCCAGATGCTCAAACTTTAGAAAAAAGCTTTTCAGAGTCTAAAAGAGAATCCTTAAATGCCTTTGGCGATGACACCCTCTTTCTAGAAAAATACGTCCAAAACCCCAAGCACATAGAAATTCAGATCATGGCCGATGCCCATGGAAATATGGTGCATTTATACGAGCGTGATTGTTCGGTTCAAAGACGCTATCAAAAAGTAATTGAGTTTGCACCTAGTTTTGGACTGCCCCAAGATACTCTAGACGCCTTATATGGCTATGCGCTTAAAATATGTAAAGCCGTAGACTACAACAATATTGGAACGGTAGAATTCCTATTAGATGAGGATGGCAGTATTTACTTTATTGAAGTAAACCCTAGAATTCAGGTAGAACACACCGTTACTGAAATGATCACCAATATAGATTTGGTCAAAGCCCAACTTTTTATAGCAGGCGGTTATAAACTATCAGACACTCAAATTAAAATACCTTCACAAGCCTCTATTGTGGTGACAGGCTTTGCCTTACAATGTAGAATTACTACAGAAAACCCCGCCAATGATTTTAAACCAGATTATGGAGTGGTGACTACCTACCGCTCCGCCTCTGGACTAGGTATTCGGTTAGATGCCGGAAGTATATATCAAGGGGTAACCATTTCTCCGTTTTTTGACTCTATGCTGGTAAAGGTATCTGCCATTAGTAGAACCCTAGACGGTTCTTGTAGAAAAATGAGAAGGGCCCTTTCTGAATTTAGAATTAGAGGGGTAGAAACCAATATGGCTTTTTTGGATAATCTGTTAAAGCACGAGACTTTTAGGGCAGGAAAGGTCACGGTAAACTTCATACAAAACACCCCAGAATTATTTAAATTTACACCGCCTAGAAACAGGGCTAATAAATTACTGGCTTTTCTTGGAGAGACTATTGTAAATGGAAATCCAGATGTAAAAGGGAAACCCCAACCAAAAGTATTTCCAAAGCTTATAGTTCCTCCATTTCCAGAAATGGAAGCCCACCCAAAAGGAACCAAAGACCTGCTTACAGCATTAGGTCCAGACGGTTTTTCTAAATGGCTATTGGCAGAGAAAAAAGTACATTTTACAGACACTACCATGAGAGACGCCCACCAAAGTCTCTTAGCTACTAGAATGCGTACCACAGACATGCTCAAGGTAGCAGAGGGCTATGCCAAGAACCATCCAGATATTTTTTCCATGGAGGTGTGGGGTGGTGCCACCTTTGACGTCTGTATGCGCTTTCTGCAAGAAAATCCTTGGGAGCGTTTGGAGCTCTTAAGAAAGGCCATGCCCAATGTCCTGTTGCAAATGCTTATTAGGGGTTCTAACGGAGTGGGCTATACCGCCTACCCAGACAATTTAATAGAAAAGTTTGTAGCCCAATCTTGGGAGACAGGGGTAGATGTATTTAGAATTTTTGACTCCTTAAACTGGATGAAATCTTTAGAGCCTTGCATTGAATATGTGAGAAAGCAAACCGGGGGTTTGGCAGAGGCATCTATATGTTATACAGGAGATATTTTAGATCCTAAAAAAACCAAATACACCCTGGCTTACTATTTGCAAATGGCCAAAGATTTAGAAAATGCTGGGGCCCATATTATAGGAATTAAAGACATGGCAGGTTTGTTAAAACCCTACGCAGCCTATGAGTTGGTAAGCGCCTTAAAGGACAGTCTCAGTATTCCAGTGCATTTACATACCCATGACACGGCCTCTACACAAGCAGCTACCTACTTAAAAGCAGTAGAAGCAGGCGTAGATGTGGTAGATGTGGCTTTAGGTGGGCTTTCAGGGCTTACCTCTCAGCCTAATTTTAACGCGGTGGTAGAAATGCTGCGTTTTCATGATCGGGAGAACCCTATGAATGCAGCCAGCCTCAGCGCCTATTCTAATTATTGGGAAGCCGTAAGGGCCTACTACACCCCTTTTGAGTCTGGTTTAAAAGCAGGTTCTGGAGACGTTTATGCTCATGAAATTCCAGGGGGTCAATATTCCAACCTAAAAGGACAGGCCATTGCCCTAGGCCTAGAAGATAAGTTTCAGGAAGTTACTCATATGTACGGAGAGGTGAATACCTTGTTTGGAGATATTGTAAAAGTAACGCCTAGCTCTAAGGTAGTTGGAGATATGGCGCAGTATTTAATTAGCAACAATTACAGCATAGCAGATGTGCTAGAAAAAGGGGAGACCATGTCTTTCCCAGACTCTGTGATTGGACTGTTTAAAGGAGATTTAGGCCAACCATTGGGGGGCTTTCCAAAAGAACTGCAGAAAATTATATTAAAAGAACAGTTGCCTTATACAGACCGCCCCAATGCACATATGGAGCCAATAGACTTTGACAAGGCCTTTGCTTCTTTTAAAAGAAAGTATGAGCAAGGAATGGGAAGGCCATTATTAATGAATGATTTTCTTTCTTATAGCTTGTACCCTAAGGTCTTTAATGAGGCCTATGAAAAGCATTTACTTTATGGGAATGTCATGTATGTCCCTACCAAAAATTTCTTTTATGGCATGGAGATAGGAGAAGAGATTATGGTACCTATAGACCAAGGTAAAAATGTACTCATTTCACTTATGCTCAAAGGAGCGACAGACGCCAGTGGGAATGTGAGTATTTATTTCAAAGTAAATGGCCAACTCAGAAATATGGTAGTGAAGGACAAGAGTTCTAAAGTAGAAATTATTAGCAATAAAAAGGCAGACAAAGCAAACCCCAAAGAGGTAGGCTCTCCCTTACAGGGATTGCTATCTACCATTTTAGTAAAAAAAGGAGATACAGTAAAAGCAAATCAGGCCCTATTTGTCATAGAAGCCATGAAAATGGAAACCACCGTTACTGCCATTACAGCGGGGGTGGTAAAAGAGATTGTTCTAAAAGGAGGGAGCCTAGTGAATACAGAAGACCTGGTACTCATTTTAAGCTAATGGCCTAGTGTTTATAAAAAAAAGCTTGTTTAAAAGGGAGTGCTTAGCAGCGCGTAAAAGATTTTAATTCCATAATCTATTTGGCCAATGGTCAGGTTCTCATTGGGGCTGTGCTGGTTGTTGTCTGGGTTTACCATAGGCACAATATAGGCTGGTATTTTAAGTGCGTTAACAAAGGGTGCAATAGGCACAGTGCCACCCATAGTTCTAATTTGAACTACGTCACTGTTAAAGCGTCCTTCTAGTAAAGTTTTTAAATGCGCTCCAAAAGGGAGCGATAAGTCAGTTCTAAAGGCAGGAGTCACAGATCCTTTTTCTAGTCTAATCACCTTAGGATATTTCATTTTATCTGCCTTGCTAGGCTCAGATTCAAATACGGTATAGCCTTGGTTTTTTAGGTGTGCCTCTAGGAGGTTTTGTAAATTAGTTCCATCTGTTTCTGGCACCAACCTAAGGTCTATGGCGGCAGTGGCCTGAGACGGTATAATAGTTCTAGCCTGGCCTCCAACCCAACCGCTGGCCATTCCTCTGACATTTAGAGAAGGATATTGAAGTGCTTCTTGGTAAAAACCACCCACAGCCTCTGGCTTGTAAATACCCAATAAATCTTTAATAGATTCTTCTGCGTCTGGCACCGCTTTAAGTACCGCAAGGTCTTGCTCTGTAAGGCTAATTCCTTTGTAATAACCAGGCACCAACACCTTGCCTTCTGCGTCCTTTAGGCTGCTTAAAACCTGTGCCAATTCAAAGGCTGGGTTAGGGGCGTAGTTGCCGTAATGTCCAGAATGCTGAGGTGTCTCAGGACCATAAGTAGTGAGGGTTACAGTGGTAATTCCTCTACAGCCGTAAACAATGGTAGGCATGCCAGAGGCATGGACCGGACCGTCATTAATAATAAGGAAGTCTGCTTCTAATAAATCCTTATAGGTTTGCACCGCCTTGGCTAGGGGTTTACTGCTTTTTTCTTCTTCTGCATCTAAAACCACTTTAATATTAAAGGGTATTTCCACTCCATTTTTTTTCAGTAAGTCCAAGCTATTTAAAAACATCACAATAGGTCCTTTATCATCTGAGGTAGAGCGCCCAAAGAGCCTCCAGTCCATAGGAATGTCTTCATTTAAATCTTCAAAAGAGGCCATTTCAAAGCCATTCTCTGTAGGCTTTTTAACAACCATTTTATAAGGACTTTCTTGGTCCCAGAGTTCTGGAGCTACCGGCTGCCCATCTAGGTGCATATAAAATAAAAGGGTCTTTTTATTGGGCTCCATAGGAAGCGCAGCAAAAAATAGCGGTAATCCGTCTGTAGGCAAACTAGCCGTGTTAAAACCCCTATCAGAGAATTTTTCTGTAAGCCAAGTAATATTTCTGTTAATATCTGCCGCTTGATTGGCGTCATTAGGAATGGCAACAAAGTCCCTTAGCTCATCTATGCTATGTCTGATTTGTGTTTTTATTTCAGAATCTGTTTGCGCTTTTAAATCTGGACTCAATAGGAATAAGCAAAAAATACTGGATAGAAATAAGGTATGTTTCATAAAAGATATAGTAATGCAATTTAGTTTTAGTAAATCTAGCACAATTTTTAATTTATTACTGAATTTTTGAGTGCGGGGAATAGATATTACTCCAAACTGAGGGTTTAGGCCTACTATTCAAATATAAAGCTAATTCAAGGATTGATTAAAGGCCTGCCTAATCGTTTTTATAATATAGAACAGCCAAGAAAAGAGCATAAGCTCCCAACTATTATTTCTAAGTAGGAAGTTCTTTCTATCATTGAGGTAACCAAGAATAATAAGCATAAGTGTATGATACAGCTTCTCTATAGTGCAGGTTTAAGAAAAACTATTACACCCCATGTACTGCGCCACTCATCTATTAGAAACTGGAGTAGATTTAAGACAAATACAAGTATTATTAGGGCATAGCTCTATTAAAACAACTGAAATTTACACCCATGTAGCTACAAATACTTTTAAAACAATAAAAAATCCCATAGATTAGTAGGTAATAACAAAGTAGATATATGCGTACTAGTAAGTTTAGCCCTACGTTACCAGCAATTAAAACAAACAAGTCAAAATTAATGAAAGAGTTACTAGAATATCTAAATAGTATTCAACTATTGACTGATAAATCTCAAAAAGCACTTTCCTTAATTTGTACAGAATTAACTGTTAAAAAAAATTCAGACCTTCATCCAATCGGACATACTTGTAGAAATATTTATTTTATTAAAAAAGGATTATTATGCATCTATTACTTTAAAGAGGATATTGAAATAATAGAAAGTTTTGAATTTGAAAATTCAATTGTTGCTAGAGCAGACAGTTTATTCAAAACCAAACCTTCTCGTAAAGGAATTAAAGCTATTGAAAATTCTGAATTAATTGCTATTAACTCCTCCAATCTGTTCGAATTATATGATAAACATCCTGAAATTGACCGATTGTTTAGAAAAATTTATGAAAATGCTTATGTAGAATTAGTTAACAGAGTTGAGAGTATTCAATTTCATACAGCAGAAGAACGCTATCACAATTTGTTAAGTCAATCTAAACAAACAATTCAAAGAGTACCCTTAAAAATAATAGCTTCTTATTTAGGTATCACACAAGTGAGTCTAAGTAGAATCAGAGCAAAAAAGTAATTATTTAACATTTGTAAAGTATTTTCTTTTTATTCTTTCTGACTTTTGTAAAAACAAAGTATATGGATAATATAAAGTTAGGATTGAAAGAAAACTGGAAACAATTTACATTACTCGTTATTGTAAATGCTTTTGTTGGTGGTATGGTTGGTTTAGAACGTTCCATTCTTCCAGAAATAGCAGAGAAAGAATTTGGACTAGTCGTAAAAACTGCTGTTCTTTCATTCATTATTGTTTTTGGAATTACCAAAGCAATAACTAATTATTTTACAGGAGCTTTAGCTAATAAATACGGAAGAAAAAAACTATTAATTCTAGGTTGGATACTTGGAATACCAATCCCTTTTATTTTAATGTTTGCTGGAAATTGGAACTGGATAATTATTGCCAATATTCTACTAGGAATCAATCAAGGCTTAGCTTGGAGTAGTACAGTTGTGATGAAAATTGATTTGGTTGGCGATAAGCAACGTGGTTTTGCCATGGGACTAAATGAATTTGCGGGTTATTTATCTGTAGCAATTGTAGCATTTTTAACAGGCTGGATTGCTAGTGAATATGGTTTAAGACCTTATCCTTTCTATATCGGAATTGTCCTAGTTGTGTTAGGCTTAATTTTTAGTATCTTTTTCATCAAAGACACTAGGCACCACGTAGCAAAAGAATCAAAATCGAATAAAGTCCCTTTGTTAAACAATATTTTTCTAGATACAACTTGGAAAAATAAAAATTTAGGTTCTGTTTCACAAGCAGGACTAATTAATAATCTAAATGATGGAATGGTTTGGGGTATTTTTCCTTTATTATTAGCAAGTAAAAATTTCACAATAGAGCAAATAGGAATAATTACAGCAATATATCCTGCCGTATGGGGAATCGGTCAATTGTTTACTGGAAAAATGGCTGATAAATTTCCTAAAAAAGAAATGTTGTTTTGGGGTATGCTTCTGCAAGCCATTACACTTTTATTATTTGTTTTTGCTAATAATATGTCACAGTATATAATTCTATCCTCAATTTTAGGTTGGGGTACAGCAATGGTTTATCCAACATTTTTAGCATCTATAGCTGAAAATACAAATCCTATTGATAGAGCAAAAAGTATTGGGATATTTAGATTGTGGAGAGATTTAGGCTATGCAATTGGAGCAATATTAACAGGTTTAATAGCGGACGCATATAACATAAATAGTTCAATTGTATTTATAGGAGTGCTTACATTAATATCTGCAATTATCATCAAAGCTAGAATGGAGACAAACACAAGTTGCGTTTCAAAAAAAGATGTGCAAAAAAAAAATTATATTGTTATTGATGTAAGGACTATAGAAGAGCGAAAAATTGGGCATATACCTAACTCAATTCATATTCCAACCAATGAACTTGAAAGCAGAATTAAGGAATTGCCTAAAGACAAACTTTATATAACTGCTTGCGGAAAAGTTGGAGGAAGGTCAATTAAAGCATCTGAAATATTGAAATTAAATAAATATAACGCATTATGGCTTTGTGGTGGAACATTAGGTTGGATAGAAAAAAAAGCTGGTAACAATGTATAAAAATAATAGCGGTTTTAGTGCTATATTCAAAGTGAGTATCTTTGTACAAAGTTAAGTGTTCAATTGTAAGTTAAGTGTCTTGAAATCCGCTACTATTCTTATACTAACCGTTACCAACAAGTATAAAAAAATAAGTTTTTAATGAAGAAAATTGAAGTCGTTGCAGCTGTTATATTTTGTGAAGATCAGGTGCTTTGTGTTCAAAGACCTAAAAACAAGTTCCCTTATATTTCAGAGAAATATGAATTTCCAGGTGGAAAAATTGAAGAAGGCGAAACCAAAGAAGAAGCTTTACATCGCGAATTATTAGAAGAATTGAACTTTTCAACCAAAATAAAAAACTACTTTCTGACTGTTGTTCACCAATATCCAGATTTTGAATTAATAATGCACAGTTTTATATGTGAAGTTGATTCCAAAGAACTCACACTTCATGAACATATAGATCAAAAATGGTTGAAAATTAACGAGCTCACTGCACTCGATTGGGCAGCAGCGGATATTCCAATAGTCGAAAAACTGGTTTCGAATGGATGAGCTAATCCAAGGTTTCAATAAGAGCTTACATACAGGTTATGTGGATAAATCCATTTTATCTAATCTGGACTATCAGCCTGAGTTGCTCGTCAATCAAAAGAATCCACCAAAAAAGGTGCTTTCAACAATTCTTCACGAGCTTGAAAATTGCAATCAGTTTTTTATCTCTGTTGCATTTGTCACAACCAGTGGAGTTGCAGCTATAATCAACAAACTCAAAGAGCTAGAAGATCGAGAAATAAAGGGTAAAATATTAGTTTCTCAGTACCTAAACTTTACCCAGCCCGAAGCACTAAAAAGGCTTTTGCAGTTTAAAAATTTAGATCTAAGAATTGCAACCACAGGAAATGCTCATACCAAAGGATATATCTTTAAAAGCAAAAAGCATTTCAACCTAATTGTTGGTAGCAGCAACCTCACAGCACAGGCATTATCAACTAACAAAGAGTGGAATATCAAAGTCTCTGCCTTAAACGAAAGTGGCATAGTTGAAAAAGTGCTGCGAGAGTTTCATTCAGATTTTGACAAAGGAACTCCTGTAACGTCCGAATATATTTTATCTTATGAAGAAATCTATCAAAGTCAATTTCTTCTAAGTCGAAAAAATAAACTTGAAAACTTAGCTGAATCTCAACCGCTCATCAGACCTAATTCCATGCAAATAGAAGCATTGGAAAATCTTAAAAATTTACGGGCTGTTGGAAAAAAAAAGGCGCTTATCATTTCGGCAACGGGAACTGGGAAAACCTATTTGTCATCATTCGATGCGAAAGCCTTTAACCCGAAAAAATTGCTTTTCGTTGTTCATCGTTTGACCATTGCAAAAGACTCGCTAGATACTTTTCGAAGTGTTTTTGGGAACGATAAAACCATGGGGTTGTATTCTGGAAGTCAGCGTGATTTGGATTGTGATTTTGTATTCTCCACGATTCAAACCATTTCGAAACCAAACCACTTAGACAACTTCTCAAAAGATCATTTTGATTACATCATAATTGATGAAACGCACCGGTCGGGTGCAGATTCATATTTGCGACTAATTGGGCACTTTGAACCAAAGTTTCTGTTAGGAATGACCGCTACTCCTGAGCGGACAGATGGCAACGATATATTTCAACTCTTTGATCACAACATTGCTTATGAAATCCGATTAAGTAGAGCGATGGAAGAGGAAATGCTTAGTTCGTTGCATTACTATGGCGTTACTGATTTATCGATTGACGACACCGAAATCGATAGAAAATCGGATTTCAGATATTTAGTCTCAAGTGAACGCGTTGAACGCATTATTGAGCAAGCCAAATTCTATGGTAGCGATAATGGAATTACAAGAGGTTTGATCTTCTGTTCCAGAAAGAACGAAGCAGTTGAGTTATCTGAATTATTCAATTCAAAAGGATTTAAAACCATTGCATTAACGGGTGATAGTAATGAATTAGAAAGAGTTAGAGCGATTGAAAAGTTGGAAACCGATAATCTGAGTGAAAAACTCGATTATATATTCACTGTAGATATTTTCAACGAAGGGATTGATATTCCAAAAATCAATCAGATCATCATGCTTCGGCCCACAGATTCAGCGATTATTTTCATTCAGCAATTAGGCAGAGGCTTGAGAAAAGTAGATGGGAAAGGCTATTTGACAGTAATTGATTTCATCGGAAACTATGAGAACAATTACCTAATCCCTATCGCCTTATATGGCGATACATCGTACAACAAAGACTCTTTGAGAAAATTGATAACAGAAGGCAGTAGAATGATTCCAGGAGCTTCTACCATTAATTTTGATGAAATCACCAAAGAGAGAATCTTTAAATCCATTGACTCTGCCAATATGAAGTTGCTCGTTGACTTGAAAAAGGATTACAATCTTTTGAAATTCAAATTAGGTCGAACTCCAATGATGATGGATTTTATTGAGCATGGTTCTCGCGATCCTTTCCTATTCGTAGATTACGCCAATTCCTATTACAACTTTATAGTAAAGGTTGAGAAAACAGAAAACAGAGCACTATCAAAACAACAGATGAAATTGCTAGAGCTATTTACTAAAGAAATAAATAATTCAAAACGTATTGAGGAAAGTCTGATCCTCAAGTTACTCATTGAGTCTGGGCAACTTTCGGTGAACGAATTGAAAGAACAGGTACTTAAAAAGTATCGTTATTCCATTTCTGAAGAGACTATAAAATCCTGTGTTTCTAACTTGAATTTTGAGTTTATTCGCGAAAAAAAAGGTGGTAAAATGCTGTCTGCTAAAGAGATTTATGATTTAGACATTCTGAGCATTACAAATGGAAATTTTATTTTTTCGAACGCGTTTATTGCACACATAAACCAAAATGAATTCAAGCATTTTCTGCTCGATTCAGCAGATTACTCGATATATGAATTCAACAGATTGTTTGACACAGACAAATGGCAAAACGGTTTTGTACTATACCGAAAGTACTCGCGAAAAGATGTGTTCCGAATATTGAATGTGGCGGAAAACCCCGTTGCACAGAACGTGGGCGGCTATCTGGTAAGTCCTGACAAAGAGCATTGTCCCATTTTTGTAAACTATCACAAAGAAGACCATATTTCGGAATCGACCAAGTATGAGGACGAGTTTGTAAACAACAAAGAATTTGATTGGATGTCAAAGTCCAATCGAACTGTGAACAGCAATGATGTTAAATCCATTTTAGGTCAAAACGGACCTATTCGTCTACCGCTTTTCATAAAGAAAAACAATGACGAAGGAATGGACTTCTACTATATGGGCAATGTAACTCCTGAATTGAATCAAGTGGAACAAACCACCATGCCAAACGACGGTGGAAAGCAACTTTCGGTGTTAAAAATAAGATTCAATTTAACTGATCCTCTTACATCTAGCATGTACAACTATTTACAGGAAAAGTCTGCGATTAAGGATGTTAAGCCAGTAAAAACAGCCGAAATCATTCCGTTTCAGGAGTCGTTAAGTTTTGAAAAAGAACTGATGAACCCAATTCCATTGTATGACTTTTACGCTGCTGCAGGCACATTTAGCGAATTACAATCCGAGAAGGATTTCACACTCATTGAAGGGCCTGTAAACAATTCAAGCAACGAATATTTCGCTTGTAAAATCATTGGTGAATCAATGAATAGAGTTATTCCGAATGGTTCTATTTGTTTGTTTAAAACATACACAGGCGGAAGCCGAAATGGAAAAATTGTGTTGGTAGAAAACATGGACATTCAAGATCCTGATTTCAACTCGGCTTTTACCATCAAAACCTATTCAAGTGAAAAGTCTGTTTCAGAAGAAACGTGGGGGCACACTTCCGTTGTGTTAAGACCAAACTCATTTGACAGCTCTTACCAAAACATCATCATCACGGCTGAAAATGCTCCAGAAATGAGGGTTGTTGGTGAGTTTTTGGAAATTTTTAAAGATTGTAAAAAATAAAACCAGTTGGTAACAAAGAACTGAGGTAAAAAACAACTTTTTTCTTTATTAATTTTGAGACACTATTATTCTAGGCTCAGAGATTCAAATTTGTGATTCTTTGAGTTTTTTTATTGTTTATTCTTCT
>Ga0222645_100033_pt1 | contig 97208 bp, 91 predicted proteins | sample AntAcemetagen292_FD_179881 | JGI IMG/M metagenome (GOLD analysis project Ga0222645, IMG submission 179881) | Saline water microbial communities from Ace Lake, Antarctica - #292 | ecosystem: Environmental > Aquatic > Non-marine Saline and Alkaline > Saline | place: Antarctica: Ace Lake | collected...
TGTGCCAGTGATGAAAGATGGCCAATGTATCGGTGCTGTCGGCGTCAGCGGCGTGAAGTCCAATGAAGACGCACAAATCGCCAAGGCTGGTATTGCGGCTTTAGGTCTGTAATCACGCAGCGTAAGCCGTTGCATACAAGTGTCCCTCAGCAGCGCGCGGTGGTTGCTGATGCAGGGCTCCATATGACATACAAAAAAAGGGCTGTTGTTACAGCTCTTTTTTGTGTCAAAAGTTGGGCGCCTCTAGGGCAAGCCATGACACACCGCACATGTCGTTCGAATTTAGGCGCTGCTTGTTCCAATCACCTAAAGCGGTTTGCAGCACGGTAGCCGGTGCCGTCATGAGCGCTTGGGTCTTTGTCGGGTTCCACTGTGCGAACATCGCTAACTGCAAAGCAAGGTCAAGCCTGTGCGCGTGGTGGCTACATTTTTATTCCGTCACTGTTGGCGGCTGAAGAAACAGCATATTTAAAAATCAGCCATGGCAACAGACGGACCAATCCGCAGCCATTTGTATGATCGCCACGATGTGACAGGTGCGGCAACCAAGATGGCGGTTTGCAACCACCCTGACGGGTGCATACGGCTTGGCCGCTCGCTCGGCGCAGGTGGTTGACACCATGGAGGATGTGTTTGGCTGTGTGGTGTATCACTGCCATTGACAACTGACAACTGACCGCCACAGACACCTATGAGGGTGGTGCATGGGCGTCGCATCAGGATTGTCGCAATTGGTATGCCAAGGCTGTCTGCTGCCTCTGATGGCATTGGCCATGATGGTGCTGGCTACATCAACGGAGAAAGACGGTTGTTGACAAGTCCTGAAAGGCCCTCATCACATGGGAGGCATTGCGCATGGCGAGTTAGACAACGGGCAGGAGGGAGTGCATACCCGGCAAACCGATGAATCGACTCGTCAAATGGAAACCGTTTATGCAGACATGCAGACATGCAGACATGCAGCCTAGGCATGGTTTTTCTCATTGCAATACGTGGCACCGCAACTGAAATAGCTTGCATGTTTAGGACTCGCGTAGTCTTGCTCAGTGTGTTGTGAGCATGTAAAAAATTCATTCAACGGTGACGCAATATCACTTGATTTCATCTTGCAAGCCCACCAGAATTGACTTCACATCAAACTGTGGGGTTAAACATGTTGTTGACGAACAAAGTTGTATTGATTACTGGCGGTGCAGGCCCTAATGGCCTGGGTTTTGCTTCAGCAAAAATGCTGGCAGCGCAAGGGGCGCGTGTTGTCATCGTTGATCTACCGCAGGCTAATGCGGTTGCTGCTGCACGTGCATTGGGAGAGCAACACATCGGTTTGTCTGGGGACGTAACCGATCCTCAATCTTGTCAGGTCGCTGTTCAAGCTGCGTTGGCCCACACTGGTTACATCGATATATTGTTGAACAACGCAGGTATCACGCAGTCTAGAAAAACCTTGGATATTACACAGTCTGACTATGACGCTGTTTTAGATGTGAGCTTGAGGGGCACTCTGAATATGACCCAAGCCGTATTGCCTTCTATGCAGGTCCGTCAGTCTGGATCCATTATTTGTATGTCATCGGTCTCAGCGCAGCGTGGTGGCGGTATTTTAGGAGGCGCGCATTACTCCGCTGCAAAGGCCGGTATCTTAGGACTGTCACGTGCCATGGCTAGGGAGTTTGGCGCTGACAATATCCGTGTGAATTGCATCACGCCAGGCCTGATCGAAACCGACATCAATAAAGGCTTGATACCAGATAACCGCATGGCCGGGATTTTAGAACAAATCCCTTTGAATCGAATTGGTGCGCCAGATGATGTGGCCGGGTGTGTGTTGTTTCTGGCCAGCGATTTGTCTAAGTATGTCACCGGCGTCACCCTCGATGTCAACGGTGGCATGTTGATTCACTAACCGAATAGGGCGTGCTATGCATACAAGCAATCCAGTGGTACGGCGACTGACACACAGTGCGTGGAAAATTCGACGCTTCGCCCTGCGCATGGGTGAGGTGCAAGGCCAAGGCTACATTGCACAGGCCCTGGGTATGGCCGACATACTGGCCGTTGCTTATTGCCATGCGTTGAACGTCAAGGCAGACGCTCCCGATTGGGCGCAGCGCGATAGGTTTTTGCTGTCTCACGGCCATTACGCGATCGCGCACTACGCCGCGCTGATTGTGGCTGGTCTGCTGCCTGAAGAGGAGTTTGAAACCTATGGCTGCGACGACAGCCGGTTGCCTATGTCTGGCATGGCAAATTACACGCCACATATGGAGATCTCTGGTGGTTCACTGGGACAAGGGTTAGCGATTGGCGTCGGTATCGCTTTGGGCCTGAGGCACCAAGGCAACGCAGCGTTTGTGTACAACTCTATGTCTGACGGTGAGTTGGACGAAGGATCAACGTGGGAGGCTGCTATGGGTGCGGCGCATCACGGACTTGGTCATTTAATTTGTTTGGTTGATGTCAATAACCAACAAGCAGACGGTCCATCCGGTCAGGTCATGCGGTTTGAACCTTTGGAGGACAAGTGGCGTGCGTTTGGATGGCATGTACAGCGCGTTGATGGCAATGACCTAGCGTCAGTGTTGCATGCATTTGACACAGCGCGGCAGTTGCACGGAGATCAACCTCGGGTTATTCTTTTTGATACCTTGATGGGCAAAGGTATACCGTTTATAGAAACACGCGAAAAAAATCACTTTACCCGAGTGGATCCACATGAATGGCAGCAAGCCATTGCTTTTCTTGATGCCAATGAACCTGGGGTGCAACCATGAATCAGCCCAAAGCCAGGTTAACAACGTCGGCCATGATCGCGTCCATCGCGGCAGAGGGGCAGCGTGTTACCACAGCCCCCTTTGGTAAAGCGCTGACTGCTGTGGCAGCGCAACGCCAAGACATCGTTGGGATGACAGCAGACTTGGCAAAGTACACAGACCTTCACCTGTTTGCCCAAGCATATCCAGATCGTTTTTTCCAAATGGGTATGGCAGAGCAACTGCTCATGGGTGCTGCTGGCGGTATGGCAAAAACTGGGCTGACCCCGTTTGTAACGACCTACGCCGTGTTTGGTACGCGACGTGCGTATGACTTTATTCATCAAGTCATTGCTGAAGAACATTTGAATGTAAAAATTGTGTGTGCGCTGCCTGGCTTGACCACTGGCTATGGACCCAGTCACCAAGCCTGCGAAGACCTTGCGCTGATGCGCGCCATGCCCGGCATGGTGGTGCTTGATCCTTGCGATGCGGTTGAAATTGAGCAAATGGTGCCCGCCATGGCTGAGCATCAAGGGCCTGTCTATATGCGCCTTTTACGCGGTCAGGTACCGCGCGTATTGGATGACTATGGCTATCACTTCAAGTGGGGCCAGGCGCAAGAGTTACGCTCGGGCCGTGATGTGCTGATTATTGCGACAGGTTTGTTGACCATGCGTGCGCTTGAATCTGCGCAAGCCTTGGGCGGCGACAGTGTTGATGTGGCGGTTTTACACGTGCCCAGTCTCAAGCCGTTGGATGAGCAAACCATCATCAATGCGTGCCGCCAAGCTGGACGTTTGGTGGTTGTGGCTGAAAACCACTCGGTGATTGGGGGGCTGGGCGAAGCTGTAGCGGCTTCACTTATGCGAGCTCAGGTCTTTCCTGAATTCAAACAAATTGCGCTGCCTGATGCATTCTTAGATGCCGGCGCACTGCCCACGCTGCACGACCGCTACGGCATATCGACCAACGCGATTGTCAATCAAATAAAGAGTTGGCTGACATAGTATTTCAGCTTATAAGTTACACAACAAAGGCGCCCTTTTAACATGGACAGTACAACGATTCAACGCGTAACAATACGGCAGGTCAATTTAGCGCCGCCAGTTGTGCGCACAGATGCCATACAGGCGTTTGTCACGCAGGAAACGGTCATACTCACACTGCATTGCTCAGACGGTATTGACGCGACTGGCTATGCCTACTCTATTGGCACTGGCGGCTCGTCTGTTGTTGCGTTGTTGAACGACCACTTAGCACCTCGTTTGATTGGTCGCGATCCGGCCCATGTTGAAGCCATTTGGCGTGACCTGTTTTATGCCACACACGCAACGGCGGTGGGTGTTATTACAAGTTTGTCGTTGTGTTGTATCGATACGGCTTTGTGGGACTGGCGCTCACGCAAGTACAACTTACCGCTCTGGGTATTGCTAGGCGGTGCACAGGAAAAAGTCAAGCTCTATACGACCGAAGGTGGCTGGCTGCAGTTGAGTCCGGAGCAATTGGTAGACCAAGCGTTGGCCGCTCAAGCCCAAGGATTCAGTGGGGCAAAAATAAAAATTGGCCGTCCTCATGTCAGTGAAGACGTCGCTCGCCTACATGCCGTTAGAGAGGCTGTCGGACCAGGGTTCGAATTGATGACAGATGCCAACCAAAGTTTTAACCGAGCACAAGGTGCACGCCGCGCTGCGGCCTTTGAGGGGCTCGACTTGGCTTGGATTGAGGAGCCGTTCCCAGCCGAAGATGTTCGCGGTCACGCGCAGTTGCGAGAGCAAACCGCTATCCCGATTGCTGTGGGTGAGTCCATGTACCACCCCATGCAATTTCGAGAGTACCTAGAGCAGGGCGCTTGCAGCATTGTGCAACCCGACGTGGCGCGTATTGGTGGCATTACGCCATGGGTCAAAACAGCCCATTTAGCAGAAGCGTTCAACGTGCCAGTCTGTCCGCATTTCTTGATGGAAATACACATAAGTCTGTGTGCAGCTGTTCCCAATGCCGCTTGGGTTGAGTACATTCCGCAGCTGGATCCGATTACCACCTCAAGGCTGGAAGTTCGAGAGGGCTTTGCGTATCCTCCAAACGAGCCCGGGCTCGGTATTGCTTGGGATTGGGACGCCATCAAAGCCATGCAAGTGGTGACCTTAACAGTATCGGCCACATGAGTTGAACGTTTTGCGCGGTGGTCTTTGTTAAGACCTTGTTTTGAAGTGACTGGCCAATTCAGTTGCTGCGTTGACCAATAGGTTGGTATCAATACCGACGGCAACAAATTGGGCACCCGCATCGATATACATCTTGGCCAATGACCTGTCGGTCATCATGATCCCAGCGGCCTTGCCCGCAGATCTAACTGTTTGTAGGCCTTCCAACATGGCCTGTCGCACTGCGGGGTGATCGGGTTGCCCCAAGTAGCCCATTGAAGCTGATAAGTCAGCAGGACCAAAAAAAACGCCATCAACACCTTCTGTCTCAGCGATGGCTTGTAGGTTGCTCATCGCCAAAGCCGTTTCAGCTTGAACCAACACACAGATCTCATCATTGGCGTTGTTGATGTAATCCGGCACTTGATTCCAACGCGACGCACGGGCCAACGCTGCACCAATGCCTCGGATGCCTTGGGGCGGGTACCTGGTAGCGCTCACCATTAACGCGGCCTGTTCAGGCGTATCGATCATGGGAATCAGCAGCGTCTGAGCGCCTATATCAAGGTATTGCTTGACCAACGCCACGTTGGCCTCAACCACTCTCACCAAGGGGTGAACAGGATAGGGCGCAAGCGCTCGCAGCTGGTCTATCGCAGAGCGCGGGTCATTGGGCGCGTGCTCGCCGTCTATGAGCAACCAATCAAAACCGCTGGCGGCCATCGCTTCTGCAACGTTGTTACTTGCAAAGCCTAGCCAGCAACCAATCAACGTGTCACCGTTGCGAATGGCTGCCTTAAATGTATTGGCGGGTAGTTGCATAGACACTTTCTCACATTAAAAAAATAAACCCTATTGTCACGCTGGCTAGCGGTCTTTGTTCGGCTCGACCATTGATGCAACGGCGACAGCTGTCCTAGTCTATAGGCGACAGTTCATCATGGTCTTTAGCGTTTAAGAGTTTCAGGAGGAGCTTGACGCCTGCGTATGAGAGCCAGCAGACTTGGGGACACCCAAATTAAAATGGTGACGCACGCCAAGGCGGCTGCTATGGGGCGCGACAAGAACGCAAGCATATTGCCGTCCGCTTTAATCATTGATGTGATGAAGTTATCTTCCAGCATGCCTCCGAGTACAACCCCCAATATTGCTGGCGCAATTGGGAATTTATTGGACTCTAAGACGTAGGCTACAAGCCCTGCCACCAGCATGACTTGAACAGAAAAAAGCGTGTTGTTGATGGCGAACGTTCCCACTATGCAGAACATCAGAATCACAGGCATCAACATATTGCGCGGCACTTTTAGCACCCGGCGTGCGCCTTTGATGCACAGTATGCCCAAGGGAATCATCAACAAGTTAGCCAGAATAAATATTAAGAAAACGGCATAAATATTTTGCGGGTTGGTAGTGAACAATGACGGGCCTGGATTCAGATTTTTCATGTACAGCACACCGATGACGATGGCCGTAATTGAGTCTCCTGGGATGCCGAAAACCAATGCAGGAATCCATGCACCAGCTAAAGAGCTGTTGTTTGCCGCACCAGATTCAACCAGACCCTCTACATGCCCAGTACCAAACTTCTCTGGCTCTTTCGAAAACTTCTTGCTGATGGCGTAAGACATCCATGCAGCAATATCGGCGCCTGCGCCGGGTAAGGCTCCCACAGAGGTTCCGAGCACGCTGCCGCGCAAAATTTGCACAGGGTATTTGCGCGCCACCTGCCATTGCCCCTTCAGCACGTTACCAACTTTCTCAACAACTGCCGTGGTAGGCGGACTTGTGTCAGCCACAAAACGAAGGATCTCAGAAAACGCAAACATACCGATCATCATTGGGATCATGCCAATCCCCCCCATGACCTCGACGCTGTCAAAGGTAAAGCGAGGAAAGCCTGCTGGGTTGTCGAGTCCGACGCAGGCTACCAGTAGACCGAGGAACAAGGTGATTAAACCTTTAAGTGGCTGTGCAGATGTGATGAACACCGCGCAGGTGAGGCCCAATAGCACCAGCCAAAAATATTCGAACGAGCTGAACTGGCTTGCAAACTCAGCCAATGCTGGTGCGGCTACTATCAGTACGACCGTGCCGAACAAGCCACCCACCGCAGAAAATACCAAGCTTGCGCCTAATGCTTTTTCTGCTTCGCCTTTGCGCGTCATGGCGTAGGCCTCGTCGGTATAAGCCGCTGAAGCGGGCGTCCCAGGTATGCGCAACAAGCAACCGGGAATATCGCCTGAAAATATGGCCATTGCTGTAGCGGTGACCATAACCGCTACAGCTGGAATAGGAGCCATGAAAAAGGTGACAGGTACCAACAACGCCGTGGCCATCGTTGCGGTGAGACCTGGCACTGAGCCCACAAACAGACCGTAAAAAGCGGCCAGCACCATCACCATCAACGTGTATGGTTCAAAAACCATGGCAAACGCTTGCTCTATTGGTATCCACATATGCTTGTCAATGTCCTGTGTGTATCAACAGATGCTCAGCGCTTACCACGCATATGGCAGCAAGACGCCCCAAGGCAATGGGACACGCATCAGTTTGTAAAAAGCAAAGTGAATCACCAAGCTTGCGACGACAGCAACCGTGATCGAGCGCGTTGTATCCAGCTGCAGCGCGCGGAATAATAAAAATAAAATTGTTACGGAGCAAATCACGAAGCCAAGCCAGTCGGATGCCGCGATGTAAAAAAGAACAGAGCCGACCAATACGAGCATGGCGCGAACATGGCGTGGTGAGTGGCGCCAGTCGCCCCACACCAGCCATGGCGCAATGGACCGTTCACGCCATCCACGCACCACCAGCATGGCCCCACCGATGAGTAAGCCGGTTGCAATGAGGGCGGGAAACAGATCCGGGCCAACATCTTGGCCCGGAATGTTGGGATAGTCCTGCACGCCTATTAATACGGCCAAGCCCACAGCCAGCAGCAACAGTCCGATGATGGCGTCGTTAAGCTTCATATGGGTGCTTGCGCTGTGCTGGGCAGTACAGGATTGTGTGTGCCTATTTCACTAGTCCAACAGCTTTCATGGTTGCGCCGAGGCCGGCATCTGATTTGGCCATAAACGTTGCAAACTCCGATGGTGCTGCGTAGATCACGCCATAGCCTCTTTGGGCCATGAAATCGGTGTAATCTTTACTTGCTGCGACCTTTTTAATTGCAGTTGCCAATTTGTTACTGATATCGCTTGGTATTCCTTTGGGGCCTACGACGCCGCGCCAAGCCGCCATGGTCCAGTTGCTGCCCAACGCAGACTTGAGGGTTGGCACATTCGGATACAGGCCAGAGGGCTGGTCTGCCATGATTGCCAGGCTGCGCACCTTGCCAGCGTCTATCAGTGACCGGGCTTCTGGCAACGAAACAGGTGCCACATCGATGCCACCTGCAATCATGTCTTGGAGTCCTGGTGCGGCACCTTTGCTCGGCACCCAAGGCAGGGATGAGGGATCAATACCTTGGTCGCTAAGCAGCCCAGCGATGGCGAGGTGCCAAATACCCCCTTGTCCTGTACCAGAGCCTTTGAGTTTGCCGGGATTGGCTTTGATAGCAGCCAACAGTTGCTTGACGTCTTTGTACGGCGAGTCCGCGTTGACCTGCACACCTGCTGGGTCGGCGTTCACCAGGCCAAGTGGGGTGTAGTCGGTGCTGTTCAGCTTGGTCAGTCCTTGCCAGTGCATCATGCCGATTTCAACCGTTGCCAAGCCTATGGTGTAGCCGTCAGGTTGGGCCGATGCAATGGCGGAATGGCCTACGACCCCACTGCCACCAGTGCGGTTGACAACCGTCACAGGTTGGCCAAGTTCTTTCTCTAGCAAGCTGCCAATGATGCGTGCAGTTGCATCTGTGCCACCGCCTGCCCCCCACGGAACAACCATCGTGATGGGGCGGTTGGGATAATCTGCAGCTACAGCTGGTATGACCGCGCTGACCAACGCCAAACCAGCGATGGTAGCTGCTGCCCGTGCAATAAAAGACCGACGAAATAAATGTGACATGTGAATACCTCTTTGGTGGAGCAAAAAGTCATGAGCGACTCAATGTGCCAATTCACGGTACCTTTTTATGTTCATCACGTTGATAGGTGTTAACCATAATATGGTAATACTATTAAATAGCGATGAAAGGCTGCAATTTTTCCTACAGCCAGTCCCATGGTCTGGAATTAGGGTATCCGCGGCGGCTACGTTCTAGACGCAGTCGCTCGCCTGTTGCCTCAGCCAATCGAGAAAAGTCGCTACCTGCGGTCTCTGCGCATGACTTGTGGGATACACCGCAAAGTGTCCTTGCGCAGCCACCACGTGATGTGCAGGAAACAAAGTAACCAAACGACCATCAGCAAGGTAGGGCGCCGCCATGATGGTGCTTTCCAAAGCGATTCCCAAACCTTGGGCTGCCGCATCCAGAGACAGCTGTGCGCGGTCAAACCGCAGTGAGAAAGCATTGGGTTTGGCTACTACGCCACATGCCTGGAGCCAGTCGTGCCATTGCACCAAGCTTTCGGAGCTGTGTATCAAGGGTGCTTGCAACATATCACTGACGCACTGCATAGCCAAGTCTTTAGCGAGTGCGGGGCTGGTTAGCGGGCGGACTGGTTCGGAGAACAACAACTCGGCTTCAACATGGGCCCAGTTCGACAAGCCGTAGCGTATATCTATGTCTGGCTCGCCTGCGGTAAAGGCACTGTGCGTTGGAGATGCTGATAGGTGCAACGAGATTCCAGGGTGGGCTTGCACAAAACCAGGCAAACGTGGCATCAGCCACAGACTTGCAATGCTCGGACTTGCGTGTATGTGCAGCAGTTTTGTGTCGGTTGTTACCAAGTCTTTGCCAGCAGTTTCTACAATGCGCAGCGCTGGCAGGATGCGTTGTAAATACAATTCGCCCAGTGGTGTGGTTCTTGCGCCTCGTCTGTCTCTGTGTAGCAAAGGTGCACCCACAATCCCCTCTAGCTTGCTAATTTGATGGCTAACTGCAGAACTGCTCAAATGTAGTTCCTGCGCGGCCAAGGCAAAACTTAAGCGTCTTACAACTGTTTCAAAGGTTTGCAACATCGACAAAGTAGGTAGATGGACCATGAATTTCAAACCTAATTGAAAATTAGACAACACACATGGAAGCAGCGGCACGTATGGTCGCTCGCGCTGTTTTGCTATCGCAGGCAGTGACCAATTGCCACAAACGGTCGGCGTTAAAAATTGAGCGTTAGGAATGCGTTATGGCAAGACATAGGCTGCTTGTTGAGCAGCTTATTGATGTACTTTCAACCGCTTTAACAAAGGTTTACCGACAGAAAAAAATGTTATTTGGTCCTAGGGTTTGTCATGAGGCATTTATTTTTTCAATGGTCATATTATAAGACTAGAAAAAATTTGGAGTAATGCTTGTGGCGCGCGTCAAGATAGATGAAGTACAAAAATCCTTTGGATCAACTCTGATTTTAAGAGGCGTCTCAATTGATATTCCCGACGGCTCGTTTACTGTATTGGTGGGTCCGTCAGGCTGCGGAAAGTCCACACTGTTGCGGATGCTAGCGGGTCTAGAAAACATCAGCGCAGGAGAAATCAGCATTGATGAAAGGGTGGTGAATTTGTTACCTCCCAAAGACCGAGACATCGCAATGGTGTTTCAAAACTATGCGCTGTACCCGCACATGAGCGTACGGGACAACATGGCATTTTCACTGGTGCTGGCCAAATCCCCGCAAGCAGATATTGATGAGCGAGTCGATATTGCAGCTGATATTTTGGGTCTAACACCTTTGTTAGACCGGTTCCCCCGCCAGCTGTCAGGTGGTCAGCGTCAGCGCGTTGCCATGGGAAGAGCAATCGTTAGACGGCCCAAGGTGTTTTTGTTTGACGAGCCCTTGTCCAACTTAGATGCCAAACTCCGAGTGACCATGCGCTCAGAAATTAAGCGCTTGCATTTGAGGCTGAAGACTACGTCTGTGTACGTCACACACGATCAAATTGAGGCCATGACCATGGCAGATCAAATCGTTGTTATGAACGATGGTCGTATCGAACAAATCGGCACGCCACTTGCGCTGTATGACAACCCATCCAATCGATTCGTGGCCGGGTTTATAGGCTCGCCCGCAATGAATTTTTTAGAGGGCACGGTTCGCCGCAATGGCGATCCACACTTTGAATTGAGCAGTGGTGGGCGCTTGGAACTGAATCCAAGTAGCACGGCTCCAGACGGCGTTAAGGCTTTGTATGGCATTCGTCCAGAACATCTTGATATCGATCCAATGGGGATACCTGCGCAGGTGCAGATGGTCGAGCCCACTGGATCAGAAACATTGGTTGTTGCGCGCATTGGCGATCAGGAACTGACTGGGGTTTACAGGGAGCGGCATGACCTAGCAGTGGGTGCCGCAATCAACTTAAAACCCAGAGTGGAGCATGCCCATTTGTTCGACCTTGTCACTGGGCAGCGCATTTGACGTGCAAGGTCACCACATCGTTTCTCACCATAATTAGGAGACATTCATGTTAAAAACAAAGATGGATCGCCGCAGCGTACTGCAAACTGGCCTCGCATTAGCAGGTGCCGGTGCGACAGCTAACCTTGCCGTGTTTAGCTCAGCCTGGGCTGCACAAAACTCGTGGACACCAGAAGCTGGCGCCAGTATTCAACTGCTGCGTTGGAAACGTTTTATTCAAAGCGAAGAAGACGGCTTTATGCGGTTGGTGGATGCCTTTACCCAATCTACCGGTGTCAAGATAACGGTGATCAACGAGTCGCTTGATGACGTACAGCCAAAAGCCAGCGTTGCAGCCAATACCAAACAGGGCCCAGACATGTTCTGGGGCCTGTACTCGCTGCCACACTTGTTTCCAACCGCATGTTTGGATGTAACAGACGTAGCCAATTACTTGGACAAAGCTCACGGCGGGTGGGTGCCGTCAGCACGCACCTACGGCATGTCTGGTGGCAAGTGGATTGCATTGCCTGTTGCCTACAACGGTAACGTCATCAATTACCGCCAAAGCATGATTGAAAAGGCTGGTTATAAAACGATTCCAGGCGATACAGCAGGTTTCTTAGAGTTGATGAAGGCACTGAAGGCAAAATCCACCCCCGGTGGCTTTGCATTGGGCCGTGCCTCCGGTGACGGTAACGCTTGGGTGCATTGGGCCTTGTGGTCACATGGCGCCAACTTGGTTGACGAAAACGACAAAGTCACCATCAATACGCCTGAAACGGTCAAAGCCTTGGAGTACATCAAAGCCTTGTCCGAGACGTTTGTGACGGGTACAGCTTCATGGAATGACTCCTTCAACAACAAGGCATTCTTGACCGGCAACGTCTCGTTGACTAACAACGGTGTGTCTATATATGCCGCGGCCAAAGCTGGCGCTGCAAAAGGTCAAGCCGATATGAAGGAGGTCATGGACGACATGAACCACTCATTGTGGCCAATCGGACCTGTTGGAACGCCAACAGAATTCCACATTGCGTACCCATTGATGGCCATGAAGTACACCAAGTACCCAGATGCGTGTAAGGCATTCATGTCCTTCATGATGGCTGCTAAAAACTACGGACCTTGGTTGGATGCGGGCGTAGCCTATTTGACACACCCTTTGAACGACTACGACAAGGCAGCCGTTTGGAGCTCAGACCCCAAGTTGACCCTGGTTCGAGATGTGGCAAAACGCACATTGACAGCGGGCGGAAAAGGCTCAGTGGGCGAGCGTGCAGCCTCAGCGCTGGCTGACTTCGTCATGCTGGATATGGTGGCCTCCGTGTGTACCGGTCGCGCAACTATCAAGGACGCGATCGGCATGGCTGAACGTTCCGCCATGCGTATTTACCGCTAACTGAAGGAGCCGCCGCGTGTCATCTGTTCTATTAACTTCCTTGCCAAAACTGTCCTATGGACGGGCACTTTGGTCGGACAATAAAAACATCGTTGGGTCGTTGTTCATGTTGCCCGCGGCGGCATTTCTGATTCTTTTCTTGGTATACCCTCTCGGGCTTGGCGTATGGCTGTCTTTTACAGATGCCCGAATTGGCCGACCAGGGGTTTTTATAGGTTTAGAAAACTACGAGTGGATTCTGATGGACTCCAAGTTTCACTCAGCCGTTTTCTTTACGCTTTTCTACACAATAGTGGCCAGTGCAATTAAATTTGCAGTTGGGCTCTATTTGGCTATTTTATTAAATGAACGTATGCCATTTAAAGCCATCTTACGAGCCATCATATTGATTCCATTTATTGTTCCAACTGTGCTGTCTGCCATTGCATTTTGGTGGATTTACGATCCGCAGTTTTCCGTCATCTCTTGGACATTAAGAGAGTGGGGGTGGATTGAAGGAAACATCGATTTCTTGGGTGATCCATGGAATTCACGCTTCAGCGTTATTTTTGCAAATGTCTGGCGCGGGGTTCCCTTTATTGCAATTTCGTTACTGGCGGGGTTACAGACAGTACCCGCTTCGTTGTACGAGGCGGCAACGCTTGACGGCGCATCGCCTTGGCAAATGTTCGTCAAGATCACCTATCCATTGTTGACCCCAATCATTGCAGTCGTGATGACTTTTTCAGTGCTGTTTACGTTTACCGATTTTCAGTTGATTAAGGTGCTGACCAACGGTGGTCCTGCTGGTGCGACAGAGCTCATGGCCACCATGTCTTACAACACGGCAATTATGGGCGGGCGTATTGGTGAGGGAGCCGCCGTGTCTACTGCAATGGTGCCATTTTTACTCGGGGCCATTATGGTGTCATGGTTTGGATTACAACGCCGTAAATGGCAACAAGGAAGCAGTGATGAGTAATAAGGTGGCTTCTGCGGACAACATATTGACCGATAACAGCGAAGGTATGAATTACCTCGCCAATATCCCAAGGCGTATCGTCACGCTGTACATCCCACTTTTTATCATCACGGTGATTCTTATTTTCCCGTTTTACTGGATGGGCATTACAGCCATCAAGCCGAATGAGCAGCTGCTGGATTTAGACACACACAGTCCATTTTGGACTTGGAATCCCACGTTTGAGCATATCCGTTCGCTGCTCTTTGAAACCGATTATCCCAATTGGCTTTGGAACACCATGTTCATTTCGGTGTCGGCAACTGCGCTGTCATTGGTTGCCAGCGTGTTTGCCGCTTACGGTATCACCAGGGTTCGTTTTAAGGGGGCCGAGATGGTGGGTGGCGCGATATTTCTGGCCTACTTGGTGCCCCCGTCCATCTTGTTTATCCCGCTTTCAACCGTTGTGTATCAGTATGGTTTGTTTGATACGCCATTCGCTTTGATATTGACCTATCCCACTATTTTGATTCCATTTTCAACGTGGTTGTTGATGGGCTATTTCAAATCTATTCCTTACGAGCTTGAGGAGTGTGCGTTGGTAGACGGGGCTACCCGTTGGCAAATTCTGACTCGAATCATTGTGCCCTTGGCCATACCCGGATTGATTTCCGCCTCTATTTTTTCATTGACTTTGTGTTGGAACGAATTTATTTACGCACTGACATTCATCACGTCTACAGAAAATAAAACTGTACCCGTTGCTATTTTGTCGGCGTTCACCGATGGTGATCAATACCGCTGGGGCTCTTTGATGGCGGGTTCACTTGTGGGCACCTTGCCGCTGGTTATTCTGTATGCTTTTTTTGTTGAACATTACGTGAGTGCAATGACTGGTGCTGTCAAAGAGTAATCTGCTGGACTTGTTCGGGTTCTAGCGTGTGTGCTGCGTCCCGCCCAGCTGCGCAGGGCGTCATGTCAAGCTCAGACCATCGTCGGTTTGTGCGTATAGTATCGACACATCCGTCGTAACCAAGCTCGTTTGCGCAACGGACCATTGACCACCCTTTAGGATTTATGACCATGCTTAAGACAGCAGCTTCTCTTTCTCGATTAGGGACTGAGTCCGCTTTTGATGTGCTCGCACGCGCACAAGCTTTGATGGCCCAAGGTCATGACATCATCAATTTAGGTATTGGGCAACCAGACTTTAAAACCCCAGCGCATATTGTGGAGGCAGGTATTCAGGCGCTTAGGGATGGCCACCACGGTTACACCCCGGCCAATGGTATTCCGCAGTTGCGCGAGGCGGTTGCTGCAGACTTGCAGCGCCGACACGGCTGCGCGGTAGATCCTGATTGCGTGGTTGTGGTGCCTGGCGGTAAGCCCACCATGTTTTTTGCGGTTTTAATGTTTGGCGAACCTGGTGCTGAGATCATGTACCCAAACCCTGGCTTCCCCATTTATGAGTCTGTCATCAAGTACAGCGGCGCAACACCCGTCCCAATTGAGTTGCGTGAAGACAAGGGTTTTGCCTTCGATGCCGATACAGTGCTGGCACAAATCACACCTGCAACGCGTCTGATTATTATCAATAGTCCGGCGAATCCCACTGGCGGTGTCACGCCCAAGCAAGAAATTGACAAACTTGTAGCTGGCTTGGCCAAGCACCCACATGTGGCGCTGTTGTCGGATGAGATTTACAGTCAAATGCTGTACAACGGTCGTGCGCATGTCTCACTGTTGAATTACCCAGAGATCCGCGATCGACTTATCGTTTTGGATGGCTGGAGTAAGACCTATGCGATGACGGGTTGGCGTTTGGGTTTTGCCGTTTGGCCCAAGAGTTTGGTTGCTGATGTGACGCGTTTATGTATCAACGACCACTCGTGTGTCAATGCGGCAGCCCAATTTGCTGGGTTGGCAGCACTCACTGGGCCGCAAGATGCTGTTGCCGAGATGATGGTGGCGTTTAACCACCGCCGAACGCTGATAGTCGATGCGCTGAACAGCTTGCCAGGTGTGAGGTGCTCAGATGCTGCAGGTGCTTTTTATGCATTTCCCAATATCTCGGGTACCGGCATGACATCTCGCCAAGCGCAAGACTTGTTTTTGAATGAGGCCAATGTGGCAACTGTGTCTGGAACCAGTTTTGGCGCATGGGGTGAAGGCTTTGTTCGCTTTTCCTACGCCAACAGCGCCGAGAACATTGAGCGGGCGATCGAGCGCATTCGCAGCGTTCTATAAGACGCGCCTGAAGCAACTGCAGCCCCTGACCAAGGGTTTATCTGCAGTTTGAGACTTCATATCTTTGGTAATATGATCGCATCAAAATTTAGATATTTAAAGGTCATGTATGAGCCAGCCAACAAACAAACCTTTGCGCAGTCAAGCGTGGTTTGGTCGCCAAGACCGAGACGGATTTGCATACCGAAGTTGGGTCAAGGGCAAGGGGGTGCCACACGACCAATTTGATGGGCGCCCAGTCATTGGCATTTGCAATACTTTTTCCGAACTCACCCCATGTAACTCTCACTTCAGAACACTGGCCGAACAGGTCAAGATTGGCGTGTACGAAGCAGGTGGGTTTCCGCTTGAATTTCCTGTTATGTCCTTGGGTGAGACCTTGCTGCGTCCAACGGCTATGTTGTACCGCAACCTGGCCTCAATGGACGTGGAGGAAAGTTTGCGCGGCAACCCCATAGACGGAACGGTGTTGCTGATGGGCTGCGACAAAACCACGCCATCGTTGCTCATGGGCGCTTCCAGTGTGAATTTGCCCACCATCGGTGTGAGTGGCGGCCCCATGTTGAATGGCAAATGGCGCGGAAAAGAACTCGGTTCAGGCACTGGCGTATGGAGCATGAGTGAGCAGGTTCGTGCTGGCACCATGAAGCTGGCAGATTTCTTTGATGCTGAAAGCGGCATGCACCGGTCGCACGGCCACTGCATGACCATGGGCACTGCATCCACCATGGCTAGTATGGTCGAGGCGCTTGGTATTGGTTTACCAGGCAATGCAGCTTATCCCGCTGTGGATGGACGACGCAATGTCTTGGCACGTGAGGCAGGCCGACGCATCGTAGACATGGTTCGCAAAGACATTACTATTTCACAAATTCTCACGCGCCAAGCTTTTGAAAATGCCATTAAGACGTTGGCTGCGATTGGTGGATCAACCAATGCGCTCATTCACTTGACGGCAATTGCCGGACGTTTAGGTGTTCAGCTTGAGCTAGATGACTTTGACCGTCTGGGCAGTCGTATGCCTTGTTTGGTCAATCTCCAGCCTTCTGGCGAGTACCTCATGGAAGACTTCTGTTACGCGGGCGGCGTGCCCGCTGTTATGAAAGCTATTTCCAGCGAGTTGCACTTAGACGTGATCACGGTGACGGGTCACTCGGTGGCTGACAACATAGCCAGCGCCGAAAACTTTGACCCAAGGGTTATCAAAACCATGGAGCAGCCTTTTAAAGCGCAGGCCGGCATTGCCGTGTTGCATGGTAATTTGGCGCCGCGCGGTGCGGTTATCAAGCCCAGCGCGGCCAGTCCGCATTTGCTCAAGCACACAGGACGCGCCGTGGTGTTTGAGAATGCTGATGATTTTCATGCCCGTATAGATGACGAATCGTTGGATGTTGATGAACACTGCATCCTTGTACTGAAGAACTGCGGCCCTAAAGGCTATCCCGGTATGGCCGAGGTCGGCAATATGCCTTTACCGCCCAAAGTTTTACGCAAAGGTGTCACGGACATGGTGCGTATTTCTGACGCCCGCATGAGTGGTACTGCTTACGGCACAGTTGTGTTGCACGCCGCCCCTGAGGCTGCTGCTGGTGGCCCTTTGGCGGTTGTGCGAAATGGCGATCTCATCACCTTAGACGTTGAAGCAAGAAACCTGGAGTTGCATGTTGATGCCGCAGAGCTCCAAGCACGTTTGGCTGATTGGGTAGCACCTGAGCCACCGTTGGCCAGTGGTTACTGGCGGCTGTACTTTGACCATGTGTTACAAGCTGATGAGGGAGCCGACTTTGACTTTTTAAAAGGGCAACGCGGCTCATTCGTGCCACGAGACAACCATTGACTGGCTACGTGAGCCAGTATTTTTTAATACGTTTGATGGAAGTACAAGAATGCATACAAACATTGCTGTGGTGACTGGTGCAAGCTCTGGAATTGGTCGGGCTTGTGCGCACGCCTTGGTTGCTCAAGGGTGGACAACCATCTGTGTGGGACGCGATGCAGAAAAACTGCAAGACACAATCGCTGCGTTGCCATCAGAGCACCGTGGTTTGGCGCAAGCGATGCAATGCGATGTCACAGATCCAGATGCAGTGCAAGCCTTGTTTGATGATGTCTATAAGCGTTACGGGCACCTTGACTTGCTGTTTAACAACGCGGGCATTAACCAACGTGTTGCGACCCCTGATGAAGTCAGTGCTGTGGAGTGGCGCAACGTCTTGGCCACCAATTTAGACGGTGCATTCTATTGTTTGTCACACGCCTTTCGCATCATGCGTGCCCAGTCTCCGCAGGGCGGGCGCATCATCAACAACGGCTCTATTTCTGCGCATGTACCACGCCCTAGTTCCATCTCATATGCTGCCAGCAAGGCTGCCGTCACCGGCCTGACCCGTGGCGCGGCATTGGATGGGCGCCCGTTTAATATTGCAGTTGGACAGATTGATGTGGGCAACGTTGCCAGCGCCATGACAGAAAAAATGGCATCTGGTGTGTTGCAAGCAGACGGGTCTGTGCGGGCTGAGGCTCGAATGGAAATGAGCAGCGTGGCCACAACATTTATGGCCATGGTTAACTTGCCATTGGATGCCAATATCTTTCAAGTCACGGTGATGGCAACGGGTATGCCGTATGTCGGGCGTGGATAAACGATTTTATTTAAGGAGTTTTTGTTATGAAATTTTTACGTGCATGGGTGAACGGTGCTGTTGTTCCAGGCGTACTGGATACGCAAGGCCAGCGCCGTGATGTCAGTGCTGTGGTTGCCGATATCACCTCCAAGCAACTCAGCGGTGCTGGCTTACAAGCGCTACAAGCGCTTGACTTGTCAACGCTGCCAACGATCAGCGCCGACGCGCCCTTGCTTGCGCCTTGGGCAGACTGTGCGAAATTTATCTGTATCGGTTTGAACTACGCTGATCATGCTGCAGAGTCTGGGTTGCCTATTCCTGCGGAGCCCATCATCTTTACCAAGGCCATTCATTCGCGTGTGGGCCCCAACCACGATGTGGTGTTGCCAAAAGGATCCGTTAAAACAGACTGGGAAGTGGAGCTGGGCGTTGTGATTGGTCAAGTAGCCCGCTATGTCGACCAAGCTGACGCGCTTGCCCACGTCGCTGGTTACTGCGTCATCAATGACGTGTCAGAGCGCGAATACCAAATTGAGCGCGGCGGTACTTGGGACAAGGGCAAAGGCTGCGACACGTTTGGTCCTGTGGGCCCATGGATGGTGACCTCTGATGAGGTGGCCGACCCGCAAAATTTGGGCATGTGGCTAGACGTAAACGGACGGCGTTTTCAAACAGGCTCTACCAAAACCATGGTTTTTGGTGTTGCTGAGTTGGTGTCTTACGTGAGCCGCTTTATGACTTTGTATCCAGGTGATGTCATTTCAACCGGAACGCCGCCAGGCGTTGGTATGGGTGTTAAGCCTACGGCCATCTATTTAAAAGCTGGTGACCAGATGCGTTTAGGGATTGATGGCTTGGGTGAGCAGACACAGCGAGTCGTCGCTTGGGATCCAGCACTGATTGATGCCATTGTTTAAAGGGGCTTGATATGACTCGCGTTCTCATAACTGGCGGTGGTGGATTTATTGGTGCACGCCTTGCGCGCCACTTGCTAAGCCACCCGCCTGCCTCGTGGGGGGCGACATCATCCCTGACTTTGACAGACCAATACCCCTTGCCTATTGACTTGGCATCGGATAAGCGGGTGACGGCTGTGATAGGACCTTTGCACGATCAGGGCGCGTTGTTTGCATCAGGTTTTGACCAGATTTTTCACCTAGCCTCTGCCGTATCTGGTGAGTGTGAGTTGGACTTCGAGTTGGGACTGCGCTCTAACTTAGACGGGACACGCATGATGCTAGAAGGATTGCGTCGTGCTGGCAATCAACCACGTTTGGTGTTTTCAAGCTCTGTTGCGGTGTACGGCCCTGACCCAGGGTTGGCCATGCCAGAGATGGTGGATGAAAACACCTTGCCTGCGCCGCAAACCTCTTACGGTGCGCACAAGCTTATGTGTGAGTATTTAATTGCCGACTACACCCGAAAGGGCTATCTAGACGGGCGGAGCGCGCGTTTGATGACGGTCTGTGTTCGTCCCGGAAAGCCTAATGGCGCTGCATCCTCATTTTTTAGCGGCATCATCCGTGAGCCCCTAGCAGGCATAGTGTCAGTATGTCCGGTCGATTCCAATGTGTCGCACCCGTTGGCATCGCCTCAGTCAACTGTACTGAGCTTGGTGGGCTTGATGGAAGCCTCGCGCGATACGCTCAAGCGACGCTTGGCCATTGCCTTTCCGGCTGTCAATGTGACGGTGGCGCAGATGCTCGATGCCCTAGAGCGCGTTGCAGGGCCAGCTGTTCGGGCGCGCGTGACCTTTGAGCGAGACGAACGTGTGGCCGCCATCGTTGCCAATTGGCCTCGCGCAGTTAAAAGCGACACAGCAACTACGCTCTTGGGGTTTCCAGGAGACGACTCATTTGATGCCATTATTCGTCAATACATAGACGATATGCGCGCATCTGGCCAAGCCGATACGGCACTTAAAGGACTGTTATGAACCATATTGATTTATCTGGACGCACGGCCGTCATCACTGGCGGTGCGCAAGGCATTGGCTACGCGACTGCGCAGCGCATGTTGAATTCCGGCGCCCGCGTTGTTTTGTGGGACCGCAATCCCCAGGCATTGACCGAGGCCGAGCAAAGCTTGTCGTCTCAGGGTGCTGTTTCTGGCGTCGTGGTTGAGCTGATCCAAGAAGCCAGCGTGAAGGCTGCAGCACAGTCAACCCTCGAGCAGTTTGGGAAAGTTGATATTTTGGTAAACAACGCCGGTATCACTGGCGGCAATGCGCCAACTTGGGAGCTTGACAGCGACGTCTGGCAAGAGGTGATACAGGTGAATTTGGTTGCCCCGTATTTTGTTTGCAAGGCACTGGTGCCTGCCATGATGGAGGCGGGCTATGGTCGTATTGTGAATATTGCCTCAATTGCCGGCAAAGAGGGCAATCCAAATGCCTCACACTACAGCGCATCTAAAGCAGGTCTTATTGCGTTGACCAAGTCATTGGGTAAAGAGTTGGCTCAAAAAGGCATCATGGTGAATGCCATCACGCCAGCGGCTGCACAAACGCCGATTTTTGCCTCTATGACCCAACAGCACATAGACTTCATGCTGTCTAAAATTCCCATGGGGCGTTTTGTAGAGGTGGATGAAATTGCAGCAATGGCCTGCTGGCTAGCCAGCGAAGATTGTTCATTTTCAACCGGCGCAGTATTTGATATTTCAGGCGGACGCGGTACTTACTAAGCAGCGCCGGCCTTGGCGTGACCTGACCCCACAGCGCGTTGTATATGCACGTTGACTGGGGTCAGACACGCAAGCGCCAATTGTTTGTTTTGCATACAAGACCTTAGCGCTCACGTGAGTGGTGTCTTACGTTGCTCCCACAGCAGATACAAGCCGCTTGCCACAATCACAGAACCGCCCACAAACACCGCAAGTGGTGGAATGTCACCAAATAGCAGCCAACCCCAAAAGGCCATGTAGATCAATTGCTGGTAGCCAAAGGGCGCAAGCGTTGCAGAGCTGGCGTATTGGTGGGCTCGCGCCCACAGGTAGTGGCCTACACCACCGGATACCCCAGTAACGAGCACCAGCAGCCATTCAATCAGATGGCTTGGCATGACAAAGTCGGGCAAGACCCATGGTGCAAAAATAATAACTGGCCCCAAGGATGAGTACCACTGCATGGCTGCTGGGTTTTCATGCTGGGCAAGATGACGCGTTAGCAGGGTGAACACTGCAAAAATGACAGCGTTAACGAGCATCAAAAATATGGCGGGGTGTATGACATTGGATGTGGGCCTGACCACAATCAGCACCCCAATAAATCCGATCATGATGGCTGCCCATTGGCCTAATCGCAAAGGTTGTTTAAGCCACCAATGGCTGATGACTGCAACTATGAGAGGTGAGGAAAATAAGATGGATGCAGTTTCTGTTAACTGTAAATACTGAAGCGACCAAAAATTGATGGAGGTCATCGCCCCCAACATGATGGCGCGTACAACTTGTAATTTTATTTTGTTAATTTTTAAAAGTTCCATCTTGTAATGGGGCGCAAAAATAACGCCGCTTACGATGGCTTGGCTAAGAAACCGCAACCAGATCAACTCGAGCAATGGCAATGTTTGCAGCTGTATGAGCCACTTGACTGAGCTGTCCAAGGTGGAGAAAGACAACACAGACAGCGACAAGAGTACAACCCCCATGCGCCGGTTGGCATACGAGTCGTCACGCCAAAAAGATGTTTTAAGCACAGTTGATTTCCTGGTCAGCGTGCGCGTTTCAGGCGTTTGGTGTCCGATGGTGGGCTCTTTTGTGGGCCTATTAAAACATCATGTACGTCGCGTTGTGCTAAGAATATTTGGTGTCGTGAGCTGGCATAAGCCCCGTCTGCGTCGCGAGCCTGAATCATCTCAACTATTTTTAGGTGATAGGGCAAGGAGCGGGCAATACCCTTGTCAGGTGTGCGCGTGGTGATCAAAAAAGCCTCGCGCAACATGGCTCCCAAAGCTATGCCCATTTGTAAAAACATGCTGTTGTGGCTTGCACGCAGCAGTCCCAAGTGAAAGTCGTAGTCATGGGTGATGTAGTCGTCATCTGAGTTGCGCATGACGGCATCTTCCATGCCCCGGTAAGCTGTCGCCAGCGCCTCAATTTCTTCATCGGTTGCTCGAACAGCAGCCAAGCGCACCGCTTCAGGTTCAATAATAGCGCGCAGCTCTTGCAAATCGTCCAGCACCTTGGGATCAAAACCAATGCTCGACTGCCAGCCAACGACTTGGGCGTCAAACCAGTTCCAGCGTTCTCTTGGTAGCACCAACGTGCCAATCTTTGGGCCTGTACTGATCAGACCTTTTGCCACCAATGACTTAACTACTTCGCGCAAGATAGTTCTGGAAACGCCAATCTCATCGCACAGCTTTTGTTCTGGTGGCAGCTTTGAGCCTGGCGGGTAATCGCCACAAATAATGGCCAAACCCAAGACGTCTAGGGTACCGCCGTGGATATTTTTTATTTTCGATTTGAGCATTCGGGTACAGGTGTTTCAACAGGCTCATTGGCAAAATAGCGCTCAATATTAAGCGCTGCTAAGTCTGCCATGGCTTGACGCGTGGAGTCTGTGGCGCTGCCTACGTGTGGCGTGAGTATGACATTGTCAAGCGCAAGCAATTGTGCATGCGGGTGCGGCTCGTGTTCGAACACATCCAAGCCCGCGCCAGCAATGACATGGGTAGACAGCGCATGAACCAAGGCAACTTCATCAACAACTGAGCCACGTGCCACATTGATCAGATAGCCAGTGGGTCCGAGCGCCTGCAAGACCTCCGCGTTGACCATGTGGTGGGTGCTGGCCCCACCGGGTGTGATGAGCGTGAGCACATCAACTTGGCTGGCTAGTTCTTTAACAGATGCAAAAAATGTATAAGGTAAATCTGGCTTGTTGCTTCTGGCGGTGTAGGCAATGGGCATGCCAAACGCCAATGCCCGCGTGGCAATGGCTTGGCCTATGCGCCCCATACCCACAATGCCCAAGCGCAGGCCTGAGAGCTTGGTTGCAAGTGGCATTGACCCTTTGGCCCACAAGCCTTGGCGTACGAAGGCATCTGCTTGTGGCAGGCGGCGGGTGATGTTGAGCATCAGCGCCAAAGCCAAGTCGGCCACATCGTCGTTGAGCACATTGGGCGTGTGCGTAACCATGGCTGAACGGCTGATCGCATGGGGTACATCGACACCGTCGTAGCCTACACCCATGACAGAAATAAGTTTCAGCGCGGGCAACGCATCCATCATGGCCGGGGGCACTTTTGATTCTCCACCGGCAGCAATCACTTCAATGCGCTCACGGTCTGCATGCACCGCCAACATCTCATGTGGCATAGGCCCTATCACGGTGTATCGCCGCTCTAAAGCAGCCAGATACAGCGGGTTAAGGGGGGTGGCAGCTAAAAGAACGGGGTTCATGGTGTTGGGGTGTCGGTTAAGTGCTTGTCGGTATGCGGGATGTCGTTTGCAGGAGTTTTATTTGTTGAGCCTGTCTTCAGTCGTAGGCAAGCCATTGGCGCTGGCTATAAAGTCCGCCATCATAGGCACCATTTTATGTCCTTGGCCAACGGCGTCCATGCTGGCGTAGTTGGCTCGGACCAGTGACTGTAGCGGTGCGGATACACCCAAATCGTTGGCTAGGTTTGATGCGTAGCGCATGTCTTTGTGGGCATTTGAAATTGTAAACAAGTGTGCATTGGGGTCACCTTCAACACTCCATTTCATGAAGGTATCGTAAAAGCCACAACGCATGCGTCCTGAGCCAATCACGCCATGGTACTGTTCGACAGTCAGGCCAGCCTTGCGCGCCAGCACCAAAGCCTCAGAGTACAAGGCGGCGTATCCCATTGATAAAAAGTTGTTAACCAGCTTCATGGTGTGACCGAGGCCAACCTTACCCAAGTGGGAGATGTTGGCCGCCCACGCGGCAATGATAGGTTGCACACGTTCAAACACTGCGTCATCAGCGCCCACCATGGCGCTCAAGTTGCCTGTTGCGGCTTCTTTGGGTGTACCGCCCAAAGGTGCATCGACCAAGTGCATACCAACTGCCCTGGCCGCTGCATCTAGCTTGCCAGTGGACACAGGGTCTGAGGTCGAGCAGTCAATAATGACTGTACCCGGCTTGGCGTTGGCTAAAATGCCGTCTGTGCCTAACACGATTGCCTCAACTTGCGGCGATCCAGTGACACATAGAAATATAACGCTGCAGTTTTGCGCCATCTCTTTGACATTGTTGGCCTCGCTGGCACCAGCTGTCAGCAAGCGCTCGACTGGCTCGCGGTTGCGGTGCGCCATGACGGTCAGGGCAAAGCCTTTTTTTAAGAGGTTGTGACCCATGCCTTCTCCCATAAAGCCCACGCCGATAAAACCGATTGATTCATTCATGTTGCTGCTCCTCTATTAAGGCCGCGGTAGGCGCGGATGACCTGGCTGTCGTCTGCAAGGCCATGACCTTGCCCCGACGCCGCTAAAAACATTTGTAGAGCCGCCGCCGCCAAAGGTAAGCCGCTCTTGGCTCTGTGCGCTTCTTGCGCCACGATGCTCAAGTCTTTTACAAAAATATCAACCGCACTGGTCACTGCTGGGTCGTCTTGCAGCATCCGTGGACCGCGGTTGCCCAGCATCCAACTGTTGGCGGCCGATACAGACAAAATGGAATGCACTTGCGCCAAATCCAGACCGGCATTTTCTGCAACGTGCGTCGCCTCTGCGGCGGCGGCTATGTGTACGCCACACAGCAATTGGTTGACTGTTTTCATGGTGGAACCCATGCCGCATTCGCTACCCATGTGGAACAAGTTGCTACCCACGGTGGTCAGGGCTGTTTGAGCGGCATCAAAGTCCACTTGAGAGCCGCCCACCATGATGGTCAGCGTGCCAGCTTCTGCCCCCACCACGCCGCCGGATACCGGTGCGTCTAAGGCTCTAAGCGCTAAGCTGTTCAGCTGTTTGCCGGTAGTGGCGGCTTGTGACGCCGATTGTGTGCAGCTCATAATCACCATGGTGTTGGCTTGCATGGCGGCGGCATGTCCTTGTGCAAATAAAAAGTCCTTGGCCTGCTCCCCAGACACCACCATCAGCCACACAAAGTCGACTGCAGCCACACAAGCCGTGGCGCTGTCGCACCATTGCCCACCAGCAGCCTCGAATGCGGCTCTGTTGCGCTCGCTCAGATCGAAACCTGCCACCGTATGCCCAGCTTGCAGCAGGCGTTTTGCCATGGGCAAACCCATGGCTCCAAGACCGATAAATGCGAGTTTCACAGTGAGCTTGTCCTTCAGTGAGGGGTTGTTGCGAGGCAGTTGTTGTGAACCTAAATTTCAGCATCACCACAGGACGATGTGGAGCGTGCTGCTTGCTAACAATACAAGCCTGCTGTTTTTTTCATTTCATATTATTATAGGATGAACAAAAAAAATAGCCATGATGTTGACGGGCCACCTATTTAAAACGCCTTCCAATCAAGTTTATAAAAGACTGCCTTTTGAAATGGTGTGCTTATTTGACATTGTCCATCTCACATACCACCAGCGTTACGCGTGTTGATGTGGGTTGGGCCGTCTGACAACTCGGCTACCAGATACCTAATGCGCCAAGTCAACCAAAGCGCCGTGTGCGCCTATCACGCGAGCCGCCAGCGCATGGCCGACCTGGGCCGCTTCTAGGACACTATGGCCTTGCAATCTGGCCGCAATATAGGCGGCATTGAAAGAGTCCCCTGCAGCTGTGGAGTCTACTGGTTGTAAGCGTTGTCCGCAGTCAAATTCTGTGAAACCAGCGCTAGACGCAATGCCCATCGCCAGCCCGGCATTTTTCACCACCACGTCAACGGCCCCCGCTGCCAAGTAGCGAGAGGCGCAGGCTGACAAGGTGCTGTCGCCAAAGACCGCCTGTTCATCGTCAAAGCTAGGCAGTACCCAGTGGCTGACGCTAGCGGCGCGCATGATGACCTCACGCATATGGGTGCTGCTAGACCACAAGCTGGCTCGTATGTTGGGGTCGAATGCTATGGTTTGTCCGCTTTGTCGCGCCAACGCGAGGGCCGCTAGCAGGTTGTCTTGTGCCTGGGGCGTCAAAATGGCCAATGTAATACCGCTCAAGTAAATCAGGTCTGAAGCATGTAATGCGCGCGCAAGCCAAACGGGGTCATCTGCAAAGTGACGCGCAGCTGATTGGCTGCGCCAATAAGAAAAGCTTCGCTCACCCCCGTCTAAATTGATGGCATAGAGGCCTGCTGTTCGCTTTGTATCGCGTTGAATCCAAGTGGTCTCGATGCCCGCATTGGCAATAAAGTCGTCAATGCGCTGTGAAAACCTATCGGTGCCTATTCGCGTGCCGTAAGCCACCCGCCACTGCGATTGACTGAGCAATCGCCTCGCATACCAAGCTGTGTTGAGCGTGTCTCCTGCGACGCCAAGCTGCCACAGCTCACTGTCAGCTTGCGACAACTCCAACATGCATTCGCCTAAAGCTATTAGTTGTTTCATGGACGGTTGTGCTGCTGATGGTCAGATAGCAATACCGCCATCGATTGTGTAGGCCTGACCGGTTACAAAGGCAGACTCATCGCTGGCTAAAAACACTACCAATGGGGCAATTTCTTCGGCTTGTGCCAAACGTCCCATTGGCTGGCGGGCAATAAACTGTTGGCGTGCCAATACCGGATCTGCCTGCGAGTTGATGCGTTCGTGTAACGAAGGGGTGTCCACGGTGCCGGGGCAAACCGCATTGCACCGAATACCTTGGGCAACGTAATCAGCCGCAACACTTTTGGTCAGACCAATTACGGCGGCTTTGGTTGCGCCATAAATGAAGCGGTTGGGCAAGCCTTTGATGCTGCTGCAAACGCTGGCCATATTGATGATGCTGGCGCCGCCGCGTTGTTGCGCGCTGTCTTGCAGCTTAGACAGTGCGGCTTGTATCATCCAAAACTGGGCTCGTACATTCAAGTTAAACCCAACATCCCACTGGGTATCTGTTGCTTCGATGATCGAGCCTGCATGCACAATTCCGGCGCAGTTGAACAAGCCATCAATGGCTGGCATGTCGTTAACAACGTTGTTTATATTGGCTTTGTCTGTCACGTCCAATGTTCGGGTGTGAATATTGGCTACGCCCTTGTAGCTGTCTAGTAAGTCGGCATTGATATCGGTTGCCCACACCACAGCGCCTTCTTTGGCCATGGCAAGTGTGGATGCACGGCCGATACCTTGCCCTGCTGCTGTGATGAGTATGGTTTTTCCAATGAGGCGCATGGTGATTTCCTGTTGGCGTTATGCGGGTAAATGCTGATGTTTTTGCATTGACAGTGGTCATGACTAGATGACATCATCATTCTCATCTGGTCTGACCAATTTACCAATTAACGTTTTCCCCATCTAAAGCCTTTTCTATGCAAGTTATTGAACCCCAACGTATGTACCGCCGCATTGCTGAAGAGCTTCGCGGTGATATGTTGCGTGGTGTTTGGCCCATAGGTTCAAAGTTGCCTCCAGAGCGCGATCTTGCAAAACATTTGGGCGTGAGTCGCCCGTCATTGCGTGAAGCTTTGATTGCCCTTGAGGTTGAGGGCTTGATTGAAGTGCGCACGGGTTCAGGCATTTACGTGCGCTCCATTACGCCACGACCCATGCAGTCAGACGCGATAGGGCCAAACAATACGAGAGACATACCGTTGACCTGGGGTCCTTTAGAGGTGATGTACGCCAGAGAAATCATTGAAGTTGAAATTGCATCGCTAGCAGCTAAAAATGCGCGTAAATCTGAAATTTCAGACATGCACAAAGGTCTTAAGCTCATGCGCGAAGCAAGCGCAAAAGGGCTTTTAACCCGCGAGGGTGATGAGGCTTTTCATCTTGCTATTGCGAGAGCTTGCGGCAACGACGTGTTGATCTTCATGGTTCAGCAAGCCTGGGCCGCCCGAGACGGTGAGCTGTTTGAGCGTCTAGGTGATTATTTTGAACATCCAGATTCGTGGAACAAGGCGATTCAAGAACATGAGGCTGTGTTGCATGCGATTGAAGTGCATGACTCTAAAGCAGCTCGTCGCGCAATGCTGGTGCATTTGCGCAACGCCACCAAACGCTACAGCGCAAGCTGGAAGCTACCCCCAGCGTGAAGCGCTGTTTAATCCAAACCCAACCTGGGTTTATAAAAGGAGACTGAAGTGAAGACAAGAAATACAGTTAAATTAATCGTTGCGGCAGCTGTTCTAGGCTTAAGTACGGCATCGGCATTTGCGCAGACCAAGTTGAAATGGGCGCACGTCTATGAAACAACAGAGCCGTTCCATACCGAATCTGTGTGGGCAGCCGAAGAGATTAAAAAACGCACCAATGGAAAATTTGAAATCCAGGTGTTTCCCGCGTCATCACTTGGCAAAGAGACGGATATCAACCAAGGCATGACTCTGGGTACTGTTGACATGATCATCAGTGGCGCTTCCTTCGCGGCGCGCAGTTACCCCCGACTTGGTATCGCTTACTACCCATTCATCTTCCGAGATGGCGATCACTTGTTGGCCTACGCAAAAAGTCCCGTGTTCCAGAGCATGGCTGAGGACTACCGTAAAAAAACTGGTATTCAGATGACGGCCTACACCTACTACGGTGCGCGCCACACAACAGCGCAAAAAGCGTTTACAAATTGTGCGGGCATGAAAGGGTTGAAAATCAGAGTACCTGACGTACCGGCTTACACAGCGACCCCTAAAGCTTGTGGTGCAAACCCCACGCCAATTGCGTTTTCTGAAGTTTACCTAGCACTTCAAAATGGCACAGTTGATGCACAAGAGAACCCGTTGACAACCATTGACGCAAAAAAGTTCTATGAAGTGCAAAAAGCAATTATGTTGACTGGCCACATTGTTGACGGCGTCATCACCCAAATTGCTCCGCATGTCTGGAACACGTTGTCTGACGCTGAAAAGAAGATATTCACAGAAGTCACTCAAGAAGCTGCGGCAAGAGGCACAGCAATCATCAAAGAGCGTGAGTCCAAGCTGGCCGATGTGTTCCGTTCAAGAGGCTTAGAGGTCGTTAACGTCGATCGCGAAAGTTTCCGTTTAGCGGTGCTTAAAAACGTGCCGCTGGAATCCATGGGTTTCACCCGTGCTGACTACGACGCTATCCAAAAAGCCAAATAAGAGCTGTAACCGTGCTAACCCTGTTGTAGCTGTATTGCTGCAACAGGGTGGCTTTTATTTTGTATATTTACCCGCCCATTGGGATTCCAATTTATGAAAAAAGAGACAGCCAGCCAGCAAGAAGAACGTCTTAATGCATTCCATACCGAGGATGAAGAGGTTGACTTGTCTATTTATGGCGTGGAGTCCTGGATTGCCGTGGGCTTCTTTTGGCTGTTGGGCATCACGGTGTTCCACCAATTCTTTACACGGTACGTGTTGAACGACTCTGCCGGATGGACGGAGGAAATTGCACGCTATTTGTTGATTGCAAGTGTGTTTGTGGGCATGGCGATCGGCGTGGTTAAACACAACCACATTCGGGTCGATTTTTTTTACCGCTATTTACCCAAGGGTCTGTCTCGTGGCCTAGCCCTAGCCGTCGATGTATTCAACAGTTCTTTTTATCTGTCGTGTGTGGTATTTACTTGGTTGCTCATGCAGAAATTGGGCAACTACCAGATGACCATTATTGATTTACCGATGAATATTATTTATGGCATTTGTTGGTTTGGTTTTGTGTTGTGTACGTTTCGTTCCGTACAAGTGGGCTTGGCGCATTGGCGCAGCGACTACAGCGGCGTGGATGAGCTGTGATCGCCATCGAATAAAACGTCAACACACCCTTTAAAAACCACTATTTGGAATCAACATGCTGCAGTCACTGTTTTTATTTTTCACGATTGCGGGTGTACCCATCGCCATTGCGATGTCAGGTGCATCCCTCATTTATGTGATCATCAGCGGCAATTTGCCGCCCTTCGTTGTGGTGCACCGCATGATCAGTGGGGTCGATAGCTTTCCATTGCTGGCGGTTCCATTTTTTATTCTTGCTGGCAACTTGATGAACAACGCGGGTATTACCAACCGTATTTTTGAAATGGCAACGTCCTTGGTTGGCTGGTTGCGCGGTGGTTTGGGTCACGTTAATGTGGTGGCTTCAATTATTTTTTCAGGTATGAGCGGAACAGCTATTGCCGATGCGGCTGGTCTCGGAACGGTTGAAATTAAAGCCATGAAAGACCAAGGCTACCCTGTTGAGTTTGCGGTTGGTGTGACTGCGGCATCAGCCACGTTGGGACCTATTATTCCGCCTAGCCTACCAATTGTTATATATGCCATGTTGGCCAACGTGTCGGTAGGCGGCATGTTTCTCGCTGGTATTGTGCCGGGCCTATTGATTGCCACGTTAATTATGTTGACGGTGAGTTATTTCGCTTGGAAAAATCAATGGGGCGGTGACATCAGCTTTAACAAAAGGTTGTTTTCAAAAGGTCTTCTGGAAATTACCATCGTCGTGGGTTGGCCAGTCGTTACTTGGTTGTTGATTGAGATGGGCGCCCCCCCTAGAACAACTATTTTTCTTGGTTTGGTAACTTTATTTTTGGCCGATTGGTGGTTTAGATTTACCGCTGTGATGCCAATGATGACACCGGTGTTGTTGATTGGTGGCATGACGGTCGGCCTTTTTACACCAACTGAAGGTGCCATTGCCGCTTGTATGTGGGCGTTGGTTTTGGGTCTGTTTTGGTACAAAACATTGTCGTTGCGCCAGTTTGTTCGCATCTCTATAGAGACAGTAGAGACAACGGCCATTGTGATGTTTATTGTTGCGGCTTCCAGTATTTTCAGTTGGATGCTGACCGCCGAAGGCATCACCGCAGATATCGCGTCTTGGATACTGGGCGTTACCGACAAGCAGTGGGTATTCTTTTTACTGGCAAACGCTTTGATGCTGTTGATTGGCTGCTTTTTGGAGCCCGTCGCCGCCATCACGATTTTGGTACCTATTTTGCTGCCAGTGGCACAGCAATTGGGCATCGACCCAACTCACTTTGGTTTGGTCATGGTGCTCAACCTCATGCTGGGGCTGTTAACACCACCGGTTGGCTTGGTGTTGTTCGTTATGGCGCGCATATCAAGATTGAGTATTGAGCACACCATCGTTGCGATTCTCCCTTGGTTCATACCGTTGCTCGCAAGCTTGGCCCTGATTACCTATGTGCCACAAATTGTCTTGTGGCTTCCCAATATGATGCGATAGCCTCAAATGAATTCAGCAGTCCAAGTCATACCGCGTGGGGCATACGACCGGCATCGTGCCGCGGGCGTTGTGCACCTTGGCTTAGGTGCCTTTCACAGATGCCATCAAGCGATGGTGTTTGAGGCGTTGCTGAGTGCTGGTGATTTACGGTGGGGTATTGTGGGCGTTGGTATGCGCAATGATGCGTTGGTAAACGCGCTGCGACAGCGTGAGGGCTGGTACCCCGTACTTGTAGAGGGTGACACATCGGCTTGGCATTGGGTTGGGGCGGTGACTCAGACGCTGATGGCCAGCACTGAGTCTGGGCAGGTGACTGCGGCCATTGCTGCGCCGACAACTCGTTGGCTAACCTTGAGCGTTACAGAAAAAGCCTACACACCACATGTGGCTGCGTTGATAGTCGAGGGTTTGACTGCGCGTCGCGCTGGGGGCTTGCCTGGGTTGACTATCGCAAGCTGCGATAACCTGCGCGATAACGGTGATTGTTTGAAGTCCCTTTGTTTACAAGTTTCGTTGCACAACCCAGCTGTATCGCAATGGATTGTTGAGCATTGTCGTTTCCCAAACAGCATGGTCGACCGTATTGTTCCTGCTGCGAGTGCCGCTTTAAAAGCCAAGGCTTTAATTGATTTGGGCACGCATGCAGTTGACACCGCCATATCTACAGAGCCCTTTTGGGAGTGGGTGATTCAAGACCATTTTCAGGACCCGAGTGACGCACAAGTTTTGCGCCAAGTTGGCGTTCAAGTGGTCGCCGATGTCAGGCCTTTCGAGGATGCCAAGCTGGGTCTGTTGAACGGTGCACACAGCGCAATCGCGTGCTTCGGTGTGTTGGCTGGATGGCAAACCGTCGACGCGTTTGTCCAACAACCTGTTGCATGCGAGTGGCTAGAACGTCTCATGTTTCAAGAGCTAGGCCCAGGCTTGATACGTCCAGACTGGAAGGCTTACGCGAACAGTTTATTGACCCGTTTTAAAAACCCCGCTTTGGCGCACAAGACTTTGCAAATTGCGGGTGATTCCTCACAAAAAATTCCGCAGCGTTGGGCGCCTGCAATCGGTTTGCGTTTGGCCGAGGGTGCCCCGCCGCGTTATTTAGCCTTGGCAAGTGCGGCTTGGATGCGTTACCTACTGGGTGTTGATGAGCATGGTGCACAGTTTACGGTGCAAGACCCTTTGTCGCAGCAGTTGCAAGCGATTGCGATACCAGCCCGTGGCGATGCCGATAAGACTGTTCAGTCGTTGGGTCGTATTGCGTCTATTTGGGGGCCGCTTGCAAGCCAAGATGAGGCTTGGCTGAAGGCCGTAACGCAGGCCTACCGTGACTTAGAAACGTACGGTGTTGCATCAGCAATGCAACGTATGCTGGTTATTGACACTGTGAGTCACGCATGAAAATTACCGCTTTAAAAGTGATTGTGTGTTCACCAGGGCGCAATTTTGTGACTCTTAAAATAGAGACCGATGAGGGGTTGGTAGGCTACGGCGATGCCACCCTGAATGGGCGTGAGCTGGCAGTCGCCAGTTACCTTACAGACCACATAAACCCCTGTCTTGTTGGCCGGGATGCGCACCAGATTGAGGATATTTGGCAGTACTTGTACCGCGGTGCCTATTGGCGTCGTGGGCCCGTCACCATGAGCGCAATAGGGGCTGTTGACACTGCGCTGTGGGACATCAAAGCCAAGGCCGCCAATATGCCTTTGTACCAGCTGTTGGGTGGTCGCAGTCGCTCACGCGTACTGGTGTATGCGCATGCCAACGGTTCGGACATCGCGGCCACAGTAGAAGAGGTGTTGCGCCATCAAGAGATGGGCTTTGAGGCCATTCGTGCACAGTCTGGCGTACCCGGCCTAGACAAAGTGTATGGCGTGGCTAAAGGACAGAAATTGTACGAGCCAGCAGATGGCTCGCTACCCGCCGAGCATGATTGGAATACAGAAAAATACCTTGTGCACACACCCAAGTTGTTTGACGCTGTTCGTTCAGCTGTTGGCCCAGACGTACATTTGTTGCACGACGCGCATCACCGTCTGACGCCCATCGAAGCCGCACGGTTGGGGCGAGACTTAGAGCCGCACAGGTTGTTTTGGTTGGAGGATGCCACACCTGCTGAGAACCAAGAGTCGTTTCGCTTGATTCGCCATGCAACGCTAACGCCCTTGGCTGTTGGTGAGGTTTTCAACACCATCTGGGATTGCAAGCAGCTGATTGAAGAACAGCTGATTGATTACATTCGTACGTCCGTGACCCATGCTGGTGGCATCACGGGTCTGCGCCGAATTGCCGATTTTGCAAGCTTGTACCAAGTTCGTACAGGTTGCCACGGTGCGACAGACTTGAGTCCGATTTGTATGGGCGCTGCGCTGCATGTAGACACGTGGGTCCCCAACTTTGGCATACAAGAATATATGCGTCACAGCGAGGTGACCCTGGATGTTTTTCCACACGATTACAGATTTGAATCTGGTTATATGGTGTGTGGTGAAAGTGCTGGGCACGGTGTCTCCATAGACGAAAAGCTGGCGGCCAAGTACCCGTATCAGCCAGCCTATTTACCAATCAACCGGCAAAAGCATGATGGTGCTATGTGGAATTGGTAAATTTTTTTTTAAATGTTACAACCTGAACGGGAAAACAACGTGAGTGACTTATTGTTAAAACTACATCCTGCTGATGATGTGTTGATCGCCAGAACCCAACTCATCAGTGGACAGCAAGTCGGTGATATCAAGGTCCGCGGTATGGTGCCTGCTGGTCACAAGGTGGCTGCGCGCAATATAGCCGCGTTGGCTCCTGTATTGCGTTACAACCAAATCATAGGTTTTGCATCGAAAGCAATTCAAGCGGGTGAGCATGTTCACACTCAAAATTTAGACATGGGCTCTACCGCTGGCGCGTTTGAACGCGACTACGCAATTGGTGCTGATTGCAAGCCAGCACAGCCTCGGCAAGAAGCCAGCTTTATGGGCTATGTGCGTAAAGACGGTCGAGTTGCCACACGCAACTACATTGGCATTTTGTCCAGCGTGAATTGCTCTGCAACGGTAGCGCGTGCGATTGCCGATCACTTTCGCCATGCAGCTGACATGCGTGATTTTCCCAACGTTGATGGTGTTGTGGCGCTCACGCATGGCACCGGTTGCGGTATGGCCAGTGATGGCGAGGGTATCGACGTGTTGCGTCGCACGTTGACCGGCTATGCGGTGCACCCCAACTTTGCGGGTGTGTTGGTCGTTGGCCTTGGCTGCGAAAGCAATCAAATTGTCAGCTGGATGCGCGCCTCAGGTCTGAGTGAAGGCGTGAACTTACGCACCTTCAATATCCAAAATGTTGGTGGTACGCGCGCCGCCGTTGAGCAAGGCATTGCGACCGTCCAGGCCATGCTGGTCACCGCGAACGAAGTCCGTCGTGAGCCGTGCAGTGTGTCCCATCTTGTTGTGGGCTTGCAGTGCGGAGGCTCTGATGGTTACTCTGGTATCAGTGCAAATCCGGCTCTAGGCGCCGCAGTTGATCGATTGGTTGCGCACGGCGGCACAGCGATACTAAGTGAAACCCCCGAGGTTTACGGTGCCGAGCATTTACTCACACGCCGCGCCAGAGATCCAGCAGTCGCTCACAAATTACTCGAGCGTATCAAATGGTGGGAAAGCTATACCTTGAGCAATGGTGGTGAGATGAACAACAACCCATCACCTGGCAACAAGGCTGGGGGTCTCACAACCATCCTTGAGAAATCACTTGGAGCGGTTGCCAAGGGTGGCACAACCAATTTGATGGCTGTCTACAAGTATGCAGAGTTGGTTGACACCCACGGTTTTGTATTCATGGACACCCCGGGCTACGACCCTGTTAGTGCGACCGGACAAGTGGCAGGCGGAGCCAATTTGATTTGCTTCACCACCGGTCGTGGGTCGGCCTATGGCTGTGCCCCATCACCCTCATTAAAGGTCGCAACCAATACCGCGCTGTGGCAAAAACAAAGCGACGACATGGACATCAACTGCGGCGAGATCGTGGATGGTCTGGCCACAGTTGACGAGTTGGGCGAGCAAATCTTCCAAGCGTTGATTGCGCTGGCCTCTGGTTCGCCTAGCAAAAGCGAAATGCACGGCTACGGCCAGAGTGAATTTGTGCCGTGGCAACTCGGCGCTGTAATGTAAGGCTATATATGAGTGAAGTTTTAACGCGCTGGACACCAGCTGCCCTGCGCCACGCAAGTGCCCTGATTGTCAAAGCTGCTGGCAGCTCTGCCCACGAGGCACAAGCAGTTGCTGATAATCTGGTAATGGCCAATTTAAAGGGTCATGACTCTCATGGCGTTGGCATGTTGCCGCGTTATATCGATGCAGTCGCAGAGGGCGGGCTGATACCCAATAACGGCGTCGCCGTTACACTCGATATTGGCTCTTTGCTAACGCTGGACGGGCAACGTGGTTACGGCCAAGTGGTTGGTGGACAAGCCATGGCATTGGGCATTGAACGTGCCTTGCAGCACGGCTCTTGCATCATGGCAGTAGGCCAATCTCACCATCTTGGTCGGATTGGTCACTGGGCCGAGATGGCCGTAGACGCTGGTTTGGTCTCCTTACATTTTGCCAATGTGCTGGCACAGCCAGTGGTTGCACCTTGGGGTGGAGCCGATGGCCGGTTTGGCACCAACCCTTGTTGTATTGGCTTGCCGTTGACCGGGCGACAGCCATTTATCCTCGACTTCGCCACCAGTCGAGTTGCCCAAGGAAAAATGCGGGTTGCGCACAACGAAGGGCGCCAAGTGCCACCAGGCTTTTTGATCGACACCCATGGCCACCCAAGCACGGATCCTGGGGTCGTTGTCGTGCCGCAGGAACCAGGTCCTTTCGGCAATTTGTTTGGCGCGCTGATGCCGTTTGGTGAACACAAGGGTTTTGGTTTGTCGGTGGCCTGTGAACTGTTAGGTGGTGCGCTGACTGGTGGTGGTACTTGGAATGGCCATAACAAGGCCGGCAAAGCGTTTTACAACGGCATGTTGACTATCTTAATTGACCCCAAGCGACTCGGTACCAGTGCTGATTTTGAGCGTGAGGCCGAGGGTTTTATGACTTGGCTAGACGCTGCACCACCGGCCCCAGGAACGGATGAAGTGCTCACAGCTGGCGAGCCCGAGCGAAGGACGCAAGCCATGCGCGAGGTGAACGGTATTGCAGTCGACCCGCAAACGATGGCTGAGCTCAACCGGGCTGCCGCCAGCGTTGGCGCCAGCGATTGGATGTCAGCAGGAACAGGGGTCATTGCATGAGCCATGACGACATACAAAGACCATTGCAGGCTGTTGACAGGTTGTTGCCAGATGATGTCTGCGCAGGCACGCTGTTAGGACGTGCATGGAACCCAGGTGGCCCAACACCAGGTCCAATGGTGGTGGCAATCAGGGCAGAGGGTGTGTTTGATGTGTCAGCCCGCTGGCCAACGGTGGCGGATGTGTTGGACGAGTTGAATCCTGCAGGCGCTTTGACAGCTGAGCAGGGCGTCTTCGTGGGACGGCTTGAAGAGCTGTTGGCCAACAGCTCATTGCCTGCAGATGCGCATGTGATGCGCTTACTCGCGCCTGCAGATGTCCAGGTAATTAAGGCCTGCGGTGTCACTTTTGCTGACAGCATGATAGAGCGCGTCATTGAAGAGCGTGCCAAGGGTGATGCAGCTGGCGCCGTGCTGGTGCGCGAGCACATCATGGCGGCTGTTGGTGACAATTTACAGGGCATGAAACCAGGCTCTGTAGAGGCCATAGCTTTGAAAGAGGTGCTACAAAAAAAAGGCTGGTGGTCTGCCTATTTAGAGGTCGGTATTGGGCCCGATGCAGAGGTGTTTACAAAGGCGCCTGTTTTAAGTGCTGTTGGTCCAGGTGCTAGGGTGGGCATTCGCAGCGATTCAGCTTGGAACAACCCAGAGCCTGAGGTCGTATTGGCTGTCAATGCGCGCGGGGAAACGGTGGGTATCACCCTAGGCAACGATGTGAATTTACGTGACATCGAAGGACGCAGTGCCCTGTTGTTAGGCAAAGCCAAAGACAACAATGCCTCCTGCGCGCTGGGGCCATTTATCCGTCTCTTTGATCAGACCTTTTGTATGGATGATGTGCGGCAAATGACTGTCAGCCTGCACGTTGAGGGTAAGGACGGTTACACCATGAGCGGCGAGAGTCACCTTGCCAGAATCAGCCGTGATCCGCTAGACTTGGTTGCGCAAACCATCAGCGCCCACCAATACCCCGATGGCTTTATGTTGTTTACAGGCACATTGTTTACCCCTACACAAGACCGTGATGCACCGGGTGCAGGCTTCACACACCACGTCGGTGATGTGGTCAGCATTCGAAGTGCTTGGGTAGGTGAGTTGCGCAATGAGGTTGAGCACTCAGAAACTGCGCCACCTTGGCAATTTGGTGTGCGTGCACTGATGCGAAATTTGGCAGCTAGAGGTTTGCTTGGTTGATTCCTTGGCTATCAAAAATTACCAAACTTACCAAACTTACCAATGCGCACCAAAGGTGTCGCGCAGGTCGTTGATGGCCGCGTCGCTGAGGCTTGGAGCCTGGCCTTGACTCAGCAGCCACAGCTTGGCAGTTTCTTCTAGCTCTTCTAGGGCTGCCATTGCGCTAGATGGCGTTTGATGCCACACCGTTGGCCCTAAGCGATCTAGCATCACGGCGCGTATTGGACACAGCCGTGCTGCGGCGTCTTCAATAGCCTGCTTGACGGCATGGGCTACATTGGGGTGTCCCGGCCGGGCGTAGGCAATCCGTGGCACGTGTCCGACTTTCATTACAAAATAGGGCGTTATGGGCGGGAGCAAATCGCCCGTTGCATGTGGCTCATTTAAAGTGGTGGCGACACAGTTTGTGGCGTGGGTGTGAATGATGCAATGGGCATGTTGGTCTGCCTCATAGATTTTCAAATGCAGTTCAATTGTTTTGCTGGCGGTGCTGCCACTGTGTTGTAAGCCACCGTCGTCTAGCCACGACAACTCGTTTGGTTTTAAAAACCCAAGGCATGCATCGGTGGGCGTTATCAAATACCCACCCCCCATATGTGTCGGCACACGCACGCTGATGTTGCCAGCGCTGGCGTGAACATAGCCACGGGCAAAGAGTGATGCGCCGACACGGCACATGTCGTCGCGAAGCGCTGCAAGTGTTTGGTTCATGAGGTAGGGGCTTTGGTGTGAAGGGCTTCAAAGAAAAAATCGACGCCACCAAAGTTGCCCGACTTGAGCGCCAATTGCAATGGTCTATCGACCGCTTGTGTCCAAGGAACGCCGGGTGCAATGCTGTGTCCAATGCGCAATTGCTGGACATTTAAAGCCTGTACAACGGCGCCAGACGTTTCGCCACCCGCCACCACTATGCGGTTGACCCCTTGGGCCACAGCAGCCTTGGCCAAACGCGCCAACATCGTTTCAACCAACTCACCAGCGTGGGTTGCACCAAGCTTTTTTTGCACCCGCTGAACTGTTTCTTGTTGTGCGCTCGCGTATATCAATGCAGGCTCTGGCTGACCTGATAGCCACACCAGTGCTTGTTGGAATGTTTGTTCTGGGTCTGCGTGTATCAGCAGTGGGTCTAGCTGGTAGGCCGGTAACTGGCGCTCAATCCATTGAGCGACCTGCGCAAGCGTCTGGGACGAACAGGACCCGCTGAGAACCAATGCACGGCCTTGTAGGGCATCGAGCTGGGCTGCTTGGGCATTGCGTGTGAGCCAACCGCGCTGCTCGTAGACCTTGGGTAGACCCAAGGCAACGCCAGAGCCAGCTGTGATGAGGGGAAGATCCGCACACGCTTGGGCAATGGTTGCCAGTGCCGCATTGTCTATGGCATCGACCACCCACCAGTGCGTTTGAGGATGCTGTGCCCATTGCGCTTGAATGGCCTCCGCGCCCAGGCCAACTGTGTTGTAAGCCGTCAGCCCAACCGTACGCGGCGTTTGTGCCTGCAGCACATGTACCAAGTTGGCATCTCGCATGGGTGTCAGCGGGTGGTCGCGCATACTCGAGTCGCTCAGCAGGGCATCGCCTACGAACAGGTGGCCTTTGAAAATGGTTCGTCCGTTTTCTGGTAAGGCCGGGCATGCAATGGTTTGTGTTGTATCCAATGCCGCCATCAGTGCGTCCCCTACGGGTCCAATGTTGCCCTCGTCTGTAGAGTCAAATGTAGAGCAGTATTTGAAATAAATTTGACGTGCGCCGCCTTGCTTGAGCCAACGCAGGGCGCGCAGTGATTCATCGACAGCTTGATCACGAGGTGCTGTACGAGATTTAAGGGCAACCACTACAGCGTCTGCGGTTGGTGCATCCCCAACCGGTACACCGATAACTTGCACCGTACTCATGCCTGCTCTGACCAGCATGCTCGCCACATCGGTGGCACCGGTAAAGTCGTCTGCAATGACGCCCAAAATCATTTCTTCACTCCATCAATGGTTGTTACAATCATCATACCAATAGAAATTTGCATAAGCTTCTTTATGTTGCCCGTGTGTTCAGCACCTCCCCATACTTTTATTGAGCCTTGTGCACGTCTATGCAAATTCGACCAGCAAACGCTAGTTTCTCTACAAGGGAGGCCACACGTGTGGTGATTATGGGTGTTTCAGGCTGCGGCAAGAGCAGCTTGGCGAATGCGTTGGGTGCGGCTTTGGGTTGGCAGGTTGTAGACGCAGACAACTTGCACACCGACGCCAGCATTGCCATGATGCGCCAGGGTGTTCCTTTGCAAGACGAACACAGGTGGCCTTGGCTCAAGTCCGTGGCGGCAGCGCTAGCGGGAGACTCCAACGACAACAGCAGCCGCGTGGTGGCTTGCTCAACACTGAAGCGTGCCTACCGTGACACCATACGTTCAGCCTGCCCTGGTGTTCACTTTGTATTTTTAGATGGCCCCATTGACCTTGTCATGTCTCGTCTGCAAGGACGGGCTGGTCACTACATGCCGACGTCGCTGTTGCAAACGCAATTTGACACGCTGGAACGTCCCGGGTCAGATGAAACAGATGTGTTGACCCTGTCAATGGCGCAAAGCGTTACAGATATGGTTGCGCATGTCCGCGTCGCCATAGGCTTGCCATCACACTTGCCCTGCATAAGCTAGGAGTAACTCATGTCGGTTTTAGAACGTTTTCGCCTGAATGGTCGTCGGGCTCTCATTACAGGGTCATCAGCGGGTATTGGCTTTGCACTGGCGCAAGCTTTGTGTGAAGCTGGCGCACATGTTGTGTTGAATGGGCGGGATGCAACGCGTCTTGCACAGGCAGAAAAAAAGTTGCTTGATGTGGGGCTAGACGTCAGCACATGCGGATTTGATGTAACCGATGCGCAAGCCGTGCAGTCGGGTGTGGCCGCAATAGATGCCCAAGGACCGTTGGATATATTGATCAACAATGCAGGCATACAAATCCGTTCACCTTTGCACGAATTTGATCTGGACAACTGGCGTCGTTTGTTGCAAACCAACCTAGACAGTGCCTTTTATGTTGGGCAAGCAGTGGCCAAAAAAATGATTCCACGTGGCACAGGGAAAATCATCAATATTTGCTCAGTTCAAAGTGAGCTTGGTCGCCCGGGCATCGCGCCTTATATGGCCAGTAAAGGTGCCTTAAAAATGTTGACCAAAGGAATGGCCATCGACTGGGGCCCATTGGGCTTGCAAGTCAATGGCATTGGCCCCGGCTATTACAAAACAGAACTCAACGAGAAATTGGTTGCTGACGAGAAGTTCACGGAATGGTTGGTGAACCGCACTCCCAGCCGTCGTTGGGGAAACGTTGAAGAGTTGGGACCTGCCGCCGTGTATCTGGCAAGCGATGCCTCTAGTTTTGTTAATGGGCATATTTTGTATGTCGACGGTGGTGTCACCGCCTCACTGTAAGGACTTCATATGCAAGCAGTAATGTGCGCTGGCGCTGGCCAGCTGTATGTTGAAAAACAACCCAAGCCAGACATCAGCGCAGGTATGATTCGGGCCAAAATTGCCTTCGGCGGTATTTGTGGATCGGATTTGCACTACTACCAGCACGGCGGATTTGGCCAAGTGAGGATCAAAGAGCCATTGGCCTTGGGACACGAGGTATCAGGCCTGGTAGATGCCATAGGCGAGGGCGTAGAGGGGCGCTACATCGGAGAGCGCATTGCCATCAGCCCGTCGCGGCCTTGTGGTCATTGCCGCTTTTGCCAAATGGGTCTACACAACCAGTGCCTGACCATGCGTTTTTACGGCAGTGCCATGCCGTTTCCGCACATACAAGGCGCTTTTTGTGAATACATCATGTTGCACCCCTACCAGGTGCACCCCGTTGCAGACCATGTGACGCTGTCAGAAGCCGCCCTTGCTGAACCCCTGTCTGTAGGGTTACACGCCATACAACGTGCCGGCAGCGTTGTCGGAGCCAATGTGTTGGTAACGGGTTGTGGGCCCATTGGCAGTTTGCTCATTGGCGCATTACGCCGTTCGGGCGCCGCCACGATAGTGGCCGCCGACATTGCTGATTTGCCCTTGACTTGCGCCAGCGCAATGGGTGCCGACAAGGTCGTTAACTTGGGAACAGACCCAGAAGGATTGAGTGCCTACACAGCGGACAAGGGCCACTTTGATGTGGTGTTTGAAGCGTCCGGCAGCGCGCCTGCTTTCTTGAACGCCTTGGATGTTGTGCGCGCGCGTGGTGTGGTTGTCGTGGTGGGCGTTGGGGCGGAAGTCAATATACCGTTAAGTCAAATCGTAGGAAAGGAGATCGATGTGCGCGGTACTTTTCGCTTTCACCAAGAGTTTGCTACAGCGGTGCGATTTTTGAATGACCGTCTGGTGGATGGCCGGCCCGTTATTTCAGGTGTACAGCCTGTTGCCAACGTGATTGCTGCATTTAATATGGCGGGTGATAAATCAAAATCTTTAAAAGTGCAGATTGAATTTGAACACTAACAACAACGCCTATTGTTCAACACTGAAGCGAGTATCAACATGACAAAAGCCTATGTAATCGGGCAAATCACCATCACCAATGCAGATGGTTACGCCCACTACAGCGCGCAGGTGCCAGCGGTGGTGGCCGCTTTCGGCGGACAATACCGCGTGCGTGGAGGAGCCGCCACGCCGTTGGACGGTCATGTTAGTCCCGCACGGCATGTGGTCATTGAGTTCCCCAGCCGTGAGCAGGCACAGGCTTGGTACGACAGCGCGGATTACCAATCCATCTTGCCGCTGCGGTTGAACAACTCTACTGGTTATGTGGCGTTGGTCGACGGTATGGATTGAGCTGAAACCGTTTACGAGCTCATTTGAATTGTGGCCTGTAGGGTGGTGCATTACCCGTCTGATCAGTTGTGCTGGCGTTACAACTGACGCTTGTACTGTTCAGTGCCTAGGCCTGTTGTGCCGCCCAGCTGAGCGCACCGATTGCCAGCAAGCTAAGGGCAGCGCGCAGTTGTATCCACTGGGCGGGTAGGCCAAGTGCTATAGCAAAGCGTTTGTCTGCAATCCACGCAAGGGCTAACACCACCACCATCAGCCACAACCGAGTTTGCACGTCTGCCATAAAGCTGGCTGCTGCCAGCAGTGGCGGCACCACACTCCAAATGAGCAACGCCTGTGTGATGCGCACTGATGGCGTGCAGACAAGTGCCAGCGCCCAAGAAACACCACCAATAAATGCAATGATGATGCCTGCATAAACCGACAGCGCAGTCAGTGCCCACTGATGTAAGTTAGCTGGGCCCCAAGCAACTGTTGCCGCCATACCGTAAAAAGGCAGCAGGCCACCAAAGCCAAGGCCGTTGATTAAGATTTTTTGCTGCACCAACTGCGCGTGCATGGCCACGCTGTGGGGTGCTCTTTGCAGGGGTGCGTGTGTGCTGTTGGTCTCAGCCGCGTCGGTGGTGTTTGTAGTGCTATCGTGGTGGTTCATTTGTTCAGTTCTTTCCCAACTTTCGCCATCAGCGCCTCAACTTGTTCGTCAGACAAGTTGAACTCTTCCTTCAGGCTTTCTAAGTGGAATTGTTCGTTGTCGCTGATCTCGCCATCTTCCATGGCAATACGCAGCTGGTTCTCAAAAATTACACGGCGTCTGGCCAGTTGATTAGAAAATGCAGAAGCCACGATACCAGTCAGCATCGCCACCGTACACACGCCAAGAAACGCGGTAATCACGCTAATTACTTTACCCATCCAAGTGTTGGGGCTCACATCGCCATAGCCCACCGTGGTGAGTGTGATGATGGCCCAATAAATGGCATCAGGAATAGAAGCAAACTTTTCGGGCTGACTCTCAGTTTCTGCAAAGTACATGAGGGAAGATGACAGCAAGATTGCGATTAACAATATGTACAGGGTGGCATAAAAAGCCCTTGCCTCTGATTTGATGGCTGAAATCAAATCTTCTATGGCTGAGCTGTAATGCGACAGCTTGAACACCCGTATCAAACGCAACACCCGCAGTACCCGCAAGTCGTAGCCGGGTACAAACCACTGCATGTAATAAGGTGCGATAGCTAGCAAATCGATCATCCCGTGAAAGCTAAACATATACTTGCGCCTGCCCATCCAAGCAGAACCCGAGCCACCATATCTAGCGGCATTGGACCAAATGCGCACCACAAACTCCACACTGAAAAACGCAACGCTTAGCAATTCAAAGAGGTCAAAAAATGGCCCATAGGCCAAATCAATGCTGTTGACCGACTCAAGTATGACGGCGGCAATATTGAGCAACACCAAGGTAGTAATAACGAAGTCACACCACAAACTGGCCTTGTCGTCATGCTCCCCCTTGTCTAAAATTTCCATGGTCCTTTTTTGGACTCTGAAGTAAAGCGATGGGTTGTCTGTCGATGCCTGCATGGGGATGTCCTTGTAGTGACACAACGCGATCGTGAACGTCTTTTAACCGTCTTATACGCGATTATGGCTTGGTGCGGATGCCGCCTTTGTTGTTAAAGCTATTGAAAACAATCGACTTTTTACCATATCCGCAAGCGTGCACATTAGCGGCTTGGCTTGCTACACAACTTGGCTGCGCTGTATAAAGTGATGGCGCCCCAATCCAGCCGGTCTTCGACACCCTGTGTCGGTTGCATCGCAGGTGCGGGTTCCAACCATCGACCAAGCAAACTGAGACCCGCCAAGTGATTGGTTTTGCTGTGTACAGAGCGCACCAGCTGGGCACAGTGCCTGAGGTGGCGGCGCTGTTCAGCATGACCGGGCTAAGCTGCATACCGTGTGACTGGGCGCACTGGCCTGCAGCCGTCAAAACGGCACAACATCAATCGCTTAAGACGCACTTTTAACCGTCCCGTTTGCCACGTCTGTTGTCGCTGCTTGTTTAAACGCTCACGTGCCACCATCGTGTGTGCACGCTGAGTGAGGCCGCATTGCTGACACTTTACCCCCGCCGTTGCTCAAAACAACACAGCACCGCTGACTTGCAAACTGCAACGTAGCAAAGTCAAATCTGTTGAGCGCATGTGTATGGTTGTGTTCGAACACAAACCGCCGCAAGGTCGGAGTGGTTCAGCCAATGCCAGCGGTCTCTCATCCGCTAAATTGCATTAACTCACATCCATTGCCTTGCGACGCGGGATAGCAGTGCTGATTTGTTACTGGGTAATGTGTATTGGGCTGCTTGGCTGTACAAATTGGCTAGAGTGGTTTTGCCAGTGCCGTCGTCAATACATATCTGTTCGCTAGAAAGATGTCCCTTCAACGCGCGTCAGTCAGGTGTGTTCATGAGCTGCGATGGGTGGTGTGGTTGTCAAGGGACGTGTCAGTCATTACCCACTGTGTATTGGGGGACTTTCACCATCTTCTCCATAGTTTGTCCAGCTTTTTATTTGGGCAGCACACGCCTTGTAAGCAACCAGCACGCGACCCTTTAACGCACGCTCCGCATCGTTTTTAGGATGGCCAATCGTGCCGCCCCAGCGTGCGCTTTCAAGCCAGCGTGCGAGAAATATAGATTGCATATCGTTCATGTCAACCACTACATGGGTTGGCGTAGCCCCTTGTCCAGGCTGTATGACGCCTGCACAAGCCAAACACTCTTTAAGCATCTCACTGCCTGCCTCCCTACCAATCATTTCTCGAAGAAGGTCATGGTCACGGATACTCAGCTTAAGCGCGTAGTTATAAGGTGTCATCAAATGTCTCCTGTTGCTGGGCTATGTGCTGCAGCTTAAAGCGCAGGACTGAAGCAGGTTTGTTTCTACTGGATCTTAGGCTTAGCCTGACTTGAGTACAACCTTTGGAGTTGGATTGCCCCGGGTAGTGTGGAGGCTCCAGACTTTGAGAAGATGGAGCCATGAACACGACATAAAATCGTTTTTCACCAGAGCTGCCCGAACACGCTGTCCGCACGGTGCAGGAGCACCACGGGATCAAGGCGCCTTGAATTTGGGTGGCTATCTGCCCAAAGCCATACAAGCTCGCGTTGATGGGATGGTGAACAAGTTCATGTGCCCGATATTGACAAGCGCGTGCAGGCCACCGATTCGGGTACAACACATTGTTTGCAGCCAAAAACCATGTGCTGCTGGCTACATGGCGGCTACATGGGCTCCAAAGAGAAAGAGCTCGCTACTAACTCAATAGCAGTCAACCCTTGAATCTACTGGTGCCGGAGAGAGGAGTCGAACCCCCGACCTTCTCATTACGAATGAGCTGCTCTACCAACTGAGCTACACCGGCTATAGGAAAAACCGGTACTGCGAACCGGCTGATGTGATTATTTTACACATTCATTTGTGTAAAAACTGTATCAGCCATGCGTTGGTTTTTCGCTAGGCAGGTCTTGCTCATCGGGTGTTCGATTTATCTCTCCAGCCGTTGGCTGTGAAGACCTACGCAAAGGGAAGGGCTTGTTAGCCACTCAGGTACTGTTGTACCAGCCCAGATACAAAAAAGGTAGATTTTCAACCAGGTATCAACTAGAGACGGGTGTCTATTGTGGGAGCGTCGCCCTGTAAGCAAAGTAGATTTTCTGCGCCCAATTGGCCTAGTCAGTGTTGTGAAATGAGACCACCACGTAGATGACGCGGCTCGACGTGTGGATACAATGATTTTTCACTACAGTCAACAAGGAATTCACATGCATGCAATTTCAAGCAAGCAGATGCTCAAAAGTGCCATTTTTGTCAGTGTTGCGCTAATGGTGCTGTCAGGTTGCTCCGATGCAGGCCCAGCGGTTGCGAGCAACTCCTCGTGCAAGTTGAAGAGTTCCAGTGTTGAGTACGATAAATCGCGTATGTGCGTTTACACCTGTCCAGGTGGTGAGCTTGAAGGAAGAACTCGCACAGCGGCCCAGGGCCCTTGTCTTGATTACGTGCCAAGTGCCAAATAATTGAACGTCAGTTGGTTGTCCAGTCGGTGTGGATGTGGTCATCAGGTTGGTGAGATAAAAGCTTCATTGTTGTCACGGTGTTTTTCAACACCTTGATGCCGGTCATGGTCAGCAGGCCAATGTGAGCGGCGGTGAAAAAATCAGGTGATGCTCCTCGCACAGAACCCTAAAGACCCGGTATGGACATGTTTGCATTTCTTGTCTGATTGTTCCTCATTCCTTGGGTTGGTGGGACATGAGTGGGACAAGATGTCCAAACCGTGGCTTAGCGATTCGATAGGGGAGAAAGCTTCGCAGTTTTCATGGCTTTGGTGCGGCTTACAACAAACATGAGTGGACTTGTGCGATGAACCAAAGTGGGATACGGATGTCTCCCATGTTTTTCATGTCTACCTGTTGCTGTGGTGGACACCGTCGTCGGCCATTTTGCGTTCTCATTCAAGCTGTCCTAGCTGTCCTAGCTGTATGTTGAATGTTGAATGTTCAAGAGCTTATCTATATGCGTTATGACGCACTTTTTATATTTAAAAAGGATTGGTGTTAAGGTGTAAATAGGTTATGCAGATTTAAGAAGATGCAAAAGCCATAAGTTGTTCTGTTGTTCGACTTGTATACATCGATCGCCATATTTTCATTTCTGCAACCCTTATAAAAAGACGTCATCCACTTGCTGGTGTCGTCAATGGCATCCCCCCAAATCATCAGACATATCTCACAAGTTCATGCATTCACAACCATGCAGAGAACACCAGTGAGCACAACGATCAACCACCAATTCAAACTCGCCGCGCGCCCCCACGGCAACGACAAGTCCACCGACTGGAGCTGCACCGAAGAAGCCGTGCACGCACCAACCAAAGGCGAAGTCGTTATTTAAATCTGGCACCTATCACCCGATCTCGCCATGCGCGGCTAAACGTTCGCGTTGCCTCAAACCGCGCATTTTTAAACCCTAACCTTTTATCACTCACTAGGAATTCACATGAAAAAAGTACTGATTGTTTTAACCTCACACGACAAACTTGGCGACACCGGTGCCAAGACCGGCTTCTGGCTGGAAGAGTTTGCTGCGCCCTACTACGCGCTCAAAGACGCAGGTGTGGTCTTGACGCTGGCCTCTCCGTTGGGCGGGCAGCCCCCTATTGACCCCAAGAGCGACGACGCTGGCTCGCAGACCGAAGCCACCCTGCGCTTCAAGACAGACACATCCGCCCAAGGCTTGTTGGCGAGTACGCTTAAATTGAAAGACGTATCAGCAGCCGACTTTGACGCCGTGTTCTACCCCGGTGGTCATGGCCCCTTGTGGGATCTGGCAGAAGACGCCACCTCGATCGCCCTGATTGAAACCATGCTGAAGGCCGGCAAGCCCGTGGCCGCGGTGTGTCACGCTCCTGGCGTGTTGCGCCATCCCAAAGGGGCGGACGGCCAGTCCGTGGTGAAGGGCAAGAAAGTCACCGGTTTCACCAACACTGAAGAAGAGGCCGCCGGTCTGACCGCCGTCGTTCCGTTCCTGGTGGAAGACATGCTGACGCAAAACGGAGGCGTGTATTCCAAAGCTGCCGACTGGCACCCACATGTGGAAATAGACGGCTTGCTGATCACAGGACAAAACCCGGCGTCGTCCGAGCCAGTGGCCAAGGCCTTGTTGGCGACACTGGGTTGATCCAAACGCCCTCCACACCGGAGGGCGTCACCGTTCAACGTTGATAGAAGCGCCAGCGCACACGCGCATTCACCACCGAGGCGGGTGTCGTTTTAACGGTGCGCTGGACGTCGTTTAGTGGGACCCACTTCGGCTTCCAATGTGTCATTCGCCTCTTGGCGCGTCGGCATCTTGTGGCGTTTACGACCTGACACCAGCCAAAAGATACGCTCTAGGGGCTTTGAAACCCCACCAGAGCCATCAATATGATGGTGGCTTTGCTGCTAAGGTCTGCTGTACCTGCTTGTTAGGTGGCTGACGGTGTGAGGCCGTCGGGGTTGTCGTGGTGGTATGAGGTAACGCGCTCAACCTCGTGTTTACTGCCCAACACCACACTGACGCGTTGGTGCAAGGCCGTGGGAACGATGTCCAAAATGCGCTCATGGCCATTGGTGGCAGCGCCACCAGCTTGCTCAATGAGCCAGCTCATGGGATTGGCCTCGTACATCAGGCGCAGCTTGCCAGCCTTGTTGGGCTCGCGCTTGTCCCACGGGTACAGGAACACCCCGCCTCGTGTGAGTATGCGGTGGACGTCTGCCACCATGCTGGCAATCCAGCGCATATTAAAGTCTTTACCGCGCGTGCCTTCAGCGCCTTGCAAGCATTCATCTATGTAGCGTTTAACAGGTGCATCCCAATGCCGCATATTGCTCATGTTGATGGCAAACTCTTGTGTATCAACAGGTATGCGAACGTTTTCAGATGTCAGTACAAACGAGCCCTGTTCTCGGTCAAGTGTAAACATGGCCACGCCGTTGCCGACAGTCAACACCAAAGTTGTTTGCGGACCGTAGACGCAGTAACCTGCGGCAACTTGTGTGTTGCCGGCTTGCAAAAAGTTATCTTCTGTAACGCCTGCAGAATTGTCAGGCTTTTTGAGGACACTAAAAATAGTGCCAATGCTGACATTGACATCGATGTTGCTCGAGCCATCCAATGGGTCAAACAGCAGCAGGTACTCGCCTTGTGGGTAGCGGTTGGGTACCAAGTGGATACCGGACATTTCTTCGCTGGCCATGGCCGCCAAGTGGCCGCCCCATTCATTGGCTTCTATCAACACCTCGTTGGCGATGATGTCTAGTTTCTTTTGAATCTCGCCTTGAATATTCTCAGTTTCTGTGGTGCCCAACACGCCGCCAAGTGCACCTTTCGTCACTGACAGGCTGATGCTCTTGCACGACCGTGCCACCACTTCTAGCAGCAAACGCAGTTGCGGTGGCAAAGAGCCATGTGTTCGCTCTTGTTCAATGAGGTAGCGGGTAAGCGAAATTTTTTGGGTGGCCATGACGTGCTTTCTAATTGGGCGGTGAGCTGTGTGAGCTGGGTGTTTATGCTGTGGTCAAGGCGCGACCAACCACTTCGCGCACGTCTGCGCTGAGGTTGGGTTTGGCAGCCACGCGTTCAATGGCGGCATGAGCCGCCGCCTTGTAGGGCTGCGCCAAAATTTCCCAGCGGTCTAGCGCGCGAGCCAAACGTGCTGCTATTTGTGGGTTGAAGGCGTCTAGCTCCAGCACCTTATCTGCCCACAGCACGTAGCCTGCTGCGTCAGGGCGGTGGAAGGCGGCAGGATTGGCTTGGCAAAAGGTAGACAGCACGCTGCGCGCGCGGTTGGGGTTGCGCATGTTGAAATCAGGGTGCTTGAGCAGTTGTTTCACATTGGGTAGCACGTTGCCCATGCGGTCTGAACGCGCGCTTTGCAAGGCAAACCACTTGTCTAGAACCAAGGGTTCGTTGTGAAACAGGTCATAGAACTTGGTCAAAACGTGGCTGGCCTCTGGGCTGTCCGCGTGCACCAGCGCTGCCATGGCACCAAAGCGGTCCGTCATGTTGTTGGCATTCGTAAACCGCTGCAGTGCTGCATGGGCCCATGTGTTACCGCCATCTGATTGCTCAGCCAATACCAAGTTGGCCAATGCCAAATTGGCCAGTGCACGCCTGCCCATGCTGGTGGCGCTTGTGTTAAATGTTTGTGTGGCGTTGTAAGTGTTAAAGGCCAACGCCCACTCGGGCGTCAAGGCTTTCGCCAGTTGCAAGCGCAGAGACTCACGCACGGCATGAATTTGCTGCGGATCCACGGCTTGCAGTTGTTCTGCAATATACGACTCGCTGGGCAGTGTGAGGACCAGCTCTTTGAACGACGCGGCCAATTGCGTGTTGTTCAAAACGCTGCGCAGCGCATCAACATAAGGCACATCTGGTGTGATGGTCTCGTTGCTGCGAATGGCGCTTAGTAGCCGCGTTAATGCCAAACGCTGAGCTGCCTCCCATTGGTTAAAAGGATCGCTGTCGCAAGCCAGCAAGTGCAGCCACTGCTCGTCTGACATGACGATGTCTAGTACCACTGGCGCACTAAAACCACGCAGCACAGAGGGCACGGCGTCTTGTGTGATGTTGGTAAAGGTAAAGCGTTGGCTGGTGTCTTTGAGTACCAGCGTACGTGAGGTAGGGGTGTGGTCGTCGCCAGGCATGGCCAATGGCAAAGCGCTCCCATCAATGCCCACCAAGCCGACAGTGACTGGTATGACAAAAGGGTCTTTAACGGGCTGGTTGGGCGTTGCCGCGCAGCTTTGACGCAGCTCAAAAGTGTAGGTGCTGGCGCTGCTGTTGTGCTCGCCCACTACATGCAAGCGAGGTGTGCCAGCTTGGCTGTACCAACGCTTGAATGTTGCTAGGTTGTCAGCCAAGGCCGAGTTGGGGTTGGCGTCTGCAATGGCCTGCGCGAAGTCGTCGCAAGTAACGGCTTGGCCGTCAAAGCGCTCAAAGTACAAGGCCATGCCTTTGGCAAATCCATCGCGTCCTACCAAGGTGTGCATCATGCGCACCACTTCGGCACCCTTTTCGTAAATGGTGACGGTGTAAAAATTGTTGATTTCTTCGTATTGATCAGGTCGCACTGGGTGGGCCATCGGGCCTGCATCCTCAGGAAATTGTGCTGTGCGCAGCACGCGCACATCTTCAATGCGTTTGACCGCGCGCCCTGAGGCACTGTCAGCCATGTCTTGGCTGAACTCTTGGTCGCGGAAAACGGTGAGTCCTTCTTTAAGTGAAAGCTGAAACCAATCACGGCAGGTGATGCGGTTGCCGGTCCAGTTGTGGAAGTACTCGTGTGCAACCACGCTTTCAACGTTAGAGAAATCGGCATCGGTGGCTGTCGAGGGACTGGCCAAGACAAACTTGGTGTTGAAGATATTCAAGCCCTTGTTTTCCATGGCGCCCATGTTGAAGTCGCTGGTGGCCACAATCATGAAGCGCTCAAGGTCTAAGGGCAGGTTGAAGCGCGTCTCGTCCCAAGCCATGCTGGCCATGAGCGATTGCATGGCGTGTTCTGTCTTGTCAAGGTCACCCGGGCGCACGTAAATTTGTAGCACATGGTCGTTGCCGTTGCGCGCGGTCACGCGCTGCTCACGGCACACCAGTTGGCCAGCGACCAGTGCAAACAAGTAGCTGGGCTTTGGGTGTGGGTCCACCCATTTGGCAAAGTGGCGGCCATCTGGGAGTGTGCCGCTGTCAACCAAGTTGCCGTTGGACAGCAGCACGGGAAAGGCAGCCTTGTCAGCGCGCAAGGTCACCGTGTAGGTGGCCATCACGTCTGGGCGGTCTAAGAAATAGGTAATGCGCCTGAAGCCTTGTGCTTCGCATTGTGTGAAAAAACAATCGCCACTCATGTACAAGCCCATCAGCTGGGTGTTGGTGCTCGGGTCGCACGTGGTGAGAATTTCTAGGTCAAACGCCTCAAGCCCTTCTGGCAAGCTCTCAAGTACGAGCTGGCTGCCGTCTTTTTTGAAACTGCAGCCCTGCCCGTTGACCAGCACACGTGTGGGGGTTAGGTCTTCGCCGTCTAAGCGCAGCGCGCTGGCTTCTATGTCACCATTTCGGCGCACGCGCATTTTGTTGAGCACACGTGTCTTGGTGGCGTCTAGGTCAAACCCCAGCTCCACGCTGTCAATCCAAAATGCGGGCGCTTGGTAGTCGTCGCGTTTGACCAGCGTGCTGACACTCGCCTCTTGTGCGATGTCATCTGTAACGGCTTCTTGCATGGCTAAATCCCTAACATTTTCTATGGTGCAACAGCGCTTAAACGCCTTGTTTTAATGAGGCTTGAATAAACATATCTAAGTCGCCGTCCAACACTTTTTGCGTGTTGGTGGCCTCAACTCCAGTGCGTAAATCTTTGATGCGACTTTGGTCCAATACGTACGACCGAATTTGGTGTCCCCAGCCTACATCTGTTTTGCCGTCTTCGAGTTTTTGTTGTTCGTCCTGGCGCTTACGCATTTCTAGGTCATACAGTTTGGACCTCAGGCGCTTCCAAGCCACATCGCGGTTGCCGTGTTGGCTGCGCCCGTCTTGGCACTGCACCACAGTTCCCGTGGGAATGTGGGTTAACCGTACAGCCGAGTCCGTTTTATTAATGTGCTGACCGCCTGCGCCGCTGGCTCGGTAGGTGTCCGTGCGCACATCAGACGGGTTGATGTCTATTTCAATGGAATCGTCAACCTCTGGGTAAACAAACACCGATGCAAACGAGGTGTGTCGTCCGCCCGCTGAGTCAAATGGCGACTTACGCACCAGGCGGTGTACGCCGCTTTCTGTGCGTAACAAGCCAAACGCATACTCGCCATCCACTCTGATGGTGGTGCCTTTGATACCAGCTATGTCGCCAGGTGTTTCGTCTTCAATGGTTGTTTTGAAGCCTTGGCGCTCTGCGTAACGCAGGTACTGGCGCATCAAAATGCTGGCCCAATCACAAGCCTCGGTACCACCCGCACCAGATTGGATGTCAATAAAACAATTGCTGGGGTCTGCTGGCTGGTTGAACATGCGGCGAAATTCAAGGCGCTCAACAACACCCAACAGTGCGTCAGCGTCATCTTGAATCATCAGCAGGCCTGCGTGGTCGTCTTGCGACATCTCAAACAGCTCTGCGTTGTCTGTCAGGTCGGTGCCGAGTTTGAATAAAACCCCAACGACGTCGTCCAAGGATTTTTTTTCTCTCCCTAGGTCTTGGGCCCGCTTTGGGTCATTCCAAACGCTTGGATCTTCTAAGGCCGCCTCAACTTCGCTTAGGCGCGCAGCTTTGCTATCGACGTCAAAGATACCTCCGTAACTCACCAACTCGCAGTTGCAAGTCGTCGAGGAGGTTTGACAGGGCGTTTAGGTTTTCGGCTTCCATGATGGTCTCAGTGCTTTAGCGGCGTGGGTTGTTGTAGCGGTGATAACACACAGGTGTTACACACAGCCCATTATTTTCTCATGGTTGGGGCCCTTATTTGCCCAATCTGTTACGCCTTAGCTAAAAACGCTTCAATCATGGCCGCCAATTGCTCGGGTTGGTCGTGGTGCAGCATATGGCCTACATCGTCCATGCACTCAATGCTGAGGTCTGGGATGTGGTGCACGCGTTGCATAAACTCCTCACGTGTGAACTTGTTTTTCCACCACGTCAACAGGCTGTCTTCCTCAGCGTGGACAAACAAGGTAGGCGCCGTGATGTGTTGGTAGCAAGCGACCGTTTCATCAACTTGAAATAGGTTGGCCCCCACCACTTTGTGTGCGGCATGACCCAGCACCTGCCACTGGTCATGCGCAGTCATCTCAGACCATTCGCCAGCCAACCACTGTGCTTTGTCTAAGCTAAGACGTGGGTTGGTTTTCATTAAGCGGGCCACCACAGCGTCGCGGCTGGCATAGCTGCGCAAGTCCATTTCGCCGCGGCCAAACTTGGCCAATTCGTCCAGCCATTGTGCATAGCGCGTGGGCGCTTGCGCGGCTTGCGTGCTGGCCAAACCAAACCCTTCAAGGTTGACCAGTTTGCGGATGCGCTGTGGCCTGACCCCTGCATACATGGTGGCAATGTGCCCACCCATGCTGTGGCCTACCAAGTCAACTGTTTGCGCAGGTGCCAGCAAGTCCATCAAGGCGTCTAAGTCGGCCAAGTAGTCGGCGAACCAAAAGTTGTCTGTGTTGGGCGTGTCGGTCAAGCCAAATCCGCGCCAGTCAGGCGCCACTATCCAGCGGTCCTTGGCCAAGGCGTCCACCATGAACTGAAAAGAGGCGCCTACATCCATCCAGCCATGGACCAATACCAAAGGGGCCACGCCAGCCTCGGGCGTGCCCCAGCTGCGGTAGTGGTAGCGCAGGTGACGGATTGGAACGAAATGGCTGTGGCTTGTGCGTTTTACTTGGTACATTGCTTGCATCTTAGAAGGAATAAGCCGTGCCCAAAACTACCAAGCGTCAACCGAGAGACAACCCGCCTTCCGTGGTGGGTGACTTTTACCAACCTATGTGGGCTTCGTTTCGCTGGGCAGTGCCCAAGCGATTCAACATGGCGCAATGGTGCGCCCAGCGCTGGGCAGGGCTGCCAGATGCCCATGACCGTGTTGCTGTCATACAGCAAGCGTCTGATGAGTTTGGCCCTGCTGGTTTAGGTGCTTGCACCGAATTCAGCTATGCGCAGCTCTACGCTCAGGCCTGCCAATTGGCACATGGTTTGAACAAGTTGGGAGTTCGCCCAGGGCAGCGCGTGGCCATTGTGATGCCCCAGCGGTTTGAAACGGCGGTGGCCTATATGGCGGTGTTGCAGCTGGGCGCTGTCGCCATGCCGCTGTCCCAGCTGTTTGGCGTAGATGCCTTGCAATTCCGTTTGCAAGACAGCCAGGCTTCAGCGGCAATTGTGGATGCCTCTACTTTGGCTGGGTTGCTAGACGCTGCGCCGGCGTGCCCTGACTTAGAGCATGTGATTGGTGTGGGTGTTGACACAAAGCGTAACGTTGAGGCTGCACAAACGCAGACAACCGCCAGGCTTGCGCTGCATGACTGGGAGGATGTGTTGCACGCTCAAGCGGTCTCATTCAATATGGCCAACACGTTGGCAACAGACCCTGCAGTGCTCATTTACACCAGCGGCACCACTGGGAACCCCAAGGGAGCGTTGATTCCGCACAGTGCGCTAATTGGCAATTTGACTGGCTTCATATGCAGTCAAAATTGGTTTGGCTATGACCCCTCGCAGCACGTCGTTGCCCCTAATGGCTTGCCGTCAGAGCCTAGTTACCGCACCGTGTTTTGGAGCCCCGCTGATTGGGCTTGGACAGGCGGGCTCATGGATGCTTTGCTTCCTAGTTTGTGTATGGGGCGCCCTATTGTGGCGTTCGCCGGCCGGTTTACGCCAGAGGTGGCATTCGAGCTGTTGCAGCGCCACCAAGTGACGCATAGCTTTTTGTTTCCTACGGCGCTCAAGGCCATGATGAAGTCGTATGCGCACCCATCCAAGCTGTTCAAGCTCAAGCTGCAAGGCCTCATGAGTGCGGGCGAGGCTGTGGGTGATGCGGTGTTTGATTGGTGTCACAGCGAGCTGGGCGTGGTGGTTAATGAGATGTTTGGCCAAACCGAGATCAACTACATCGTGGGCAATTGCGCCATGAATCACCAAGCGGTGTACAACAGCGCAGGCCAGCGCGTCGCCATTGGGTGGCCGGCCAAGCCGGGCAGCATGGGTAAAGGCTACCCCGGTCATACAGTGGCAGTTATCAACGCCAACAACCAGCCCTGTGCTGACGGCGACATAGGCGAGGTGGCGGTCTACCGCACCGCTGAAGATGGCCAGCCAGACCCCGTATTTTTTATAGGTTATTGGCGCAATGATGCGGCCACTGCGGGTAAGTACTCGGGCAATTGGTGCCGTACCGGCGACCTGGCCACCCGCGATGTAGACGGCTACCTCTGGTATGCAGGGCGTGCTGATGACATGTTCAAATCTGCAGGCTACCGCATTGGGCCGGGTGAGATTGAAAACTGTTTGCTCAAACACCCCAGCGTTGCCAACGCCGCAGTCGTCCCCCAACCCGATGCCCAGCGCGGCGCTGTGGTGAAAGCGTTTGTTGTTTTGTCTCCTAGCGCATTAAAGGCTTGCGTCAACTTAAACGCCACACAACTGCACGTTTGGCAGGCCGACTTGGTAGGGCAGTTGCAACGCCATGTGCGCGGTAAGTTAGCACCCTACGAGTACCCCAAGCAGGTTGAGTTTGTCGACAGCTTGCCTATGACGACAACGGGCAAAGTGCAGCGACGCGTGCTGCGCCTGTTGGAGCAAAGTCGCTGGGAGGAGACGCAGACGTTGAAAAGCCTAGGCCGTTAGATTGAGCAACGAGCCTAAGCAGGTGGTGTTGTGAGTTGGCCAATGGCTTGGCCAGCTGTTGGGTTGTCTTACCGTTGAGGCGCGGGCTCGGCGACAAAAATTTCAACGCGGCGGTTGAGCGCGCGCCCGTTTGCCGAGGCATTGTCTGCTGTTGGGCTGGTTTCGCCGTAGCCTTTGGTGCTCATGCGAGCCATGGCCACACCCTTGGCCGCGAGGTAGTCGCGTGTGCTGAGTGCGCGGTCTTGAGACAAGCGCATATTAGACGCCGCACTGCCCACGCTGTCGGTGTGTCCTTCTATGACAACAACGGATACCGGATTGGCCATCAGGCTAGAGGCAAAAGTGCCCAAAATAGTTCCAAAAGCAGGGCTTACTGCGTACCGGCCAGACTCGAATGACACGTCGCTAGGAATGTCTAGTTTGAGTCGGTTGTCGTCGGTTTTAACAACTGTGATGCCAGTGCCTTGCGTGGCTTTCTCCATGGCGGCTTTTTGCTCCTGCATCCGGGTAGACCAAATGTGTCCACCGATAGCGCCGGCAGCCGCGCCTATCAGCACACCTTTTTCAGCGCCATCTTTGCCATCTAGTGCCCCACCCAGCAGCGCGCCGCCCAGTGCGCCAATGAGGCTGCCTGTGCCAGTGTCGCGCTGAGTTTGTGTGGTCTCGCAGCCAAGCAATGCCAGCACGGCCGCCCCTGCAACAAAGCTTTGGGCTGCGCGTGTGGTTAAGCTGCGCCTTGTGGGGGTTGCCACGCATGTGACATCTGGGCTACTGTTTAAAAGTTGTTGCATGATTAAACTCCTTGTACATGGCAGCGAACAACCGCTGCACCAAGCGTCAATATTACTACTATTGATTTAATTAAAGGTCGATTGACGGTTGTAAGTCACGCGAACCTGTCTTGTAAGGAGCTTCTCAATGGCACAAGCCGTATACCCGTTAACCACTTTGGGCCAGTCCGATTTGAAGGTTGGTCCCATTTGTTTGGGCACCATGACGTTTGCTGAGCAGGTCGATCAGGCCACAGCGTTTGACATCATGAGTTGTGCCCTGGAGGCAGGCGTGGGTTTTTGGGACACCGCTGAGATGTACGCCGTACCCGCCAAGGCAGAAACGTGCGGTGCCACAGAGACCATGATGGGCAATTGGTTTAAAGCCAACCCAGGCAAGCGTGACCAAGTGGTGCTGGCAACCAAAGTCGCTGGCCCTTCACGTGGCATGCCTTGGATCCGTGGTGACAATTCAGGTCTGACATCTAAAGAAATTGTGACCGCGTGTGACAACAGCTTGAAGCGCTTGCAAACCGATGTGATTGACCTGTATCAAATTCATTGGCCCGCACGCAACGCGCCGTTGTTTGGTCAAGTGTATTTTGACCCCAGCAAAGACAAGCCTTGCGCCAGTATTCTCGAGCAGCTGCATGCCATGGAGCAACTTGTGCGAGCCGGTAAGATCAAAGCGATTGGTTTGTCCAATGAGACGGCTTACGGTGTGCACGAGTTTGTGCGCTTGGCTGAGCAGCATGGTTTGCCGCGAATTGCTACTGTTCAAAATGCCTACCACTTGCTGAATCGCAGTGTGGAAAACGGCCTGGACGAAACCATGCACAGGCTCAATGTGAGTTTGCTGGCTTACTCCCCGTTGGCATTTGGTTTGTTGACAGGTAAATACGATGACTTGGGCATAGAGCATGGTGGAACGCCTCAAGGGCGCATGGCTATTTACGCCAGCATGCGCGCTCAGCGCTGGGGCAGGCCGCAGTCTGTAGCCGGGGCCAAGCGCTACAACGCCTTGGCTAAAGAACTGGGGCTGACGCCTACCCAGCTGGCCTTGGCGTTTTGCAAAGCCAAATGGCAAGTTGCCAGTACCATTATTGGCGTGACCAATGTGGCGCAACTGCAAGAAAACATAGCCGCCTTCGAGATGGACATAGGCGCCGAGGTCTTGGCCATGCTTGATGCCATGCGTGTGGAGCTTGGCGACCCCGCAATTTAAAGCGGCTGCTAAAGCACCAGCACGCACAGCACAGGTACGCTCAATCAAAGCCATACACCGCAACAACAGTGACCGCGCAGGCCAATACCCCCGCTATTAAATGGCTGCAAGCGCAGAAACTGGCCTTCGATGTACGCCCTTACGCTTACGTGGAGCGTGGCGGTGCCGCGCACAGCGCCCACGTGCTGGGCCTTGATCCCTACGCAGTGGTTAAAACCTTGGTCATGCAAGACGAGTTAGGCCACCCTTTGGTGGCACTGATGCACGGCAATGTAGAGGTATCTACCAAGGCTTTGGCCAAGGCGATTGGCTGCAAAACAGTGACGCCCTGCCTGCCTGAAGTGGCCAACAAGCACAGCGGCTATTTGGTGGGAGGCACTTCACCATTCGGGTTGCGTAAAGACATGCCTATCTACGTGGAGGCCAGCGTGCTGGCGCTGCCCATGGTGGCAATCAATGCTGGCAAGCGTGGGCTGCTGGTACTGGTTGACCCCGCCTGTCTGCTTAGGTTGGGGGCTGTTGCTGTGCAATGCGCCAAGCCCAAAACACGGGGCTAGCAGCTGATGCACCAAATCAGCAACAATAGAACGTGTCATCCGCAGTTCACAACCAGTAGAAACAATACGAGTAATACGAGCAACTTTAACGACAAGAACGACTTCATACCATGATTGAAACTGCTTACTTTGTGCCCGTTGTATGTGTTGCGCTGGCCTACCTGCTTGGTTCGCTGGCGTTTGCTGTGCTGGTCAGCCGCGCGATGGGATTGTCTGACCCACGCACCTTTGGCAGCAACAACCCTGGGGCAACCAACGTGTTGCGCTCGGGCAATAAAACGGCCGCAGTGGCGACCTTGTTATTGGACGCGTTCAAAGGCTTTTTGCCGGTGTGGCTGATCGCGAGCAATGCCGACGCTTTGGGGCTGGCCAGCAATGCCAGCTCGTGGGCGGCTGTGGCAGGCTTGGCTGCATTTTTAGGCCATCTATACCCCGTGTTTTTTGGCTTCAAAGGCGGGAAAGGCGTGGCAACCGCTGTGGGCGTTGTGTTTGGCTTGGACCCGCTGCTAGGCTTGTCGTGTGTGGCCACATTCTTAGTGGTGGCGTACTTCACCCGTTATGTATCCTTGGCGTCCATGGTGGGTGCTGTATTTGCCCCGTTTTATTGGCTGTTTGGTCACCAAGTCATGTGGCAGGCTTCGCCAGCATCTGCCGCTTGTTTGGTGGTCATGGCCTTGTTGCTGGTGTGGCGCCACCGCGCCAACGTCAGCCGTTTATTGACTGGCAGTGAAAGCCGTTTAGGAGAGAAATCCACATGAATCAAGACATTACCCGCCACCACGTCGGGAAGCGTTTGAGCGAATCCGCCGTCTACAACGGTGTGGTGTATTTGGCCGGCATGGTGCCAGAGCGGGGTGACACGGATATACGCGGTCAAACCGAGGATATCTTGGCGCAAATCGACATGCGATTGAAAGAGGCGGGGAGTGATAAAACACGCTTGCTGCGTGTGGAAATTTTCTTGTCAAGTATTGGCGATATTGCTGCCATGAATGAGGTGTGGGATGTCTGGGTGGCACCAGGCCACACACCGCCACGCGCTACCGTGGAAGCCAGATTGGCCAACCCCAACTATAAAATCGAGGTGGTCGCAACGGCAGCTGTGTAAATAGTGTGTAGCCGGTTGAATTCAGTCTCGAAAGTTATTGAAGCTCAATGGCAGTTCAGGCAGCTCTGACTTGATAACCGCCATGGCGGCTTGCAAGTCGTCACGTTTGGTGCCGCTGACACGTACGCTGTCACCTTGGATAGAGCCTTGTACTTTAATTTTGCTGGCTTTTATGGCTTGTTGAATTTTTTTCCCGTCTTCAGTCGCGATGCCGCTGCGTACGGTGATGATTTGCTTGACTTTGTCGCCGCCAATTTTTTCAATCTTGCCCATGTCCAAAAAACGTACATCTACGCCGCGTTTGGCCAGCTTGTTGCGCAAAACGTCGTCAATCTGATTGAGTTGAAAGTCGGCGTCGCCAGTTAGTGTTATCTCTTTGTCTTTGAGCTCAATGGCAGCTGATGTGCCTTTGAAGTCGAAGCGGGTGCCAATTTCGCGGGCACATTGGTCGATGGCGTTTTTAACTTCGACCAAGTCTGGGTCCATGACGGCGTCAAATGATGGCATTGTGGTTTTCTCTTGTTGATGTCAGACAGGACTGCGCAACTGTGGCGCTCAAACCCTGCGACAATTTCGAAATGTATAAGCCCCCCATGTTAGTGCACAACAACGTTTCTTTGCAGCCGTTCAACACCTTTGGCATTGCCGCGCGCGCGCGCGACCTTGCAGTGGTCGATTCCAAGCACAGCTTGCAAGCGCTGGTGACCAGCGATTGGATGAGTGCTCAGCGTGGCCTGGGTCGAGGGGTTTTTGTACTGGGTGGGGGGAGCAACATTGTGCTGTCTGCCGACGTGCAGGCGGTGGTGCTAAAAATTGAGATTGCCGGGGTTTCTCTGGTGAGTGAGACCGACAAACATTGGGTGGTGCAAGCAGGTGCAGGGGTGGATTGGCATGAGTTTGTGTGCTGGACGGTGGCACAGGGTTGGTTTGGTCTTGAGAATTTAGCCTTGATACCTGGCAAGGTGGGCGCTTCGCCTGTCCAAAATATTGGCGCTTATGGGGTGGAGTTGCAAGACAGCTTTCATGAACTTGATGCCATTGATTTACGCACGGGCCATGCCTTCACGCTCAATGCCGCGCAGTGTGCATTTGCATACCGTGATTCCGTGTTCAAGCATGCGCCGGCCAGTCAACATGCCATGGGTTTAAAAGGGCGCGCTGCCATCACACACGTGCGGTTCGCGCTGCCCAAGGCTTGGACGCCGACACTGTCTTACTTGGACTTGCAACGCAAAGTTGAGCAAACCGGCATCACTGAGCCCAGCGCCCAGCAAGTCCTTGATTGGGTGGTCGCCATACGCAGCGCCAAGCTGCCTGATCCCAAGGTTATTGGCAACGCAGGTAGTTTCTTTAAAAACCCAACGGTCACTGAAGACCAATGCAACGACATCATTGGGCGCGAGCCCAATGTGGTGCATTACCCATTGGCAGATGGGCGTATCAAGCTGGCTGCGGGCTGGTTGATTGATGCTTGCGGCTGGCGAGGCAAAACAGTTGGCTTGGCCGGCGTGTACGACAAACAGGCTTTGGTGCTGATCAACAAAGGTTCGGCAGATAACCCAGTCAGTGGTGGCGAAGTCATGACCTTGGCCAAGGCCATTCAGACCAGCGTGTTTGAGCGCTTTGGCATCATGCTGGAGCCCGAGCCTGAAGTGGTCTGACATCGAATGCCGTACGCACCAAAAAAAACCCGCCTAACGGATCAACCGTGAGGCGGGCTAAGGAGTCTGGTTAACCAAGCAGCGCTTGGTTCACACGAGACTCGAGGAGACAACTTGTAACCATACTGGGTATGAGCCACAGCACGGTGAATTAGTTCACCTGATTAACGCTTGCGTGCGCTGGTTTTGGTAGCTTGTGTCGCAGTAGCTGCCATTGAGCTCATGTTGGTCTCGGCCATGTCAGAAGCTTGCTTGACGGCTTTTTGTACAGATTCGATGGCGTTGTTGGCAGCGGCGACAGTTGATTTCATCATGGCGACAGCTGTTTCAGAACCGGCAGGGGCATTTTTGGCAGCGTCTTCAACAACGGCCATGAATTTCTTCTGGCTTTCAGCAGATTGCGCTTCAGCAGCTGCCTTGAACTCAGAGGTGGCGCCGGAGGTGATGTCGTACACATGACGGCTGTATGCAGCGGTCTTTTCGGCCAAAGGCTGCACCAAGGCAGCTTGCAGCGCTAACAACTCTTGGGCGTCTTTAGCGCCCATGATGGCTTGCACGTTGTCAGCGGTTTCGGCCATGGCCGCTTTGGAGGCTTGGACGTTGAGCTCTATGAGCTTTTCCATGCCTTCGAAGGCTTTGGTGGTTAAACCAAATAAGGTGGTGATGTTTGCTTTTTGAGCGGCGGCGATTTGTTCAGCGGTTAGCATATTCATACTCCATTCAATTTGAAAAGGTTGAGTCAAATGACAAGGTAGTTGAAGGGCGGCGACCTTGAGCGGTTGTGCTGTTAGGTTTTTGCTGCGCTGCAACATGTCACCAAGTATAGGGTTTCTACCGACTATTGCAAGTACTTTTTTGCTGCACCGCAACATATTTGCAACTTTAGCCTTTTTTGGAGCTTTTAGTTGTATTTTTTAAACAACATGGATCCCCCTTACTGCGTATATGAGAGCTTTTTATGCTGACAACTTTGTGTTGCCGTTACCGCCCGGTCACAGGTTTCCCATGGCCAAGTACGCCATGTTGCGCGATGCGGTGCGGGATAGTGTGCCCAGCGTGCACTTCGAGCAAGCGCCTACAGCGACCGATGGCGAGTTGGCTTTGGTGCACACGCCAGCCTATATACAGGGCGTAGCTTCGGGCAGTTTGAGTGCGCCAGCGCAGCGAGAGATTGGCTTTCCATGGTCGCTGGGCATGGCCGAACGGGCGCGTCGCTCTGTTGGTGCCAGCGTGGCGGCGGCCCGTGTGGCCATGACGCAAGGAATCGCCGCCAACTTGGCAGGTGGTACCCACCATGCCTATGCCGATAAAGGGGGGGGGTTTTGTGTGTTCAACGACTTCTGCGTGGCAGCGCGCGTGATGCAAATGGAGTGGCGGCGACACAAAGGCCGCGGCGCACCGGGTATGCAAGTGGTCATCATTGATTTAGATGTTCACCAGGGCAACGGCACAGCGCACGTGTTGTCGCGCGACCCTACAGTGTTTACCTTGTCCATGCATGGCGAGAAAAACTTTCCGTTTCGCAAAGAGGCCAGCGACTTGGATGTGGCGCTTCCTGACGGCTGTGACGATGACACTTATTTGGAGGCACTTGATAAAGCCATGGCGCAATTGGACAACCGCTTCGCGCCAGACCTGGTGTTGTACTTGGCCGGCGCAGACATCCACGAGGGTGACAGGCTAGGGCGCTTGAAGGTCAGCGACGCCGGCGTCAGGGCGCGCGATTTAATGGTGATGTCTTGGGCCAAGGCCAAGGGCTTGCCGTTGGCGTTCGCCATGGGCGGCGGCTATGGCAACGACATTGCTGTGACGGTTCAAGTGCAAACCCAGACCTACGCGCTGGCCGCTGCGCTGGCACAAGATTGGGCAGTCTATTGAGCGCAATGCGACGTGTAGAGTTGTGCTATGTGACAGCACTGGTTGGTTGGTGGCTTGCATAATTGCAGCATGTCACAGTCAACCCCCGCCTTCCATGAGCCCTCCAAGTCGTCTGACTTGGCCAGCCAAGCCAGCACTGATAGCGCGCAAGATGCCAGCGCAGCTGGCAGTGCGCGTCTCCAACCGTTGGCGCGCAGCGATTTCAAGGTGTTCAGACCTATACAAACGCGGTGGGCCGACAACGATGTCTACGGTCACGTGAACAACGTTGTGTATTACAGCTGGTTTGACACCGCGGTGAACGGCTGGCTGGTCGAGGGCAAGGCCTTGGATATTCACAATGGCCACGTTATCGGGCTGGTGGTGCACACCCAATGCCATTACTTTGCACCTATTGCTTTTCCACAACAGGTCACTGCTGGCATTCGCGTGTTGCACGCAGGGCGCAGCAGCGTGCGTTACCAAGTGGCCTTGTTTGCCGAAGACGGCCAGCGCACAGCTGCTTGGGGCGAGTTTGTTCACGTTTATGTAGACCGTACAACGCGGCGTCCCACCGCTTTGCCTCCCCCCCTTTTACAGCTTTTGGAGCACAACAAATGAGCCTACAACAACAACCTGCAGCGCCCGTTAACGCCGCTTGCGAAACCATTGCTCAAGCAATATGCAGCCGTGTGTCCATGCGCGCATTTACGCAGCAGCCTGTCGACAAGCAAACCATCATCAACATTTTGGACCTCGCTACCCGAGCCCCATCAGGCACCAACACCCAGCCTTGGAAGGTGTATGTGTTGCAAGGTGAGTCGCGCGCTGGTCTGGTGGATAAAGTGTGCGCCGCGCATGATGCGTTGCGCGCCGATCCCAGTCTGGCTGAGCAATACAAAGAGGCCTATGACTATTACCCCACACAATGGGTGAGCCCTTTTATTGACCGCAGGCGTGAAAACGGCTGGAGCTTGTATGGTTTGCTGGGCATTGTGAAAGGCGACAAAGACGCCATGCATGCGCAGCACCAACGCAATTACAAGTTTTTTGATGCCCCTGTGGGCCTGATGTTCACCATAGACCGCGTGATGGGTCAAGGCTCTTTGCTGGACTACGGCATGCTGCTGCAAACGGTTATGTTGGCTGCCAGAGCTTGCGGTTTGCACACCTGCCCACAAGCGGCTTGGAACGGATTTGCCAAAATTATTCTGCCCCATGTGGGTGCAGGCGATAACGAAATGCTGGTGTGCGGCATGGCGTTGGGCTACATTGACGAGACAGCATCCGTGAACACTTTCTATACACCACGCGTGAGCGCCACTGAATTTACAACCTGGTTGGACTAAGCAGTCATTGAGGCTCTTTTAACCCGTTCAGTTTTGTTTTTAAAGATTGTCGTTACCCATGACCACACCAGCCCTGTTGGTGGCACCAGCCATAAGTCCGGGAACCTTGGCCACGATTAACCAGCGCCTTGATGCGACTGGCAAGCAAGTGGTTGAGGCGTGTGGCTTGCATGTTTGTAGCTCTTTGAATGGATGTTTAGCATGAGCCTTGCTGGCGTTTTAACAGCCCTACTTGCGTGGAATGGTCTTGCAGCTGCGCTGTTGTTGGCCGTGATTGCCGCCGTGGTTGGGCTGGTGTGGCGTCGTTTAAGCGGTATTGAGGTCGGCGTCGCCGAGCTGTTGAGGCTGGCGCAGGTTGAGCGTGGCACACAAACACAGATCAACACGGCTTTGGCAGCTCAAGTGGCCAACTTGGAGCGCAACGTGCGTCAAGATGTGAGCGACAGCTCTCGTATCGCAAGAGCTGAGCTGTCTCAAACCTTGGTGCAGTTTCAAACAGCATTGCTGGAGCAAACCGCTCAAGCCACAAGGACACAGAACGCCCAAATGGATGCGTTCGCCAAACAACTCACTGCCTTGCAAAGCCACATGGCCGACACGCTGACCAACAACCTCAATGCCATGAGTGAGACCAATGCCAGACGCATGGGTGAGGTGCGCACCACGCTGGATACGCAGCTGATGCAATTGCAACAAGGCAATGCGGCCAAGCTTGACGAAATGCGTGCCGTGGTCGATGAAAAGCTGCAAGCCACATTGCACCAGCGGCTGGGTGAAAGCTTCAAACAAGTGGCCGACCGTTTGGAGCAGGTACACAAAGGCTTGGGTGAGATGCAAGTGCTGGCCCAAGGTGTGGGCGACTTGAAGCATTTACTGTCCAACGTGAAAAACAGAGGCATGTTTGGCGAGGCGCAGCTGAAGTCTTTGTTAGAGGAAGTCATGGCGCCTGATCAATATGCCGAGCAGGTGATGACCAAGCCTGGAAGTCGCAACCTGGTTGACTTTGCCATTCGCATGCCCGGGCGCAGCGATGACGGCACGCCAGTGTGGCTGCCAGTCGACGCTAAATTTCCAACTGAAGACTATGAGCGTTTGCTGGAAGCGCAGGAGCAGGCCAACCCAGTTGCTGTTGCCGCTGCTACCAAAGACTTGGCCGCACGCATCAAATCCGAGGCCAAGTCCATGAGCGAGAAGTATGTGGAGCCGCCATACACCACCGACTTCGCTGTTATGTTTTTACCAACCGAGAGTTTGTATGCCGAGGTGCTGCGTGTGTCAGGCTTGCTGGAACTTCTGCAGCGTGAGTACCGGGTCACCATCGTTGGGCCAACCACGCTCATGGCCATGCTGAACTCGCTTCAGATGGGTTTTAGAACCTTGGCACTTGAAAAGCGTTCAAGTGAGGTGTGGCAAGTATTGGGTGCCGTCAAAACGGAGTTTGGTAAATTTGGTGGCGTATTGGCCAAGGTGAAAAGCCAAACCCAAACGATGCTCAACACCATCGACAATGCCCAAGCACGAACCCGAGCCATGGACAGGGCGTTGCGCCATGTAGAGGCTTTGCCGACCGAGCAGGCCCAAGTCGTGTTGAATTCTGATGCCGCAGGTGATGCTTTCATCGATGTCTCAGGTGATACCTCAGAACCCCGCGCGGCCAATGGCGAGCAGTCAGTTACAAGGGCACCCAACCTTCTATAATCGAGCCTGTTTAAAAGGGCCAACCGACCGTGCTGTTACTTGTTGTTTTATTGCCCTTGTTGCTGGGTACGCTACTGACTGCCATCGGCGGTGCCCACCGCCGTGTATTGATCGCTGCTGTAGCAGCGGCCATCACCGCCAGCAGTTTGGCCATTCTGGTGTGGCACGCACCGGTGGTGTTCAGTGGTTCGCCCGTCATGGAGCACTGGACATGGGTCCCATCTTTGGGCTTGAACATCACATTCCGTTTGGACGGCCTGTCGCTGATGTTTGCGGGCCTGATTTTGTTCATTGGCCTGTGCATCGTGCTGTATGCGGCCTATTACCTAGCGCCTGAAGACTCGACGCCTAAATTTTTTAGTTTGATGATGTTGTTCATGGCCGCCATGCTGGGCATCGTGCTGTCTGACAACCTGCTGGTGCTCGTGGTGTTCTGGGAGTTGACCAGTATTTCTTCCTTCTTGTTGGTGGGCTACTGGGGCCACCGCCCCGACGCCCGCGCTGGCGCCCGCCAAGCCTTGGCTGTCACTGGCGGCGGTGGCTTGGCGATGCTAGGGGGCTTTGTGTTGTTAGGCCAAATTGGTGGCAGCTACGAGATCAGCGTGCTGGCCACCAAGGCTGGCGAGATTCAAGCGCACGCCATGTTCCTGCCTGCCTTGCTACTGATTTTGGTAGGTGCTTTTACCAAGAGCGCCCAGTTCCCGTTTCACTTTTGGCTGCCTGACGCCATGGCTGCGCCTACGCCAGTATCGGCCTACCTGCATTCGGCCACCATGGTCAAGGCCGGCGTGTTTTTACTTATGCGCTTGTACCCCATTTTGGCCGGCTCAGGCTGGTTTGAGGTGTTGGTCAGCGGCACAGGCCTTATCACCATGCTGTTTGCGGCTTTTATTGCGCTGTTCAAACACGATCTGAAAGCTTTGCTGGCTTATTCCACTGTCAGTCATTTGGGATTGATCATGTTTATGGTGGGCTTGGGTTCACCGCTGGCCGCTGTCGGCGCTGTGTTCCATGTGCTGAACCACGCCACGTTTAAAGCGTCCTTGTTCATGATTGCGGGCATCATTGACCACGAAACCCACTCGCGCGACATGCGTCAGTTGGGGGGGCTGTGGTCCTTTATGCCCTTCACCGCTACGTTGACCATGGTCGCTGCAGCGTCCATGGCTGGGGTGCCGTTGACCAACGGTTTCTTGTCCAAAGAAATGTTCTTTACAGAAGCAGTGACTGGCACACAGGGCCTATGGGCATGGGCAGTGCCCGCGCTGGTGACGTTGGCGGGTGTGTTCAGCGTGGCCTACTCTCTGCGTATGGTGCACGACACTTACTTCAACGGTAAGTTGGGCGATGTCGACAACAAACATCCGCATGAACCCCCGTTGGGCATGAAGTTACCCACGATCGGCTTGGTCACCATGTGTGTGGTGGTGGGCCTCTTTCCGAGCCTCACCTTTGGCCCGTTGGTCCACGTGGCCGCCACGGCCATGACTGGTCAGCCCTTGCCGGATTACCATTTGTCTATTTGGCACGGCTTTAACTTGCCGTTGCTCATGAGCGCCATGGCTTTGGTGCTCGGTTTTGTGCTGTACCGAAGCTTGGCGCGCAACAAGCGCTTGCATGGCATCAGCTCTGAAGCGTGGTTTGGACGCGCCACCGGACGACAGGTATTTGACGCAGGCATCAACGGCTTGTTCTCTCTGGCCGGACGCTTAACCTTGGGTTTGGAAAACAGCTCGTTGCAACGTTATTTGGCCTTGCTGGTAGGTGCGGCCATAGTCGCGGCTTCAGGCCCTTTGCTGTTCAGCGGTATCAGTGCCGGAGAACGTGTTTTGATGCCCGCCAATGCAGTGGCTGTTGTCGTGTGGCTGCTGCTACTGGGTACTTGTGCGGCGCTGGTGGTGGGCCATCACCAGCGATTCCGCACCGTGGTGCTGGTGGGTGTGGTGGGCTTGGTTGTCGCCCTGACCTTTGTATCCTTGTCGGCCCCAGATTTGGCGCTGACGCAGCTGTCAGTGGAAATTGTGTCTACAGTACTTTTGCTGATGGGCCTGGCGCTGTTGCCGCAGACCACTCCGCGTGAGTCGAGTACAGCCCGTAAAACCCGCGATGCTGCCCTGGCCTTGGCCGCAGGTGCAAGCATGGCCTGGTTGGCTTGGATCTTCATGACCCGCGACCACGACAGCATTTCTTGGTTCTTCCTTGAGCAGGCTGTGACCAAAGGTGGCGGATCCAACGTGGTCAACGTGATATTGGTGGACTTCCGCGGTTACGACACCTGGGGTGAGATCACGGTGCTTGCCATCGCCGCCTTAGGCGTGTTGGCCTTGATGGATGGTTGGCGTACTCGCCGCGGCGGTGTTGACGGCTCAGGCCGTCTCTGGGCTTTTGCTGAACAACCGTTGCTGTTGCGCGTGGCGGCCTCTGTGGTGCTCCCACTGGCTATGGTGTTTTCTATGTACATCTTCATGCGTGGACACAACCTGCCAGGCGGCGGCTTTATTGCAGGCCTGATCACTGCGGTGGCATTGGTGCTGCAGTTCATGGCGCTGGGCCAGGCGCGGGCCGAATGGCTGATGCATGTCCATTCTGGGCGGCGTTTTGTGCGCTGGATTGGCGCAGGCTTGGGCATAGCAGGCCTCACCGGTGTGGGTGCCTTTGTTGTGGGGTATCCGTTCTTAACCAGCGCGTTTGGCCATCCGGTGGTGGGTTGGTTGGGTGAGTTGCCCCTCGCCACTGCCGCATTGTTTGATCTTGGCGTCTATCTGACCGTGGTGGGTGCTACGTTACTAACCCTCAGTGTGTTGGGCTCGGCCTCTCGTGAAGGTGCAGCGTCACCTGCCAGCGCGCAAGGAGGTGCAGCATGATCAGCATGGAAGCTTTGATGGCCTTAGGCTTGGGTGTGGTCACCGCAACCGGTGTGTATTTGTTGTTGCGTGGCCGCACATTTCCAGTGGTGCTGGGGCTGACGCTGATCGGCTACGCCGTTAATGTGTTCATCTTCTTGATGGGACGGCTATGGAGCAATGCCAACGCTATTTTGATAGACGACGGCGTTGTTGCAGACCCCTTGCCGCAAGCCTTGGTGCTGACAGCCATTGTGATTGGCTTTGCCACCACAGGGTTTGTGATTGAACTTGCGCTGAGAAGTCGCCATGAAAATGGCAGTGACCATGTAGATGGACACCTCACTGATAACAGCAAGGCGGACGTTTAATGAACAGCTTGTTCGATTTTTGGTGGCAGCACGCGCCTGTGCTGTCTGTGTTGCTGCCTTTCTTTACCGCCGTGCTGTTGTTGGCGGTTGGAGATGCTGGCGGTATGGCGGCCCAGGGCGGTGCTCACGACGTGGGCCGCTTGCGCTGGAGTCGTCGGCTTGCCATGGCTTCTGTGGTGTTGGGTTTAATAATGGCTGGCGCCATGGTGTGGAAAGCCAGTCTGGGTGAGCTGATGGTCTACCGCTTGGGTGATTGGCCTGCGCCGTTTGGCATCGTGTTGGTGATCGACAGGTTGTCTGGGTTGATGGTGCTGTTGACCTATTTGGTAGCGGTGCCAGTTGCCTGGTATGCCACTGGCGGTTGGGACGCTAGGGGGCGGTACTTCCACGCTTTGTTCCAGTTTCAGTTGATGGGTTTGTGTGGTGCTTTCCTGACTGGCGACATGTTCAACCTGTTTGTTTTCTTCGAAATTTTGTTGATTGCCTCCTACGTCTTGTTGTTGCACGGTCAAGGCAAAGAGCGCTTTCGCATGGGTGTCCACTATGTGGTTCTCAATCTGAGTGCATCGGCCTTGTTCTTGATTGGCTTGGCCATGTTGTACTCGGTTACAGGCACGCTCAACATGACGGATATGGCTGTTCGCGTGGCGCAGCTGAGCGGTGATTCAGCACTGTTGGCCAAGGCGGCGGCGCTGGTGCTGTTGGTGGTGTTTGGTTTGAAGGCTGCGCTGGTGCCGCTGTACTTTTGGTTGCCCGGCACCTATGCTGCTGCCAGTGCGCCGGTGGCGGCGTTGTTCGCGATCATGACCAAGGTCGGTGTCTACAGCATCATTCGCACGCATTGGGTGATCTTTGGTGCCGATGCGGGTGAGGCTTCACTGGCTGCGGCCGACTGGCTGTTGCCACTGGCACTGACCACCAGCGTGCTCGGTGTGCTAGGCGCTTTGGCCGCCCGCAGCATGAATCGAATGGTGGCGTATTTGACGGTGTCCTCGGTGGGTACCATCATGGCTGGTGTGGGCATGTTCACCCCCGACACCTTGTCGGCGGCCCTGTACTACGCTTTGCACAGCACCATTGTGGTGGCTGGCTTGTTTTTATTGATTGAACTGTTGGCCGCCCAGCGGGGCGATGCTGGTGATGCCCTCAAGCCAGCCCAAGCGGTGCGCGAGCCCATCCTACTTGGCCTGATGATGCTCTTTGGTGCCGCATCGGCTGCTGGCTTGCCACCGTTGCCCGGCTTCATTGGCAAACTCATGATTTTACAGAGCAGCCACGGCCTGGTCGCGCAGCCTTGGGTATGGGCTGTGGTCTTGTTGGTCGGCTTTTTAAGCATGGTAGGTTTGGCCCGTGCTGGTGCTATTTTGTTTTGGCACGTGCAACCCGCACCTTCGAGCTACGACGCGTCGGGCGGTAGCAGCCTGAAGCTGATGTCCGCCACGTGGGCTTGTATGGCCATGACCCTCGCATTGGCGGTGGTGGCGTCCCCAGTGAAGCAATACACCGATGACGCCGCTGCCCAGCTCACCGATCGCGCCGCTTACCAGCGCGCAGTGTTGGGTGATCTGGGTAACAGTACCCGTCCCTACACTGGAGAACGTTGACTATGAATACGTCCCCTCATACCCATGTACGTACCGTAGGTTGGTTTGACCATCCGGTATTGTCCTTGTCGCTTGGTGTGACCTGGCTGATGTTGTCGCAAAGCCTGGCGCTGGTGCACTTGCTGTCAGCCGTGTTAATCGGTCTAGCCGTTCCCAAACTGATAGCCGGCTTTCTCAAGCCGGCCGATGGCTTTCATTGGCCCAGTGCGATACGGCTGGTGGGTGTTGTGTTATGGGACATCGTGCTCTCCAACATTGCCGTGGCGCGTTTGGTTTTGGGTCCCATGGACAAATTCAACCCGATGTGGGTTCCTGTTCCATTGGCCACTAAACATGCCCGCGTTAACGCCTTGTTTGCGAGCATCATCACCACCACACCAGGTACGGTGTCTTGTTTGATAGACGAGCACCGAGATGTGATTTGGGTGCATGCGCTCGACGGTGCCGACCCTGAGTCCATGGCCAACGACATGAAACAGCGTTACGAAGTACCGTTGATGCACATGCTGCGCGTGAAAGTGGACATGTCCGTGGAGCACACGCAATGAACGCACCTGTGTTGATGTGGGCCTTGAACCTCGCCTCGGTGGCCGTGGCTGTGGCCATGGTCTTGTGTGCTTGGCGCCTGTGGCTTGGACCGGAAACAACTGACCGTATTTTGGCCTTAGACACGCTCTATATCAACATGGTGGCGTTGGTGGTTTTACTCGGCTTGCGGTGGAACACCGCGATGCTGTTTGAGGTCGCTTTGCTGGTGTCTATGCTGGGTTTCGTGGGCACTGTGGGTTTGGCCCGCTACCTCACCCGTGGCGACGTGGTGGAATGATGGAGACAACGATGAACTTACCTGTTTGGATTGAATGGACGGCAGCTGGTCTGGTCGTGATTGGTGCTTTCTTTCTGTTGGTCGCGGCCATTGGGCTGGTCCGCCTACCCGACTTCTTCATGCGCTTGCATGCGCCCACAAAAGCGTCCACTTTGGGGGTAGGGGGCATATTGTTGGCGTCTATGTTGTTGGCCTCAGCCCAAGGCCGTCCTGGGGTTGCAGAGCTGCTGATCAGTCTGTTTGTGTTTGTGACAGCCCCAGTGTCGGCCAACTTGTTGGCTCAAGCCGCTTTGCATCTGCGTGTACGCAGTCAAGCGCCGGTGCACAAAGACATGGATCTAAGCTGATCTGGTCTGATCTGATCTGATCTGACCATAGTGCCAAGTCCTCACCTGTCTCTACCAGCCTGGGCCATCAGTTGTGCAAATGGTAGAAACAATGAATGCCCCGCCAAGCGTCTTCGGACGTGTCTAGGTAGGTTGGAAGACCTACCTGTTCAGCACAGATGCTGCCTACAACTGTTGAGCCGTCCACCTGTTTGTGTAGAGCGGCTTTTTTGAATTTCAACAACACCTATTTTTATAAAAGCATTGCAATGACCAAACAACTCATCAGCTCTGGTTCAGATTTTGAAGCCAAAATTGGCTACTCGCGTGCGGTGGTTCACGGCAACTGGGTGTTCGTTTCAGGTACCACTGGTTTTGATTATGCCAAGGGCAGTATTGCCGACGACGTAGTGGCTCAAACCGAACAGTGCTTCATCAACATTGAAGCTGCACTGGTGCAAGCTGGTAGCAGTTTGAAGGACGTAGTGAAGGTCACCTACGTACTGCCCAATGGCGCAGACTTTGAGCCTTGCTGGCCAGTGCTACAGCGTTATTTAGGCGAGGTTCGTCCTGCAGCCATGGTCATAACGGCAGGGCTACTGGATGCACGTATGAAAATTGAAATTGAAGTGACAGCCATCAAGGCCTAGGTCAAGTTGTAAAACCGTTTGATAGCGTTCCAAGCGTCTTCAGGTGTGTCTACGTAGGTGATCAGTTCCAAATCTTCTGCAGAGATGGTGCCTTCTTCCAGTAAAACATCGAGATTGATCAGCCGTTTCCAATAGTCGGTGCCAAACAGCACTATCGGTACGGCCTTGGCTTTCTTGCATTGCACCAAGGTGATGACTTCAAACAATTCGTCTAGTGTGCCAAAACCGCCCGGGAAAGCCAACAAGGCTTTAGCGCGCATCATGAAGTGCATTTTTCGCAGCGCAAAGTAGTGAAACTTGAAGTTCAACTCGGGTGATACATACGGGTTGGCGCTTTGCTCATGGGGCAGGGCGATGTTGAGCCCAACCGTTGGCGCTCCGGCTTCTGAGGCGCCACGGTTGGCCGCCTCCATGATGCCAGGGCCCCCGCCTGTACAAATGAACAAGCGGTTATCTGGTGCTTGAGCTTGGCTGTACTGGGCGACTGTGTAGGCAAAGCTTCTTGCCGCTTCATAGTAGCGGGCGTTGCGCTGCAGCCGTTCAGCGATCGCTTGTGCAGCAACGTCACCAGAGGCTTGTGCGCCCTGTTGCAAAGCGTCCGCCGTGGCTTGGTCTTTGAACCTGGCACTGCCAAACACAACAATGGTGTGGTCAATTCCCAACGCTTGTTGAGTCAGGTCTGGCTTGGCCATTTCCAGCTGTAAACGCATTCCTCTGGTTTCATTGCGCATTAAAAATTCTGGGTCTGCGAAAGCCAATCGGTATGCGTCCTTGCGCAGTGCCTCGCCGCTGTTTGCGTGTGCGTGCAATGTGGCCCAAGCGTCAGCCAAAGCTTGCTTTTTAATGTTGTGATCTGTGTGCATGGTTGTATGTTGCTTGTTGCTTGTGACTGCGCAGGGCTTGGCGCGTTTGTGGGCCAAAAAAAGAGACCCTCAGGCCTCTGTTTTGTGATCCGCAGGTTGTCTACACACGTTTGCGGTATTCACCGGTTCGGGTGTCAATTTCGATGCGATCGCCTTGGGCAACAAACAACGGAACGGCCACTTCAAAATCAGTGGCAATTTTGGCAGGTTTGAGAACCTTGCCCGACGTGTCGCCTTTGACTGCAGGTTCTGTCCATGTCACTTCGCGCTCAACTGAAGTAGGCAACTCAATAGAAATGGCCTTGCCTTCGTAAAATACGGCCTCTCCGGTCATGCCGTCTTCCAAGTAGTTCAATGAGTCGCCCATGTTTTCGGACTCAACTTCGTACTGGTTGTACTCCTCGTCCATAAAAATGTACATGGGGTCAGCAAAGTAGGAGTAGGTGCACTCTTTTTTCTCAAGCACAACGTTTTCAAGCTTGTCGTCTGCTTTGAACACGACTTCAGTTGCCATATTGCCTAGCAGTGACTTGAGCTTCATGCGAACCGTTGCTGAGTTGCGGCCACCGCGGCTGTACTCAGCCTTTAAAACGACCATGGGGTCTTTGCCGTGCATGATGACGTTGCCGGGGCGAATTTCTTGAGCAGTTTTCATAAAGCTATTAACGTGTGTAAGTACGAATGATGCCGTCCAAGGCCCAGCATGAGGCTGTGTCCTGCGGCTTATCGTTTTGGAAAACCTTAGATTTTAACGGCTAAACCACCTGAATAAACCACTGGGTCATTTAACTGCGCGCGCAGCAATGTCGGTTCAGCCAACCGTTTTCTGCACATGCAGGATCAGGCGGGTCACCAAGTCGTTTTGGGCCAAGAGTTTGCTACGGGCTGCACGCACACATTGCGTCCAAGCCTGCCAGCGTACTTTGTCACTTGGAAACATCAAGGTATCCTCGCGCAAGCTGCGCGTTCCGTTCAATGTTTTGAAGGCATTGCGCATGTCAGTGGGCGCATCTAGCCAGTCAAGAAATGCGTTGAGTTTGATACGGTGCGCACCATCTTCTTGCGGGTACACATGCCATAAAAAAGGTTTGCCTGCCCAAATGGCGCGGGTCAGTGAGTCTTCGCCACGCACCACTAAAAAATCCTGCTCTGCCAGCCACGTGTCAAACTGCTGTTGCGTGCAATGGGGAAGCATGCCGATGTTGCCCACCCCGATATCGTCTTGATCGGCCAGCTGTTGCACATGCGCAGTGGTGCGTCCCGCCGCCGTTTGTATGCTCATGCCCATTTCGGTGGCTTGGTTGATTAACAATCCCAGCGATGGCGATTCGTAGGAGAACAGGGCCATACTTTTAGGTGGCCATCTCAGCGTTTGCGGTGTCATGGCTTGGTGGTACGTGTCGTCGTCGCGCAAGATGCCGCCTGTGCCGCGCACAAAACCTGGGTAAAAAAACTGTTTCATCAAGCCGCCAGCAGGGCCTTGGGACACCGGTGAGCTTAAGCCGTGGTTGTCTTTTGATGTTGGTTCGGCGCTCAAGTACTCTAAGTTGAGCCAACTCAGCATGCGACCGGCGGCGGCGGCATTGGCAAGTGCAAGTTCTGTGGATTCGGGCAGGTTCGCGCCAAAGGCTTCAATGACCACATCACCACACGTATCAAGGGCGTCGTGCCAATCGTGGACTGCGAGTTGGGGATGTGCCAGGTCGTTCAGGTCAGCCATCCAAGCCAAGGCGTCGGCATTGTCAATGAACAACCGGACATGTTGGCCACGCTGTACGAGGTTTCTAGCGAGTCGCCAGCACACACCGACATCGCCGTAATTGTCTATAACTTTGCAATACACGTCCCATACTAGGGCTGATACAGGTTGAGTGCCAGGGGCAGTGATAGAGTTTGTCATCGGTAAATAGTGTGTTCTTTTATGTTGGGCACCCTGATTGCGCTTTCAACATGAATAATACAGCCGTGAATAAGAATCCAACATCCCCTGCACCGTCTCAGACCTCAACGTCCCTTGCGGATGGGCATGCACCGCTGCCAATTAGCCCCATGCCGCGCAACGACGACCCTGCTGCCGTTGACGTGCCCTTGGTGGGCGCAGGCCCCCATTCGCAAGCGTTGCTGGCGCAAGTGTCTGCCTTGCCGGGCTTGCCTGGGGTATACCGCTATTTCGATGCCAACGACCAACTGTTGTATGTGGGCAAGGCAAAAAACCTTAAAAAGCGGGTCAGCAATTACTTTCAAAAACAACATGGTGGCACGCGCATAGGCCACATGGTGGGGAAAATTGTGCGCTTGCAAACGACTGTGGTGCGCTCTGAGGCTGAAGCCTTGTTGCTTGAGAACAACCTCATCAAGACGCAGCACCCCAAATACAACATCTTGTTTCGAGATGACAAGAGCTATCCCTATCTCAAATTTTCTAAACAGCCTTTCGCGCGTATGGCTTATTACAGGGGCGCGGTTGACAAGCGCCACGAGTACTTTGGGCCTTATCCAAGTGCGTGGGCTGTCAAAGAAACTATTCAACTGATGCAAAAAGTGTTCCGCTTGCGTACGTGTGAGGACACGGTGTTTAACAACCGCTCGCGTCCGTGTTTGCTGTACCAAATAAAGCGGTGTACGGCCCCTTGCGTGGGGCACATTGATAAAGTGGCTTACGAGCAGGACGTGGCCCAAGCGGCTTCATTTTTACGCGGCGAGACGCAAAGTTTGCTCAAGTCGATGGAGGCGCGCATGTTGGCGCATGCCGACAGCTTGGCCTTTGAGCAAGCCGCAGAGGTGCGCAATCAAATGACTGCTTTGTCGCGCGTCTTGCACCAGCAGGCTGTTGAGTCTGCTGATGAGACAGATGTGGATGTGCTTGCGGTCAAGGTACACGGCGGTCGCGCCTGCGTCAATTTGGCCATGGTAAGGGGCGGGCGGCATTTGGGCGACAGGGCCTATTTCCCCGCCCACGTTGAAGATGCCGTCACTTGGGAGCAAGCCCTTGAGGACGCGCCCCTTGAAGGGGTCGGCTTGATGGAGTTGTCCAGTGACGAACGCGCCCAGCTGGTGGGTGAGCGGGTATTGGCCGCCTTTGTTGCGCAGCACTACATTGACGTGGCATTGCCTGCAGTGGTTGTGACCAGTCACGCATTGTCTGTTGAGCTGACAAAGGCAGTCAGCAACCAAGCCAGCGCACGTGTTCATTGGGTTAGCAGCCCACGGTTACAACGAAAAGTCTGGCTGGATATGGCCCAGCGCAATGCAGACATTTCTTTGGCGAGGTTGTTGGCTGAGGAGGGGTCGCAACAAGCCCGCACAAGAGCCTTGGTCGAGGCTTTAGATCTCACACCCGACGATTTGGCAACCTTCCGCATGGAGTGTTTTGATATTTCGCACACGGCCGGTGAGGCAACGCAGGCATCTTGCGTGGTGTTCCAGCAGCACAAAATGCAAAGCAGCGAATACCGCCGCTACAGCATAGAAGGCATCACTGGTGGCGACGATTACGCCGCCATGCGCCAAGTCCTAACGCGGCGATACGGCAAGCTGGTGAGTTTGCACAGCGAAGGCGTTGACGCCGTCCCTGCGAGCAAAGCTCAAGGCATGCCAGATGTGGTTCTGATTGACGGGGGCAAAGGCCAGATATCGACCGCTAAAGCCGTGTTTGAATCCCTGGGCTTGGACATCAGTCTGCTGGTGGGCGTTGAAAAAGGTGAGGGGCGCAAAGTTGGGTTGGAGGAACTGGTGTTTGCCGATGGCAGGCCAAAGGCTTCATTGGGCCATGATTCGGCGGCCCTGATGTTGGTGGCTCAGGTGCGCGACGAGGCCCACCGTTTTGCCATTACCGGCATGCGTGCCGCCAGAGCCAAAGTGCGTACGGGAGGCAGCAAATTAGAAGATATTCCAGGTATTGGCGCCAAACGGCGGGCTTCTTTGCTACAGCGCTTTGGTGGTGTCCGCGGTGTGGCCAGCGCCAGCGTTGAAGACTTAACCAGCGTGGATGGCGTCTCAAAAACGTTGGCGACGAGTATTTATAACGCGTTGCGTTGATTCAACCCGTGATGCAACAAGCGGTTCATGTGGCTGTGCTTCGGGGTTCAGGTTGTGAGGTACAGGCTATTGTTGGTGGGCTGGGTCATAATCAGTTGATGTATACCACCACCCCTATGCTCATGACCTGGGCCCGCATTGTGGCTATTCCTTTGTTGGTGGGCATATTCTTCGTGACTGAGCTCACGCTTGAATGGCAAAACATTGTGGCCACCATCATGTTTGTTGTGTTTGCGCTGACCGATTGGGCCGATGGTTATTTGGCTCGCAAGCTCAATCAAACGTCGGCGTTTGGTGCTTTCTTAGACCCAGTTGCCGACAAATTTTTGGTGTGTGCCAGCTTGTTGGTATTGGTGCACTTAGACAGGGCACACGTGGTGGTCGCGCTGATCATCATTGGTCGTGAAATTGCTATTTCAGCTTTGCGCGAGTGGATGGCGTTGATTGGCGCCAACAAAAGTGTGGCGGTGCACATGCTCGGCAAACTTAAAACTGCTGTGCAGATGGTAGCCATTCCTTTCTTGTTATTTGACGGTGTCGTGTTGGGGTGGTTGGACACCCGGATATGGGGAACGTGGCTGATCTGGATTTCTGCGCTGCTGACTGTGTGGTCCATGGTCTACTACCTGCAAAAAGCCCTCCCAGACATTCGAGCTAAAAGCGAATAAAAGGTGTATCGCGCACCATTTTTTCAAGGCAGCCGCAGCAATGAATGACCAAGACAACCGGTGGATTGCAGCAATGCCCATTGTGTTTGTGCTGATTTGGAGCACTGGTTTTGTCGTTGCAAAGCTCGGCATGCCGCATGCCGCTCCCATGACATTTTTAAGTTGGCGTTATGCGCTGAGTGCATTGTGCTTTGTGGCTTGGGCATGGCTGTCGGGTGTTCGCATGCCGCGCGACAGAGCGCAATGGGCCCACTTGGCGGTAACAGGCATTTTCATGCACGCCGGCTATCTAGGCGGTGTTTGGGCTGCCGTCAAGGCTGGTATGGGTGCGGGTTTGTCGGCACTGATTGTGGGTTTGCAGCCCGTGTTAACCGGTATATTTTTGTCCTACACCGGCAGCAAAGTGAGTCCAAAGCAGTGGCTTGGATTGGCCTTGGGCTTGGTAGGCTTGCTGTTGGTAGTGTCCAATAAATTACTCGTTGTAGGAGAGGTGACTTGGTTTACCTTGAGTTTGGCTGTGATGGCGTTGCTCAGCATCACCACAGGCACGCTGTATCAAAAACGCTTTGTGAAACCCTGCGACGTGCGAGCAGCCAGTTCTGTACAGTTGTTGGCCGCGTTCGCAGTGACAGCGCCGTTGGCTTGGCTAGAGCAAGCGCCCATGGTGTGGGTACACGATTTGGTGGTCGCCATGTTGTGGTCTGTGCTGGCATTGACCCTGGGGGCAAGCTCGTTGCTGTATATGTTGATTCAACGTGGCGCTGCCACTGCTGTGACCTCCCTGATTTACTTGGTACCCCCTTGCGCGGCAGTCTTAGCGTGGTTGATGTTTGATGAGGCCCTGACCGCCGTCACTGTTTTTGGAATGGCTGTAACCGTGCTGGGTGTTGCCATGGTGAGGCCGGGAAGCATTCAGAAATGACCCGGTAAACGGTTAGACTGATAGTCATTCAACTGTTGAGAAATTTATTTTTAAGTGTTGTAAAGCGCTTGAAATAAGGGTTTGCATAGGGCTTATCTTGTTGACACCTGCCTGCGCAATTGGTTCTAATCATTTTTGCTTTAGACATGCCCATGTTATTTTTTTCAGGCCATGACAAAAGCGCATCAGATAATCGCTACAATTCTGCATTCCAGCAGAAAATCATTCATCTAGGAGTTAATGTGAATAAGACCGAATTGATTGAGCATATTGCTAAAAACGCCGATACATCCAAAGCTTCTGCAGCGCGTTCGCTAGAAGCCATGATGGACGCCGTACGTAAGACCCTGAAAAAAGGTGGTACTGTTTCTTTAGTGGGTTTTGGTACGTTCGCTGTTGGCAAGCGCGCAGCTCGTCTTGGACGCAACCCGCGCACAGGCGATACAATAAAGATCAAGGCAGCAAAAGTGCCTAAGTTCCGTCCAGGAAAAGGTTTGAAGGATGCACTCAACGGCGGCAAGTAAGCCCAGAGTGCTTCCGGAGTGGGGTGCTTAGCTCAGTTGGTAGAGCGGCGCCCTTACAAGGCGTAGGTCGGCGGTTCGAGCCCGTCAGCACCCACCACCCCACTTTAAAAGGCGAACAATACTGTTCGCCTTTTTCATTTCTGCGGCGTGTTTGCAGTTAGTCATAGGAAGTTTGAACATGTTTGAAGCCATTCGGCAGACCAAGAGCGTCATGATTTTTCTGTTGGCCCTGCTGGTCGTTGCCTTTGTATTTGTTGGCGTCAGCGGTTACACCAGTTTCAACCAACGCAGTCAGGCTGTTGCTGAGCTGACAGGCGCCAGCATTACCCAAGAGCAATGGGACCGCGCCCACAGCAGCGAAATTGACAGACTCAGGCAAGCCATGCCTCAACTCAACGTCAAGCTTCTAGACTCACCGCAAGCACGTTACGCGACCCTCGAGCGTTTGTTGCAAGAGGCTGTGATCACCCAAGCCACACAAGACCAACACATCATGGCTGGGGATACGGCTGTGGCCACAGCCCTGCGTCAAGACGAGTGGCTGAATGCACGCCGTGATGCAAGCGGTGCACTCAATGTGGCCGACGTCGAGCAAGAGCTAGCAGCGCGCGGCATGAACTCTGACCAATACGCCGCACAAGTTGCATACGCTGTGGCGCAGCAACAACTCACAAGCGGCGTTGAAACAACTGGCGTGGTGTCAAAAGCGGCAGCACAAGCCACATTAAATGCTTACTTTGAACGCCGTGAGGTCCAAGTTGCACGTTTCAACGCATCAGATTTCACCGCCAGCGTGCAGATTGAACAATCTGATGTGCAAGCCTACTTCGACGCCAACCCTTCACAGTTTCAAGCGCCGCAAGCCATGGATGTTCAGTATGTGGTGCTCGATCAAGCGGAGTTGGCCAAGCAAGTTACGGTCAACGAAGCTGAGTTACAAGCCTATTACGAGCAAAACAAAGACAGGTTGGCGGGTCCAGAGGAACGTCGCGCCAGTCACATTTTGTTGCCTTTAGATGCCGGTGCTGATGACGCAGCAGTGAGCGCTGCCACCACGCAGGCGCAAACGCTGTTGGCGCAGGTACGTGGCAATCCCGATACGTTTGCCGATGTCGCCAAAGCAAGCTCCAAAGACCCCGGCTCTGCCCAAAACGGCGGAGATCTGGGCTTTTTTGGCAAAGGCGCGATGGTTAAGCCTTTTGAGGATGCTGTCTTTGCGCTGAACAGCAACGGTATTTCTGATGTGGTGCGTTCAGACTTTGGCTTGCACATCATCAAGCTGACAGATATCAAGGCTTCTGCAGTCAAGTCTTTCGCTGACATGCGCCCCGAATTAGAGCGTAATGTGCGCACTGAAGCCGCACGCAAGCAGTTTGCTGAGGCTGCAGAGCGTTTTAGCAACTTGGTGTATGAGCAAGCCGACAGCCTAGAGCCTGCGGCCACAGCACTGGGCTTGACCTTGCAGACTGCAACCAATGTGACGCGTACCAATCAAATGCCCAGCAGCATATTGGCCAATCCGCAACTGATCACACCCTTGTTTTCAGCAGAAGCTATCGATCGCAAGCTCAACACGGCGGCTATTGATATTGGCGGTCAACGTTTGGTATCTGCCCGCGTTGTCCAACACATGCCCGCCCATACCAAGGCATTTGCGGATGTGAGCGCTGATGTGAAGGCGATGCTGGTGGCCAAGCGCAGCGGTGAGCTTGCCCGTGAGGCAGGACAAGCAGCCTTGAAAACTTGGCAATCAGGTGGCAGCGTGAAGACGGGCTTTGCCGATAAGGTTACTGTATCTCGCGATCAAGGCGGTGTGATGGCGCCCAATTTAGTGGCTGCAGCTTTGCGAGCACCTGCTGACACATTGCCGGCTTACACCAGCGTTGACTTGGGCGAACAAGCCTTTGTTGTGATCAAGGTGCTGGCCGTGACAGCCCGGGATAGCGTTGAGCCAGCCCAATCTGCCAGCGAGACCCAGCAATTTAGCCAAGCATGGAGTGGTGCAGAGCTCAACGCCTATTTGCAAAGCCTGAAGGCCAAGTACAAAGCAAAAATCTTGGTGCCAAAGCCTCTTGAGTTTGCGCCCGAGGCATAAGAAAGTGCACCGCACAGTGCTATAATTTTCACTTGCGCGGTGGCTGTAGCTCAGTTGGTAGAGTCCCAGATTGTGATTCTGGTTGTCGTGGGTTCGAGCCCCATCAGTCACCCCAAAATATGTAAAAGCCCTTGGTTCAATGCCAAGGGCTTTTTTTGTTTGCGGCTTGGCCCAAGCCTTGTGCGCGACTGCCTCTGCGCTCATGTATTGTCACAATGGCAATTGTTTTAAATCCACTGACCTGCGGGTCTTAAGCTGTGTCTACAGAATCAATTTCAATCCATGGGCGAATGTGGCCTGGCTTTGTCATGGCCGCATTGGGTGCCGTGGCTTTCAGCGGCAAAGCCATCATCGCCAAGCTGGCTTATCGCTATGGTGTCGATGCGGTTACCTTGTTGATGTACCGCATGCTTTTCTCTTTGCCATTCTTTGTTTTGATGGCTTGGTGGGCTGGACGCGGCAAGCCGGTGTTGACACAGCGCCAGTGGGTGGCAGTGTTCGGCCTGGGCTTTTCAGGTTATTACTTGGCCAGTCACTTAGATTTTTTGGGCCTGCAATACATCAGTGCAAGCCTAGAGCGGCTTATTTTGTACCTCAACCCCACCTTGGTCTTGATGTTGGGGTGGATGTTGTACGGGCGACGCATTGGTTTGCGTCAAGCTTTGGCGATGGCTGTCAGCTACTCCGGTGTGTTGTTGGTGTTTGGTCATGAGGCCAGCTTTGAGGGTTCGGCCACGGCCATTGGAGGGGTCTTGGTTTTTGGGGCAGCTCTGAGCTACGCGGTGTATTTAATTTTCAGCGGTGAGTTTGTCAATCAGTTGGGCAGCTTGCGTTTGGTTGGCTTGGCAACCACCGTGGCTTGCGTGTTGTGTATCGCCCAGTTCGTGCTGCTAAGACCTATGAGCGCAGCCAATGTTGCTCCAGAGGTCATCAACCTGTCACTATTCAATGCTGTGTTCTGCACTGTGGTGCCTGTGCTGTTGGTGATGATGGGTATTGAGCGCATTGGGGCTGGCTTGGCTTCGCAATTTGGCATGATTGGTCCTATGTCAACCCTGCTCATGGGGGCTTATTTTTTGGATGAGCCATTGAACATGTGGGTTGGTGTGGGCACAGTGTTGGTGCTGTTGGGTGTTTTTTGGGCCAGTAAAATTAAAAGAGTCTATTAAGCACAGCAGTCTTTAATTTAAAACGTAAGGAAAAACAATGGATTTAGGTTTAACAGGTAAGTGGGCGTTGGTATGTGGTGCCAGCAAGGGCTTAGGCTTTGGCTGCGCTGCACATTTGGTGCAAGCGGGTTGCAATGTAGTCGTTGCCGCACGCACCGAGCTGCCCTTGTACGATGCGGTTGCCAAACTCAAGGTCTTGGGTGGTGAGGCCACTGTTGTCGGAGTCGCCAGCGACGTCACCACGCCAGCTGGGCGCGATGCCATTTGGCATGCAGTCGGTGGCCCAGGCAAAGATTTCGATATTGTCGTGACCAACGCCGGTGGCCCCCCGCCTGGCGACTTTAGAGATTGGGAGCGTGAGCAATGGATGACCGCCATCGACGCCAACATGCTGACGCCTATCGAGTTCATCAAAGCCACTGTAGATGGGATGGCCTCTCGCGGATTTGGCCGCATCATCAACATTACCAGCGGGGCTGTCAAAGCGCCTATTGACATACTGGGGTTGTCCAACGGTGCGCGCAGTGGCTTGACCGGCTTCGTAGCAGGTGTGGCTCGCAGCGAATTGGCGGCGCAAGGCGTCACCATGAACAACTTGCTGCCTGGTGCCTTTGAGACCGATCGTCTCAAGCAAACCATGGCCGGAGTTGCCAAAAAAACCGACAAGTCTGTTGAGTCCATCATGGATCTGCGCCGTCAGACTATTCCTGCCAAGCGTTTTGGCACTGCCGATGAGTTTGGTGCTATTTGCGCATTTTTATGTAGTCAGCACGCGGGCTTCATCAATGGGCAAAATATTTTGGCCGATGGGGGCGCTTACTCAGGTACGTTTTAAGGTTTGAATTTGCGGTTGGAGACCACAATGCCGCCAACAATTAGTGCAAACGCAATGCCGTGGTAGCCGTGCGGTGCTTCGCCCAAGAACAGGGTTGACAGCACGGCGGCAAACAGCGGTGTGAGATTGGCAAAAAACCCAGCTGTAGCGGCGCCAGCAATAGCAATCCCAGCGCCCCAACAGCGGTAGGCAATCAGTGCAGGACCAACAGCCACATAAGCCAGTGCAGCAAACAGTGGCAGGCCCCATGTGACTGAAGGCGCTGCGCTACCGTGCATGGCCGGCCAGGCCCATTCCACGCTGGTAAATAGGCCGGACCAAACCACGCCAAACAACATTTGCGCCATCAAGTAAGTGATCCAGTTTGTTTTGAGTTGCGCTTGTGCAGGCGACGGGCTTGACAGCAACCAACTGTAAGTGGCCCAAGCCCAAGTAGCCAAGATCATCCAGCCGTCACCAGCCACCAGTTGCAGGTTGCTCATTTGTGTCAGGTCACCGCGCAGCAAGACAATCAAAACACCGGTCAGTGACAAGGCTGCACCGGCCCAGGCCTTGCCTGCCACACGCTGGCCAAAGAACAGACTGCCTATCACCAGCACCCATACAGGCATGCTGGCGGCTACCAGCGTGACATTCATCGCTGTTGAGGTTTTTAACGCCAAGTACTGAAACGAGTTGTAGCAGCCCATACCAAAGAAGCCAAGCAACACGAGACGTGGCCACGCAGCTAGCAAGGCATGACGCTGTTTCCAAAATCCCAGCGCAAATGGCGCCATCAGTAACAACGCAATAGCCCACCGCAACAAGTTCAGGGTCATGGGTGGCACCATATCAGCCACCAACCGCCCAACAATCGCGTTACCAGCCCACAGCACTGGGGGTATGGTGAGGAAGGCAGCCGCTTTGAAAGTCAAGGTGTGGGTGGTGTAACCGGACTGCTGGAGCACTGTCATAGGAGAAGTTGTCGCTGATTAAACATGCGGCAACTGTAACCTGCAAATGCATGTTGTCAGACCTCAAGCTAGGCGCGGACTCGGGTGACTGCATGGCCCGCTCTTTTGTGTCACTATTAAGCCCCCCGCACTGACAGCGACGCAGTGATTGATACAAACAACAAGGACATTTCCCATGCGATGCAATGCCATTCAATTTTCACAGCCAGGTGGCCCCGATCAACTCAAGTGGGTTGAGGTAGAGGTCGGTACTCCTGGCGCTGGCGAGGTGCTCATACGTCACCACGCGGTTGGTTTGAACTACATCGATGTGTACTTTCGCACAGGCTTATACCCAGCCACCATGCCCGCCGGTTTGGGCATGGAAGGCGCTGGTGTGGTGGAAGCTGTGGGCGAGGGAGTCTCTCATTTGTCAGTCGGTGACCGAGTCGCTTATGCCTCACAACCTCCAGGCGCGTACGCCGAACTGCGTGTCATGCCAGCCATGAACGTGTGTGTGCTGCCCGACGCCATCAGCTTTGAGACCGGGGCGGCCATGATGCTTAAGGGCTTGACGGCTCAGTATTTGCTCAAGAAAACCCTGCCAGTTGGCGGCCTGCAATCGGGTGACTTTGTGTTGTTTCATGCCGCAGCCGGTGGTGTGGGCTTGATTGCTTGCCAATGGGCCAAGCACTTGGGTCTGCAACTGATTGGCACGGCTGGTTCGGATGAGAAATGCGCGCTGGCCAAAGCACATGGTGCGGCACACACCATCAACTACCGCACAGACGATTTTGTGGCACGGGTTAAAGAGATCACCGGCGGAAAAGGTGTGAAAGTTGTGTACGACTCAGTGGGCAAAGACACATTTGCAGGCTCACTAGACTGTTTACGCCCATTTGGTTTGATGGCCAGTTTTGGCAATGCCTCAGGCCCAGTCGACCCTGTGGCGCCTGGTATGTTAGGTCCTAAAGGTTCTTTGTACCTCACACGTCAAACATTGTTCACGCACATCAGCAGCCGCGAGGCCACGCAAGCAATGGCGGATGATTTGTTTGACGTGGTAAGCAGCGGCGCAGTGACAATTCGCATTGATCAGCGTTACGCACTGAAAGATGTTGCACAGGCACACACAGACTTAGAAGCCCGAAAAACCACTGGTTGTACTGTTTTAACCGTATAGCCTTGGCCTAAGCTGGCCGATGTGAGCTAGATTCCAGGTTTTTAAGCTACCAAGCAACTGCAGGGCCAACCTATGGGTTGGTACTGCGGTGCCTACTTGGGGAAGTGGTTGAGATAGGCGGCCTAGGCTGGCGAGGCTTCTGTGCGAGGCGCTACTATGGCCAAGGCTTTGGCAATCGAGGCAACTGCGCGCTCGCTGTCGTGCCATTTGTCTAGGCCAAACAAGCCAATTCGAAAGCTCATAAAGTCAGGCCCTTCATCGCATTGCAACGGTACACCTGCAGCGGTTTGCAGGCCAGCGTCTAAAAACTTTTTAGACGACTGCAACCCAGGGTCTGTGGTGAAACTCACTACGACGCCTGGTGCTTGAAATCCTGGCGCAGCGACAGACTTAAAGCCGAAGTCTTCCAGCAGGTGGCGCACTTTGGCGCCCAAGTCTATTTGCTCTTCGCGCACTTTCGCAAAACCATAGTCTTTGGTCTCTTGCATAGTGGCGCACAACTTTGTTAGTGCGTCGGTGGGCATAGTGGTGTGGTAGGCGTGACCACCATTTTCATAGGTTTCCATGATGCCCAGCCAGCGCTTTAAGTCCATGGCAAAGGTGGTGCTGGTGGTCGCCTCTATGGCGGTACGTGCACGCTTGCTCAGCATGACCATGGCGCAGCACGGTGAGCTGCTCCAGCCTTTTTGTGGCGCACTGATCAGCACGTCAACGCCTGTGGCCTCCATGTTGACCCACATGGCACCAGAAGCTATGCAGTCCAACACAAACAAGCCACCTACTGCGTGAACGGCATTGGCGACAGCTTGTAAGTAGTCATCGGGCAGTATCATGCCTGCGGCTGTTTCAACATGCGGTGCAAACACAACACCAGGCTTTTCTGCGGCAATGCTTGCTACTACTTCCTCAATGGGTGGTGGTGACCAAGGCGCCTGACTGTCAGTGCTGCTGGGGCGAGCTTTTAAAACTGTGTGGCTTTTAGCGATATGGCCCATATCTAAAATCTGCGTCCAGCGGTAGCTGAAATAGCCGTTGCGAATCACCATGACGTGTTGCTCATGCGCAAACTGACGCGCTACAGACTCCATGCCAAAGCTGCCACTACCTGGCACCAGGGCTACGCTGTAGGCGCCATATACAGTTTTAAGCATGGCGCCAATATCCCGCATCACATGACCAAATCGTTTTGACATGTGGTTGAGAGATCGATCGGTGTAGACCACCGAAAATTCGAGTAAACCATCGGGGTCAACGTCGGGTAATAAAGCGGGCATGGTGAGTCTCACAGTTGTTATATATACGGCAATCTACTTATAACTATGTTAGTGCATTGCGGCTATGGCAGTGCCATGCGACCCCTGTAGGGCGCGTATTGGCTGGTTATTTGGTATGCGTTTTAGAGCGGCTCACACGAATGAGCTCGTCGACTATGAGCGCAATGGCCCCAACGCTGATGGCAATATCTGCGACGTTGAATGAGGGAAAGTGGCCTTTGTAAAACACGGGTGTGAGCCAGTCCCAGTGGAAGTCCAGAAAGTCCACCACATAGCCATGCATGATGCGGTCTAGGACGTTGCCCACTGCGCCACCCAAAATACAACTCAGAGCAAATGCAAACAAGGTTTGCCCACCTTGGGTTTTAAGCATCCACACAATCCACACAACAGTGGCCAACGCAATACCGGTAAAGAGCCACCGTTGCCAGCCGCCTTCAGTGGCCAAAAATGAAAATGCGGCACCGTAGTTGTGTACACGTACGATGTTGAAAAAGTCTGTCACCACAACCCCTGCACCAGTGTCGAATTCCGACATGATGAGGGCTTTGGTGAATTGGTCTATAACGACCAGCATGGTGGCCATTAACAGCCATATACCAAATGAGTTTTTCTGTTTACGTTCAAACATGCGTTGTGTGTAGGTGGGCGGTTTATGAGTGGACGTGGCTGGGGGTTTTCAAGTGACCTGCGTGGTTGTTACATGATGCTGTGTACGAATGTCAGCGCAGGCATCTCGCAATCAGTTTAATTTAACTTTCAATTATTGATACTTATTAACTGGATATATTTGCTATACAGCGTGAACAGATGCTTGGGTGTGCAGCGCTGACACCTACATTGCCCACATAGTGCCAACAGCGCTCGCATTTGGTGTTGCTTGACGCCATAACTGCCACACGCAGTTCGTCGCTTTCCTCCAGCGTGACTTGTGAGGTGATGAACACAAAGCGCAAGTCATTGCCAAGGCTTTCCAACAGCGCCAAGTCTGTGGGTGGCGCACCAATGACCAGTTCAGCTTGCAAGGATGAGCCGATTTCTCCAACTGTGCGGCGCTCCTCAATGGCCTTATTGGCTGCTTCGCGTAAGTCGCGAATGCGTGCCCACTTGGTTTGCAGTTCAGGGTCGGCTTTTGGCAACTCATGGAAGGTTTGTACAAACACCGAGCCTTGGTCTGGGGCCAAAATGGCCCATGCTTCTTCAGCTGTAAACGACAAAAACGGCGCCATCCAGCGCACCAAAGCTTGTGTGATGTGCCACAGCGCTGTTTGGCCACTGCGCCGCTCTAGTGACCCAGGAGCGGATGTGTACAAGCGGTCTTTGAGCACGTCCAAGTAAAACGCACCCAAGTCTTCAGAGCAATAAACCTGCAACTTGGTGACCACAGGATGGAATTCATACTGGTCGTAATGAGCCAAAATTTCAGTTTGCATGGTGGCCGCTTTGCCCATAGCGAAGCGGTCAATTTCCAGCATGTCGTCAAATGCAATGGCGTCGGTGGCGATGTTGAAGTCGCTGGTGTTGGCCATTAAGAAGCGTAGTGTGTTGCGTATGCGGCGGTAGCCGTCCACCACGCGTGCCAAAATTTTGTCGTCAATACCCAAGTCACCTGAGTAGTCGGTTGAGGCGACCCACAAGCGAATGATTTCGGCACCCATCTTGGAGCTGATGGTTTGCGGCGCTACCACGTTGCCAACGCTTTTACTCATCTTGCGCCCTTGGCCATCGACAGTAAAGCCGTGTGTCAGCAGGGCTTTGTAAGGCGCGCGCCCATACATGGCACAAGCGGTTAGCAAGGACGAGTGGAACCAGCCGCGGTGTTGGTCGTGGCCCTCTAAGTACAGGTCGGCCTCAGGGCCTGACTCGTGTGCACTGCCAGCGTGCGAGCCTTTGAGTACGGTGGTGTGCGTGGTGCCTGAGTCAAACCAGACCTCCAAAATATCTGTGCTCTTGGTGTAGTGTTGAGCCGTGTTCGCGGGCTCGCCAATAGCCGCCACAATGTCTGTCGTGTCTAGTTTGCTCCATGCCTCAATGCCACCTTTTTCTACTACAGTAGCTGCAAGGTCAATGATCTCTGGTGTGCGAGGGTGCAACTCACCTGAGTTGATATCCATCAAAAATGGCAAGGGGACCCCCCAACTGCGCTGGCGGCTGATACACCAATCCGGGCGGTTGGCAATCATGTCGCGCAAGCGTTTTCTGCCGTTTTCTGGGTGGAAGTTGGTTTGTTCGATCGCGGCCAATGCCAGTTCACGCAGGGTCTGTGGCGCTTTGTCTTTGGTAAACACACCAACGCCGTCGTCCATGCGAATAAACCATTGGGCAGCAGCGCGGTAAATGACTGGCGTTTTATGGCGCCAGCAATGGGGGTAGCTGTGCTCGATATTCGTGGTCGCCATTAAACGCCCGGCTTCAGCCAGAACCTCAATGACGCGCGGTGCGGCTTTCCAAATATGCATACCGCCAAACAAAGGCAAGTCTGCTGCGTAAGTGCCGTTGCCTTGAACGGGGTTGATGATGTCATCAAATGCCAAACCATTGGCCACGCAGGAGTTGAAGTCATCCACGCCATAAGCGGGCGACGAGTGCACGATACCAGTGCCATCTGAAGCAGTGGCATAGTCGGCCAAGTAAATGGGCGACATACGCGCGTAGCCGGCATCAACTTCAAACAAGGGATGTTTAAACTCTAGGTGTTCTAGCGCTTGGCCCAAGCAGGTGGCCACCACTGTGCCAGTCAGTTGGTAGCGCTCCAGGCAACTGTCGACCAAGTCTTGCGCCAACAGCAAGTGACCTTTGCTGGTTTCAACCAAGGCATAGATGAGCGCAGGGTTGACATTGAGGGCTTGGTTGGCCGGGATAGTCCAAGCCGTTGTAGTCCATATGACCGCAAAGCTGCTCAGCGCTGGGTTGGGTAAGGCGCTCAGGCCAAAAGCGGCGCTGAGTTTGACGTTGTCAGCGCACTCAAATGCCACATCCAGTGTTTGACTTTTTTTGTCGGCATATTCAATCTCAAATTCAGCCAATGAGCTGACGCAATCAAAACACCAGTGCACAGGCTTTAGGCCACGGTACACAAAGCCGCGTTCCATCACGCGTTTGAAAGCGCGAATTTCGTTGGCCTCGTTGACAAAATCCATGGTGCGGTAAGGCTTGTCCCATTGGCCCAGCAGTCCCAGGCGTTTGAAGTCTGTCATTTGCTGCGCGATTTGCTCTGTTGCAAAAGCACGGCTTTTGGCTTGCATGTCGTCGCGTGCCAGCTTGCGGCCGTACAGTTTTTCAATGGCGTTTTCAATGGGCAGGCCGTGGCAGTCCCAGCCTGGAATGTATTGCGCATCAAACCCTGCCAGTTGGCGGGCTTTGACAATCATGTCTTTCAGCACCTTGTTAGCCGCGTGTCCAATGTGAATGTGGCCGTTGGCGTAGGGTGGGCCGTCGTGCAGCACAAATTTCGGCTTGCCCACACGCGCATCGCGTAGGCGCTGGTAAGTGCCCTTGGCCTCCCACTCAGCCACCCACTGCGGTTCACGTTTTGGCAGGTCGCCTCGCATGGGAAATGCCGTGTCTGGCAGATTCAAAGTTTTGCTGTAGTCGGTTTTAACGGTGTTGTCGCTGGACATGTATGTGGTCTTTACTTGGAACAAAGAAGCGGCCTGTCACTGGTGTGCGTTGGCGTGCGCGCATGTAAGGTTGAGTAGATTTTTAAAAGCTGGCAGATCTTCAAATTCGGTCCAGCGTGGTTGACCGCTGCGTTTGCATGGCAGTGAGTGCGTTGTTGGCATGCGTGGCCAAGTGCGCGCGCGCATCGTGGCAGTCTTGGTTGATGCCTGCAATCAACGCATCGAGACCATCGTATTTGCGTTCGTCGTGTAGTTTGTGCAATAAATCCACCGCTATGATTTTACCGTAGGCTTCACCGCCAGTTAGCGCATCTGCCATGGGCTGTGGCCAATCTAGGCAGTGCGTCTCTAGCAGCACGCGGCCACCATTGACGTCGTCGGCGTCCAGCGAGGGCCTAACTCCCAAGCTGGCTACGCCGGCAATGGCGTGTTCGCCCAAGCCATGTACTTGAACCACAAAAATGCCTGTCGCCGCGGGCTTGCTGTGCCTAAACCGCAGGTTAAGCGTTCTGAAGCCCAGCTCACGTCCCAGCTTGCGGCCATGCACCACGTGGCCAGAGATGCGGTAGGGACGACCCAGCAGGGCGGCCGCTTGGGTCATATCACCCGTGTGCAGGGCCTCTCGCACAGCTGAGCTTGAAATTCTAAGGCCGTGTACCTCATAGCTCATCATGCGCGCCACATCGAAGCCCAAGCGCTGACCTTCGCGGTCTAGCAAGGTGTAGTCACCGGCGCGCTTGGCACCAAATCTGAAGTCGTCGCCCACCAATATGTACTGCACACCCAAACCAGCGACCAGCGTGTTGTTGATGAAGTCTTGTGGCGTTTGGCTGGCCAAACGCGCATCAAAAGGCAGTACCACGCACTGGTCAACACCGCAGTCCTTGAGCGCAGCCAGCTTGTCGCGCAAGCTGGCAATACGGGCTGGTGCTGCGTCAGGCTTGTTAAGCGCTTGCGCAAAATAGTCGCGCGGGTGAGGTTCAAACACCATGACGCAGCTGGGTATGCCGCGCAGGCGGGCCTCGTTGGTCAGCAGCGCCAGCATAGCCTGGTGACCGCGGTGCACGCCATCAAAGTTCCCGATGGTTAGGGCACAGCTACTGGCCAGCAAGGCATTGCTGTGACTGGTGGGTAGTCCGTGGTATGTGCGCATAACAGGTCGGTGATAAAGGCTTAAAAGCGTCTATTTTGACTGATTCTTAAGGCCTCACCAGTCAAGGACATGTCTTGTCATCAATCCCGGCTATAACATCATCAGTGGCAAGTCACAGTGCATGGCTGCTGCAGGCCTATGTGTAAGCACATCTTCGGGTGCGCATTGATAAAGGACCCATCCGTGAGAGTGTTGCGTTTATCGGGCCACGGCTTACCGCAGTCGTGGATCACGTCAGAGCAAGCGGTGTTGCATTACGCAGCCAATGAGGTGCAATGGGAGATGGGTGCCCGTATAGCGTTGTTTCGTGGTGGTATGAATGCCCTGACAGGGCGTCAGTCGGTTATCGGTGTCAGCGCCATCATCGGTACGCAAGGCGTGCCTCATGTGAACCCGTTTGAGCAAAAATGCACGCTAACAAATGACAAGCTTTTTCTGCGTGACCGTTACACCTGCGCTTACTGCGGCGCCCGCGTCATGGATGGCCTGCTGACCCGCGAGCACATTAAGCCGCAAGGGCAGGGCGGCCAGGACGTGTGGACCAATGTGGTGACTGCTTGCAGAGGTTGTAATCACCGCAAGGGCAACCGCACACCAGAGCAAGCCCGTATGCCGCTGCTGTACGTGCCGTACAAGCCTAATTTGTGGGAAGACTTCATACTGCGAAACCGGCGCATATTGGTCGATCAAATGACATTTTTGGCGGCCCATTTGCCGCAAGGCTCTAGGCTGCTGAACCAGTAACTGCGCTTGCTAGCCCATTCATGACAACATTCGGCTAGGCATTGTGTTGCTGCGCGTTGTCGCTTGTGGCCACGACTGGAGCGACTTAAGTGCCAATTTAAGAAGGTTTAGCAAGCGCTGCAGGTGATGCAGGCTTCAATACGCCGCGTTTCATTTGGTCTCGCTCTAAAGATTCAAACAAGGCTTTAAAGTTGCCCTCGCCAAAGCCATCATCGCCTTGGCGTTGTATGAATTCAAAAAAAACTGGGCCTAGTTGGGCCGTGGAGAAGATTTGCAGCAGCAAGCGCGGCTGGCCGCCATCCGTGGTGCCATCCATCAAAATACCCCGTGTTTGCAAATCGGGCACGTGGTGACCATGCCCTGGCAAACGCTCTTCGAGCATGCCGTAGTAAGTCTCGGTGGGTGCTGCCATCAACGGCACACCCGCCAGCGCAAGCCTGTCTACAGTGGCGACCAAGTCGTCACAAATGAGTGCAATGTGTTGAATGCCTTCGCCGTTGAAGGCCATGAGGTACTCCTCAATTTGCCCGCCACCTTGGCTGGTCTCTTCATTCAGCGGAATACGAATTTTTCCATCTGGCGCGGTGAGCGCCTTGGACGTTAAGCCTGTGTACTCACCTTTGATGTCAAAGAACCTTATCTCTTTAAAATTAAACAAGCGTTCATAAAAACTCGACCAAAACCCCATTCGCCCGCGGTACACATTGTGGGTGAGGTGGTCAATGAGTTGTAAGCCATGACCGGCTGGGTTGCGTTCAACACCTTCTACGAACTCAAAATCTATATCGTAAATAGATTTGCCTGCTTCAAAGCGGTCAATTAGATACAACGGTGCGCCTCCAATACCTTTAATAGCCGGTAGGTTGAGCTCCATAGGACCTGGGTTGAGTTCAATGGGTTGAGCGCCCAACGCCAGGGCACGTTTGTAGGCCAGGTGGGAGTCACGAACGCGGAACGCCATGCCACACGCGCATGGGCCATGTTCGGCTGCAAAAAATCCTGCAACGCTATTGGGTTCTCGGTTGACAATAAAGTTGATGTCGCCTTGTCGGTATAGCACCACGTCTTTTGAGCGGTGTGTGGCCACTAGGCTAAAACCCATTCGTTCAAACACCGGTTCTAAAACGCCAGGTGTTGGGGAGGCGAACTCCACAAACTCAAAGCCCATTAAGCCCATTGGGTTGTCAAATAAATCACTCATGACGATGGTCCTATGTGTGTGTGGTCAAAATGGCCGCATGGTGTTTATTTTGGACAACTCAAAGCACAAATAGCATGCATATTTAAGCGTTAATTAGAAAAAAATGCATCATTACTGCATGAAATAGCCATTTATAAAGATTCAATGCTTGATGCAAGTGATGTGCGCTTATTGGCTGCTATGCAGGCTGACGCCAACGCCAAAGCCACACACCATGCGTTGGGCGAGCGCGTGCACGTATCAGCGTCGCACATCATCAGGTGTGATCACGTCAGTGCAAGCGGTGTGGCACTGCGCAGTCAATGAGACGCAATGTGAGAAGGGTGCTCTTATAGCGTCCTGATAAGGTGCGACGGGGTGAACTGAACAACGGTCTTGGTTAAGTGCGGCCCCTTAACAGCGTGTCGACCGCGACTTTAGCTGTGATGGGCGCATACAGGCACATCGAACTGTGCCAACTCGGACCCTTGAACAAATGTGAAGTGTCTGTTGTTCCAGTTGTCGGCAAAATTTTGTGCCAGGCGGTGGCGGGAACCCGTGTGGAAGATGCCGGCAGTATTTCTTTCCTGTAATTGGCCTGTGAATTTGTGTCGTGATGCGTGGAAAGCAAAAACCGCATCGGACTCGGCACAACTGATTGGAAGCGTGAGCAGAAACGTCGGCGACGACCAGATGTTCCCCCCCAGCACAACTGGGCGGCCTAACGCCAAAATGATGTCACGACATTGCACCATTAAAAGTGTCGAACCACCATAATTATCGCGAACAACGATAGGGCCGGTTTCGGGGATGGTTATGCCAGTGCGTTCACATTCGTTGCCTGTCGGAGCTGGATAACGGGGCGTCTCAATGATGGTAAGGGGAGCCACGATTGCGCTAGCAATGGTTGGCAACACAGCCGCACATGTGAACACCAGGCAAGCAGTCAATTTAGAAACGTATTTCATTAAAAAACTCCTATCTAAGGGCGCTGTATTTGTACGTCGAAGCCGCAAGGTGCTCAGGACGCGGCGGACCCGTTGGGGATCAACGGTAGTGTCGCTGCAACCGTAAGAGTTGCGAGTACGGCTCGCCATGCCACGCGTGCATGGGGCATGCTCGGCTGCAAACAACCCTGCTACGTTGGTAGGTTTTCGGTTGAAGACACAGTTCGTGTGGCCTTGTCGGTATGGCGCGACGTCTTGTGTGTGGTGTGTGGCCGCTAGGCTAAAACCCATTCGTTCAAACCCCGGTTCTAAAGCGCCGGGTGTTGGGAAGGCGAACTTAACTAACTCAAACCCCATTAAGCCTTTTGGGCCTTTTGAGCCTTTTGAGCCCATTGGGTTGCCACATAAATTACTCATGATAATGCGTCCTATTTGCGTGTGTGGTCAATCACCACATGGTGTATATTTTGGGAAATTTACAGCGTTAATAGGATGCATAATTAACAATTAATTAGAAAAAAGCGCATAATTAGTGCATGAAAACAGATAAAAATATAGATTCAATGCTTGATGCAAGCGATGTGCGCTTATTGGCTGCTATGCAGGCCGACGCCAAAGCCACACACCATGTGTTGGGCGAGCGCGTGCATTTATCAGCATCGCAAATCAGCAGACGTGTGCAGCGACTGGAGCAGGCTGGTCTTATACGCCGTTATGTTGCCCTGTTAGACCCTGCCAGCATTGGGTTGGGCGTGCGTGCCATCACCTACGTCACGTTGACGCGCCACGGCGACGAGGGGTCTGTGTTTGAGCAAGCTGTCGCGGATGTTGACGCTGTGTTGGAGTGCTACTCAATAGCCGGCGACGCCGACTACGTGTTGCAAATTGTGGCTACAAATTTACAAGCACTGTCCGAGCAGGTGTTTAAGCGCTTGATACGCATACAAGGCGTGGCCAATATACGCTCGAACATTATGTTGGCGTGCATCAAGTCAACCACTGCGCTGCCATTGGGCCACTTGGCTTAAGTTCGATGGTGACAAGAGTGACACTGGATAAGCTGTCAAACGACAGGTTTCGAGCGCGCAAGAAAAAAGCCTGAAAGCAGGTCTGCTTTCAGGCTTAATCTGTGGTGCCGAGGGCCGGACTCGAACCGGCACGGTGTTTTGCACCGGCAGATTTTGAATCTGCTGCGTCTACCAATTTCGCCACCCCGGCGGTGTTGAAGCCAGAATTATTGCACAGATTTGCACCCGT